>Ga0209915_1000041_pt1 | contig 619311 bp, 575 predicted proteins | sample ThiBiot_750_plan_FD_183952 | JGI IMG/M metagenome (GOLD analysis project Ga0209915, IMG submission 183952) | Wastewater bioreactor microbial communities from Cape Town, South Africa - Thiocy_cont_750_plan (SPAdes) | ecosystem: Engineered > Bioreactor > Thiocyanate-remediating >...
TTCGCGCGACCTCGGATGCCGGCACGCCGGTGGTGGTCAGCGAGCCGAACGGCCCGCACGCGACGATTTACCGCGCCATCGCGACGCAGGTGCGCGATCAGCTCAAGGACGTGCTGGCGATGGCGGCCGATTGAAGCGGCTCCCGTAGCGCACCGCTGAACACGCATGAGACTTTGGTTGAATTTCCCCGACAACGGCGTGGGATGCGTTTCTGCTATGCATGTTCCGTGTTAGAGAGCATTCCAAGCGCGCCCCCCCTTTTGGTCGCCTTCCAATTGTCGTCGCGGGCACCCCGGCGGCGTCAGAATCGCAAGCGAAACGCAAGCAAGGAGAAGCTGAATGAAGCGTCGTGATTTTCTCAAAGTGTCTGCCGCCGGCGCCGCGGTGACCGCTGTGGCCTCGCCGGCCATTGCCCAGTCGTCGCCGGAAATCAAGTGGCGCATGACCTCGAGCTTCCCCAAGTCGCTCGACACCATCTACGGCGGCGGCGAGCACTTCGTGAAGCAAGTCGCCGAAATGACCGACAACAAGTTTCAGATTCAGCTGTTTCAGGCTGGCGAAATCGTCCCCGGCTTGCAGGCCTTCGATGCCACCTCGAACGGCACCGTCGAGGCGTGCCACACGGTGTCGTACTACTATGTCGGCAAGGACCCGACCTTCGCGATCTTCGCCTCGGTGCCGTTCGGCCTCAACACCCGCATGCAGAACTCCTGGCTGCTTCAGGGCGGCGGCAATGAACTCGCCGACGAGTTCTTCAAGCCGTACAAGGTCGTGGCCGTGCCCTGCGGCAACACCGGCACCCAGATGGGCGGCTGGTTCCGCAAGGAGATCAAGACCGTTGCGGACCTGTCGGGCCTGAAGATGCGTATCGGCGGCATCGCCGGTCAGGTGTTGCAGAAGGTCGGCGTCGTGCCGCAGCAGCTCGCCGGCGGCGACATCTATCCGTCGCTGGAAAAAGGCACCATCGACGCGGCCGAGTGGGTCGGTCCCTACGACGACGAAAAGCTCGGCTTCCAGAAGGTCGCCAAGTTCTACTACTACCCCGGCTGGTGGGAAGGCGGCCCGACGGTTCACGCGTTCTTCAATGAAGAGAAGTTCAACGCGCTGCCGAAGCATTACCAGGCCGTGCTGCGCAACGCCGCCGCCAACACCACGCTGTGGATGCCGGCGCGTTACGACATGCAGAACCCGAAGGCCCTGAAGCAACTGGTTGCCAGCGGCACCCAGCTTCGTCCGTTCTCCACCGAGATCATGGAAGCCTGCCTCAAGGCCACCAACGAGCTGTGGGCGGAAATCTCGGCGAAGAACCCGACCTTCAAGAAGGTGATCGACGCGATGCAGACCTATCGCGGCGACGAATACCTGTGGTGGCAGGTCGCCGAATACACCAACGACAGCTTCATGATCCGTTCGCGCACCCGCAACTGATCCGAGGTTTTCCCGCCGGGGGCTTGGGTCCAAGCCCCCGGCGCGAAGCTATTCCAGACGAAGCCCGGCTTTCCGCTCAGGAAGGCCGGGCTTTTTTTGCGCGCGCTTTACGATCGGTGTGGATTTGCGCGCGAGTTCGCGTCAATCTGATCGAACCGTCCCGCCAAGAGGACGATCACAATCCATCATTTCCAACTGGGAGGATTCAGAATGAAGCGACGTGACTTTCTGAAGGCGACCGGCATCGCTGCGGCGGGTACGGCGGTCGCAGCGCCGGCTATTGCGCAGTCGATGCCGGAATTGAAATGGCGCATGCCGACGAGCTGGCCGAAGTCCCTCGATACGCTTTATGGCGGCGCCGAGATCATGGCCAAGGTGGTCGCCGAGGCGACTGACAACAAGTTTCAAATTCAGACATTTGCCGGCGGCGAAATCGTGCCCGGCCTCCAGGTGCTCGACGCCGTGCAGAGCGGCACCTGCGAGATCGGTCACACCGCGTCCTATTATTACTTCGGCAAGGATCCGACATTCGCGCTCGGCTCGAACGTCGCGTTCGGCCCGAACATGCGCATCAACCAGGCCTGGTACATGCTTGGCGGTGGTCGCGACCTGCTGAACGCCTTCTACAAGAACTACAACTGCGTCTCCCTGCTGGCCGGCAATACCGGATGCCAGATGGGCGGCTGGTTCCGCAAGGAGATCAAGTCGGTCAACGATCTGCAGGGATTGAAGATGCGGATCGGCGGCTTCGCCGGCCGCGTCATGCAGAAGGTTGGCGTGGTGCCGCAGCAGATCGCCGGCGGCGACATCTATCCGTCGCTCGAGAAGGGCACGATCGACGCCGCCGAATGGGTCGGCCCTTACGATGACGAAAAGCTCGGCTTCTACAAGGTCGCGCCGCATTACTACTATCCCGGCTGGTGGGAAAGCGGGCCGATGTTGTTGAGCTTCGTCAATCTCGACAAGTGGAACGCCTTGCCAAAATCTTATCAGGCGGTCCTCGAGCACGCCGGTCATTACGCCAACAACTGGATGATGGCGAAATACGACAAGGAAAATCCGCAGGCGCTGCGCAAGCTGCTGGCGCACGGGACCAAGCTGCATGCTTTCCCGCAGCCGGTCATGGAAGCCTGCTTCAAGGCCGCGAAGGAGTTGCACGCGGAGGTGTCGAAGTCGAACGCCAACTTCAAGAAGGTCTACGACTCGATGACCGACTTCTCCAACAATGGTTACCAGTGGTTCCAGGTTGCCGAAGTCGCCAACGATTCCTTCCTCGCGCGCCATTCGAGTGGTTGAACGGGACGGAACAAGGAGGGATCGTCATTATGAAATGACGATCCCTCCTTAAGCAAAGGCCCGGAGAGTGATCTCCGGGCCTTTCATTTTGTTTGATGACGTCACTGGATTTTCGGTGGACCGAAATCGAGCGGCGGAAGTTCGATCTGCGGCACTTCGATCTTCACCTTGTTGAGATCGATATTCGCCGCCGAGCCCTTGTAGTGCATGACCATCGAGGGGAACAGGATCACCAGCAGCACCATCGCCACCTGGATCACGACGAACGGCACCGCGCCCCAATAGATCTGCCCGGTGGTGACGGGCTCCATGCGCTTCTTTGTGACGCGGTCAACGTAGCTTTCCTTCGGCGCGACCGAGCGCAGGTAGAACAGCGCGAAGCCGAACGGCGGATGCATGAACGAGGTCTGCATGTTGACGCCGAGGATGACGCCGAACCAAATCAGGTCGATGCCGAGCTTCTCCGCCGCCGGCCCGAGCAGCGGGATGATGATGAAGGCGAGCTCGAAGAAGTCGAGGAAGAAGGCCAGGAAGAAAACGAAGGCGTTGACGAAGATCAGGAAGCCGAACTGCCCGCCGGGCAGCGAGGTCAAGAGATGCTCGACCCAGACGTGGCCGTTGACGCCGTAGAACGTCAGCGAGAACACGCGGGCGCCGACCAGGATGAAGATCACGAAGGCCGACAGTTTCGCGGTGGACTGCACTGCCTGACGGATCAGGTCCCATGACAGGCGCTTCTTCGCCGCGCCGAGCAGGAGCGCGCCGGTGGCGCCCATCGCGCCGCCCTCGGTCGGCGTCGCGACGCCGATGAAGATGGTGCCGAGCACCAGGAAGATCAGGAACAGCGGCGGCACCATCACGAAGGTGGTCTGCTGCGCGATCCGCGACAGGAAACGGAAGCCGGTCAGGCGGTGGATCACCCAGTTCAGCACCGCGACGGCGAAGGCGAACAGGATGCCGTACATCATGCTGATGACGACGAAGTCGGCGCCCTTGGTGTCCGAATGCCGCATCATGAACCAGGCGAAGGCGACGCTGACGAGGGTCAGGATGCCGAGCGAGGTCAGGCCGCGGCTGCCGCTGTCCTCGCGGAAGCCGATGGCTTCGGCCGGCAGGCCCGGCGTGTACTTGGGAAACAACAGCGAGACGAGGAGAATATAGGACGCATACAGGCCGGTCAGCACCAGGCCCGGAATGAACGCGCCCTCGTACATGTCGCCGACCGAACGGCCGAGCTGGTCGGCCATCACGATCAGCACCAGCGAGGGCGGAATGATCTGCGCCAGCGTGCCCGACGCCGCGATGACGCCGGTGGCGACGCGGCGGTCGTAGCCGTAGCGCAGCATGATCGGCAGCGAGATCAGGCCCATCGAGATCACCGAGGCGGCGACGACGCCGGTGGTCGCCGCAAGCAGCGCGCCGACGAAGATCACGGCATAGGCGAGGCCGCCGCGCAACGTGCCGAACAGTTGGCCGACGGTGTCGAGCAGGTCTTCCGCCATGCCGGATCGCTCCAGCACCAATCCCATGAAGGTGAAGAATGGAATGGCCAGTAGCGTGTCGTTGTTCATCACGCCGTAGACGCGTTCCGGCAAGGCTTGCAGGAAGTTGGGATGGAATTGCCCGAATTCGATGCCGATGAAGGCGAACAGCAGGCCGACGGCGCCGAGCGAAAATGCCACCGGATAGCCCAGCAGCAGAAACACGACGAGCGCCACGAACATGATCGGCGCCATGTTCTCGATCAGAAAAGCAATCATGGAGTCCCCCGAGCCGTTTCCGGCTCCCTCAATCTTTCTTGATGGCTTCGACCAGATGCTCGACTTCGGCTTCCAGGCTCGACGGCTGCGCCTCGTAAGGATCGCGGATCAGCCTCCGCATCACGGCGATGCGCTTGATCAGTTCGGAAATGCCTTGAATCAGCAGCAACGCGAAGCCGATCATCAGGAGCGACTTCGCCGGCCATTGCGGCAGCCCGCCCGCATTGCCCGATTGCTCGTTGATGTCCCAGGACCGGATGAAGAACGGCACGCTGGTCAGGATCATCACGATGCACAGCGGGATCAGGAAGAAGGTGTGGCCGATGACGTCGATGACGTCGCGGACCTTCTTCGGCCAGAAGCTGTTGACGATGTCGATGCGGATATGTTCGTTGCTGAGCAGCGTCCACGGCGCGCAGAGCAGGAACACGATTCCGAACAGCACCCATTGCAGTTCCAGCCAGGCGTTCGACGATTCGTCGAACACCTTGCGGACGGTGGCGTTGGCGCTCGAGATCAGAACGGCGACGAGGATCAGCCACGACAAGTGCCGGCCGATCCACGAGTTGATCGCGTCGATCCCCTGACTGAGTTTCAGGAGCGATTGCACGGAAGGTCTCCCCGATTTTCGGCTTCCGCCATCCCGTCGGCATCTTGGGGCCGGGCGCTTATTATTCGAGCGGCTTGAAGCGGCTGCACCATTTCAGCGCGATGCGCCGCCGTCAATTGGAAGTTTGGCGGCAGGGCGGGACAACGGTGGGGACGCCCACAGGATGGGCGTTGCGGGGACCTTATCCGCCGGTCACGCTCATGTGGCGGCTGACGCTGGGGCGGTTGTGGCGGCGGTCGATGACGAAGTCATGCCCCTTCGGCTTGAGGCCGATGGCGCGATCGATCGCCTGGCTGAGCAGGTCGTTCTCGGCCGAGGCCCGCAGCGGCCGGCGCAGGTCGGAGGCGTCCTCATGGCCGAGGCAGGTGTGGATGGTGCCGGTGCAGGTCACCCGGACGCGATTGCAGGATTCGCAGAAATTATGGGTCATCGGCGTGATGAAACCGATCTTGCCGCCGGTCTCGCTGACCTTGACGTAGCGGGCCGGGCCGCCGGTGGAATCGTCGAGGTCGGTGAGGGTGTAGCGCGTCGCCAGCCGGCTGCGCAGCAGCGACAGCGGCAGGTACTGGTCGATGCGGCCGGTGCCGATATCGCCCATCGGCATCACCTCGATCAGGGTCAGGGTCATGCCCTTGCCGTGGGCCCATTCTATCAGCGTCGGAATCTCGTCCTCGTTGACGTTCTTCAGCGCCACCGCGTTGATCTTCACCGCGAGGCCGGCGGCGCGCGCCGCCTCGATTCCGGCCAGCACCTTGTCGATATCGCCCCAGCGGGTGATCGCCTTGAAGCGGGCCGGATCGAGGGTATCGAGCGAGACGTTGATGCGGCGGACGCCGCAGTCGCGCAGTTCGCTGGCGAAGCGGGCGAGCTGCGAGCCGTTGGTGGTCAGTGTCAGTTCGTCGAGCGCACCGCTATCCAGATGGCGCGACAATGAGCGCACCAGCGACATCACGTTGCGCCGGACCAGCGGCTCGCCGCCGGTGAGCCGCAGCTTGCGCACGCCTTTTTCGATGAAGACCGAACAGAGCCGGTCGAGTTCTTCGAGGGTGAGGAGGTCGGCCTTCGGCAGGAAGGTCATGTCCTCGGACATGCAGTAGAAGCAGCGCAGGTCGCAGCGGTCGGTCACCGAGACACGGAGATAGGTGATGGTCCGGCCGAAAGGGTCGGTCATCGTTCCCGGATGGTTGGCTAAAGGCCCTGACATCGCGCGACACCTGGCTCGGGCATGAATCCCCCAAGGATTCCTTGGGGGCTATCTTCAGCCCCGCATTATTCTCGTCCCAAATCTATGGGGGATCAGCCGGCTCCGCAATCTATCCCATTGTCGCGGTCGCCGTCCGCTCAGCGCGTCGGCTGGGCGGGAGGAGGCGTCGTTTGCGGAGCGGGGAACGCGGAGTCGGCGGTCGCGGGGGCCGCTGCCGCCGCTTTCGGTGCCGCCTTGGGAGCGGCGCGCTTGCGCGGCTTCCGCCGCACCGGCCGCTTCGGCGGTTCGGCCTGCAATTCGCCGACCACCGGGCTCGGATCGAAGGTGGTCGTGGGCTGCGACGTGAAATAGTCGCCCGGATGCCGGGTCACCTGCACCGGCACGGTGAGCGGCTGATAGTTCGGCAGCGCGAAGGCGACGCTGAAGCTCTCGGCGTTCTCCGGCACCGACAGCGAGCAGGGCGTCTTGCAGCTCGGTCCCAGCGAACTGGTGGCCTCGGCGCCCGGCGGCACCGAATCGACCTGGAGCGAAACGGTCTTCGGAGTCGGTTTGAGGGAGTCCAGAGACAAGCCCGAGCAGCCCGCCAAGCCGAAGCTGGCGACCGCGATAACGATCACACTACGCATCATCCACCCGTTCTCTTGCGGCACCCAGCCACAGACCCCGCGCGAACAATAGGAGGGAGCGAAGCGGCGCGCAATATGCGGTCACCAGTCGTCCAATGAGATATAAAATGAGATATGTTTCAATAAAAACAATTCATTATGTAATAAATCTAATCTTTCACAGAAACTTCAAGAAGACTCTCGACGGTCTCCGGAAGCTCGCTCATGCGGTCGATCAGGCGATCTGGCTTGAGGTCCGCGATCGGGATCTCGGTATAGCCGAAGGAGACTCCGATCACCGGAACGCCGGCGCGTCGCGCCACGCCGACATCGGTTCCGGCGTCACCCACCATGATGGTGGAGGCGATGGCCCCGCCGGCTTTCGCCACCGTCTGGCGCAGGATGACCGGGTCGGGTTTGGAAACGCCGAAAGTGTCCGCGCCGCAGATCGCCGCGAAGCGCGGCGTCAGCCCCAACCGGTCCAGTAGCCGGCGCGACAGCCATTCCAGCTTGTTGGTGCAGACCGCCAACTGATAGCCGCGCCCGGCGAGGTCGTCGAGCGCCGCTTCAAGCCCCTCGAAGGGACGGGATTCATCGGCGATGTGGTCGGCGTAATAGGCGATGAAATCCTCGGTCATCTTTGTCATTTCCGCCGGCGTGACCTGCCGGTTCTCCACCTCGAGGCCGCGCTCGAGCAGCCGCCGGGCTCCGGCGCCGATCAGATTGCGCGCGGAATCAAGCGGGAGCGGCGACATCTTCTCGCGAACGAGGATGTGGTTGAGAGCGCCGATGAGGTCCGGTGCGGTGTCGACCAGGGTGCCGTCGAGATCGAAGGCGATGACGGGTGCGTTTTTCATGTTCGATCGCTAACCGGCGGACCGGGCCGTTGCAAGGCCGTTCGATGGCCTCGTCCTGCGACCGTCCCGAAATTGGTCCCGAGATTGGGTATCCGGTCACGGAACCGGCATTTGGCCTGTTCAGGAACCGCGACCGACGCTAGATAGAAGCGCCAATTTGCGGCCGGACCCTCGGTTCGCGGGGCGCGCCGTTTCGGAGTGGGCACGACGATGAATCTCGACGACCGGAAGCGACAGGCCGCCGCGCGCGCGCTCGAAGATGTCCGCGACGGCATGAAACTGGGGCTCGGCACCGGCTCGACCGCGAAGCACTTCGTCGATCTGCTAGGCGAAAAGGTCCGGGGCGGCCTCAAGGTGGTCGGCGTTCCGACCTCGGAAGCGACCCGCATTCAGGCCGAACAGTGCGGCGTCCCGCTGACGACCTTGGACGACATCGATCACCTCGATCTCACGGTGGATGGCGCCGATGAGGTCGATCCCGCGCTCGACCTGATCAAGGGCGGCGGCGGTGCGCTGCTGCGGGAAAAGATCGTGGCTGCGGCATCGGACCGGATGATCGTCATCGCCGACGATACCAAATGGGTTGAGCGGCTGGGCCGCTTCCCGTTGCCGATCGAAGTCATTCCCTTCGGGCTCGCGGCGACCCGGCGCGGGATCGCGAAGGCCATGGCGGTATGCGGCGTGGCCGGCGAGTTGCGCATCCGGCAGGCCGCCGCCGGCCATGCTTTCGTCACCGATGGCGGCCACTGGATCATCGATGCCCACCTCGGTGCCATCCCGGACGCCCCGCGTCTGGCCGGATCGCTGGCATCGATCCCGGGCGTCGTCGAGCATGGTTTGTTTATCGGCCTTGCCAGCACCGTGGTGTTGGCCGGAGCCAATGGAATTCGCGTCGTCGAGCGGCGCTAGCGTCAAACAGGAATCTCAAGGAGTTCACATGAAGTATCTCAGCCAGATGTTGATCGCCGGTGGTCTTGCCGTGGGGCTTGCGGTGTCGGGCGCCGCCGCGCAGGCGCAGACCGCGCAGGCGCCGCAGCATGAACTCAAGCCGGTATCGCCGGCGGCGCTGGCGGCGGCCAAGGAACTGCTCACGCTGAAGAACGCCCCGGCAATGTACACCGGCGCCGTCGCCGGTATCGTTCAGCGCGTCAAGTCCAACCTGTTGCAGAACAATCTCAACTACCAGAAGGATCTGGATGAGGTTGCGCTTGTCGTCGCCAAAGAACTCGCCGGCCGCGAGTCCGAGGTCACCGAGCAGATGGCGAAGATCTATGCCAATTTCTTCACCGAGCAGGAGTTGAAGGATCTGGTGGCCTTCTACAAGGCGCCGCTGGGCCAGAAGCTGCTGACGGCGGAGCCTCAGGCCATCTCCTCGAGCATGAGCTTCATGAATCAATGGGGACAGCAGATCACCGAGAAGGTCGGTGAGCGGTTCCGGGACGAGATGAAGAAGCGCAACAAGCCGGTCATGTAAGCGAAGGCGGGGAATTGCCGTCATGGCGGATTTCGACGCGGATCTGTTTGTCATAGGCGGCGGCTCGGGTGGCGTGCGCGCCGCGCGGATCGCCGCCGGTCATGGCGCCCGCGTCATGATCGCCGAAGAGTATCGGATGGGCGGCACCTGCGTCATTCGCGGGTGCGTGCCGAAGAAGCTGTTCGCCTACGCCTCGCATTTCAGCCACGACTTCGCCGACGCCGCCGGCTTCGGCTGGACCGTTCCGCCCGCGACCTTCGATTGGCCGACCTTGATCGCCAACAAGGACAAGGAGATCGCGCGGCTGGAGGCGGCCTACACCTCCAACGTCGAGACGTCCGGCGCGCAGGTGATCAAGTCGCGCGCGGTGTTCGAGGACCCGCATACGCTGGTGCTCGACGACGGCAAGAAGGTCCGCTCGAAATATATCCTGATCGCCACCGGCGGCGCGCCGAACCACGGCAAGATGATTCCCGGCATCGAGCACGTGATTTCGTCGAACGAGGCGTTTCATCTGCCCGCGTTGCCGAAGCGCATCGTGATTCAGGGCGGCGGCTATATCGCGCTGGAATTCGCCTGCATCTTCGCCGGCCTCGGCTCCGACGTGACGGTGATCTATCGCGGCGACAACATTTTGCGCGGCTTTGACGACGACGTCCGCGCCCATGTCCGCGCCGAGATGGAGAACGACGGCATCACCGTTCTCACCGGCTGCACGGTGGACAGCATCGAGAAGCACGGCGACGAGTACACCTCGCACCTGTCGAACGGCTCCAGCATCGCGTCCGACAAGGTGATGTTCGCCATCGGGCGCCATCCCAACGTCGCCAATCTCGGGCTGGAGAAGGCAGGCGTCGCCATCAATCCGAAGAACGGCGGCATCGCCGTCAACGAATTTTCGCAAAGCTCGGTGCCGCATATCTACGCGGTCGGCGACGTCACCCATCGCTTCAACCTGACGCCGGTGGCGATCCGCGAGGGCCATGCCTTCGCCGACACCGTGTTCGGCAAGCGCGAGGTGAAAGTCGATCACGGCGATATCCCGACGGCGGTGTTCACGCAGCCGCAGGTCGGCACCGTCGGCCTGACGGAAGAGCAGGCGCGAGCGCAGTTCGCCACCGTCGATGTCTACAAGACCACCTTCCGCCCGTTGAAGGCGACGTTGTCGGGCAGCCAGTCCCGCGTGCTGATGAAGCTGGTGGTGGACGGCGCGAGCGACCGCGTCCTCGGCTGCCATATCGTCGGGCCGGAGGCGGCCGAACTCGTTCAGGTGATCGCCATCGCCGTGAAGATGAAGGCCACCAAAGCCGACTTCGACGCCACCATGGCGCTGCACCCGACCTCGGCGGAAGAACTGGTGACGATGCGCACCCGCACCGCCCGCTACGTCCGCGAGGCGGCGGAGTAGGCGGGTTCGTGTCCCGGGCGCGGTGCAGCGTGTAACGTTGCTCCGCAGAACCGGGACCGTATCAACGACATTGTTTGTGACGGTCCCGGATCAGCGAAGCGGCACGGCGCTCGCGCTTGCGCCGCATCGCATCCGGGACACGGGCTGATCTCCTTACTCGATCACACCCAGCCAGTCGGCGGCATTGCGCCAGAGCGTGCCGCGATGTTCGCGGCGGAAGAAGCCCATGTGGCCAATGCTCTTCACGCCGGCATCGCCCGGCGCGATCGACACCACTTCGGGCGTCGTCGCGGTGAAGCCGGAGCACAGCAACTCCACCGCCGGCCGCGGCGCCCAGGTGTCGTCGGTGAAGGCCAGCGCACGCAGCGGCGCCTTGTAGCTGGCGAAATTCGGCAGCGCTTTGAGCGTCGCATCGCCGAGCAGGTAGCGCTCGTTCATCACCCAGCGGGTCCATTCGAGGAAGACCCCCTTGGGCAGGTCCTGGCCGAGCATCATGCGGCCCGGCAGATAACCGGCGACGCGGGCCACCGGCACGCCGAGATAGTTCATGAACAGGTAGACGCGATAGCGTTCCGGTGTCGGCATCAGCTTCCAGTAGGCGGCCTGCGCCGAGACGAACAGCGCCCGTGTCACCTCGGTATTGTTCGGCAGCAGCCCCAGCGCCTGGCCGCCGAACGAATGGCCGACATAGAGCAGCGGCAAGTTGCCGTAGCGCTGGCGCATCCACGTCACCGCGCCGGTCACGTCCTTGGCGGCCCAGTCCGTCATCGACGCATCGAAGCCGCGCAGGCTCGGCGGCTTGCCGCCGGCAGTGGAAGGTTTCGGCCGCGAACCGCCGATGCCGCGATAGTCGTAGGTGAGGACCGCGCAGCCCTGCCGCGTCAGATAGCGCGCGAAGGCGTCGTAATAGCCGCGCGGGACAGCTGTGGCGGAGTTGATGAGGACGGCATGGTGCTTGGCGCCGCGCGGCAGGTACAGCGTGGCGGCGAGCGCATAATTGTCCGTGGCGGGAATTGAGATGTCGTCGGAATAGACGTCGTCCAGAACAGCCTCGGTCACGGTCGCTTCTTCGTCCTTGCGGTGGGCTCAGATGGCGGGAAATCCCGCCGCAGCCCGCATTCTATAGCAAACCCTTGTATTGCCACGACGATTTCAAACTGGCGGGGAGCCTCCCGGCTGTGTATAACCCGCCGATCCGCCATCCTTGGAGGACGGCGGCTTTTTCTTTTAGGAGTACAGCATGTCCGAGCGGTGGACACCCGACAGTTGGCGCAACAAGCCGGTGGTGCAGATGCCGGTCTATCCCGATGCGAAGGCCTTGGCCGACGTCGAGGCGCAGCTTGCGACGTTTCCGCCGCTGGTTTTTGCCGGTGAGGCGCGCAACCTGAAAAAGTCCCTGGCCCGAGTCGCAAAGGGCGAGGCTTTCCTGTTGCAGGGCGGCGATTGCGCCGAGAGCTTCGCCGAGCACGGCGCCAACAACATCCGCGACTTCTTCCGCGTGCTGCTGCAGATGGCGGTGGTGCTGACCTATGCCGGCGCGCTGCCGGTGGTGAAGGTCGGGCGTATCGCCGGGCAATTCGCCAAGCCGCGCTCGTCGCCGGTCGAGAAGATCGACGGTGTCGAGCTGCCGAGCTATCGCGGCGACATCATCAACGACATCGCCTTCACCGCCGAGGCCCGCACGCCGGACCCGCGCCGGCAGGTGATGGCCTACCGGCAGTCGGCGGCGACGCTGAACCTACTGCGCGCCTTCGCGACCGGCGGTTACGCCAATCTCGGCAGCGTGCACGAGTGGATGCTCGGCTTCGTCACCGGCTCGCAGCAGTCGCGGCGCTATCAGGAACTGGCTGACCGCATCTCCGACGCGCTGAACTTCATGCGCGCCTGCGGCCTCAATCTGGAGAGTCATCCGGAACTGCGTTCGACCGAGATCTACACCAGCCATGAGGCGCTGCTGCTCGGCTACGAGCAGGCGTTCACCCGCGTCGATTCCACCACCGGCGACTGGTACGCGACCTCCGGCCACATGATCTGGATCGGCGACCGCACCCGGCAACTTGATCACGCCCATGTCGAATACTTCCGCGGCATCAAGAACCCGATCGGCCTCAAGTGCGGACCGTCGCTGAAGCCGGACGAGTTGTTGAAGCTGATCGACGTGCTCAACCCGGACAACGAGCCCGGCCGGCTGACGCTGATCTCGCGCTTCGGCGCCGACAAGGTGGCGGATGGCCTGCCGCCGCTGGTGCGCGCGGTGCAGCGGGAAGGGCGTGTCGTGGTGTGGTCGTGCGATCCGATGCACGGCAACACCATCACGTCGACCACCGGCTACAAGACCCGGCCGTTCGACCGCATCCTCTCCGAGGTGAAGGGCTTCTTCAACGTGCACGCGGCGGAAGGCACCTACGCCGGCGGCGTGCATCTGGAGATGACCGGGCAGGACGTCACCGAATGCCTCGGCGGCGCGCGTGCGATCACCGACGAGCATCTCAACGACCGCTATCACACGGTCTGCGATCCGCGGCTCAACGCCGAGCAGTCGATCGACATGGCGTTCCTGATCGCTGAACTGCTCAAGCAGGAGCGCGCCGGCAAGGCGCAACCGCTGCCGGCGGCCGCGGGAATGTGATGTGCTGAGGGCGTGGCGGGCGACGGTCAATTCGTGGAACGGATTGGCCTTCGCTGTCCGCTCGGAACAGGCGTTCCGCGAGGAACTGGCGGCGCTGATCCTCTCAGTGCCGCTGGCATGGCTGATCGGCACCACGCCGGCGCGACGTATCGAGATGGTGGCAGTGATCCTGCTGCTGCTGGTCGTCGAACTGCTCAATACGGCAATCGAGAAACTGGCCGACCGGCTGACCACCGATCACGATCCGCTGATCGGCCGCGTCAAGGACATGGGCTCGGCCGCAGTCGGCGTCACGCTGATCATCGCGGGCGTGGTCTGGCTGTTCGCGCTGGCTGAATGTCTTGGGTGGGCTTGAGTGTTCGATCCGATGCGAAAGGCGTCGTCCCCGCGCAGGCGGGGACCCATACGCCGCAGCGTTTCAGCTCTATCACCAAAGCGAAGTTACCTTATGATAACTGACGCCAGGGGTTATGGGTCCCTGCCTGCGCAGGGACGACCCGGTGGGTGGGGATGTGGTTTGCGATGAATTGCGCGAGACGGGTGAATTGATGGCGACTGAATTCAAGATCACGCTGGCGCAACTCAATCCCACGGTCGGCGACATTCCCGGCAACGCCGCCAAGGCGCGCGAAGCGCGGGCGCAGGCGAAAGCCGCCGGCGCCGATCTGCTGGTGCTGCCGGAATTGTTCATCGCCGGGTATCCGCCGGAAGATCTGGTGCTGAAGCCCGCATTCCAGGCGGCCTGCCGCGCCGCCATCGAAGACCTCGCGCGCGAAAACGCGGACGGCCCGGCGATGCTGATCGGCTCGCCATGGGTCGAAAACGGCAAGCTCTACAATGCCTGCGCGTTGCTGGCGGAAGGCCGCATCGCGGCGCTGCGCTACAAGGTCAACCTGCCGAACTACGGCGTATTCGACGAGAAGCGCGTGTTCGCGCGCGGACCTGTCGCCGGGCCGGTGACGGTCGGCGGCGTGCGCATCGGCGTGCCGATCTGCGAGGACACCTGGCTCGAGGAGTCGGCAGATTACGAGAACGTCGTCGAATGTCTGGCCGAAACCGGCGCGGAAATTCTGGTGGTGCCGAACGGCTCGCCCTACGCCAAGGGCAAGACCGACATGCGGCTGTCGATCTCGGTGGCGCGGGTCACCGAAAGCGAACTGCCGCTGGTTTATCTCAATCAGGTCGGCGGCCAGGACGAACTGGTGTTCGACGGCGCGTCGTTCGTGCTCAACGCCGACCGTTCGCTCGCCGCGCAATTGCCGGCCTTCGTCGAAAACATCACCACGCTGACCTTCACCAAGGGCGCGGAAGGATGGTGTTGCAACGGCCCGGTGGCGCCGCTGCTCGACAACGACGAAGCGGACTACGCCGCCTGCGTGCTGGGTCTGCGCGATTATGTCGGCAAAAACGGTTTTCCCGGCGTGCTGATGGGTGTTTCCGGCGGTATCGACTCGGCGCTGTGCGCGGCGATCGCGGTCGATGCGCTCGGCGCCGAGCGCGTGCGTGGCGTCATGCTGCCGTTCAAGTACACCGCGCAAGTCTCGCTCGACGATGCGGCGAAACTCGCCAAGGCATTGGGCATTCGCTACGAAGTGTTGCCGATCGCCGACGCCGTCAACGGCTTCGAGGCAATCCTCGCCGACACCTTCAAGGGCTTGCCGCGCGATATCACCGAGGAGAACTTGCAGGCGCGCACCCGCGGCACGCTGTTGATGGCGCTCTCCAACAAGACCGGCGCGATGGTGGTGACCACCGGCAACAAGTCGGAAATGTCGGTCGGCTACGCCACGCTGTACGGCGACATGAACGGCGGCTTCAATCCGATCAAGGACATCTACAAGACCGAGGTGTTCCGCCTCTCGCGCCTGCGCAACACATGGAAGCCGGACGGCGCGCTCGGCCCTTCAGGCGAGGTGATCCCGGAAAACATCATCGTGCGGCCGCCGACGGCTGAACTGCGCGACAACCAGACCGATCAGGATTCGCTGCCGCCTTACGACGTGCTCGATGCCATCCTCGAACGGCTGGTGGAGCGTGAGGAGCCGCTGGCGGACATCATCGCGAACGGCTTCGAGCGCGACACCGTGGCGCGGATCGATCGTCTCTTGAACATCGCGGAATACAAGCGGCGGCAGGCCGCGCCGGGCGTGAAGGTGACGCGCAAGAATTTCGGCCGCGACCGCCGCTATCCGATCACCAATCGCTTCCGCGACTCCGGCGCGCCGCTGCCATCCGCCGACGCAACATTGACGCCGCGCAGCGGCAAGGCGTCGACGGACGTGTTCGAGGGCTGATCAGCGTCGTCCCCGCGATGGTTCTGTCGTCATGGCCGGATTTATTCCGGCCCTCCACGTCTTTGCACAGATTCAACGTGAAGGACGTGGATGGCCGGGACATAGGCGAGCGAAGCGACGCCGTTCTTCGAACGGCTATGCCCGGCTATGACGGAAACGATGGGCCTGTGCAGACCTGCCTTTTGCGAAGACGGCGACCGCATCACCGCGTCGGCAGGAACGTCGGCCCCACGGTGCGGATGCCGTTCTTGTCGGTGTTCGCGGCCGGCGCGTTGCCCGGCGCTGCGGCGGGCGCCGGCGCGCCGTTCGCCGGCGGCGTATCCTGCGCCGTGGCGGCGCCTTTCTTCTGCGGCGCCGCTTTCGGCTGCGACATCTTCTTGGCGCGGTCCTCGGTGACGATGATATCACCCTGTCGCAACGAGGCCTTCTCGTCGAGATGCTTCAACGCCTGCGACCAGGTTTCGCCGTTGGCCTTGCAGGTGCAGTTCGGATCGAACGTCTTGCGATACTGGAACGCATGGGGCAGCGACGTATACGGCTGGCCCGAGATCGACACCGCCTGGTTCATGTCCTCGCCGGGATTGCGATAGGTGTAGAGATTGGCGTCCGCCGCCGGGCACTGGTTTTTGCAGGTGCGCTCGTCGTCGGCGAAGCGGCTCTGTACCGTCGCGAAAGAGATCGGGAAGTAATAGCCGTCGCAGCTTCGCACGCAGACGGTGCGATAGGTGCCCGACGGCGCGCCGGGCGGCGGTGCGATATTCGGCTCGGCCTCACCCGGATTGGGATTGTTGTTGTTGCCGCCGCCGAACAGGTTTTCGAAGAAGCCGCCGGGGCCACGCGCCGCGTTGGCATATTGCGGGCCGCAGTTGTTCTGCGCCAGTGCGGCCAGCACCGAGCGGCGCTGGCTGTCGCGCTCGTGCCCGCCGCCGCCGCGCAATTGTTCGAGGCTGCCGAGCATCTGGTCGAGGTTGGCGCGCATCTGCTGGATCTGGTTGTTGACCGGGCCGCATTGCGCCGATTGCCCGTTGAACAGCGAGAAGAAGCCGGAGCTGTCGCAGCCCATCCGTTTGGCCTGCGCGGTGACGCGGTCGAGCTCATGCTGCTGCCGGGTGGCGGCGTCCTGATAGCGGCGGATCTGCTCGGCGCGGGCCGGATCGCCGCCGCCGCGATCGATGCTGGCGAGTTGCGCTTCGAGGCGCGCGCACATCGGATTGGCGGCGCCGCCGGCTTGCGGCGGCGGATAGTTCTGCGCGTCTGCCGGACTGCCGAACGCCGCGACGCCCGCAAGAATTGCACCGGCCAGCGCCCAGCGTGAGGTGGAAACGATCAAGGAATCCAGCATGATGCAGTCGATTGAGCCATTTTCGATCGAGGTGGATGTCGGCCGCGCGCGAATCGCCAAGCCTTGAATCGCACGCCCTTATAGCATCGTCGGGCCGCAATGCAGGGCATCTCCGCAGCCGGTCCGGCCGGGCGCCGACCGGGCCACTGTCACGTCGTTCCAAGGCGCGAGTGTGGCGGTCGCGGGCACGATCCCGTGACGAATCCGCGTAATGCGGGGGCTTTTAACGGTGGCAGGTGATGGCGATGAATTCGGCACCGCCCGAACCCCGACGGTGGCCACCGGTCGAGGCCGGAATGACGCCCGTTACCTCGTCGGGATCGACCCGGCGGAACGCGGTCGCCTCGGTGAATTCCCGCGACTGGCAATAGGCGCGGGCGGCATGGGCGCCGCACTTCTGGCCGTTGGCGAGGCATTCATCGATGCCGTAGCCGTCGGATTGGTTGGCGATGATGAAGACCCGGTTGTCCGCGCGGGCCGGCGCGGCGGCGGAGAGGGCGGCGAAAGCAGCCAAGAATCCAGTCAGGGCAACCAGAAGCGGGGTCGATTTCATGAGGCACCGGAATGACAGCGTTATGTCATCGGTACGCCCGAAGGGTTAAAAATGATTAACCTTGGGGGCCCGGCCGTCAAAATCTTGGAAACGACGCTTTCGCAGGGACTTGACGCCATCCCCCGGTCTGGCACATGGTGCCGCCATGGATAGCCTCCTCACCGATTGTGGCATTTGCCGCGCGATTATTAGCTAGCGTTTTCGCTGGCTGAGGCTGTCTATTCTCATCGATTCATGAGCGGACGCCCGGCCCGGGGGACCGTATGCCTATGGCCTCAAGCCTTGGCTTCTCGTTTCTGGATTGATGACCGATGGAACTTCGCCTCTACAATACCCTGACGAAGGAGAAGCAGCCGTTCCGGCCGCTCGATCCGGCCCGCGTGCGGATGTATGTCTGCGGACCCACGGTCTACGATTTCGCCCACATCGGCAACGCCCGCCCGGTGATCGTGTTCGACGTGCTGTTCCGGCTGCTGCGGCACGTCTACGGCGCGGACCACGTCACCTACGTCCGCAACATCACCGACGTCGACGACAAGATCAACGCCCGCGCGGCGCGGGACTTTCCCGACCTGCCGCTCAACGAGGCGATCCGCAAGGTCACCCAGGAGACCGAAAAGCAGTTTCACGCCGACGTCGACGCGCTGGGCTGTCTGCGGCCGAGCGTCGAGCCGCGCGCGACCGAGCACATCCCCGAGATGCGCGCCATCATCGAGAAACTGATCGAAGGCGGCCACGCCTATGTCGAGCAGGACCACGTGCTGTTCGCCGTTGCCTCGATGAACAACTACGGGCGGCTGGCGCGGCGCTCGCTCGACGAGATGCTGGCCGGCGCGCGCATCGATGTCGCGCCCTACAAGCGCGACGCCATGGACTTCGTGCTGTGGAAGCCCTCGAAGCCGGGGGAGCCGTCATGGCCGTCGCCGGGCGGCATCGCCGTCGAAGGGCGGCCGGGCTGGCACCTCGAATGCTCGGCGATGGCGTGGAAGCACCTCGGCGAACAGTTCGACATTCACGGCGGCGGCATCGATCTGGTGTTTCCGCATCACGAGAACGAACTGGCGCAGTCGTGCTGCGCCTTTCATCACGACCGCATGGCCAATGTCTGGATGCACAACGGCTTCCTGCAGGTCGAAGGCGAGAAGATGTCGAAGTCGCTCGGCAACTTCGTCACCATCCGCGAGTTGCTGGCGACGCCCACCTTCGGCGCGAGCAAGTGGCACGGCGCGGTGTTGCGTCTGGCGATGCTGATGACGCATTACCGCCAGCCGATCGACTGGACCGCCGAGCGGCTGGTCGAGGTGCGGAAGGCGCTGGCCGAATGGATTAACGTCGCGGCGGGCGCCAAACCGTCCGCCACGGTTTTGCCGCAAGAATCCCTGGACGTTTTGGCCGATGATCTGAACACCCCGGGCGTCGTTACGATGCTCCATGCGTTTCATCGCGAAGCCAAGAGTGGAAACGCCGAGGCTGCCGCGCATCTGCACAACACGCTGCGCTTCCTCGGCGTCTGGAATGGCGAGACCGCGGACGAAATCGCCAACTATGGACTGGACGCCAGCGATCTTCCGAGCCGTGACGAGATCGAGAATTGCATCGCCGCGCGTGCGGCCGCGCGCGCAGCCAAGAACTGGGCTGAGTCCGATCGCATTCGCGATGAACTCGCCGCGAAAGGCATCGTGTTGAAGGATGGCAAAGGTGCCGATGGCAAGCCGGTGACGATGTGGGAGGTGGCGCGATGAGCAAATCCGACACGCCGTTCGCCAGGCATCGCACCTATTACATCGCGTTGAAGTGGGCTGTGATCGCGGCCGCCGTTGCCATTGCGTTGAAACTGTTCGGAGTGTGGTGATGGGGCAGGCGATGACAGAACCCGCGCTACGACCATTGCTTCCCGCCGACGTGCCGGTATTGGCCGCGATCTTTGCCGCGAGCATCGAAGAACTGGCCGAGGACGACTACAGCGAAGCGCAGCGCGCGGCCTGGGCAAGCCGCGCCGACGACGAAGATGCGTTCGGCAAGCGCCTCGCCGGACAGTTGACGCTGGTTGCGACCATCAACGGCGCGCCGGTCGGCTTCGCTTCGCTGAAAGGCGCGGATCATATCGATATGCTGTTCGTGCATCCGAGCGTAGCGCGGCAGGGCGTTGCCGCGATGCTGTGCGATGCGCTGGAAAAGCTCGCCGGCGCGCGAGGTGCTGCGAAACTGACCGTCGATGCCAGCGACACTGCCGAACCGCTATTCCTCAAGCGCGGTTATGTCGCGCAGCGTCGCAACAGCATTTCGATCGACGGTGAATGGCTGGCGAACACCACGATGCAGAAAAACCTGGCCGCGAATCCCGCGCCGAATTCGGAATCCAATCCATGAGCCGCGAACGCCTTTATCTGTTCGACACCACGCTGCGCGATGGCGCGCAAACCAACGGCGTCGATTTCTCGCTGCATGACAAGCAACTGATTGCGGGGCTGCTCGACGAACTCGGCATCGATTACGTTGAGGGCGGCTATCCCGGCGCCAATCCGTCCGACACCGAATTCTTTTCCGAGAAGCCGAAGTTTCAGCATGCGCGTTTCACTGCGTTCGGCATGACGCGGCGGGCAGGGCGCTCCGTTTCCAACGATCCTGGTGTCGCGGCGCTGCTCGAAGCGCGCGCGGACGCAATCTGCTTCGTCGCGAAATCGTCGGCCTATCAGGTGCGCGTCGCGTTGGAGACGACAAAGGAGGAAAACCTCGCCTCGATCCGCGATAGCGTGACCGCGGCGAAGAATATCGGCCGCGAAGTGATGCTGGATTGCGAACACTTCTTCGACGGCTACACGGAAGATCCCGAATTCGCACTCGCCTGCGCCAAGGCGGCTCATGAGGCCGGCGCACGCTGGGTGGTGTTGTGCGACACCAACGGCGGCACCATGCCGGACCGCATCGAGGCGGTGGTGCGCGAAGTGGTAAAGTATATTCCGGGCGACCACGTCGGCATCCACGCGCATAACGATACCGAACAGGCGGTTGCGAATTCGCTAGCGGCGGTGCGTGGTGGCGCGCGGCAGATTCAGGGAACGTTGAACGGCCTCGGCGAGCGCTGCGGCAACGCCAATCTCTGTTCGATCATCCCGACACTGAAACTGAAGCCGCAGTTCGCCGATGCTTTCGAGATCGGTGTCACCGACGAGAAACTCGCGACGCTGACCCGCGTGTCGCGTGCGCTCGATGAAATTCTCAATCGCGCGCCGGATCGCCACGCACCTTATGTTGGCGCCAGCGCCTTCGTCACCAAGACCGGCATTCACGCCTCGGCGATCATGAAAGACCCCGCGACCTATGAACACGTCGCGCCGGAAACGGTGGGCAATCATCGTCAGGTCTTGGTGTCGGATCAGGCCGGGCGTTCCAACGTGATCGCCGAACTGGAGAAGGCCGGCATTCCGTTCGACAGGAACGATCCGAAGCTCAATCGGCTGATCGACGAGATGAAGTCGCGCGAAGCGGCCGGCTATGCTTACGAATCCGCCAACGCATCGTTCGATCTTCTGGCGCGCCGCACGCTCGGCAAGGTGCCGGAATATTTTCGCGTCGAGCAGTTCGACGTCAATGTCGAGCAGCGCTACAACGCCATGGGTCGTCGCGTCACTGTGGCAATGGCGGTGGTGAAGGTTGATATCGGCGGCGAGACCACGATCTCGGCGGCGGAAGGCGACGGGCCGGTCAACGCGCTCGACGTCGCGCTGCGCAAGGATATCGGCAAGTACCAGAAGTATATCGAGGGGCTGAAGCTCACGGATTATCGCGTGCGTATCCTCAATGGTGGCACCGAGGCGATTACGCGGGTGCTGATCGAAAGCGAGGACGAGCAGGGCGACCGCTGGACCACCATCGGCGTGTCGGCAAACGTGATCGACGCGTCGTTTCAGGCCTTGATGGATTCGATCGTCTACAAGCTGGTGAAGTCGAACGCTCCTGTTTGACGGAGGGGCGCGTCGGGCCGGTCGTCATTGCGAGCACTCGGATCAACGCTTCGCGTTGTCCGAGCACAGGCTCCGCGAAGAAATCCAGAAAGCCACGAAGCAAGAACTGGATTGCTTCGTCGCTACGCTTCTCGCAATGACGGAGGGTAAACGGCAATGATTGATCACGTTTCGCTTGCAGTCAGCGACCTTGCGCGCGCTGTCGCGTTCTATGAGCGTGCGTTGGCGCCGCTTGGCCTGACAAGACTGGTGACGCGCGAAAAGATGGTCGGCTTCGGCAAAAGCTATCCCGAAATCTGGATCAATCTGCGCGACGGCATGGCGCGGTTGCCGGCCGACAGCGGTGCACACGTTGCATTGCGCGCCAGAACCACCGGAGAGATCGATGCCTTTCACGCCGCAGCGGTGGCTGCGGGAGCGGTTTTGGAAAGCGCGCCCTCGCTGCGCCCGCACGATCGGGTGCGCTACTATGCAGCGTTCGTCGTCGATGTCGACGGCAACCGCATTGAAGCGGTGACGTTTCCGCAGGACTGAGTCCACAAGATGATGGCTGATGCGAACGGAAGCGATATGAGCCGACTCACATCGCTTCGCACGCTCGCTTTGATTGCTACCTCGCCGCGGCCTCGCGTTCGAGCGCGCAGTCGGGCGTCGGATTGTTGGCCAGCGCCGCCTGCACTTCCTTCTGCGCCGCGCCGAACTGTGCCTTGAAGTCGGCATTGGTATGAAGTTGGGCCACCACAGCGGCCGCTACCACGCGGCCGGCATTGACGTCGCTCTGCCAATGCACGCCGCAGATGATGCGGTTCTGGCCGAACTGATAGCCGCGCTGGATGATCGCGTCGGCCTTGTCCGGCACCATTTCCGCGAGGATCAGCGCCCATGCCCAGCCATAGGCCGAATGTCCGGACGGATAGGAGCCGTCTTTGCGCAGCATCTCCTCGTCCTTCGGATAGCAGGTGGTGTTGTCGTTGGCGGCAACGAATGGGCGCGTCCTGTTGTATTTGATCTTCGCCTTGTAGGTAGCGAGCCCGGCGTCGACCAGCGTGCGCTTCAGCAGCATGTTGAGATGCGGCGTGGCGGTCGGCGAAATGGTGATGCCGATCGTGCAGGCGAAGGCATCGACGGATTTCGGCGAGGTGTAGTCGGCATCGCGCGCGGCGAGCTTCCAGCGCGCCGTTTCCCGGATGGCGATCGCGGCGCGGCGGGCGGCGTCGTCGCTGGCTTGCGCTTCCGATCCCGCATCGGGCGGGGGAGGCAGCAATGCGAGGCTGTCGATCAGCTTGTCGCGCGGAATGTAGCCGGCCACCACGCCGGGCCGCAGTTGTGGCAGCTCATCGGGATTGGTGGAAGGGAGCGATTGGGCGCTTGCAAGCGAGGTGCAGGCGATGGTCGCGCCGAGCACGAGGCAGAGTTTCAAGTGCATCATCGTGCGGCGTGGCATCGTCAATCCTCCGCAATCTTACCTTGTTATCACTTGGCGACGTGATGCGTGTCGGTCGTCAGCGGGCTTGCCTCACGAGGCCATAGCCTCTCATCATGAGACATGAGCGTGATATGATGCAACAGGAAATGGATGGCCTGATTTCACCCGCCAGCGTCGCGTGAAAACGCGCGCTGCCAGCGATTACAGGCGGCGCGCAACGCTTGGCGTAAGTTGCTTCTCGGCTTCCGGCACTTGTGCGGCGGCAGCGCGCAGCTTCGGCAGGATGTCCTCGACCCGCTCGGCCTTGAGAACATCCACCGACAGCGTCGGCCGAATGAAGGCGGTTGAGCGCATATGTGCGAGCAGGTCCATCAGCGGCTCCCAGAAGCCGTCGATGTTGGCGAGCAGGATCGGCTTGCTGTGGCGGCCAAGTTGTTGCCACGTCAGTTGCTCGACTAGTTCTTCAAGCGTGCCGATGCCGCCGGGCAGCGCGACGAAGGCGTCCGAGCGTTCGAACATCAGCCGCTTGCGCTCGTGCATGTCGTGGGTGACGATCATTTCCTGAGCGCCGGTCATCGCATGTTCGCGCTTCACCAGGAAATCCGGAATGATGCCGGTGACCCGGCCGCCGTGCTCCAGCGTCGCCGCCGCGACCGCGCCCATCAGGCCGATCGAGCCGCCGCCGTAGACCAGGCCGACGCCACTCGCGGCGAGGGTCTTCCCGAAGGCTTGCGCTGCTTCGACGAAGTGGGGATTGGTGCCAGGGCCAGAGCCGCAATATACGCAGACGGTTTTAATATCAGTCATAAGGTTCATGTGGCATTGGCCCATGACAGCGTCAAGACGGGGGAGCGGCCGGAAGCCGGTCGGGGTCGGCCAACGCCGGCCCGAAACCGCGTCAACCAGTGCGGGTGGTAAAAGAATCCACCTGCGAGGGTGCGGCCGGCGCGCAAACCCTCTATATGACACCACGATTGCAAACTCTTTTGGCAAACGGCGGCGGCAAGGGCTCGCCGCCGTTTGCGTCAGGCTGACGAATGGCTTCCACGCATTCCACGTCCAAGACTGAAGTGCCGCCGCAGGCCGCCGCGGATGCCGCCGCCGGCGCGTCGCTGGTCCGGACGCTGGTGAACCTGTGGCCGCACATCTGGCCGGGAGATCGCGCCGACCTGAAATGGCGCGTGGTGTGGTCGCTGGTGCTGCTGCTGCTGGCGAAGCTCGCCACGCTTTCAGTGCCATTCACGTTCAAATGGGCCATCGATGCCTTGACCGGCGCCGATACCGCGCCGGTGCAGCCGTCGAACTGGCTGCTGTGGTTGATCGCCTCGCCGCTGCTGATGACCGCGACTTACGGCGCGGGGCGCATTCTGATGGCGCTGTTGACGCAATGGCGCGACGGCATCTTCGCCAAGGTGGCGATGCACGCGGTGCGTCGGCTGGCTTATCTGACCTTCGTGCACATGCATGAGTTGTCGCTGCGCTTCCATCTCGAGCGCCGCACCGGCGGGCTGACGCGGGTGCTGGAACGCGGACGCCTTGGCATCGAAGTCATCGTGCGCATGGTAATCCTGCAACTGGTGCCCACCATCGTCGAGGTGACGCTGCTGACGGCCGTGCTGTTGTGGCAGTTCGATTGGCGCTACGTTCTGGTGACGCTGATCACGGTGGTGATCTACATGTGGTTTACCTACGTCGCAACCGAGTGGCGCATCGATATTCGCCGCCGGATGAACGACTCCGACACCGAGGCCAACACCAAGGCCATCGACTCGCTGCTCAATTACGAGACGGTAAAGTATTTCGGCGCAGAAGAACGCGAGGCCGCGCGTTACGACCGCTCGATGGAGCGTTACGAGCGCGCCAGCGTCAAGACCTACACGTCGCTTGCGGTGCTCAATATCGGGCAGAACGTCATCTTCACCATCGGCCTGACGGCGACGATGTTGATGTGCGCCATCGGCGTGCGCAACGGCACCAATACCGTCGGCGATTTCGTCATGATCAACGCCATGATGATCCAGCTTTACCAGCCGCTGAATTTTATGGGCATGGTCTATCGCGAGATCAAGCAGGCGGTGATCGACATCGAGAAGATGTTCGGCATGCTGGCGCGCAGCCCCGAGGTGAAGGATTTGCCTGGCGCCAAGGCGCTGCTGGTCACCAGCGGGCGCGTGCAGTTCGACGACGTGCATTTCGCTTACGATCCGGAGCGGAAGATCCTGCAAGGGTTGAGCTTCGAGGTGCCCGCCGGCAAGACGGTGGCGATCGTCGGTCCGTCGGGAGCCGGTAAATCCACCATCTCGAGGCTGTTGTTCCGGCTCTATGAAGTGTCCGGCGGTCGCATCCTGATCGACGGACAGGATATCCGCGAAGTGACGCAGCGCTCGCTGCGCGAGTCCATTGGCATGGTCCCGCAGGACACCGTGCTGTTCAACGACACTATCCGCTACAACATCCGCTATGGCCGCTGGGAAGCGAGCGATGCCGAAGTGGAAGAGGCGGCGCGGCTGGCGCAGATCGATGCCTTCATCCGACGGTCGCCGCAGGGCTATGAGACCGAGGTGGGCGAGCGTGGTTTAAAGCTCTCCGGCGGCGAGAAGCAGCGCGTGGCGATCGCGCGCACCATTCTCAAGGGACCGCCGATCCTGGTGCTGGACGAAGCCACCTCGGCGCTCGACAGCCATACCGAGCGGGAGATTCAGGACGCGCTGGAAGGCGTGTCGCGCGGCCGCACCTCGCTGGTGATCGCGCATCGTCTGTCCACCATCGTCGGCGCGGACGAGATCATCGTGCTGGATCGCGGCCGCATCGTCGAGCGCGGCACCCACGCCGACCTGCTGGAGAAGAGCGGGCTCTATGCCAGCATGTGGAATCGGCAGCGCGAGGCCGAGCAGGCGCGCGAGCGGCTGGCGCAGGTGGCAGACGAGGGCGAAGCGCCGAATCGCCGGCCGCCGCGAGCCGATGATGACGACGATGTGGTTACGGCGGCTGCGGAATGACCGCGCCGCGTGATATGGTCCCCTGAGCAGAACCGGATTCGAGAGAACTGATGTCGATTGCCCATTCCATTCGCGCGCAGATCCCGCCGATTCACCCGGAGGGTTATCCCTTCATCGGCGGTTTCGCGCTGGCGAGCCTGATCCTGTTTTGGATCTGGACGCCGCTCGGCTGGCTCGGAACCCTGCTGACCGTCTGGTGCGCGTTGTTTTTCCGCGATCCCGTGCGGGTGACGCCGGTGCGGGAAGGGCTGGTGGTGTCGCCCGCGGACGGACGCGTCTCAATGGTCGCGCCGGCGGTGCCGCCGGCTGAATTGGGGCTTGGCGACAGGCCGCTGCTGCGGGTGTCGATCTTCATGAGCGTGTTCAACTGCCATGTGAACCGCAGCCCGGTCGCCGGGCGCATCGATCGGATTGCGTATCGGCCTGGCAAATTCATCAATGCCGAACTCGACAAGGCGAGCGAGGACAACGAGCGCAACGGGCTGGTGATCTCGACGCCGTCCGGCCGCATCGGCGTGGTGCAGATTGCGGGTCTTGTGGCGCGGCGCATCGTGTCGTTCGTCCGCGAGGGACAACTGCTCGGGGCGGGCGAGCGGTTTGGCCTGATCCGTTTCGGCTCGCGGCTGGACGTCTACCTGCCGGAAGGCACCCGCGCGCTGGTGTCTGTCGGCCAGACGGCGGTGGCAGGCGAAACCGTGCTGGCGGATCTGCTGCCCAACTCCGGCGAAGCGACTTTCCGCACCCACTGATCGCTTCGGCTGGCGGTGGTTTCCGCCGGATCAATCGGCCAAAAGCATCATATTCCGGGCGAGAGGCACATGGCGGAACCCGCGCGCGGTTGTTATATTGGGACCATGCGCACATCAGACGATCCCGAATATCCCGAGTTGCGCCGTCGGCGGTTCCGGCCGATTCCGGTGCGGATGCTGGTGCCCAACGTCATCACGTTGCTGGCGATCTGCGCCGGCCTGACGGCGATTCGACTGGCGACGGAAGGGCGGATGGAACTGGCGGTCGGTGCCATCGTTTTCGCCGCGGTGCTCGACGGCGTCGATGGCCGGGTCGCGCGCCTGATCAAGGGCCAGTCGCGGTTCGGCGCGGAACTCGACAGTTTGGCCGATTTCGTCAATTTCGGCGTCGCGCCCGGCCTCATCCTCTATTTCTGGCAGTTGCACGATCTCAACAACGTCGGCTGGATCGCGGCGATGGTCTTCGCCATCAGCGGCAGCCTGCGGCTGGCGCGCTTTAACGCGGCGATCGACGAGCCGAGCAAGTATCCGTTCGCCGGCAATTTCTTCACCGGCGTGCCAGCCCCCGCCGGTGCGTTGACGGTGTTGCTGCCGGTCTATCTCGGCTTCCTCGGCGTGCCGATGCCGCCGGCAACGCTGACCGCGTTCTACACCGTGCTGATCGCATTTCTGATGGTGTCGCGGCTGCCGGTGTTCTCCGGCAAGTCGATGCGCTGGCGCGTGCCGCCGGAGATGGTGTTGCCGGCGTTCGTTTCGGCGGTGTTGTTCGTGGCGCTTCTGATCGCCTATCCGTGGCAAATTCTCTCAGTCGGATCGGTGGTCTATCTATGCAGCCTGCCACTCGGCTGGAAATCGTATCGCGATCAACAGCGTGACTTTATCAGCCGCACCGAAACGGCAAGCGCAGCTAAAGCTGCATCGCCCGTCGAGCGGTTTCCTTCGGGCAATATCCATTCAGACCAGGATAACCGGCCGACGCACTTGAATTGAGACGAGTGAATTGAGGCTTGGCAATTTCGCCGCCACAACAAGACGGAGAAGAAGACGTGACCGATCACGCACATCAACCGTTGAGCGCAGACCTTCTCGCGACGCTGGCGAAATACGATACCCCGACCATCTGCAACGCGATGGAAGTCGTGGCGCCGGGGCGGCGCCTCAACGGCTTCACCACGCGGCCGCTGGTCTGCCCGTTTCCTGATTTGCCGCCGATCGTCGGCTATGCACGCACCGCAACCATTCGCGCCACCGGACCATCCAGTTTGCCCCCGGCAGAGCAGCAGGCGCAGCGGCTCGCCTATTACGAATATGTCGGGCAGGGCGCGGGTCCGCGCATCAGCGTCATTCAGGACCTTGATGGCACCGAGGCCGGGTTCGGCGCGTTCTGGGGCGAGGTCAACAGCGCCGTGCATCAGGCGCTGGGGTGTCTCGGCGTCGTCACCGACGGCTCGATTCGCGATATCCCGCAATGGGCGCCCGGTTTTCAGGCGCTTGCCGGCTCCATCGGTCCGTCCCACGCGCATGTCCACGTCACCCGATTCGCCGGCGAGGTGCGCGTCGCCGGGATGACGGTACGTTCGGATGATCTGATTCATGCCGACCGTCATGGTGCGGTGGTGATCCCGCATGAGGTGGCCGAAAGGCTACCGGAGGCGGCCGAACTGTGCGGCCGGCGCGAGGAGCCGATTCTGGCGATCGCGCGAAGCAACGGCTTTTCGCTCGACAAGCTGCGCGACGCGCTCAAGCGCTCATCGGAAATCCATTAGTCGATACGCACACGCCGCGTGGCGTGACGTGGTTAGCGCCGCGTTAACAGCGCACGCGCTTGTTTGGTTGGCGTTTTTCGCTGTCGCGCAGGTTGCGAAAGGGAGGCGGCGTAGCATCCTCGCTGTTGCCAGTTCCAAATGCGCTTAACCTTTACGCGTCTTTAATCGCAGACCCGGTACGGTCTCCATCGGCTCAGAAGGAGTCGACGCCGCCGCAAAGGCGGTGGGTTGCGTGCGTCGGAGTTCTCCATGGATATCACCACTGGCGTTGGCCTGATTTTCGGAACCATCGTCATCCTGCTGATGATCTTCATGGGCGGCGATCTGCACATGTTCATCAGCGAACATGCCATGATCATCATCTTCGGCGGCTCGATCGCGGCGACCCTGATCCGCTTTCCGCTCAGCGCCATCCTTCACGGCCTGCCGCTCGGCGCCAAGTTCGCTTTCACCATGAGCCGGCTGTCGGCCCGCGACCTCGTCGACGAACTGGCGAGCATTGCGGAAGTCGCCCGCAAGCAGGGGCCGGTGGGGCTGGAAAAAATCGAAGCGGCCGACCCGTTTCTTGCGAAGGGAATTCGTTACGTCGCAGACGGTTACGATCTCGAGTTCATCCGCGATAATCTTGAGCGCGACCGCGACAATTTCCTGATGCACCTCGACGAAGGCGGCAAGATCTATCGCGCCATTGGCGACTGCGCCCCGGCCTTCGGCATGATCGGCACGCTGATCGGCATGGTGCAGATGTTCGCCAACATGACCGACCCCTCGAAGCTCGGTCCCTTTATGGCGACGGCGTTGCTCGCGACGCTGTACGGCGCGCTGGTTGCGAACCTGTTCTGTCTGCCGATCGCCGACAAGCTACACGGCAAGCTGCTCGATGAGGAAACCAACCGCACCTTGATCATCGACGGCATCCTGATGATCCGGGATTCCAAGAGCCCGACCCTGGTGCGCGAGATGCTGCTCGCTTACCTGCCGGAAAAGCACCGCCACGAGGATGGCGAGACCGTGCCGGCCTGACGCAAACCCGGAAGCTGAGCGAACGTCATGGCCAAGAAGAAGCGCGGCGATGCTCACGGCGGAGGTCACGGCTGGTTCGTCACCTTCGCCGACCTGATGGGCCTGATGATGAGCTTCTTCGTCATGCTCGTCGCGTTCTCCAATCAGGACCAGCAGAAGCTCAAGATCGTCGCCGGCTCGATGCGCGATGCGTTCGGTGTGCAGACGGAATCGCGTTTCTCGGGCATGATCGAATCCGATGGCCTGCCGACGCGTCCGAGGTTGAAGAACGTCGATCACATCTCGCCGGAGGAGGCCTCCAACACGCCGACACCGGACGAGCAGGAACGCAGCAAGACCCAAGGCGCGCGCCTCAAGACCGATCGTGAATTTGCTCTGGCCTCGGCGTCGTTGCGTCAGGCGTTGCAGGACATGCCGGAACTGGCGGAAATCTCCAAGCACGTGATGTTCGAGGAGACGAAGCAGGGGCTCAACCTCGAGATCGTCGATCAGAATGGCCGTTCGATGTTCGCCGAGAATTCGAAAGTGCCCTACGAGCGGACGCGGTTGCTGTTGCAAAGGCTCGCGGCGCCGCTGAAGGCGACGCCGCTGCGCGTCTCGATCGTCGGCCATACCGCCTCGGGCTATGTGCCGACGCGCGGCGATTATGATGCCTTCGATCTGTCGGCGGATCGCGCCAACGCCGTGCGGCAGATTCTGGAACGCGAGGGTTTGCCGGCAAGTCATATCTTCGCGGTGTCGGGCAAGGCCGACAGCCAGCCGCTGTTTCCCGACGATCCGTCGCTGGCCGCCAATCGCCGCGTGACGATCACGCTGATGCGCGAGGATCCGCCGCTGCCGCCCAACTTGAAGCCCTGAGGTTCGACCGGACATTTCCATCCCGGTTCAATGAGGGCTTCCGGAAGTGTCAACTCCTTTTTTAGCGCGTGCCTTTGGGATAGGCTCCCTACCGCGGTCGAAACCGAGTATCGGACCGCCGGTGACTTGACGCCGCTCACCGCGTGCTTCATTAGCCCGGACCCCAACCTGATAGAGCGTTTTCCTTTGTCATGACTGCGAGCGAAACATCGCCCGAGGCTGCTGCCGAGCCCCCGGTTTCGGCTGGTTTTTGGGCCCTGACACTTGGAAGCATCGGGGTCGTTTTCGGCGATATCGGCACCTCGCCGCTTTACGCATTCCGTGAGGCGGTCAGCCATGCGGCGCAGAAGGGCGTGGTGACGCCGGCCATCGTGCTGGGCGTGCTGTCGCTGATCCTCTGGTCGCTGTTCATCGTCGTCACCGCCAAATACGTCCTGCTGCTGCTGCGGGCCGACAACAACGGCGAAGGTGGAACCCTGTCGCTGATGGCGCTCGGGCAACGCGCGCTCGGGCGGCGGAGCTGGTTTCTGCTGGCGCTGGGCGTGGTCGGCGCGTCGATGTTCATCGGCGACTCGATGATCACGCCGGCGATCTCGGTGCTCTCCGCCGTCGAGGGTCTCAAACTCGCGACCCCTGCGCTCGAAAATTACGTGGTCCCGCTAACGCTGGTGATCCTCGTCCTGCTGTTCTCGGTGCAGAGCCGCGGAACGGCACGTGTGGCATCGGCGTTCGGGCCCGTGATGTGCTTGTGGTTCGTGACCATCGCCGTATTCGGCCTGTTGCACATCCATGAAGACCCGACGGTGCTGCTCGCGGTCAATCCATGGTACGCGATTCACTTCCTGCTCAACCACGGCATGATCGGGCTCGTCATCATGGGCCTCGTCTTCCTGTCCGTGACCGGCGGTGAAGCGCTCTATGCCGATCTCGGCCATTTCGGCCGGCAGCCGATCCAGTGGGCGTGGTTCTATCTGGTGCTCCCGGCCTTGCTGCTGAATTATTTCGGGCAGGGCGCCTTGATCCTGGCGCATCCGGAGGCGCTGGAGAATCCCTTCTTCCGGCTGGCGCCGGCACCGTTGCTGCTGCCGCTGGTACTGCTTGCGACCGCCGCGACGGTGATCGCGAGCCAAGCGGTGATCACCGGCGCGTATTCGTTGATCAGCCAGGCCGTGCAGCTTGGCCTCCTGCCGCGCTTCGAGGTGCGCTACACCTCCGAAACCCACGCCGGCCAGATCTATCTGCCGCGCGTCAATCTGCTGCTGCTGGTCGGTGTGCTGCTGCTGGTCGGGCTGTTCCGCACCTCGAGCGGACTGGCATCGGCCTATGGCATCGCCGTTTCCACCACCATGGTCGCCGACGGCATCATGGGTTTTGTCGTCGTGTGGAAATTGTGGAACTGGCGCGCGGCAACTGCGGCGGCGCTGGTGTTTCCGCTGGTGGTGGTGGACGTCGCGTTCTTCAGCGCCAATCTTCTGAAGCTGTTCGAAGGCGCATGGGTGCCGATGCTGTTCGGCATGCTGATGGTGGTGATGATCTGGACCTGGCGGCGCGGCGCGGCGCTGCTGATCGAGAAGACGCGGCGCACCGAAGTGCCGCTCTTGGACCTGATCAAGAGCCTCGAAAAGCGTCCTCCGCATGTGGTGAAGGGCACGGCTGTCTTCCTCACCAGCGATCCCAACTTCGTGCCGACCGCGCTTCTGCATAATCTCAAGCACAACAAGGTGCTGCACGAGCACAACGTCATCCTCACCATCGAGACGGCGCAGACGCCGCGGGTCGATCCGCTGGAACGTGTCCACATGGAGAGCATCAGCGAGAAGTTCGCGACGGTGCGGTTGCGCTTCGGATTCATGGAATCGCCGAACGTGCCGCGTGCGCTCGGCATCGCCCGCAAGCTCGGGTGGCAGTTCGACATCATGTCGACGTCGTTCTTCGTGTCGCGACGTTCGCTCAAGACCGCGGCAAAATCCGAAATGCCGCGCTGGCAAGATCGCCTGTTCATTATGCTCAGTCGCTCGGCGAACGACGCCACCGACTACTTCCAGATCCCCACCGGCCGCGTCGTTGAAGTCGGCACTCAAGTGACCATCTGATCTCCGGCGGGGCCACGGTTTCCGGCTTGCCGGACTGCGCGCGGGCGCTTGATTTTCAACGCGCGAGGCGCGAGTTTGGCCCGCCGGCGAAGGCCCGGCGGCAAAGCGGCGAGGAGAGTTTGGTGTCCGATCGGAATATTACGGTGCAGGATTTGACGCCGGTTGAAGTGGCGAAAGGGATCGAGGAGGGGCGATATCTTCTGATCGACGTCCGCGAGCCTAATGAGGTGGCAATCGAGGCCTATCCGGACGCCGTGGTGCTGCCGCTGTCGACCTTCGATCCTTCCGACATTCCCGACTTGCAGGGCCGCGAACTGGTGTTTGCCTGCCGCTCCGGCAACCGCTCGGCCAAGATATCGCATGCGATCCAGGCGGCCGGCTTTCCCTATGACAAGCACCTCGCGGGCGGCATGATCGCCTGGAAGGCGGCCGGGCTGCCGATCCGGACCGGCGGCTGACATCGTGATGAACCAGGTTTTCGCCGGGCTGCCGGTCACCGTCTTCGAAGCCATGTCGCAACTTGCCCGCGACAACAACGCCATCAATCTCGGTCAGGGATTTCCCGACGCGCCGGGGCCGGAGGATATCCGCCGCGCGGCGGCCGATGCGGTGGTGAACGGCTACAATCAGTACCCGTCGATGATGGGTATTCCGGAATTGCGACAGGCCATCGCTACCCATTACGCGCACTGGCACGGTCTCAACCTCGATCCGATGACCGAAGTGATGGTGACCTCGGGCGGCACCGAGGCGCTGACCAGTTCGCTGCTGGCGGTGATCGAGCCCGGTGACGAGGTCGTGCTGTTTCAGCCGATGTATGATTCCTATCTGCCGATCATCCGGCAGGCCGGCGGCATTCCGCGGCTGGTCCGCTTGCAGCCGCCGGGCTGGCGTCTCAACGAAGAAATTTTGCGCGAAGTCTTCAACCACAAGACCAAGGCGGTAGTGTTCAACAATCCGCTCAATCCGGCGGCGGTGGTGTATCCACGCGAGGATCTCGAGCTACTGGCGCGCTTCTGTCAGGAATTCGACACCATCGCGATTTGCGATGAGGTGTGGGAGCACGTCGTTTTTGACGGCCGCGAGCACATTCCGTTGATTGCGATTCCGGGGATGCGCGAGCGCACGCTCAAGATCGGCTCAGCGGGCAAGATCTTCGGACTGACCGGATGGAAGATCGGCTTTGTCTGCGCCGCGCCGCCGCTGTTGCGCGTCGCCGCCAAGGTGCATCAGTTTCTCACTTTCACCACGGCGCCAAATCTTCAGGTCGCGGTGGCCTACGGTCTCGGGAAGCCGGATGCGTTCTTTCACGGCATGCGCGCCGAACTCGCGCGCAGCCGCGATCGCCTCACGGCAGGCCTGACCAGCCTCGGTTTTCCGGTGCTGCCGTCGCAGGGCACCTATTTCCTCACCGTCGATCTATCTGTGCTTGGCCTCAACGAAACGGATGAGGCGTTCTGTCGCCGGATTGTGACCGAACACAAGGTTGCGGCGATCCCGGTGTCGGCCTTTTATGAAGTCAACGCGGTGACGTCGGTGGTGCGCTTCTGTTTCTCGAAAAACGACGCCACGCTGGATGCCGCGCTCGAACGATTGTCGGATGCGATACATCGATAAGGAGGTGTGATTGGCGGCACGAAACTTGGTGCGGTGGCTGGCCGGACTGGCGGCCATAGTGATCGGAGCGACGGCTGCGCAAGCCGAGCCACGAGCCGTCCACTTCTACAATTGGTCGAACTATGTCGCGCCCGGCGTGCTCGACGATTTCACCAAGGAAACCGGCATCAAGGTCGTCTACGACACGTTCGACGCCAACGAAACTCTTGAGACGCGGCTTCTCGCCGGCAAGTCCGGTTACGATCTGGTGGTGCCGAGCGCCTATTTCCTCCAGCGCCAGATCGGCGCGCATATTTTCCAGAAGCTCGACAAATCCAAGCTGCCCAACCTTGCCAACATGTGGCCGGAAGTGACGCGGCGGCTGGCGGTCTACGATCCCGACAATGCCCACGCGGTGAACTACATGTGGGGTACCACCGGCATCGGCTACAACGTCAAGGCGTTGCAGAAAATTCTCGGTGCGGATGCGCAGGTGACGTCGTGGAACCTTGTGTTCGATCCGGCCAATCTCGCCAAGTTCAAGGACTGCGGCGTGCAGATGCTCGATTCCGCCGACGACATCCTGCCGGCGGCGTTGAATTATCTCGGCCTCGATCCGAACTCCACCAAGCAAGCCGACCTTGAGAAAGCGGCTGCGCTGATCGGGCAGGTTCGCTCGTCGGTACGCAAGTTTCATTCGTCGGAATATCTCAACGCGCTGGCGACCGGCGAGATTTGTCTTGTGGTCGGTTGGTCCGGTGACATCAAGCAGGCGCAGAAGCGCGCGGCGGAAACCAACAACGGCGTCGAGATCGGTTATGCGATCCCGAAGGAGGGCGCGCAGATGTTCTTCGACAATCTGGCGATTCCAGCCGATGCGAAGAACGTGTCGGAAGCCTATGCGTTGATCGACTATCTGCTGCGGCCCGAAGTAGCGGCGAAGAATTCCAGCTTCCTCTCCTACGCCAACGGCAATCTGGCCAGCCAGAAGCTGATCGATCCGAAAGTCCTCAACGACAAGACGGTATATCCGGACGAGGCGACCATGAGCCGCCTCTACATCATCACCGCGCGTGATCCAGCGACACAGCGCATCATCAATCGGCTGTGGACGCGGGTGAAGACGGGACGGTGAGGCGCAGTTTGCGAGCGTATCGCTCGCTTTGAATATGTCCCGATCGTCATTGCCGGGCTCGACCCGGCAATCCATCCATTCTTTGGAAAGACGGATGCCCGGATCAAGTCCGGGCATGACGAATGAGGAACAGGAAGCGCGGCGGTCTTAAATTAGTTTCGCTGCTACCGCCAGCGGCGGTGCAGCCACAGCCACTGATCGGGATATTCGCGGATCCAGCCCTCGATCACCGTGGTAATCGCCTGCATGGTGCCCTGAATATCGATGTCGCCCTTGGCATCGCGCACCGGCGGGATTTCTTCGGTCAACTCTGCGCGGAAACGATGGCCGGGCAGCCGGATGATGCGGACGCCGTGGATCGGACAATCGATCTGCCGGCGCAAACGGGCCAACAGCGGATTGGCTTTGGTCTTGCGCCCGAAGAAAGTGACGTCGACGCCGTTGGTGAAATACTGATCGACCAGCATCGCGGCGTGCTGACCATTCTCCAGCGCTTGCGCCAGTTTCAACGGCGCATCGCGGCCGGCAGGGATCAGCGTGCCCATGTTGACCGAACGTAACTGTTCGATGGCGCGGTCGGCGGATTCGATGTTGGGACGGCGAAACAGCACGGCCGCATCGAGCCCGTGCGCCACAGCAGCCAATGCCGGAAGCTCCCAGTTGCCGATATGGCTCGCGAAGATCAGTGCCGGCTTGTTGTCGAGGCGAAGCTGGGCGAACAGCTCGTGGGTGCGCTGTTGGATTTCGATGCGGCTGTTCTCGGGATGCGCCGGGTCGTGCTCCCAGATGTGATCGATGTGCGCGAACTCCGCTGCGATGCGTCCGAGATTGTCCCAGACGCCGTCGAGAATGGCATCGATTTCCTGCGGCGATTTCTCGGGAAACGCGGCGGTGAGATTGGCGCGGCCGATCTTGTGCTCGCGAAACAGCGGTCCGATCCGCCGCGTGATCTTGCCGAACAGGTTTGCGGTCTTGATCGGATCGAAATAACGCGTCGTGCGCAGCAAGCCGACCGTGAGGCCACCGACAGCCGCCTCGCCGAGCGGCTTGAGCGCATCGCGAATCCGGGCCTTGGTGCGGAGCAGGAGACGTTGCATCGCGTGACGTTGCGCTCCGGCGTAATGCTCAGGCCGGCTCGCCGGTGATGATCAACGACGCGTTCTGTCCGCCGAAGCCGAACGAGTTCGACATCACGGTGGTGACGCGCGCGTCACGTGCCTTGTTCGGCACCACGTCGAACGGAATCGCTGGATCGGGAACGTCGTAGTTGATGGTCGGCGGGATGCGTTGATGCTCCAGGGTCAGCAGCGAGAACACCGCTTCCACAGCGCCCGCTGCGGAGAGCGTATGTCCGACCATCGACTTGTTCGACGACACCGGGACCTTGCTTGCGCGCTCGCCGAACACCGTCGAGATGCCGAGATATTCCATCTTGTCGTTTTCCGGCGTGCCGGTGCCGTGCGCGTTGATGTAGTCGATCTGATCGGCGTTCAACCCCGCATCCGCCAGCGCATTGCGCACGCAGCCGATGATCGGCTTGCCGTCGGGACTGGAGCGGGTGCGATGGAACGAATCCGCCAGTTCGCCGCAGCCGGCGAGCACGCCGAGGATGCGCGCGCCGCGCGCGGTGGCGGCTTCCAGGCTCTCCAGCACCAGTGCGCCGGCGCCTTCCGCCATGACGAAACCATCGCGGTTCTTGGCGAAGGGTTTGACTGCCGAATGCGGCGGATTGTTTTGCGTCGACAGGGCCGACAACAGTGAGAAGCGGATCAGTGCTTCGGGATTGACCGAACCATCGGTCGCGACGCACAGGGCCGCGTCGGCCTCGCCACGCCGGATTGCTTCGACGCCGAGTTGGATCGCGGTCGCGCCCGACGCGCAGGCCGTCGACAGCGAGATCGGCGATCCCTTGGTGCCGAAGGTTTCGGCCAGATGATCGGCGACCGAGCCAAACAGGAAGCGCCGATGAAAATTGGTGAACTTGCCGCCGCCGGAAACTCGCAGCATCTGATCGTAGTTGATCTCCGTCTCGCTGCCGATGGCACGGCCGAGCGCCTGACGCTGCGGCCACTCCACCTCGACGGGAGCAACCGCCAGAAACAACGGTCCCGGAAAATCGCCCTTGCTGCCGATGCCGGCCTGCGCCACCGCTTCCTCGGTGGCGAGATCGGCGAGGCGTTCCGACAGATCGGTGGAGGAGAAGGGCTCGACCGGGACGAAATCGATCGATCCGGCCATCGTCGTCTTCAAGCCGTCGGTGGGGAAACGGGTGATGGTGCGAATGCCGGATTCGCCAGCGCAGAGTTTTGCCCAGTTGTCGGTCTTGCCGGCGCCCAGCGACGTCACGACGCCCATGCCGGTGACGACGACGATCGGCCTGCCAAATGTATCGCGCGGTGCTGACATGTGTTCTCCGTCGGTCGCTTGCGCGGCTCCATGTGATTCACGGCGAGCTTTCGCCCGCCAATAGGTTTTGACGTGGATCGCTCACGCCAATCGATCATTGCGTTACGCCTGCGCCGTGAACTCGCGCGTCAGCGAACGGCCTCCACCAGCGCCATCCCTTCGCCGCGCCAATGCCCGGCGCCGACCACCACAATCTGGGACGGCGCCTTGGTCATTTCAATCTCGACGCCGGCGGAATCGTTCGGCGGGAACAGCTTGCCCTTGGAGATCGACAGCGCCGCCAGCGCCAGCCCGAGCGGAAACTGTGTTTCCATGGTATGGCCGAAACTGGTGCCGGTGGCGCGCACCGCGAAGTCCGGATGCGTCGCCAGGAAGGCACGCTCTTCCGACGTTGCGGGTTCGGCTCCGGTTGCACCGGTGATGATCGCACCTTGGCTCTCGACGCCATCAAGTTGCGACCACAGCTTGGAAAGGCTGGCGGTGACATCGCCGGCGGATTTCCGCGAGGTGCGGTCGGCGACGACCTGGGCGAGGCGGGCGTAGGGCTTGGCGCCGCGCGCTTCGGCGTGCTTGCGCGATTCGATGACGAGGAACGCGCCGCCGGAGCCGAGCGCGAAACCTGGATGTCCGTCGCGCGCCCATACCGGCGCGAACTTGTCCTTCAGATTGAAGTCGCCGAATTCGTAGAGCACCAGCAGGTCCTTGCGCTCGCCGTTATGGGCGGCGCCGACCAGCGCGATGTCGCTCTGCCCGGAAGCGATCCGCGCCAGCGCGATCCGCGCGGCGTCCACGCCGGCGGCTTCCTCGCCCATGAAGGTGCGTGACGAACCGGTGACGCCATGGACGATGGCGATATTGCCGGCGAGCAGGTTGGAGAGCTGCGCCAGGAACAGCGTCGGCCGCAGGTCGCTCATCAGGCGCTCGTTGAGAAATCCGGGCGCGGAATTGCCCTGCGCCTCGGCATTGAGAATGGCCGAGTCGACCGCGAGGTCGCGCTCGCCGCCGCCCGCGGCGACGATCATGTCCATCCGCGCCAGGATGTCCTTGTTGCCCTTGATGCCGGCGGAATCCAGCGCGAGGCCTGCGGCATAGGTGCCGATTCGCTGCCAGGCTTCCATCTGGCGCTGATCGCCCTTCTTCGGGATCTGCGCGTCGAAGGAGACCGGCGCGAGCGGGTGCACCAGATACGGCGCGAAGCCCTTGTCGTCGACGTTGACGCGGTGCTCCGAAAGGCCGTCCCAGTTCGCCTCGAGGCCTTCGCCCAGCGATGTCGCGAGACCAATACCGGTAATCCAGGCCTCGGTCGCCCCCGTCTTCGATGTGTTGGTGTCAGTCATGAGGCATGGCCTGCTGCGGATAGCCGATGCGCTTGGCCATGGTTTCCATGTGCCCACGCAGTTCGGGATTCGGGAAAGGGACGTGGCCGAACGTAATCGTGGCGTTGCAGCGCTGCTTGCCGTCAACGCTGACTTTGGCCTTGGTGATGGCGAAGCCAGAGCCTTCGTGGAGAACCGTCGCTTCGATTTTCAACAATTCGCCGGGCGTCACGAACACGCGCATCTTCGCTTCCTTGACGGCCCCAAGGAACGGCATACGCTCGAACTTCATCAGCGCGATCAGCAGCCAGCCGGAGGTCTGGGCCATCGCCTCGATGAGCAGCACGCCGGGCATCAGGGGATAGCCGGGGAAATGTCCCTCGAAGATCGTTGAGTGCTGCGGCACCTGCGCCTCGACGACGATGGTTTTCGCGTCGAGGTCGAGGTCGGTGATGCGATCGATGAGATGGAAATAAGCCAGATCCATGGGTGGCGATTAAGCCCCCTTGGCGGCGACGAGTTCGTCGATTCGCGCGCTGAGGTTCTTCAGGACGAAGTACTGTTCGGTGGTCGCCTTGCCGTCGTTGACCTCCTGGGTCCACTTTTCCAGCGGCAGCTTGATGCCGAAGGCTTTATCGATCGCGAATGCGATATCGAGGAAGTCGAGGCTGTCGATTCCCAGATCATCGATGGCGTGACTTTCAGGCGTGATGGTATCGCGCGGGATGTCGCAGGTTTCCGCAATGATGGTGGCAACCTGATCGAATGTGGAGGACATCATTAAGCCTTTGATAGATTGAAGGTAAATGCGGAAATGACGGAGTGAGGGCGGCTCGCCCCGACATGCCCCGCCGCCTTATAGAGTTGATTGCCCGTATATCGGACCCATGCCGGGAGTTCAATGGCGGCGGGGGATGCCGGGTTCCCGTTTCGTGCACGGATCGACGGCCGCCCTACAGTCACACCGGTCCGCCTCGCGACGGAATCAGGGGCGCGCAATTGCGATGTCCGGCAAGGGCGCAATCCTGCGTCTGCTGCAATTCCGCCAGGCTGAATGCCAGCCAAATCCCTGCGGCGGTCAGGCCGGCAACAAAAACGAAGGCGGCAAGATTCGTCAGCATTCGATGCCGAAATTCGTCCTGATCGCTCGCGGTTCGATGATTGGCAGCGCCGACGGCCACCTCGGTATGAACGTCAGGTCGCCGCGCGCCGCGTTGCGCCGGCGCGGTCGAAAGGGTGCGCGGGGTGAATTTGATCACGCGTGCACCGTTGTCGGGTTGGGCTGGCACCTGAACTTTCATCCTGTCCTTGTCGATGTCGGTCGCTACCGCATGGTCGCCCGGCAGTCTAGCACAGCGGCGGAGCCTCGATCCAAAGCAAGACCGCGTGACAGCAATACGGCGGTCCCGCGGGCGGTGGAGTGAAGCCGGGGTCGGTGTCCGTCCGGCCTTGATCCCAACGACGCCAGCCCACACTTCAAGAGTTCCGACGTGCGCGATCAGAGGAGAAAATCAGCATATGACCATCCGCGATCCCATCCTGCACCCGATTCCGATCCTGTCGTTACGCCCAACCCAGATGACGGTCGGGATGCGCGAGGTGAAGGAAAAGCGCCGGCGCTGGCGACAACACAAGTCGAAGAAGAAGCAGGCGGAGGTGCTCGGCCACCATATGATCCCGGTGGTCCACGGCCCGGACGGACATCACTACGTCGTCGATCATCACCATCTGGCGCGGGCGCTTCACGACGAGGGCGTGGAGAATGTTCTTGTCACCATCATCGCCGACCTGACGATGATAGATCGCGATTCATTCTGGCTGGTGCTCGACAGTCGCCGCTGGGTCTATCCCTATGACGCCAAGGGCGTGCGTCATCATTACAAGGACATTCCGAAGTCGGTCGCGGATCTGAAGGACGATCCGTTCCGCAGCCTTGCCGGCGAATTGCGCCGTGCCGGCGGCTTCGCCAAGGACACCACGCCGTTCAGCGAGTTTCTGTGGGCTGATTTCTTCCGCCGCCGTTTGTCGCGAAAGAGTGTGGCGGCCGATTTCGAGAAGGCAGTCGAAAGGGCGCTCAGTCTGGCGCGGAGTAGCGAGGCGGTTTATTTGCCAGGCTGGTGCGGGCCGGTATCCGATTGATCGGCAGCAGTGGCGACGGTCGCGGGATCGTCGTCCCCGTGGTGATGGAAGAAGCGATGAAACAGGCGCTCGATCGGCCGGCCGAGCAACAGCACGAGAGACGCAAGCACACCGGAGACCAGCACGATCCGCCATTGTCCCGCACCGCAGACGATGCCGATGCAGGCGGTGAGCCAAACGCAGGCCGCACTGGTCAGGCCATGGATACGCTTGCCTTGCTCGTGGTGAACGATTACGCCGGCACCGAGAAAACCGATGCCGGTGAGAATGCCCTGGATCACCCGGCTGGTCGCGTCAGACATCGTGGCGTGAATGACGCCGCCATCCGCGAGCAACACCACGATGGCTGATGAAAGCCCGACCAGTCCAAGTGTGCGAACCCCGATCGGCTTTCCATGGAGGTCGCGGTTGAGGCCGACCGCGCCGGCGGCGACGGTCGCGACGCCAAGACGCAAGGCGATTTCGCTTAGCACGATGTCCACGTTTGCCTCAGGCCTTGGTTTGCCTCACGTCTTCGGCAAGCGACCCATCAGGTAGAATTCGTCGTTGGGGCGCATGTTGGTGACGTTGGCCATCCGGTTCGACAATCCGAAGAAAGCCGAGATCGCGGCGATGTCCCAGATGTCGTCGTTGCTGAAGCCGTGCCGGGAGAGTTCGGTGAAGTCGTGCTCCGAAACCTTTTGGGCCTCAGTGCTCACCTTCATCGCGAAATCCAGCATCGCCTTCTGGCGCGGCGAGATGTCGGCCTTGCGATAGTTGGTGGCGATCTGGTCGGCGATCAGCGGGTTCTTGGCGCGGATGCGGAGAATAGCACCGTGGGCGACGACGCAATATTGGCACTGGTTGGCGCTGCTGGTGGCGACCACGATCATCTCGCGCTCGGCCTTGGAGAGGCCACTCTCCTTGTCCATCAGCGCGTCGTGATAGGCGAAGAAGGCGCGAAATTCATCGGGACGATAAGCCAGGCTGAGAAAGACGTTGGGCACGAAGCCGGATTTTTCCTGCACCTCCTCGATCCGCGTGCGGATGTCATCCGGCAACTGCTTGAGCGAGGGGATCGGGAACCGGCTGTTGGTCGACGGCGTCATCGTGGAGTCCCGCATGAATGGCGTGAAAGGTGAGGGATCATAGTCGACCGCTATGGAAACAAAAAGCCGCTTGATGTGCGGCGGGTGCGCAGATCCGTCGCGGGACGGCGCCGGCGGTTTGTGTCGGAAACGGCGTCAGCGCAGCGGCTTTTTCAGCAACGAGAAGCGATCGGGATCGAGGCCGAGCGAGGGTTGCAGCATCGGCGCTTCGAAGTTGCGCGGCGCCGGCCGGGGGGGGAAGCCGTCATTCGGCACGTCGCGATGTGATGTCGCGCCGCGCCAGCGTTCGAGCACGGTATTGAGGAAATGTGTGTCGTGGCCGCTGTCCGTCACCGGCGTGCTGGCAATGGTGGATTCGCTGCGCGGCAATTGATGCGCGGGCACATCCTTGAAGCGCAGCCGGGTCGGCAGAGCGACGCCTTCACCGAAGGCCAACACCTCGCGCGTGCCGAGCGAGGGGACGAACGACAACAGATTCGCCGCGGCGTCGGATACGGCCGAGCGGAGCAGGGACTGGTCGCGCTCGTTGGCGAGGCGCATCGTGAACAGTGTGCTGCATTGGGAGATGATGGTGGCATCGAGTTCGGCGGGGCGCTGGGTCACCAGCCCGAGATAGACGCCGTATTTGCGGCCTTCCTTGGCGATGCGCGACACCGCCTTGCGGGTGGGGCCGAAGCCGATGGTACGATCCGCGGACGCGTAGCGGTGGGCTTCCTCGCAGACGAACAGGAGCGGAGAGATGCCATCGCTCCACAAGCCGAAATCGAATGCCATGCGACAAAGCACGGAGACCACCGAGTCCACCACCTCGGCCGGAAAGCCTGCGAGTTGCATGATGGTCATCGGCCGGCCGTTGGCCGGCAGCCGGAACAGATGGCTGATGACTTCCGCCATGGTGTCGCCGCCGACGTTCGCATTGTCGAACATGAAGGCGTAGCGCGGATCGTTGCGCACCGTCTCGATACGCGAAATCAGCCTGTGATAGGTGATGCGCGACGACCGGTTTTCCAGCCGGCCCATGCGCTCGTCGATCAGCGAGATCAGATCCACCAGGCGGTAAGGCACCGGCGTATCGGCGGTAAAGGTGTTGTTCTTGCTGTCGAGGCGCTTCAGCCCCAGCCGATCCGCGCTGCTGTATTGCGTGTAAACGCTCTTCGCAAGCGGGATGACTTCGGTGAGGATTTCCAGTTCTTCGGGAACACCGGGCCGCCCGCCGAACAGGACGTCGACGATTTCCTCGAAGTTGAACAGCCAGAACGGCAGTTTCAGGTTTCGCGGGTTGAGGACGAGGGCGCGCTCGCCGAAACAGCGGCCGTATTCGTTGTGAACGTCGAGCAGGAATATCCGGAGCTTCGGGCGCGCCTTGAGAATCTCGTTCAGCAGCAGCGAGACGCCGCTGGATTTGCCGACACCGGTGGAGCCCAGCACCGCGAAATGCTTGTTGAGCATTTCCTCGACGTCGATATAGGCCGTCACCGAAGGGTCCTGCTGCAACGCGCCGATGTTGATCTGGTCGAGCCCCTTCGGCGCATAGATCGTGCGCAGTTCCTGATTGGAGATCAGCGTGACCGGATCATCGATCGCCGGATAGCTGGTGACGCCGCGCCGGAATCGCTGCTGCTGCGGTTCGCCGTAGATTTCGCCGAGCAGATCGACCGACGCGCAAGCATAGTAGCGGTCGGTATCCGGCAGGTGCTCGGTTGTAACTTCGGTGATGATCGCGACGATGATGACGTTGGCGCAACGGATGCTGACGAAGCGGCCCACCGTCGCCCGCGCTTCGGCGGAGGAGGTGTGCTGGCCGGCATGGAGCCCGGCACGTGCTTGCGAGCCGCGCACCGAAATGATCCGCCCGAACGAGCTTTCAGGTGGCGAAAAAGACATGTCGCAATTCGTATCTCCGTAATTTTCCCACTATCGGACGTGTTGTTTCAGAAAGTGTTAACCGGCTAGGCTCATCGGATGACCGGCTTTGCAATATGAACCGCCAAAAATCAAAAGCCGCCCTCTGAATGAAGCGGCGGCGGCTTTTGTACGCAATACTGGAGGTCATCCAGCTGGCCGGGAAAACGTGACAGGGGCTGATAAGCGATCGGTATATTCGTGTCATCGGAAGAGGCGTGTGAGCCCTCTCGACTGCGTGGTAATTCGTATCTCGATAGTGGCGCTGCCGGGAATGCGACCAGCCCCATGCAGACCGTGACCGTGAATGCCATCCTGGTGGAGACTGCAACCGGGCGACTTGCAAACCGAAGGAGGCCCATCTAAAAGAACCGCGAGCGAGCGCGAGTGGAAAATTGCCGGCCGGCAATTGGAAGAAGCTTTAAGAATTTTATCTAAAGCCTTGTATCAATTCGCGAATCCGTTGGGGAATGGTGTAACGGTAGCACAACAGACTCTGACTCTGTTTGTCTTGGTTCGAATCCAGGTTCCCCAGCCATTACGCGCCGCATCGTCCGGCGGCTCGGCAATCTCACATCCCATCGCCGCCGGCGATCTCGGGCAGGCGGCTGATCCCGTGGCGCTGCAGGCAGCGGTGCAAGGACGAAGCGCGTGAGATGGGGGAGGTCGGCTGTAGCGCGTAGAGACAGTCATCCAGAAGCAACAGCGTGTGCTTGCGGAAGGCAACAATCATGGCCTCTTCCTCGGCCCGAAAGGACGCTCAAGCGCACGGTCTTCGGCCCATCGGCGCATGGTGAACAAAGGTCCGCCTGCGCCACTTTGCCACGGTCTTCTGGTTGAGGCCGTGCCAGGCGGCTAGCTCCTTTGAGCGGAGTCGTCGATCGCAGTATTGCCGCTCGGATGGCGCGCGTGGTCGTGGCGCTGCCAGAGTATCTGACCCATCGGACCTTCCGGATTGCCTGTAGTTGGTCGCGTTGAGCTCCACCGTTGTCGGTGGTTGCTGCGCCAGAGCCGTGACTGGAACGGTGACGCCGATCAGGCCGCCTTCGCGGTTCTGTCGTGGCAGGCGCGTCTTCCGCTTGCGAAAGTGGGCGTGGCCGATCAGGATCGGGATCATCGCGGTGCATCCAGGGAGGGCAAACATGACCGATCGTAAGAATGCCGAGCCGTCCGTCGCTGGCGCCAACGCCGCCGTGCTGAACCAACTCCCGTTCACCGACCGGCAGGATTATGCCGATGCCGAGCGGGGATTCATCGGCAGCCTGCCGGATGCGATGATCCAGAACGAGGCCGGTCGCACTGTCTGGACCCTAGCCGACTATGCCTTCCTGAAGGACAATGCCGCGCCGGCCACCGTCCACCCCAGCCTGTGGCGGCAGGCACAACTCAATTGCCGCCATGGCCTCTTTGAGGTGGTGCCCGGCATCTATCAGATCCGCGGGCTCGACCTCTCCAACATGACGCTGATCGAAGGCAAGCAAGGTGTGATCGTGATCGATCCGCTGGTGTCGGCGGACACCGCGCGCGCCGGCCTTGCACTTTATTGTCAGCATCGCGGGCCACGGCCGGTGGCCGCGGTGATCTACACCCACTCGCATGTCGATCATTGGGGCGGCGTGAAAGGCGTCATCACGCAGGAGGACGCCGACAGCAAGCGCGTGCCGGTGATTGCGCCGGAAGGTTTCGTCGAGGCGATCGCGCAGGAGAACGTGCTCGCTGGCACCGCGATGGTGCGTCGCGCGCAGTATCAATTCGGACCGTTGCTGCCGAAAGGCGTCAAGGGGCAGGTCGATGCCGGGCTCGGCAAGACGCTGTCGAGCGGCACTGTGACGCTGATCGCGCCGACCGATCTGATCCGTCACGATCATGAGACGCGCGTAGTCGACGGTGTCGAGATCGTCTTCCTGATGGCGCCGGACAGCGAAGCGCCAGCCGAGATGCATATGTTCTATCCGGCGTTCAAGTGCCTCAACATGGCCGAGAATGCGGTGCATAATTTTCATAACCTGTTGCCGTTCCGCGGCGCCGAGGTGCGCGATTCCCGTGCGTGGTCGCGTTACATCGATGTTGCATTAATGACGTTCGGCGATCGCGCGGAGGCGCTGATCGGCCAGCATCACTGGCCGGTGTGGGGCACGGGTGCGATCAAGACCTATCTCGCCAAGCAGCGCGATCTCTACAAATACGTCCACGACCAGACGCTGCGCCTGATCAATCACGGTCACACCCCGAACGAGATCGCGGAGATCCTGACGTTGCCGGACGGCCTTGCGCATCAATGGTACGCGCGCGGCTATTACGGCACGGTGCGGCACAATGCCAAGGCGGTCTATCAGAAATATCTCGGCTGGTACGACGGCAACCCGGCGCATCTCGACCCATTGCCGCCGTCGGACGCCGCGCGAAAATATGTCGACTACTTCGGCGGCTTCGATGCCGCGCTCGCCAAGGCCAAGGCGGATTTCGCCAAGGGCGAATATCGTTGGGTGGCGGAGATCGCCAATCATCTGGTGTTCGCCGATCCGGCCAATCAGGAGGCACGCAACCTAGCGGCCGATGCTTACGAACAACTCGGCTATCTGTCGGAAGCCGCGACTTGGCGCAATTCCTATCTGTTCGCGGCGCACGAACTGCGCAACGGCGTGCCGCAGATGACGGCGCGTAGCGGCGTCGCGCCGGATGCGCTTGCGGCGTTGCCGCTCGATACGTTCTTCGATCTGCTGGCGGTGCGGCTCAACGGCCCCAAGGCCGTCGGCAAGACCGCCGTATTGAACTGGATATTCACTGACACCGGCGAGATTTTCGTGCTCAACCTCGACAACTGCGCGCTGACCCATCGCTTCGGGCAGCGCGCCGATCACGCCGACGCGACATTGACGCTGACGCGGGCGACGCTCAACGCCATCATGCTGACGCAGACGACATTCCCCGAGGCGGTGGGCGCGAAGAAGATCAGCATCGATGGCAATCCGGCAAAGCTGCTGGAATTGCTGGGGCTGTTCGATACGTTCACTCCGAGCTTCGCCATCGTCGAGCCGTAAGTTGGAGTGTCATTGCGAGCGAAGCGAAGCAATCCAGTCCTTCTTCGAGAGTCTGGATTGCTTCGTCGCTAACACTCCTCGCAAGGACGAATAGGGCGGCTCGTCTGCTACGCCGTCAATACGTCGCGCGGCCGCCGGAGATGTCGAACACCGCGCCGGTCGAGAAGGCGCAGTCCTCGGAGGCGAGCCACGCCACCATCGCGGCGAGTTCTTCCACCAGGACGAAGCGGCCCTTCGGAATCTTCGACAGCATGAAATCGATGTGCTGCTGCGTCATCTGGTCGAAGATGGCGGTCTTCGCTGCCGCCGGCGTCACCGCGTTGACGGCGATCTCATAGCCGGCCAGTTCCTTGCCCAGCGACTTGGTCAGTGCGATCAGTCCTGCCTTGGAGGCTGAGTAGTGCGCGGCGTTGGGATTGCCTTCCTTGCCGGCGATCGAGGCGATGTTGACGATGCGGCCGTAGTTCTGCTTCACCATCGTCGGCACAACGGCCTTGCAGCAGATGAAGGGACCGTCGAGGTTGATGCGCAGCACCTTGCGCCATTCGTCGAGGTCGGTTTCCCACACCGTCTTGTTGATGCCGGCGATCCCGGCATTGTTGACGAGAATGTCGATCTTGCCGAGTTTCGCCAGCGTCGCGTCGCGCGCCTTCTCGACCGCGGCCAGATCCGAAACGTCGACCTGAATGGCTGTCACCGCCGCGCCGATCTGTTTGGCAGTCTGTTCGGCCAGCGCGATATCATGATCCCAGATCGCAACCTTGGCGCCGGAAGCGACGAAACGCTCCGTGATCGCGCGGCCAAAACCCTGCGCGCCGCCCGTTACTACGGCGCAGCGACCATTGAGATCGATCTTGTTCATGGTTTGCTCCTTGCTGCCATCCTTCGAGGCTCGCTTCGCTCGCACCCCAGGATGACGCGGTTCTTGAATGAGAAGTTATCACTCTGAGGTGCGCGCCATCTTCGGCGCGCCTCGAAGGGTGACGGCGTGATTAAAGCGTCCAGCCGCCGTCGATGATGTGCGCGACACCAGTGGTGAAGGCGCTTTCGTCGCTGGCAAGATAGACCGCGAGCGACGCGATTTCCTCCGCGGTGCCGAGCCGGCCCATCGGTTGGCGGCTGACGAACATTTCGCGGCCGCCGGCGCCGAGCGCGGCGGCGCGGCCGAGCATCGACGGAGTCTCGATGGTGCCGGGGCAGATGCAGTTGCAGCGGATGCCCTTGGTGATGAAATCGGCGGCGACGGCGCGGGTGAGGCCCGCGACGGCGGCTTTCGTCGCGCCGTAGACGTAGCGGTTCGGCGCGGCCTTGAACACGCCGGCAGCGGAGGCGATGTTGATGATCGAGCCACGCCCCGCCGCCAGCATTCCGGGCAGGAAGGCGCGCAGCGTGCGGTGCATGGATTTTACGTTGAGGTCGAACGAGAAATCCCAATCGTCGTCGCTGCACTCCAGCACTGTGCCGTGATGGACGAAGCCGGCGGCATTGAGCAGCACGTCGATGGTGCCGACCTGTTTGGCCATGGCCGCGACGGCGGCGCTGTCGCGCGCGTCGAGGCGGGCGACTTCCGCTACGCCTTCCTTGGTCAAGGTCGCGAGTTGCTTGTCGTCGATATCGGTCGCGATCACCATCGCGCCTTCGCGGGCGAAGGCGATGGCGCTGGCGCGGCCGATGCCGGCCGCCGCAGCGGTCACGAATGCGCGTTTGCCCTTAAGTCGGCCGGACATGCTCGTTCTCCTTGAAGATTAGTGATTGTCGCGGGCGACGCCGACACGGCCGGCGATGTCCTGATAGCGCGTCGCGAATTCCATGCAGGCGCCGGTGGCATGCTGTCCGACCGTGTTGCGATACATCTCCTGCCACGGCGTCTGGTGCGCGGGGTAGGGAAAGCCGCCCTTGGCCTTGAGTTCGGCGCGGCGTCGCTTCACCTCGGCGTCATCGATCATGATGTTGGCGCTACCCTTGTTGAGGTCGATGCGCACCATGTCGCCGGTTTTCAGAATAGCGAGCCCGCCATCCGCCGCCGCTTCCGGCGTCGCGTTCAGGATCGAAGGCGAACCCGACGTGCCAGACTGGCGACCGTCACCGATGCATGGCAGCGAGAGAATGCCGCGTTTGATCAGCGCGGCTGGCGGCTGCATGTTGACCACCTCGGAGCCGCCCGGATAGCCGATCGGCCCGACGCCGCGCACGAACAGGATGCAGTATTCGTCGATATTGAGCGAGGGATCGTCGATGCGATGGTGATAATCCTCCGGGCCTTCGAACACGATGGCGCGGCCTTCGAAGGCGTTGGGGTCTTTCGGATTGGACAGATAGCGATCGCGAAATTCTTTCGAGATCACGCTGGTCTTCATGATTGCGGAATCGAACAGGTTGCCGCGCAGCACGAGGAAGCCCGCATCCTGCACCAACGGCTTATCGTAGCTCCAGATCACGTCGCCATCGGGTTTTGGCGCATCGCGGCAGTTGTCGCCGATGGTTCGGCCGTTGACGGTCATCGCACCTTCATGGATGCGCTTGTGCCGCATCAATTCGCCGATCACGGCGGGCACGCCGCCGGCGCGGTGATACTCCTCGCCGAGATAGAAGCCGGCCGGCTGCATGTTCACTAGCAGCGGGACGTCGTGGCCATACTTCTGCCAGTCGTCGATCGAGAGTTCGACGCCGATGTGGCGGGCGAGAGCGTTGATGTGGATCGGTGCGTTGGTTGAACCGCCGATGGCCGAGTTCACGACGATGCAGTTCTCGAACGCCTCGCGGGTCAGGATATCCGACGGTTTGAGGTCTTCCCACACCATCTCGACGATCCGCGTGCCGGTTTCATAGGCGATTTGGCCGCGCTCGCGATAGGGCGCCGGGATCGCCGCACAGCCCGGCAGCGACATGCCAAGCGCTTCCGCCAGCGAATTCATCGTCGAGGCGGTGCCCATGGTGTTGCAGTGCCCGACAGAGGGCGCGGACGAGGCGACGATGCGCATGAATTCCTCGTAGTCGATCTCGCCGGCGGCGAGCCGCTCGCGCGATTTCCAGACCACGGTGCCTGAGCCGCTGCGCTCGCCGTTGAACCAGCCATTGAGCATCGGCCCGCCGGACAGCACGATCGCCGGCATGTTCACGGTTGCCGCCGCCATCAGGCATGCGGGCGTGGTCTTGTCGCAGCCGGTGGTCAGCACCACGCCGTCGAGCGGGTAGCTGAACAGCACCTCGACAAGGCCCATGTAAGCGAGATTGCGATCGAGCGCGGCGGTAGGCCGCTTGCCCGTTTCCTGAATCGGATGCACCGGAAATTCCATCGCGATGCCGCCGGCGGCGCGGATGCCCTCGCGGACACGCTTGGCGAGTTCGAGATGGTGCCGGTTGCAAGGCGAAAGATCGTTGCCGGTTTGCGCGATGCCGATGATCGGCTTGCCCGACTGCAACTCCTCGCGCGTCAGGCCGTAGTTGAGGTAGCGCTCGAGATAGAGCGCGGTCATCGCCGGGTTATGCGGATTGTCGAACCACTCGGTCGAGCGGAGCTTGCGGCGGGAGTTGTTTGCGGACGTGGTCTGATCGGTTTTCTTGTTCAATGTTTCCTCCCGCGTGGTTGTTCGCAGGGCTCGCCTTGGCCATCTGGCGTGGTTGCGCGTAATGCTGGAACGGACCGCGCATGCGGCCGCCAACGCGCATTGTTCCAGAGACGCGCGCGCAAGTCACGCCAAAAAGACAGCGCTACCAAATTTGTCGGGAGGGGCGAAAAACCGTCGCAGTGGTGGCGATTTAGGTGCGGCGCGGTGCGGAACTGCGGCGGATCATCAGTTCATAGCCGAGATCGACGACCGGCGTTGCCGGCCGCTTGCCCTCGATCGCGTCCATCACCATGGTGATGGCGGTCTTACCCATGTCGTAGCGATTGGTGCGCACGCTGCTGAGCGGCGGCACCGCCGACGCCATGTAATCCAGATCGTTGAAGCCGACGATCGCGATATCTTCGGGAACCTGAATCTGGCGGCGCTGGCACTCGAACAGCGTTCCCAGTGCAAGGTCATCATTGACGCAGAACACCGCGTCGATATCCGGCGCTTTCATCAGCAGATCGGCGAACAGCGTGCCGCCCATCGTCACCGATGTCGGCACCGGCGTTGCGATGATCAGGCGTGGATCGTACAGCGACGCCCGCTTCATCGCGTCGGTATAGCCTTCGAGGCGGCGCTGTACGCGCGGATCCATGCGCGCGCCGAGAAATCCGATGCGTTTGAAATTCAGCCCGATCAGGTGCGAAATCACCTCGAATGCAGCAGTATTGTGAGAAAATCCCACCATCATGTCGACGGGATCGGGGCCTAACTCCATGATCTGGACGATGGGGCAGTTCATCGATTCCAGGATGGCGCGGGATTCATCGGTCTGGTTGATGCCGGTCACCACCAGCCCGGCGGGGCGCTGCGCCTTGAACAGTTGCAACAGCTTCTCTTCCTGAAGAATGCTGTAGTGCGTGTTGACGAGCTGGATCGAATAGCGGCTCTCGCCCGATCCGTCGTAGATGCCGCGCAGCACGTCGGAGAAAACGTTGTTGGTAAAGGACGGGATCAGCACGCCGATCACTTCGGTGCGCCGCGACGCCAGCGCGCGTGCGGCGAGATCGGGAACGTAACCGAGTTGCCGCGCCGCATTCTCGACGCGTTCGCGCTTGCCGGGAGAGAGAGCTTCAGGATTGCGAAAGAAACGTGACGCGGTGATCGGACTGACGCCCGCGAGTTTCGCGACTTCAGTGAGTCTGACTTTCCCGGAACTGGTCCGCGCCCTCGCCATGACGTGCTGATAGCATAGCCGTTCGAATGATTAAATGATTATTGACAGCGCTACCACCGCATTGATAATGGCGGCCCAACTAGGGACAAATACCCCATTCAGCTTTCGCAACGGAAGTTGAGAACAGAGCCGCGACGGTTTGCGCCGTACAACGCCGAAACGTGAGGGAATGGAAACGATGGCGTCGGTGCAGATTAGCGACGTACGTAAATCGTTCGGCGGATTTGAAGTTCTGCACGGCGTGAGCATTCCGATCGAGGATGGCGCCTTCGTTGTTTTGGTTGGTCCTTCGGGTTGCGGCAAATCCACATTGCTGCGGATGCTGGCCGGCCTGGAAAACATCACCTCCGGAACGATCGCGATCGGCGACCGCGTTGTGAACAACGTGCAGCCAAAGGAACGCGATATCGCGATGGTGTTCCAGAACTACGCGCTCTATCCGCACATGACGGTCGCCCAGAACATGGGCTTTTCGCTGAAACTGCGGAACGCGGAGCAGAGCGACATTTCGACCCGCGTGAAGAAGGCGGCCGAAATCCTGGATCTGACGCCGTTACTGGAACGCTATCCGCGCCAGTTGTCCGGCGGTCAGCGTCAACGCGTTGCGATGGGCCGCGCCATCGTGCGCGATCCGCAGGTGTTTCTGTTCGACGAACCGTTATCGAACCTTGATGCCAAGCTGCGCGTGGCGATGCGTACCGAGATCAAGGAACTGCATCAGCGGCTCAAGACGACCACGGTCTATGTGACGCACGATCAGATCGAAGCCATGACCATGGCCGACAAGATCGTGGTGATGCATGACGGCATCGTCGAGCAGATGGGTTCGCCGCTCGAGTTGTACGATCACCCGGAGAACCAGTTCGTCGCCGGTTTCATCGGCTCCCCGGCGATGAATTTTCTCAACGGACACCTCAAAGTGAATGGCGGGCAGCCTTACGTTGAGACAGAAAATGGCAGCCGTCTGCCGATCAGTGCGGCGCCTGCCGCCTCTGATGGTCGCCCGGTGGTTTACGGCGTTCGCCCCGAGCATCTCGATCTCGCCGGCGACGGCATCGAAGCCGAGGTCGCGGTGGTGGAGCCGACCGGATCGGAAACGCAGATCGTCGCGCGGATCGGTTCGCAGGAACTGATCGCGGTATTTCGCGATCGCCATCAGGTCGCGCCGGGTGACAAGATTCACCTGCGCCCGCGCGCGGACGTCGCGCATCTGTTCGACAAGGATACCGGCCGGCGCCTATGATCCGGCACGACCGACAATAAGAAGACGACAACGATTGGGGTTTTGAGGGACGTCCAGAATTACAATTACAAGCAAAGGCAGGGAGAAGACGATGAGCAATTTTATCACCGACCGGCGTTCGCTGCTCAAGGGTGGCGCGACAATGCTGGCCGCCGCGGCCACGATGTCGAGCGAGCAGTTGCTGGGCTACGCCAAGGCGTGGGCGCAGACCGCGCCGTGGAAGCCGGAGGCTGGTGCCAAGATCAACCTGCTGCGCTGGAAGCGTTTCGTCGAAGCCGAAGACGTTGCTTTCATGAAAATCGTCGATGCTTTCCAGAAGGCAAACAACGTCACCATCAACGTCTCCAACGAGGCCTATGACGACATTCAGCCGAAGGCCTCGGTCGCGGCGAACACGGGGCAGGGCCTCGATCTGGTGTGGGGCCTGTATTCGCTGCCGTTCTTGTTCCCCACCAAATGCACCGACATGACCGACGTTGCGGACTATCTCGCCAAGAAGTGCGGCGGATGGGCTGAATCCGGTAAGGCTTACGGCATGCTGAATGGCAAGTGGATCGGCATTCCGGTGGCGGCGACCGGCGGACTTGTGAACTATCGCGTGAAGGCTGCCGAAGCCGCCGGCCACAAGACCTTCCCGAAGGATCTCGGTGGCTTCCTCGACCTCGTCAAGGGCATGAAGAAGAACAACACGCCGGCCGGCATGGCGCTCGGCCATGCCTCGGGCGACGCCAACGGCTGGCTGCACTGGGCGCTGTGGGCGCACGGCGGCAAGCTGATCGACAAGGACAACAAGGTTGTCATCAACTCGCCGGAGACTGCCAAGTCGCTCGAATACGTCAAGCAACTTTATGAGAACTTCGTCCCCGGCACGGCCTCGTGGAACGACAGTAACAACAACAAGGCGTTCCTGGCCGGGCAACTCCATCTCACCGTCAACGGCATTTCGATCTACGTCGCGGCGAAGAAGGAAAATCCGCAGATCGCCGAAGACATGAACCACGCGCATCTGCCGCCAGGCGTCGATGGCAAGACCCGCGAGTTGCATCTCGGCTTCCCGATCCTGGTCTACAACTTCACCAAGTTCCCGCAGACCTGCAAAGCGTTCACCGCTTTCATGATGGAGCCGTCGCAGTTCAATCCATGGGTTGAAGCCGCGCAGGGCTATCTGTCACCGTTCCTGCTGGATTACGAAAAGAATCCGATCTGGACGGCCGATCCGAAGAATACGCCCTATCGCGACGTGGCGCAGACCGCGAACACGCCGGCCGGCGTCGGCAAGATGGGCGAGGCGGCCGCGGCGGCGATCGCGGATTTCGTGGTGGTCGATATGTTCGCCAACTACGCCACCGGCCGCGAGGACATCAAGACGGCGATGGCCTCGGCGGAGCGTAACGCCAAGCGCATCTTCCGCGGTTAAACGAAACCATGCCGGCGCGGATCATCCGCGCCGGCATTTCGTTGATTGGCGGGGCGAACTCATCAGCGTGAGAGCGCTGGTTTGATCTTTTGTTCGGCCGGAGCTGGAACTGAATGACCACGATGCAGACATCGATGCCGATGCGGGCGGTCTACAAGGACACCAGATCGCTGTGGGAGCGGCTGCGCACCAACCGGAACTGGCTGGCGCTGTGGTTCATGCTGCCGACGGCGGCGTTTCTCATTCTGTTTCTCGCCTATCCGCTCGGGCTCGGCGTCTGGATGAGTTTTACCGACGAACGCATCGGCCGCACCGGCATCTTCATCGGGCTGGAGAACTACGAGTGGCTGTGGAGCGACAGCATCTTCTGGCTCTCGGTGTTCAACACGCTGCTCTATACGATCATCGCCAGCGCCATCAAATTCGCGGTCGGGCTTTACCTAGCATTGCTGTTGAACCGGCACATGCCGTTCAAGGCGATCATCCGCGCGATCGTGCTGGTTCCCTTCATCGTTCCGACGGTGCTGTCGGCGATCGCGTTCTGGTGGATCTACGATGCGCAGTTCTCGATCGTGTCGTGGTCGCTGATCAAGCTCGGCCTGATCGACCATAACATCAATTTTCTCGGCGATCCCAACATGGCGCGCGCCAGTGTGATTTTCGCCAATATCTGGCGCGGCGTTCCCTTCGTTGCGATCACGCTGCTGGCCGGTTTGCAGACGGTGTCGCCGTCGCTCTACGAGGCTGCGACGCTCGACGGCGCGACGGACTGGCAGCGCTTTCGCTACATCACCTATCCGCTGCTGACGCCGATCATCGCGGTGGTGATGACGTTCTCGGTGCTGTTCACCTTCACCGATTTCCAACTGGTGTGGGCGTTGACTCGCGGCGGTCCGGTGAACGCCACCCATCTGATGGCGACGCTAAGCTACCAACGCGGCATTCTCAGCGGGCGCCTGGGCGAGGGGGCGGCGATCGCCACCGCGATGATCCCGTTCCTGCTGGCGGCCATCGCGATCTCGTGGTTCGGCATGCAGCGCCGCAAGTGGCAGCAAGGATCGGACAATGACTGAGACCGCAGCCCAGGCCAAAACCGCGGTTCAAGCCGCCGCCGCTCTTGCGAAGAGCGACGACAGCGAGGGCATGAGCTATCTCGAAAGCCTGCCGCGCCGGCTGGTGACGCTCTATCTGCCGCTGTTCATCATTCTCGTCGTGTTGCTGTTCCCGTTCTACTGGATGGGCCTCACCGCGATCAAACCCGACGAACAGTTGATCGACATGGAGAATTACAACCCGTTCTGGGTGATCCATCCGACGCTCAAGCACATTACCAAGCTCCTGTTCGAAACCGAATATCCGCGCTGGTTGTGGAATACGATGTATGTCGCTGCGTGCGCGACGACTTTGTCAATCATCGCCAGCGTGCTGTCGGCCTATGCCATCGTGCGGCTGCGCTTCAAGGGCGGCGACGCGGTCGGCGTGCTGATCTTCTTCGCCTATCTGGTGCCGCCGTCGATCCTGTTCATTCCGCTGGCGTCGGTCATTCAAGCCTATGGCCTGTTCGACTCGCCGCTGTCGCTGATCCTGGTCTATCCGACCTTGCTGATCCCGTTCTCGACCTGGCTGCTGATGGGGTACTTCAAGACGATCCCCTTCGAGCTGGAGGAATGCGCGCTGATCGACGGCGCGTCGCGCTGGCAAATTCTGGTCAAGATCGTCATTCCGCTGGCGGTGCCCGGCTTGATTTCGGCGTTCATATTCTCCTTCACGCTGTGCTGGAACGAATTCATCTATGCGCTGACCTTCCTGCAATCGACGCCGAACAAGACGGTGCCGGTGGCGATCGTTAACGAGTTCGTCGACGGCGACATTTATAAATGGGGTTCGCTGATGGCGGGGGCGCTGGTCGGCTCGCTACCGCTGGTCATCCTCTACGCCTTCTTCGTCGAGCACTACGTCTCGGCCATGACAGGCGCGGTGAAGGAGTGATATTGCAGATCCACACGCCGCAATATCAATAATATCAAGAAGAACACTAAGGAGTTTGGGTCTTGCACATTCTCGTTCTGGGCGCGGCCGGCATGGTCGGCCGCAAATTGACCGAACGGCTGGTTCGCGACGGGCGGCTCGGCAACCGCGAGATCACGCGCCTGACGTTGCAGGATGTCGTCGCTCCGCAGAACCCTCCAGGAAACACGATCCCGGCCAAGCTCGTCACCAGCGATTTCGCCGATCCCGGCACCGCCGCGCCGCTGGTTGCCGAGCGACCTGATGTCATTTTCCATCTCGCTGCCATTGTCTCCGGGGAGGCAGAAGTCGAGTTCGACAAGGGCTATCGCATCAATCTCGACGGCACCCGCTATCTGATCGACGCCATCCGCGCCATCGGCGGCGGCTACAAGCCGCGGCTGGTGTTCACCTCATCGGTGGCGGTGTTCGGCGCGCCGTTCCCAGACAAGATCGGCGACGAATTCTTCCTTACGCCGCTCACCAGTTACGGCACGCAGAAGGCGATCTGCGAGTTGCTGATCGCGGACTACACCCGCAAGGGATTTCTCGACGGCATCGGCATCCGTCTGCCGACCATCTGTGTGCGGCCCGGCAAGCCCAACAAAGCGGCGTCCGGCTTTTTCTCGAATATCATCCGTGAGCCGTTGGCGGGCGAGGGCGCGGTGCTGCCGGTCTCCGAGGACGTGCGCCACTGGCATGCCTCGCCGCGCTCGGCGGTCGGCTTCCTGATCCATGCTGGCACTATGGATACTGCCGCGATGGGGCCGCGCCGCAGCCTGAGCATGCCGGGCTTGGCGGCGACCGTCGGCGAGCAGATCGCGGCGCTGGAGCGGGTCGCCGGAAAGAACGTCACGGCACGGATTCGTCGCGAACCCGATCCCGCCATTATCAGCATCGTCGACGGTTGGCCGCGCCAGTTTGACACGCAGCGTGCGTTGAAGCTGGGCTTCACCACGGCGGAAAAGACCTTCGACGACATCATCCGCATCCATATCGAGGATGAACTGGGCGGCAAGTTCGTCGCCTGAGACCGCCGAATCGCACACGCCACCGGTCCGCCGGGGGCGTCGCTTTGCCGTGCGGGACGGCAGAATTTCCCAAACTGGTGTGTTCTCGCGGAACCGATGCGCTATAGTCGGCCCAATCCGGGCCTGTGGCGGTCGTGCCGATGTGCGGCCGGCGGGTCAATTCGACAATGACAGGAAGATCATCATGACAGCCAGTATCGTGGGATGGGCACATACGCCGTTCGGGAAATTCGACGCCGAGACCGTGGAAAGCCTGGTCGTCCGCGCCGCCAACGAGGCGCTCGCCGATGCCGGTATCTCCGCGAGCGACGTCGACGAGATCGTGCTCGGCCACTTCAATGCCGGTTTCTCGGCGCAGGATTTCACCGCCTCGCTGGTATTGCAGGCCGACCCGAAGCTGCGCTTCAAGCCGGCGACCCGGGTGGAGAACGCTTGCGCCACCGGCTCGGCGGCGGTGCATCAGGGCATCCGCGCCATCGCCGCCGGCGCGGCCCGCATCGTGCTGGTGGTCGGCGTCGAGCAGATGACCCGCACGCCAGGTCCCGAAATCGGCAAGAACCTGCTGCGCGCGTCCTACCTGCCGGAAGACGGCGATACCCCGGCCGGCTTCGCCGGCGTGTTCGGCAAGATCGCGCAAGCCTATTTCCAGAAATACGGCGATCAGTCCGATGCCTTGGCGATGATCGCCGCCAAGAACCACAAGAACGGTGTCGCCAATCCCTATGCGCAGATGCGCAAGGATTTCGGCTTCGAGTTCTGCCGCGCCGAGAGCGACAAGAACCCGTTCGTGGCCGGTCCCCTGAAGCGCACAGACTGCTCGCTGGTGTCGGACGGCGCCGCCGCGCTGGTGCTGACCGATAGCGAGACCGCGAAGGCGATGGGCAAGGCGGTCAACATCCGCGCCACCGCGCATGCGCAGGATTTTCTGCCGATGTCGAAGCGCGACATTCTCGATTTCGAAGGCTGCACCGTGGCGTGGCAGCGCGCGCTGCAATCCGCCGGTGTCACGCTGTCGGACCTGTCGTTCGTCGAGACCCACGACTGCTTCACCATCGCCGAACTGATCGAATACGAAGCGATGGGCCTGACCTCGCGCGGGCAGGGGGCGCGCGCCATCAAGGAAGGCTGGACCCAGAAGGACGGCAAACTGCCGATCAATCCGTCCGGTGGCCTCAAGGCCAAGGGCCATCCGATCGGCGCCACCGGCGTGTCGATGCATGTGCTCACCGCCATGCAACTGCTCGGGCAGGCGCCGGAAGGCATGCAGATCAAGGACGCCAAGCTCGGCGGCGTTTTCAACATGGGCGGCGCCGCGGTCGCCAATTACGTTTCGTTGCTGGAGCCGGCGAAGTAAGCCGGTTCACGCGGCGGGAGGTCGATCATGAACATAGCCGAGTGGTTGGCGGCGAGCGCGCATCTGCGTCCGGATGCGCCCGCGCTGCTGACGGGTACGCGCGTCGACGCGGACTATCTCACCTTCGCCCGGCGCGCTGCGGCGGTGGGCGCGCATCTTGCGAAGCGATATGGCGTCGCGTCCGGCGACCGCGTCGCGCTGTTCATGACCAACTGCACTGCTTACTTCGAATGCCTTTACGGCATCTGGTGGATCGGCGCCGCTGCGGTGCCGATCAACGCCAAGCTGCATGGTCGCGAAGCCGCGTGGATCTGCGAGAACTCCGGTGCGAAGCTGTTGTTCATTTGCGACGACACGGCGGATCACTGGGCGGAAGCCGAAACGCCGTCGCTTGCGGTGTTCTCGGTCGATGGCGACGAGTATCGCCGCGCGCGTGACGGTGAAGGCGCCGCCGCGCCGTTGGCGCGTGATACGCATGATCTCGCCTGGCTGTTCTACACCTCCGGCACCACCGGGCGGCCGAAAGGCGTGATGCTCAGCCACGGCAATCTTTTGGCGATGTCGATGTGCTACTTCGCCGACGTCGATCAGCCGTCGCCGCAGGACGCGGCACTCTACGCCGCGCCGATCTCGCACGGCGCTGGCCTCTACAACTTCCCCAACGTTCGCGTCGGCGCACGTCATGTCGTGCCGGAGTCCGGCGGCTTCGAGGCCGACGAGGTGCTTGCGCTCGGCAAAGAACTCCGCAACGTTTCGATGTTCGCGGCGCCCACGATGGTGCGCCGTCTGGTCGATGCCGCCAAAAAATGCGGCGAGGATGGCGACGGCATCAAGACCATCATTTACGGCGGCGGCCCGATGTATCTCGCCGACATCCGCGACGCGATGGCCACCATGGGCCAACGCTTCGTGCAGATCTACGGCCAGGGTGAATCACCGATGACCATCACGGCGCTGAGCCGCGAATGGCATGGCCGTATCAGCGATCCGCGCTATCTCGAGCGGCTCGCTTCGGTCGGCACGGCGCAAAGCGTGATGTCGGTCCGTATCACCGACAGCGACGGCAACCCGCTGCCGGCAGGTGAGACCGGCGAGATAGAAGCCAAGGGCACGGCCGTCATGCTAGGCTATTGGAACAATCCGGAAGCCAGCGCCGCAGCGCTCAAGGACGGCTGGCTGCGAACCGGCGACGTCGGCCGGCTCGACGCCGACGGCTTCCTGACGCTGTCGGACCGTTCCAAGGATGTCATCATCTCGGGCGGTACCAACATCTATCCGCGTGAAGTCGAGGAAGCGTTGCTCACCCACGCCGAGGTGCGCGAAGTATCGGCCATTGGCGTACCCGATGCGGAGTGGGGCGAGATCGTCGTTGCCTGCATGGTGCTGGAAGACGGCGCCGAGCCGAACGACCAGAAGTTCGACGCCCATTGCCTCGCGTCGATCGCGCGCTTCAAGCGGCCGAAGCGTTACGTCTATCTGCCGTCGCTGCCGAAGAACAACTACGGCAAGGTGCTGAAAACCGCGCTGCGCGAGATGATGGCGAAGACATAACGGAAGACGGTATTCCGCACGATAGAATGTCGACGGGTGCCGGGCGCGCCGTGCATCGAGCCTTTCCCGCTCGGCATGGCGACCCACGGCAAACGCCCTTGATCTCGCCGTTTCCCTGCCGTTACTACGGCTCTGGCGGTGAGAGAACCGCGAAGCAAGTTGGAGCGGGTGGAACATGGGGCCGTTGCAGGGCATCAAAGTCGTCGACATGACAACGGTGCTGATGGGGCCTTTCGCGACCCAGACGCTCGGCGATTACGGCGCGGACGTCATCAAGATTGAATCGCTGGATGGCGACGTCACCCGGCAGATCGGCCCGACCCGGCATCCCGGCATGGGGCCGGTGTTTCTCAACGCCAACCGCAGCAAGCGCAGCATCTGCCTCGATTTGAAGAAAGACGCCGGCCGCGCAGTGGTCCTGCGGCTGGTCGCGGACGCGGATGTTCTCGTCTACAACGTGCGTCCGCAGGCGATGCAGCGGTTGCGGCTCGGCTACGAGGATGTCGCAGCGGTCAATCCGCGCCTGATCTATGCCGGCGTGTTCGGCTTCGGGCAGGACGGCCCTTATGCGGCGAAGGCCGCCTATGATGATCTTATTCAGGGCGGCTCGGCGCTAGCGCACTTGATGGCGCGTGGCGGCGACGGCACGCCGCGCTACGTACCTAATGCGCTGGTGGATCGTATCGTCGGGCTCAATGCCGTGGGCGCGATCCTTGCCAGTCTGGTGCATCGTGATCGCACCGGCGTCGGCCAGCGCGTCGATATCCCGATGTTCGAAACCATGGCCGGCTTCGTGATGGGCGATCACCTCGGCGGCCTCACTTACGAGCCGCCGCTGGATCAAGGCGGTTATGCGCGGCATCTGTCGCCGGATCGCAGGCCGTACAAGACGTCGGACGGCTATATCTGCGTGATCGTCTACAACGACAAGCAGTGGGACAAATTCCTCACCGCCACCGGCCGCGACGATCTGCGCAACGATCCACGCTTCGCGACCTTCGCCGGGCGCGCCACCAACATCGATCATGTTTATGCCGAGTTGGCGCGCATCATCGCGCTGCGATCGACTGCCGAATGGATCAAGCTGCTGGACGAGGCCGACGTGCCGGCGCTCCCGATGCACGATCTCGTCAGCATCCTCAGCGATCCGCATCTCGTCGCCACGGAGTTTTTCCCGACGGTGGAGCATCCGAGCGAGGGAAAAATCCGCAGCATGCGCACCGCCGCCACCTGGTCCGAGACGCCGGCCGAACCGACGCGGTTGGCGCCACGCCTCGGCGAGCAGAGCGGGGAGGTGCTGCGCGAGGCCGGCTATTCGCCGGACGAGATTGCGCAACTGATCAAAGACGGCGTCACCAATCGGCCCGTCGATTAATTCAAAAGGAGATCGCACGCGATGGATTTTGCACTCACCGCCGAACAGGAATCCATCCGCGATGCCATCGCGAAGATTTGCACGTCGTTCGATGACGCCTACTGGCTGGCGAAGGATCGCGAAGGCGGTTTCCCGGTCGAATTTCACAAGGCGATGGCGGACGCCGGCTGGCTCGGCATCTGCATTCCGGAAGCCTATGGCGGCGCTGGGCTCGGCATCACCGATGCCGCGATCATGATGCGGACGATTTCGGAATCCGGCGCGGGCATGTCGGGCGCGTCCGCGGTGCATATGAACGTGTTCGGGCTCAATCCGGTGGTGGTGTTCGGCACTGACGCGCAGTGCCAGCGCATGTTGCCGCCAATCGTCTCCGGCAAGGAGCGCGCCTGTTTCGCGGTGACGGAGCCGAACACCGGGCTCAACACCACGCAGCTCAAAACTCGCGCGGTGCGGCAGGGCGACAAGTATGTCGTCAACGGCCAGAAGGTGTGGATATCAACTGCGCAGGTCGCAGAAAAGATCCTGCTGCTCGCGCGCACCACGCCGCTGGAGGAGGTAAAGTCACCAACCCACGGCCTGAGCCTGTTCTATACCGACTTCGATCGCTCGCGCATCGCGGTGCATGAGATCGAGAAGATGGGCCGCAAGGCGGTCGATTCCAACGAACTGTTCTTCGAGAATTTTGAAATTCCGGTCGATGACCGCATCGGCGAGGAAGGCCGCGGTTTTGAATACATCCTGCACGGGATGAATCCGGAGCGCATCCTGATTGCGGCGGAAGCGGTCGGGCTTGGCAAGCTGGCGCTGTCGCGCGCGGCCGCCTATGCCAAGAGCCGCATCGTGTTCAATCGTCCCATCGGTCAGAACCAGGCGATCCAGCATCCGCTCGCCAAGAACTGGATGGAACTGGAAGCGGCGTGGCTGATGGTGATGTCGGCGGGCTGGCAATACGACAAGGGCATGTCATGCGGCCCCGCTGCCAACGCGGCGAAGTATCTCGCGGCGGAAGCCGGTTTCCATGCCTGCGAGCAGGCGGTGATGACGCATGGCGGCTTCGGCTACGCCAAGGAATTTCACGTCGAGCGCTACATGCGCGAAGTGATGATCCCGCGCATCGCGCCGATCAGCCCGCAGCTCGTTCTCTCCTTCATCGCCGAAAAGGTGCTCGGCCTGCCGAAATCCTACTGAGTATCGCTCGTCTTTTGCCGCATTCTGAAAGGACCATAACATGAGCCGCCTCAAGGCCGCCCTCGATCCGCGTTCCGTTGCCATCATCGGCGCATCGGAGAACCACAACAAGGTTGGCGGCCGGCCGGTCCACTACCTCGACAAGTTCGGCTTCAAGGGCAAGATCTTTCCGATCAATCCGACGCGGCCGGAAGTGCAGGGGCACAAGTGCTATCCCAGTCTCGCCGATCTGCCCGAAGCCCCCGAGATGGTAATCGTCGCGGTGGCGGGCGACAACGCCATTGGCGCGGTGGAAGATTGCGCGGCGCGCGGCGTCAAGGTTGCAGTGGTGATGGCATCCGGCTTCGGTGAAGTTGACGCCGTGGCCGGCAAGGCCAAGGAGCGCCATATGGTTGAGGTGGCGCGCAAGGCGGGCATGCGCATCGTCGGGCCGAACTCGCAGGGACTCGCCAACTTCGGCACCGGTGCCATCGCCAGCTTCTCGACGATGTTCATGGATATGGATCGCGCCGAAGGCCACGTCGCGATGCTGAGCCAGAGTGGTGCGCTATCCACCGTGCCAGTCGGATTCCTGCGCCAGAAAGGCATCGGCGTCCGCCATACGCACGCGACGGGCAACGACGCCGATATCACCGTCGGCGAACTCGCGGTGGCGGTGGCGGAAGACCCCGAGGTCAAGCTGCTGCTGCTCTATCTCGAGAGCATTCCCGACAAGACCTATCTGGAAGAACTCGCGGCCGTTGCGCTCGATCGCGATTTGCCGATCATCGCGTTGAAGTCCGGCCGCACCGAAGCGGGGCGGCAGGCGGCGCAATCGCACACCGGTGCGCTCGCCAACGAGGATCGCGTGGTCGATGCGTTCTTCGAGCATCACGGCATCTGGCGCGCGCCGGACATGCGCGGACTGGTGGAGGCGACCGAGCTTTACCTCAAGGGCTGGAAGCCGCGCGGCCGGCGGCTCGTGGCGATCAGCAACTCCGGCGCGGTCTGCGTGATGACGGCGGATGCGGCGACCTCGGCGGGTATGCCGATGGCGAAGCTCGCGCCCGAGACCGACAAGAAGCTCAAGGGCATCCTGCCGACCTTCGCCACCACCACCAATCCGATCGACCTCACCGCCGCGCTATTGTCGAACAGCCGGCTGTTCGGCGACATCCTGCCGGTGATCGCGGAAGATCCGGCGGCGGATGCGTTTCTCATCGGCGTGCCGGTGGCGGGGCCAGGTTACGATGTACCGGCCTTCGCGCGCGACGCTGCCGCCTTCGGCAAGCAGACCGGCAAACCGCTGGTGGTCTCAGCGACGCAGAAGAGCGTCGCGGACGAATTCGCGGCGGAGGGCATCACCGTATTTCCGACGGAAGTAGAGGGCGTCACCGCGCTCAATCAGTTCCTGTCGCATCACGAACTGATGGCACGGACCCGCGCGCGCCGCGCGGAGCGCGCAAAGCCCGGTGCGGCGGCTGCACTGACCGGCACAACCGAGATGTTAAACGAGGCCGACAGCCTTGCGTTGCTGGCGGCGCGCGGGATTCCGGTGGTGCCGCATCGGCTATGCCATTCGCGCGCCGAGGCGATCGCGGCGTTCGAGGCGATCGGCGGGCCGGTCGTCGTCAAGGGGTGCTCCGCCGACATCGCGCACAAGTCCGAACTCGGTCTGGTGAAACTCGGCGTCGCCACGCGCGAGGCGGCCGGCGATATCTACAGCGAGATGGAGGACATCATCCGCAAGCATGGCGCGCGGTTCGATGGCGTTATTGTCGCGGCGATGGCGGGCGGGCGGCGCGAGATCATGATCGGCGCGCATCGCGATCCGGTGTTCGGCCCGGTGGTGGCGATGGGCGACGGCGGCAAGTATGTCGAAATTTTCCGCGACACCACGTTGTTGCTGCCGCCGTTCACCCAAGCGGAGGCGGTGGACGCGCTGCAAGGCCTGCGCATCGCGCCCCTGTTCGCTGGTGTGCGCGGCGAGCCGCCAATGGACGTCGCCGCGTTGAGCGATGCCATCGTCAAGATCGGCGCGCTGATGGCCGATCCCGAGGCCCGGGTGATGAGTCTCGATCTCAACCCGGTGATGCTCGATAGCGAAGGCAAGGGTTGTGTCGTGGTCGACGCCGTGGTGTTCCGGGCGACATGATTTCCAGTGGGACTATCGGGTTCGCGCTGGAACGACTACGCCGCTGCGGCTGCATAGCAGCCGCGCCATCAGGAGCGTCGGGATCAGGATTGCAGCGCCGAGCGTTGTCACCTGCCACTGCGACAGCGGCATGATGCCGCCGCCCGGCGTTGCCACCACGATGCCGCCGAGGATCAGCAGCACGCGAACCGGCCACTCCAGCGCGCCGGTGCGGCGCAGATCGCCGACGCCGATCTGGTAACCCTGAATGCCGCCGCAGATGAACACCGTGCCGAATGCGATCAGCGCCATCAGGCCGACGCCTTCGAGATAGTGTCCCTGCATCACCAGCGCGGGATTGAGCACGAAGAAGAACGGGATGAAATAGATGATGGAGCCGACCCACATCGACTCCCATCCGGTCTTCATCGCCGGTGAGCCTGCGATGCCGGCGGCGGCGAAGGAGGCAATGGCTACCGGAGGCGTGATCGATGACAGCATGCCCCAATAGAAGATGAACATGTGTACCGCCATCCGGTTCAAGCCGACCTTCTCGAGGGCCGGCGCGATCAGGATGGCGAGGAAGATGTAGCAGGCGGTGGTGGTGAGCCCGAGCCCGAGGATCAGGCTGGTGACCGCGCACATGATCAGCAGCATGAAGGCGTTGTCGCCGGCGATGCGCAGCAAGTCATTGGCGAGGCTGGAAATCACGCCAGTCATCGAGAACGCGCCGATCAAGAGGCCACAGCCGGCGAGGATTGCAGCGAGTTCGACGAAGGTGCGGCCGTTCACTTCGAAGAACTTGCCGATCGACGCCATGGTCCAGCGCGTATCCTTCGAGAACAACTGGTTCAGCACCAGGAGCAGCGCGGTGGCGTAGAACGGCGCATGGCTCTCGCGCTTGAAGTACAGGAGCATCACGATCAGCAGAACGATGACGAAGATGTAGTACCAGCCTTCCTTCACGGCATCCCATGCGCGCGGCAACTCCGAGCGTGGAATGCCGGCAAGGCCGTGCCGGGCGGCATAGGCGTCGACTTGCAGGAACAGGCCGGTGTAATAGAGCGCGGCCGGAATGATCGCGGCGACCGCGACTTCGGCGTAGCTGACGTTGAGGAATTGTGCGATGACGAAAGCCGTCGCGCCCATCACCGGCGGCGCCAGCACCGCGCCGGTGGAGGCGCAGGCCTCGATGGCGGCGGCATAGGAGGCGCGGAATCCGCTCTTTTTCATCACCGGGATGGTCATGGTGCCGGCGGTCAACACGTTCGAGATGATCGATCCCGACATCATGCCGAGCAGGCCGCTGGCGAAGATGCAGACCTTGGCCGCGCCGCCGCGAAAAGTGCCGCACAGCGCGAAGGCGATGTTGATGAAGAATTTTCCGGCGCCGGTCATCATCAGCGCGACGCCGAACACCAGGAAGCCGATCACTGTATCGGCGAAGGCCTGGATCGGAATGCCGAGCAGGCTTTCGCCGGACAGCATGTGATAGGCGGTGGCCTGTTCCAGCGTCGATTGTGTGCCGCGCAACGGCCCGAGCCAGCTTGCGTCGGCGAACAGCGGGTAGACTGTGAAGGGCAGGATGCACAGCAGCAGGCTCCAGCCGCCGGTGCGCCGCAGCGCCTCCATCAGCATCGCCCACATCACAAGGCCAGCGACATAGGCCGCCATCGGCGCGCCGCCGAATTCCCAGCCGGCTTCTGCGGCTTTGCGGATATGCGCCATCAGCACCAGCGAAGCCGCGAAGGTGATGACGGCAAGCGCGATGTCGTACCACGGGATTCTGTCGAGGCTTGCGCGTTCCGATCCGGGAAAGATCAGGTAGGTGAACGGCAGCATCAGGGCGATCAAGAGATAGAAGTATTCAGTGTTGAGTTGCGTGTAGCCGACGAAGAAGCGCAGTGCGAATTGCTGGTTGATACAAAGGAAGATCGTCGCTGCCGTCGCCACGATTAGCGCGATGCGCCAGAATCCGCGCAAGGTCCGCACGCGCGTGGTTTCGGATTCCTGCATGGTCGCATGCGGATCCTCGAAGACGATGCGTGTCATCGCGTCGCCGGATGCCTCCGCTTGGGATGCGGAGACTTGTGTGCGGATATTGCCAGCGGAATCTGGTTGAGACATCGACCCTCCTTACATTGCGAAACTCGCCGCCGGACTCAAGGTGATCGGGCGGCGAGGGCTGATAATGGTTCTCAACGAGAGGAGGGGGTCAATTGAACGGGTCGGGCAGCTTGGCTTCCGCAAGCGCTGCCTTGCGCGCGGCGGTCCAACCGTCAGCGAACTTGTCGTCCGGCGGATTGGTTTTGACGTAGGCGGCCCATGCCGCGCCGAGAACCTGCTGGCGCTTGATCAGACCGTCGTTGTGAGTTTGATCTTCCGCGGTCCAGTGGCCGGCTTCCTTGAGCGCCTTTACGGTGCCGGGATGGAACGGCAACACCCACTTCATGGTCTGCTGCTTGACATCGAGACCGGCCGCGCCGGGAACGTCGTTCTTGTAGCTGTCGTAGCCGTTTATCATCGCTTTCACGATCGGATAGACGGTGTCGGCCGACTCGGTGCCGTAGGCGACGAACAGCGGATAGGGATAGGTGCCCATCTGGATCGGTTTGTCCTTCGTGATCCCGGCGCCGCACGACACGGTGTGCGGCGTGAAGTACGGGCCGACTTTCTGCACGCGCTCCCAGCCGGCCTTGTCGTCCTTCGACATCACCGGCCACATCAGGCCGCGCGGCGCGGTTTCGGCTTCCTTGGCCTGGCCCGAGATGGTCGATGCGAAGGCGCCGTCGGCGTCGTTGTTGATGATGCCTTTCCACATCGCGCCGTAGCTGGCGAATTCGACGATCTTTACGTCGTTCTTGCTGAGGCCCGCGAAGGCGATGATCGCAAGCGCGTTCTGGTTCAGCGCCGGCGAGCCGACCACGAAGCCGAGACGCTTGCCCTTGAAGTCCTTCAAATCCTTCACGCCGATATCATTGGCGATACCAACCGAGAGGCCGTTGCAGTCGACGGTGGAGAGCATCAGTTGGACGGGTTGCGGTCCCCATTCCTTGGCGCCGAATTCGAACACGCCTTCCTGCGCGAAATAGCTGCCGGTGCCCATGGCAGATGCGACAGCGCGGCCGGCGCGCAGCGGGGCGAGGCGGGCGACGTCGTTGCCGGCGGGCAGCACGCGAACGCTCGAACTGTATTTCTCCTTCATCATCTTGCCGACGGCGACGGCGATGTTGAAGCCGGACGATCCGGTGTCGTAGGCGGTGAATGTCAGCGATGACGGCAGTTTCACATCATCGGCGCGCACGGCGGATGAAAACAGCAACGTCGCGCCAGCGGCGGCGATAGCAGTACGTGCAACGATTGAACGAAGCATGGTGCCCCTCCCCATATGTATAGCGTCCGCTTCGCGGATCACGTTATCGTGTGAGGATCATGTCATCGCCGACGAAGGTTGGCAACGCCTGCGCGATGAATCGATCCGTCTCGCGTGTTTCGCAATGAGGAATATGGAACTGGCAAGTCGATGCGATCACTTGCGCGATTGCTTTGTCAGTGAAGGCGAGGGGTGAGGCGCATTGTCGCGCTACGCGAAAAAGTGTCGTCGCGAATATCACGAGCGAGCGCGGTATCATCGCCGCGCCGCTCATTTGATGTAGCCGTGAGCATCTCGTCCGGCATTGCGCGATGACGCCGATATCATCGCATCGTCGTCAGTCGGTCGGCGAAGATCAATTCGCCGACCGCATCTCGTCACTATGCGATCGTCGCGATGACCTGACCTTCGGCAACGACGTCGTCGATCTTGACGAGGATCGTCTTGACGGTGCCGCCGCCCGGCGCGGAAACCGGAAGCTCCATCTTCATGGCCTCAACCAGGATGATGTCGTCGCCTTCGCCGATCTGATCGCCGACATTCGCGACCAGCGCGCAGACCCGTCCGGCGACCTCGGTGACAATCTTGGTTTCAGCCATTCTTCCGTTCTCCGTTTCTCTGATTGCAGCCCTGTGCCGACCGCCGGAACAGTTCGGGTGCTCCGGACAGGGGCACAACAAAACCCCCGGCGGACCCATCGATCCACCGGCGGGAGCGACGTGATGTTTTATCGTTGCAGATTGCCCAAGGTAGTTTATTCTGCAAGTGGAATTTAATTTCATTTTGCGGAATATGGCGGGTCCGGATCGTGGCGCGCGGTCGGAATGCGTTCGCCAGCGATTTTTGCGCGTCTGCGAATTCATGTGTTGCGACATTCAGGAGGGGAGGATCGATGGGTCGACGATCAGAGCGGCTGACCAGAGCTGGACACCTCGCCGATCTTACCGGCGGCAATGATGTCATTCAGGTCGTATCGCGCGCGTTCGACGTGCTGCGCTGCTTCGAGGGACACGAAACCCGGCTCGGCAATCTGGAGATATCCAATCGCTGCGGCCTGCCGCGATCCACGGTCTCCCGCCTGACGCATACACTGACCCGCATGGGCCAGTTGATCTATCTCCCGCACGATCAGAAATATCGCATCGGCCCGAGCGCCGTGGCGATGAGCACCTCGATGATGCGCGGCTGGCAGGTGCGCGATTTCATCAGGGATCAACTCCGCGACGTTGCGGCTGGCATTCCCGGCACCATCGGTTTCGTCATCCCCGATCGCTTTGAACTGGTCTATCTCGAATACGCGCGCTCGGCGGCAGCGCTGGGGCTGCACTCGGGCGTCGGTACGCGGATCGCGATGGGGCGCACAGCTGCCGGCCACGCTTATGTCGCCGCGCTCGACGACGCCTCCGCCAACGCGCTGGTGACCGAGATGGAGCGCGAGTGTCCGGAGGATGCCAAGGTGCTCCGTCCGCGCATGGAAGCGAACCGTCGCCATCTTCAGGAAAAGGGTTACGTCGTGACGTGCGGGCTGTGGAGCCCGCACATCAACGGCATCGCGATCCCGATCTGGTCGCCGCAGTATCAGACCTACGCGGTGATCACCATCGGCGTGCTGTCGGCGATGTATGACGAACAACGGCTGCATGATGAAGTCGCAACGCCGCTGCGCGAACTGGTACACAGCATCGACGCGGCATTGTCGCGTCCTGACGCCGATGTTTTCCGCCGCGTCCCTGAAACCACCACATCCAACAAAACAATGATCAACTCGGAGAATACGAATGACTTGGCAGCCGGAACTCGACGATCTCGCCCGCCGCGAGGACTTCGCGCGGCAGATGGGCGGCGTTGACAAGGTCAAGCGACAGCGAGATCAGGGCCGGCTGAACGTTCGCGAGCGCATCGACAAACTGGTCGATGACGGCACGTTTCATGAAATGGGTGCGGTTTCCGGCATCGGCGAATACAGCGCCACCGGCGATCTCGAAAAACTGACGCCGGCCAATTGCATTTTCGGCCGTGCCAAGATCGATGGACGGACCGTGGTTGTCGTCGGTGACGACTTCACCGTGCGCGGCGGCTCCGCCGATGCCTCGATCAGCGCCAAGCCGTTGATGGCGGAGGAGATGGCGCGCGATTTGCGTCTGCCGATCATTCGCGTGATCGAAGGCTCCGGCGGCGGCGGTTCGGTGAAGACCATCGAGACCAAGGGTGCGGCCAATCTGCCCGGCGGCATCGGCGGCACGCGCTGGTATGCGACCACGACCGGCAACATGGCGCGGGTGCCGGTGGTCGGCCTCGGGCTCGGTTCGGTCGCGGGTCTTGGCGCGGCGCGGCTTGCCGCGAGCCATTATTCGGTGATGACCAAGACCTCGGCGATGTTCGTCGCCGGTCCGCCAGTGGTGGCGCGGCTCGGTCAGCAACTCGACAAGCAGGAACTGGGCGGCTGGGAGATTCAGACCAAGGCGGGCGCCATCGATCATGCGGTGGACACCGAGGAAGAGGCGTTCGAATGCGCCAAGCGCTTCCTGTCCTATCTGCCGTCGTCGGTGCATGGACTGCCGCCGACGCTGCCGTGCGACGACGATCCGGAACGTTCCGATGAAAAGCTGATGAAGGCGGTGCCGCGCAACAAGCGGCAGGTCTACAAGATGCGGCCGATCATCGAGTCCGTGGTGGACAAGGGCTCGTTCTTCGAGATCGGCCAGAATTTCGGCCGCTCGATCATCACCGGGCTGGCGCGGCTGGAAGGGCGCGCGGTGCTGCTGCTCGCCAGCGATCCGTATCACTATGGCGGTTCGTGGACGGCGGATACCTGCGACAAGGTGATCCGCTTCGTCGATCTGGCTGAGACGTTCCATCTTCCGGTGGTCTATCTGATGGATTGCCCCGGCTTCATGATCGGGCTCGAAGCGGAAAAGACCGCGACCATCCGTCATGGCGTGCGCGTGATGGCGGCGGTGAACCAGAGCACGGTGCCGTGGTGCACGATCATCGTGCGCAATGCCTTCGGCGTCGCCGCCGTGGTGCATCAGCCGGCCGACCGCTTCTCGATGCGTTACGCATGGCCGTCCGCGTCGTGGGGTTCGCTGCCGCTGGAGGGCGGCATTGAGGCGGCCTATCGCGCGGAGATCGAGGCAGCGGAGGATCCGCAGGCCAAGATGCGCGAGATCGAGGAGCGCCTGACCAAGCTGCGCTCGCCGTTCCGTTCGGCCGAGAAGTTCTGGGTCGAGGAAGTCATCGACCCGCGCAAGACGCGTTCGCTGCTGTGCGAGTTCGCGCGTCTCGCCGAGCCGCTGCGCACGCCGGGGATCGCCAGCAATATGGCGGTCCGCCCGTAATCAAGAACGGCGCGTCGTATTTGTCGCGTTTCATGTTTTGACCGACGTCATTGCCGGGCTTGACCCGGCAATCCATCCCTTTTCTAAAGATGGATGCGCGGATCAAGTCCGCGCATGACGGCGGTTGATTGCGTCAATAGCTGAAAGACTCTCGTAGCGCCTATTATTTTCCGCCGCGCTTGCGGTCGAGGAACTCCTGCATCAGCCGGCGCGGCTCGTCGGTGAGATAGGAGCGGCCGAACGCGCCGACGGAGACCTCGACGGATTCCTTCAGCGGGAGATCCTCCCACTGTCGCAGCAGCGCCTTCTGATTGCGCAGCGCCTGCGGTCCGCATTCCAGCAGCATCTCCACCACGCGCTCGACGGCGGCGTCGAGCGGCTCACCGTCGGCGGCGACCACGTCGACCAGGCCCCAGTCCAGGGCAGTCGGCGCGTCGATGGTGGCAGCCGTCATCAACAGCCAGCGCGCGCGGCCCCAGCCGATCAGGCGCGGCAGCAACGCGGCGTGGATCACCGAGGGAATGCCGACCCGTACTTCGGGCATCGAGAATTTGGCATCGGCAGCCGCCACGCGAAAATCGCAGGCGGCGGCGACTTCCAATCCGCCGCCGAGACACCAGCCCGGCATCCGCGCGATGACCGGCGCGGGGAAATTGCGCACCGCTTCGCACAGGTCGCGCAAGCCGGAAATGAAGCGTTCGGCGCTGGCCTGATCGAGCGTCGCCATTTCCTTGATGTCGGCGCCGCCGATCATGCTTTTCTCGGTTCCGCCGCTGAGGATCAGCGCGCGGATGTCGGCATCGGCCGAAAGCGTGGTCAGTCCTTCAATGACGGCCCTGATCACCGTCGAGTTGAGGATGGTGAGGGAGCCGGCATTGCTGATGGTGAGCCTGACCACGCCGCGCGTATCGCGCGTCACGCCGCAATGGGGATTGATCATCTGCATGGGACATTCTCGCTGTGGTGGGTGGGCGGCAGAGGACGGGCAACCGTCAGTTGTAAATAGCTTGGGCGGGACTATATTTCGACCTTTCCTTAAAGCGCTTTCGTTATATGATCTACAACATGTCATGGGAGCGGTGATGCGCTACGCCAAGGAGCACAAGCAGGAGACCCACGCCCGCATCGTGAAGAAGGCTTCGGTCAAGCTTCGCGAGCGCGGCGCGCACGGCATCGGCGTCGCCGACCTGATGAAGGAGGCGGGGCTCACCCACGGCGGTTTCTACGCGCATTTCGCGTCGCGCGAGGCGCTGGTGGTCGAGGCGTTCGTTTACGCGATGGAGCGCTCCAACGCCGCGTGGCGGAAGAAGACCGAACCGATGCCGCCAGCCGAACGCTTCGCGGCAATCGTCGAATCCTATCTGAGCCCCGCCCATCGCGACGATCCGGGACGCGGCTGCGCGCTGCCCGCATTGGCGGCCGAAATCGGACGCGAGAGCGTCAAGACCCGTCGGGCTTTCGCCGCCAAGCTGGAGGAGATGGTGGAGATGCTGGCCGAGCAGATCCCGGACGCATCCCCCGAAGCCGCGCGTGAGCAGGCGATGGCCGCGCTCGCGACCATGGTGGGAACGTTGGTCCTGGCGCGGGCAGGCGGCTCCGGCAAGCTGTCGGACGATATTTTGGCGGCTGGCCGCGATGCCCTGCTGGAGAAGCCCGCGCCGGTGAAAGCGCGGGCGAAAAGGGCCGCCGCCAAAGGGGCCTAGCCCTCCCGTCAGAGTGGTTGCCGCGCCATCGCGGCCCCGCACACGCCATGTCTGCATTTTCGCAAACGGGTTGCGCGGAGAATCCATTTTCAAATGCCCTGCGAAAGGGCCAAACTGCCTTCAGGAATAGTTTTCTGGAGGAAAATATGCGCTCGATCGGACATTTCATCGGCGGCAAGGCCGTCAAGGGCACATCCGGCCGCTTTGCCGACGTTTATCAGCCGATGACCGGCGACGTGCAGGCGCAGGTCGCGCTGGCGACCAAGGCCGAGCTTCGCGCCGCCGTCGAAAACGCCAAGGCCGCGCAGCCGGCATGGGCCGCAACCAACCCGCAGCGCCGCGCCCGTATCCTGATGAAGTTCCTCGAACTGGTGGCCCGCGACAACGACACCATGGCCGAACTCTTGGCGCGCGAGCACGGCAAGACCATTCCGGACGCCAAGGGCGACATTCTGCGCGGCGTCGAAGTCGTCGAGTTCGTGCTCGGCGTGCCGCATTTGATGAAGGGCGAATACACCGAGGGCGCGGGCCCCGGCATCGACATCTATTCGATGCGCCAGCCGCTCGGCGTCGTCGCCGGCATCACCCCGTTCAACTTCCCGGCGATGATCCCGATGTGGCAGTTCGCACCTGCCATCGCGGCCGGCAACGCCTTCATCCTCAAGCCGTCGGAGCGCGATCCGGGCGTACCGATGCGGCTTGCCGAACTGATGTTGGAAGCCGGCCTGCCGCCGGGCGTCCTCAATGTCGTCAACGGCGACAAGGAAGCCGTCGACGCCATCCTCGACGATCCGGATATCTCGGCGGTCGGCTTCGTCGGCTCGTCGTCCATCGCGCAGTACATCTATGAGCGCGCAGCGCAGACCGGCAAGCGCGCGCAGTGCTTCGGTGGCGCGAAGAACCACATGATCGTGATGCCCGACGCCGACATGGATCAGGCCGTCGACGCGCTGGTCGGCTCCGGCTACGGCGCTGCCGGCGAGCGCTGCATGGCGGTGTCGGTCGCGGTGCCGGTGGGCAAGACCACCGGCGATCGCCTGATGGAAAAGCTGATCCCGCGCGTCGAGAGCCTGAAGATCGGCCCGTCGATCGATCCGAGCGCCGACTTCGGCCCGCTGGTCACCAAGGCGGCGCTGGACCGCGTGCGCAACTACGTCGACATCGGCGTCAAGGAAGGCGCCACGCTCGCCGTCGACGGCCGCGGCTTCAAGATGCAGGGCTACGAGAACGGCTTCTACATGGGCGGCTGCCTGTTCGACAACGTCACCAAGGACATGCGGATCTACAAGGAAGAAATCTTCGGTCCGGTGCTCTCGGTGGTGCGCGCGCACGACTTCGACGAGGCGCTGCGGCTGCCGTCCGAACATGAATACGGCAACGGCGTCGCGATCTTCACGCGCGACGGCGACTCGGCCCGTGAATTCGCGGCCCGCGTCAATGTCGGCATGGTCGGCATCAACGTGCCGATCCCGGTGCCGGTGGCTTACTTCTCGTTCGGCGGCTGGAAGCGTTCCGGCTTCGGCGACCTTAACCAGTACGGCGCGGACTCGATCCGCTTCTACACCAAGACCAAGACGGTGACCGCGCGCTGGCCGTCCGGCGTCAAGGAAGGCGCCGACTTCGCGATGCCGACCAGCTAAGCTATCGCTTGGCAAATCCCGCTCCCGGCGATATCCGGGAGCGGATGCCGCACGCCGCCGCGCATATTCAGAACCATCTTTGGTTACGCAGCGGACAATTGCGGTCTGAATCCCTGTTTCAACCCCGTTGGCACAGGGCAGGGTCATCGAACACAGCGGGGTGATATGCAATTCGCTCTCAATGAAGATCAGATTGCGGTTCGCGACATGGCGCGGGACTTCGCGGCCGAGAAGATCGCGCCGTTCGCGCTGAAGTGGGACGAGGAGAAGCATTTTCCTGTCGACGTGATGCGGGAGGCGGCAAGCCTCGGCATCGGCGGCATCTACATCAAGGACGATGTCGGCGGTTCGGCGCTGACGCGTTTCGATGCCGCGCTGATCTTCGAGGCATTGGCGCTGGGTTGCCCGACGGTGTCGTCGTTCATCTCGATCCACAACATGGCGTCGTGGATGATCGATGCCTATGGCTCGAACGAGCAGCGCCACAAGTGGCTGCCAAAACTGTGCACGATGGAGTTGCTGGCGAGCTATTGCCTCACCGAGCCCGGCGCGGGCTCCGATGCCGCCGCCCTGCGCACGCGCGCGACGCGGGAGGGCGATCATTACGTTCTCAACGGCCAGAAGCAGTTCATCTCCGGCGCGGGCAGCACCGATCTGCTGGTCGCGATGGTGCGCACCGGCGATGCCGGCCCCGGCGGCATTTCGACAATCGTGATCGACAGCAAGACGCCGGGCGTGTCGTTCGGCGCCAACGAGCGCAAGATGGGCTGGAACGCGCAGCCCACCCGCGCTGTCATCTTCGAGAATGCGCGCGTGCCGGTGGCCAATCGCCTCGGCGATGAAGGTATCGGCTTCAAGATCGCGATGGCCGGGCTCGACGGCGGACGTCTCAATATCGCGGCCTGTTCGCTCGGCGGCGCGCAAAGCGCGCTCGACAAGACGCTGAGCTACATGAAGGAGCGCAAGGCGTTCAACAAGCGGCTCGACGAATTCCAGGCACTGCAATTCCGCGTCGCTGACATGGCGACCGAACTGGAAGCGGCGCGCACCTTCCTGTGGCGCGCGGCGGTGGCGCTCGACAACAAGGACTCCGACGCGTCGATGCTGTGCGCGATGGCGAAGCGGTTCGGTACCGATGTCGGCTTCGCGGTTGCCAATCAGGCGCTGCAACTGCACGGCGGCTACGGCTATCTCGCCGAGTACGGCATCGAAAAGATCGTGCGCGATCTGCGCGTGCACCAGATTCTCGAAGGCACCAATGAGATCATGCGGCTGATCGTGTCGCGCAAGCTGATCGAGGGCGCGCGATGAGTGCTGTCGCAGCCGAAGGTGACCTGATCGCCCGCCGCGAAGGCGTAGCCGGCGTGATCCGGCTCAACCGCCCGAAGGCCATCAACGCACTGACGCTTGAGATGACCCGCGACATGGATCGCGCGCTGGATGCGTTTCAGGCCGATCCTGCCGTTGCGCTGATCGTGCTGGAAGGCGCGGGCGAACGCGGGCTCTGCGCCGGCGGCGACATTCGCGGGCTTTACGACAGCGCGCGCGAGAAGGGCGATCTCGGCCCGGTGTTCTGGCGCGAGGAATACATCCTCGATGACCGCATCGCGCGCTTCCCCAAGCCGTATGTCGCCTACATGGACGGGCTGGTGATGGGCGGCGGCACCGGCCTTGCAGCTCATGGCAGCCATCGCGTCGTCAACGACAAGACCAAAGTCGGCATGCCGGAAGTCGGCATCGGCTTTTTCCCTGACGTCGGCGGCACCTGGCTGCTGTCACGCGCATCGGGCGAGGTCGGCACTTATTTCGGCCTCACCGGGCAGACCATGAACGGCGCGGACGCGATCTATGCCGGATTCGCGGATTTCTATGTGCCGTCATTGAGGTGGCCGGAGTTGCGTGCGGCGCTCGTCGCTTTGCCGAATGGCGCTGATGCCGCGCAGGTCACGAATATCATCCGTAGTTTCGCTGAGAAGCCACAGCCGGGCATCGCAGAGCAACATCGCGCGCAGATCGATAAGCTGTTCGGCCACGACAGCCTCGAGGCGATCGTCGCCGCGTTGCGCGCCGACGGTTCGGAGTTCGCTCAAGCAACCTTGAAGGCGCTTGGCGAGAAATCGCCGACCAGTATGAAGGTGACATTGAAGTTATTGCGCGCGGCCCGCGTCTCCAAATCGTTGCAGGAATGCCTCGCCCGCGAATATCGCGCCGCGTTGCAGGTGTTCGACAGCGCGGAGTTCATCGAGGGCGTGCGTGCCGCGATCATCGACAAGGACCGGCAGCCGAAATGGCAGCCTGCGCGGATCGAGGACGTGACGCCGGAGATCGTCGATCGCTACTTCGCACCGCGCCCCGGCGATCAACTGGTTTTTTCGGGATAGATGGAGTTAGAATCGTCATTGCGAGCGAAGCGAAGCAATCCAGGAAGCAGCACGGCAAAGAACTGGATTGCTTCGTCGCTAACGCTCCTCGCAATGACGGACAAACAGACGATCGAACTCAAAAAAACTTTCCGGTCCAGATTTAGTTAGGCGACAAGCAAAAGAGGAAACGTCATGGCGAACATCGCATTCATTGGCCTCGGCAACATGGGCGGCCCGATGGCCGCGAACCTGGTGAAGGCCGGGCACAAGGTTGCCGGCTTCGATCTGGTGGACGCGTCGCGCGAAGCCGCGAAGGCCGCTGGCGCTTCGATTGCCGCCACGGCAGTAGACGCTGTGAAGGGCGCCGACGTCGTCGTGACCATGCTGCCGGCCGGCAAGCATGTGCTGTCGGTGTGGACCGAGATATTGCCGTCGGTTGCCAAGGGCGCGCTGCTGATCGATTGTTCCACTATCGACGTCGAAAGCGCCGTCGCGGCCCACGGCCTCGCGGCCAAGGCTGGTGTCGCCTCGGTCGATGCGCCGGTGTCGGGCGGTGTCGGTGGCGCGCAGGGCGCGACGCTGACCTTCATGTGCGGCGGCGACGACAAGGCGTTCGCGGCGGCGAAGCCGATCCTCGAGAAGATGGGCAAGAAGATCGTCCATTGCGGTAAGGCCGGTGCAGGGCAGGCGGCGAAGATCTGCAACAACATGATCCTCGGCATTTCGATGATCGGTGTCTGCGAAGCGTTCACGCTGGCGGAGAAGCTCGGCCTGTCGCATCAGGCGCTGTTCGACGTATCCTCGACCTCGTCTGGCCAGTGCTGGTCGCTGACGACCTATTGTCCGGTGCCGGGCCCGGTTCCGACCTCGCCGGCCAACAACGACTACAAGCCCGGTTTTGCCGCCGCCCTGATGCTGAAGGACCTGCGGCTGTCGCAGGCGGCCTCCAAGGCTGCCGGTGCTGCGACCCCGCTCGGCGCTCATGCGGAAGAAATCTACGCGGCGTTCGAGAAGGCCGGCCACGGCGGCGTGGATTTTTCCGGCATCATCCATCATTTGCGCGAGATCGCCGGAAAATAGCCGCGCGGGAGCCGCCCGGCGGGCCGTCTCGATCTAACGCAAAAGGTGGATTGCCCAGCCATGTCGCGCGGTGACATGCTGCCCCCGCATACAGCCACGATCGAGGTTGCGACGATGACGACATTCCAAGAGGCCCGCCAGTTCCTTCTCGACCGCCGCACCGACTATGCCGGCGCGGTGGCCGGCTTCAAATGGCCTGACCAGACCGAGTTCAATTGGGCGCTCGACTGGTTCGACGCGGACCTCGCGCGCGATGCGCGGAGCAAGGATCGCCCGGCGCTGTGGATCGTCGAGGCCGCGACCAACACCGAAACAAAGCTCACATTCGCCGAGCTGTCGCAGCGCTCCAACCGCGTGGCGAATTTTTTGCGGGCGCAGGGCCTCAAGCGCGGCGATCACCTGCTGCTGCTGCTCGGCAATGTGGTGCCGCTGTGGGAGACGATGCTGGCCTGCATCAAGCTCGGCGTCGTCATCATTCCCGCCACCACGCTGCTGACGCCCGACGAATTGCAGGACCGGCTCGATCGCGGCCGCGCCAGGGCGGTGGTGGCCGCGCAGGATCAGGTGGCGAAGTTCGCCTCGCTCAAGAGTGGCGATCTCAAGCGCATCGTGGTCGGACCGGGCAGCGACGGCTGGCTGTCGTTTGACAAAGCGGCGGAGTTCTCCGATGCCTTCACGCCGGACGGCGTGACGCGCTCCGACGATCCGATGCTGCTGTATTTCACCTCGGGTACCACGGCCAAACCGAAGCTGGTGCGGCACAGCCAGCGCAGCTATCCGGTCGGGCATCTGTCGACCATGTACTGGATCGGCCTGAAGCCCGGCGACATTCATCTGAACATCTCCTCACCGGGCTGGGCCAAGCACGCCTGGAGCTGCTTCTTCGCGCCGTGGAATGCGGGCGCCGCGGTGTTCGTGGTCAATCAGCCGCGCTTCGACGCCAAGGGTCTGCTTGCCACGATCGGCCGTTGCGGCGTCACCACGCTGTGCGCGCCGCCGACGGTGTGGCGCATGTTCATTCAGGAGAAGCTGTCGGACTTCAAGGTGTCGCTACGCGAAGTCTGCGGCGCCGGCGAGCCACTCAATCCCGAGATCATCGATCAGGTGAAGGGCGCATGGGGCCTCACCATTCGCGACGGCTACGGCCAGACCGAGACCACCGCGATGGTCGGCAATTCGCCGGAGCAGCCGTTGAAGGTCGGCTCGATGGGGCGGCCGATGCCGGGCTACCGCATCCGCGTCGTCGATGCCGACGGCAATCCGGCCAAGGAAGGCGAAGTGGCGCTGGTGCTCGGCGATCAGCGCCCGGCCGGCCTGATGCAGGGCTACCAGACCGACGACGGCAAGCTCGCGGGCGCGGAAGGCGAGGTCTATCGCAGCGGTGACGTGGTCTTCGTTGATGACGACGGTTATCTCACCTTCGTTGGCCGCGCGGACGATGTGTTCAAGTCGTCGGACTATCGCATCAGTCCGTTCGAACTGGAGAGCGTGCTGCTGGAGCACGATCTCGTCGCGGAAGCTGCGGTGATCCCGAGCCCCGATCCGATCCGGCTCGCAGTGCCGAAAGCCTATATCCTGCTGGTCGGCGACACCGAGCGCTCCGCCGCAACCGCGCTGTCGATCTTCCGCTTCCTGCAGGAGCGGCTGGCGCCGTTCAAGCGCATCCGCCGCATTGAGCTCGTGACCGAATTGCCGAAGACCATCTCCGGCAAGATCCGCCGCGTGCAGTTGCGCCGCCTCGAACACGACGGCGACCGCAGCGACAAGCTGCGCGGGACGGAATTCCGCGAGGAAGAGTTCCCCGAATTGCAGGCCGCGCGCGCGGCGGGAACGTCGGGAAACTGAGAGCTAGAGTCTGGCTCGGATTGTATTTCGTCCGATCAACACGCTTGGCGTCGTCCCTGCCTCCGCAGGGACGACGTTTTTGGTGCTGCAAATCCGCCCGCAAAACGAATTCCCGGCCAATCCCTGACGCTGAGAGAAGGACCGGCATTAAGATCAAGCGGAAATTTCCGCATATTTCGCTTGGCCGTCGAACCGTTCTGTGACAACTGCTGCCGTACACCACCGGCAGCAGGACCAGAATGAGCTTGACGATTACACGCGACGCCTATTTCGACCTCGTTGGCAAGGAAATCGGACTTTCCGCCTGGCACACCGTCGATCAGAGCCGGATCGATGCTTTCGCCGACGTTACCGAAGACCATCAATTCATCCACATCGATCCCGAACGGGCGGCGCGCGAAACGCCGTTCGGTGCCACGGTGGCGCACGGGTTCCTGACGCTGTCGCTACTCAGCGTGTTCTCCTATGAGGCGCTGCCGAAGATCGAAGGCGCGACCATGGGCGTCAACTACGGTTTCGACAAGCTGCGCTTCGTCTCGCCAGTGCGGGCCGGTTCGCGGGTGCGCGGGCGCTTCACGCTGACCGAAGCGAAGATGCGCGGGCCGAACGAACTGCTGTCGCGCACCAGCGTCAGCGTTGAGATCGACGGCGAAACCAAGCCGGCGCTGGCCGCCGACTGGCTCGGCCTCCTGTATTTTGCTTGAAACTGGGAATGACAACATGACAATCAGGTTTGACGGACGCGTCGCCATCGTCACCGGCGCGGGCAATGGTCTTGGACGCGCGCATGCGCTGGGGCTGGCGCGCTATGGCGCGAAGGTCGTCGTCAATGACTTCGGCGGCGCGCGCGACGGCACCGGCGGCTCGATGACCGCGGCCGAAGCCGTGGTCGAGGAAATCCGCAAGGCCGGCGGCGAGGCCATGGCCGACGGCGCCGACGTCTCCGATTTCGAGCAGGTCACCGCGATGGTCGCGAAGGCGACCGAGAAGTGGGGCGCCGTCGACATCATGTGCGCCAACGCCGGCATCCTGCGCGACAAGTCGTTCGCCAAGATGGAGGTGGCGGATTTCGCCAAGGTGCTCAACGTGCATCTCACCGGCACCTTCTACTGCTGCAAGGCGGTGTGGGAAGGCATGCGCGCCCGCAACTACGGCCGTATCGTGCTCACCACCTCGTCGTCTGGTCTTTACGGCAATTTTGGCCAGGCCAATTACGGCGCGGCGAAATCCGGCATGGTCGGGCTGATGAACGTGCTCGCCGAGGAAGGCCGCAAGACCGACATCCGTGTCAACATCATCTCGCCGACCGCCGCCACGCGCATGACGGAAGAACTGCTGCCGAAGCAGGCTCTCGACCTGATGCGGCCGGACGCGATCACGCCGGCGGTGCTGTTCCTGCTCGGCGAGAACGCACCGACGCGCACCATCATGGGTGCGGGTGCAGGCTCCTTCGCCGTGATCAAGATTCTGGAATCCGAAGGGATCAACCTGCCGCAGAGCGAGTGGACTCCGGACGCGGTCGCCGCGCACTTTAGCGAGATCGCTGATATGTCGAAGGCAAAGGCGCTCGAAGGCGCCTTCCAGCAGACGCAGAAATATGTCGCGCAGGCGGCGGCCGCCGCCGGCATCAAGCTGGAGAAGTAAGCGGCGACCTTCGCGGAAGATCGTCATTGCGTGCGCGCGGATCAGCGCTTCGCGCAGTCTGGACAAAGGCTCCGTGAAGCACTTCCCCTCTTTTTCCTCTCCCGCTTGCGGGGGAGGGCTAGGGTGGAGCTCTGAATTGCTTCGTCGCTTCGCTCCTCGCCATGACGAGGGTGATCAACGCAAAATCGGAATGAGTTGCGATGGCTGCCGCTCCGAAACCAGACGTCGCGGTGATCGGGGCTGGGCCTGCCGGCTTGATGGCGGCCGAGGTGCTGGCGGATGGCGGCGCGTCGGTCACCATCTACGACGCGATGCCGTCGGCCGGGCGCAAGCTGCTGATGGCCGGACGCGGCGGCCTCAACCTCACGCACAGCGAACCGTTGCTGCAATTCATGGCGCGTTACGGCGATGCGGCAGCGCGCTTGTCATCGGCAATTGACGCATTTTCTCCGGAGGCGCTACGTGCGTGGAGTGAAACGCTGGGACAGCCGACCTTCATCGGCTCCAGCGGGCGGGTGTTTCCGCGAGCCTTCAAGGCATCGCCGCTGTTGCGCGCGTGGCTGCGGCGTCTCGATGCGAGCGGCGTGGCGTTGGCTTTGCGGCATCGCTGGATCGGGTGGGCGAACGACGGCCAACTTCAGTTTGAGACACCGCAAGGGCTGGTGACGGTGCAGGCCGCCGCGACCGTGCTGGCACTCGGCGGAGCGAGCTGGCCGCGTCTCGGCTCCGATGGGCATTGGGTCGATTTGCTGACGCAACGGGGTGTGAGCATCGCACCGTTGCGCCCGGCCAATTGCGGGTTCACCGTGGCCTGGTCCGAAAAATTCAGCGAACGCTTTGCCGGTCAGCCGCTGAAGAATGTCGAACTGCGGTTCGGTGCGAATAGCGTGCGCGGCGAGGCGATGATCAGCCGCGGCGGAATTGAAGGCGGCGCGATCTACGCGTTGGCTTCCGTCTTGCGCGAGGAGATCGCGCGAGCAGGGCGGGTGACTTTGCACCTCGCCTTGCGGCCTGATCTGGATCGGCAACGGTTAGTCGAACGGCTGGCGAAGCCGCGCGGCAAGCAGTCCTTCGCAACGTATTTGCGCAAAGCCGCCGGGCTCGCGCCGGCGGCGATCGGGCTGCTGCACGAATCCGCGTTGGCGACGAAAATCGATCTACCACGCTTGTCGCCGGCCGATCTCGCCGCGCGGATCAATGACGTGCAAATCAGTCTGACCGGCACCGCCGGGCTCGCCCGCGCCATCTCGACGGCCGGCGGCATCGCGTTCGACGAACTCGACGACGCCTTCATGCTGCGCCGTTTCCCCGGCGTATTCGCCGCTGGCGAAATGCTCGATTGGGAAGCACCGACCGGCGGCTACCTGTTGCAAGCGTCGTTTGCGACGGGAGCCGCGGCGGGCCGAGGCGTGCTGAAGTGGTTGGGACGGTTCAGTTTGTAATCGTTTCGTTGTTTGCGGATTGCTTCGTCGCTTCGCTCCTCGCAATGACGGGGAGGCGGTCATCGCGAATGTTCGTTACCGCAACTTCCCGCGCGCGGCGACGGGGAGGACGCCGACGATCTCCTCGCCGCGCACCATCACCACCTCGTCCAGCATGTTGACCACAACGCAGACATGGTTCGGCACGATGCGCACCACGTCGCCGATGTTCGGCCGGGTGTTGCTGCGCGCGAGATCGAGGAAGCCATGCTCCTCGGCGAAACGCGCGATTTTCGCTTCCGGGTGTTCGAGGATCAGGCCGAAACCATCAAGGCCGCCGCTGTCGGCGGTCAGCGTCTTGGAGCCGGCATCGAGAATGCCGCGCTCAGGCGCGGCGCGGCTCACCACTGTCGAATAGATATGCAGCGCGCAGTCGTCGAGCGTCGCAACGCCCGCCGCCATCTGCATCCGATCGTTGTAGATGTAGGTGCCGGGCCGATGTTCGGTCGCGCCGCGCAACTGGCCGAGGTTTTTCAGGTTCGGTGTGCCGCCTGTGGAAACGATAGCGGGCTCGAGGCCGAGCGCGCGGACACCGGCCAGCGTTTCGTCGAAAAATGTCTGCGCCTGCGGCCAGCCGCTTTCGGTTGGGTACATCATGAAGCCCGCAAAACTTAGTCCGGGCGATGTCGAAATGACGCGCGCGAGTTCGATGGCCTCGGCGGGCGTCTCAACGCCTGCGCGCTTGCGGCCGGTGTCGCACTCCACCACCACCGGCAGCGCGCGGCCGGCGGCGGCCGCCGCCTTGGTGAGATCGGCGACGACGACAGGATTGTCGGCGGCGACGGTGACGTTGATGCGGCCAAGCAATGCGCCGAGCCGCGCCATCTTCTCGTCGCCCAGCAGGTTGTAGCTGATCAGGATGTCGTCGATGCCGGCGTCCGCCATCACTTCGGCCTCGCCGAGCTTCTGGCAGGTGATGCCGCGCGCGCCGGCCGCAATCTGAAGCTTCGCCAACTCCGGCGACTTGTGCGTCTTGATGTGCGGCCGGTTGGCGACCCCGGCCGCGTCGCACGCCGCCTGCACCCGCGCGATGTTGCGCTCGACGCGGTCCATGTCGATCACCGCGGCGGGCGTTCCGAATTCGCGAGCAATTTTCGCGGCGAGGGGAGTTGTCATCAGCGCATCCTTTCAGCTCTGCTCGATTTCCTCGCGCAGCATTTCGAGTTCGAGCCACTTGGTCTCGGCGTCCGACAGCTTGTCGTGCGCAGCGGCAATGGCCTGCGAGACTTGATCGAATTTTTTGCGATCCTTACTGTAGAGTTCGGGATCGTCGAGCAGTTTCTGCTGCTTCGCTATCTCAGCCTGCAAGGTTTCGATTGTCTTGGGCAGCGTTTCCAGCGCGTGCTTCTCGTTGAAGCTGAGGCGGCGCTTGGCTTGCGGCGCGGTTTTCGCTTCCTTCGGCGCGGCTGTTTGTGCGGCGCTCGCCGGTTGCTTGATCGCCCCGCGCTGCAAGTCCGCGCCGCGCTGTGCCAGCATATCGGAATAGCCGCCGGCGTATTCGATCCAGCGGCCCTTGCCTTCCGGCGCGATCACCGAGGTCACGACGCGGTCGAGAAAGTCGCGGTCGTGGCTGATCAGGATCACGGTGCCCTGATAGTCGCCGAGCATTTCCTCAAGCACGTCCAGCGTCTCAAGGTCGAGATCGTTGGTCGGTTCGTCCAGCACCAGCAGATTGGATGGCTTCGCCAGCGCGCGCGCCAGCATCAGGCGGCCGCGCTCGCCGCCGGACAGCACTTCCAGCGGCGTGCGCGCCTGTTCCTGCGTGAACAGAAAGTCCTTCATGTAGCTGACGACATGCTTCGGTTTGCCGCCGACCATGACGTGATCGCTGCGGCCGCCGGTCAATGCATCCGCCAAGGTCGATTTCGGATCGAGGCTTTCGCGATGCTGGTCCAGCGTCGCCATCTCGATGTTGGCGCCGAAGCGAATGCTTCCGCTGTCGGGTTCGCTCGCACCGGTCAGCATGTTGATCAGCGTGGTCTTGCCGGCGCCGTTGGGGCCGACGATGCCGATGCGGTCGCCGCGCTGGATGCGGATCGAGAAATTGTCGACGATGGCGCGGCCGTCGTAAGCCTTGCCGATGCCCTTGGCCTCGATCACCAGCTTGCCGGATTTGTCGGCCTCGGCGGCGGCGAGGCTGGCGCTGCCGGTCGAGCCGCGATAGTTGCGGCGCTCGGCGCGGAGCGCATGAAGGTTGCCGAGACGCTTGACGTTGCGCTTGCGCCGTCCGGAGACGCCGTAGCGCAGCCAGTGTTCTTCCGCGACGATCTTGCGATCGAGTTTGTGCTGATCGCGCTCTTCTTCCGCCAGCACCTCGTCGCGCCATTCCTCGAAGGCGGAAAAGCCGCGCTCGATGCGGCGGATTTGTCCGCGATCGAGCCACGCGGTGCTGCGCGACAGGTTGGAGAGGAAACGCCGGTCGTGGCTGATCAGCACCAGCGCGCTGCGGCGCGATCCGAGTTCGTCTTCGAGCCATTCGATGGTGGTGAGGTCGAGGTGGTTGGTCGGCTCGTCCAAGAGCAAAATGTCGGGCGAGGGCGCCAGCACGCGGGCGAGCGCCGCGCGGCGTGCTTCGCCGCCGGAGAGTTGCGCCGGGTTCTTGTCGCCATGCAGCCCGAGTTGCTCCAGCAGATATTGCGCCGGATAGGGATCGTCTCCGGGGCCGAGGCCGGCCTCGACGTAAGCGAGCGTTGTCGCGAAGCCGTCGAAATCCGGCTCCTGCGGCAGATAGCGCACCGTCGCGCCGGGTTGCACGAAGCGCGAGCCGCTGTCGGGCTCGACCAGGCCAGCCGCGATCTTCAACAGCGTCGATTTGCCGGAGCCATTACGGCCGATCAGGCAGACGCGCTCTTCCGCCGACACCGACAGTTCGACGCCAGAGAGAAGCGGCGTGCCGCCGAAGGTCAGGCCGATATCTTTCAGCTGGATGAGAGGAGGCGCCATATTGCTTTCAACTGGATCGAAATTCGAGTGGTCTCAGACGTTGCTGGTCTGCGCGCGCAGAATGCGCCGGATAGCCTGATCGAGCGCCGAGAGAAAGGCGGAGCGATGACGCGGCGAGAACGCTGCAGGGCCGCCGGTGACTTCGCCGCTGGAGCGCAGGTCGGTCATCAGGTTGCGCACCGCCAGGGTCATCCCGATCGACTCCTCGGTAAACGGCTTGCCGGTCGGCGCGATCACGGTGGCGCCGGCTTTGACGCAACGGCTGGCGAGCGGAATGTCCGCGGTGATGACGATGTCATGTCGGCCGGCGCGCTCCGCGATCCAGTCGTCGGCGGCATCCATGCCGTTACCGGCGGCGATGCGCTCGATCAGCGGATCTTGCGGCACGCGGATGAACTTGCCTGCCACCACGCTCACGGGCAGATTATGGCGCGCGGCGACGCGATAGACCTCGTCCTTCACCGGGCAGGCATCGGCGTCGATATAGATACGCGGCGTGGTCACAAGCGAATTTCCTGTCGGCGGAATGTGCGGCCCGTCTATCTATGCGATCGCGCCGCAAAATGCGAGCGTTGCAAAGGGCGGCCTTGCCATCACCGGCTGGGCGCGTAGCATTGGCGCAATTGTCGTCAATCGAGAGTGGAAGATCGATGTCCAGCATGCAGCCGTATCGCGTCGAGGCCTATAACACCGCGAAACAGTCCGAAAACAAGATTCACGACGACGCGGTGGCGCGGCAATATGGCTTCAGCGGCGGGCTGGTTCCCGGTGTCGAAGTGCTGGCTTACATGATGCATATGCCGATCGCGCGCTGGGGCCGCACTTTTCTGGAGCGCGGGCGGATCGAGGGGCGTTTTGTCAAGCCGGTCTATGATGGCGAGATGGCGGACGTCATCGCCGAGGAGAATGCGCAAGGGCTGACGCTGCGGGTCGAAAGCAAGGGACAGCTTTGCGCCACCGGACAGGCCTCATTGCCGGACCGCACCGAACGCATTTTATTGAGCGATTACCCTGAAACGCCGCCGGTCACGGAGCGCCTTCCAGTGGGCGACAATTCCTACAAACTCGGCGCCTGGCTCGGCACCGCGCCGCGAAGCTGGAGCAACAAGGAGTTTACCGAATATCTCGCCGACGTGCGCGCCACCGATCAGATCTATCGCGATGCCGGCGCGCTGCATCCCGGCATCTTCCAGCGCATCATGAATCAGGTGCTGGTGCAGAACGCCATTTTGGGGCCGTGGATTCATGTCGGCAGCGCGATGCAATTGTTATCGTCCGCGCATCCGCACGATGAACTCGCGGCGCGCGCCAAGGTCGCTGCAAATTACGAGAAGAAGGGCCACCGCTTCGTCGAACTCGACGCGCTGGTGGTTGCCAACGGCCGCACTCCGGTCGCGCACTGCCATCACGTCGCGATTTACAAGCCGCGCGTGCAAGCGGCGGCGTAGATCGATCGGCCGGCTTTTTTTGCACGGATGGACAACACGACATTGTCGTCCCGTGAGGACTCCCTCATGGCCGGGCTTGTCCCGGCCATCCATGTTCTTGTTGATTGAATTTCCGTAAGGACGTGGATGCCCGCGACAAGCGCGGGCATGACGACGGGATTTGAGACTACGAACCGTTTCGAGTCAGGCGCGTGCAGCCCGCCGCGCGTCACGCAGGGCGCGCCACACGCGTTCGGGCGTCAGCGGCATTTCGATCTGCGTCACGCCTTCGTCCGCCATGGCATTGATCGCGGCGTTGACCAGCGTGGCGAGGCTGCCGGCGCAGCCGGCTTCGCCGCAACCCTTGACGCCGAGCGGATTGCTGGTCGCGGGCGAGGGCTGTTCGCCGATCGTCATCGCCGGCACGTCGCTGGCGCGCGGGATGGCGTAGTCCATGAACGAGCCGGTGATCGGCTGGCCGTTGTCGTCGTAGCTGACCTTTTCCATCAGCACCTGGCCGATGCCCTGCACGACGCCGCCATGCAACTGGCCCTCGACGATCATCGGATTGATGACCACGCCGAAATCGTTGACGCCGGTGTATTTCACAACCTTGGTCACACCGGTGTCGGGATCAATTTCAACCTCGCTGATGTGGCAGCCGTTCGGAAATGTCGATGGCACACCCGGCGAGGCATGATCGACATCGAGCGAGGTGGGCTGTCCGTCCACCGGCGGCGACGTGCGCAGCGTGTTGGCGAGTTCAAGCAGACCGATCGAGCGGTCGGTGCCGGCGATGGTGAAGCGCCCGTCGGCGAATTCGATGTCGCTTTCGGCGGCTTCCAGTTTGTTGGCCGCGGCCGTCTTGCCCTTGGCGATCACCAGATCGCTGGCTTCGACGATCGCGGTACCGCTCGCCATGATCGAGCGCGAGCCGCCGGTGCCGCCGCCGCTGTGCACGACATCGCTGTCGTTCTGCATCAGGCGGATGCTGTCGAACGGGACACCAAGTTTTGCAGCAAGCACCTGCGCGAACGGCGTCGCATGGCCCTGGCCGTAATCGAGCGTGCCGGTGGTCAGAAGCACGGTGCCGTCCGGTTCGAAATCGATCTTGCCGAGTTCGGCGAAGCCGGCCGTCACTTCGAGATAACAGCCGACCGCGATGCCGCGCAGCTTGCCGCGCTTGCGCGCCTCGCGCTTGCGCTGGGCGAAGCCGGCGTAGTCGGCCAGTTCCAGCGCCTTGTCGAGCACGGCGGGGAAGTTGCCGGAATCGTAGGTCATGCCGTTGGCGGCGGCGAACGGAATTTGCGTCGGCTTGATCAGGTTGCGGCGGCGCAAGGTCAGGCGGTCGATGCCCATCTCGGCGGCGGCGCGATCCAGCAGGCGCTCCATGAAGTAATTGGCTTCGGGGCGGCCTGCGCCGCGATAGGCGCCCATGAACGTGGTGTTGGTCACCACGCACTTGATGTCCACTTCGATCAACGGCGTGCGATAGACACTGGCGATGTTCTTGGCGATGTTGAGCGACAGCGGCAGCGGCCCGACGCCGGCGACATAGGCGCCGAGGTTGCCAAAGCCCGTCACGCGAACGCCGAGGATGACGCCCCTGGCATCCAGCGCCAGTTCGGCGCGCACGTCCTGCGCGCGGCCGTGATTGTCGCTGAGAAAGCTCATTGAGCGTTCGTCAAGCCATTTCACCGGCCGGTTCAACTGCCGCGAGGCATGCAGCAGACAGACATATTCCGGATAGCCGGCGTTCTTCATGCCGAACGAGCCGCCGACGTTGTAGGTCAGCAGCCGGATTTTTTCCCGTGGCACGTTCATCAGCTTGGCGAGGGCGGTCAGGTTGCCGGAGACGCCTTGCGTCGCCACATGCACGGTGAAGCGGCCGCTGGCCTTGTCGTAGGAGGCAAGCCCCGCGCGGGGCTCCATCGGCACCACGGCGACGCGGGTGTTGACGATATCGAGCGAGGTGACGTGCGCGGCGTTGGCGAAAGCCGCCGCCGTCGCGTCGCGATCACCGGAGTAGTAATCGAGCGCGATGTTGTTGGGGATGTGATCGTAGAGCAGCGGCGCGCCGGGCTTGATGGCGTCCTCGGATTTCGTCACCGACGGCAGCGGATCGATCTCGACGATCACCGCCTCGGCGGCGTCGCGCGCTTGCGCGGCGGTCTCCGCGACGACGCAAGCGACCGGATCGCCGACGAAGCGGACCTTGTCGATTGCCAGCGCCATGCGATTGGACTGCAGCAGCGGCGAGCCGTCGGCGTTCTTCAGCGGCAGGGTGCAGTGGATCGGCGTGTAGCCGGCCTCGGCAAGATCCTTGCCGATATAGATGCCGAGCACGCCCGGCATCTGCCGCGCCGCGCTGGTGTCGATGGCGCGGATCACGCCATGGGCGTGGGAACTGCGGACCATCCAGGCATAAGCCTGGCCGGGCAGGCTGAAGTCGTCGGTGTAGCGGCCCTTGCCGCGCACGAGGGTATCATCTTCCTTGCGACGGACCGGCTGCCCGATCGCGTGCTTGTGCAGGGCAATGGCATTGTCGCGGGCGAGGCTGGCGATCGATCGGGGCGTCTTGTTGTCCATGAAACCATCGATTCCCGGGCGTTTCGCGCCACATGCGCTAGCGCTTCCCGACCGAGATAACGCAAGCCCGGGGTACCGGCAACGCCGGATTGGGCATGGCGGCTGCGTGCCGTGGTTGCGCCCCCACGCTTGTCCTTTTGTTTGAGCCTGATCTTTTCCGAAAACCGGTTTCCACTTTTCGGGATCATGCTCTAAACTTTCCGTGAAACATTATTCCAGTCGGCCGGTCCGGCCGCGAGAGACAGGTTGCATGAACAACGACGCCCGGCGCAGCGATGGCCCGGAGCCGCCCCGATCGCATCAGCGCGCCAACGGCCATGCGGCCGCGCCGCTTGTTGCTAGCCCGGCGCTCGCCGGCGCCGGCGTTTACGCCGCGCTCGACCTCGGCACCAACAACTGCCGCCTGCTGATCGCCTGCCCGGAGGGCGAGGGTTTTCGCGTGATCGATTCGTTTTCGCGGATCATCCGGCTCGGCGAGGGCATTTCCTCGACCGGCCGCATCAGCGAGGCGGCGATCGGCCGCGCCATCTCGGCGCTCAGCGTTTGTCGCGACAAGATGCGCCATCGCAACGCGCAGCGGCTGCGCCTGATCGCGACCGAAGCCTGCCGCGCGGCTTCCAATGCCGAGGCGTTCCGCGACCGTGTCGCCACCCAGACCGGCATCGCGCTTGAAGTCATCAATCGCGAGACCGAGGCGTCGCTGGCGGTGGTCGGCTGCTCGCCGCTGGTGGACCCGGAGGGCACCGGCGCGATCCTGTTCGACATCGGCGGCGGCTCCAGCGAACTGGTGCGGATCGACCGCAACGGCGGCGCGCCGCGCGTCGAGGGCTGGATGTCGATCCCGCTCGGCGTCGTCACCTTGGCGGAACGCTTCGGCGGTAAGGACGTCAGCGCCGATGTCTATTCGCGGATGGTGCAGGAAGTCTCCCGCCACGTCGCGCCGTTCGCGGCCAAGCATGGCGGCAACCTCGAGACGATGCACCTGCTCGGCACCTCGGGAACCGTGACGACACTCGCCGGCATCCATCTCCGGCTGCCGCGCTACGATCGCCGCCGCGTCGACGGGCTCTGGATGAACGACGGCGAAATCACCTCCGCCATCTCGACGTTGCTCGGCATGAGCTATCAGGAGCGCGCCAACAACAACTGTATCGGCTTCGAGCGCGCCGATCTGGTGCTGGCGGGCTGCGCCATTCTCGACGCCATCCGCACCGCGTTTCCGCTGCCGCGCCTGCGCGTCGCCGATCGCGGCCTGCGCGAGGGCATGCTGGTGGAAATGATGCGCGAGGACGGCGCCATCGGCGCGGCGTGAGCGCGGCCTATCGCGCATAGCGTTTTCACGATAAGCAACCGCCATGGCAAAGGACACCACCGGGCGCCTGCACGTCACCGTCAAGAGCGCCGGCAAACGCAAGCTGTCGTCAAAGCTGTGGCTGGAGCGGCAGCTCAACGACCCCTATGTCGCGCAGGCGAAGCGCGACGGCTGGCGCTCGCGCGCCGCCTACAAGCTGATCGAGATGGACGACAAGTACAAGCTCCTGAAGCCGGGGCAGGTGGTGGTCGATCTCGGTGCCGCGCCCGGCGGCTGGAGCCAGGTCGCAGCGCGCAAGGTCGGCGTGCTGCAAGGCAAGGGCAAGGTGGTGGCGATCGATCTGCTGGAGATGCCGGAAATTCCCGGCGTCACCTTCACGCAGCTCGATTTCATGGACGACAAGGCACCAGAGATTTTGCGCGAGATGATCGGCGGGGGCGCCGACGTGGTGATGTCGGACATGGCAGCCAATACCACCGGCCACCGCAAGACCGATCAACTACGCATCGTCGGCCTCGTGGAAGCCGCCGCAGCCTTCGCCGCCGAAGTGCTCAAGCCCGGCGGCACCTTCATCGCAAAAGTGTTCCAGAGCGGCGCGGACGCCGACCTGCTGGCGCAGGTGAAACGCGACTTCGCCACAGTGCGCCACGTCAAGCCGGCGGCGAGCCGTCAGGATTCGTCGGAGCGCTATCTGCTCGCCACGGGCTTTCGCGGCGAGCGTCTAGATTGAGAAAACATGGTCATGGCAGGGCATAGCCGTTCGAAGAACGGCGTCGCTTCGCTCGCCTATGGTCCCGGCCATCCATGTCTTATCGCAAGAATGTCGGCAAGAACGTGGATGCCCGGCACAAGGCCGGGCATGACGAGAGCTATCGACGCGTGCCATCCAGTCTCAGCGCGACCTTTTTTAGACCCCGCTCAGCACGATCACCGTCGGCGTTTTCGGCAAGGCAGCAGCGGAGATCGTGAACGACGGTTCGCTGCGGCGGTCGATGGCGAACTGGCCGCGCAGGCGGTTGAGCAGATCGGAGAGCGGCGTGCCGAAGCGGTGCATCGGCAGCACGATCGACGCGCGCAATCGCCGCACGATCTCCGACATGCCGTCGAGCGACATCGTATAGGTGCCGTCGATCGGCACCATGACGATATCGAGCCGGCCGATCGCGGCAATGTGGCTGTCGTCGAGCGGGTGATGCAGATGCCCTAAATGGCCGATGCACAGGCCCGCCACTTCGAAGATGAAGATCGAGTTGCCGTTGGGGATCATCGCGACATTGGCGCCGTCCTCGTAGAACGAGCGGCGGATATCGGTCGGCACGTTGCGGATGAAGACGTCGCCCACCCTCAGTGCGTGCTTCGCGGCTTCGCCGTTCTCGCCCCAGCCATGCAGCACGTATTTGATGCGCGGATCGGGGTTGAGCGTGTAATGCGTCGAATGCGCCCGGTTCATGGTGACAACGTCCGGCAGGCCGCCGGTGTCGTAGGTGCCGCTGTAGTCGGTGGCGATCCGCACGCCATCGGGCGTCTCGATCACATAGGTCGAATGTCCGGCATAGCGGATGGTGACTTCATCGGCACGCGCGGCGGTGCTGATGCTGGCGTAGATGACGTGAGGAAGCGTTTGCGCCATCGCGAGGCACTGGCTTGCCGGCGGACGCTCGGCGGCATGGCCGGTCGCGGGGCCGAACGCGATCATCAGGAGAGCCGTGATCCACCACAGTCGCGCCATACTTGCGTCTCCGTGCCGTCAGCCCGGCGTCAAACAAACCACGCCGCTTGCGTGGCCGCAACAGGTTCGGATCAGCCCAACTTCTGGTCGCGCGCGGTGGCGGTTTCCCGAGCGGCTTCTTCCTCCGCCTCGGCTTCGCGGGGCGGGGTGACGACGACGACCTGGCGGCCCGAAATCTGGTGGCCGGCATCCGCCGGCATGCGGAAGAAGAACCAGCCGGAGAGCGCCGCGAAAATGCCCACCACCACGAAGGCCGGGCCGAATTCCTTGGCGGTGAGTTCGCTGGTATGGCCCAGCACCAGCGTCGCTTCCACCGAGAACGCACCGATGGCGACGCCCGCCGACACCGACAACTGTTGTGCGACGCTGACCAGCGTGGTGGCGCGGCTCATCTTCTCCGGCTCGATATCGGCATAGGCCAGCGTGTTGAGCGCGGTGAACTGTAACGAGCGGAAGAAGCCGCCGACGATCAGGATGATGACAATCAGCAGCAGCGGCGTCGAGACGGTGAACAGCGCGCAGGCGGCGAGGAAGACGGCGCTGACCAGCGCATTCACCGACATGATGTTGCGGAAACCGAAGGCGCGGATGATGCGCGCCGCCAGGGTCTTCATGCCCATCGAGCCGAGCGCCGAGGTGAACGTCACGAGGCCGGATTTGAACGGCGACAGGCCGAAGCCGAGTTGCATCAACAGCGGCAGCAGGAACGGCAGCGCGCCGATGCCGAGCCGGAACAGGAAACCGCCCATGACGCTGGCATACATCGTCGGATGCCGCATCAGGGTGAAATCCAGCACCGGGCTGTCGGTGCGCTTGGCGTGGCGGACGTAGAGCACGGTGAACAGCACGCCGCCGCCGATCAGCGCCGCCAGCGCCGGCCACGGCATCAGCCCGAGCCCCGCCACGGACAAGCCGAAGGCGAGGCCGCCGAGCCCGAGGCCGGACAGCACCATGCCGATGAGGTCGAAGCGGTCGGGGTTCTCGCTGCGGATCGGATCGATATAGCGTTGCGCCATCACGATGCCGACGATCCCGATCGGAATGTTGATCAGGAAGATCCAGTGCCACGAGAAATAGGTTGTGATGAACCCGCCGAGCGGCGGCCCGATCACCGGTCCGATCAGCGCCGGCACCGTCACCCAGGCCATGGCGTTGACCAGCGCGCTCTTGTCGATGGAGCGCAGCAGCACCAGCCGCCCCACCGGCGTCATCATCGCGCCGCCGAGGCCCTGCACTACGCGCGCGATCACGAAGTCGTTGATCGAGGAGGAGACGGCGCAGCCGATCGAGCCGATCATGAACACCGCGATGGCGGCGCTGAACACCTTGCGCGCGCCGAAGCGGTCGGCGGTCCAGCCCGAGGCCGGGATGAACACCGCGAGCGAGAGCAGGTAGGACGTGATGGCGAGCTTCAGCGTCAGCGGACTGGTGCCGATGTCGGACGCGATCGCCGGCAGCGAAGTGGCGATCACCGTCGAATCCATGTTTTCCATGAACAGGGCCGTCGCCACGATCAGCGGGATCACGCGTTCTTTGTTCATTGCACCTTGCGGGGATGAGAGACGTGCGAGAGCCGGGCCTTTAGCATCCTCCGTGGACTGCGACTATTGTACAATCCGGAATACGTCCTAGATGCTGGCTGCGAAGGTCCACCGCATGGTGCGGGGCTGGCCTGTCTGACGGAGTTCCGACGATGATCTATGTCCTCGCCGCTTTGCTTCCGCCGCTCGGCCTGTTGTTCAACGGCCAGCCGTTCTCGGCGATCTTCAACGTGCTGCTGCTGGTGGTCTGCCTGATCTTCGGGATGATCTTCCACGTCCTGCTGTTCGTCCCGTCGGCCCACGCCATTCTGGCTGTCTACATGAAGCGGGAGGATCGCAAGCACCGCGAGGTGGTGGAGGCGATCCGCCAGCACGGTCCGCCGCCGGGCTACCCCCGCTAGGACCCTCCCGGTTGTTCCCCGGGCGCAGCGCAGCGTGAAACGGTGCGCTGCTGAGCCGGGGTCTTCGCGATGTTTGCTGCAACGATCCCGGTTCTGCGCATCGTCACTTCGTGCCGCAGCGCGCCCGGGACACCCCGGGAAGCAAACTTTTCAAACGGGCTCTTAGCGAGTCGGTTTCGTCCCGGGCCGCTGTAAGAGCGGCCGACTTGTTAGGGATGCCGCCGTACTTGGCGCAAGGGGGGCCGATGGCGCGGGATAAGCGGTCCTGCATTGCGGCAAAGGCCTTTGAAACGCCGGGACACCGTGCTATCGACCACCGCCAATCCCTCGTAATGGGTTCCCGATTCCACGGCGACGCGCCGCCTTTGCGTCACCGAACGGACGCTCATTCCGGGTAAGCCGGCGGCACGAGGCCGTTGGGATTTTATTGAGAAGCGTTTCTTCACGCGAACCGGTACCCACTTCGCTTGAAAACGCTCTGTGGAGTTGGCGATGACACGTTTTCAAGGATCTGATCGGTTTCAAGAAGGCTTTACCTTCGACGACGTGCTGTTGAAGCCCGGCCTGTCCGACATCCTGCCGTCCGAAGCCGACATCCGCTCCCGCGTCACCAAATCGATCTCCGTCAATATCCCGATCCTCGCCTCCGCGATGGACACCGTCACCGAGGCGAAGATGGCCATCGCCATGGCGCAGGCCGGCGGCATCGGCGTCATCCACCGCAACTTCGATCCCGAGGGGCAGGCGGCGCAGGTCCGGCAGGTCAAGAAATACGAATCAGGCATGGTGGTGAACCCGCTCACCATCGGCCCCGATGCCCAACTCGCCGACGCGCTGCTGCTGATGAAGGATCACGGCTTCTCCGGCATTCCGGTGGTCACCGGCGGCGGCCATGGCGTGCCCGGCAAGCTGGTCGGCATTCTTACCAACCGCGACGTCCGCTTCGCCACCGATCCGCACCAGAAGGTGTCGGAATTGATGACGCATCAGAACCTGGTGACGGTCCGCGAGAACGTCAGCCAGGAAGAAGCCAAGCGGATGCTGCATCAGCACCGCATAGAGAAGCTGCTGGTGGTCGACGATCAATATCGCTGCGTCGGCCTCATCACCGTCAAGGACATGGAAAAGGCGGTGACCCATCCGCTGGCCTGCAAGGACGCGCAGGGCCGTCTGCGCGTCGCGGCGGCGACCACGGTGGGCGAGGGCGGCTTCGAGCGCACCGAGCGGCTGATCGACGCCGGCGTCGACCTGATCGTGGTTGATACTGCGCACGGCCATTCCTCGCGCGTGCTGGAAGCGGTTAACCGCATCAAGAAGCGCTCCAACTCCGTGCAGGTGATCGCCGGCAACGTCGCCACCACCGAAGGCACGCAGGCGCTGATCGATGCCGGCGCGGACTGCGTCAAGGTCGGCATCGGACCGGGCTCGATCTGTACCACCCGCATCGTTGCCGGCGTCGGCGTGCCGCAGCTCACCGCGATCATGGACGCGGTGGAAGCGGCGAAGAAGGCCGACATTCCGGTGATCGCCGACGGCGGCATCAAGTTCTCCGGCGACCTCGCCAAGGCGATCGCGGCGGGTGCCGACGTCGTCATGGTCGGCTCGCTGCTGGCCGGCACCGACGAGACGCCCGGCGAAGTGTTCCTGTGGCAGGGCCGCTCCTACAAGGCCTATCGCGGCATGGGCTCGGTCGGCGCGATGGCGCGCGGCTCGGCCGACCGCTATTTCCAGCAAGATATCAAGGATACGCTCAAGCTGGTGCCGGAAGGCATCGAGGGGCAGGTGCCCTACAAAGGGCCGGTCGGCAACGTGATGCATCAGCTCGCCGGTGGCTTGCGCGCGGCGATGGGTTATGTCGGGGCGAAGACCATTCCCGAATTCCACGACAAGGCCCGGTTCGTCCGCATCACCAGCGCGGGCCTGCGCGAAAGCCATGTCCACGACGTCACTATCACCCGCGAAAGCCCGAATTATCCGGGCGGCGTGTAGCAGCGGTTGTCGTTACACATGAAAACACCGCCATAACGCTCTGTTTTGGCGAAATTTTCCGCATGGATATTCCGGTTTCCCCTCTGCGGTAAAACGCGGTAGGATCACCGGGCGGGACACCGTCGTTCCGTGTCAGAACATGGAATCGCGGTTGTCATGTACGAATGGACGGACGAACGGCTCGAAGCTCTCTCCACGCCTGAGTTGAAGAATCTGCTCGGCAATGCGGAGCGCAAATCCGCCGACGATCTGGCCGCCAAATGCAAGGCGGTGCTTGAGACGCGCAACGCGTTGAAGCCGAACCGCATCGCCAAGCCGCGCACCGAACTGAAAGAATTCGAGCACAGCGTCGCCGACCAGATTGCCGCCGTCGGCAAGGAACTGGCCGGAAAGTACGATCTCTCCGAAGAGACGGCGAAGGCGCGCTCGGCCGACGTCAAGGGATTCCGCGCCCACAAGCTGCTCGACTCCAAGGGCTCCGCCAAGCTCGGCGGCATGCAGCGCGACGGCTCGGTCGCGATCGAGCGTTACATCTCCTATCGGCGCGGCAACGACACCGTCTATCTCGGTGTCTTCCTGCTCAAGGACGCACCGCTTGAGGATCACGAATTTCATGTGCTGGCACCGGCCGCATTGCTGACGGGCGCCAAACCCGTCGCCGAGATCCGCCCGACTGCGACCGAAAAGCAGAAGCAGCCCGCCGGCGCCGGCCTTGCTTTCAAGGACCTCGCTTCGGCGATCGCCGCCTTCGATGCTGCGCTGGCCAAGATCACCGCCTGACCGCTATCGTCGCGGCTAGCGCTGCGTCCATCAAATACTGTTCAGAGGAAACGTCATGTCCCAGTCCGCCAAGCGTATCGTTCTGGCTTCCCGCCCGGTGGGCGAGCCGACACCGGCCAACTTCCGCCTCGAGGATTACGCCGTGCCGACGCCGGGCGACGGCGAGGTGTTGCTGCGGACGATCTGGCTATCGCTCGACCCCTACATGCGGGGCCGCATGGATGACGGCCCGTCCTATTCCGCGCCCGTGCCGATCGACGGCGTGATGGAAGGCGGAACGGTCTGCGAGGTGGCGACCTCCAACAACCCCGGCTTCGCCAAGGGCGACATCGTGCTGGCCCATACCGGCTGGCAGCAATACGCGCTGTCGAACGGCAAGGGGCTGCGCAAGATCGATCCGACCATCGCGCCGATCTCGACGGCCGTGGGCATTCTCGGCATGCCGGGCATGACCGCCTACACCGGGCTTCTCGCTATCGGCAATCCGCAGCCGGGCGAGACGGTGGTGGTCGCCGCCGCTTCGGGCGCGGTCGGCTCGGCGGTCGGGCAGATCGCGAAGATCAAGGGCGCGCGGGCGGTCGGCATTGCCGGCGGCAAGGAGAAGTGCGCTTACGTCAAGAATGAACTCGGCTTCGACGAATGCATCGACCACCGCGATCCCGACCTGCGGGCGCGGGTGAAGGAAGCCTGTCCGAAGGGCATCGACGTCTATTTCGAGAACGTCGGCGGCAAAGTGTTCGACGCCGTGCTGCCGCGCTTCAACGATTTCGCGCGCATTCCGGTGTGCGGCCTGATCGCCGACTACAACACCATTTTCGGCAAGGACACGCCGACGCCGCCGTGGGCCAACACCATCATGCGGCAGATCCTGGTCAAGCGTCTCAACTTCCGCGGCTTTATCGTCCGCGATTTCGCCGCGATGTATCCGGACTTCATCCGCGACATGTCGCAGTGGCTGCGCGAGGGCAAGATCAAGCACAAGGAGTTCGTCACCGAAGGACTCGAGAACGCGCCGCAGGCGTTCATGGGCCTGCTGAAGGGCGCCAACTTCGGCAAGCAGCTCGTCCGCGTCGGTCCCGACAAGGCCTAGTCGGGCGACCGCGCGCCACGCGCAACAGAACGGAGACCCGCGATGTCCGTCCAGATGGTGTTGCTGCCGGTGTTCGTGCTCGTGGGGCTGACTTTCGCGCTGCTGCTGATGATGGCGGGAGTACGAACCCGCGCGCTGACCTCGGGCGAGGTGACCTTCAAGGATATCGCGCTCGGCCGCAACTGGCCGGATCGCGCCACGCAGATCGGCAACTGCTTCAACAACCAGTTTCAGTTGCCGCTGCTGTTCTATGTGCTGGTCGCCATCGCGTTGCCGCTGCGCCGCGCCGATCTGGTGTTCGTGCTGCTGTCGTGGGTGTTCGTCGTCACGCGCTTCGCCCACGCCGGCATCTTCGTCACCAGCAACGACGTGCGGCAGCGTTCGCTGGTCTGGTTCGCCGGCGTCCTTGTGCTGATGGCGATGTGGCTGTACTTCGCACTGCGCCTTTTGCTTTTGCTCTAGCGGCGCTTTACCGAGGATTGTCATGACACCGGGCGCAAGGCTCGCCGCAGCCATTGAAGTCATTTCCGCCATCGATGCGCAGCGGGTGCCGGCGGCCAAGGCGCTGAAGGAATGGGGCACGGCGCATCGCTTCGCCGGCTCCGGCGATCGCGCGGCGATCTCCGGGCTGGTGTTCGACGTGCTGCGCCGTAAGGCGTCCAGCGCCTGGATCATGGACGACGACACGCCGCGCGCGCGGGTGTTCGGCATGATGAAGCTGGAGCGCGGCGTCACGGCCGACGCGCTCGCCGCGCTATGCGACGGCTCGCGCTTCGCCCCCGATACGCTGTCGCCGGCCGAGCGCCACGCGCTGACCGTGCGCACCATCGAGGGCGCGCCGGCTCCGGTCGCGGGCGACTATCCGGAATGGATGGACGACCACCTGGCGGAGGTGTTCGGCGACGATCGCGTGGCGGAAGCCGCCGCCATGGCGCGCCGCGCGCCGCTCGACCTGCGCGTCAACACGCTGAAGACGAAGCGCGAGAAGGCGGCGGCTTCGCTGGCCCATCTCGGCGCCAAGCCGACGCGGTGGTCGCCCTGGGGGCTGCGGATCGTGCTCGGCGCCGATGCGCGCAATCCCGGCATCCACGCCGAGGAAGATTTCCTTAAAGGCGGCGTCGAGGTGCAGGACGAGGGCTCGCAACTCGCGACGTTGTTCTCGGGTGCGAAACCCGGCGAGCAGGTAATCGACCTTTGCGCCGGCGCGGGCGGCAAGACGCTGGCGCTAGCGGCGATGATGCAGGGCAAGGGCCGGCTGATCGCCACCGACGGCGACAAGCGGCAACTCGCCCCTATCCATGAGCGGCTGTCGCGCGCCGGGGTCCACAACGCCGAGGTGCGCGCGCCGAAGGGCGACGTGGACCCGTTGTCCGACATCCGGGCTTCCGCCGATCTGGTGCTGATCGACGCACCCTGCACCGGCACCGGCACCTGGCGGCGCAACCCGGACGCCAAGTGGCGCATCCGCCCCGGCGCGCTGGAGGTTCGGCTCAAGGCGCAGGCCGAGGTGCTGGACCGCGCCGCGCCGCTGGTGAAGCCGGGCGGCCGCATCGTCTACGTCACCTGCTCGGTGCTGTCGGCCGAGAACAACGCGCAGATCCGCGCTTATCTCGCCCGCCATCCGGAGTTTTCGGTGCTGCCGCCGGCGCAGGTCGCGGGCCCGTTATGGGACAAGGCCGAGGATTTCCTCGCCGCCGTCCTGCAAAGCCCGGAAGGGCTGTTGATGACGCCGCGCCGCACCGGCACCGACGGTTTCTTCGTGGCCGTGTTGCGCAAGGCGGGGTAGTTGACTTCGTCACGCCCGGGGCACAGCCGTTCAAAGAACGGCGTCGCTTCGCTCGCCTATGTCCCGGGCATCCACGTCTGCCTGTCGATCGGCCGCTGGAATAAAGGCGTGGATGGCCGGGACAGGCCCGGCCACGACGGTTTCCCGGCTTGCGAGCCCGCCCCCGGTCGCGTATCTCCTGCCCATGACAGCACACAGCCAGACGAGCGCGGCGGCCACGGACATCGCGGCCGCGCACGAAAAAATTCTCATCATCGATTTCGGATCGCAGGTGACGCAACTGATCGCGCGGCGGGTGCGCGAGGAGGGCGTCTATTCCGAGATCGTGCCGTTCCAGAAGGCCGAAGCCGCCTTCCGCGAGATGAAGCCCAAGGGCGTCATTCTGTCGGGCGGCCCCGCATCGGTGCTCGACAACGACGCGCCGTCGGCGCCGCTGTCGGTGCTCACTGCCGGCGTGCCGGTACTCGGCATCTGCTATGGCGAGCAGACCATGGCGCAGCAACTCGGCGGCACCGTCGAAGGCGGGCACCATCGCGAGTTCGGCCGCGCCGCCATCGAAGTCATCGACGACTGCGCGCTGTTCGAGGGCGTCTGGCGGAAGGGCGGCAGGTATGACGTCTGGATGAGCCACGGCGATCGCGTCACCAAACTGCCGGATGGTTTTCGCGCCGTGGCGAAGGCGGCCGGCTCGCCGATCTCGGTGATCGCCGACGACAAGCGCAAGTTCTACGCGATGCAGTTCCACCCCGAGGTGGTGCATACGCCGGACGGCGCAAAGCTGTTGCGTAACTTCGTGCGTAAGGTGGTCGGCCTCAAGGGCGACTGGACCATGCGCGCCTTCCGCGAGGAAGCGATCGAAAAGATCCGCGCGCAGGTCGGCAAGGGCAAGGTGATCTGCGGCCTTTCCGGTGGCGTCGATTCATCCGTCGCGGCGATCCTCATTCATGAGGCGATCGGCGACCAGCTCACCTGCGTGTTCGTCGATCACGGCATGCTGCGCAAGGACGAGGCGAAAAGCGTCGTCGACATGTTCCGGAATCACTACAACATCCCGCTGGTGCACGTGGACGCCTCGCAACAGTTCCTCGGCGAACTCGACGGCGTCACCGATCCGGAGGTGAAGCGCAAGACCATCGGCCGGCTGTTCATCGACGTGTTCGAGACCGAAGCGAAGCGGATCGGCGGCGCCGATTTTCTCGCGCAGGGCACGCTCTATCCCGACGTGATCGAGAGCGTGTCGTTCACCGGCGGCCCGTCGGTCACGATCAAGTCGCATCACAACGTCGGCGGCCTGCCGGCGCGCATGAACATGAAGCTGGTGGAGCCGCTACGCGAACTCTTCAAGGACGAGGTGCGCGCGCTCGGCCGCGAACTCGGGCTGCCCGACATCTTCGTCGGGCGCCATCCGTTCCCGGGGCCGGGCCTCGCGATCCGCTGTCCCGGCGAGATCACGCGCGAAAAGCTCGACATCCTGCGCGACGCGGATGCGATCTACATCGACCAGATCCGCAAGGCGGGTCTCTACGACACCATCTGGCAAGCGTTTGCGGTGTTGCTGCCGGTGAAGACAGTGGGCGTGATGGGCGACGGCCGCACGTATGAATACGTCGTCGGCCTGCGCGCGGTGACCTCGACCGACGGCATGACCGCGGACTTCTATCCGTTCGACATGAAATTCCTCGGCGAAACCGCAACCCGCATCATCAACGAAGTGAAGGGCGTCAACCGCGTCGTCTACGACGTGACGAGCAAGCCGCCCGGCACGATCGAGTGGGAGTGAGTGGGAGTGCTGCAGAGTAAAGTCGGCTAAAGCGGCGTATGATAGGATGGTAGTCGATAGTGTTCGTGTCGCTCTGAGAGCTGCAAACTGCGCGGCCGTGGACCGCATGCGAAAGATCTAAGATCCATCAAGGCCAGCTAAGAGCTTCCGGGCGCGCGCCTGCATGGCAGGGCTTCCACTTTGGAGAATATCCGCCAAGATCCTCGGCAATTGTCTGCGCAGGACTCGATCGTTCTGCGCAAAGTCCGCCAATGCCTGCATGGCAAAAGTCTTCACGATCTTGCTGGGGTCGTTGAGGTAGTCAAACATGACTCTCACCGCGACACGATGCTCGACGGCACCGAGCGTTAGGCGCGGAAGCATTTGCGCCAGATGCCAGCGCAACTCTTTCTCCGTGGCACGCGCCGCAAGTTTGATGAGGACTTTCTTATGCGGCTTAAGCCATTCAGGGTGGAGGGCCGATACCTTTTCCGCGACATCCGCGCACCGCATACGCACGAGGGGATCGGCGTTAGACAGGCCGGCGATGACCTCGACCAGTTTTGACGGATCCGCCAGCACGTGCTGCGCCACCGTGCCTGCATTGCCGATCGATCTCCGATCGCCCCCCGCCAGTTGATCGAGAAACGCGCTCACGCGCGATCGAGGGAGCCGCCATGTGCTCCCTGGCCTACCGCCCCCATGCCCAATGCGATGATCGGGATGAGGAGATAACGCAGACCGATGTCATAGAGATAGAGCAAGAACGACATTTTGAAGAACGCTACGAGCACGACGAGATCGAGGAGAACGTTGATCGCGAGCCAATAGAGTCCGAGGATCAATCCCGATGCCGGCGAGGCGAGGTTACGCCGAAAGGCTACGACAAGTAACCCTACGCCCACGAGCCCGCCGACTACAACCATGATCGACTTGAATAGAGGCTGTGAAATCAGAAGCTGGCCCGTGCGGTCAAAAAACAGGAGCGAAGCGAGAAACGGAATAAGCCAGGATACGACGCCCAGCAGAGTCGTGCGAACAGTGATTGCGCCATGCATGGAGATTGTTCCATTCCCGCTGAGGCTCAACCTTCATTGTGCATAGCCGGAATTGGGCGGTCAGGGCGTTGATCTGGGTCAATGTCATCAATCAGACGGAGAAAGGTGAACCCGGGACGTCGATATCCCGGCCCTCAGGTTCAAGCACTGTCGCGCGCCGAAGTGACGAGCTTGCACTGCGCCGCCGGCAACTGCCTTGGGTTCGGATCGACAAGGAATATGTCTTCGATGTCGAGGCGGTCGGCTGGGTGAAGCGCTGCCCCAATCCTATGCCGGGACCGAGCGAGATTGAAATCCGGCCGCTGTATGAACTGGCGGATCTGCTATCGGGTTCTGACGCCGGCGACAGGCCGTGACGGTATCTGGTCCCGACGCGGCCTGCCGATCCGGGCCACGCATCGGACGTGGCCCATCAGATACATGGTCGCCGTCAGGCGATCATCGGATTGCGGGCGTCGGCAACCGGCGTTGCGCTGGCCGGTTCGCTCTTGCTCTCGGCCGGGTTGGCCGGCAGTTGCACGATGGCTGCCCGTTGTCCCGGAACCAGATCGGTCAGCAGCACGATGGTGCCGTTCGAGAATTCGAGGGCGTCGTGATGGTGCATCGGGCTGTCGAGGTCGACCTGGCGGAAGCGCGCCAACCGGGCGCCGACGCTCTGATGGAACATCATACGCTCGCGTCGCACATCGGCTTCGAACGCAATCTCGGTCCCCGGTCGCAGGCAGACGGCGACCCTCGGATTATCCAGCCCTGAAAAGCCTCGCGTCGAGGTCAGATCAAATCGGGTCGTGACGAGGGTTTCGCCTGCGACGGCTGCACGCGATGCGACCGCGTGTAAGCTGTAATCGCACATGGGATGCGCTCCTATGATCGCCACCCAGCAAATCCGCAACGCGCCGCGCTGCCTTTGGTTGCTAGGTCACGCAGAAGAAATTTTCGACCGTCACCGCCGCGTCGTGACGCGGATGCTGGTCGCCATGGTGGCCGGCGGCGCTCGATGATGGGGTAATATTCCTTGTTGCGGCAGCCGCGGTAGCTTCGATCCGGCCTCGCATCGAATCGGGTCGCGATGTCCGCGATTGTGCACAACCGGTTTGCGGTTGACGGGTCACCAGCTAAAAGGAGCGCCCCGACGGCTCATCCCATGGGTGAAACGCGCATGAGCGTGACGATCTACGGCATCAAGAACTGCGACACGATGAAGAAGGCCCGCGCGTGGCTCGACGCGCACGGCGTTGCTTATCACTTCCACGATTACAAGCAGGACGGCATCGACAAGGCGCGCCTTGCGGGATGGGTCGGCAAGGTCGGCTGGGAGACCTTGCTCAATCGCGCCGGCACCACCTTTCGCAAGCTCCCCGAGTCCGACAAAGCCAATCTCGACGAACGCCGCGCCATGGCGCTGATGCTGGCGCAACCGTCGATGATCAAGCGTCCGGTTCTGGAGAAGGCCGGCAAGCTCGTGGTCGGTTTCAAGCCGGACAATTACCTGAGCGAGATCGCGCCGAAGCGCTGAGATCGCGCGGCGGCGAGTTCGGTCCGGCGGGACGCCTGACCGGGCGATGAAAGATGGCGCTCGTCCGCCGCACTGGACGCCGCGCTCGGCCCCGACTAAGGGCTAATATCGATCGTGATGGACCGTGCGTGCTTTGTGCCTTGCGCTGGTGCGGGCAAAAGCGGCATATTCCGGAGCAATAGGCCAGCCGGTGATAGTTCCCAGAACATTGTCGGGAAGGCTGTTGACACAATTCGGTCACGCGTGGGACACAGCGCGCGAAGGCTGAGGGGGAAATTAATTGGCCGATGAGTTCATTCTCGAAACCCAGGGACTGACCAAAGAGTTCGCCGGGTTTCTAGCGGTTCGCGACGTCAATCTGAAGATACGTCGCGGCAGCATTCATGCGTTGATCGGACCCAACGGGGCCGGCAAGACGACGTGCTTCAATCTTCTGACCAAGTTCTTGCAGCCGACCGCGGGGCGGATCGTCTACAAGGGCAAGGACATCACGTCGATGGCGCCCGCCGACGTGGCGCGGCTCGGCCTCGTGCGCTCGTTTCAGATTTCGGCGGTGTTTCCGCACCTGACCGCGCTGGAGAATGTCCGCGTGGCGCTGCAACGCCAGCACGGCGCATCGTTCGATTTCTGGCGTTCCAAGTCGGTGCTCGACCGTTTCAACCCGCGCGCGAAGGAATTGCTCGAGGACGTCGGCCTGAGCGAGTTCGCCGACACCCAGGCGGTCGAAATGCCTTACGGCCGCAAGCGGGCGCTGGAGATCGCGACCACGCTGGCGCTCGATCCCGAAATGATGCTGCTGGATGAGCCGATGGCCGGCATGGGCCACGAGGACATCGACAAGATCGCGGCGCTGATCAAGCGCATCTCGGCCAAGTACACCATCCTGATGGTAGAACATAATCTGAACGTGGTGGCGAACCTGTCGGATGTCATCACGGTGCTGACGCGCGGCAAGGTTCTGGCGGAAGGCGTCTATGCCGACCTGACCAAGGACGAGCGCGTCAAGGAAGCGTATCTGGGGGCGGGTCATGGTTGATGTGAAGACGGCGCCCAATGCTTCGGCAGGATCGGCTCCGGCCAAGGCGGCTTCGGGAGCCTCGCTGCTGGAAATCCGCGATCTTCAGGCCTGGTACGGCGAATCCCACGTTCTCCACGGCATCAATTTCGATGTGAAAACCGGCGAGGTGGTGACCTTGCTCGGCCGCAACGGCGCCGGCAAGACGTCGACCTTGAAGTCGATCATGGGCATGATTCCGAAGCGCACCGGTTCGGTCCGCTTCGACGGCCACGAACTGATCAAGATGCCGTCCGACAAGATTGCGCGTCTCGGCGTCGCGATCTGTCCGGAGGAGCGCGGCATCTTCGCCAGCCTCAACGTCCACGAAAACCTGATGCTGCCGCCGACCGTGCGCAGCGGCGGATTGTCGACCGAACAGATTTTCGAACTGTTTCCGAACCTGAAGGAACGGCTGTCATCGAGCCAAGGCACCAAGCTGTCCGGCGGCGAGCAGCAGATGCTGGCGATTGCCCGCATCCTGCGCACCGGCGCGCGCTTCCTGATGCTCGACGAGCCGACCGAAGGTCTCGCGCCCGTCATCATCCAGCAGATCGGCCGCACCATTCAGCGGTTGAAGTCGGAAGGCTTCACGATCCTGCTGGTCGAACAGAATTTCCGCTTCGCATCCACGGTGGCGGATCGTTTCTACATCGTCGAGCATGGCAAGGTGATCGATGGCTTCGCCAACTCCGAACTGCAGGCGAACATGGATAAGCTCCATACCTATCTTGGCGTGTAGGACAACGAAGAAAAACCGGGAGGAGATATGAACAAGAAACTATCGGCTTTGATGCTGGGAACGGCGCTTGCGCTGGCGACCGGCACCGGCGCGTTCGCGGGCGACAAGGTCGTCAAGATCGGCGTGCTCAACGACATGTCGGGTCTTTACGCCGACCTGGCGGGACCGGGATCGGTGATCGCCGCGCAGATGGCGGTCGAGGATTCCGGCCTGACCAAGAAGGGCTGGAAGATCGACGTGATCTCCGCAGACCACCAGAACAAGCCGGACATCGGCGTCAACATCGCGCGCCAATGGATCGACGTCGACAAGGTCGACGTTCTCGCGGACGTGCCGACCTCGTCGGTCGCGCTCGCGGTCTCGAACCTCGCGAAGGAAAAGAACTCCCTTCTGCTCGATTCCGGTGCGGGCACCTCGGACCTCACCAACAAGGCCTGTTCGCCCAACACCATTCACTGGACCTACGACACCTACACGCTGGCGCACGGCACCGGCACGGCGCTGACAAAATCCGGCGGCAACACCTGGTTCTTCCTGACCGCGGACTATGCGTTCGGCGCCGCGCTCGAGCGTGACACCACCGCGGCGGTCGAGGCCGCGGGCGGAAAGGTCGTCGGCGCGGTCAAGCATCCGCTGAACACGGCCGACTTTTCCTCCTTCCTGCTTCAGGCGCAGGCCTCGAAGGCCAAGGTCATCGGTTTGGCCAATGCCGGCGGCGACACCGTCAACGCGATCAAGCAGGCGGCGGAATTCGGCATCACCAGCGGCGGCCAGAAGCTCGCCAGCCTCTTGATGTTCATTTCGGACGTCCACGCGCTCGGACTGAAGACGGCCAAGGGCCTCAACCTGACCGAGACCTTCTACTGGGACTTGAACGACGGCACCCGCGCGTTCTCCAAGCGTTTCCAGGAGCGCATGAAGAACCATGCGATGCCGACGATGATACAGGCCGGCGTCTATTCGTCGCTGCTGCATTACTTCAAGGCGCTGGACTCGCTCGGCGAGAATCCGCATGACGGCGCGAAGATGGTCGCCAAGATGAAGACCATGCCGACCGACGATCCGGTGTTCGGCAAGGGATCGATCGAGCCGAACGGCCGCGTGTTGCATCCGGCCTATCTGTTCGAAGTGAAGTCGCCGTCGGAATCCAAGGGCCCGTGGGACTACTACAAGCTGGTCGCGACCATTCCGGCCAACGAAGCGTTCACGCCGCTCGACAAGAGCACGTGCCCGCTGTTGAAGAAGTAAGTTAGCGACGCCCGGCAGCGCCGCTGCCGGGCGGATTTATTCAAAGATGTCGGCGGGAAGATTATGCAGGCTCTATACGCCCAACTTCTGGTTGGATTGATCAACGGCTCGTTCTACGCGCTGTTGAGTCTCGGTCTGGCCGTGATTTTCGGAATGCTCAACATCATCAACTTCGCGCACGGCGCGTTGTATATGATGGGGGCGTTCTGTGCGTACTTTCTGCTCAACGGCCTCGGCCTGAACTACTGGTACGCACTGGTGATCGCGCCGGTCGCCGTCGGTATCTTCGGCATGGTGCTGGAGCGCACGCTGCTGAAATGGCTGGCGGGGCTCGATCACCTTTACGGCCTGCTGCTGACGTTCGGCATCGCGCTGATCATCCAGGGCGTGTTCCAGAATTACTTCGGCTCGTCGGGCTTGCCTTATGCGATTCCGTCGCAGCTTCAGGGCGGCATGAACCTCGGCTTCATGTTCCTGCCGATCTATCGCGGCTGGGTGGTGGTGTTCTCCCTCGTGGTGTGTCTCGCCACCTGGTATCTGATCGAGCGCACCCGGCTCGGCGCTTACCTGCGCGCCGCCACTGAAAATCCGAATCTGGTCCGCGCGTTCGGCATCAACGTGCCGCGGATGATCACCTTGACCTATGGCCTCGGCATCGGCCTCGCGGCGCTCGCCGGCGTGCTGTCGGCGCCGATCAATCAGGTGCGGCCGCTGATGGGCGCCGATCTGATCATCGTGGTGTTCGCCGTGGTGGTGATCGGCGGCATGGGCTCGATCATGGGATCGGTCATCACCGGCTTCGCGCTCGGTGTCGTCGAGGGATTGACCAAGTATTTCTACCCCGAGGCTTCCAACACCGTGGTCTTCGTGCTGATGGTGCTGGTGCTGCTGGTGAAGCCGACGGGATTGACAGGACGGGCGACTTAACATGTCAGTGATCACCGAGAACTCCACCCCGGCCTCCGGACGCGGAATTCGCGACGAAATGGTGGCGTTCGTCATCATGGCGGCGCTGCTGGCGGCGGTGCCGTTCAGCGGCATCTATCCGTTCTTCGTCATGCAGGCGTTGTGCTTCGCGCTGTTCACCTGCGCCTTCAACCTGCTGATCGGCTACGGCGGCCTGCTGTCGTTCGGCCACGCCATGTTCCTCGGCACCGCCGGCTATTTCACCGCCCATGCACTGAAAGTGTGGGGCGTGTCGCCGGAGATCGGCATCGTCGTCGGTACCGCCGGAGCCTGCGCGCTGTCGATCGTCACCGGCTGGATCTCGATCCGCCGCCAGGGCATCTACTTCGCGATGATCACGCTGGCGCTGTCGCAACTCGTGTTCTTCGTCTACTTGCAGACACCGTTCACTCACGGCGAAGACGGCATCCAGGGCATCCCGCAAGGCATGCTGTTCGGGCTGTTCGATCTCTCCAAGCCGACGATCCTGTACTACGTTATTCTCGTGGCCTTCCTGCTGGCCTTCCTGCTGATCTTCCGCGCCATCAATTCGCCGTTCGGCGAGGTGCTGAAGGCGATCCGCGAGAACGAGCCGCGCGCGATTTCGCTCGGCTACAAGACCGACCACTACAAGCTGATGGCCTTCATCCTCTCGGGTACGCTGTCGGGCTTCGCCGGATCGCTGAAGGTGTTCGTGGCGCAGAACGCCTCGCTTACCGACGTGCACTGGACGATGTCAGGCGAAATCGTGCTGATGGCCCTGATCGGCGGTCTCGGCACCGTGTTCGGCCCGGTGGTCGGCGCCTTCATCATCGTCGCCATGCAGCAATATCTCGCCGGCTTCGGCCAGTGGGTGACGGTGATCCAGGGCGTGATCTTCGTGGTCTGCGTGCTGACCTTCCGCCGCGGCATCGTCGGCGAGATCGCGGCCCTTTTCAAACGCTCGCTGTAACATCCGATCGTCATTGCGAAGCAATTGACCTTTCCTCTCCCTCTCTCGCTTGCGGGGGAGGGTCGGGGTCGGGGCATTTTTGGATTGCTTCGCCGCTCGCGCTGCTTGCAATGATGAATAAATGAGGTTCACCGAACGGCCTCATCGCACTCCCGCCGGGGTGCGATTGAGCAGGCTTCGGATCCGCGCCAATTCCAATGATTTGGCGGTATTTGCGCATTCCGATCCCTTGCCGCGGGCGGGAATGCTTTTCCGTGCATAGCGTGCATATGTTGTGATCGATGGGCTCGGCTGCCGCCGGGGCGATTGCGCGCGGTCCGAAGAAGTGTTTTATGACAACGCAATGACGCGCCGTCGCTTGTCGATGGCCTGTCGCATCGGGGGTCGAGACGTCCTGTCTCGGCATTTGGCCCGGACGGCGGCGCGGTCTTGAGGCGGGCACGCCGGTCGCATGACGGTGTTGGCGCGTCAACCGGGTACCGCCAACCGAATGGCCGGGGATTAACAATGCTACGCTGGTTTAGAGCTCTGCTGCCCAGGGAAGAGAAGTTCTTTGCCCTGTTCGCCCGCCATGCCCAGGTCGCGGTGCAGGGCGCGCAGGCGTTGCAAGGCATGCTTGAGGGCGGCGAGGAAACGCCGGTCTATTGCCAGCGCGTCAACCAGTTCGAGGGCGACGCCGACGGCATCACCCGCGAGGTGCTGACCGCGGTGCGTCGTACTTTCATCACCCCGTTCGACCGCGTCGACATCAAGAACCTGATCACGGCGATGGACGACGCCGTCGACCAGATGCAGCAGACCGCCAAGGCCGTGGTGCTGTTCGAGGTGCGTCAGTTCGAGCCGCCGATGCGCGAGATCGGTACGCTGATCGCCGAATGCGCCAACCTGGTCGGCCGCGCCGTGCCGTTGCTGCAATCGATCGGCGATAACGTGACCATGCTCACCGCGATCACCGAAGAACTCGGCAAGCTGGAAGGCCGCGTCGACGATCTGCACGACATCGGCCTCAAGGAACTGTTCCTCAAGCATCGCAATGCCAACGCCATGGACTTCATCGTCGGCGCCGAGATTTACGATCATCTCGAGAAAGTGGCGGACCGTTTCGACGACGTCGCCAACGAGATCAACAGCATCGTCATCGAGCAGGTGTAGGGCAGGGGCCGCCGGGTGGACGCCACGATTGCTTTTCCGGTTCTGGTTGGCCTGATCGCGGTCGCGCTGCTGTTCGACTTCCTGAACGGTTTGCACGACGCCGCCAATTCGATTGCCACCATCGTGTCGACGCGGGTGCTGCGGCCGCAATACGCGGTGTTCTGGGCGGCGTTCTTCAATTTCGTCGCGTTCCTGGTGTTCGGGCTGCATGTCGCCAACACCATCGGCACCGGCATCATCGCGCCGGAGATCATCACGCCCGCGGTGATCTTCGCGGCGCTGGTCGGCGCCATCGTCTGGAATCTGGTGACTTGGGCGCTCGGCATTCCCTCCAGCTCCTCGCACGCGCTGATCGGCGGTCTGGTCGGGGCGGGTGTCGCCAAGGCCGGCCTCGTCGCCGTGGTGTGGAGCGGGCTTTCCATGACCTTGCTTGCCATCGTGCTGTCGCCGGTCGTGGGATTTCTGCTCGCGCTGGTGCTGGTGGCAATCGTGACCTGGGCTTCGGCCCGGTCCACCCCGTTCGCGGTGGATCGGGCGTTCCGGATTTTCCAGTTCTTTTCCGCGTCGCTGTATTCGCTCGGCCACGGCGGCAACGACGCGCAAAAGACCATGGGCATCATCGCCGTGCTGCTCTATTCGCAGGGCCATCTCGGCGGCGAATTCAGCGTGCCGTTCTGGGTGGTGCTGGCGTGCCAGTCGGCGATGGCGCTCGGTACGCTGCTCGGCGGCTGGCGCATCGTCCGCACCATGGGGCTGCGCATCACCCGCCTGACGCCGATGCAGGGTTTTTGCGCCGAGACCGGCGGCGCGGCGACGCTGTTCCTGGCGACCTTCCTCGGCGTCCCGGTCTCGACCACCCACACCATTACCGGCGCCATCGTCGGCGTCGGCGCGGCGCGGCGCGTCTCGGCGGTGCGCTGGAATGTCGCCAGTTCGATCGTTTATGCCTGGGTGATCACCGTGCCGGCCTCGGCGCTGGTGGCGGCGCTGGCCTATTGGGCCGTGTCGATGCTGCGGTAACTTGTCAGGTCACCAGCTTGAGCCCGACGATGCCGGCGACGATCAGCCCGATCGCGCCGAGCCGCGCCGCGGTGGCCGGGTCGCCGAACAGCACGATGCCGAGAATGGCGGTGCCGACCGCGCCGATCCCGGTCCAGACCGCATAGGCGGTGCCGACCGGCAAAGTCTTCAGCGCGAGGCCGAGCAGCACCACGCTGAGCGTCATCGCACCGAGCGTCAGCACCGACGGCACGAGGCGGGTGAAGCCCTCGGTGTATTTCAGGCCGATGGCCCAGCCGATCTCCATCAAGCCGGCAATGAACAGGATGTACCAGGCCATGAGGCCCTCCTAACATGTTAGGCAGGGCCGTCCCCGCGATGACCGAATGAACCGGAGGGTCGTCCCTCCGCCGGGGAAATATGGGGCGGCCGGAACCGGCTGGCAACCCACCGCGATCGGCACGGAAACTCCTTGATCCCGCCCGCATTCCCTGCCACAGGCTCGCCCCATGACCGATATCGCTACCGCAACCGAACCACGCCCGGCGCTGGCCGCCGAAGTGGCGCGCCGCCGCACCTTCGCGATCATCTCGCATCCCGACGCCGGCAAGACCACGCTGACCGAAAAGCTGTTGCTGTTCGGCGGCGCCATCAATCTCGCCGGGCAGGTCAAGGCCAAGGGCGAGCGCCGCAACACGCGCTCCGACTGGATGAAGATCGAGCGCGACCGCGGCATCTCCGTCGTCACCTCGGTGATGACCTTCGAGTTCGACGGCCTCGTCTTCAACCTGCTCGACACGCCGGGCCACGAGGACTTCTCCGAGGACACCTATCGCACGCTCACCGCGGTCGACTCCGCCGTCATGGTGATCGACGCCGCGAAGGGCATCGAGGACCGCACGCGAAAGCTGTTCGAGGTCTGCCGGCTGCGCGACATCCCGATCATCACCTTCATCAACAAGATGGACCGCGAGAGCCGCGACACCTTCGACCTGCTCGACGAAATCGAGAAGACCTTGGCGCTCGACACCACGCCGATGACCTGGCCGGTCGGGCGCGGCCGCGATTTCCTCGGCACCTACGACATCGCAACCGGCGGCATTCGCCTGCTGGAAGGCGGCGGGGCCAAGACCGGCGCGGCGGAGCAGATCGCCATCGACGATCTCGCCGCGCGCAATCCGAACCTCAACCTCGACGAGGTGAAGGAAGAACTGGCGCTCGCGACCGAAGCCTGCAAGCCGTTCGACCTCGCCGCGTTCCGCGAAGGCCATCTCACGCCGGTGTATTTCGGCTCGGCGCTGCGCAATTTCGGCGTCGGCGATCTGCTCGAAGGCCTGGGCAAATTCGCGCCGCCGCCGCGCGCGCAGGAAAGCAGCCAGCGCCTGGTGCAGGCGGACGAACCGAAGATGACGGCCTTCGTGTTCAAGATCCAGGCCAACATGGACCCGAACCATCGCGACCGCATCGCCTTCGCGCGGCTGTGCTCGGGCAAGCTGACGCGGGGCATGAAGGCGAAGCTGGTGCGCACCGGCAAGCCGATGCCGCTGTCGTCACCGCAATTCTTCTTCGCGCAGGACCGCGCCATCGCGGACGAGGCTTATGCCGGCGATGTCGTCGGCATTCCCAACCATGGCACCCTGCGCATCGGCGATACGCTGACCGAAGGCGAGGATGTGTCGTTCGTCGGCGTGCCCAGCTTCGCGCCGGAAATCGTCCGCCGCGTGCGACTCACCGATGCGATGAAGGCGAAGAAGCTGAAGGAAGCCTTGCAGCAGATGTCGGAGGAGGGCGTCGTCCAGGTGTTCCGCCCGCGCGACGGTGCGCCGGCGCTCGTCGGCGTGGTCGGCATGTTGCAGCTCGATGTGCTCAAGGCGCGGCTCGATGCCGAATACTCGCTGCCGGTGGAATTCGAGATTAGCGAATTTCAACTGGCGCGCTGGATCTCGTCGGACGATCCCAAGAAGCTCGACGCCTTCGTCGCCGCCAACAATTCCGGCGTCGCCGACGATGTCGACGGCGATCCGGTGTTCCTCGCCAAGAACGAGTTCTATCTCGGCTACACCCGCGAGCGCGCCGAAGGCATCGTGTTCTCCAACGTCAAGGACGTGAAGAAGACCGGCAAGGCGGGGTAGCGCGCGGCGTGATTTCGCAAGCTTTCGTCACGGCCGGGCTCGTCCCGGCCATCCACGTCTTTTACGCCAGTCGATCGCAAGAAAGACGTGGATGCCCGCGACAAGCGCGGGCATGACGACGGACAGGGCTTGGACGAGCTCTGCACCAGCCGAAGAAAAGAGGCCGGCGCGTGCGCCGGCCATGGAGTTTCGCCTTGGAGAGAGGTTAGCGCGACATGCCGCCCGGCGTCGTTCCGCCCGGCGCGGTGTCGCTATCGATGCCGGAGCCGTTGCGTTGCATCGCCCCTTCCGGGGCCGGCTTCACGCTCTTGCCGCTGCGGCTGCCGGCATGGTTCGCCGATCCGACGGTTCCGGAGCCGGTGCCTGCCTTGCCATGGGGCGTGGTGGTGGAGCTTCCCTGTTGCATTTTATGAGTCGGCTGCGGCGACGTCTGTGTCTGCGCCTGCGCGGCGGTCGCGGCAAGAGTGGCGATCGCAGCGGCGGTGGCGAGATATTTCAAGTTCATGCATTCAGCTCCATGGTGTTGATGGAGCGTTGATGCTTGACGGATGACGCGGTCATTCCGCGAAATTTCCAAGGTGATTGCGTGATGATGTTGCGGCGTCATCGTGAACGCGCGCAACGTGCATATCCGTCGCATGCTATACGGATGCGATGATGCGCAGGCCCGCGTACTGAAAGAATTCCGTCATTTCGAGGAGGCGGATTGAGTCAAATCCTCAAAACGTCGTCCGGCTGCTGCGGGCTTCGACGTTGCGCTTGATGGCCTCAAGCCCGAGGCGCGCTTCCTGGTCCATCCGCGCGATCACCTCAAGGCTCGGCGGTTTCGGCCGTGCGGGATTGCGCAGGGTGCGGGTGAACTGCGTGCCGCCTTCGACGCTTTCGCAATTATATTGCACCACCACCGGGCCCATGAACGAAGTCTGTGTCAGGCCGATCCACACATGCGGGACGTCGCAGGCGATCACCAGCCAGTCGAGTTCGACGTTGCCGGTGCGCGTGCTCCAGTATTCGTGAAACGTGTCGCCGAACCGCATCGGGCGATCATCGCAATCGATGTGATGCGATGTCGGCAGCCATTCGGGCCATGACTTCGGATTGGTGACGTAGTCGAACACCGCGACCGGCTTTGCCGCGATAACGATGGAATGGTGGCGCTCGAACGGATGCGTCATATGCGGCTGCCCTCGATGATTGGATCATCTGAAGGCAGCGCGGGAAGCGAGTCAAGCGGCGCGGCCGACGCGCTTCACATCGACCGGCGCACACGATCACGAGACGGTTTCAGGCCTTTCCGGGATACTTGTATTCCGGCGCGGCCTTCAACTTGCCGGCATCGGTGTCGATCTTCGCACTCCATGCATTCTTGTGGTTGTCGTAGCTGAGATCGATTGCCGACGGGGTGACGGCGACATAGTGGGTGTCGATCCCGAGGAATCCGCCGACGCTAAGCACGTAAGCCGTCACGTGCCCGTCGTTGTCGATGGCGATATCCTTGATCTCGCCGATGTCCTTGTTCTCCTGATTATAGACATTGGTGCCGATGATCTTCGAACTCAATTCCTCGCCCCGCGGAATCCGCACGAACAGGCCGTTGTCGGTGGACGCGGAAGGGGAGGGCTGGTTGTTGTTCATGGCGATGGTGGTGATTTCCGCCATGGAGTTCGGCGTGATGAACATCGAGACGGGGTTGCCGTCCTGATCCTTGGCGCTGACATAAAATGAGCCCGGCGCGACTTTCACGTCGGAGAAGCCGGATTGGTTGAGGTTCGCCAGCATTCGCTGCTGCAAGGTCTGCGTATCGCTCGCCGACGCAGCCCGCGCAAGCACAAGGGATGATGCAGTCGCGAGCGCGACCACGCCGACGACCATAAGCCGTTTCATGGTATGTCTCCTTGATCTCCCCCGGCCACATTGTCTCAATTGGAAAATAGTGAGGATCGTTCCTGCCGGCGAGCGCATGGAGGAAACTTAATTCTTCGATCGGTTCACCGACGGGCGGCAACGCGATGCCGTTGCGTGATTGCCGACAAAAATGCTAGCGATTTCGATGTCGAAACAGTCCGGCGGGAAAGCACGATGGGGCTCGGAATTCTGATCGTCGGCCTGGCCGTATTCTTCGGCACGCATCTGGTGACGACGCGGCGCGAATTGCGCGCGCGCTTGATCGCGGCGCGCGGCGAGGCGGGCTACAAGATCGGCTATTCATTGCTATCCGCCATCGGCCTTGTGCTGATCGTCTGGGGCTTCGCGCATTATCGCGCGACCGGGTGGATCGACGTTTGGCATCCGCCGGTCGCGATGCGGCACATCACGTTGGCCTTGATGCCGTTCGCGGTGATCCTGGTGGTAGCGTCCTATGTTCGCGGTCGCATCTACGCCAAGCTCAAGCATCCGATGCTGGCGGGCATCAAGCTGTGGGCCTTCGCGCACCTGTTGGCCAACGGCGATCTCGGCTCGATCATCCTGTTCGGCTCGTTCCTCGCGTGGGCGGTGTACGACCGCATTTCGCTGAAGCATCGCAGCGATCCCGGCGCGCCGCCGATCCCGGTCGGCGGCCTCAGTAACGATGTCATCGCCGTCGTGCTCGGCATCGTGATCTATCTGGCACTGGCGCTGGTGTTTCACCCCTTCGTCATTGGCGTGCCGGTGATCGGGGCTTAGCGTATCTTTCCATCGATCGTGAACGTCATTGCGAGGAGCGATAGCGACCTCAGTGTCGTCCCCGCCTGCGCGGGGACGACGGTTTTCGTGTTGCGTGTCTGCAATAATTTCCCGTCAGATTCTCACGCCGGCATCTGATATCCCGGCGTCGAGCGCGACAGCGCCACCTCCGCTTCATCCATGTCCGCCGGAATGGCGTCGAACAGCGGCGTCGAGAGATAGCGTTCGCCAGTGTCCGGCAGCATGCAGAGAATGACGGAGCCGGCGGGAGCCTTCTCGGCAATCTGCCGCGCCACGCCGAAGGTCGCGCCGCCGGAAATGCCGGTGAAGATGCCTTCGCGTTGCGCCAGCGCCTTGGCCCATTCGATGGCTTTCGGGCCGGCGATCGGGATCAGTTCGTCGTAGTAGTGTTTGTCGATCGCTTCCTGCAACACCTTCGGAATGAAGTCCGGCGTCCAGCCCTGGATCGGATGCGGCTCGAAGGCGGGATGGCCCGCGGCCGGTTCGCCGTCCGCCGTGCGTTGCTGCGGCGTGCCGCTGCCGATCAGTTGCGCGTTCATCGGCTCGCTGAGAATGATCTTCGTTTCCGGCCGTTCCTTGCGCAGCACGCGCGAGACGCCGACCATGGTGCCGCCGGTGCCGTAACCGGTGACGAAGTAATCGAGCCGCTGGCCGGCGAAGTCGTTGATGATCTCGCGGCCCGTGGTCGTTTCATGGATCGCCGCATTGGCGGCGGCCTCGAACTGATGCGCGAGAAACCAGCCGTGCTTCTCCGCGAGTTCGACCGCCTTCCGGTACATGCCGTAGCCTTTTTCGGCGCGCGGCGTCAGCACCACCTTGGCACCCAACATCCGCATCAGCCGCCGCCGCTCGATGGAGAAGCTGTCCGCCATCGTCACCACCAGCGGATAGCCTTTCTGCGCGCAGACCATCGCAAGGCCAATGCCGGTGTTGCCGCTGGTGGCTTCCACCACCGTCTGGCCTGGCTTCAACGCGCCGCTGCGTTCGGCCTCCTCGATGATGCCGATCGCCAGCCGGTCCTTCACCGACGACGCCGGATTGAAATACTCGGCCTTGACGTACATCGTCACCTTGTCGACGCCGATGTGGTTGATGCGGATTGCGGGCGTGTCGCCGATGGTCTCGATCACGCTGTCGAATAGCCGGCCGCGGCCCTTCGTCGTCCGTATTGCCTTTGCGGTCATGTCCATCTCTCCGTCATGCGTCACGCGCTGATGCGTAAGGCTGCGAAAATAGGACGTCGAAGGGCCGGGCGGAAGCGTGGGTTGCCGCGATACATGCGACAATCATGTCCCGTTCGAGCATGCTGGAGCATCCTTGCTCATCCCCGGCAAAAAATGATACCCCTTCGCCTCGATATTGCGGTGCGGTGGGTGCGAAGCAGCGGACCCCGCGCCGGAGACAGGCGCGAAGCGGGCAGGCGGCCGGCGTCGCGCTTCGAGGGAGGCAAGCGGGCGGAAGATGGGCGTCGATCTCACCATCATCATCCATGGATTCGCATCGCTCGGCGGCGCGGCTGTGCTGGCGCCGGCGACGCATCCCTCCATCATCGGTGTTCCCGTTCTCGGAGTTTAGTATGTCCGTTCAATCGACCATCCGGCGCAAGACGTCGGCCGATATCCGCGCGCGCAAGAACGGCGAGCCAGTGGTGATGCTGACGTCGTATCACGCCCACACCGCGGCGCTGGTGGATCGCTATTGCGATGTCATCCTGGTCGGTGACTCCCTCGGCAATGTCATGCACGGTTTCGAGACCACGCTGCCGGTGACGCTGGAGATGATGATCCTGCAAGGTCACGCGGTGATGCGCGGCTCGAAGCAGTCGCTGGTGGTGGTCGATCTGCCGTTCGGCAGTTACGAGGCCTCGAAGGAGCAGGCGTTTCATTCCGCTGCGCGGGTTTTGAAAGAGACGCATTGCGGCGCGGTGAAGCTCGAAGGCGGCGAGCGCATGGCCGAGACGATTGCGTTCCTCACCGAGCGCGGCATTCCGGTGATGGCACATATTGGCCTCACCCCGCAGTCGATCAACGCGCTCGGCTCGTTCCGTTCGCAGGGCCGCGAGGAAGCGGAAGCGATCGCACGCGGCGAGAATGTGATCGGTCCGATCCAGAAGGATGCCCGCGCGGTGGCGCAGGCCGGCGCGTTCTCCGTCGTGGTCGAAGCGGTCGCCGAACCGCTGGCGCGCCGCATCACCGAGACCATCGACATTCCCACCATCGGCATCGGCGCCAGCGCCGCTTGCGACGGACAGGTGCTGGTGCTGGAAGACATGCTGGGCCTGTCGGAGTGGGTGCCGAAATTCGTCCGCCGCTACGGCAAGCTCGGCCCGATGATCGAGGAGGCCATTCAGGGCTACGCCAACGACGTGCGCTCCCGCGCATTTCCCGGCCCGGAGAATGTCTACGGCATCAAGCCGAAGGGCTGAGGCATCCGGCAGCAAGAAAGGACACCATATGCGCTTCCCGCTCGCCGCGATCGCCTTCCGGGCCTTCGCGATTGTCGCCACCGCCGCGTTCGTCGCCGGCGCCACCTCCACTCCCACACTGGCACAGGCCAAAGGAAAGACCATGACCACAGCTTCGGGTTTGCAGATCGTCGATACCCAGGTCGGCACCGGTGCGACGCCCACGCGCGGCCAGACCTGCGTGATGCACTACACCGGCTGGCTCTATGTCGACGGCAAGAAGGGCAAGAAGTTCGACAGCTCGGTCGACCGCAACGAGCCGTTCGAGTTTCCGATCGGCAAGGGTCGGGTGATCGCCGGTTGGGACGAGGGCGTCGCCACCATGAAGGTCGGCGGCAAGCGCACCCTGATCATCCCGCCGGAACTCGGCTACGGCGCGCGCGGCGCCGGCGGCGTCATCCCGCCGAACGCGACTTTGATCTTCGACGTCGAGCTGCTCGCGGTGAAATAACGCTGCCCCGGAATCGTCATCGGATCGCCGCAAGAGTCCCGCGGCGCCTCTGGCGGTTCCGTGCGCCGCGAAAGCGCCAACTTTGCCTTGCGGCCGCCATACCGCTAGGGTATCGCCTGACCGGTGGGCAATCGCCCGGTTTGCCGCTGGGCGAGCGGCGTTGCCGCAATGGGGTTCTTTAAGTGTCTGAGATATTTAACGAAATCGATGACGAGCTGCGCAGGGAGCAGCTCAAGAAGATCTGGGACAAGTACTCGATCTATATCGTCGCGCTGGCGGTGCTGATCGTCGCCGGCGTCGGCGGCTGGCGCGGCTACGAATACCTCGCCACCCAGAAGGCCTACAAGGCCAGCGCCGCTTTCGATGCAGCCTCAACTTTATCCGATGACAACAAGCACGCGGAAGCGGAAGCCGCTTTCAACGCGCTCGCGGCCGATGCGCCCGCGGGCTATCGCTCGCTCGCGCAATTGCGCGCGGCTGGGGAAGCCGCCACGCGCGATGCAGCCGCCGGCGTGAAGCTGTACGACGCCATCGCCGCGGATTCGAGCGTCGGCGCCAACGAGCGCAGCCTCGCAACAGTGCGTGCAGCGGCGCTGCTGGTCGATACCGCCAGCTACGACGACATGGTGAAGCGTCTCGATGCGTCGGCGCAGCCGGGCGCCATCTATCGTCACACCGCGCGCGAATTGCTGGCGTTGTCGGCTTGGCGCGCCAAGAACGCAGCCGAAACACGCAAATGGCTGGACCAGATTGCCGAGGACGGCGAGACGCCCGCGAGCCTGCGCAATCGCGCCGAAGCGTTGCAGGCGCTGCTGCCGCCGGCTGCCAAAAGCTGAGTTGATCTTGTTGGAATGCCGCGTCCGCGCATGATCCTGACGAACCAGAGTTGAAAAGCGTCCCATGGCTACTCGCCGCTCGCATCGCCTGATCGCTACCGTCGTCCTGATTGCTATGTCGGGAATCCTCGCTGGTTGCGCCAGCTCGAGCAGCTTCGATCCTACCGACATGTTCGACATGTTTGACACCAAGAAAAAGCTGCCCGGAAATCGCGAGCCGGTTTTCCCTGGTGGTGTTCCTGGGCTCGAGCAGGGCGTGCCGAAAGAACTCTACAAGGAAAACGTCGACCGACAGCAGCTTCAGCAGCAACAGCCGGCGCCTGTCGAAGCCGCGCCGCCGCCTGCGGCCGAGCCGCCGAAGCACCGTACCTCGTCGCGGTCGCGCCGGGCCAAGCAGCGTGCAGCCGAGCCCGCGCGTGAAGGTGCGGCCACGTCCGAGCAGCAGCAAGAGGCGACCACGCCGCCACCTGCACCGAAGCCGGCGAAGCGGACCGTTCGTCATCGCAGCACCACGGTGCCGCCGCCGGATTCCGAAACGCCCGCGCCTCAAGCGCAGCCACAAGCCGCGCCCCCGGCTGCATCGGGCAACTCATTCCCGGCGCCGCTGCCAAGCGGCAGTTTCCAGCGTCAGTAAATCCGATCCGGACTTTGTGGTTCGGCTCCACGCATTGACATAACATCGCCGGTGGGCGAACGGATCGACGATGTCTTTCACCTTCGCGATCATCGGCCGGCCCAATGTCGGCAAATCGACGCTGTTCAACCGTCTGGTTGGACAGAAGCTGGCGCTGGTCGACGATCAGCCGGGCGTCACCCGCGATCGCCGCGAAGGGCAGGCGCGTCTCGGCGATCTCTCGTTCACCATTATCGACACCGCTGGCCTCGATGAAGGCGCGCGCGGCTCGCTGACGGCGAGGATGCAGGAGCAGACCGAGGCCGCGATCGCCGCCGCCGACGCGCTGATGTTCGTCATCGATGCGCGCATCGGCCTGACGCCGACGGATCGTTCCTTCGCGGACCTTGCCCGTCGCGCCAACAAGCCCGTCCTGCTGCTGGCGAACAAGAGCGAGGGCAAGCATGGCGAACTGGGCGCCATGGAGTCTTACGCGCTCGGCCTCGGCGATCCGATCCAGATTTCCGCCGAACACGGCGAAGGCATGGGCGAACTGTACGACGCGCTGCGCGACATGATGCCGGAGTCCGCCGACGAGGACGATGATGCCGATGCTGACGAGGATGGCGGCGCGTCGCGTCCTATTCGCGTCGCCATCGTCGGCCGGCCCAACGCCGGCAAGTCGACGATGATCAATCAGTTGTTGGGTGAGGAGCGATTGCTCACCAGCCCCGAAGCCGGCACCACGCGCGATTCCATTTCGGTTGAGATCGATTTCAAGGGACGGCCGTTCCGCGTGTTCGATACCGCGGGACTGCGTCGCCGTTCGCGCATCGAGGAGAAGCTCGAGAAGCTGTCGGTGGCGGACGCGTTGCGCGCGGTGCGTTTCGCGGAAGTCGTTGTGCTGATGCTGGATGCGCAGACCAAGTTCGAGGAACAGGATCTGCGCATTGCCGATTTGATCGAGCGCGAAGGGCGGGCGTTGGTGATCGCGGTCAACAAGTGGGACCTGATGGGATCGCGCGCCAATCAGGTCGGTGCGCTACGCGCCGAGGTCGATCACTGGCTGCCGCAAGTCAAGGGCGTGCCGATCGTCGCGGTTTCGGGATTGATGGGCGAGGGTATCGATCGTCTGATGAAGGCGATTGAAGACGCCTACGCGGTGTGGAATCGACGCGTTTCCACCAGCGCACTCAATCGCTGGTTCGAGCAGGCCGTCGCCGCCAATCCGCCGCCCGCAGTGTCGGGCCGTCGCCTGAAACTCAACTACATCACGCAAACCAAAGCGCGGCCGCCGAGTTTCGTGGTGTTCTGTTCGCGCGCCGACGCAGTGCCGGAATCCTATCTGCGTTACCTGATCAACAGCATTCGCGAGAATTTCGAACTGCCCGGGACGCCGATCCGCATCACGTTGCGCGAAAAAGCCAACCCGTTCGCGCACAAGCGCAAGCGTCCGTCATAAAAAACGAGCGGCCGGTAAGGGCCGCTCGCAATTATTATCGATGGTTGGCTGCCGATTACTTCTTCAGGAGCGGACAGGGGTTCTGGTCGAGCGGCACCGCGACGTCCTTCGGATCGAGCTTCGCGATCAGCTTGTAGTAATCCCACGGTCCCTTCGACTCTTCCGGCTTCTTCACCTCGAAGAGATAGGCCGGAACCATGCGGCGACCGTCGGCGCGAATTTCGCTCTTGCCGAACAGATCGTCCTCGGCGACGGTTTCCTTCATCTTGGCGACGACCTTCGCGCCGTCATGCGGATTGCCGCCCATGGCCTCCAGCACCTTGAGATAGTGCCGGACCGCCGCGTAGACGCCGGCCTGGGTCATCGAGGGGCGCGCGTTCTTTGAGGCCTTTTCAGAGAAGCGCTTCGACCACGCGCGGGTCTTGTCGTTCAAGTCCCAGTAAAAGGATTCGGTGAAGTTCAGGCCGTTGGCCGTCTTCAGGCCGAGCGAATGCACGTCGTTGATGAACAACAGCAGCGCGGCCAACTTCTGGCCGTGCGAGACGATGCCGAACTCCGCAGCCTGCTTGATGGCGTTGGTGGTATCGCCGCCGGCATTGGCGAGGCCGATGACCTTGGCCTTCGAGGCTTGGGCTTGCAGCAGGAACGACGAGAAGTCGGCGGTGTTGATCGGATGTTTCACGCCGCCGAGCACCTTGCCGCCGTTCGCGGTGATCACAGCCGTAGCGTCGCGCTCCATCGCATGACCAAACGCATAATCCGCCGTCAGGAAGAACCACGTATCGCCGCCGGCCTTGGTCAGCGCCTTGCTGGTGCCGTTGGCCAGCATGTAGGTGTCGTAAGTAAACGACAGCGTGTTCGGCGAGCAGGCCTTGCCGGTTAGGTCGGCGGTTGCCGCACCGGAGTTGAGCATGATGATGTTCTTCTCGCGCACCAGATTGCTGACGGCGAGCGCGACGCCGGAATTCGGCGTGTCGGTGATCATGTCGACCTTGTCGACGTCGATCCATTGACGCGCAACGTTGACGCCGACGTCGGGCTTGTTCTGATGATCGCCGGCGAGGACATCGATTTTCCAGCCTTTCGCGAGCAGGCCGGAATCCTCCACCGCCATCTTCGCCGCCACGACTGAATTCGGTCCGCCGATGTCGGCGTAGAGGCTCGACATATCGTTGAGCACGCCGATCTTGACGGTCTTGTCCTGGGCGATGGCCGAGGTAGTGGCGCTGAGAGCGGCCAGTATGATGGCCATAGCTCCGCAACGCGTGACGATTGTCCGCATGATCTCTCCTTGGTTTCCTCCGGGCAGACCGTCTTGTGCGGTTTTCCCGGCGTCTTGGTGATTGACTTCCTACCGCGCCGGCCCGGCATCTGATGTGCCGGTACGGGTGATAAGCGGCCACATCACACCACAACCGGGAACCGGCGTCCATGTCGGAAATGCGCGACTCGCCCTGTCGGGCGCGGAAAAGGATCGCTGCGATCGGACCCTATCGCAGCACACATATCGGCAGGCCCGGAAGTCCCCGCTCAATTGGCGCGGGACCACGTCGTCGATTTGCAGATCACGCTCATGACGCAACCGGCGGTGGTGAGGGTGTCGCCGCTCAAGGTCATCTTGCCGGTGTAGGTCTTGCCGTCTTCCGGGTTGAAGGCGCTGCCGTTCCAGGTGTTATCGCCGCTCGGCTTCATATCGAAGAAGACGCGCTGGCCGACCTTGGCCTTGGGATCCGCGCCGGGCTTCAACCAGACGATATGGCCGCAGATTGGGCCACCGCATTTGCTGAACCTCACCTTGGAAGCGCCAGTATCACGCAACCAGGTGCCGGACACATCGGCGGCGAACGAAGGACCGGCGATGCCGGCGATAGCGAGGACAGTCACGGCAGCAAGCAGGCGACCCATGGGCGACATTCCTTTTCTGATCCGGCATAGGCATGACGGAGCGCCGCATTGTGACTGCGGCGCGTGACGGCTGCAAGATGTCGCCTGTCAGTGTCTTGGTCGGCTTAGTCGGACGCCGCGATCAGCGGATCGCGAAACGCCATCAGCGCGCGCGAAGGATAGTGATAGAGCTTGCCGCTTTCGGTCCATTCCGGCGCGCACATCGGCACGATGAACTCCGCGACCTGTTCGGCGGTGTCCAAGGTCATCGGGTCTTCGCCGGGAAACACCTGCGCTCTCATCCGGGTGCGGATCGGGCCGGGGCTGAACAGGTTTACTTTGATCGGCGTGATGGCGGTCTCTGCGGCCCACACCCGTACCAGCGCGTCCAGCGCCGCCTTGGAGGCGGCATAGGGGCCGAGATAGGCGGTGGCCTTGTTGGCGATGCCCGAAGTGACGAACACCGCGCGCCCGGCATCGGATTGCCGGAGCAGAGGCTCCATGCAGCGGATCAGCTGGAAATTCGCGGTGACATTCACCGCGATCACGTCGCTCCACGGCTTCAATTCGATGTGGCCTAGCGGCGACGACGGCCCGGCGATGCCGGCGTTGCCGACCAGGATATCGAGCTTGCCGTGACGTTCGTGCAGCGCCGCGCCGAGCCGGGCAATTCCTTCGGAATCCGTCATATTGAGCGGCACCAGGGTCGCGCTGCCGCCGACGGCCCGAATCGCGTCGTCGAGCTCCTCGAGTCCGCCCTGGGTGCGGGCGACCGCCACGATATGCGCGCCGGCCTTGGCCAGCGCCAATGCTGTCGCGTAGCCGATTCCGCGGGAGGCGCCGGTGACGAGGGCAAGGCGGGAGGCGAGGGGCTTTGTCATGGAAAGGGCGCTTTGTGCTAGGACCAGAGGGATAAGGAGTTCGGCGCGTTATGCCTGAATTATCTCTCGAAGCCAAAGGGCAATGGCGGCCGATGGTCGCCGCCGATCTGCCGGGTGTGCTGGCGGTGGCGGACTGTGTGCATCCGGCCTTTCCGGAAGACGGCGCCATCTTTGAAGAGCGGCTGCGGCTCTATCCGGTCGGCTGTCTGGCCTTCAGTTCGGGAGAGGGCATCCTCGGCTACGCCGTCAGCCATCCCTGGCGTGCGTATGATCCGCCGGTGCTGAACGCCCGGCTTGGCGAGCTGCCGCATCGGCCGGAAACCTACTACATCCACGACGTCGCGCTTCTGCCGGAGTTGCGCGGGACCGGCGCGGCCGCGCTGGTGGTCGCGCTGCTGCTGGCGCGTGCGCAGAAGGAAGCGTTCACGTCCGCCTCGTTGGTGGCCGTGAACAATTCGGCAGGCTTTTGGGAGCGCCACGGCTTTCGCAACGTCGCGTTGCAAAGGGTGGTCAATGTCACGCTGGCACGGAAACTGCGAGGCTATGACGAGGCGGCGGTTTTCATGGTCAGGCAGCTTTGACCAAAGCCACGCCAGCACATGATGCGTCGACGCAGATCGTGAATCTTTACGAGCGGCACGCCCGCGAGCCTCGATCCCGAGGACTACCGGAGTTTACTGGCGACGAACGGCTTTGACGTCATCGATCACGTCGCCGAAGATGCAACGTGCGGCGGCCACACCATATGGCTGGCGCGTCAAATGCGGGAAGTTACAAGAGTTAGGTGGCTGCCAGCCCGATCAACTCGCTTCCGCCAGCAGTGACAACTGCCGCGGCTGGGTCTCGGTCTGGTTGAGGTCCGTCAGCGGCGTCGGATATTCACCGGTGAAGCAATGATCGGTGAATTTCGGCTGAGCCGGATCGCGGCCGGGTTCGCCCATGGCGCGATAAATGCCGTCCACCGAAAGGAACGCCAGCGAATCCGCGCCGATGAGGGCGCGCATTTCTTCCAGCGTATGCGTCGCCGCCAGAAGGCCGGAGCGATCCGGCGTATCGATGCCGTAGTAATCCGGGTGAGTGATCGGCGGCGAGGCGATGCGGAAATGCACCTCGCGGGCGCCGGCGTCGCGCATCATCTTGACGATCTTCCTCGAGGTGGTGCCGCGCACGAGGCTGTCATCGATCAGCACGATGCGTTTGCCTTCGATCGCCGCGCGGTTGGCGGAATGCTTCATGCGCACGCCGAGTTCGCGCACGCTCTGCGTCGGCTGAATGAAGGTGCGGCCAACATAGTGATTGCGGATGATGCCGAGTTCGTAGGGGATGCCGGCGGCACGGCTGTAGCCGAGCGCGGCCGGCACGCCCGAATCCGGCACCGGCACCACGACGTCGGCGGGGACGTGGCTTTCGTGGGCGAGTTGGGCACCCATGGCCTTGCGGACTTCGTAGACCGGGCGGCCGCCGACCACGGAATCCGGCCGGGCGAAATAGATGTACTCGAAGATGCAGGGACGCGGCGCCATTGGCGGGAACGGCTTGTGGCTCTGTGCGCCATGGTCGTCGAACACGATGACTTCGCCGGGCTCGATATCGCGGACGTATTTCGCGCCGATGATGTCGAGGGCACAGGTTTCCGACGCCAGGATAGGGCTGCCATCCAGTTCGCCCAGCACCAGCGGGCGAATGCCGAGCGGGTCGCGCGCACCGATCAGTTTCTTGTTGGTGAGCGAGACCAGCGCGTAGGCGCCTTCAATGGTGCGCAACGCTTCGATGTAGCGGTCGATGAAGCGGTTGCGCTGCGAACGTGCGACCAGATGCAGGATCACCTCGGTATCGGTGGTCGATTGCATCATGGCGCCGCCGCGCACCAACTCGCGGCGCAGCGTCAGGCCGTTGGTGAGGTTGCCGTTGTGGGCGACGGCGAAGCCGCCGGCATTTAATTCGGCGAACAGCGGCTGCACGTTGCGCAGGATGGTTTCGCCGGTGGTCGAATAGCGGGTGTGGCCGACGGCGGCGGTGCCGGGCAGGCGGTCGATCACGTCGCGGCGGGAGAAGGTGTCGCCGACCAGACCGAGCCGGCGTTCGGAATGAAACCGTTCGCCGTCGAAGGAGACGATGCCGGCGGCTTCCTGTCCGCGATGCTGCAAGGCATGGAGCCCGAGCGCGGTGATGGCGGCGGCGTCGGGATGGTTGAAGATGCCGAACACACCGCACTTTTCGCGCAGCGTATCGTCATGCTGGTGAAGATCGGACGGAGGGGCGGCGGCGGCAGGTTGCGGAGGGGTCTGCATCTCGTCCATCGCGCCTCACTTTCGAGGGAACTCATCCCTCGTTCAAGATAACTAGCGTGTCGCCGGTTTGCCGTCGATCAATTGTTTCAGGCTGTCCCGCGCGGGTTTCGAGTACCCGTCGTTGGAGCCGGGGTTTGCCGGCTCGGCGTCGGTCTGCTCGTCCTCGGGCTTGGTCTTCTTGAATCTCTTCAAGATGGTGTTCTCGGGGTCGTCCGGCAAGAGCGACATCAGCCAATCGCCGGTGGATTGCAACATGGTTAGCGATTTGGCGCTGGAAACCCAGTCCGGCCGCTGCTTGGCGGGGACCAGCCATGCAAAGAACAGGAAAGCGACCACGACGATCAGCAGGCCGCGCGCGAGGCCAAACAAGAAGCCCAGCGTGCGGTCGAGCGCACCGATCCGGGAATCCAGGATCATGTCCGAGATACGGACGGTGATGATCGACACCACGATCAGGGTGGCGATGAAGACGCCGGCGATCACCGCGACGCTCGCAAGGGTGTCGCTAGTGATGTAGGTTTTCGCCGTCGGCAACAGCTTCTGGTAGGAATACAGCGTGACCAGCGCGGCGGTGCCCCAGGCCGCGATCGACAGGATCTCGCGCATGAAGCCGCGGACCATGGCGAGCAGGCCCGAGATCAGCATTACCGCGAGCAGCACAAGATCAAGGATCGTTATCGGCATCGGCTGGTCAGGTCCGCTTTCAAATCCATCAACCGCGAATCGGCGCGGTGCGTGACAGTCTACGTGATGACGCTACGCCGCGTCGTGCAAAGCCGGAGTTCCCGGCTGCGCGGGTGGGTATAGCGAGGACGGCAGCAGAGGTCACGCTCGGTTTAGGAATCTTGACGGCGGAATCGAGGCGGTGCGGCATTTTTCCCCGAGGCTGTGGCGCGCATGCCGCCATTTTCGTCGGCGCCGCGGTCCTTGATCACAGCGCGAGGCGTCCCGCGCGCCGCGATGTCGGCGACGAGGCTGCTCAATCCGCCGATTGTGTTGAGCGAAAGCCCGGCGTCGCCGCCGCTTTCGCCGCGCGCCGATTCCGGCAGGACGGCGCGGCCGAAGCCGAGTTTGGCGGCCTCCTTGAGGCGCGTCGAGGCCTGCGCCACCGGGCGCACCACGCCGGACAGCGACACCTCACCGAAATAGACCGCATCAGTCGGCAACGGGGCGTTCGCCAGCGACGACACCAGCGCGGCGGCCGCCGCGAGATCGGCCGCCGGTTCCTGAATGCGCAGACCGCCGGCGACGTTGAAATAAACGTCGTAGCCCGACAGCTTGACGCCGCAATGCGCCTCCAGCACCGCCAGCACCATCGAGAGGCGGTTGGAATCCCAGCCGACCACGGCGCGGCGCGGGGTGCCGAGCGAGGTGGGGGCGACCAGCGCCTGAAGCTCCACCAGCACCGGGCGCGTGCCTTCCATCCCGGCAAACACGGCGGTTCCCGGGGAGCCGAGGTCGCGTTCCGACAGGAACAACTCGGATGGATTGGTGACTTCACGCAGACCGAGGCCGGTCATCTCGAATACGCCAATCTCGTCGGTAGGGCCGAAGCGGTTCTTGACGGAGCGCAGGATGCGGAACTGCTGCGAGCCCTCGCCCTCGAACGACAGCACCGCGTCGACCATGTGTTCGACCACGCGCGGGCCGGCGATCTGACCATCCTTGGTGACGTGCCCGACCAGGATGACGGTCGCTCCGGACTTCTTGGCGAAGCGGATCAGCGCCTGCGCCGACGCGCGAACCTGGGTGACCGTGCCAGGTGCGGATTCCACCGTGTCGGTCCACATGGTCTGGATCGAGTCGATGACGATGAGGCGAGGAGTCTTTCCTTCAGAAAGGGTTGCGATAATATCTTCAACCGATGTCTCGGCTGCGAGCTGCACCGGCGCCTTGGCTAGGCCTAGCCGCGCCGCGCGCAACCGGACTTGCGCAATGGCCTCTTCGCCGGAGATGTAGACGGTGCGATGACCGGCGCTCGCGAGGACGCTGGTTGCCTGCGTGAGCAGCGTGGACTTGCCGATACCCGGATCGCCACCGACCAACAGCACTGAACCCGGCACGAACCCGCCGCCAGTGACGCGGTCGAGTTCGGCCATACCGGTCGGCAGCCGCGGCGCGTCGCGGCTTTCCCCGGCGAGGCTTTCCAGCGCGAACAGCCGTCCTTTGCGCTTCGAGCGAATGCTGGCTGGCACCGAATTGGCGCCGCTGACGTCTTCCTCGACCAGCGTGTTCCATTCGCCGCAGGACTCGCACTTGCCCTGCCAGCGGTTATAAGCGGCGCCGCAGTTCTGGCAGACGAAGGAAAGGGTAGCTTTGGCCATGAGGTGCAGTTCGCCGTATCAGGTCGCGTGAGTCGCGTTCCAGAGCATTGATAGGCCGGCGAGCAGCATGATGCCATCCATCACCAGCCGGAACACGTTCGGATCGAGCTTGAGCACGAACCGCTTGGCGATGAAGGCGCCGAACATCAGCGATGACCCGGCGATCAGGCCTTTCAGGAAGACCGCCATGTCGAGGGCGCCGAAGCGTTCGAAGGTCACGGATTTGCTCAGGTACAGCCCGAGTGAACTCGCCGCTTCGGTGGCGAGAAAGGCGCCTTTGGTCAGGCCGTAGAACAGGAACAGCGGAACGCTCAGCGGCCCGGTCGAGACCACGATGCCGGTCAGATAGCCGATTACCGCGCCGCCGAGCGCAAGGTGCCAGAGGGTGATTTTGATGTCGCGCTTCGCCAGCCAGTGGCGGGCCGGCACCATCGCCATGAGAAACAGGCCGATGGCGATATCGACCGCGCGTGACGGCAGCACCAGAAGCGTTCGTGCCCCCAATGCTGCCGCCGGAATGCCGGCGACCGAATAGGCGGCGCAGGCGCGCCAGTCGACCTCGCGCCACCACGCCACAATGCGGGACAGATTGGCCATCACCGCCGCGACGGCCATGATCGGGACCGCTTCCTTGGGGCCGAATTCATAGGCCAGCACGGGGATCAGCATGATCGACGAGCCTGTGCCAACGATGCCGCTGATGGTGCCCGCGACCAGCCCAACCGCGAGGACGAAGAGATAGGCCAGCACGGACGGTCTCCGCGATTGATGCGCTGGATCAGGGCGGACGAATCTGTAGTGTCGCCGACAGCCTAGCCAACGCGGGCAAAGGCGCGAATAGAAATCAGCGCCGCTGACAGACCGTGTCCGTTATCTCGGCGTAGCCCGGTGAGGTCAGGCCGCCCCGCCCTTGTAGACACGGGCATAACGATGGCCGAGGCTGGTCAGCACCTCATAGCCAATGGTGCCGAAATGGTGGCCGAGTTCATCCACCGTGATGCCGTCGCCGAGCAAGGTCACCATATGGCCACGGCGCACGGCCTTCTCCGGGAGATCGGTGATGTCGATCGCGATCAAATCCATCGAGATGCGCCCGGCGATCGGGCAACGCCTGCCGGCGACGATGACGTCGGCGCTTCGGGTGCCGTCAGTGCTGCCGGCGGCGCGGAAATAGCCGTCGGCATAGCCGGTGGAAACGATCGCCAGCCGGGTCGGCCGACGCGCCGTCCAGGTCGCGCCGTAGCCGACGGTGTCGCCGCGCTCCACCTCGCGGACTTGAATGATGCGTGTTTTCAGATCGACGACCGGCCGCATCGGGTTGTCGGCGTCCGGCGTCGGGTTGACGCCGTAGAGCGCCGCGCCCGGTCGCAGCAGGTCGAACTGGAATTGCGGGCCCAGGAAACAACCCGACGAATTGGCCAGCGACGCCGGCACGCCGGTGAATTGCTGGGCGATCTCGCGAAAGCTAGCAAGTTGTCGCGCGTTCAGTGGGTGCTGCGGATTTTCGGCACAGGCGAGGTGGCTCATCACCAGCGTGATGCCGTGATCGCCGGCATGAATGCGCGGCACGATTCCATGCGCATCTTGAGGCGTCAGCCCGAGCCGGTTCATGCCGGTATCGATGTGGATCGCGGCGCCGCCGGACCATCCGCTGCGCCGGCAAAAGATATCCCACTCGGCGAGTTCGTTGAGATCGCCGATCACCGGCTGGCAATTCAACTCGGCGAAGGTCTCCCCGCAATTCTGGAAACAGCCGCTCAGGACGTAGATAGTTGCCGACTTGGAGGCAGCCCGCGCGGCGCGTGCTTCATCCAGCGTTGCGACGAAAAACGTCTTGCAGCCGGCGGCCGCGAGCGCGCGCACCACGGGCTCTGTGCCGCAGCCATAGGCATTGGCCTTGACCACTGCTGAGCACTCCGCCGGCACGCCCTGGCTTTCCAGCTTGCGCCAGTTGGCGACGATGGCGTCGAGATCGATGGTCAGAATGCCGGTGGCCGTGGCGGGAGCGTTCGCATCGGAGGAGGGCGATGCGGCAGCCGGAACGGCCGGCGCAATGTCTGTGGCGGTGTCTGAAATCTGATCCATGAGCGCCGACGCTATTCCTTCGCGCGACACGCCGCGCCGATTCTATATCATAGTCCGAAGACTACGCGTCGCCCCGCATCGTTTCAAATTCCGGCTTATATGCGGTCGGGCAGGTTGCCGTCATGGGCGAGATCGCTGAACCGCGTGAACTGGCCTTCGAAGTGCAGTTCGACCGTGCCGGTAGGACCGTGGCGCTGCTTGCCGATGATCACTTCGGCTTTGCCGTGCGCGAGGTCCATATCGGTCTGCCATTTCTCGTGTTCGGGCGTGCCGGGGCGCGGCTCCTTGTTCTGGAGATAGTATTCCTCGCGGTAGACGAAGACGACGACGTCGGCGTCCTGTTCGATCGAACCGGATTCACGAAGGTCGGCAAGCTGCGGGCGCTTGTCGTCGCGGTTTTCGACCTGACGCGACAACTGCGACAGCGCGATGATCGGGACGTTGAGTTCCTTGGCCAGCGCCTTGAGGCTGGTGGTGATCTCGGTGACTTCCTGCACGCGATTGTCCGAGCGTTTGCCGGAGCCTTGCAGAAGCTGGATGTAGTCCACCATGATCACGTCGAGCCCTTTTTGCCGCTTCAGCCGCCGGGCGCGGGCGGTGAGCTGCGAGATAGACAGGCCGCCGGTTTCGTCGACGTAAAGCGGCAGGTGCTCGAGTTCGATGGTGTGGTCGCGGATCTTGTCGAATTCGTTCTGAGTGATGCCGCCGCGGCGGATCGTGCTGGAGGCGATGCCGGTCTGCTCGGCAAGAATACGCGTGGCGAGCTGCTCCGCCGACATTTCGCAGGAAAAGAAGCCGACGATGCCGCCGTTGATCGTCTTCATCGTGCCGTCGGCCTGGGTCTCGCCCCGATAGGCGCGCGCAATGTTGTAGGCGATGTTGGTGGCGAGCGCGGTCTTGCCCATGCCGGGGCGTCCCGCCAGCACCAACAGGTCGGAGCGTTGCAGGCCGCCCATTTTTGCGTCGAGGTCGCGCAGGCCGGTGGCGATGCCGGACAGTTTTCCATCACGCTGATAGGCATTCGCCGCCATGTCGAGGGCGACCTTCATGGCCTGCGAGAAGCGCTGGAAGCCGCCGTCGTAACGGCCGGATTCCGCCAACTCGTACAGCCGGCGCTCGGCATCCTCGATCTGCGCGCGCGGCGCGAAATCGACCGGCGCGTCGTAGGCGACGTTGACCATGTCCTCGCCGATTTGGATCAAGTCGCGCCGCAACGACAGCTCGTAGATGGTGCGGCCGTAGTCGGCGGCGTTGATGATCGTCGTGGCTTCGGCGGCCAGGCGAGCAAGGTATTGGCCGACCGTCATGCCGCCGCCGAGGTCGATGTCGGCGGGCAGGAAGGTCTTCAGCGTCACCGGTGTCGCAACCTTGCCGGCGCGGATCAGGCTCGCCGATGTCTCGAAGATCGTCCGATGAATCGGCTCGAAGAAATGCTGCGGCTCGAGAAAGTCCGAGACGCGATAGAACGCGTCGTTGTTGATCAGGATGGCGCCCAACACGCTCTGCTCGGCCTCGATGTTATGCGGCGCGGTCCGATACGATGGGCTGGCGGCATCCGGAGCCAGTTTGAGAACGTTGGAATCAAGGGACGACATGGCGGACGATGGTTTCTCTCGGATGTGTCGGAAGCTGGGCCGCTACTATAACAGCCCCTGACTGGAAGCACCGTCCGCGCGCGCGGAAAAGGACGTCATCTGCCTTATTCACACGCTTGGCTAAAAAAACGGTGCGGAATGATTCCACGCGATCTTACCACTTGACGCTGCCGTTGTGGTCATTCGCCGGAAAGCCGAGCCACTGACTGAACCATTCCCGCTCATCGTTCGACCAATATTTCAGAGATCGGCGGAACTTTACCGGCGTGTCAGGCGTTTTGGTTGCCCGCCAGCCGGAAAAGCCCTCTTAGGGCAAGGAGTTCAGGTGGTCCGCGACGAACAAATGCCGATATCCAAGCAATGGGATGGCTGGCTTGGTTCGCTGGTCGAGACGCTGGAGGCGACGACGGCGAGCGAAGGCCTCAGACGGTGCGCGCCGATGTCGTGCGCGGTAGCTCGGGATGCGATCATCGCGCATCTGTCGCGGCCTGCTGGAAGCCATCAGCCCACCGGAGTCCCGGAGCCGTTCAGCTTTTCCGTGCACCGGATGTCTATTCGCCGGCGATCTGCAACCGTGGCCGGCTGCGGCGCTCGATGCCGCGCAATCTTGCCTCTTCGTGCATGATGTAGTCACGCGTCATCGGCACGATGCCCTGACGCTTGGTGATCTGAATCTGGAAGTTCATCAGGTTCTGCTTGCGGAACGACATCTCCGAGGCCGCCAGATAAAACTCCCACATCCGGACGAACCGCTCGTCGTAGAGCGCGGCCGCTTCCTCGCGCCGCGCCAGGAACCGCTCGCGCCAGGCCTTGAGCGTTTCCGCATAGTGCAGCCGCAGGATCTCTATGTCGCAGACCAGCAATCCGGCGCGTTCGATGCAGGGAAGGACCTCCGACAGGGCCGGGATATATCCGCCGGGGAAGATGTATTTGGCGATCCAGGGATTGGTGATGCCGGGGCCTTCGGAGCGTCCGATCGAATGCAGCATCATCACGCCGTCATCGGTGAGCAGTTCGGCACAGCGCTTGAAGAACGTGTCATAGTGGTCGACGCCGACATGCTCGAACATGCCGACTGAAATGATGCGGTCAAATGGACCGGGAACGTCGCGATAATCCTGCATCAGGAAGGTCGGTGCGCTCGCGCGTGGCCGCTCGCTGGCGCGCGCCTGCGAGACGTCGAACTGTTCGCGCGACAGCGTGATGCCGGTGACCTTGGTCGATGCGATATCCGCCAGATAGAGCGCCAGCCCGCCCCAACCGGAGCCGATGTCGAGGATGCGCTGACCGTTCGCCACGAGCAGCTTGGCAGCCAGATGGCGCTTCTTAGCGAGCTGGGCATCGTCGAGGGAGGATTCAGGCGTTTCGAAATACGCGCAACTGTATTGCTTGTCGCTGTCGAGAAAGAGCGAATAGAGCTTGCCGTCGAGATCGTAGTGCCGCGCCACGTTATTCTTGGAACGACTGCGCGGATTGAACTGCTGAATGTTGCGGACAAGATAGCGCAGCCACCATTGCAGCTTGGCCCAGCGTGGGATCATGTCGGGCTGGTCGAGGGCGATGGCCAGCACATCGGCGATCGAGCCCTGTTCGATGACGAGAGCGCCTTCGGTATAGACTTCGCCGAAGGTCAGTTCGGGGTCGAGCAGCACCTGTCTTTCCGCTGCCCTGGTCGCGAACCGTAGTGCTACCGCTTGTCCGGTGCCATCACCGCATGTGAAGCGGAAGCCGCTCGCGGTTGTGACTGTCATCGTTCCGCGCCGGATATACCGGCTGAGAAAGAACTGTAACACACGGTCCATCGCCACCACCCAACGGTCGATTAGACGCGCGCCAGAGGTGCAGGCCCATCGTTGCCTAGCGTGGACCCTTGTGCGCAATCTGGCGCATCCAGAGATATTAGTGTCGATGCCGGCTCTGTTCCAGTGCCATGGCTGCACATGGGATATCTCAAATCGCCATGCTTCTCGGCCGCTTCATTCGCATCCGCGCACTTCCATTCGCGCCGCAATAAGATAAAAGATGCGGCGCGCACGTGGTGTGACGGCTCAATCCCCTGAGACATCCCACGGCGAATGTGGACGCGGACGACGCCAGTAGATTTGGACATCTGTGGATTTGTAAGCGTACCAGTACGGGTCGACATCCGGCTTGCTGCGTTGCGGCAATGCGAGGACAAAGTCCCGCGAGAGTGACGGTTTCGACATTTGGAGGATAATATGCTTGGCCGGGCGCTTGGTTCCGCCGCGTTAGCGATTGCAGTTTGTTTTTCGGTCTTCGCGCCGGCGCAGGCCCAAAACCTTGAGGCCGGCAAAAGCCCGGCACAGATTTTCAACGGAGCATGCACGGTCTGTCACAAGAGTCCGCGCGGTCTGGTGAAGTCGGTGCCGCCGAATGCGCTGCCGACATTTTTGCGTCAGCACTACACCACCAGCAGTGATATGGCCGGTGCGTTGAGCAGCTATCTGCTCGCCAATGGAGCTGTCGACCGTCGTCCCGGTGCCGCCGAGACGCCGCGGCGCGGTCGGGAGGCGGCGCCCGCCGTTGCTGCACCGGTGGCGGCACCTCAGCCTGCGCCTTCGCAGAATAGTTGGTGGCCGTTCCAGCGGCAGCCGGCGGCGCAGACCGCCGTGCCGGACGGTGCGGGTGAGGCACCGCAACATCCCAGCCGCAAGCAACGCACGAAACACAAGAAGAAGAGCAAGGCCGCACCGGCTCAGGAAACTGCGCCGAAATCAGAGCTGTCTCATAGCGCGGCTGGTAGCGATACTACCAAGCCGGAGGGCGCGAGTTCGCCTGCGCCAAAGTCAGAGCCGGCACAGAGCGTGCCGGCGCAGCGGCCCGATCCGGTGCCGGCCGTGACGCCGGCGGCGGAGCCAAAAGCTGCTGAACCAAAGGCTTCGGAGCCTAAGTCATCGGACTCGAAAGCCGACTAGCTCCGCGGGCTCCAGTTCTGAGGCGATGCTGCTAATCTAGAATTATCATATATAACAAATAGAAATGGCCAGACTTGAATCTGAATTATCAGGTGTCGAGTCTGGCCATTTTGACGTCTGAGTGGAGCTTAGGACTCCGCGGCTCCGCCTTCACGCTCGTCGTCGTGCTGCGCTTCCGGATCGAAGAACTCACCGGCCGCGGCCAGCGCTTCGGCGGCAGCGTCGAGATCTTCCTGACGGCTGCTGACGTCTTCGCCGCGATTGATGCGCTCGGCTTCGTCGGCGCTGCGGGCCACGGTGACGCTCACCGACACCTCGACTTCGGGGTGCACGGCGATGGAAACGCCATGCTGGCCGATGGTCTTGATCGGGTGGTCGAGCAGCACCTGGCTGCGGCTCAGGGTAATGCCGTCGCTTTCGAACGACGCCATGATATCGCGCACCGACACCGATCCGAACAGCTGGCCGGTTTCGGACGCCTGACGCAGGATGACGACGTTACGGCCGTCGATCTTCTCCGCGACCTTAGTGGCTTCGCCCTTGGCCTTCAGGTTGCGGGCTTCGAGGTCGGCCTTCATGCCGTCGAACTTGGCCCGGTTATCGGCGGTGGCGCGCAGCGCCTTGTTGCGCGGCAGCAGGAAGTTGCGGGCAAAACCGTCCTTGACGCGGACGACATCGCCCATCTGGCCGAGCTTGGCGACACGTTCGAGTAGAATGACTTCCATGATGGATCTCCTGTTTTGAGTGACGTTCGGTTGCTGTGATCAGGTAGAGGAAAGGGGTGGAGGCCTTCGTTGCAGGTAGCGTTGGCGGATGCCGAAAAAGGCGTCGATAATGCCGAGCGTGATCATCGCGATGACTGGCCAGCCGAACACCAGCACCAGTGCGTAAGCGAAGCTGAGGACGACGCCGCGGCTTTTGATGCCCAGCGTGACCGTGTGCAGAACGGCAAAGCCGGTCAGGGCGTAGCCCAGCATCAGCGCGGCCGTGGCGATTTGCGCGAGCAGCGCCAGCAATCCGCCGGTGAAGCAGAGCGCTAGTGCGACAAACAACGCCACCAATGTCATCGGCGGCATGCTGACCTCACGCAACACCGGCCATGGGCGCCGCAGCCGCCCCGAGGCCGACGTGACATAAGCGGCGAGCCAGACGTTCAGCGTCAGCGTCGTCATCGCGATGATGGTTGCCGCCGCCGGCGCAATGGCCGCGAGCGCGTCGATGATCTGTGTCGATTCGGTTGGAGCGGACGGCATCTGCATGATGCGTCCCAGGCCGTGGCGAAGCCCGGCCGCGATGGTTTCGCTATCGGTGCCGAGCGTGAAGAGGGCTGACACCGTGGTGAGGGCGGCGAAGCCTGCGATCCAGAGCAGGAGGCGTCCGACGGGATACCATTCGACTGCGTCAACGGGAGGTGTAGCTCCTCCGACTGTGGCTCCAGTCGTTGGCCGTCCTAGCAAAACGAGATGGCCGAGCCACCATGCCGGCAAGGCCACCGCCAAAAGGAAGGCGACCAGATAAGGCAGGCTGAAAATCAGGCCGAGCGTGCCAGCCGCCAAGATGCCGCCGATCGCGGCGCCGGCCGGTCCCCAGCCGATTGCGGCCAGCATCAGCGGCAGCGGTGCCAGATAGAACAGCAGCAGCGATATCAGCGCACCCGAACTGATCGAGGCGAACATCAGCGCTGAAGCGCAGCCGGCCGCAATGGCGATGAGGAGACCGATCATCATGAGCTGTCCCGCCCCCTTCGAGCGGTTAGGGGCGGTAAGCCCCAACTGTCGGCAACCGGTGTCCCGGAAGCCTTATGAAGTTTTCAAGAAGTTGGCCGCGGCGAACGCCGCGGCCGGTATCGATTTAGCGGATCACGTAGGGAAGCAGACCGAGGAAGCGGGCGCGCTTGATGGCGCGGGCCAGTTCACGCTGCTTCTTGGCGGAGACGGCCGTGATGCGGCTCGGCACGATCTTGCCGCGCTCGGAGACGTAACGCATCAGCAGCTTGGAATCCTTGTAATCGATCTTCGGCGCATTCGGGCCCGTGAACGGGCAGGTCTTGCGACGACGGAAAAACGGACGGCGAGCACCTGCATCAGCCATGGTCAATTACTCCTGAGAAGCTGCTGCGGAAGCGTCGACGTCGTCGCGCGAGCGGCGCGGACCACGATCGCCACGGAAGCCACCGCCTTCGCGGTCGCCACGGAAGCCGCCGCCACGGTCGTCGCGATCACGGTCGCGATCAGCCTTGCGCATCATCGCCGACGGACCTTCCTCGAGTTCCTCGACGCGAACGGTCAGGTAGCGGATGACGTCTTCGTTAATGCGCTCCTGACGCTCGATCTCGGCAACCACGGCCGCCGGGCCATCGATGTTGAGCAGCACGAAGTGCGCCTTGCGATTCTTGTTCATACGGTAGGTGAGGGAGCGCACGCCCCAGTTCTCGGTCTTGGTGACCTTGCCACCGAGGCTCTCGATCACGCCGGTGATCTGCGTGGTCAATTCCTCGACCTGCTGGGCGCTCGCATCCTGACGCGCGAGAAAAACATGCTCATAAAGAGGCATGGGTGTCCTTTCCAAGTGTTAGCGCGGTTCCCGGCGGCAAGCCCTTCGAACCCTTCGGAAAGGACTCGAACGCTCAGAAGGCGGAAGCACGGGACGACGGACCGATTGGCCCTATCTCATCACGATCGCTAGAAGTGAAAATGCTGAGATCGTCCGTTCAGCTCCCGGCCGGGATCCACGGATGGCGCGGGTTATACGGATTTCGGTCAGCTTTGCAAGGGAAAGCGGTGAGAAACAGGGGTTTTATGTGCCAATCGGCCGGTCGCGGAAGTCACCTCCTTGACATAAAGCCCGATGGCAGTGTCTTTCGGCCCACTTACAGGATTTCAGGGGCGCAGATGACCGCAGCATTCACCTTCCCGGGACAGGGTTCCCAGATGGTCGGCATGGGCAAGGCCCTCGCAGACGCTTTTCCAGCCGCACGCGCGGTGTTCGAGGAAGTCGATGCGGCGCTGGGGGAGAAGCTCAGCACCATCATCTGGGAAGGCCCCGGCGAAACCCTGCAACTGACGGAAAACGCCCAGCCGGCGCTGATGGCGGTGTCGCTCGCGACGCTGCGGGTGCTGGAGACGGAAGCCGGGATTTCGGTGGCGAAGGATGCCGCTTTCGTGGCCGGCCATTCGCTGGGCGAATATTCGGCCCTGGCTGCTGCGGAGAGCTTCTCCATCAGCGATACCGCCCGCCTGCTGCGGACACGCGGTCTTGCGATGCAAAAGGCGGTTCCGGTCGGCGTCGGCGCCATGGCCGCGCTGCTCGGGCTCGATTACGAGACGGCCGTGGCCGTCGCCGAGGAGGCCGCGCAGGGCGACGTCTGCCAGGCTGCCAACGACAACGGCGGCGGTCAGGTCGTGGTCTCCGGCGATAAAGCGGCGGTCGAGCGAGCCACCGAGATTGCCAAGGGCAAGGGCGCCAAGCGGGCGATGCTGTTGCCGGTATCCGCGCCGTTCCACTGCCGCCTGATGCAGCCCGCGGCCGACGTGATGGCCAAGGCGCTGTCCGAGGTGACGGTCAATCGTCCCGTTGTGCCACTGGTATCGAACGTGCTGGCAGCGCCGATCTCCGACCCGGAAGAGATTCGCAAGCGGCTCGTCGAGCAGGTCACCGGCACTGTGCGCTGGCGGGAATCGGTCGCCTATATGGCGTCGGAGGGCGTAACGCATTTCCTTGAGATCGGCGCCGGCAAGGTGCTCAGCGGTCTGGTCAAGCGGATCGCGGATGGTGCGGTCGGCGTTGCGATCGGCGGTCCCAACGATATCGCGGCCGCCAAGGATGCATTGGCTGCGGCGCGTCCCGCCTGAATTGAGCGGCAACGCCGCACGAAGGAGAATTCGATGTTCGATTTGACTGGCAGAACCGCGCTCGTCACTGGTGCGAGCGGTGGCATCGGCGGCGCAATCGCCAAGGCGCTGTATGGGCAGGGCGCGACCGTGGCGGTGTCCGGAACGCGGCGCGAGCAGCTTGAAAAATTGGCCGGCGAACTCGGCGAGCGCAGCCACGTCCTGCCGTGCAATCTCGCCGATACCGCCGATGTCGAGGCGCTGATTCCCGCTGCCGAGAAGGCGATGGGACAGGTCGACATTCTCATTTGCAACGCCGGCATCACCCGCGACAATCTATTCGTGCAATTGCGCGACGAAGATTGGGACGACGTCATCAAGATCAATCTCACCGCGACCTTCCGCCTGACACGCGCCGCGACCAAATTGATGATGCGCAAGCGTTTCGGCCGCATCATCGCGATCACGTCAGTGGTCGGCGTCACCGGTAATCCGGGGCAGGGCAATTACACCGCCTCGAAGGCCGGCCTGATCGGCATGATCAAGACGCTGGGCGCCGAGTATGCCCGCCGCAATGTCACCGCGAACTGCATCGCGCCGGGTTTCATCGCGACCCCGATGACCGATGTGCTCAATGAGAAGCAGCGAGAAGCGATCCTGACCAAGGTTCCGGCCGGCAGGCTCGGCTCACCGGACGATATCGCCGCCGCAGCGGTCTATCTGAGTTCGAACGAAGCTGCGTACGTCACTGGCCAAACCATCCACGTCAACGGTGGAATGGCGATGATTTGAGATATTTCACGGCGTATTCGGGCAACCGTGGACCGCATCCCGGGCCGTATAGTCAAGGCTGGGGAAGTATGGTAACCGGACCCCGATGGGTAGGCAAAGAAGCCATTGCAGGATTCCGAAACCATGTATATTGGCGTTGCCGGACCTGACGTCGTTCGCCGGGTCTCCGTGGGTTGCGACGGAGCGATTGCAACAGAGCGCAGCTACGACGGGATCTAACTAGTTAAGCACCACGACGGCTCGTATCGTCCAACGGTCGAGTCCAATTGAACAAGCACGAGGTTGAACGATGAGCGAGATTGGCGAGCGGGTTAAGAAGATCGTGGTGGAACACCTTGGTGTTGAACCCGAGAAGGTGGTCGACAACGCGAGCTTCATCGACGACCTCGGCGCCGACAGCCTGGATACCGTCGAACTGGTGATGGCGTTCGAGGAAGAATTCGGCTGCGAAATTCCCGACGACGCGGCGGAAACCATCCTCACCGTCGGCGATGCCACCAAGTTCCTCGAAAAGAACGCAAAAAGCTAATACACCTACTGGGTGTCGATGAAGCCGGACGGGTCGTGATCGCGCGGTCCACCGGCTTCTTGCTGTTGATCGTGAACATCTATCGGCGGGAGTGCTCGATATGAGGCGTGTTGTCGTCACCGGCCTGGGCATGGTTACGCCGCTTGGCTGTGGTGTCGAGCCGACCTGGAAGCGCATTCTCAACGGTGAGAGCGGCGCCAGAAAGATCGGCACGTTCGAGGTATCGGATCTTCCCAGCCATATCGCCTGCATGATTCCCCGCGGCGATGGCACCAACGGCACCTTCAACGCCGACCAGTGGATGGAGCCCAAGGACCAGCGCAAGGTCGATGACTTCATCGTCTTCGCAATGGCCGCGGCGCGTCAGGCGTTGGACGATGCCAACTGGCATCCGGCGACCGAAGAGGACCGCTGCGCGACCGGGACCCTGATCGGCTCCGGGATCGGCGGCCTATCCGGCATTGCCGACGCCGCCATTCTGGTCAAGGAACGGGGACCGCGCAAGCTGTCGCCGTTCTTCATTCCCGGCCGCCTGATCAATCTCGCATCCGGCTATGTTTCGATCGAGCATGGCCTGAAGGGACCGAACCACTCGGTGGTGACGGCGTGCTCGACGGGTGCGCACGCCATCGGCGATGCCGGTCGTCTGATCGCGCTCGGCGATGCCGACGTGATGGTTGCCGGCGGTACCGAATCGCCGATCTGCCGCCTTGCGATGGCCGGCTTCTGCGCGTTGCGTGCGCTGTCCAGCGGCTTCAATGACACGCCGGAGAAGGCATCTCGCCCTTACGACAAGGATCGTGACGGTTTCGTCATGGGCGAGGGCGCGGGCGTTGTCGTGCTGGAGGAATACGAACACGCCAAGAAGCGCGGCGCGAAGATTTACGCCGAGATCATCGGCTATGGCCTGTCGGGCGACGCCTATCACATCACGGCACCGGCGCCGGACGGCGACGGTGGCTTCCGCTGCATGAGCGCGGCGTTGAAACGCGCCGGCATCGAGCCCGCCGATATCGATTATATCAACGCGCACGGGACCTCGACGCCTCTCGGCGACGAGATCGAACTGGGCGCGGCGCAGCGGCTGCTCGGCAACGCAGCGTCCAAGGTGTCGATGTCGTCGACCAAGTCCTCGACCGGACATCTGCTCGGCGCGGCCGGTGCGATCGAAGCGATCTTCTCCATTCTGGCGATCCGCGACAATATCGCGCCGCCGACCATCAATCTCGATTCCCCGTCGGTCGAAACCCCGATCGATCTCGTTCCCAAGACGGCGCGCTCGCGGGAAATTAATGTCGCATTGTCGAATTCCTTCGGCTTCGGCGGCACCAACGCATCGGTCATCATGCGGCGCGTGACGAATTGATCGTTGCCGGAGGCGCGTTCCTCCGTTTCGCCGTATTCCACCCTGAATCCTGTCGCGCCGTCTGTTCGCGTTCACTCGGATTCCGTGAACGTCGTTGCGTTGCGGTGCGACTGATACGGCGATATCTCGCAATGTGGCGAGGGCAACAATCGTTCGGATCGAATCAATGCGGGATGACAACGTGTTTTCCAGATGCAGCGATGTCGTGATCCGAAATCCGCTTCGCACTTTTCGGCAAAATGCTTTAATGCTGACGATGGGCATAGGGTTATGATCGAGCCGACGGGATACCATCTTGCATGAGTGAGGGATCACCCATTTCGCCGCGCAGCCCGCGCGCTGCGTTGGAGCCGGAACAACTCCCGCCGCCGCCCAAGCGTTCCGATCGTGCGCGCAATCCATTCGTCGTGGTCGGCAACGCGATCATTACGATCCTGCTGCTGGCCATGATCGGCGGCGGTGGATTGTACGTCTACGGCAAGCAGAAGATCGAAGCGCCCGGACCGCTCGAACAGGACAAGGTCGTCAATATCCCGCAGCGCTCCGGCATGTCGGATATCGCCGACATTCTGCAACGTGAAGGCGTGATCGATAACAATCGCTGGGCCTTCATCGGCAGCGTGTTCGCGTTGAAGGCGCGATCCGATCTCAAACCCGGCGAATATCTTTTCACCAAGAATGCCAGCCTGCGTGAAGTGATCGGTACCATCGTCGAGGGCAAGGTGGTGCAGCATTCGATCACCATTCCGGAAGGGTTGACCTCCGAGCAGATTGTGGCGCGCATCACCGAGAATGACATTTTCTCCGGCACGATTCATGCGATTCCCAGCGAAGGCTCGCTGTTGCCGGAGACCTACAAGTTTCCGCGCGGCGCGCAGCGCGAGCAGGTGATCGCGCGGATGCAGCAAGCGCAGCGTCGTGTGCTTGCCGACGTCTGGGAGCGCCGCAATCGCGACCTGCCACTGAAGACGCCGGAGCAACTCGTGACGCTGGCCTCGATCGTCGAGAAGGAAACCAGCAAGCCGGACGAACGCAGCCGGGTGGCGGCCGTGTTCATCAATCGGTTGCAAAAGAAGATGAAGTTGCAGTCCGATCCGACCATCATCTACGGGCTTGTCGGCGGCAAGGGTACTCTCGGACGTCCGATCAAGCGCAGCGAGATCCAGCAGCCGTCGCCTTACAACACCTATGTGGTCGATGGCCTGCCGCCCGGGCCGATCGCCAATCCGGGCCGTGCTTCGCTTGAAGCCACCGCGAACCCGGCGCGGACACGCGATCTGTTCTTCGTGGCCGACGGCACCGGTGGGCATAGCTTCACCGAAACCTACGATCAGCATCAGAAGAACGTTGCCAAGCTGCGGGCCCTGGAAAAGCAGATCCAGAACGATACCGTCGAGCCGCCGGAAGAGGCGCCGACCGGATCGGCCGCACCCAATGCGGGCGATCAGACCAAGGCGACAGCGGAGCAACCGTCCGCAACTCCCAACCCGGAAGCGAAGGCGAAGGGCGCGGCGCAGAAGTCCTCTCACAGGCCGGCGCGCTCCGAGCGACGGTAACGTCTCGAACCGGCGCGAGCCGGCTCGGATGGCAGACCCGGCGTCGTTCATGGGCACGGGTGGTCGCTTGATCGAGCGCGTTTTCTTCGCGCGAACCGGTATTCAGTTCGCGGGAAATCGCTATAGTGCGCGAGCGCTAGAGCATGATCCCGAAAGGTGGAATCCGGTTTTTGGAAGAGATAATGCTCAAACAAGATAAACGGCGGGGCTGATTCAACGCAGTAGGATCAGCCCCCAGTCAGAATTCCTCATTTTCAGATTGGAGCAAGTGACGCGATGGCGCTGTCGAGCATGACCGGCTTTGCGCGAAGCCACGGCACGAGCGGACCCTACACGTTCGAATGGGAACTGAAATCGGTCAACGCCAAGGGCTTCGACTTCCGGATGCGCCTGCCGCCGGGGTGGGACGATGTCGAATTGAGCGCACGTAAACGCGCCACAGAATTGCTGTCACGCGGTACAGTCTACGCCAATCTCAACGTCAAGCGATCCATCGCAGCTTCCAATATCCGCGTCAACGAAGACGTTCTGGCGGCCGTGGTCAGAATCGCCGGGCAGCTTGCCGCGCGCATCGACGCGGTCGCGCCGAGCATCGATGGCTTGCTAGCGATCAAGGGCGTGATCGAAGTGGCGGAGCCGGAGGCGAATGAGGCCGAGGAGCAGGCCGCACGCGTAGCGGTTGCTGCGTCGTTTGAACAGGCGCTCGCCAGCCTGATCGATATGCGCAAACGTGAGGGTGCGACGCTGGGCGATGTCCTGAAGCAGCGGCTGGATCAGATCGAGCAACTCGCGGGACGGGCTGAGAAAGCTCCGGGGCGCCAACCCGAAGCTATCCGCGCGCGGCTTGCTGAACAAATTGCGGTACTCATCAGCGCCTCCGATCGTTTCGATAGCGATCGGCTCACTCAGGAAGCCCTGCTGATGGCGACCAGGGCCGACATCCGCGAAGAACTCGACCGCATCGCCTCGCACCTGTCGCAATCGCGCGCGTTGCTCGATAAGGGCGGGGCAGTCGGACGCCGGCTGGATTTCCTGGCGCAGGAATTCAACCGCGAGGTGAACACCTGCTGTTCGAAATCCAACGATCTTGAATTGACCAACACCGGACTGGAGATGAAGAACGTCGTCGAACAGTTCCGCGAGCAAGTACAGAATCTCGAATGAATGACGCAGACCAGGGTTTTCGTGGTGTCGAACGGCGTGGACTGATGTTCGTTCTGTCGTCGCCCTCCGGCGCGGGCAAGACGACACTGTCGCGCATGCTGGTGAAGGAAACGCCGGATCTCCAGATGTCGATATCCGCAACGACACGCGCGAAGCGGCCGGGCGAGGTTGATGGTCGCGATTATTTTTTCATCGATCAACCTCGCTTCGATGCGATGGTCAAAACCGGCGAACTGCTCGAATGGGCCAAGGTTTTTGACAACAGCTACGGCACGCCGCGCAAACCAGTTGAGGATGCGCTGGCTGCCGGCAAGGATGTGTTGTTCGATATCGATTGGCAAGGCACGCAGCAATTGCGCGACCGCCAAGCGAACGATGTCGTCAGCGTTTTCATTCTGCCGCCGTCAGTGCAGGCGCTGGAGCAACGTCTCCATACACGAGCACAGGATTCCGACGAGGTGATCCGCGGCCGCATGAAGAAGGCCGGCGATGAAATGAGCCATTACGATGCGTATGACTACATTGTCGTCAATGACAACATCGGGATTGCATTCGAGGCGGTGAAGGCGATCTTGCGAGCCGAGCAGCTCAAGCGCGAGCGCCAGGTGGGCCTGGGCGCGTTTGTACAGAAGCTCAGGCAACAGCTTTAACGCAACGGCCGCGTTGCGTTCGGCCGTTGCGCCTTATTGCTTCGTAGCCGTCCAGCGACCGTGACAGCCATCCGATCGCTGAAAAGTCCCCGATCCGCTGCGGCCGGAAAAACGGCCGCGGCTGGTGACGCCGATGCCGTTGTAATTTCCGCTGCCGGTAATCGATCCGTTGGCGCTCACCGATCCGCTGCCGTAATTTCCGGTCAACCTTCGTCCGCTCACCACTACGGTTTCCCGGAAGGTGTCAGAGCAGTTGACCCCGGCGCTCGAAATCGACCATGCGCCATCGAGGTTGCCACCGCTTCCAGCGTTATGCGAGGCAGCCGGTCGATGGCTCTCTTTCGGCCTACTCTGCCTTGCAGGGCGTTCTGGCGCAGCCTCACGCGATCCCGACAATGATTTCTCGCGGTTGCCAATGGTGCCGCCCATGCTGCCGGATTGGGCAAGGCGGACATGATTGGCCGCATGCGGCGTAATCGCCCCGGACAGTTCGGTCACGGATGCCGATGCAGTCATTGGCGAGAGGCAAAGAAACGCGGTGCTCAGAACTGTCGGCACTAGCCGCACATGGAAAGAAACGTTCATTCGAACAACCTCACGTGTCATCGTTGATCGGGGAGACCGGAGCCGTCAGCACAAACGGCGCCAATGATGTTGCAGGCTTTTCCCGACTTACCGCAGGCGTCGAGTGCCTCGAACTTGGCTTTGTCGATGGTGTCGCGCGCCATCAACGACCATTGTTTGCCGGAAATCGCGAAGGCGCCGCAGGTCTTGCCATAGAAGCTCAGTTCGATCGGGCATTTGGACGAACCGCATTTGGCGCGCGCATCGGCAACGGCTTCCTTGCGTGAGGCGTGTCCCCAGGACAGGCCCCATTTGCCGCTGTCTTCACCGTAGACAATCGAACCCCACGGACCGACGTGCTTGGTTTCACGCAAACGCCGCAGCAATCCTTCGGTCGCTTCGCCGGTCTGCGGCAGGCCATTGACGGACTGGAAGTCGCGGATCGCCACATTGATGGCTGGTTTCCCGCTTCGCGTTTCCGGATCGAAATTCAGTTCGTAGAGCCGCTCCTTGATTTCCTGAAGCCGTGCCCGATCGGTAATCGCCCTAGCGTCATCATTGTCATCACCGCGGGGCGATAGCGTCAGCCCCGCTTCCCGTCGTGACGGTTCCGCGGCCAGAGGTGCTGCGTGCGGAATGAAGTCGAAGGCCCCGTCGATCGGCGACGACGGGGCCCGCGGCCTCGCATTGTTCGTCAGATTGTCGAGCCGCGTGACATTGACGGAGCTGAAATTGCCGACGATGAGCGCAACGTGCTTTTCCGCGGAGGCGTCCGCGGTGACCAGAACGAGGATGGCAATCGTTGCGAAGAGAAATTTCGCAATAGAAAAAAACGGCGTCGGCATGACGGCACGATCCGGCGGCAATCCCCGGACGTTAGCAGCAGATCGTGGATTTGGGAAAGGGGCCGGCAGGATCGCGGACGCGGATCGCTTGCGCTGACGATGAGGCCCTCTCGGCGCGCCGGGATACGGTTGGGTGTCTCGCACCGCAACCGTATCCGCAGATGCAGGAAGCCCGAACTTCCGTTTAGTTGCAGAGCATGATGCGGCCGACCACCTTGCCGGCACGCAGTTCGTCGATCCATTTCTGGACGTCGCGCATCGGCTCTTCCTTGATCGGCGGCGGCTGGATCTTGCCGGCGCGGGCGAGTGCCAGCAACTCCTTGCCTTCCGCCAGGGTGCCGACCATGAAGCCTTCGATGGTCATGCGCTTGTAGATCCACTGCACCATCGGCAGGCTGAAATTGCCACCCATTAGTCCCGACACCACGATCTTGCCGCCACGTGCGACGGTCGAGACAGCGAAGCCCATCGACTTCTCGTTGCCGGCGAAATCGACAACGCCATCGAAGCCGCCGCCGCTTTCCTTGAGCATCCGTTTGACCACATCCGGTTCTGACGGATCGTAGGCGACGGACGCACCGTTCTTGAGCGCGGCTTCGCGCGCGGCCGGGCTCAGGTCGGCGACCGCGATGTCCTGCTTGAACATGGCCTTCGCAAAAGAGAGGCCCATCATGCCGACACCACCGAGGCCGATCAGCAGCAGGTTGCGCTGGCGCGGACGGTCGACCAGCCGCTTCAGGGCACCGTAGGCGGTCACGCCCGAGCACATCAGCGTCGCCGCTAAGTTGACTGGCAAAGGATCGTATTCGAGCAGGTACTTAGCGTCCGGCACCAGCACATGGGTGGCGAAGCCGCCGTCGATGGAGACGCCCATGAAGCGATGCTTGGCGCAAAGGTTCTCGTCGCCGTTAAGGCAGTCGTTGCACTTACCGCAGCCGATCCACGGAAAGACCGCGTACTTCTTCCCGATCAGGTCGCGCGGCGCATCCGGGCCGACCTCGTCGACCACGCCGGCGATCTCGTGACCGAGCGTGAATGGCAGCGTCATGCCGCGCGTAGTGTCGAGCCGCTTGCCGTTGCCCAGATCGGCGTAGCCGTCCTGGATATGCAGGTCGGAGTGACAAAGTCCGCAGCGCTCGATGCGGACCAGCACCTCGCGGCCTTGCGGCTTGGGTGTATCGACGATGGTTTCGCACAACGGCGCATCGAACTTGACCAGTGATTGACGAAACATCTGCGCCATTGCGTATTCTCCTAGACCGATTGGGAATTTTCGGCCCGTATATTGGCCAATTCGCGCGCCATGGCAACAAAGCCTGCCAATGGAATTGTTTCGGCGCGCTGGGTGGGGTCGAGAGCGGCCGCGGCGGCAAGCCGCTCAGGGGCGACACCGAGCGATTTGAGGCTCTGGCGGATCATCTTGCGGCGCTGGCCGAATGCCGCGGCGGCGACTTGCTCCAGCGCCTTGCGGTCGCATGACATCGGAGCGGGGCGCGGCAGCAGCCGCACCACCGAGGACGTGACCTTCGGCGGTGGGACAAACGCGGCGCGTGAAATGTCGAACAGGATCTTGGTTTCGGCGCGCCAGTTGGCGAGCACGGCCAGTCGCCCGTAGGCTTCCTCATTGTCGTGCGCGACGATACGCTCGGCGACCTCGCGCTGAAACATCAGCACCATCGTGTCGTACCATGGCGGCCAGGGCTCGACAGACAGCCAGCCGACCAAGAGCGCCGTGGCGATATTGTAGGGCAGGTTGGCGACGATTTTCGCGCGCTCCTCACCCAGCAGCGGGCGCGGATCAAATGTCATGGCGTCGGCGCAGACGATCTCCAGCCGCCCCGGGTAATGCGCTGCGATTTCCTCCAGCGGCCCCAGGGCGCGCTCGTCACGCTCGATGGCGATCACCCGCCTGGCGCCGACGGCGAGCAGGGCACGGGTGAGCCCGCCAGGACCGGGGCCGATCTCGATGACGGTCGATTGCTCAAGCGGTCCGGCCGCCCGCGCGATCCTCGCCGTGAGGTTCAAATCGAGCAGGAAGTTCTGCCCCAGCGATTTGCGGGCCGACAGTTGATGACGCTTGATGACGTCACGCAGCGGCGGCAGATCGTCGATCGCACTCATCCCTGCGATGCCGCCATGCGTGCGGCGAGTCGAAGCGCGGCAATCAAGCTTGACGGATTGGCGCGTCCGGTCCCGGCGATGTCGAAGGCCGTGCCGTGGTCCGGCGAGGTGCGGATGAAGGGCAGGCCGAGCGTGACGTTGACGCCATCGTCGAACGCCAGCGTCTTGATCGGGATCAGGGCCTGATCGTGATACATGCAGACGGCGCAGTCGTAGGTCTGGCGTGCGGCGGCATGGAACATGGTATCGGCCGGCAGCGGGCCGCGCGCATCGATGCCTTCGGCACGCAGAATCGCGACCGCAGGCGCAACGATGGCTTGATCCTCGTACCCGAGTGAGCCGCCTTCGCCGGCGTGCGGATTGAGGCCGGCGATCGCCAGGCGCGGTCGCGCGATTCCGAAGCGCTTGATCAAGTCGGCGACGAGGATGCGCGAGGTGGTGACGATGGTTTCGCTGGTCAATTGCGCGATCGCTTCGCGCAACGGCACGTGAATCGTGACCGGCACGACAGCGAGCGTCGGAGACCACAGTAACATTACGGGCAGCGGCGTTCCGTCGTCGTGCGTCGCGAGTTCGGCGAGAAATTCGGTGTGGCCAGGATGCGCGAAGCCGGCATCGTACAACACGCTCTTGGCGATCGGGTTGGTCACGACCGCGGCAGCGCGACCAGCGGTGACGTCATCGACGGCGCGACGAATGGCGGAGATGGCAATGGGAGCGCTGCTTGCGTCAGGATGACCGGGCTTGGCCGTGGGGGCTTCGCCGATGTTGACGACGGGCAGGGCTTGCGCAAAGGCGTTCGCCGCGCCTTGCGGCTCGACTTCGGTGACGGGGATCTCGACGCCAAGAGATTGCGCGCGCCTGCGGATGAAGTCGGCGTTGCCGAGCAGATAGAACGGCGGGATCTGATTTTCGGCACGGCCGCGCCAGGCCGCGATCGTAATATCGGGGCCGATCCCCGCCGGCTCGCCTACGGTCAGTGCGAGAGGTTTCTGCATTGATCTGCGGCCCATGCCCACTCGAAAGACAGTCCTGCTCGCCAAAGCAGGCAGCGACGGCGTTGCCTGTTCATAAATGCGGTTCGAGCGAGGTCATTTCGAGCGGTCCGCAATCCGAGGTGAAGCGCAGGTCGCTTCCGACTTCCGGCATCACGCTCTATCGATACTCGATCATCGCCGCCTTGCGGATGTCCTGGAGGTAGGACTTCGATTTCGACTCGTACTTCTGCATATAGAGTTTTTCACGGATTTTGCGCTGTTCGGGGGTGTCGCCGCTGGTCGGCTTGCGCTCGCAAAGTGCGACCATCTCGATGCCTTGCCGTGTGACCTCCGGGGCGGTCAGGTGGCCAATGGGGGTCTTGTCCAGCAATTCGCGAAGGGCTTGCGGCAAATCAGCCGAGGTCTTGACCACCGTGTCGCGGATCGTCGCGTTGCGCATCGAACGAAACAGCGTATTGGCATCATCGCAGCTTTGCACGCGGCTTCGCAGGGCTTCAGCTTCCTTGCGGCGCATTTCGATGGTCGCCGGAGCCGAACCGCGTGGGACCACCAGCACGATGGGGCGCATCTGATATTCGAAGTTGCTGCTGTCGCTCTTTCCGTCCACAAGATCGCCAGATGCCGTGCGGACCACCTTGTCGCTGACCATGAGGCTGTCCTTGAAGCGGCCGCGGACGAGGCTGCTCCAGACCATTTCCGCCCTGACCCGGTCGCGCAAAGTTCCCGGTCGAATGCCTCTACTCGCCAGCGTCTGGATGAGTTGTTCGGGCGACATGCGCATCCGCTGCGCCATCGAGGCGATGGATGCATCGATATCGGAGGCGGACGGGTCGACGCCGTATTTTTTGGCTTCCTTGATCTTGACCTTCTCGTCGATCAATTCCTCAAGGACCTGTTTGCGGCTACCCTTTTGGTTCGACAGCGCCTGTAACCGCATCCGCTGGTCGATATCGTAATTGGTGATCGGCTCGCCATTGACCATCGCGGCGACGGACTGGGCTCGTGCGGGCGTGACGCCAAGGGTTGCCGAAAGGGCGGCGATGGAGATCAGAGCCGAGAATGCCAGACGAAGCGTAAAAGTCATCATATCCTGTGTTGACGAGCTTTCGGGCTAGAACTTTGGTCCACTGGGTTGCGGAGCGGCGAACTCGATGCGCGTCGCGTGATTAATAGACACCGGATCCATTGGAGCCGGCTGACGTCTGGCCCAAGGTTCGCAATCCGAGTTGCAGCATGACAGCATGGCTAAGCTGTGGCGCTACGCCGCTCGTATACGACGAATACGAGTAGTTGGTGACGTAGTTAACGCCCAGGATGAAACAGTCGTCAACATAGCCGAAGCCGATGGCGTAGGTGTCGATCGAACTGCTCTCGAGATTGAAGCGAGCCGCGCCGGTCGCTACCCAGTTCGAGGCCAGCTTGATCGAGCCGCTGCCCAGAATGCCCGACCGCCGGGTCAGGTAGCCGAGGTCAGGCTGCGCGGCATAGTCGCCATACATCAGGCTGACCGACCACCGATTAAAGCTGGCGCGACCTTCAACTTCGAGCCGTTGAACCGCACCGGTCGCTTCGTCGAAACGGGCGCGCGAACTGAACGAATAGGTGCTGTTGGGCGCATAAGCGATGCTGGCGACGTAGTCCGACACCGGCTTTTGCAGGCCGGAATCCACGGCTGTGTTGGTGGCATCGGCGACCGCGAACGAGTTCATGCCGAACAAGTGATACGACTGCCCGAACATCGCCTTGACGGTGCCGCCATGATCGAACTGGGTCGTGGCCTGAATACCGACATTGGCGCGGCCGCCGCCCTCGACCCGGTCATAGCCGGAGAACTTGTCAACACTGAACAAGTTGCTGGTGTCGAAGATCATGCTTTGCGCGTCTTCGTTCGGCAACCGGCCGGCGTACTGCTCGTTCGGACGCGCGATCACCTGAGCGATCGGCTCGATGATCGTGGTGCCCCACGGCTGCACATTGATGAAGGGATAGCGGTACTCGAAGCCGACGGTCGGCATCCAGCGCACATCGTTGACGCTGCCGGTCGGCAGGAAATTGGACACGCCGGGCTGATTGACGATCGAGGCGTTGATCGCATCGGCGCGGATCGAAGCAAAGGGCGTCCAGATCTGACCGATCGGATCGGTGTACGAACGCCGCCATTGAGCTTCGGCCGTCAGACGGGAGTAGGTGCCGGGGAAGCCGCGCAAAAGGCATTGGCTTGGTGTTCGGGCCAGCGGATCGGCAGATGTCAGACTGCACAATGCATTGAGGCGGGCCGTGTTGGTAATCGGATCAAACGCCGCCGAGTCGCGCGTCAAACTGGTGAAGTTGGTCTTGTAGCTGACTTCGCCACCAAGGATCGGGCGATTGAATACGTTCGAGTAGTCGATCACCGGCGCGACGATCGGCACTTGCGACTGGTTGCCGGAGAGGCTGAGATAGTAGATCGCACGCGCGTCGAAGTAGCTGCGGTTGCCAACACCGGTCAGGTAAAGCTGCGAGATCGCTTCGGTCGGCAGGCTGAGAAACGCCGCCATCGGGTCGCGATATTGCGCCAGCCGATAGTCGGTGAGGAACGCATAATCCGACAGGGCCACGCCATCCCAGCCCCATGACCAGCGATCGTTGATCGCAAACTGACCCTTGGTCTCGACGCCACCACGCAAAGTACGGTCGCCTGGTCGTCCCGCAAAGGCGTTTGGGTCTTCCTGGCTGATGCCGTAAGCGCGAATGCGATAGGCCCCATCGATCAGCCTTTGCTGGAATTCGGCCTGCATCAGCACGCCCTGGCGCGTGGTAAAGCGCGGCGCGAAGGTCGCGTCCATGTCCGGCGCGATCGCCCAATAGAACGGAATGCTGACGCCGTAGCCGGTTTCACTCGTATTCGAGAAGCCCGGCATCAGGAAGCCGGTCTTGCGTTTGACGGTTGGGTCCGGGGTCGAGAAATAGGGCAGATACGCGATCGGAACGCCAAAGAACTCAAGTCTGGCGTCTTCGAAATAAAGCGTCTTGTCGGTCTGGTCGTGAATGACGCGGGCGCCCTTGACCTGCCAGAGCGGCGGCTTCTTGGGGTTGTCGCGGCACGCGGCGCACGCAGTGTAAACGCCGTTCTGGAAGACGGTGTAATTGCCCTTCGATCGGTCGGCACGAGTCGCAGCCATCCGCGTCTGGTCGGCGGTATCGACGCGAAGCGAATCGACGAATCCGTCGCGATAGTCGTCGCTCAGATCAAGGACGTTGGCATAGGTGATCTTGCCGTCTACGTCGGTCAGCCTGATGTTGCCTTCCGCGTGCAGCCGCTTCGATTTCTGATCGTAGGTGACCTTGTCGGCCTGCAGCGACGTGCCGTTGTAGAAGATTTGCACGTTGCCGACCGCCGAGACCTGCGAGTCGTTGTAGTTGTAATCGACCTCGGCGGCCTGCACGAGCATCTGTCCGTTGCTGCTCGCGGGCGGCGGCGGCGGGACGGGGCGCGTGTGAGGCGTGTTGTAAGTGAAGCCCTGCGCAGACGCAGGTGCTCCGGTCCCCAGCAGCATCGCACTGCCGGAAAACAGGCCGAGAACGGCAATCCATGTGGACAAGCTTCCACCGTTGCGGCGCAGCCGGGCGCGTCGCATTGCGGCAGTCAAACGTCCCTGGCGGGTGGCGACGCTGGCCACTACCCGTCCTCCTGATACAGCAAGGCCAGAAAGCCGGTCAGGCCACCCACGCAGACGGGCAGCCATGCGGCAGCGATTGGATGCATCAATTCGGCCTTGCTCAAATCTTCAGTTACCTTGGAGAGCACATAGAGCAGAAAGCCAGAACCCACGCCACTCAAAACCATCTTCTGCACTCCGCCGAACCGAAAAAACCGCAAGCTGACGGATGCAGCCAATAACACCATAGCTATCAGCAAAAACGGCTGTGCCACAAGTTTATGATACTGCAATCGATATCCGGCGCTGGCCAGTCCGGAGCTTTCCGACGATTTGATGTATGATGGCAGTTGCCAAAATGACACAGTTTCCGGGGTGGAAAAACTGTTCCGAACCTGAGCCGGGGTCAAACTGGTGGGCAGATTGAGCGTGTCTTGGATCACCGGGGGAGAATCAAGGGAGTATCTGCGCACCGCCTTCAGCACCCATTGTCCCTTCTGGAGGGTGGCTTCGCGGGATTCGATTCGTTCGATGAAGCGGTGGGCGTTGTCGAAGCGGAACACAGTCAGTCCGGTCAACCGCAATCCTTGCTGCTCGCTGCGGGTCGCATTGATGATGGCCTGGCCGTCGCTGTTGACTTGATTGATCCAGAACCCGGTCGCTTCCTGCAGGCCGCCTCCCGGCGCACTGCCGAACAACTCCGCCTCCAATTGCTTCGACCGCTCGCGCAGATCGGCCGACATGGGATTATAGAGGGTGGTTGCGACGATCCCCAGCACCAGCGCGCTCGCCAAGGCGGGGGAGATAAATTGCCATGCGGAGACGCCCGCCGCGCGCGCCACAACCAGTTCGAGACGCCGCGACAGCGCCAGATAGCAGGTCATGGCGCCGATCAGGACGCAGAAGGGCGTTAGCTTTTCCAGAAGCTGGGGAACGCGGAACAGCGACGTCTCCGCGACCATGATGGCGGAGGCATTCACGAGGCTTGAGGTGCGCCGCACCATCTCGATGTAGTCCACCAGCACCAGCAGCACGAAGATGCTGGCGAACACGCCGACCGCCGACACCAGGAAACGGCCGGCGAAATATCGTCCCAGTGTGTTGATCAACATGCTCATGGCGTCACCGGGCGTCCGATCAGGCGGAGCAGGCGGGCATTGGACCGGTTGATCGCCTCCATCACGGCCGCCGGAGGTTCGATCACGACGCCCCTCAGGATGATCCAGATGCTACAGCCGATCGCGGCGACCAGCATGAGATACTGAAACAATGCGGCCATCGGCGATTTGACCGCCATGACGGAACAGGCGAAGCCGACCATCCGGATTCCGAAAACCGCAAGAATCGACGCGGTGATGGAGAAGTTGCGGCTCTGCCGTGTGGTTCGCGGCGTGCCGAGGAACGCGAAGGTCAGGGCAGCGAAGGCGAACGGATAGAGCGGCGACATGAGGCGATCGTGCAAATCAGCGAAGAACTGCCCCGGCAGCTGCTTATACATCGGATCATTCGGATCCGGCGAGATCAGTTCCCAGAGATAGCGTTCGCGAATGCCGTAGGTGATATCGCCGCTGCGATTGGAAAATTTCGACATGTCGAAGGCGTAGCGCTCGAACGAGACCAGGACCGGATCGCGCTTGTCCGCCTCAAACCGTTCGAGATGTCCATCCTGCAGGACCAGGAACGAGCCACGCTCGTTTTTTAGCACCGTGCCGCGCTCGGCCATGATGCTGATGCGTTCCTTGGGATCGCGGCGGTCGTCGACAAAAACGCCTGCCAGCACACCGCCGGGAAGCCGCTCGCGGATTCGGATGGTCAGATTCGGCTCGAGTTGCGAGAAGCGGCCTGGCTGCAAGATATTGGCGAGGACGTCGGCGGTGATTTCCGCGTCCCATTGCTTGATCCGCCGCATGCCGTCCGGCGCGAGATAGGCCGCAATAAAGGCGACAAGGAGTGCGACCATCGCCGTCGCGATCAGGAACGGCCGGAACAGGCGGATCGGCGACAATCCGGCGGCGTTCATCACGATGATTTCGGAATCGGTGGCCAGCTTGTTGAGGGTGTGGGACACCGCAATCATCAAGGCGATCGGCGCGATGATCAGCACCAGCGCCGGAATCACAAGGCTTGTGATTCCGAGGAAGGTCATGATGGTCTGACCCTGGCTCGTCATCAGATCGATGCCGCGCAACGCCTGCGTGATCCAGATCACCCCTGTGAGGCTGATCAGAACCACCGCGAACGAAGCAAGCGTCGTCCGGACGATGTACTTGTCGATCGACCCCATCGGGTAACGCTGTCCCCATCCATTACGCAAACCGCGACATAACCCAGATTCGCAAGGAATCTCCCCATGGGCTGCCGCAGAACTCCGGACACTACCAAGAATTCGGCCGGATAACACCGCCCTGATCGGGCAACAAAATGGCTGGGCCGTGGCGTGCGCCGGGTATCGTTAACAACATGTCGATGACCTGCGGTTCGCCCCGAAACAAACGCGGAGCGGGCAACCCTGCAGTGAACCGGCCGGTTGACGCGAATTGCGCTTGACGGATCGGTTGTTGCAACCAAAAAACGATCGTCGACGATGCGCCGTCGCTGTGGACGATGCTCGCGCAGATGATTGAATGGAGGATTGTTCATGCCCGACGCCGTCAAGCTCGGCTTCGTTTCGTTTTCGGCAGCCGCGCGCGGTCCGCTGGTCGTTTTCTGTGACGACGCATTGAAGCTCGGGGCTGCAACCCGGAAGGCGCTGGGCAGCGCAACCGATACCGTCAAACGTGCGGCGGCGACCAACCGGTTCAAGGGAAAGCAGGGAGCGGTCCTCGATATCCTCGCGCCGGAAGGGGTGCGCGCGGATCGGCTGATCGTGATCGGACTTGGCAAGGTCACCGATCTTGCGGAGCGGGATTTTCTAAAGCTCGGCGGGATCGCCGCCGGCAAGATCGGTGCAAGCAACCGTTCCGCAACGGTTGTTGCCGAATTGCCGACGGCGGCGATGACGCCGGCCCAGGCCGCATCGCTGGCGCTGGGAATGCAACTGCGCGCCTATAAATTCGATCGCTACAAGACCAAGAAGAAAGATGACGACAGCAGCGACGTGCGAACCGAAATCGCCATCGCGGTGAATGACGTTGCTGCCGCGCGCAAGGCGTTTGGGCCGCAAAGCCATATCGGCGACGGCGTCTTGCTGGCGCGCGAACTCGTCAACGAACCGCCGAATGTCCTTTTCCCGATCGAGTTCGCCCGGCGCGCCAGCCTGCTTCGCAAGCTCGGCGTCAACGTCGAAGTGCTCGACGTCAAGGCGATGGCCAAACTGAAAATGGGCGCGCTGCTCGGCGTCGGGCAGGGCTCGACCCAGCCCAGCCGCACCGTGATCATGCGCTGGAATGGCGGCAAGCGCGGCGATGCACCGGTCGCCTTCGTCGGCAAGGGCGTCTGCTTCGACACCGGCGGCATTTCGATCAAGCCGGCCGGCAACATGGAGGAGATGAAGGGTGACATGGGCGGCGCCGCTTGCGTCGTCGGCCTGATGCACGCGCTTGCGGCCCGTAAGGCCAAGGTCAACGTCGTGGGCGCGATCGGTATCGTCGAGAACATGCCGGACGGCAATGCCCAGCGGCCCGGCGATATTGTAACGTCGATGTCCGGGCAGACCATCGAGATCATCAACACCGACGCTGAAGGCCGCCTGGTGCTGGCCGATGTGCTTTGGTACGTCGCCAAGAAGTTCAAGCCGAAGTTCATGATCGATCTGGCGACATTGACCGGCGCCATCATGGTCGCGCTCGGGACGGAATATGCGGGCCTGTTCTCCAATAACGATCAGCTTGCGGCGCGGCTCGCTGAAGTCGGGCAGGCGACCGGCGAACGGGTCTGGCGGATGCCGCTTGGGCCGGAATACGACAAGCTGATCGACTCGCAGTTCGCCGACATGAAGAACACCGGCGGCCGCCATGGCGGCTCGATCACCGCGGCGCAGTTCCTTCAGCGGTTCGTCGACGGAACGCCCTGGGCGCATCTGGATATTGCCGGCACCGCCATGGGCGCGCCGAAGACCGATATAAATCAGAGTTGGGGATCGGGCTATGGCGTCCGCCTGCTGGAGCGGCTGGTGGCCGAACACTACGAAGCCAGGCGATGACGGAGATCCTGTTTTACCATTTGCAAAACATGAGTGTTGAAAGCGTGTTGCCGTCGTTGCTTGAGAAATCCTTGCAACGCGGCTGGCGCGCTGTGGTGCAGACCGCGTCGGAGGAGCGGGCCGACGCACTCGACGCGCATCTGTGGACCTACCGCGAGGATTCATTTCTTCCGCATACGACGTGGCGCACGGCTGACGCCCACGACCAGCCCGTCGTTCTTGCCGCCGCGGAAACCAATCCGAACGAAGCGCATATCCGCTTTCTGGTCGATTGCGCGGCATTACCGGCCGATGCCGACAGCTATGAGCGTGTTGTGCTGATGTTCAATGGCAATGACGACGAGGCCGTCGCCGGCGCACGGAGCGCATGGAAGGATGGTAAGGCGCGAGGTTTCACCGTGACCTATTGGCAAGCCGACGAGCGGGGACGGTGGCAACGGCGGGAATAATATTGTTAAATATTTAACGATAGAGGCATTCTCGACGACCTTTAACGCGGTAGGGCCCATGCCGGTCATGGTCGTGCCGTAAATCAGTGGTGGACACGGCCTCAGATAGACCTCGATGGACTAAAGACCGGATTGAACGTGCGGAATAGCTCTTCACATCGAAATGTTTTGCTTGCGGCTGTGCTGCTTGCACCCCTGCTGGCTGGCTGTTCGGGAGCCAGCATGTCCGATGTGTTTTCCAGCGACCTGATGTCCAAGGACGCCCAATGGTTCTCGCGTGCCGGGCGCAGCCTGAACCGGAACGTCTCCATTGAGACACCGCCGCTGACACCGGAAAAGCCGGTTACGCCCGAGGATCTCATCAGCGCCGAGGGTCAATGTCCGGGCATGGCGCCGCCGAGCGAGGCCAGTGCCATGGCCGATGGGCCGGGCGCCGCGCCACCCCCGCAAACCGGACACGTCGCGCTGGGACACACCGAATGCGATGTGGCACGCGGCGCCGGCGCTCCCGACAGCGTCAACCTGTCCACAGGACCGGGTGGCGAGCGCATCGCCGTGTTGACCTACACCAAGGGACCGCGTGCCGGGATCTATACCTTCAACTCCGGTCGCTTGAGTTCGATCGAGCGCCTGCCCGAAGCGGCGGCACCTGCCAAGCCAAGCCGTGCGAAAGCCAAGAAGCGTCACGCCGGCTAAACCGGCTCTCCACTAAAGCTGATCATTCATTTTATTACTCGTCATTGCGAAGAACGCAGCGACGAAGCAATCCAGTCTTCGGCTCGTCGCCTCTGGATTGCTTCGCTCCGCTCGCAATGACGCTTCTAATCAGCCGACCTCCTCGTCCAGCGCAGTGCTGGCCGCAAGCCATTCGTCCTCAGCGCGTTGAAGCGCTGCGGCTGCACCAGTGCGTGCCTTGCCAAGCTGCGCGGCTTGTTTGGGGTCGCGCTGATACAAGTCCGGCATCGCCAACGCCGTATCGATCTTCGCGATGATCTCGCTGATGCGCGCGATTTCCGCCTCGGCTTCCGACACTCGTTGCTTCGGCGACGCGCGCCTTTCCGACTTCGGACGCGAAGTCTTGTCCCGTGTGCGGGGATCGGTAGCGCGATCGCGCGAGGAAGCCGGTTGCGCGCCGCGTGCCGATAGTATCGTGCGACGATAGCTATCGAGATCGTCGTTATATAGCGAGACGGTGCGGTCGGCGACCACCCACAATTGATCGGCGCAGGCTTCGATCAGGTAGCGGTCGTGCGACACCATGATGATCGCGCCGGGAAATTCATTGATGGCTTCGGCGAGCGCGGCACGGCTGTCGATGTCGAGATGGTTGGTCGGCTCGTCGAGGATGATCATGTTGGGGGCGGCGAAGGTGGCAAGGCCCAGCAGCAGCCGTGCCTTCTCGCCGCCGGATAAATTCCTGACCGTGGTATCGCCGGCCTTGCCGGAAAAACCGATGGCACCGACCCGAGCGCGGACCTTCGATTCCGGCGCCTCCGGCATCAATCGGCGGACGTGGTCGTAAGGCGAGCCTGCGAGATCGAGTTCGTCGGTCTGATGTTGCGCAAAGTAGCCGACCGAAAGCTTGTCGGCGCGAACGATCTTGCCCGAGAACGGCGCGAGTTTGCCGGCGAGCAGCTTCACCAGCGTCGATTTGCCGTTGCCATTGGCGCCGAGCAGCGCGATGCGGTCGTCGTTATCGATGCGCAGCGTCACACGGTTGAGCACCGGTTTGGCGGGATCGTATCCGACCGTGACGCCATCGAGTGCGATGATCGGCGGAGAGAGCGTTTTCTCGGGGATCGGAAAAGTGATCTCGCGGACGTCCTGCGTCACCAGCGCGGTGACCGGCTTCATTTTCTCGAGCATTTTAACGCGGGACTGGGCCTGCCGCGCCTTCGATGCCTTGGCCTTGAAGCGATCGACGAAGTCCTGGAGCCGTTTGCGCTGCTCCTGTTGCCGCTTGGCGTGCTTGGCGTCGAGCATCTCGCGCGCCGCGCGCTGTTCCTCGAACGAGGAGTAGGTGCCCTTGTAGAGCGAGAGCTTGCCGTGATCGAGGTGCAGGATCTGATCGACGGACGTATCCAATAGGTCGCGGTCGTGGCTGATCACGATCACCGTGCGCGGATAATGGGCGAGGTGATCCTCAAGCCATAGCGTGCCTTCAAGATCGAGGTAGTTGATCGGCTCGTCCAGCAGCAGCAGATCGGGCGCGGCGAACAGCGTGGCGGCGAGCGCCACCCGCATCCGCCATCCGCCGGAAAATTCCTGACAGGAGCGAGCTTGATCCGCCGCCGAGAAGCCGAGGCCACTCAGGATCGCGGCGGCGCGGGCCGGTGCCGAATGGGCGTCGATGTCGGCGAGGCGGGTCTGGATATCGGCGATCCGATGCGGATCATGGGCGGTTTCGGCTTCGCGTAACAGCGCGTCGCGCTCGCGATCGGCCTTGAGCACGACATTGATCAGGCTCTCGGGCCCGTCAGGCGCTTCCTGTGCGAGGCTGCCGATCGTCCAGCGCGGCGGCACGCTGATGCTGCCGCTCTCCAGCGGCAATTCGCCGCGAATGGCATGAAACAAGGTGGACTTGCCGACGCCGTTGCGCCCGACGAAACCGACGCGCGAGCCCGGCACGATCTGTACGGTGCTTTGGTCGATCAGGAGGCGGCCGGCGATGCGAACCGAGATGTCGTTGAGCGAAAGCATCCGGGCTTTTCACCAAAGATGCGTCCGAACGCAAGCACCGTCCGTAAGTGGAGAGATTGTCGCGATTTACCCCGTTCACCGCAGGTGGGCGGCCTGGGACGGCGGTTCGGAGCCGGAATGCTGCAGGTTTTCCTGCCTTTCCATCGCTGCAAGGAGGGATTGGAACTCGGGGGGGAGGCTGGCGTCGTCAGACGATCCCGCTCCGACCAGCTTTTCCCCGATCGCTCGGCAGATCGAGGTGCTGGTCGCGTAATCGAGGCGGTCTGGGCTGTTGGTTGATTGCTCCGCCATCTCTAGTTCCATTTGCTCGATTTCATTCAGTCGACGTAGGAATAAAGCCAAGAGGGTTGAGATGGTTTCATTCAAATCGGGCGTTGATGTTGTTTAGTAAAGATTGACTAAAGGGCAAAACCCCTGGAACCGGACGGCGTGAAAAAGCCCCGTCGCCGATGGCGAACGGGGCAATTCCACCGCGAGCGTCAGGTCCTCAGTAGCAGCGGTTCACCCAGCGCCAGCGCAGGCCATAAGGCGTCGGAACCAGACGGCGAACCGTACATCCATAGCCGCCGGCATAGACCGGGCCGCCAATGAAAACCCGCGGACCACCATGGAAACCATGATGGAAATGCCCGCGGAAGCCGTGGTGGTGAAAACCGTGATGACCGCCGGCGGATGCGGTGCTGGGGGCGAGCGTGGCAAGCCCGAGAGCGGCAACGGCGGCGAAAGCGAGTGCAAACTTCTTCATGATCATCTCCTGTTTCTGTGTGACGCGATCCGCCGTGGATGGGTTCGAGGCAATTTCGAAAGCGTCGTGTCTGCCGGTTGGGTCGCAGCGATTTTCGGTCCCGTTCAGCCTGTCGAACACGAAATGTGATCGCAGCCCGAATTCGGCCTTGAACCTCTTCGACCGTTGGCTGACTAAAGCGGCGTTTGACAGGAAATGTCGCCTTGCCGGGGCGCGATGGCGCCGATATAAGCCCCGCAACCCTCAATGGTTGTTGCAAGGACGAAGACATGGCGATTGAACGCACCTTTTCGATTATCAAGCCCGACGCTACCGCCCGCAATCTGACCGGCGCCATCAATGCACTGATCGAGAAGGCCGGTCTGCGCATCGTCGCGCAGAAGCGCATTCGCATGACCCGCGAGCAGGCGCAGACGTTCTATGCCGTGCACAAGGAACGACCGTTCTTCGGCGAGTTGGTCGATTTCATGATCTCGGCCCCGGTTGTCGTGCAGGTGCTCGAAGGCGAGGGCGCGATCGCCAAGTATCGCGACGTCATGGGCGCCACCGATCCGTCGAAGGCGGCCGAGGGCACCATCCGCAAGGCTCACGCCAAGTCGATCGGCGAGAATTCGGTGCACGGTTCCGACGCGCCGGAAACCGCGGTGATCGAGATCGCGCAATTCTTCTCCGGCAACGAGATCGTCGGCTGAGCGCGAGAGCGCACTTCTCCCAACGGATATCGATATGTGACACAGCCTTCGGTATCTCAGCCGGAGGCTGTTATTCGTTAGATGGACGGGATCGCGAGTCGATTACGCTGCGCGATGCCCGTCGTGCGAGCCAAGTTAGACTTGTCTCAAACAAAAGACTAAGAGCGGTTTCCGCACTGAATTCGTAAAAGCGGATCACGTAACGCGAACTGTTGGCCGGAAGGGGTTGGCCTTGGATTGGCTGTTACACATCGTTGATCCAGCGACGATTGGGGCTCTCGTCACCGATTTTCAGAATCAAGTGCATCAGCCGTCGTTCTGGGTCGCGGTCGGACAGATCATCTGGATCAACATTCTGCTGTCGGGCGACAATGCACTGGTGATCGCGCTGGCATGCAGGGGATTGCAGCCTCGTCAGCGGCTGTGGGGCATGGTGTTCGGTGCTGGCGCCGCCGTTATCCTCCGAATTATCTTTACGGGAATCGTCGCAACTCTGATGGAGTTACCCTACCTCAAGCTGGTGGGTGGACTTGCCTTGTTGGTGATTGCCGCCAAATTGCTTGTCCCCGAAGAGGAAGAAGGCGAGGAAGGCATTCAGGCTGCGGCACATCTCATCGCGGCAGTGCAGATTGTTGTCGTCGCCGATGTCGTCATGAGCCTCGACAATGTCATCGCGGTGGCGGCTGCGGCAAACGGTAGCGCCCCGTTGCTGATCTTCGGACTGGTGATCAGCATTCCGCTGATCGTTGCGGGCGCCGCGCTCATTATGGCCGTTCTGACCCGACTGCCGCTTTTGGTGTGGGCCGGTGCTGCGCTCCTTGGCTGGATCGCAGGCGAGGTCATTGCCACCGACCCGGCGATACGCCCGCTACTTGATCGGCTTCTTGGCGGCGGAGTTACGCTCATTCTCGACTCAACGTCCGTATTGTTTGCGCAAATGCCGCATCTCGTATTCCGTGGTGAATTGGCCGAGATGGTATGCGGCGTGCTTGGAATGATTGTTGTCCTGATTGCCGGTGGCATTTGGCGCGGCCGCCGCTTGCGTCAATTGAGGCGAAGCGAAACCAACGGAGTGCCGCTCGTCAGGGAATAGCGCCGCCAACTTTCTCCTTGTAATTACAAGAAAGTGCGCTCACGCGCCCGGATCACTCGCACCAGCGTGTCATTGACGGGGGTTGGAACGCCGAGCGGCTTGCCGAGACGTGGGATTGATCCGTTGATCGCGTCGATCTCGCAGCGCCGCCCGGCCTCATAGTCCAGCAGCATCGACGGCTTGGCGTGCGGGATTTTCCCGCCGAGCTTGCGGATGTGCGCGATCGGATCGCCGACTTCGAGCTTGATGCCGGAAGCGTGCGCAACCGCGACCGCTTCCTCGGCGCAGCCGCGTGCCACCGGCCAGGCATCGGCGTCGTCCATTACGCCGCCGATGGTCAATCCGGTGGTGCAGCAGGTCGCGGAGAAAGTGACGTTCATGATCAGTTTTTCCCAGACCATGCGCTTGATGTCGTCGAACAGCGTCACCTTGAAGCCGGACGATTCCCAAATCGCCGCGGAAGCTTCGAGCTTTTCGCGCGGCAATCCGGCGAACGCACCGAAGCGGATCATCTCCATGCCATTGTGATGGACGTGACCGGGGCCGCGCATCGACGCACCGAAGCCGCCGACCACGCCAACGGCGAGACGATCCGCGCCGACGACCGGCGCTGCGATTTCCGGCGAGCCCAGCCCGTTCTGGATCGATTGCACGACGGTGTTCGGGCCGATCAGCGACAGGCTGGCGCGCGATGCGGCTTCGACATCGAACGCCTTGGTGGCGATGATGACGAGATCGCAGACGCCGATGCCGTCCGTCGTCGTGGATGCATGGAGGCGAACGGTGCGGTCGCCGCTGATGCCCTCGCAGCGCAGACCGTGAGCCGCCATTGCGGCCGCATGATCAGGCCAAAGGGTAATGGCGTGGATATCATGGCCCGCATCGGCCATCAGCGCGGCATAGACGGAGCCCATCGCCCCGCAACCCACGATCGCAACCTTCGCCATGTTGTTGTCCTTGTTGGTGTCGGTTCGTGCGACTGATGTCTAAATGATCGCGGGAGAAACCAATGTATCGTCGGGACTGCCGGTCGCGTCGGTCCTGCAAACGTCGTCGTCGATCCGCGTGCCGCCGCTCGCCACCAGCCGAAGTGCATCTGGGTAGATGCGATGCTCGATCCTGAGCACGCGCTCCGCCAGCGTGTCCGGGGTATCATCCTCGCGCACCGCGACCGCGCCCTGCGCGATAATGGGACCAGCATCCATTTCAGGGGTCACGAAATGCACCGTCGCGCCGGAAATCTTCACGCCCGCGCGCAATGCCTGACCGTGTGGATCGAGGCCGCGAAACGATGGCAGCAGCGATGGATGGATGTTGAGCATCTTGCCGGCCCAGCGCTCGACGAACTCCGTAGTCAGCAGACGCATGAAACCGCCGAGGCAGATCAACTCGATCCCGTGTTCATCGAGCGCTGCCTGCAAGGCCGCCTCGAACGCTGCGCGGTCCTTGCCGAACGGCGCGCTGTCGATCACCAATGTTGCGACATTGTTCTCTTTCGCCTTGGCAAGACCGGGGGCGTCCGGCTTGTTGGAAATCACCACGGTGATCTCGGCTGGAAATCCCGGCGTCTTGGCCGCCGCGATCAGCGCCGCCATGTTGGAGCCGCGTCCGGAAATCAGAATGGCGACGCGCCGTTTCACCACGGTCACCATGCGAGGTTGAGGTGTCCGTCATAGACGACGCGTTCGCCGTCGCCGCTCTCGATCACCTTGCCGAGTTGCACGGCGGTTTCGCCATTGGCGCGGAAACTGTCCATGACAGCGCCAACTGCATCGCGACCGACGATCGCGATCATGCCGATGCCGCAATTGAAGGTGCGCAGCAATTCCAGTTCGGCGATGTCGCCCTGTTGCGCCAGCCATTTGAACACCGGCAGCACCGGGAGCTGAGTGAGATCGATGCGGACGCCGAGCGACTTCGGCAGCACGCGCGGAATGTTGTCGGTGAAGCCGCCGCCGGTGATGTGAGCCAGCCCCTTGACGCCGCCGGTGTCGCGGATCGCGCGCAGGCACGACTTGACGTAAAGCCGGGTCGGCGTCAGCAGCGCGCCGCCGAGCGTCATCACCGGCGCGAATGGAGCAGGGGCGTCGAAACCCAGCCCGGACTTCTCAACAATCTTGCGCACCAGCGAGAAGCCGTTGGAGTGAACGCCGGAGGAGGCGAGCCCGATGACAACATCGCCCGCCGCGATGTCGCGGCCCGGCAGCAGCGTGCCACGCTCGGCCGCGCCCACCGCGAAGCCGGCAAGGTCGTAGTCGCCGTCCTTGTAAAGGCCCGGCATCTCGGCGGTCTCGCCGCCGATCAGCGCGCAGCCGGACTCGCGGCAGCCCTCTGCGATACCGGCGACAATCGTCGCGGTCGCTTCCGGATCGAGCTTTCCGCAGGCGAAGTAGTCCAGGAAGAACAGCGGCTCGGCGCCTTGCACCACCAGATCGTTGACCGACATCGCTACCAGATCGATGCCGATGCCATTGTGGATGCCGGTCTCGATGGCGATCTTGACCTTGGTGCCAACCCCGTCAGTCGCCGCCACCAGGACCGGGTCCTTGAAGCCGGCGGCTTTGAGGTCGAACAGGCCGCCGAAGCCGCCGATCTCGGCGTCGGCGCCGGCGCGGGCGGTGGCGCGCACCATCGGTTTGATGAGGTCGACCAGCCGATTGCCGGCATCGATATCGACCCCGGCATCGGCGTAGGTCAGTCCGTTCTTGCGCTCGGTCATGGTTTTGATCGGTCCTGGCCGGTTCCGTAGTGTATCGGTACGGCGCGGCGGGGAAAACGTGGATTTCAAGGGTGGTTACGTCGAATTCTTCCGCCGTGCAATGGTTCGGCAAGCTACGGCGACCTATACTGTGTACAGACCCCGCCAGTTGCGGCCATGACGGCCCCAACTCCTTGTGGAGACAGGCGAAAGCCCGGAACGTCCTCGTGAGCATCCCGAATATCATCACGCTCATCCGCATTCTGCTGGTTCCGGTGATCGTCTGGGCCATCGCCTCGGGCCAAATGAAGATCGCCTTCGGGATCTTCGTGATCGCCGGGGTCAGCGATGCGGTGGACGGATTTCTGGCCAAGCGCTTCAACATGGCAAGCGAATTGGGCGCGTTGCTCGATCCGCTGGCGGACAAGGCGCTGCTGGTTTCTATCTATGTCGCGCTGGGCATCTGGGGCGCGTTCCCGCGGTGGATCGTGATTCTGGTGGTCTCGCGCGATATCATGATCGTCGGTGCCGTGATCATTTCGTGGCTGTTCGACAAACCGATACCCATGAAGCCGCTGATGGTATCCAAGCTGAATACTGGGGCGCAGGTGGCGTTGGCGGCCTTGGTTCTGGCGGCATTGGGATTCAATTTCAGCGCTGCGCCTTATGAGTTGATCCTGATGGCGGGCGTGACGATCCTGACGTTGTTGTCAGTCGCTTTCTATATGGTGGAATGGGTCCGCCATATGAGCACGATCGAACTGAGCCGCTAACGTTGCGTGCCCGCGCCGCCGGAATGGAGTCCATGCGTGTCAGTGAGTGCCCCGCCCCGTCAGTTAGCATTTGCCCTGCCGCATGCGGAAAGCCTGTCGCGCGACGATTTTCTTGACGGCCCATGCAATGCCGCCGGGTTGGCGCTGATCGAGCGTTGGCCGGACTGGCCAAGCCGGGTGATGATGCTGGTCGGCGCGGAGGGCTCCGGGAAAAGCCATCTGGCGGCGATATGGGCCAAGGAAGCGGGGGCTCGTGTGACGTCTGCACACAGCCTGGCAGCGGCGACCGTGCCGGCCGAACTTGCGACCGGCGCCCTGGTGGTCGAGGATCTCGATCCCGCGACCATGGATGAGCGGGCGCTGTTTCATTTGCTCAATCTCGCCCGCGAGCACGAAGCATTCGTTCTGATGACTGCACGGCAGTCGCCATCCGCCTTCGAGGTCGGCCTGCGCGACTTGCGGTCGCGGCTGCGCGCCTTGCCGGTGGTGGCTCTCGATCAACCCGATGACGGCCTGTTTCGTGCTTTGATCGTGAAGTTCGGCGCCGACCGGCAGATGCAACTCGACGAGGCCGTCGTGAGTTATCTGGCCAGTCGGCTCGAACGGTCCTTCGTGGCGGCGCGGGAAGCGGTGGCACGGCTGGACGCAGAATCCCTGCGGCTCGGTCGGCCGATCACTCGTGCGCTGGCGGCTGATTTGCTGCGGCAAGCGGCGCCCTTCGACAAGTCATAGGCATGCCGCTCGAGCGGCTGAGACGAGATGTCCTGCCGCATGATGGCGCATGCGACCGGCGGTGACTTGATCCTTACCGAGGCATGTCATTGAATTGTCATGTCGATAGAACATGGTCGGCGCGGTTGTCGCTGTTCCGGTTGATTTGGGTTTTCGTCGATGGATGCTGTTCAAACGACTATAATTGAAGATGAAAAGGCGGTTTCCGAAGCGGCGCCATCGATTGCGTCCAGTCCCGAACGCTATATCAACCGGGAATTATCCTGGCTGCATTTCAACCGCCGCGTTCTGGAAGAATCGGTCAATGCCGGCCATCCGATCCTCGAACGGGTCCGCTTCCTGTCGATTTCCGCAAATAACCTTGATGAATTCTTTATGGTCCGCGTCGCCGGCATCAAGGCGCAGGTGCGCGAAGGCATTCTCGAACGCAGCCCCGACGGCCTGACGCCGGCCGAACAACTCGTCGTCATCAACGAGACGGTGTCGCGGCTGGCGATCGATCAGCAGGCGATCTGGCGCGATCTGCGCGGCAGCCTTGCCGAGGTCGGCATCGTTCTGGTGGACGGCAAGGATGTCACCAAGGCGGAGCGCGCCTGGGTCGAGGATCACTTCCTGCACAACATCTTTCCGCTGCTGACGCCGCTGGCGATCGATCCGGCGCATCCGTTCCCGTTCATTCCAAGTCTGGGATTCACCGTCGCGCTGCATCTGATCCGCGTCTCGGACGGCAAGCCGATGGATGCGTTGATCCGCATGCCGAGCAAGATCGATCGCTTCATCCGGATGCCGCAAAACGGCAAGGACACCTCCGTTCGCCTGATGACGCTGGAGCAGGCGACCAGTCTTTTCATCGGCCGTCTCTTCCCCGGTTATCTCGTCAAGGGGCAGGGTTCGTTTCGTGTGATCCGCGACAGCGAACTTGAAATCGAAGAAGAAGCCGAAGATCTGGTGCGGCTGTTCGAGACAGCGTTGAAGCGCCGGCGGCGCGGTTCGGTGATCCGGCTCGAGATCGAAGCGACCATGCCGGAGGACCTGCGTGCCTTCGTGCAGCGCGCGTTGTCCACTAGTGACGACGAGGTGCTGCTGGTCGATGGTGTCTTGGCGATGAACGAACTGTCGCAACTGACGCGGCTTGATCGTCCTGATCTCGAATTCGTGCCTTACGTGCCGCGGCATCCCGAGCGGGTGCGCGATCATGGCGGCGATATCTTCGCCGCGATCCGGCAGAAGGATCTGATCGTCCATCATCCTTACGAGTCGTTTGACGTCGTGGTGCAGTTCCTGCAACAGGCGGCGCGCGATCCGGATGTGGTGGCGATCAAGCAGACATTGTATCGCACCTCGCGCGATTCTCCGATCGTGCGCACGCTGGTGGAAGCGGCGGAAGCCGGCAAGTCGGTGACCGCGCTGGTCGAACTGAAAGCGCGGTTCGACGAGGAAGCCAACATCCGCTGGGCGCGCGATCTGGAGCGCGCCGGCGTGCAGGTGGTCTATGGTTTCCTCGAACTGAAGACGCACGCGAAACTGTCGCTGGTGGTACGGCGCGAGGGCGGCAGTCTCACCACCTACGTCCATACCGGGACCGGCAACTATCATCCGGTCACCGCACGCATCTACACCGATCTGTCGTACTTCACGTCCGATCCGATCATCGGCCGCGATGCGGCGCGCGTGTTCAATTACATCACCGGCTATGCCGAGCCGAGCGACATCGAGAAGATGGCGGTGTCGCCGCTGACGCTGCGCAAGCGCATCCTAGCGCACATTCAGGGCGAGATCGCATTCGCGCGGCAGGGCAAGCCCGCCGCGATCTGGATGAAGATGAATGCGCTGGTCGATCCCGAGATCATCGACGCGCTGTATGCGGCGTCGCAAGCGGGCGTCTCGATCGAACTGGTGGTGCGCGGAATCTGTTGCCTGCGCCCCGGCGTTCCCGGCTTGTCGGACAACATTCGCGTCAAATCGGTGATCGGACGCTTCCTGGAACACGGCCGGATCTATTGTTTCGGCATGGGCTATGCGATGCCGGGCCCGAAAGCGGCTGTGTATATCTCGTCGGCCGACATGATGCCGCGCAATCTCGACCGTCGCGTCGAGGTGCTGTGCCCGTTGCAGAATCCGACGGTGCATCAGCAGGTTCTCGAACAGATCATGGTCGCGAACCTGAAAGATACCGAGCAGAGCTGGCAGTTATTGCCGGATGGATCGTCAACGCGTATGAAGGCGGCGAAGGGCGAGGAGCCCTTCAACCTGCACAACTACTTCATGACCAATCCGAGTCTGTCCGGCCGTGGAAAGTCACTCAAGGAATCGTCGCCGCGTCGTCTTACGCGTAAATCCGAACGGCAGTCGTCCTCATCATAGAGGGACTGTCGGGTGACAGTGCGCCCTCGCAAGCGCGCATCCAGCGTGGCGGTGATCGACATCGGTTCGAACTCCGTGCGTCTCGTAGTTTATGAATCGCTCGCGCGCAGCCTGGTCTCCATTTTCAACGAGAAGACGCTGTGCGGCCTTGGCCGCGAGGTGCAGACCACTGGTCTGCTTGCGGCGGATGCCGTTACCAAGGCGCTGACGTCGCTGCGGCGGTTTCGTGCGCTCTGCAGGGTGATGAAGGTCGGCAAGGTTTATGCCGTTGCGACGGCAGCATGTCGCGATGCAACCAACGGGCCTGAATTCATCGCGCGTGCCGAGAAAATTTGCGGCGTGCCGATCACCATTCTCTCCGGCAAGCGCGAGGCGCATCTGTCGGCGCTCGGCGTCGTATCCGGCATCTATAAACCTAACGGTATCGTCGGTGACCTCGGCGGCGGTTCGCTGGAATTGATCGATATCCATGGCGGTCGTTTGAGCAGCGGCGTGACGTTGCCGCTCGGCAGTCTTGCATTGCAGGACGCCTCACAGAAATCATTGAAGCGCGCGCAGCGCATCGTCCGCAACGAACTGGCGCGCGTGCCGCAACTTGCGGCAGGCAAGGGCCGCACCTTCTACGCGGTCGGCGGCACCTGGCGCGCGCTGGCGCGCATTCACATCATTCAAAGCGGATATCCGCTGAAGGTGATGCACGGCTATTCGATTCCGGCGGCGGAAGCGCTGCGGTTCGTGCGGCGGTTGCGTCGTCTTGTTGCGAGCAACGCGCTCGCCGATATCGAAGCCGTCGCGGATGCGCGGCAACCGCTGTTGGCTTATGCGGCGCTGGTGCTCGAGCACATCATTCGGATCGCAAAGCCGGATGCCATCGTGTTCTCGACCTATGGCGTGCGCGAAGGCCTGTTGTACGAGATGCTGCCGGAGCCGGAACGCGCGAAGGACGGTCTCGCATGCGCCGCGCAAACGTTGAATGTGTTGCTGTCGCGCTCGGTACGTCACGCCGAAGAACTGATCGCGTGGACCGATCGCTTCATCAAGATCACCAAGCTGCCGGAAACACCGGACGAGCGCCGCTTGCGTCACATCGCGTGTCTATTGTCTGATATCGGTTGGCGCGTACATCCCGATTATCGTGGCGAACAGACGCTCAATTTGGTCTGTCATGGCAACTTCGGCCAGATCACGCATGAAGGCCGTGCGTTCGTCGCGCTGTCGGTGTTCTATCGCTACGCCGGTTTGCGCGAAGAGAATGAATCGCCGCCGACGGTGCGCGAATTGGTGTCGCCGGCGATGCTCGAGCGGGCGCGGGTGTTGGGGGCGGCGTTCCGCGTCGCGCATTTGATCTCGGCGGCGCGGCCCGGCGTATTGCCGGCGACGCACTTCCGCAGCAAGGGGCGCAAGCTGTCGCTCATCTTCGAACACCGCATGGTCGATCTGGTCGCTGACCGCGCCGGCAGTCGCTTCAAGCAACTCGCCAAACTGGTCGGGCGCTCGGGATCGATCGTGCGAAAATAGCCTCGACGGGCGGCTCGAAACCACTCGGGATTCTTGCGGCGATAGCGTGGCCGTTTCCGGGCTGGATTGAGGCGCCCCGAACAGCGGGATTCAGGCGCGATCGACCCGGACCACACGGCCCTTTTCCATCGCCAGGGCCAGCCGGCCGTGCTTGAGGGCGAGGGCGGCATCGCCGAACAGTTCGCGCCGCCAACCCTTGAGTGCGCCGACGTCGGCGTCGTCGTTGGTGGCGATCTGTTCGAGGTCGTCGACGGTGGCGATGATCTTGCTGGCGACGGCGTAACGCTCCGAGGTCATCCGCAGCAGCACCTTGAGCAGTTCGACGGTGGCGGAGCCGTTGCCGTTATGGCGCGGCTTGTCGAGCTTGGGCAGTTCGCGCGGATCGCGGGCGAGGCCGCGCTGCACGGCCTCAAGGATATCGGCGCCCCATTTCGAGCGCTCGAAACCTTTCGGCAGCGAGCGCAGGCCGGCCAATCGTTCGATGGAGGTTGGCGCGTGGGTGGCGATGTCGCCGATGGCGTCGTCCTTGAGCACGCGGGAGCGGGGCACGTTGCGGGTCTGCGCCTCCAGCTCGCGCCAGGCGGCCACTTCCATCAGGATGGCCAGTTCCTTCGGCTTGCGGACGCGGTTTTTCAGCCGCTCCCAGGCGCGCGCCGGGTCGGCGTCGTAGGTTTTGGGCGAGGTGAGGATTTCCATTTCCTCGCTGACCCATTCGCTGCGGCCGCGTTTCCTGAGGTCGGCGTCGAGCGCCGCGAACACCTCGCGCAGATGGGTGACGTCGCCTTCGGCGTAGTGGATCTGCGCCTCGGTCAGCGGCCGCAAGGACCAATCGGTGAAGCGGTGGGTCTTGTCTGGGCGGTGGCCGGTAATCCGTTCCACCAATTGGTCATAGGCGATGGAATCGCCATAGCCCAGCACCATGGCCGCGACCTGGGTGTCGAACACCGGATGCGGGACGATGCCGGCGAGGTGCCAGATGATCTCGATGTCCTGCCGGGCGGCGTGGAACACCTTCAGCACCTTCTCGTTCGCCATCAAGGCGAAAAACGGGGCGAGGTCGAGGCCCTCGGCCAGCGCGTCGATCACGGCGGATTCCTCCGGGCTCGCGATCTGGAGCACGCAGAGCTGCGGGAAATAGGTGGTTTCCCGCAGGAATTCGGTATCGACGGTGACGAAGGGGTGGCGGGCGAGGCGGTCGCAAACGGCCGCGAGGTCGGCGGTTGTCGTAATCAGGTCCATCGACGCTGAATAACGCGTCTTTTCGCCGTTGTCGCCCCGATTTCGATGCCGGGCAGGATTGTTCCTGACCTGTTCGTCGGGATAGGGGTCAGCCCCAGAGGGTGCCGCCGGTTCCGAAACCCAAAGTCCCGGTTCATTCCGGGCACTATCGCAAATAATTCACTGGTACCGGGAGGATTACAGGCGCACACTTCTAATTATCACCGAACGGCTCAAGGTATCTATCGGTGATGAGAACGCCCAATTGCGCTCCCGCCTTTTCACTTGCGGAAAGGAGCGCGCCATGTTCAAGCGGCGACGTTTCAACCAACAGACTTCCCTGCAAGACCGTCTCAATGCGTGGGCCACCCGGCTTCGCGCCCAAGCGGATCGGCTGAAACCGGGTCCGCAGAAAGAATTGCTCCTGCAAAAGGCCGGTCAGGCCGAAACAGCCATGCGCCTTGACGCCTGGATCAATTCGTCGGAGCTGAAGCCGCCAAAGTAAGGCCGCCCCCGGTGCGTGGCCTGATTTCCCTCCGGGTGTCCGAGAACGTGGACAGTCCCGGCGGAGGAGGCTTTTCGCGCGGTTGCCGGGCGGGGGCGGCTCGGGTAAACCGTGGCCTCCTGCCGGGTTGCAAAGCCTCGCGATTCCGCATCCTCTGACGTATTTTGGGACTTCCATGCACCGTTATCGCTCCCACACCTGCGGCGCGTTGCGCGACGCCAATATCGACCAGGCCGTTCGGCTGTCTGGCTGGTGTCACCGCATCCGCGACCATGGTGGCTTGCTGTTCATCGACCTGCGCGACCACTACGGCCTGACACAGTGCGTCGCCGATCCGGATTCGCCGGCGTTCAAGGATGCCGAGCGGCTGCGCGCGGAGTGGGTGGTGCGGATCGACGGCAAGGTGCGCCGGCGACCCGAGGGCACCGACAATCCGGACCTGCCGACCGGCGCGGTCGAGGTGTTTATCAACGAAATCGAGGTGCTGGGCGAAGCCGGAGAACTGCCGCTGCCGGTGTTCGGCGATCAGGAATATCCGGAGGATACCCGGCTCAAGTATCGCTTCCTCGACCTGCGCCGCGAGAAGCTGCACCAGAACATCATGACGCGCGGCGCCATCGTCGATGCGATGCGCCGGCGCATGAAGGATCAGGGCTTCTTCGAATTCCAGACCCCGATCCTCACCGCGTCGTCGCCGGAAGGCGCGCGCGACTTTCTGGTGCCGTCGCGCATCCATCCCGGCAAATTCTACGCGCTGCCGCAGGCGCCGCAGCAGTACAAGCAACTCTTGATGATGTCGGGCTTCGACCGTTACTTCCAGATCGCACCGTGCTTCCGCGACGAGGACCCGCGCGCCGACCGCCTGCCGGGCGAGTTCTATCAGCTCGACGTCGAGATGAGCTTCATCACGCAGGAAGACGTGTTCGCGGCGATGGAGCCGGTGATCACCGGCGTGTTCGAGGATTTCGCCAAGGGCAAGAAGGTCACGCAGAACTGGCCGCGCATTCCGTTCGCGGACGCCATCCGCAAGTACGGCACCGACAAGCCGGACCTGCGCAATCCGCTGGAGATGCAGGACGTCTCCGAGCACTTCCGCGGCTCCGGCTTCAAGGTGTTCGCGCGGATGCTGGAAGACACCAAGAACCAGGTCTGGGCGATCCCCGGTCCCGGCGGCGGCTCGCGCGCGTTCTGCGACCGCATGAACTCGTGGGCGCAGGGCGAAGGCCAGCCCGGCCTCGGCTACATCATGTGGCGCGAGGGCGGTGAGGGTGCAGGTCCGCTCGCCAACAACATCGGTGCCGAGCGCACCGAAGCCATTCGTGCGCAACTCGGGCTGAAGGCCGGCGATGCGGCGTTCTTCGTCGCGGGCGATCCGGCAAAGTTCTGGAAGTTCGCGGGGCTCGCGCGCACCAAGGTCGGCGAGGAGTTGAATCTGATCGACAAGGATCAGTTCGCGTTGGCGTGGATCGTCGACTTCCCGATGTACGAATACAACGAGGAAGACAAGAAGGTCGACTTCTCGCACAACCCGTTCTCGATGCCGCAGGGCGGCTTGGAAGCGTTGAAGACGCAGGACCCGCTGACCATCAAGGCGTTTCAGTACGACATTGCCTGCAACGGCTACGAGATCGCGTCGGGCGGCATCCGCAACCACAAGCCGGAAGCCATGGTGAAGGCGTTCGAGATCGCGGGCTATGGCGAGGAAACCGTGATCGAACGCTTCGGCGGCATGTATCGCGCGTTCCAGTACGGCGCGCCGCCGCATGGCGGCATGGCGGCCGGCGTCGACCGCATCGTGATGCTGCTCTGCGGCACCACCAACTTGCGCGAGATTTCGCTGTTTCCGATGAACCAGCGCGCGGAAGACCTGCTGATGGGCGCGCCGTCAGACGTCACGCCGAAGCAGCTTCGCGAATTGCATATCCGGCTCAATCTGCCGGAGAAGTGAGGGCCTATTTGTGAGGGCGTTCGTCATCCCGATTTCCTGACCGGAAATTGTTCGGGCAAATTTGCAACATGAAGATCGTCGTCCCCGCGAAGGCGGGGACGACACTGGCGATGGTTGAGACGGACGTGCAAGCGGAGGCGAGGGTAAGGTGACGACACAGAGTTCTGACGATCTGAAATCGGCGGCCCTCGCATTCCATCAACTGCCGCGGCCGGGGAAGCTGGAAATCCAGGCGACCAAGCCGCTCGCCAACCAGCGCGATCTCGCGCTGGCCTACAGCCCCGGCGTCGCGGCGGCGTGCGAGGCCATCGCCGCCGATCCGCTCGAAGCCGCCAATCTCACCACCCGCGCCAACCTTGTCGCCGTCGTGTCGAACGGCACGGCCGTACTCGGCCTTGGCAACATCGGCCCGCTGGCGTCGAAGCCGGTGATGGAAGGCAAGGCGGTGCTGTTCAAGAAGTTCGCCGGCATCGACGTGTTCGACATCGAGATCGCGGCCAACAGCATCGAGCGCGTGGTGGAAACGGTGGCGGCGCTGGAGCCGACCTTCGGCGGCATCAACCTCGAAGACATCAGCGGCCCGGACTGCTTCGAGATCGAGGCGCAGCTCAAGGCGCGCATGAAGATCCCGGTGTTTCACGACGACCAGCACGGCACCGCCATCATCGTCGCCGCCGCCGTCACCAACGCGCTGCTGCTCAACGGCAAGAAACTCGCGGACTGCAAGATCGTCGGCACCGGCGCGGGCGCGGCGGCGATCGCATGCCTCAACTTGCTGGTGGCGCTCGGCGCGCAGCGCAAGAACATCTGGATCTGCGATCTCGACGGCCTCGTCTATGACGGCCGCAACGAGCACATGGACCGCTGGAAAGCGGTCTACGCGCAGAAGACCGACAAGCGTGTGCTCGACGACGTGATCGACGGCGCCGATATCTTCCTCGGCGTGTCGGGCCCGAACGTCCTGAAGCCCGAGATGGTCAAGCGCATGGCGGACAAGCCGCTGGTGCTGGCGCTCGCCAATCCGACGCCGGAGATCATGCCGGACGACGCGCGAAAGGCGCGGCCCGACGCGATGATCTGCACCGGCCGTTCGGACTTCCCCAATCAGGTCAACAACGTTCTCTGCTTCCCCTTCATCTTCCGGGGCGCGCTCGATGTCGGCGCCACCGCGATCAACGAGGCGATGAAGCGCGCCGCCGTCGACGCCATCGCGCAACTGGCGCGCGAGGCGCCGTCGGATGCCGCCGTGCCGGGCGCGGATGGCGGCGAGGTGCACGGCTTCGGTCCGGGCTCGCTGATCCCGTCACCGTTCGACCCGCGCCTTATTCTGCGCATTGCGCCGGCGGTCGCCAAGGCGGCGATGGACTCCGGCGTTGCGACGCGGCCGATCGTCGACTTCGAACAGTACCGCGAGCGCCTCGAACGCTTCACCTTCCGCTCCGGCCTGATCATGAAGCCGGTGTTCAGCAAGGCGCGCACGCAGCCGGTGCGCGTGATCTATGCCGAGGGCGAGGACCAGCGTGTGCTGCGCGCGACGCAAGCGGTGCTGGAGGAAAAGCTGGCGCGGCCAATCCTGGTCGGGCGTCCGTCGGTCGTGAATGCGCGCATCGAGCGGCTCGGCCTGACGATCCGGCCGGGGCATGATTTCGATCTGGTCAATCCGGAGGACGATCCGCGCTATCGCTCCTACGTGCAGAGCTATATCGACGCCGCCGGCCGCCACGGCGTGACGCCGGACGCGGCGCGCACCATGGTGCGCACCAACGCGACGGTGATCGCGGCGCTGGCCGTGGTGCGCGGCGAGGCGGATGCGATGCTGTGCGGCGTCGAGGGCCGCTTCATGAGCCACCTGCGCCATGTGCGCGAGATCATCGGCGCGCGTGCCGGCGTCAGCGACTTCGCGGCGCTGTCGCTGATGATCACCTCGAAGGGTTCGTTCTTTCTCGCCGATACGCAGGTGCGGCCCAATCCCACCGCCGAGGAGCTGGCGGAGATCGCAGCGTCGGCGGCGGCGCATGTGCAGCGTTTCGGCATCAAGCCGAAGATCGCCTTCGTCTCGCATTCCGACTTCGGCAGCTACGACACCGAGTCCGCGCGCAAGATGCGCCGCGCCACCGCGCTGTTGAAGGAACGTCATCCCGAGATCGAGGCCGACGGCGAGATGCAGGGCGGCACCGCGCTGTCGCAGATCAAGCGCGACTACGTGCTGCCGCAGTCGCGGCTGGAAGGCGTCGCCAATGTGCTGGTGATGCCCACCCTCGATTCCGCGCACGTCGCCTATCAGATGGTCAAGGAACTGGCGGACGGCCTGCCGGTCGGCCCGATCCTGATCGGCCCGGCGCGCCCGGCGCACATTCTCACGCCCTCGGTGACCGCGCGCGGCATCCTCAACATGACGGCGGTTGCGGCCGTGGAGGCACAGGACCGGGCCGGGCGGCAGCAGCCGACGTTATTTGGGTGAGATCGCGCTAGCGGTCACGCCGTTCTGAGAGTTCGGCGCGAGATGTAACGCGCACGGTCAAACCTCGGCGTCGCCCCTGCGACGGCAGGGGCCCATAGCCCCTGGCGGTGGTTATTGAGCCGAAGCGCTGCGGCGTATGGGCCCTGCCTTCGCAGGGACGACGCTGTTCGTGTGGGAAGGTCGTGACTTGGAACTATTCGCGCGCGACTAAGGCCCCCCGCATCCAAAGGGATATGAAAAACCGAAATCGCAGCCCATACTCGGTCGGCTGGTGCGCGGGGCATCGGCAGATGCGTGTGAGGGGACGATGCCAGCTTTCATCTCCGTCGGCCGTTTTCTGTTCGCGATCCTGTTTGTCGTCTCCGGAGCACTGCATTTGCTCGATCTCGCCGGCACCACCGAGGCGATCACCGCGAAGGTGATCATGCCTGCGGTGGTCACTGACTACGTGACGCAACTCGAGGGCATGACCGGAATGCCGATGGCGCAGATGCTGGCCATCGCCACCGGCGCGCTGGAATTGGTCGGCGGGCTGGCGATCGCCTTCAATCTCGGCGCGCGGGTGTTCGCGGTGCTGCTGGCGCTGTTCGTGATCGCCGCGACGTTCTACTTCCACGACTTCTGGAATCAGGCGTGGCCGGACGCCAAGAGCAACCTGATCCAGGCGCTGAAGAACCTGTCGCTGATCGGCGGGCTGTTGATCATCGCCGGCATCGGCGGCGCGCCGAGCGACGCGCCGGCTTATGCCGAGCCGGCGTCGAACAATTATTAGTGTCTGTCGTGTTCTGACGGGATTATCCGTCGTCATGCGCGGACTTGATCCGCGCATCCATCTTCTTCGAAGAAGATGGATTGCCGGGTCAAGCCCGGCAATGACGTTTCCGTCCAAACGTAAAACGCGCGTCCGTCGCGGCTCAGATGATCACCGTCGCCACGCCGTGACGCTGACATCGTTCGCAGCGTCGAGGACGCGGGTTTCCGCGGCGTGAAGGCCGTGCGCGGCGAGCACCTGTTGCGGCGTGCGGGCGGGGACGCCGGGCAGGCCCGGCTCGCCGCCGGGAATGCGAACATGCGGCGCGAACGACAGCCAGAACGTATCGAAGCGATCGAGGAACAGGCCGAACACGGTCGGGCCGCCGATAATGGCCGCAAGGCCGCTGGTGACGCCGGCACGTTCGCAGGCGGCGTCGAACGACGCGCCCGCCGGATTCCATAATGTCGCTTTCGGATTGGACGGATCGGGCGTCAGCGCCTTGACGCTGCGCGTCAGGATGATGCGCGTGCGCTTCGGTGAATTCGGCTGCTCCTCGCCGGAATTGCGGCCGTGGACGACGAGGTTCGCGTTGTCTAAGGCATCGTTGAAGAACCGCTGGTCGCCCTCGAACTTCAGCTCGGGCGGCATCACATGATTGGCATCGGCGAGCATGCCGTTGGCGGACAGGATGACGTAGCCCTCAATACGCAACAACGGCGACACGGTGCCGGTACCTCCTTCAGGTGAATCTATTCCGTCACCGTCTTGACGACGCTGGAAATCGGCCGCGTGCTGACGGTCGGCAGCTTGACGCTCTTGAGCAGTTCCTCGTCGTACTGCGGCAGCGTCTCCACCGGCGCCTTGGCGCGCATCTTCACCACCTTGTAGCCGCCGGCCTTCAGCCTGCGCAACAGTTCCGGCAAGGCTTCGGCGGTGTGCTTCTGGAAGTCGTGCATCAGGATGATGCCCTTGCCGAGCTTGTCCAGCTTCTTCATCACGGTGTCGATGACCTGCTGGGCATTGCGCGACTTGAAGTCGAAGGAGTCGATGTCGCAAGAGAACATCGCGATGTTGCGGGTGCCGAGATAGGTCACCATCGCCGGCGGATGCTGAAGCGCCGGGAAGCGGAAGAACGGCGCGGGCGCGGTGCCGAGCGCCCACTTCACCGCGCTGAAGCCTTTCTCGATCTCATCCTTCGCCGCCTGTTCGGTCATCTTCTTGCCGTTGAGGTTGGCGTGGGACCAGGTGTGCGCGCCGATGGTGTGGCCGGCGGCCGCGACCTGCTTGAGGATTTCCGGGTGATAGGTGGCGTGCTTGCCGATCGCGAAAAAGATTCCGGTGGTGCACTGGTCGGCCAGCGCCTTCAGCACCGCCGGCGTGTTGTGCGGCCACGGGCCGTCGTCGAAGGTCAGCACCACTTCCTTGTCGCGCAGGAAGTCGAGTTGCTTGAAATGCTCGAAGCCGAAACCCGGCCCGCCGGTGGTGTCGATCTCGACGATGCGGCTGATGCCGAGCGCATCCGGATTGGCGCAGGCGGCTTTCGTGGCTGGGGCGGGAGCAGGTGTCGTCGGCGCGGCTGCCGTCGCGGCGGGTTTCGCGGCCGCGGTCTGCGACCAGGCGGCGCTGCTCATCCCGAGTGAGAGCGCGCCTGCAAGGATGAAGGCTGCCGCGATGCGCATGGAACCCCTCCGATTGGCTGAGCGCGCGGTGAAACAGACGCGCAAGCCTTGCAAGAGGGGCTGATTCGGACCTGCGCGGCAATGGCGGTTTTACCGCGCGCACAGGAGTTCAGCGCAGCGGCACGATGAAGTCGGTGCCCTGGCCGGTTTCGCGGCGATCGAGCCCCTGATCCGAGACGATGATCGAACTGCCGCTGGTGAGCGCTTCCGCCAGCCGCGTCATGGTTTCGGCGGGAATGGTCAGGCGATCGAGTGCTTCGGTGGCGCTGTCGGCGGTCGGCGCCGGTTCGGTGTCGATGGCGCCGATGTCCTGTCGCCGCTTGGCCGCGTGATGGCTCACGGTTTTCGCGCGCGCTTCGACGGGCATCGACATCGCCGACCAGCGGAATGTGTCCGCCTTGTCGCCGTCGCGCTGCGCCGTGAAGACGTGGGTGCCGAGCGGACGGTCGCTCGGCGCGATGGTGATCGGCACATCGAACAGCGGCTCGAAGTTCTGCCGCGCATAGAGCCTGCCGTCCTTGCCACTGATGAACACCGCGATCGGTCCGGTGCGCTTCGGCGCGGGCGGCGTCGCGACTGCCTCGGGCGCGGCATCGCTGCCGGGCGTGGCCGTGGCGCCGTCGGTGAGCGTGGCGGGCGCTGTCGTTTGCGCCAGCGTGGCCGAGGCGTCGGCCACCTTGGTCGGCTTGTCGCCAGCGGCGAGGCCGGTCGTGGTCGGCTCGGTTGCGTCGCCACTGTGCGGCGTCAGCGACGGCCGCAGGTCTTTCAGATCGATGGCGATGGCCGTGGCGGCGGCATCGGTGCCTCTTGCGGAATCGATCGCCGCATTGATGAGCGCCGCCGGCGTGGCCGGCCTGGCGTCGGCCGAAGGCACCGTGTCGGCCGGAGGCGCGGGCTTCTGCGTGATCAGCAGCGGATGCGAGAACGCGACCGGGCTGACCTCGCCGGAGGTGACCACGACCCGCGCGCCCATCCGGGTCCAATTCCAGATCTGCGTGGCGAAATGGGTAGGCATGCGGATACAGCCGTGCGAGGCCGGATAGCCCGGCAGCGCGCCGGCATGCATGGCGATACCGGACCACGTCAGCCGCTGCATGTAAGGCATCGGCGCGCCGCTGTAGATGTTGGAGCGGTGCCACTTGTTCTTCTGAATCACGCTGAAGATGCCGAGCGGCGTCGCATGGCCGGCCATCCCGGTGGACACGGGGGCTTCGGCGAACAGGCCGTTGGCGTCGTAAACTTTCAGCGATTGATTTTTGATCGAGACCGCGACGATCAAGGGATGCTGCGGCTTGCGCGCGGGCGCGACGGTTTTCTTCACCCTCAGTGGGCGATGCTGAACCGGCCGGGCATGGCGATAATGCACCGGCGGCGGCGCGGCCGGCTCATAGATGATCTCGTCGGACGAGAAATCCTGCGGCAGCGCCATTGCGGGCGCGAGGCCGCCCAAGACGGTTGCCGACATGACGATCGCCGAGGTGAGCGGGGTCTTGGCCCAGAAGGACCTAGCCCCGAAAGATTTGGCCCCGAAAGATTTGGCCCCGAAAGATTTGGCCCAGAGGGAGGAGGGACCGCACGCAAATGTGAATTCGGCACGCGCTCCGGGAACCAGTTTGATACGCAACGCAACACTTCCTTACTTTTCGGTTTCGATCGTTAGTGCGCCAACGAAGCAAGGAGTTCACGCAGCGCCCGCCAATCTCAACCGAGCGGAAAATATCTGGCAAATCCCCTCATTTTGCCTTAACGGCTTCCGCCCCTACCGATGGCCAAAGGGTAACCCTATATGGCCGGGGTTACGTTGACGGAGAAAACGATGGCACTGGGCAGATGGCAACGCGGCGAGATGCGCCCGAAATTGATCGGCCTTGCCGTCGTGGTGTTCGCCATCCTGACCGCGTGGTCGGCCTTCGCGGCCGATGAGCCGGATTTGATCTTCCGCCGCTCCACCGTGTTCAAATGGATGAGCCCCAACGACAAGCTCGCCACCTACGGCATCGACGATCCCGAGGTGGAGGGCGTCGCCTGCCATTTTACGGTGCCGGAAAAGGGCGGCTTCAAGGGCTGGCTCGGACTCGCCGAGCAGGTGTCGGACATTTCGCTGTCGTGCCGCCAGATCGCGCCGATCCGCTTCAAGGCGAAGGACAAGATGGAGCAGGGCGAGGACATGTTCAGCCAGCGCCGCTCGCTGTTCTTCAAGAAGATGCAGATCGTGCGCGGCTGCGACGCCAGGCGCAACGTGCTGGTCTACATGGTCTACTCCGACAAGCTGATCGACGGCTCGCCGAAGAACTCCACGTCGTCGGTGCCGATCATGCCGTGGGGCGCCGGCGACACCGCCGTGCAGAAGTGCGGCGATTTCTTCAGGTAGGTCCAGCGTCAGACGGATTGAGATTTAAACCGTCAAAGTCCCTTCCACAGCAATGACGACTTGGTCAGCGCCGCGCGCCCTGGCGCGGGACGCAGGTGACGCGGCGGACCACGCCGGCGCTGGAGAGTTGCGCGCCCATCACTTCCTTGATCTGGCCCGTCGGGCAGGTGCCGTCGTCGACCTGAATGCGCTGGCCGAGTCGCAGATCGACGATATCCCGTTCGCTCGAAACCTGTTCGGCACTGACGGCGGCCGTCGACATCAAAGCCGCGCCGCAGATGAAGCCGAACCCGATCATAGTCGATTGCAGCTTGCGCATCCGAGCCACCGCTACTTGTTCTGGATTTTCAGGCCGTCCTTGCCGATGTTGATCTGGACGCCTTCCGGCTGCTTGCTGTCCTGATACTGCTTGTAGCCGAGCACCGCGACGACGGCGACAAGCAGGCCGATGATGAACATCAGCACGTTGCGGTTGATGGGCATCTGTCCTCCGCATTGGAGCGTCCAGGGTCTGCTTCAACTGCGTTGAATCAGACCTGTCGCTTTTGGTCTGCATGATCTTTTCCGAAAACCGGTTTCCTCTTTTCGGGATCCTGCTCGGGCAGGCCGAATCGATTGGCCACGATGCGATACTGATCGGCTCGATATTCCGCGACAATCCCTATCGGAATATGGTTTGATGGAACCGATGACGTGGATGAGACATTCCGCCAGAGCCGATCAAGAGGGAGAACCATGAGCGCCAACGACAACAAGAAACGTATCCTCGATGCCGTCGATGCCGGTTTCGACGCTCAACTGGAAACCACCAGGCAACTCGTCGCCATCCCCAGCACACGCGGCGCGGAAGGGCCGTGTCAGGATCTGATCGGCGACCTGTTGCGCCAGCGCGGCTACGAGGTCGACGACTGGCACATCGATCTCGACGATCTGAAAGACCTGCGCGGCTATGGCCCGATCGAGCACGATTTCTCCCGCGCGCGCACCGTGGTCGGCACCTATCGGCCGGCGACGACGGCGGGCAAATCGCTGATCCTGCAAGGCCACTGCGACGTGGTGCCGGCGGGGCCGCTCGACATGTGGGAGACGCCGCCGTTCCAGCCGACCATCAAGGACGGCAGGATGTACGGCCGCGGCGCGTGTGACATGAAGTCCGGCACCATCGCTGCATTGTATGCGCTCGACGCCATCAAGGCCGCGAAACTGAAGCCGACCGCGCGGATTCATTTCCAGTCGGTGATCGAGGAGGAATCAACCGGTGTCGGCGCGCTCTCGACGATCCAGCGCGGCTACCGCGCCGATGCCTGTTTCATTCCGGAGCCGACCAATGGCGAGATGATCCGCTCGCAGGTTGGCGTGATCTGGTTTCGCATCCGCGTGCGCGGCTTCCCGGTGCATGTGTTCGAAGCGGGCTCGGGTTCCAACGCGATCATGGCCGCCTATCATCTGATCCACGCCATCGAGCAACTCGAAATTGAGTGGAACAAGCGCGCGGTGAACGACAAGCACTTCAAGGACGTCAATCATCCGATCAATTTCAATCCCGGCATCATCAAGGGCGGCGACTGGGCGTCCAGCGTGCCGGCGTGGTGCGACGTCGACTGCCGGATCGCGGTGCTGCCGGGCTGGTCGATTGCCGAATGCCAGAACGAGATCCTCGCCTGCATCGCCAATGCCGCGCGCGACCATCGCTTCCTGTCGAACAACCCGCCGCAGGTGGAGTGGTCGGGCTTCCTGTCGGAGGGTTATGAACTGACCAATTCCGCTGCGCCGGAAGCGGCCTTCGCCAAGGCGTTCGATGCGGTCTATGGCGGCTCGGTGCCGGACCGCGCCTTCACGGCGCTGACCGACACGCGGTTCTACGGTCTCAACGCCGGCATTCCGAGCCTGTGCTTCGGCGCTTCGGGCGCGGCGATGCACGGCTTCAACGAATATGTCGATCTGGAGTCGCTGCGCAAATCGACCAAGGCGACGGCGCTGTTCATCGCCGAATGGTGTGGCGTCGAGCCGGCCTAGGGCCGTGCTGATTTGGATCGGGATGTTGGCGTCATCCTGAGGTGCGACGCGATCAGCGCGGAGCCTCGAACGATGGGCCGTCGCCCTTCGAGGCTCGGACCTTGTCCGGGCGCCTCAGGATGACGGCGATTGGATGCAAGAACGGCGGCGCGGCCGCGACGACAATGGGAGGTATGGCGTGACCCTGCTCGACAAGATCAATGCGATGAAAATGCCGTTCGCGGAGTTGAAGGGGGTCACCTTCGTCGAAGCCGAGCCGGATCGGGTGGTGGCGCGGATGCTGGTGCGGCCGGACCTGTGCACGCTCGGCAATACGATCCATGGCGGCGCGCTGATGGCGTTCGCGGATTCCGTCGGCGCGGCGGCGACCGTCATCAACCTGCCGCCGGACGCCAAGGGCACCACCACCATCGAGAGCAAGACCAACTTCGTCGGCGGGGCGAGGGAGGGGACCACGATCACCGCGACCGCCACGCCGGTGCACCGGGGCCGCCGCACCCAGGTCTGGCAGACCCGGATCGAGGGCGAAGGCGGCAAGCTGGTCGCCGTGGTGACGCAGACCCAGATGGTGCTCTGAGCGGGTGCTGCAAATCAGCAGGCGATAAAATCCTGAATCAAAATTCCGCTTATAAACCGAGCGGCTGCGCGATGTGGCGAAATTACGATTCATGTCATTCGCTAACAAATTGTTGTGGTTAATGTTTCTGCCGCGACACCCTGCCGCAATTTAAGACAATTTTGCCCCTTGAAAGGATGGTGCAACGCACAATATTCAGGGCATTAGGGTTTAGGGAACGACGCCTCCTGGAAGGGCTCTGCCAACAAAGGAGACTGGATCATGCGCGACGATACCATCGCGATCGGCTTGCCTGGCGTTATCAGGCGACTGGATCGGCAGGAGATGCCGTTGCTGCGCGAACACCTGTTGCGTCTGGACACCGAGAGCCGGCACGACCGGTTCAACGGCTTTGCCGACGAAAGTTTCATCGAGCGTTATGCCGCCAAGTGCGCGACTGACGGCACCGTCGTCATCGCCTACTTCGAGGGCGGCAAGGTGCTGGCCACTGCCGAACTGCATCCGGCGGACGGCGAGAACAGTCCGCTTCCCGAGGTCGCCTTCAGCGTCGAGCGCCAGGTGCGCCGCAAGGGGCTGGGCAGCGTGCTGTTCCGTCGCCTGATCGCGGAGGGCAAGCGGAAAGGCTACGAAAGCCTGCGCGTTACCACCGGGGCGCAGAACGAGGCCATGCGCTCGCTCGCCAACAAGTTCGGCGCGCATCTGACGTTCCGTCATGGCGAGTCGACCGGCGAGATCGATCTGCGCGAGCAGCCGGCCATGGTTGCGGCGCGCTTCAATCCTGTCGATGCGTTCGCCGCGCCGGCCGCCTTTACGCAGGCCGTCGCCCGCTTCAATCGCGACTACTGGAAGTGGTGGTTGCGGATGTATGGCTGGCGGTCACCGGCTCCGCGTGCGAGCCAGTGACACGGAACGGTTCGGATCGGCTGCTTCGCAGGCGAAGCGGCCACATTGATCTAAAGAGCTAGTACCAATGCCATCCTTGCCGATGCTGCGCGAAAGGCACAGCATCGCGGCATTTGATGACGTTGCCGCTGTTGCTGCCGTGGCCCAGGTCTTTTATTTCGACGCGTATGCCGACCATGTTCTGGTTGGCCTGACCCTCGCCGAAACACGCGAGTTGGAGATGCTCGATCGCGTCACGCCGTCGCTTTCCGATTGGGACGGCTACACCATGCAACCGATATCCGGCGCCGAGAAGCGGTGGGCGTATCTCTCGCAGAAGCACATCGATGCGATGGCGCACGGCGCACGGCGCGCGATTGCGCCGCGCCCGTGCGACCACCGATTGATTACATCCCGGGGCGGCGATCGTTGCCGAAACGGCGGACCGTGCGACGTTCCACCACGACAGTGCGCTGCGCGCCGGGTTCGCCGGCGATCACCTGCTGGGTGCGGGCGCGCGCCGCGGTGCGGCTGGCCTTGCGCACTTCGGTCTGGACGGCGGCGAGCGGCAGGCCCATCAGCGAGGCCGCAATTTCGGCCTGCTCGTCGGCATTGTCGGTGATGCCCATGGCCGCAAAAATGGCCTCGTCCAGGGTCGGCGGATCACGCCGCACCCGACGGGAACCATACTTGGTCATCCAGTTGTCGCTCATCGTCCGTCCGCCTCTGAATCGTCTCGGAGAAGGTACCGGAAAATATGCTGCAACGCAATATATGCAGTGCCGCAAGGCTGCCATGCAGGGCATGGAACCCGGGCACGGATGCAAGCGACGCGGGTAAAGGGGCGGGAACGACAACGCGGCCCGGACGTTCCCGGAACGGTCGGGGAATTCTACAATTTTTCGATACGGGTGGCGTCGTAGATGTCGATCTGCGTCGCCTCGGCGGCGAGCGATTGCAGCGTCTTGACGACCTCGCGCGAGGCCGGAACCGCAAAGTGCGCCAACAGCGCGACGCGGTCCGCCCAGCGCTCCAGAAATACCAGCCGCAGCGGATTCTCGCTGTCGACGTGGACCGCATGGGAGATACAGCCCGGCTCGGTGCGGGAGCGGCGGACGTGCGCGAGGCTGAGCTCGAGGATCTCGTCGAACGTCTCCGGGCGGGCGGTGACGCTGCCGGTCACGAGGATCATGAGTCTCTCCCTGGTTGTTGCCGTGAGGTTCAGACCCGGCCGGCGACCGGAAGCAATGCGCCGGTCACCGCGCTGGCCGCGTCGCTGGTCAGGAACAGGATGACCGCCGCCAGTTCGTTCAATGTCACCCACGCGCTGAAATCGCTGTCCGGCATGTCGCGACGGTTGGCGGGGGTGTCGATGGTGGAGGGCAGCACGGCGTTGACGGTCACCTTGCCCTTCAATTCGGCAGCGAGCGCCTCGGTCAGCCGATGCACGCCGGCCTTGGAGGCCGCGTAGGGACCCATGCCGGCGCCCGCGCGCAACGCGCTCATCGCGCCGACATTGACGATGCGCCCGGCGGACGATTTCACCAGATGCGGGATCGCCGCGCGCGACGCGTTCACGGCGGTCAGGACGTTGACGGCGTAAAGCCGCGACCACGTTGCCGGATCGCTCTCCGCGACCGTCTCGTAGGCGAAAGCGCCGGCGACATTGATCAGGGCGTCGAGTTGCCCGAAGTGGCGCGCCACCGCGTCGATCGCGGCGGCGGCCTGCGCTGCATCGGACAGATCGATGCCGCCGGCGCGAAACAGCTCGACGGTCGGCGGCGCGGTCGAGGCGGCGTGATCGATGGCGCCGACCCGATCGCCGCGCGCACGCAAGGCGGTGACCACGGCGGCCCCAAGCGCGCCCGATGCCCCCGTGACGACGACGACTTTTCCACCCATGACCGGCTCCCGTTCGGACAGCTAAAGTTTTCCGGATATTTATAAGCGAACTTCAGAGAAGTCTCGCTAGGCTACCATCTCTCCGTTCTGGAGGTTGGGACATTGTCATGTTGCGGGATTTGCCAGATCACGGTTTACCGCTTGTTCAGCTTAAGGAGTTGCGGCGGGATATGGTCGTCGCCTTGCAGAAACGCAAAGGCGCGGTCACCACGGAAGAACTGATGCGCATCGCCGCGGTGCAGGCCGCGATTTCGGCATTCGAGGACGTCATCGCCGACCTCGACGCCGAACTGGAAGCGGCCGCTTGAAGCGTTTCATCTGAGCATGACGACAAGATGTTTCTATCAACGCACTTGCCGGAATTTGCCGGGGGCCACGCCGGTCTCGCGCCGGAACATGCGGTTGAAATAGCCGGCATCGGCATAGCCGAGTAGCGCCGCGATCTCCTTGATGCTGAGCGAGGAGAACGTCAGGTAGCGTTTTGCTTCCAGCAACAGCCGCCGCTCGATCACCTTGAGCGCCGACGCGCCCAGCACGGATTGGCAGATCCGGTTGAGATGCGGCGGCGTGATGCCGAGCGCACTCGCATAGAAGCTGATCGGCCGGTGATGCCGGTATTCGCGCTCCACCAACTGGTGAAACGCCTGCGCGTGACGTTGCGCACGCCCGCCGCTGTTCCGCATCGGCTCGGTGTTGGCGAGCACGGCGCGATAGATTGCCGCCAGCGTCGAGCCGATCCGCGCGCGCATCGCGATGGCGCGGCCCGGCGCGCGCACGTCGGCCTCCGCGATCAGCGCCGTGATCTCACGCCCCACCTGCGCGATCTCCTCGCTCGGACCGTGCAGGATGTGCGGCCGGCGTAGACACGTATCGACGTCCGGGGCAGGCGCCAGCGCCTCGCGGACATCGCGTTCGAACAGTGTCACGACCACACCCTCGACATCCGGCGAGAACACGTAGCCGTGCACCGGCAGCGCCGGAATGGCGATCACCGCCGGCGGCGCGATCCGTTCGATGATGTTGTCCATCGTGACCTCGGCGGTGCCGCCGGTCAGATGCAGGATCTGGAAGAACTGTTCGTGGCGATGCGGCGCGATGCGAAAGCCGTGGAGGCGCGAGCGCGACAGCACAGTCTCCCAATGCAGCCAGTCGGGGCTGGAATCGTAACCCTGCTCGCCGTACAGCGCATAAGTGGGGATGGCGGACATCGTCTCCTCGATGTTCGAATTATCCCCTCGTTTGCCGGTTCTGTCCATTGGCAGCGCGACCGCGTCCGATCAACATCGCGAGCGGAAAGAGAAGCAAGCCGGGGAGGATTGTCATGCGCACGCAGGTTGCGATCATTGGGGCCGGCCCGGCCGGCCTGATGCTGGGACGCCTGCTCGAGAAAGCCGGCATCGACAACGTCATTCTCGAGCGCAAGAGCGGCGAGTATGTGCTGTCACGCATTCGCGCCGGCGTGCTGGAGCAGGGCACCGCCGATCTTCTGGACCGGCTGGGGCTGGGCGCGCGGATGCATGCCGAGGGTCTGATCCATCACGGCGTCGACCTGTGTTTCGACGGCGACATCCAGCACATCGACTTCACCGGGCTGGTCGGCCGCCATGTCACCGTCTACGGCCAGACCGAGGTGACGCACGACCTGATGGACGCGCGCAAAGCCTCCGGCCTGACCACGATCTACGAGGCCGAGGACGTCGCGCTGCACGACTTCGACGGCGCGCACCCGCGCGTCACCTGGCGCAAGGACGGCGCGCCCCACAGCCTCGATTGCGACTTCATCGCCGGCTGCGACGGTTTTCACGGCGTGTCGCGCGCGAGCATTCCCGAAAGGGCGCTGAGCCTGTTCGACCGTCACTATCCGTTCGGCTGGCTCGGCATCATGGTGGACCGGCCGCCGGTGTCCGATGAGTTGATCTACGCGCATCACGAACGCGGTTTCGCGCTGTGCTCGATGCGCTCGCCGACGCGCAGCCGTTACTACGTGCAGGTGCCGGAAGGCGAGAAGGTCGAGGACTGGTCCGATGACCGCTTCTGGGATGAATTGCGGCGGCGGATCAATCCGGCGGCGGCCGAGAGCCTGCACACCGGACCTTCGATTGAAAAATCCATCGCGCCGCTGCGCAGCTTTGTCGCCGAACCGTTGCGGTTCGGATCGCTTTTCCTCGCCGGCGATGCGGCTCACATCGTGCCGCCGACCGGCGCAAAGGGGCTCAACCTGGCCGTCAGCGACGTCGCGATGCTGGGCGAGGCGCTGACCGAGTTCTATGCGGAGAAATCGCGCGCGGGCATCGATGGTTATTCGAAGAAGGCGCTAGGGCGGATCTGGAAGGCCGAACGCTTCTCGTGGTGGATGACGACGCTGCTGCACACCTTCCCGGAAACCGGCACCTTCGGCCGCCGCATCCAGCGCGCCGATTTCGACTACCTCTCGAGTTCAAGGGCGGCGCAGACGAGTCTTGCGGAGAACTATACGGGCTTGAGTTTGGGCGTTTGAGCTAAGCGTTCGGCATTCAACCGTAAAACAACGCCGTCATGGCCGGGCATAGCCGTTCGAAGAACGGCGTCGCTTCGCTCGCCTGCGTCGCGGCCATCCACGATTGTAGCGGTTGTCCGAAAAGGACGTGGATGCCCGGGACAAGCCCGGGCATGACGAAGCCTGTGGATGTGGCTAGTCTGACTTGCGTGCATGTCAGTCAATGTCCAAGCCTCGGAACGACGCAATGACCCCAAACATCGCCACGATCCTGCCGCCGCTGTTGCGCGCGCTGACGGTGTTGGAATTCATTGCGCGGCATCTCGATCCGATGACGTTCGATCAGATGTTCGCCGCCGTTGGCACGCCGGACGATGCGTTGCGCGAGGCGTTGAGCGGCATCGATGGCGAAGATGACCCGGCAACCACATCGGCGCGTCTCGCGCTGTCCGCGTTCGAGGGCATGCGGACGGCGCTCACCAACGGCGACGATCTCTATGCGATCTATGGCGCGTTGCGTTTTCTGCCGCGCGCGCTGGAGGCGCTGTATTCGCTCGCGTCACGCGATCCCGTCGTCAACAGCTTCTATCTCGATCCGTCGCTGCGCGGCGACGCCGATCTTGTCGCGCACGCCGCGCAACCGCCGCGCGACGGCGAGACCGGCGTGATGCATGTCGACAACGAGCGCGGCAGCCGCGGCGGCTATTCGCTCTATGTGCCGGAAAGCTATTCGTCCGAGCAGCCGCTGCCGCTGGTGATGGCGCTGCATGGCGGCAGCGGCCATGGCCGCGCGTTTCTGTGGAGCTGGCTGCGCGACGCCCGCAGCCTCGATGCCATCGTTGTCGCGCCGACGGCGACGGGACGCACATGGGCGTTGATGGGCGACGATACCGATACGCCGAACCTGCATCGCATCCTCGACGATGTCAGTGCGCGCTGGCAGATCGATCCGACACGGCTGCTGCTCACCGGCATGAGCGACGGCGGCACGTTCTGTTATGTCAGCGGGCTCGAGGCCGGATCGCGTTTCACGCATCTCGCACCGGTGTCGGCGACCTTTCATCCGATGATGACGACGATGGCCGATCCGGCGCGCCTCAACGGCCTGCCGATCCGCATCACGCACGGCGCGCGCGACTGGATGTTTCCCGCCGAAGTCGCGCGCCGCGCCGCCGAGTCGCTGGCGGCGGCCGGTGGCGATGTCTCTTATGGCGAGATCGACGATCTCAGCCATTGCTATCCGCGCGAGATCAACGCCGCGTTGTTGACGTGGCTGCGCGAAAGGCCGCGCTGAAACGCTTTGTTAAAAGATGTTTCGCGCCATTTGCAGCGCGCTCGATTCGTTCTTTTGGAACGAAATGGAGTTGTTTCGTGAACATCTTGCGGTCATGACCACGCGATTACTCCACCAGCGGCGGCTCGCGGCGCAGCGCCAGCGCGACGCCGGCGAGCGTCAGCACCAGCGAGATGATTTCACGCGCGCCAAACGGATCGCCGAGAAACAGCGCGCCGGCGCAGACGCCGACCACCGGCACGCCGAGCGAGCCGGTGGTGGCCGCCGCCGGCTTGAGCCGGCTCAGCGCGCCGAACCAGGTGACATAGGCGATCGCCATCGGCCCCAAGGTCATGTAGAGCATCAGCGCCCCGCCGCGCGGCGACAGCGCGCCGAAGTCTGGATGCTCGAAAATCAGCCCGATGATCACCATCGGCACGCAGCCGAGCGCGAGTTGCCAGGCCACCAGCGCGAACGGCTTCAGCGGGATCGGCGTCCGTGCCGTGACGCTGCCGAAGGCGAACAGGATGGCGCAGCCCAGCGCCGTCACCACACCGATCAGCTTGGTTTCATCGAAGGCGAGGCTCTGGCCGCTGAACAGCACCGCAAGGCCGGCGAATGCCAGCACCAGCGCCGCGACGCCGCGCAAGGTCGGCCGTTCGCCGAGCACCGGCCAAGCGAACAGCATGGTCCAGATCGGCATGGTGTAGGCGAGCAGCGCCGCCTCGCTGATCGGCAGGTATTTCATCGCCAGCGTGCCGAACCCCATCCAGGCAAAGACGTTGGTAAAGGCGGCGAAGCCGAGGCGGGGCCAGAAGCGGGAGGGGACCGCGAGGCTCTCGCCGCGCCACAGCGCGATGCCGGCGAGCAGCACCGCCGCGGCGACACCGGCCACGCCCCGGGAGAAGAACGGCGGCCATTCCAGCAGCAGCACCTTCACCGCCGGCCAGTTCAGGCCCCAGGCAAGGATGGTGATGGCGAGCAGCAGGAAGCCTGCGAGGCGGGGATCGGACGGCGGTTTCGACATGCGCGTCGTTTAGGGGCTGGCGGGGGCGAAGTAAAACGGCGCGGGAGCAAAGCTGGGTTGCGCCGGCCGGTTTCACGGGCGATTCGTGCTGCGGCGGACGCAACGCAAGCAAACAATTTTGCTTTTGGGGCGTTGTCAGCGCGCTGGGTTCAGGTACGCTGAGCGCCCAACCTCCGGGAGACCACGATGAAAAGCCTGTCTTTGATTGCCGTGTTGACCCTGTTTGCCGCCGGTCCCGCGCTGGCGCAGTCCTGCAACGCCGTCAGCGCCGACGGCAAGCCGTTGGCCGGCGCGGCCAAGACCAGCTTCATGAAGAAATGCTGCGAGACCAACGCCAAGAGTGCCGAAGGCAAACCGCTCTCCGGCGCCGCCAAGAAAAGCTACGTCAAGAAGTGCATGGGAAGCTGACGCGCCCACGCGACGACGCTCCACCACAATGCAAAAGCCCCGCGCGAGCGGGGCTTTTTGTTTTGGATCATATACTATCCATCGTCATGGCCGGGCTTGTCCCGGCCACGACGGAATAACGAATGACCATCGAGCGGCTACGAAGCGCGTGCGCTCGTCGCGCCGTTACTTCGCCGCCTCCAGCTTGTCCTGCGTCTTGGTCTCGAAATCACTGGCGTCGTGGCGCTCATGCAGTTGTTGCGACAGTTCGCCGGTGACGCGATTGACGATGCGGCCGCGCTTCACCGCAGGCCGCGCCGCGACCTGCGCGGTCCAGCGCTGCACGTTCTTGTAGCTCGCGGTGTCGAGGAAGGTGGCGGCGTCGCCGTAGATGACGCCCTTCGCAAGGCCCCCATACCACGGCCAGATCGCGATATCGGCGATGGTGTACTCCTTGCCCGCGATGTATTCGTGGTCGGCAAGCTGGCGGTCGAGCACATCCAACTGCCGCTTCACTTCCATCGCGAAACGATCGATGGCATATTCGATCTTGGTCGGCGCGTAGGCATAGAAATGGCCGAAGCCGCCGCCGAGATACGGCCCGGCGCCCATCTGCCAGAACAGCCACGACAGGCACTCGGCACGGCCGGCCACGTCCTTCGGAACGAACGCGCCGAACTTGTCCGCGAGATAGAGCAGGATCGAACCGGACTCGAACACCCGGATCGGTTTGTCGGGATTGCTGCGGTCGAGCAGCGCCGGAATTTTTGAATTCGGATTGACGTCGACGAAGCCGGACGAGAACTGCTCGCCGTCGCCGATCTTGATCAGCCAGGCGTCGTATTCCGCGCCCTTGTGGCCAGCCGCCAGCAACTCCTCCAGCATGATGGCGGCCTTCTGGCCGTTCGGCGTCGCCAGCGAATAGAGTTGCAGCGGATGCTTGCCGACCGGCAGCGCCTTCTCATGCGTGGGGCCGGCGGTGGGACGATTGATCGACGCGAACTTGCCGCCGTTCTCCTTGTTCCAGGTCCAGACTTTGGGCGGCGTATAGGGGGCGTCGGTCATGCGGGACTCCGAGCAAATGGGTGTTGGTTGGTTCCCAACAGGTGGCGAAGATCGCACGCTTTGCAAGAGCTTCCTTGCATGGGTGATGGCGATGCCGCGCAAGCCGGCGGGAGGCCTCGCGCGCGTTGAGGCACGCCGATCTCGAACGCGACATAGCCGCGCTGAAGGATCATCTGTCCGTCCCTGACGTGCAGGTGAACTCGAACATGTTCTTCCGATTGACGGGGGAGGGTGGCGGCGTCTTGACAATCGACCTGCGGGCGGGACCATTGCGCGGGATTGCCCATTGCATATCGATGCATGAGGCGCGATGCGTGACCCATGGATATTTCCGCGAATGAAAGCTCCGCCTCCGTCGCGCACGGCTCGCCGATGGAGGTGCTGCGCGCCTTTCTCAAACTCGGACTGACCAGTTTCGGCGGCCCGATCGCGCATATCGGATATTTCCGCAACGAGTTCGTGTTGCGCCGGAAATGGATCGACGAGCACGCCTACGCCGATCTCGTCGGCCTGTGCCAATTCCTGCCGGGGCCTGCCAGCAGCCAGGTCGGCTTCTCGATCGGCCTGATGCGCGCCGGCTATCTCGGCGCGTTGGCGGCGTGGACCGGATTCACGCTGCCGTCGGCGCTGGCGCTTGTGCTGTTCGCCTATGGCGCAAGCGCCTTGAACGGCCCGATCGGCAACGGGCTGCTGCACGGATTGAAGCTGACCGCAGTTGCGATCGTGGCGCAGGCGGTGTGGGGCATGGCGCGCAATCTCTGTCCCGATCGCGAACGCGCATCGATCGCGGTGGTGGCGGCGCTGATCCTGCTGCTCAGCACATCGTCGATCGCGCAGATCGGTGCGATCGTCGTCGGCGCGATCGCCGGCCTGTGGCTGTGTCGCAGCGACGCGCCGGCGCCGTCGGGACACGTCCGAATGCCGGTATCGCGAACCGCGGGCCTCGTTGCCTTGAGCGGCTTTGTCCTGCTGTTGCTGGGGCTGCCGGTATTGCGGGAGGTGAGCGGATCGTCGGGCGTGGCGCTGTTCGATGCGTTCTACCGATCGGGCGCGCTGGTGTTCGGCGGCGGTCATGTCGTGCTGCCGCTGTTGCGCGAAGCCTTCGTCACGCCCGGCTGGCTGAGCGACAACGCGTTTCTGGCCGGCTACGGCGCCGCGCAGGCCGTGCCGGGGCCGCTGTTTAGCTTCGCGGCCTATCTCGGCACGGTGGTCGCGCCGAACCCGCACGGCGTCGCCGGCGCGTGCCTCGGCCTCATCGGCATCTTCCTGCCGGGCATGCTGGTGCTGGTCGGCGTGCTGCCGTTCTGGGATTCGTTTCGCACGCGGACGACGGCGCAGGCGATGATGCGCGGCGTCAACGCCGCCGTGGTCGGGCTGCTGGGCGCGGCGCTCTACGATCCGGTGTGGACGTCCACCGTGCACACGCCCGCCGACTTCGGCGTGGCGCTGGTCGGATTCGTGCTGCTGACCGCGTGGCGCGCGCCGCCATGGATCGTCGTCGTCTTCAGCGCGGCGGCGGGAACGGCGATGGCATTGCTGGCGGTTGTTTAAGTCCGATATCGACAAAAGTGATCGCGGCGACGGGATGCGAATGTTAGAACCGGATCACGAGGTTCGGTTCATGTCGCGATTCATCCGCCTGTCGATTGTCATGGTGTTGTCGCTGGCCGCCACCACCGCGACGGCGGCGCCGCGTCACAAGAAGCATGCGCTTCGCCCGCATCACTACGGCTTCCTGCCGGGCTATCAGCAGCCGCTGAACAACGCCGCGCCGCTGTTCAAGCAGGAAGCCTCGGTACTGCGCAACGCGCGCCGCAAACCGCGCCACTGGTACATCGGCCCGACGCCGCGCTACTACAATTTCTGGGACGGCCAGCTGCGCTATCCCGGCCGCCCCGGCTTCTATCGCGGCCGCTACAACGGCGGCAGTTTCGGGCCGTGCTGGACGCAGACGCCGATCGGCGCGGTGTGGACGTGCGGGTGAGGGCCTCTTTGAACGTTTGCTTCCGGGTGTCCCAGGGCGCGCTGCGGCACGAAGTGACGCAGCGCAGAACCGGGATCGTTGCACCGACCCCGGCTCAGCAGCGCACCGTTTCACGTTGTGCAGCGTCCGGGGAACGACCAAGAGGTTGTCGGGCGGCTTTTTCAAACAGGTCTCTGAGGGAGGCGTGACGACCTCCGCTGCGACCCGCACGAACAGCGTCCGTTCAGGTCGCCAATCCGCGCTTCCGCGACTAATCGACTCCGTGTTAGAAATAACGCGCGCCTGTACGGCGCGTCGCAGACGCGTTGCTTTCCATCAGAATGGATCGACTGAAATGACCGCAATTCAGGGCGTGGCGTCGGAGGACGATGCGGCTCCGAAAGTGCCGCCGGGGGTGCTGCTGGAAGGTCCGCTGGTGGACGCCAAGGTGCGCGAAATCCGTCTCATGTTCGCCATCCTCTACGGCGGTACGGCCGCCGCGCTGATCTGGGTGGTGACGCAGGGCATCGGCCGGGTCGAGATCGCGGTCTTCGCCGGCATGTATTTCCTGACCATGTTCGGAATGGGCGCGGGCATGCATCGCCTGCTGGTGCATCGCAGCTTTCGCTGTGGCCCGGTGATGCGGGCGTTCTTCTGCATGATCGGCACGATGGCGATGCAGGGCTCGGTGCTGCGATGGGTCTCCAACCATCGCCGCCACCATCTTTACGCCGACAAGCCCGGCGACGTGCACAGCCCGCAATATGACGGCGTCGGCAACCGCTATCTCAGCTACGTCAAGGGCATGATGCACGCGCAGGGCGGCTGGGTGTTCGACCACGCCACGACGCAGGGCGAATACTACGCCAAGGACATTCTGGCCGATCCGATCGCGATGTTCTTCGTCCGCACGCGCTGGTTCTGGTATCTGACGTCGATCGCCTTCATTCCGGCCGCCATCGGCTACGCGGCCGGCGGCACTCACACCATGATCGGCTGCGTGCTGTTCTCCGGCCTGTTCCGCAACTACGTCACCACAACGATGACCTCGCTGGTCAACTCGGTCTGCCACAGCGAAGGTCGCTACGGCTATCGCCGCTTCGAGATCAACGACGGCACCACCAACCAGTTTCTGGTGTCGATCCTCACGCTGGGCGAAGGCCTGCACAACAACCATCACCGCTTTCCCCGCGACGCCTACATCTCGCACGCCTGGTACGAAATCGACATCACCGGCCTGCTCATTCGCAGCCTCGGGAAACTCGGGCTCGTGCAGGATATTTTCGAGGGCGGCGCACAGGCCACGCGCTCCGGGAATGCGGAAGGCGGACAACGTTCGATGGCGGAGCAGGAAGGCGGAGGGTGAGGGACGCGCAACTACCGCGTCCCGCCAACCGATCAGCAGCCTCTGAACAACGCTGTGCTGCTACTCAGCAAGCAGCTGTAATGGCGCCGCGCCGATTGGAGCGGCGTTACGCTTGCTGAATATCCGATGGCTCTAACTTTGCTGAAAGACCTTCTGTCGGCGAAACGTCACCAGGTCGGGGCTCGCCTTCAATCAATTTGTCAGTTTTCCGACCTCTGGAAGTCTTAGACGTTCGAGAGGTTAGACTCTGTAGGTGTTCAACTGCCGCGATCTTCTCCATTATCGATTTGACTATCCGATCGATCATTTTGCCTTCGGAATAATCTGCGGGTGCAACAAATTGGACCCGGCCATCTCGTAGAATTTGGTCGGACCGCGCTTTAGCGGACGCGGTGTGTGGACGGAATACCGCAATTGAATGTCCGCCCTGTTCCTTTACCAATCGGAAGCAAGGAATATCGGTTTCTCCGTCTCCAATGAAGACCATATTTGCGAACGGGACGGGACGTTCGTCAGGCCTGACGTACTCATTGATTTTAGAGTGATCATAAACTTCATGAACACCCTTGTTAATACGAAATAGGTACTGCGTTTTTGTCGTATAGTTCAGAGCCAGCGCAGGCCATTCGGCGACGCCGTGATGATCGTAGCAGTATGAAGAAGCGTAAATATCCTGAAAATGTTTTGCTATGATCGTTCCGCTTATCATCTCCCGAATTCCGGAAGAAATAATGTGGTGAGTGACCTTTAATCCCGTCTCTTTCCCATACCGATTGATGCGATCAAACCATTCAATCACGCCATTAAAAAAAGACAGTTGCTGTCCATAGTTGGAAAAATCTTCCTTCTTGACACTCACGCGGGCAGCCCGTGCCTTTTCAAGCATGAGGCCCATGTAAACTAATATGTTATCAGCAGAATGCTGCTGGCAGCGGTCCTTAACTTCTTTCCAAAATGAACTGGTCGTCATTTGGATTGATGGGATGAAATCTCGCTCCTGCATATTTCCCGGAGCGAGAGTTCCATCAAAGTCATAGCAGATTGCAAACGGAATAAGTTTCTTGGGCAAACTTCACCCCTTTGGTGGATATGGGTCCTTACCGTAAGTGTTACGCGCTCTAATTTTGCCATCTGAACCTTGTAGGAAAGCTTCGCCGCCTGCGCCACGAGCGAGCCGACGTGTTTCGGCCCATGCTTCAGATTGATTTTCGTGTACAGATGATGCCTTGGCAGCTCCTTCCTTCTTAACGGCCCATCCATCCTCGCGCTTGGTTGTCCAATAATTTTTGGTCATTTTTCATTCCTTGAATAAAATTCGTTCCGCTACTGGCGACGGAACGAAAGTGGCATCAACTCAGGAACACCCCGTCGTGGACCCGCACGTATCGCACTTCATGCAAGTACCATTTCGCACGAGGGTGAAGTTGCCGCATTCGGAGCACATCTCGCCTTCGTAGCCTTTGGCTTTGGCTTCGGCGCGGCGTTCGGCTTTGGTCGGCGCGGCGGTTGCGGCGGCGGTGCCGGCTTTGCTCCAGGCTTGCGCTTCGAGCTTTTCGGTGGGCGAGAGTTGCGGCTCGACCAGTTCGGCTTTCAGCGCGGTGGCGGTTGCGCCGTGCGAAGCGAGGGCTGTGACCTTGGCGCCGCCTCCCTGACTGTCTCCCGCAACGGCGGAGCCGCCATGCGCGCCGCCTTCGTGCGAAGCCGGAGCCGCGCGCATCATCACCAGGTTGTCGGTGCGCGAGCGGGTGAGGCCCTTCGACAGGTACTTCATCGCCGGCGGCGGCGCGCCTTCCGGCGTCTTGCCTTCGGCCACGCCCTTGCCAAGCGCGTCGAAGCCGGTTTCGCTCGGATCGACATGGGCGAGGTCGTAGCGGCCCATGTAGCTCACCGCGAGTTCGCGGAAGACGTAGTCGAGGATCGAGGTCGCATACTTGATCGAGTCGTTGCCCTGCACCGGGCCGGCGGGCTCGAAGCGGGTGAAGGTGAAGGCGTCGACATATTCCTCCAGCGGCACGCCGTATTGCAGGCCGAGCGACACCGCGATGGCGAAGTTGTTGATGAAGGAGCGCAGCGCCGCGCCTTCCTTGTGCATGTCGATGAAGATCTCGCCGAGCCGGCCGTCGTCGTATTCGCCGGTGCGGACATAGACCTTGTGGCCGCCGACCACGGCCTTCTGCGTATAGCCCTTGCGGCGATCCGGCATCTTCTCGCGCTCGCGCAGCACGACGATGCGCTCCACCAGCTTCTCAACCACCTTCTCCGCGACCTGCGTGGTGCGCGCGGCCATCGGCTTGTCGAGCAGCGCGTCCAATGCATCGTCCTCGTCGTCGTCATCGGCGATGAGTTGCGAGTTGAGCGGTTGCGACAGCTTCGAGCCGTCGCGATAGAGCGCGTTGGCTTTCAGCGCGAGCTTCCACGACAACAGGTAAGCGGACTTGCAGTCCTCCACCGTGGCGTCGTTCGGCATGTTGATGGTCTTCGAGATCGCACCCGAGATGAACGGCTGCGACGCCGCCATCATGCGGATGTGGCTCTCGACCGAGAGATAACGCTTGCCGACCTTGCCGCATGGATTGGCGCAGTCGAACACCGCGTAGTGCTCGGGCTTGAGGTGCGGCGCGCCTTCCACCGTCATCGCGCCGCAGATGTGGACGTTGGCGGCCTCGATCTCGGCCTTGGTGAAGCCGATGGCCGAGAGCAGGTCGAAGCCGGGGGCGGCGAGCTGTTCGGCGTCGACGTTGAGGTTGGCGAGGATGAAGTCCTCGCCCAGCGTCCACTTGTTGAAGGCGAACTTGATGTCGAACGCGGTCGGCAGCGCCTTCTCGATCTTGGCGAGTGCTTCGTCGGTGAAGCCCTTGGTCTTGAGCGTCGAGGCGTTGACGCCCGGCGCGTTGGACAGCGAGCCGTGGCCCACCGCGTAAGCCTCGATCTCGGCGATCTCGCTTTCGCGATAGCCGAGCGCGCGCAGCGCTTCCGGCACCGCACGGTTGATGATCTTCCAGTAGCCGCCGCCGGCGAGCTTCTTGAATTTCACCAGCGCGAAGTCGGGTTCGATGCCGGTGGTGTCGCAATCCATCACCAGGCCGATGGTGCCGGTCGGCGCCACCACCGTGGTCTGCGCGTTGCGATAGCCGTGCTGCTCGCCGAGGCTGAGCGCATTGTCCCACGCGAGCTTCGCGCGCTCGACGATGTCGGCCTGCGGGCAGGAGGCGTGATCGAGCGGCACCGGATTGACCGCGAGCGATTCATAGCCGCGGGATTCGCCATGCGCGGCGCGGCGATGGTTGCGGATCACGCGCAGCATGTGCGCCGCGTTCTTCTTGTAGCCGGGGAAGGGGCCGAGCTCCTTGGCGATCTCGGCGGAGGTCGCATAGGACACGCCGGTCATCACTGCGGTCAGCGCGCCGCACAGCGCGCGGCCTTCGTTGCTGTCGTAGGACAGGCCCATGGTCATCAAGAGGCCGCCGATGTTGGCGAAGCCGAGGCCGAGCGTGCGGAATTCGTAGGAGAGCTCCGCGATCTGCTTCGACGGGAACTGCGCCATCATCACCGAGATTTCGAGCACGAGCGTCCACAAGCGGCACAGATGCTCATAGGCATGCACGTCGAACTGGCGCGTGGTGGTGCTGTAGAACGTCAAGAGGTTGGCGGACGCCAGATTGCACGCCGTGTCGTCGAGGAACATGTATTCCGAGCACGGATTGGACGCGCGGATGTCGCCGGACGCCTTGCAGGTGTGCCAGTCGTTCATCGTGGTGTTGAAGTGCAGGCCGGGATCGGCGGAGGCCCAGGCGGCGTGGCCGATCTTCTCCCACAGGTCGCGCGCCTTCAGCGTCTTGGTTACCTTGCCGGTGGTGCGGCCGATCAGATTCCAGTCGCCGTCGGTTTCCACCGCGCGCAGGAAGTCGTCCTTGAGCGATACCGAGTTGTTGGAGTTCTGGCCGGAGACGGTGAGGTAGGCCTCGCTGTCCCAATCGGTGTCGTAGATCGGGAAGTCGATGTCCTTGTAGCCCTGCTTGGCGAACTGGATGACGCGCTTGATGTAGTTGTCCGGCACCAGCGCGCGGCGGGCGAGCTTGATCTCGCGGCGCAGGGCAGGGTTTTTCTCCGGCAGGAAGCAGTCGTCGCCGGAGCCCTCGCAGTTGACGCAGGCGCGCATCACCGCCTTGAGGTGCTTCTGGTTGATCTTGGAGCCGGTGACGAGGGCTGCGACCTTCTGCTCCTCGCGCACCTTCCAGTCGATGTACTGCTCGATGTCCGGATGGTCGGCGTCGACCACCACCATCTTGGCGGCGCGGCGCGTGGTGCCGCCCGATTTGATCGCGCCCGCCGCGCGGTCGCCGATCTTGAGGAAGCTCATCAGGCCCGAGGAGCGGCCGCCGCCGGACAGGCGCTCGCCTTCGCCGCGCAGGCGCGAGAAGTTGGAGCCGGTGCCGGAGCCGTATTTGAACAGGCGCGCCTCGCGCACCCACAGGTCCATGATGCCGCCCTCGTTGACGAGGTCGTCCTCGATGCCCTGGATGAAGCAGGCGTGCGGCTGCGGATGCTCATAGGCCGACTTCGACTTGACCATCTTGCCGGTCTTGAAGTCGACGTAGTAGTGGCCCTGGCCGGGGCCGTCGATGCCGTAGGCCCAGTGCAGGCCGGTGTTGAACCACTGCGGCGAGTTCGGCGCGACCATCTGCTGCGCCAGCATGTAGCGCAACTCATCATGGAAGGCGCGGGCGTCGTCTTCGCTGGTGAAGTAGCCGCCTTTCCAGCCCCAATAGGTCCAGCAGCCGGCGAGACGATCGAACACCTGCTTCGACGAGGTCTCGCCGATGAAGCGCTCGGCCTCGGGCAGGGCGGCGAGCGCCTCGGTGTCGGGCACCGAGCGCCACAGCCACGACGGCACGGTTTCTTCCTCGACCTTCTTCAGGCGCGCGGCGACGCCGGCCTTGCGGAAATACTTCTGCGCCAGCACGTCGGAGGCCACCTGCGACCAGAACTCCGGCACCTCGACATTGTCGAGCCGGAACACCACCGACCCGTCCGGGTTGCGGATCTCGCTGGTGGTCAATCGAAACTCGGTGTCCGCGTAGGGAGACTGACCATCCTTGGTATAGCGTCGCTCGATCTGCATCTTCGTGCCCCGTTTTGAAACCGGAATCGCGTCGAGGCGAAGCCGGTGATGTATCTCGCGAACCTCTTCGGCTCGCAGCCTGGCCGGTGGTCCCGGCCGTCTTGTCCTCTGGAGCATGAGCAGGGCGGAGAAGGCTCCGCGACTGATCATACCCTAACGCCCCACACTGCGATTTGAGCCATTTCGGCCCGTTTTCGACGTCCCCAAACGCCTTGTCGCGAAGGCAAACAACTTCGTTTCTCCGCCACCGTGGCCGGTGAACGGAGTGTCCGATCTGGAACCCTTGAGGGAGACCCGGCGTGACACAAACACATTCGCGCCGAGCAGGATCGAAAGCTAAGGCAACTCCCTTGGGTCCGTCAAGGATTAGTATTCATTTCTCAATGAAATACTAAATATGGTGGAAAAGGGGGATAACCAAGGGGCATCAAGCACCCTTGATCGGGCTCAAGTATCGGTGAGTCCTCACGGAATCGGAAGGCAAAAAACTTTGCCGCGGCCCTTTGGAGGTGCCTGATCCCGCTGTTCACAGGGGGCCTATTTTTTGTCGGGATGGGGTTGCTTCCCGGCGACTCGCGTGATGCCGCCGCGCACCTACCCATCATGCGGGTTTGGCGATGGTCGGACGCCTCAAGAGCAGGCATGGTTGCCTTCAGCTCACCCGGTTCTGATTCCCATGACAGCCTCATCGATTGCATCCCCGGCGTCGCGAATCACGCCAGCAGGCCTGTTCTTCCTGGCCACGACGTCGATCGGCTGGGGCCTGAACTGGCCGGTCACGAAATATCTGCTCAGCGAATTGCCACCGCTGACCCTGCGCGGCGTCACCGGCATTGCCGGCGCGTTGCTTCTCGCGGTCGTGGTGCTGGCGCGGCGGCAAAGCCTGCGCGTCCCGGTCGCGATATGGCCGCGGCTGTGCCTCTACGCCTTCCTCAATGTCACCTGCTGGATGGCGCTGATGGGGATCGCGCTGCTGTGGCTGCCGGCGGGCGAGGCCTCGATGGTCGCCTACATGATGCCGGTGTGGGCGTCGCTGCTGGCGTGGCCGATTCTCGGCGAGCGGCCGACGCTGCTGCGGATTCTCGCCATCGTCGTCGCATTCGGCGGCCTGACGATCCTGCTCGGCGGCGACGGCCTTCATGTCACGCCGGCCAAGCTCGGCGGCTTCGCCATGGTGCTCGGCGGATCGATGGCCTTCGCGCTCGGCGCGGTGCTGTCGAAGAAATGGCCGCTGACGCTGCCGCCGATGGCGTCCGCGACGTGGCAGATCGGGGTCGGTTGCCTGCCTGTGGGGCTGGTTGGTCTCGCGATCGAAACGGCGGATTTCGGTGCGGTTACGCAGGTCGGCTGGTGGGCGCTGGCTTACAGCACCGTCATCCAGTTCTGCGTCGCCTATGTGACGTGGTTCGCCGCGCTTGAACGGTTGCCGGCATCGGTCGCGGCGATCGGCACCATGGCGGTGCCGGTGTTCGGCGTCGTCGCCTCGGCGATCGCATTGCACGAACCGCTCGGCCCGGTTCAGATCATTGCGCTGTTGCTGACGTTGTCCGGCGTACTTCTGGCGACGCGATCCTGAGGCGCTGTCATGGAATGCCGCCGCCATGGGCGATGGCCGGCCGTCATCCGTTGGAATTGCGCGAGATCGGTGCGCTGGTCATCACCCTCAGCGGCGTCGCGATGGCGCTGCGTTCCTGAACGCGCGACCTGGCATTCAACTGGCAATCAACCTGACATGCGAAAAGGGCGATCCCTTAAGGGACCGCCCTTCGATCGAATCCTGATGCGGCTAACGCTGCAAACATTACGGGCAGGGATGACGCAAGCCGTCGTAGCCGAGATAGGTCCCGGTCCTGACGTCGTATGACTTGAACCGCCGCCGGCAATAGGCAACGGAACCGTCGCCCGGCGCGACCGTCACAGCCGGCCCATCGACGTAATAGTCATCGTCATAGTAGTCCGGACCATAGCCGTAATAGCCGTAGGGAGCAGCCAAGGCACCACCGACGATCACTCCCGTGCCGAAGCCCGGCCAGAAGCCGCCGTGATGATGATGATGGTGGCCACCATTCCACCCGCCTCCGGGACGGCCGCCGCCATGCCATGCGGTGCCGCCGCCGCCCGGGCGACCACCACCGCCTATATAGCCGCCGCCACCTCGGCCGCCGGTGTAAGCGCTACCGAACGTGCCGCCGCCGCGACCGCCACCGCCGATGGCCGCACCTCCGCCGCCACCACCGCCTCCGCCAGCGGCTGCGCCACCACCTCCGCCGCCGCCACCGATGGCACCGCCGCCATATGCGCCGGACTGCGCCATGCTGGGCGAGGCTGTCGCAAGCGGCATCGCCACAGCCAGGGCCGCCACTGCGCCAATGATTTTCAATTTCATAACGCTCTCCATCTGCACTCGAACATTCAACCGGACGTATCCGGTTTTGTTCCTATTCTGCCTGACATTAGGCTGCAGGGGAACCGATGTACCGCCGATGAACAGATTGCGCCAAATTGGCGATAGACAGCCCGTTCTCCGAAAGGTGAACAGCCCTTGCGGCGAACTGGACATTCCCGCGGTGAGGTGGCATCTAGCGCTTCAATGCGAGACGGATACCGGCAATGAAGCAATTTCTGCTCAAGTTCTTCACCTGGTGGAATGGCCAGACATTCGGGACCCAGTTGTGGACCTGGCGATTCGGCGAGTTGGTCGGTGAGGATGCCGGCGGCAACCGCTATTATCGCACTCGCGGCGGCAAGATCGATCCGACGCTCGGCTTCGAGCGGCGTTGGGTGGTCTACAACGGTTATGCCGAAGCCTCGCGCGTCGGGCCGGACTGGCACGGCTGGCTGCATCACACCGTCGACGTGCCGCCGACCAAGGAAAACTACCAGCCGCGCGAATGGCAGAAGCCGCATCAGCCGAACCTGACCGGCACGCCGATGGCGTACCGGCCGACGGGATCGACGCTGGCCAGCGGCCGCCGTCCCAAGGCGACCGGCGACTATCAGGCTTGGACGCCGGGGCAATAAGCCGCAGCTTTTCCGGTTCTGTTTTATTCCGCTGCTGAAGGCTGCTTCGACAGCCCGAGCCGAGCCGCCGCGCGTTGCGACGATTCGCGGCGGCGCGCAATCGACGGCGCCATCTTCTCCTTCAGCATCGCCAGCACCTCCGCCGGCGCGGCGTCGGGCGATCCGGCGTTGAAGGGCGGTTGCGGATTGTATTCCAGCATGAGTTGGATCGACTCCGCCGTTGTCTGGTCCGACAGCACGGAGGCGACCGTCAGCCCGAAGTCGATGCCGGCGGTGACGCCGCCGCCGGTGATGCGGTTGCGATCGATGCAGACGCGCGTTCGTGCCGGCGTCGCGCCGAACGCCGTGAGGTTGTCGATCGCCGCCCAGTAGGTTGTGGCGCGATAGCCTTGCAGCAGGCCTGCCGCACCGAGCACCAGCGCGCCGGTGCACACCGACGTCACGTACTTCGCGCCGGCTGCCTGCCGGCGCAGGAAATCGAGCGTCTCCTGATCGTCCACGAGGTCGTCGGTGCCAAACCCGCCGGGCACGCAGATGACGTCGAGCTGCGGACAATCCGCGAAGGTCGTGGTCGGCTGGAGCGTGAGCACCGTGTCGCTCGGCACCGGCTCGATCCGCTTCCACACCAGATGGATCTGCGCTCCGGGCAGGCGCGACAGCACCTGAAGCGGCCCGGTGAAGTCGAGTTGGGTGACCTTCGGAAACAGCAGGAAGCCGATGTTGATGGGTTGCTGCATGATGTTCTCCTCATAAGCGCTGCGACGGATCTTGAGGCTAAATCTGTCATGGTCAGGCCGCGTCCGAAATGGCATATTTCCCTCGTTTACAGACACGAGGCCCAAATGATCGCCATCCTGGTGTTTCCGGATTTCCAGCTTCTCGACGCGGCCGGGCCGATTTCGGTGTTCGAACACGCAGTGCGGATCGCGCGAGTGCCGACGCCGATCAAGATCGTCAGCACGACGCCGGGCGAGGTACGAAGCTCGTCGGGCGTATCGCTGGTGACCCGTTCGTTAAGGGCCGCGGCCGGTGCTCATACCTTGCTGATCGCGGGCGGCATCGGCGTCGATGCCGCGATCAAGAGCAAGCCGACATTGTCATTCATCCGCGCGGCCGCGCGACGTGGCTGTCGCGTTGCGAGTGTTTGTTCGGGCGCGTATCTGCTGGCGGAAGCGGGCTTGCTGGAAGGCCGCCGCGCGACGACGCACTGGCGCCGCACCAGCCATTTCCGGACGCGCTATCCGAATGTGAAACTGGAGCCCGATCGGATTTTCGTTCGGGACGGCAACATCTGGAGCTCGGCGGGAATATCCGCCGGAATCGATCTCGCACTGGCATTGATGGCGGATGATTTCGGCGATGAGATCGCACGCGCCACCGCGCGGCAACTCGTCGTCTATCATCGCCGCGCCGGCGGGCAGTCGCAGTTCTCGTCGCTGATCGAGTTGAAGGCGCCGACCGGGCGCTTCGCCGAACTGCTCGGCTGGGCACGCGCGCATCTCGATCAACCGCTGACAGTGGAGCGTCTGGCTGAAGAGGCCGGCATGAGTTCACGGCATTTCGCCCGCGCCTTTGTCGCGGAAACGGGCATGACGCCGTCGAAAGCCATCGAGCGGCTGCGCATCGAGGTGGCGCGGCAGGCGGTGCAATCCGGCAGCGAGGCGATCGAGCGCGTGGCACAATCGACCGGCTTCGGCGATCCCGAACGGATGCGCCGTGCCTTCATCCGCGCGTTCGGGCAGCCGCCGCAGGCGCTGCGGCGCGCCGCCCGCGCGGCCTGAGATTTAATTCAATGCCCGCAGCCACGCGGCGATGTCGGTGAGTGCGACGCCGGCTTTCGGCAACAGCTTGCCCATGGTGATGAAGCCGTGAAACTGGCCGGGGTAGGTGATGTGCTTCACGGCGACGCCCGCCTCGTTCAGGCGCGCGGCGTATTCGTCGCCTTCGTCACGCAGCGGATCGGCGCCGGCGGTGAGCACATAGGCCGGCGGCAAGCCCCGGAGGGTTTCGGCGCGCGCGGGTGACGCTTGCCAGCTATCGCCGTCGGCGAGGGTGTTGAAGTATTGATCGCGGAACCAGCGGATCACCGAATGGGTGAGCAGGCAACTGGTCTCCGGCTCGCTGTGCGAGGGATGCGACATGCGGAAATCGGTGGCCGGATAGATCAACACCTGGGCAGCGATTGTCGGTCCGTGCTCGCGCGCGTTCAGCGCCACCACCGCCGAGAGGTTGCCGCCCGCGCTGTCGCCGCCGACCATCAGCCGCGCCGGGTCGATGCCGAGACTGTCGGCATTCGCCGCGATCCATTGCAGGGCCGCGATGGCGTCATTCACGGCGGTCGGGAATTTATGTTCGGGGCTGAGCCGGTAATCCACCGCGATCACCAGCAACTGGCCTTCATGGGCGAGGATACGGCAGACGGCGTCATGAGAATCGAGATCGCCGATCACCCAGCCGCCGCCATGGTAGAAGACGAGGCAGGGCGCGCGCCCATTGGTCTCGCGCAAGGTCTTGGGCCGATACACCCGCATCGGAATCTCGCCATGGGGACCGGTGGCATCGAGCGGCGTTACCGATTTGAGTTCGGGCGTCTCGGGCCGCGCGGCGTCGCAGCCCTTCAGATAGAGCTCGCGCGCTTCCGGCGGCGTCAGCGTTTCATAAGGCGGGCGGCCGGCATCGCGAAAAGCCTGCAGGACGGCGGCGGCATCCGGATCGAGAGTCACGGGCATTCGAAAGTCCTCGTTCAAGAATGTAAATCAGGTGAAGTGAAACATGAGTGAATGGGCCTAACCTGCTGTACGACCACCATCAACGGTGTAAGCCGAGCCGCTGACATAGCTCGCGGCGTCGGATGCCAGAAAGGCGACGGTCTGCGCCACCTCGGCGGGTAGGCCGAGCCGGTGCGCCGGGATCCGGGCGAGAACTTTCTCCGAATCGGCGCGCGCGTTCGGGTTGCGTCCCTCGAAGATCGCCGACAGCATCCGGCTCTGGATCAGGCCGGGGCAGACGCAATTGACCCGCACGCGCGTCGTCGAACACTCCATCGCCACGCTCTTGGTCAGGCCGATCACGGCATGCTTGCTGGCGCTGTAGACCGCGATGTGCGGCGATCCCATCAGGCCGGCGATCGATGCGGTGTTGACGATGCTGCCGCTGTTATTCTTCAGCATGATCGGCAGCACGTGCTTGATGCCGAGGAATACGCCGACGACGTTGACGTCGAGAACGCGGCGGAAGTTTTCCAGGGTGTAATCCTGGATCGGCGCGACCTCGCCCTCGATGCCGGCGTTGTTGAAGAACACGTCGACGGTACCGGCGGCCTCGACGGCGCGGCGGACGTAAGCCGCGACATCCTCTTCGCGGGTGACGTCGGCGGTGACGGCGAGGGCGCGCGCCTCGGTGGGGAGCGTCGCCACCGCACGCTGCAATTGCGCCTCGTTGCGGTCGACGGCGACGATGCGTGCGCCCCTTGCTGCGAACAATTGCATGGTCGCGGTTCCGATTTCACCGGCGGCGCCGGTGATGAGGGCAACCTTTCCGTCGAGACGCAGGTCGTCGGCCATTTGTGGCGTGTCCTTCCCAGGTAGTCCGTGCGACGCCGGTATTCCGGCTGTGAAGCGGCCTGTTTCCCCGTCGGGCGACGCAGACCGTTGCCGAACTATCTCAGCTTTATCCGGCCGATGCCAGCCGCGACGGAACAAGTCCGGTCTGCGCCGTGGCCTGTGGTCATCCGCCCTTTCCCCGCCTCATTCCGCGTGTTAACCGGAGGCCCTGCGAGCGGCGGAATACCCGATAGAATGTCGCGAGCCCGATTCGCCCACTGAAGCCGCAAGAGATGTTTCGCACCACGAGCATAGTCAGCCTGGCAGCTCTTGCTGCCGCCCTGTGGGTCGCGCCGACGCCGCCGGCGCATGCGCAGCTTGGCAACATTTTCTCCGATCCCGCGCCGCGCCCGCCGGGCAGCGTGCCGCAAGGCGGCTACCCCTCGGACGACGACGAGGAGGTGCCGGATTTGCCGCAGGGCCGGCTGTTGCCGACGCCGACACGTCCGCCGCCACCGGGGCAGGGCGTCCCGCCGCCGGGTCGGGTGCAATCGCAACCACTTCAGCCGCCGCCGGGTTCGGCCGCCGCGCCGCAAGGACAACAGCCGGGCGTGGCCGTCGCGCCGCCGGCTGCCGCGCCGAATCCACCCGCCGGACAAAAGGCACCGCCGCGCACCGCCAATGCGCCGCCCGCCCCGGCAACTTTGCAGCCGGGCGACGAGGTCGTGACCGAGCCGCCGGCCCAGAAGATCGTCAACAAGAAGGCGACCTTCGCGGGGCTCGACAAGATCACCGGCCGCATCACCAGCTTCGATGCCGATATCGGCGAGACGGTGCAGTTCGGGGCGCTGCGGGTGAAGACCGATGCCTGCTACACCCGGCCGGCGACCGAGGCCGCCAACACCGACGCCTTCGTCGAGGTCGACGAGATCACCTTGCAGGGCGAGGTGAAGCGGATTTTCTCCGGCTGGATGTTCGCGGCGAGCCCGGGCCTGCACGGCGTCGAGCACCCGATCTACGACATCTGGCTGACCGACTGTAAGGGGCCGGAAAACACCGTGGTCGCGGCCCAGCCCGACGCGGCGCCGAAACCCGCGCCGACCCAGCAGAAGCGTCCGCCGCAGCAGAAGCGACGCGCTCCGCCGCCAGCGCCTTCAGCGGCACCCCCACCACCTCCGCCGCCGGCACCGCTGCCGCCGTTCCAGCGGTAGGGCTTTTCTTCGATATAGGGGCTGTCCGCCTCACCCAACCCTCCCCCACAAGGGGAGAGGGAGCGCGCATCGTTTCGTGTCGAGCGTCTCGATCCAAATCTTGGTCGGAAGCGCTCGGAGGCGCTGATCGATCTATCGTGATGGTGTCGCTGCCGCGATGATGGCGAGCGCGTCGGCGCCAGGGATGGGGCGATCGATGGGCAGATGCGTGAAATCGGCGGTGCGCTTCAGTGCGGCGTCGAGCCGGCCCAGATAGGTCGTGCGCGGAATTTCCAGCGCGCCGAACGTTTTCAGGTGCGCCGTCACGAATTGGGTGTCGAGCAGCACGTAGCCGCCGGCGATCAGCCGCGCCACCAGATGTACCAGCGCCACCTTGGAGGCGTCGCGCGTGCGGTGAAACATGCTTTCACCGAAGAACGCCGCGCCGAGGCTGACGCCGTAAAGTCCGCCGACCAGATCGTCGCCGTCCCAGACCTCGACGCTATGGCAATGGCCGCGTTCGTAGAGCCCGATATAGAGATCGCGGATGCGCGGGTTGATCCAGGTGTCGTCGCGCTGCGCCGCCGGTTCGGCGCAGCCGGCGATCACGGCCTTGAACGCGCGATCGACGGTCACGGTGAAGCTGTCGGCGCGCACCGTGCGCGCCAGTCGCGAGGCGATATGAAACCTGTCGAGCGGGATGATGCCGCGCTGCTCAGGCTCGACCCAGAACAGCGACGGATCGTCGGCGCTCTCCGCCATCGGAAAGATGCCGCAAGCGTAAGCGCGCAGCAGAACTTCCGGGGTGATTTCGGAGGAGGTGGAGTCGCGCGTCGCCATGGACGAAGGATAACAGACAAAAGCATCTTCGCGTGAAGTGGATTCCGGCCTTCGCCGGCCATAGCCGGCTTTGGCCGGTTCACGTCAAGAAAACGCGTCAAATCAAAACGCCCGGTCCTTCCTCGTTTCACTGAAACGGCGAGGGATCGGGCACCGGAATTCTAATCTGTCGCGGACCCGCCTTTCGGAGCGGTCTCGCTGCGGCGCTGGAACCGCAGCACGATCCGCGTGCCGGCGTGGTCCGGATCACGCTCGGCCGATGCGTTGAGCTTCGAGGCCATCGCGTTGACGATGCGTTGTCCCATGCCGGTCGAGCGCGGATTGGCCTTGGCATGAAGGCCGACGCCGTCGTCGGCGACCGACAATTGCAATTCGTCGCCGTCGCCGACCAGTTGCACATGGATCGGCCCCGGGCTGTCGGGATAGGCGTATTTCACCGCATTCATCACCAGTTCGTTGACGATGATGCCGATGGCGACCGCACGGTCCGGATCGATCTCGATCGACTCCGCCGTCAGCGTCAGGCGCGACATCCGGTTGCCTTCGGCCGAGCGTCGCAGGTCTTCCAGCAGCGCCTCGAGATACTGGTTGAGCAGAACGCTGTTGAGGTCGTGCGAGGTGTAGAGGCGGCGATGCACCTGCGCCACCGCAGCGACCCGCCCCATGGCGTTGCTCAGCGCCGCCTTGACGTCGTCGTCGTCGCTCGAATTGGCTTGCAGATGCAACAGCGAGGCGATGATCTGCAAGCTGTTGCCGACGCGATGATTGACCTCGCGCAGCAAGACCTCGCGCTCCGCCGCCAGCGCCGCGTAGCGATCGCGCGAGGCGTGCACTTCGGCCTCCGCATCGTCGCGCGCCTTACGGACTTGCGCCTGCCGTATCGCGCTTTCGATCGCGACATGCAGCAGCGGAATGAAGTCGCCATGCAGGTCCTTCACCAGATAATCGTCCGCGCCGGCTTTCAGCGCGGTGACGGCGATCTGGCTGTCCTGCGACGCGGTGACGAACACCACCGGGGGCGGATTGGGCAGGGCGAGGATCCGCTCCAGCGTTTCCAGCCCGTCCGCGCCGGGCATGTACTGATCCAGCGCCACGACATCGATGCCGCCCGCCTTGATGCGCGCGATACCTTCATCGCCGCTGCCGGCATGAACGACATCGAATCCCAGACGCGACAGGCCGCGATCGACCAGCCGAGCCAGCGCATCGTCGTCGTCGATATACAAAAGGCAGGGCTTATCGATGCTCATGTCTCAGCTTGCGGAACCTGAATGACCGAGAAAAACAGTCCGAGTTGCCGGATGGCGTTGGCGAAACTCTCGTAGTTGACCGGTTTCGTTATGTAGACATTGCAACCGAGATCATAGCAACGCTTGATTTCCTGTGCATCGTCAGTAGTGGTCAGGACGACCACGGGCGCGCGTCGGAGATGCACGTTTTCCTTGATGCGCCGCAGGATATCAATACCGGACATATCCGGAAGATTGAGATCGAGCAGCACCAGCAATGCCTCGTCCTTGTGCGCCGCGCCTGAACCGTCGGTTCCGAACAGGTAGCGAACGGCTTCTGTACCGTTGGTGAACGGCACGATGCCGTTGTTGACGCCGGAACGCCGGATGTTGCGCTCGATCAAGCGCGCATGGCCCTCATCGTCTTCGATCATGATGATGGTGACGGGTTTGCTCATGTTGTGTGGCCTTGTCTTCCGGGCGCCCATTTGACGGGCAAGGTGACGGTGAATGTGCTGCCGGCGTCAAGCGCGGACGTGACGGACAACGTGCCGCCGAGCCGCCGCACCAGGGCGCGGACGTGGGCGAGTCCGATGCCCTGACCGGGCCGATCCTGCGGACCGGCGCGCCGGAACAGGTCGAAAATCCGCTGATGATCCTTGGCGTCGATGCCGCGCCCGTTATCGGTGACTTCGATGATGGCGAAACCGAGTTTTGTCTGGCCCGTGATGGCGATGTCGCCGGCGACATCGGTTCGCAGATATTTTAGCGCATTGTCGATTAAATTTGAAAATATCTGCTCCAGCGCCAGACGGTCGCTGACAACGGTGGGTAGCGGTTGAACGCGGATTTGCGCATCGGCCTCGGCGGCCTGATGCGCGACGGTGGCGACGATGCCTTCGATCAGCTCGCGCAGATCGATTGAGACAGGCTGAAATTCGCGCCGTCCTTCGCGGGTGAGATGCAGGATCGCCGAGATCAGGCGATCCATCTTGCCGATGGACGACTTGATGAAACCGAGCGCTTCGTTGAAGTCCTCGGATAGCTTCGCGTCCGGTTCGGTGAGAACCGGTTCGGAAGCGTCAGAGCCGCTTGCCGGCGATGGCGAATCCGCGTGGCTCAACGATGCGATGCGCTTGAAAATGTCGCCATGCAATTCCTCGAGCTCGCTGGTGAAGCCCATGATGTTGACCAGCGGCGAGCGCAGATCGTGGCTGACGATGTAGGCGAAGCGTTGAACTTCCTCGTTGGCCTCGCGCAGGTCGGCCGTGCGCTCGGTCACGGTGTTTTCGAGATTGAGATTGCTGTCGCGCAATTGCGCTTCGGCGTCGTCGCGGGCGCGTGACGAGCGCCGCACCAGAAAGATCGACAGCGCGGCGAGCGCGACCACGAGACCGGAGCCGGCGATGGTCACCGTCGAGGCCCATTGCTGGCTGCGGTCGGCGGAGACGGTGCGCGCCGCGAACTGGCGATCCTCCTCGCGCCGCATCGCATTGCTGATTTCGGCGATGCGATGGACGGTGTCCTCGGCCGTCGCCGCGCGAAGCTGGGCGATGCCGCCTTGCTGATCCTTGCGCTCGGCGAATGCGATGGTTTCGCGGAATTCGTTCAGGCGCGTTTCGACGGCCGTTTGCAGGGCGTCGCTGTTGCGGGTCTGCACCGGGTTATCGAGCGTCAGTTCGCGAAGGCGGCGGAGGTTGTCGAGGATATTGGTGAGCGCGGTATCATGCTGGGCCAGGAAGCGCGGCTCCGAGGTCAGCAAGTAACCGCGTCCGGCGCTCTCGGCCCGGTGCAGGTCGAGCAGCACGGCGGATATCTGATTTTCGACCTCGACGGTGTGGACGACCAGCGAACTGTCGTCGCGGGCCCGATCGACGAATATGATCGAGGCGGCGCTGATGGCGACAAGCACGAGAAATCCCGCCGTCAACAGCAGCACCTGAACCAGCTCGCGCCGGCGCGCCGCGCTAGCCTTCACCTGCAACCCGTCGTGTTGGGGAAATCGACGTGTGTTGAGACAAAATCCAAGCCCCGTCCCGAATTCTTCTACGCAATAGAGAATAAGGCGCGAGAGACTGTTTGGTTCCATGCCATCGAAACATGCGTTCCGAGCGGCACATCGGGGCGGTTACCGATCGCGGTCGACGCCGGAGAGGTACTGCTCCAGCCAGTGGATGTGGTAATCGCCGTCGATGATATCGTGATCGCGGACCAGCGCCCGAAACAGCGGCAACGTGGTCTCGATCCCGTCCACCACGATTTCGTCGAGCGCGCGGCGCAAGCGCATCAGGCATTCTGCGCGGGTCTTGCCGTGAACGATCAGCTTGCCGACGAGCGAGTCGTAATAGGGCGGAATGGTGTAGCCCTGATAGACGGCGGAATCGATCCGGACACCGAGGCCGCCGGGCGGATGATAGCGCAGGATTTTGCCGGGCGAGGGACGAAACGTCTCGGGGTTCTCTGCGTTGATGCGGCATTCGATGGCGTGGCCGCTGATCGTGATCCGCTCCTGCGTTGCCGGCAGGTCGCCGCCGTTGGCAACGCGGATCTGCTCGAGCACGAGGTCGATGCCGGTGATCGCTTCCGTCACCGGATGCTCGACCTGAATGCGGGTATTCATTTCGATGAAGTAGAACTCGCCATCCTCGTAGAGAAATTCGATGGTGCCGACGCCGAGATACCGCATCTCGCGCATCGCCTTCGCGCAGGTCTCGCCGATCCTGGCGCGCGCCTCCGCGGTGAGCACCGGCGAGGGGCCTTCTTCCCAGACCTTCTGGTGGCGCCGCTGCAACGAGCAATCGCGTTCGCCGAGGTGAATCGCGCCGCCGCGGCCGTCGCCCAGAATCTGGATTTCGATGTGGCGCGGCTTCTGCAAATACTTTTCGAGATAGACCGACGCATCGCCGAACGCCGACTTCGCCTCGTTGCCGGCGGTCGAGATCGCCAGTGCCAGATCGTCGGCGGTCTGCGCCACTTTCATGCCACGTCCGCCGCCACCGGCCGCGGCCTTCACCAGCACCGGAAACCCGATCGCCTTGGCGACTTTCATGGCTTCGTCGACGTTATCGATCGCGCCGTCGGAGCCCGGCACCACGGGAATGCCGAGACGCTTCGCGGTGCGCTTGGCCTCGATCTTGTCGCCCATCAGGCGAATGTGCTCGGCCTTCGGGCCGATGAAGCCGAGATTGTGCTCGGCGAGAATTTCGGCGAAGCGCGCGTTTTCCGAAAGGAAGCCGTAGCCAGGATGCACGGCATCCGCGCCGGTAATTTCGCAGGCCGCCAGCAGCGCGGGAATGTTGAGATAGCTGTCCTTCGACGGCGGCGGGCCGATGCAAACGCTTTCGTCGGCAAGGCGCACATGCATCGCTTCGGCGTCGGCGGTCGAATGCACCGCTACGGTCGCAATGCCCAGTTCCTTGCAGGCGCGCAGCACGCGCAAGGCAATCTCACCTCGATTGGCAATCAGGATCTTGTCGAACATGGCGTCCTAATCAGTATGCAGCGAGGCGCGTGGACAAAACGGCGAGCTTCGATTTGTCGGTTGTTATTCGATGATGACGAGCGGTTCGCCGAACTCGACCGGCTGGCCGTCCTCGACGAGAATCTGCGTGACGGTGCCGGCCTTCGGCGACGGAATCTGGTTCATCGTTTTCATGGCCTCGATGATCATCAGCGTGTCGCCGACCTTGACCCTGGAGCCGACGTCGATGAACGGCTTGGCGCCGGGCTCCGACGCCCAATAAGCGGTGCCGACCATCGGCGAGGGGACGACGCCCGGATGCTTGCTGATGTCGGAACCTGCGGCCGGTGCAGCGGCGGATACAGCCGCCGGTGCGGCCGCTTGCGCAACCGCGGGCACCGCAGCGGCAATGCTGATATTGCGCGCCACGCGCACGCGCAGGCCGGAGCGTTCGATCTCGATCTCGGTCAGGTTGGTCTCATCGAGCAGGGTCGCGAGTTCGCGGATCAATTCGCTGTCGTTGACCGACGCGGATTTCGATGAGGCTGAATCTTCAGGCTGGCGGGCCATGCTGTGTTCCGAAACTTTTGAGCTGGACTGGGACAGAGGAGACGTCACGATTTCGCCGTGGCGCCGATCTTGGCCGCGAGGCCGCTGATGGCGAGCCGATAGCCGTCGATGCCGAAACCGCACAGGGTCGCGAACGCGGCCCTGGCGATGAACGAATGGTGACGAAAATCCTCGCGAGCATAGATGTTGCTCACGTGGACCTCAACGGTTGGAATTTTCACCGCCGTCAGCGCGTCGTGAAGCGCAATCGAGGTGTGGGAGTAGCCGCCGGCGTTGATCACAATGCCCGCTGCCTGCTTGGTGTGGGCCTCGTGAATGAAGTCGATCAATTCGCCCTCGGAGTTGGATTGGCGGCAATCGGCCTCGAGGCCGTAATGCTTGGCGGTCTCGCTGCACAGCCGTTCGACGTCGGCGAGACGGGCGTGGCCGTAGGTCTCCGGTTCACGGGTTCCGAGCAGGTTCAGGTTCGGGCCGTTGAGCACGTAAACTGTTTTTGCCATCCTCGATCCACGGCGATCCAAAGGCGGGCGGACCTGCGCGCCTTTCCCCGGCGTTTATAGGTAACCAGAACCGCGAGGGGAAGGGTCCAGGCCTGGCGAATCCCCTCAAATCCTTCATTTAGCTAAGGAAAAGCAACTTTTCCCGGTGCAAGGGATGGTTATCCGGTGCCTCGCGGTCCGCGCCCATGGCGCATTCTCTAAGGCACTGAGTCGGCTCGTAAGGCCGGACTCAGGCCTGTTGGGGAGTAAGGATCGCCGGCGTCGTTAGCAGGCCGCCTTGCCGCAGCGGGCCATGGCGACCTTTTCCTTGAGGGCGTCGAGGCCGACCGCGCCGACCACCACCTGCTTGCCGACGACGTAGCTCGGCGTGCCGTTCATCCCCATGGATTCCGCGAGCTTGAAGTTCTCTTCAAGCGTGGCGCGCACTTCGGGGCTGTTCATGTCCTTCTCGATCTTCGCCATGTCGAGGCCGGCGTCCTTGGCCGCCGCCATCGCGCGCGCCTTGTCGGCCTGGCCGCGACCGCCGAGCAGTTTCTGGTGGAAGTCGAGATACTTCTTGCCGTCGGGGTCCTGCATCCGCACTGCGACCGCGACCTGCGCCGCTTCCACCGAGCCCGGCCCGAGCACCGGGAATTCCTTCAGCACCACGCGCAGTTTCGGATCGGCCTTCATCAGTGCCAGCATGTCGGCCATGGCGTGTTTGCAGTAGCCGCAGTTGTAGTCGAAGAACTCGACCAGATTGACGTCGCCGTTGCGGTTGCCGAGCGTGACGCCGCGCGGCGAATTGAAGATGGTCTGCGCGTTGGTCGCCACCGCTGTTGCGTGCTTCTCGGCTTCCGCCTTGGCCTGCCGCTTGCCGAGTTCGGCCGAGACCTCCTCGAGAATTTCCGGATGCGTCAGCAGGTAGTTCTTGACGATGCTCTCGATCTCGCCGCGCTGCGGTTCGGTGAACGACTGCGCGGAGGCGGCGAGCGGCGCGCCGCACAAGGCAAGCGAGAGCAGGGCGGAGGCGAGGGGGCGACGGAACGGCATCGGGTGATCCTTGTTCTTCTGACAATCGTGTCGGATGAGTTGCAATTAGTCGCGCTTTTCACCGGGCATCGGTTTTGGCGCTGACGATATCGTCGGCTCTCACCCAACCGGGCGAGCCGACGGCGAAACGGGTCTTGGCGCGCGCGGCAAGTCCACGCGCCGTCTTGGTGTCGCCGCGCAGGGAGGCTGCCTGCGCCGAGGCGAGATCGGCCTCCGCATATTCACCCTTCTGGCCATAGGCCATTGCGAGTTGAGCATAACCTTGCGCGGCCTCGGGCTCGCGGATCAAAGCGGCCCGCAGAATCGAGATTGCCTCGCCAGAATAGGCCTTATTGTTGGTGGCAACCAGCGCCTGCCCCAGTAACATCTGGATGAGCGGGGCCTGATGCGACAGTTGCGCGGCCTTGCGCAGCGGCGCGATGGCCTCGTTCGGCTTGCCGCCCTCGAGCAAAGCCTGCCCGCGCAATTCGTGGAAATAGGGATTGTTCGGCTGTTCCTTGATCAGGCCATCGATCTGCGCCTGCGCCGAGCGCGGATCTCCGTGCAGGTAGGTCGAGATCGCGCGGGCATAGCGCGCGGGCAGGCTGGTGTCGGACAGCGGGTAGCGCCGGTACACCGTCTCCGGGCGCTCCATGAAACCTGAAGTCTTCGCCCGCATCATGTCGTGCCGCGCCTGCAAGGCCGGATCGTCGGTCTTGTTCCAGTACGGGCTGCTTTTCGCCAGCGCCGCCAGCGCGGCGACGCGGTCGGCCGGCATCGGATGCGATTGCAGATAGGGGTCCGCGCCGCGCGAGGCGAACAGGCTCTCGTCGGTGAAGCGCTGGAACGTCTCGTACATGCCCTTGGCCGATTGGCCGGTTGCGGTGAGGAAGCGCACGCCGGCGCGGTCGGCGTTCTCCTCCTGCTGCCGCTGATAGGACAACAGGTTGCGGCGGATCATTTCCTGCGGCCCGCTGATCGCCGCCATGCCGGCGTTGCTCGCGCCGTTATTGCGGCCGCTGCCAGCCACCATCGCACCGACGCCGAGCAGCATCGCGACGATCATCTGCGTCTGCGCGTGCGCCAGTTGCGTCCGCAGCTTGGAGAGATGGCCGCCGGCGAGGTGGCCCGTTTCGTGCGCCAGGACGCCGATCAACTGGTTCGGCGTCTTCGATTGCATCAGCGCGCCGTAGTTCACGAAAATGCGACGGCCATCGGCAACGAACGCGTTGAAGCTCGGATCGTTGATGATCGCGACCTGAATGTTCTGCTTCTCGAGGCCGGCGGCGCGCAGGATCGGCCGGGTGTAGTCGCGCAGCAGCTGCTCGATCTCGGTATCGCGGAGCAGGCGCGGGCCCTTGTTGCCTTGATTTTCCTGGGCGCGGGCGACCACCGGCGCAGCCGCGAGCACGACGCTCAACGTCACCACGGCCGCCCTGAAAAAGGCATGGCCGCGCGCGGCGGCGCGGGCAGGTCTGACTGCGGGTTTCATCATTGGCCGATAGTCGGATTCCATATATGCCCTACCAAACCTTGGAATACGGCGAGACGGCGGCGCGGAGCCGCTGCGACGCCAAAACGCGGGTCAGATAGCAGATGTCCGATACGATGGTAACCGAGAGAGCGAAGGCGATACTGGCGGCATCCGGCCGCAGCAACGTTCCGCCGTTCATGGTGATGGACGTAATGGCCGCCGCTGCCGCGATTGAGGCCAAAGGCGGCCACGTCATCCACATGGAAGTCGGGCAGCCGTCTGCCTCGGCGCCGAAAACGGCGCTCGCCGCCGCCAAAGCCGCGCTCGACGGCGCTCGGATCGATTATACCTCCGCGCTCGGCATGCCGTCGCTGCGGGCGCGGATCGCGCGCCACTATCGCGACACCTACGGCTCCGAGGTCGATCCCGCGCGGATCGTCGTCACCACCGGCTCGTCCGGCGGCTTCATCCTGGCGTTCCTTTCGATGTTCGAGCCGGGGGATCGCGTCGCCGTCACGGTTCCCGGTTATCCGCCGTACCGCCACATCCTGACCGCGCTCGGCTGCGAGCCGGTGCTGATCGAAACCCACGGTGACACCCGCCACGCCCTGACCGGCGAGATGCTGCTCGCGGCCCATCGCAAGACGCCGCTGAAGGGCGTGCTGGTCGGAAGCCCGGCGAACCCGACCGGCACCATGATGTCGCACGAAGCATTGACCGGGCTGATTGCCGCCGCCGACAGCGCCGGCATTCGTTTCATCTCCGACGAGATTTATCACGGCCTCGACTACGCGTTTCCGGCGGTGACCGCTGCCGAGTTGTCACCGGACGCGTTGGTGATCAATTCGTTCTCAAAATACTTCTGCATGACCGGCTGGCGCGTCGGCTGGATGGTGGTGCCAGAGCCGCTGGTGCGGCCCATCGAACGTTTGCAGCAGAACCTGTCGATCTCAGTGCCGACGCTGTCACAGATCGCGGCCGAAGCCGCCTTCGATGGTCGCGATGAGATGGAAGCAATCAAGCACGGCTACGAGGAGAATCGCCGCATCCTGATCGAGGGATTGCCGCACGCGGGCTTGAGCGAATTTCTGCCGGCGGACGGTGCGTTCTATCTCTACGCTGACGTGTCGAAGTTCACCGACGACAGTTTCGATTTCGCCAAGCGCATGCTGGAGCACGCGCACGTCGCAGCGACCCCCGGCGTCGATTTCGATCCGATCCACGGCCGTCATTTCGTGCGCTTCTGCTACGCGCAATCGGCGGCCGACATGCGCGAAGCGGTCACGCGGATCACGCGCTGGCTGGCCTGAGGATTGCGGAAAGGAATACCCTTCGGCCGGAGGTGAGTTCCGACCTGAGGGGGTTCGAACTTCAATCGCGCGCCACGATTGCCATTGACTTCACGCCGGGGTCTGACGTTGGCTGTCAGTCCCCGGGGGCGAACCGGACGGGCGCTCCCGCGTCATATCGCGGAGTGAACCCATGTCGACATCGATTGCGGCAACCGCGTCAAGCCGTGCCGCCAAGCCGTGGTACACCATCCTCTATGTCCAAGTGTTGTTTGCGATCGTGCTCGGCGTCATCGTCGGGTGGCTATGGCCATCGTTCGCGACCAACGACTGGATCAAGGCGCTCGGAGACGGCTTCATCCGGCTGATCAAGATGGTGATCGCGCCGATTATCTTCTGCACCGTCGTGTCGGGGATCGCGCATATTCAGGACGCCCGCAAGGTCGGCCGGGTCGGCGTCAAAGCGCTGGTCTATTTCGAGGTCGTCTCATCGTTCGCGCTGATCCTCGGCCTCATCATGGGCAATCTGCTTCAGGTCGGCCACGGGCTCGCCGCGCATCCGGATGCCGCGGCGGTCGCGAAATACGTCAAGGAAGCCGAGGCGCACAAATCGGTCGACTTCGTCCTCAACATCATTCCCGACAGCGTCGTCGGCGCGTTCGCGAAAGGAGATATCCTTCAGGTGCTGCTGTTTGCGATCCTGTTCGGCTTCGCCTTGATGGCGCTCGGCGAACGCGGGCACCACCTGCGGGATATCATCGACGATACATCACACGCGATATTCGGAGTGATCGCCATCGTCATGAAGGCGGCGCCCCTCGGTGCCTTCGGCGCCATGGCCTATACCATCGGCAAATATGGGCCTGCTGCGCTCGGCAATCTGGTGGGGCTGATCGCGGTGTTCTATCTGACCGCGGCGCTGTTCGTGGTCGTCGTGCTCGGGGCGATTGCCCGGATGATAGGCTTCAGCATTTTCCGGTTCATCGCCTACATCAAGGATGAGCTGCTGATCGTGCTCGGCACCAGTTCGTCCGAGAGCGCGCTTCCGCAACTGATGGAGAAATTGGAGCGGCTCGGCTGTTCCAAGTCGGTCGTCGGATTGGTGGTGCCGACCGGTTACTCCTTCAACCTCGACGGCACCAACATCTATATGACGCTGGCAACGCTGTTCATCGCGCAGGCGTTGGGTGTCGAACTGTCGTTCAGCCAGCAACTGACAATTCTGGTGGTGGCGATGCTGACGTCCAAGGGCGCCAGCGGCGTCACCGGTGCCGGGTTCATTACGCTCGCGGCGACGCTGTCGGTGGTCAATCCGGCGCTGGTACCGGGAATGGCGATCGTGTTCTCGGTCGACAAGTTCATGAGCGAGGTGCGCGCGCTGACCAACATCACCGGCAATGGTATCGCGACCGTGGTGGTGTCGTGGTGGGAAGGCGAACTCGATCGCGAAAAGCTCGACGCCAACCTGCGGCAGAACATCGATCCGTCGGACGTGGAAACCGCCATCACCACAGGATGATGACGACGCAAAAGGAAAAGCCGCCCGGATGACCGGGCGGCTTTGACGTTTCAATTTCAGATCAGGCTTAGTTGCCGCCGCCGAAGCGACGCGACCACCAGCCGGCGCGGCGCGGCGGTGCGGCCGGCGCTTCCGTGACCGGCTCCGGAGCGGGGACGGGCGGGGCCACCGGCTCGGCCGCGGTCGGAGCCGCTTGCGGGACTTCCGCGGCAGCGGGCGCGGCGGGCGCATCGCTCGAGGCGAAGCTGACCTTCTCACGTACCGTCGAACGGCGACGCGTCGATTTCTCGGCATCTGCGGCGGGTTCCGAAGCAACGGGTTCGTGCACCGGCGCGACCTCAGTTGGCTTGGAGGCCTCGACGATGGCGGGTGCGGGTTGATCGATCCCAGCATCGGTTGCGTGATGCGCGGTCGGTGCGGCGTCGGCAGGCGTACCGCCATCGAAGTCGGCGACGGCCTCGGTGACTTCCGGTGCGGATGGTGGCCCGAGTTCGTCGGCGATGGACGCCGCCAACCCTTCCTCGCCTCCGCCACGCCGACGGCGACCGCCACGGCGGCCACGGCGGCGCGGACGACGCTCACCGCCTTCGCCTTGCTCGTCACGCGGCGCAGTTTCGCGTTCGCCCTCGGCATCCTCGCCGCGATCGCCGACCATTTCGGCGACTTGCGCGGCATCGTCGAGGTCGCTCACCGGCACCGCGGTCTCGTTGTCGTTCTGTGTGCTCTCGTGATCACGGTTATCGCGGCCGCGCCGGCGGCGACGGCGGCGCCGGCGTTGACCTTCGCTGGCGGCTTCACCCTCGCTCGCATCGCTGCCTTCGCCCGATGCCTGCCCGTCGGTCAGGCCTTCGGTTTCCTCGGTTTCGACTTCGGCCTCGACGTCGAACGCATCGTCATCGTCGAAGGCGTCGTCCATGATCGCCGGCGCGGCAGCGGCCTGCGCCGCGAGCAACGCCTTGGCGGCTTCCAGCGTATGGACTTGCTCGCCGCGATCGATCACGAACGCCTGCTGGCCGCCCAGCGTCGGATCGGCAAGCACCGACAGCGTCACCTTGAAGCTGGTTTCGAGATCGCGCAGATGCGCGCGCTTGTGATTGAGCACATAGAGCGCGACGTCGTTGCGCGTGCGCACCGTGAGGTTGTGCGTCGCGCCCTTCATCAGGATTTCCTCGAGATTGCGCAGCACTTGCAGCGCCACCGAGGACACCGAGCGGATATGACCGCTGCCACCGCAATGCGGGCAGGGCTCGGTCGAGCTTTCCAGCACGCTGGCGCGAATGCGCTGGCGCGACATTTCCAGCAGGCCGAAATGCGAGATGCGGCCGACCTGGATGCGGGCGCGATCCTGCCGCAGGCAGTCACTGAGCTTGCGTTCGACGGCGCGGTTGTTGCGGCGCTCGTCCATGTCGATGAAGTCGATGACGATCAGGCCGGCGAGATCGCGCAGGCGCAATTGCCGCGCCACTTCCTCGGCCGCTTCGAGATTGGTCTTGAGCGCGGTGTCCTCGATGTGATGCTCGCGGGTCGAGCGTCCGGAGTTGACGTCGATGGAGACCAGCGCCTCGGTCTGGTTGATGACAAGGTAGCCGCCGGACCGCAGTTGCACGATCGGCGTGAACATCACGTCGAGCTGGCTCTCGACGCCCATGCGCGAGAACAGCGGCTGGCCGTCGCGATACGGCTTCACGGCGCGGACGCTGGAGGGCATCAGCATCTTCATGAAGTCACGCGCTTCGCGGTAGCCGGCTTCGCCCGCGACCTGGATTTCGTCGATCTCCTTGTTGAAGAGATCGCGCAGCGAACGCTTGATCAGCGAGCCTTCCTCGTAAACCAGCGTCGGCGCCTGCGAGCGCAGCGTGGTGTCGCGAACGGTTTCCCACATCCGGATCAGGTATTCGAAGTCGCGCTTGATCTCCTGCTTGGTGCGCGAGGCGCCGGCAGTGCGCAGGATGATTCCCATGCCTTCCGGCACGTCGAGATCCTGCACCACTTCCTTCAGGCGCGAGCGATCCTGCGCCGAGGTGATCTTGCGGCTGATGCCGCCGCCGCGCGCGGTGTTGGGCATCAACACGGCGTAGCGGCCCGCCAGCGACAGATAGGTGGTGAGCGCCGCACCCTTGTTGCCGCGCTCCTCCTTCACGACCTGCACCAGCATCACCTGGCGGCGTTTGATGACCTCCTGAATCTTGTACTGGCGGCGCGGGCGGAAGGTGCGCTCCGGCATCTCCTCCAGCGCATCGTCGCCACCGACCGATTCCACCACCTCTTCTTCGGCGTCGTCGGCGTCGTCATCTTCATCATCATGATCGGCATCATCGTGGTCCTGATGCGCGTCGTCGTGATGGATGTCGGCATGAGGCGCATCGGCATGATGCTCGGCCTCATCGTGATCCGCCGCCTGACCGTCATGGGTCGCAACGACGTCGGCGTGCTCGGACGGAGCCGCGTCCTCGGAAGGCGCAGCCTCCGCGTGTGCCTCGGTCTCGTAGGTGGTTAGGGCAGGAGCCGCCTCCGACTGAGCCTCGAAAACCGGCGCGGCGGCCGCTTCCGATGCCGGGGTTTCAAACTGCTGGGGCACCTCGATGTGGCTTTCGCCCGGCGCCGCGTGATCTGCCTCCGCGACGTGAGGCTGATCCGAGGCAACTTCGTGATGCTCATCGGCGTGATCCGCGAGAGCGGCAAAGTGTTCGGCATCGCCGGACGCGTTGAGCGGAGCCTCGCCGGCTTCACCCGCGACGGCGACATGGTCCGCGATCTGGGCCGGATGCTCGCCGTCGGTGATTTCGATCACCTCGCTCTGCACCCGCTCGCCGCTGGAGCGGCGGCGCGAGTTGCGATGGCGCGAGCGGCGGCGCGACGAGCGATGCTCGTTTTCTTCTTCGGCCTCGCGATGGGCGCGCTCGTCGGCCTCAATCAGGGCCTGACGGTCGGCGACCGGAATCTGATAGTAGTCAGGATGGATTTCGCTGAAGGCCAGGAAGCCATGGCGGTTGCCGCCATATTCGATGAACGCCGCTTGCAGCGACGGCTCAACCCGGGTGACCTTGGCGAGATAGATGTTTCCGCGGAGTTGTTTGCGTTGCGCGGATTCGAAATCGAATTCTTCAACTCGGTTGCCGCGAACCACGACCACCCGGGTCTCTTCCGGATGGGTCGCATCGATCAACATCTTGTTTGGCATGGGAAAGCTCTTGGCGGCGGAGGGCGCGCAGGGCGGCTGGCACAACGGGCGCAGCCGGGGAGCGCGACGGTCCACCTGATTCGGGGGTGAGGGGAAGGCCGAAACGAAAACCGCTGCGCTGTCCCGGAACCGAAGCGAACGCCATGCACCGCGCGTCGCTCATGCGTCGCGTCGGCGAGGTCGTCGCGGAAAGTTCGGCCGGAGTTACAGTCTGGCGCATCAAGCGTCGGCCCGTCTAAACAGGTTGGCGGCACAATGGCGCCGCCTTGTTGGCGTTGACGGGCCGACACGACGCCGGGACGCCTGTCAGCTATCGCATATTGCAGCCTTGCGGCCGCGATAACCGATCATGTTGTGTCAAAAACCTGTCCCTGGATAAAGAACGCCGGGACCGGCTCCGCTCGGACTGACCGCCGGACCAAACAGCCGCGCACTGCGCTGACCGTGGGACGAGGCGGCAAATGACGCTGGAAACCCTCGCGGCCCAAAATGGGTTGTTCGAGGTGATCCGGCGCTGCTCCGGGAGGTTGAACGCGACACAACCGGGAGTTTATACCGTCAACTCTCGTTACATACGTCGATTATCGGCCCCTTGCAAGGGAAGCGTCACGTCACGGCAACAGCCGGGAAAAATCGGAAACGCCGCATTAAGTCTGGGTTAACCGTGCCGTCCTATTGCGATATCTGAGGCAGCTCGGAGGCTAGGGAAACGTTGGCGGGCCGCGCAAATCATTACCTTTCATGGAGCGTCGCGTTGCTCGCGGGCCTCGCTCTCGCATGCGATGCAACGGCTTCGTTTGCCGCGGGCGATGCGGGCGTGACGCAACCTGTGGCTGCGGAACCTTTCCCGATCGCATCCGACGTGCGGGTGGCGGGCGACAGCAAGCAAACCCGATTCGTGCTCGATCTCGATCGCAAGATCGACCTGCGCGCCTTCGTGCTGGGCAATCCCGATCGCGTCGTCGTCGATATTCCGCAGGTGACGTTCAAGCTCCCCGACAATGCCGGGCAGAACGGGCGCGGCCTCATCAAGGCATTCCGCTACGGGCTGGTGATGCCGGGCGGATCGCGGCTGGTGTTCGATCTGTCGGGACCCGCCAAGATCGAGAAAGCCTATGTGCTGGATGCCGCCAATGGCCAGCCGCCGCGCCTGATCGTGGAACTGGCGGCAACCGACCGGGCGGCGTTCGTCAAATCCCTCGCCAAGGAAACCGTCGCCGAACCACCTCCCGGTGCCCCACCGGCAACCGTGACCGCCGATGCCGGGCAGGGCGCGGAGCGGGTGGATACGCGGCCGGTCGTCGTCATCGATCCGGGCCACGGCGGCATCGACAACGGCACCCAGGCCGCGAGCGGCGAGACCGAAAAGGCCATCGTGCTGGCCTTCGGCCTGGCGTTGCGTGACCGGGTCGCCGAGAGCGGAAAATATCGCGTGGTCCTGACCCGCGACGATGACACCTTCATTCCGCTCGGCGATCGGGTGAAGATTGCCCGCGCCCATAATGCGGCGCTGTTCGTTTCGATTCACGCCGATGCCCTGCCGCGCCGCGAGGGCGATGCGCAGGGTGCCACGATCTATACGCTGTCGGACAAGGCCTCCGACGCCGAAGCGGAGCGGCTTGCGGAACTGGAAAACAAGGCGGACGCCATCGGCGGCGTCAACCTCACCGAGGAACCGACCGAGGTGGCCGATATCCTGATCGATCTCGCCCAGCGCGAGACGCGAACCTTCTCCAGTCGTTTCGCCCATGCCTTGATGGGCGAGATGAAAAATACCGTGCGAATGCACAAGCATCCGCTCAAGTCCGCCGGCTTCAAGGTTCTGAAGGCGCCTGACGTGCCGTCGGCGCTGATCGAACTCGGTTACGTCTCTAATAAAGACGACCTCAAGCTCCTGACCTCCGAGAGCTGGCGCTCGCGCTCGGTGGCCGCGGTGGCACAGGCGATCGATGCCTTTCTGAACAAGCGGATCGTTTCGGTCGGCGCGAACAAAAATTAGTGTGCGGGCTGGTCGTCGATTTGGCGCCGGTTGATCGTGCAAAAGGCGCACCGAGGCGTGGGAATGGTGCCACGTCACAAAAAAACAATCCGTGACTTGAGCCGAGCCCTAGTTTGGACACAGCCTCGGCTCTATAGAAGCCGGACACAGGTGCGACAGAATCGATCAGGATGGATCGATTGCAGTCGAGGGAGGCGGGGGCAGCGTTCATCCCTGCGGGCCACCAAGCCAATGTGAGCCAGGAACTCGCCGAGACCATCGGCGGGATAGGGCCAAAACGGATCGTCGAGAATGCGTCTGCTGTTCCGGTTTATGGGGTTCCTGTTTGCCGCCGGTACCATCGTGTTCCTGGTCGGCGTGGCCGCCGTCGCCGGCCTGATCTGGCATTTCTCCAAGGACCTGCCGGACTATTCCCAGTTGCAGAACTATGAACCGCCGGTGATGACGCGGGTTCACGCCTCCGACGGCTCACTGCTCGCGGAATATTCCAAGGAGCGGCGTCTCTATCTGCCGATCCAGGCCGTTCCCAAGCTGGTGATCAACGCGTTTCTCGCAGCGGAAGACAAGAATTTCTACGAGCACGGCGGCATCGACTATTCCGGCATGGCGCGCGCCGCGCTGCTCTATGTGCAGAATTACGGCTCGAACCGACGGCCGCAGGGCGCTTCCACCATCACCCAGCAGGTCGCCAAGAACTTCCTGCTGACCAACGAAGTGTCGTTCACGCGCAAGATCAAGGAAGCCTTGCTGGCGATGCGCATCGAGCGCGCCTATTCGAAGGACAAGATCCTCGAACTCTATCTCAACGAAATTTATCTCGGGCTCGGCGCCTACGGCATCGCCGCCGCCTCGCTGGTTTATTTCGACAAGTCGGTGAACGAACTGACCATCGCGGAAGCCGCCTATCTCGCCGCTCTGCCGAAGGCGCCGTCCACCCTGCATCCGGTCAAGAATCGTGACCGTGCCATCGAGCGTCGCAACTACGTGATCGACCGCCTGCTGGAGAACGGCTGGATCAAGCAGGCTGATGCGGACGCTGCCCGCAAGTCGCCGCTGGTGGTGACCAGCCGCGCCAACGGCTCGCATACCTTCGCCGGCGAATATTTCGCGGAAGACGTTCGCCGCGATCTGTTCGAGCGTTACGGCGAGAAAAAACTTTACGAAGGCGGCCTGTCGGTGCGCACTTCGCTCGATCCGAAGTTGCAGGTCGAGGCGCGCAAGACCATGGTGAAGGGCCTTGTAAACTTTGACGAGGCGCAGGGCTGGCGCGGCCCGGTGAGCAAGCTCGACATCTCGGGCGACTGGGGCGTGAAACTCGCCGACGTCAAATCGCTGTCGGACATTTCACCATGGCGGATGGCCGTGGTGCTGGAGACCAGCGATCAGTCGGCGCGAATCGGCTTCCAGCCGGGGCGCGAACTCGGCGGCGCTGTGAGCAAGGGCCGGCAGACCGGCATCATCACGCTCGATGGCGTGAAGTGGGCCAAGGCCGCTTCAGGGCCGACGCGGTTCAAGACCCCGACCAAGGTATCGCAGGTGCTGTCGCCCGGCGACGTCATCTACGCCGATCCGCTGCTCGACAAGGAGGGGCATATCGTCGAAGGGCAGTATCGGTTGCGGCAGTTGCCCGAAGTGTCCGGCGCGATGGTCGTGATGGATCCGTGGACCGGCCGCGTGCTGGCGATGGTTGGCGGCTTCTCATTCGATCAGAGCCAGTTCAACCGCGCGACGCAGGCTTATCGGCAGCCGGGCTCGTCGTTCAAGCCGCTGGTGTATTCGTCGGCGCTCGACAACGGCTATACGCCGTCGACCGTCGTGGTCGACGCGCCGATCGAGATCGACCAGGGGCAGGGCGTCGGCGTGTGGCGGCCGGAGAACTACTCGACCGGCAAGTATTATGGCCCGACCACGCTGCGCAACGCCTTGCAGCGCTCGCTGAACACCGTGACGGTGCGGCTGGCGCAAGACATCGGCATGCCGCTGATCGGTGAATACGCCAAGCGTTTCGGCGTCTATGACGAACTGCCGAACTACCTGTCCTATGCGCTCGGCGCCGGCGAAACCACGGTGATGCGGATGGTCACCGCCTATTCGATGTTCGCCAATGGCGGCAAGCGCATCAAGGCGACCTTGATCGACCGCATTCAGGACCGCTACGGCCACACCATCTACAAGCACGACCAGCGCGAATGCCGTGGCTGCGACGCACCGGGCGGCTGGAAGAACCAGCCCGAGCCGCAACTGATCGACCGTCGCGAGCAGGTGCTCGATCCGATGACTGCTTACCAGATCACGTCGATGATGGAAGGCGTGGTGCAGCATGGCACCGCGACCGTCGTGCGCGAAGTCGGCAAGCCGATCGCCGGAAAGACCGGCACCACCAACGACGAGAAGGACGCGTGGTTCGTCGGCTTCTCGCCGGACCTCGTGGTCGGCATCTATATCGGCTACGACAAGCCGCGCAATCTTGGCCGCGGCGCCACCGGCGGCCATCTCGCGGCGCCGATCGCGAAGGATTTCCTCAAGCTGGCGCTCGCCGGCAAGCCTGCGGTTCCCTTCAAGGTGCCGGCCGGCATCAAGCTCATTCGCGTCGATGCCAAGACCGGCATGCGTGCCGGCCCCGGCGACAGCGGCCGCACCATTCTCGAAGCCTTCAAGCCCGGCACCGCGCCGCCCGACAACTATTCGATCATCGGCGTGGCCGATGCCGATGGACATGCCGTCGGCGTCTCCCCCGATGCCGATCGCGCGATCATCCGGCCCGGCACCGGCGGGCTTTACTGATTGCGTTTGGCGGCGTTCGTCGCTACATCCCGGCCTCATCGTATTTGTGCGGACACGCTTCGCGACCGGAAAGATCATGCGCGCGGAAATCGAAAGACTTGTCGAAGAGATCAAGCAGTCGGTCGGGCTGCTGAGGAGGCATCTTTGACGTCGATGCATCGACGGCACGACTGGCTGAGCTGAACCAGCTCGCCGAAGACCCCAAACTCTGGGACGATCCTCAAAAAGCGCAGAAACTGATGCAGGAGCGCACCTCGCTGGAGGACGCGCTGAACGGCATCGGCAAGGTCGAACGCGAACTCGACGACAACGTCGAGATGATCGCGCTTGGCGAAGCCGAGGGCGACGACGGCGTCGTGGCCGAGGCTGAGACTGCGCTGAAGAACCTCAAGAAGGAAGTCGCGCGGCGCGAGCTTGAAGCGTTGCTCTCGGGCGAGGCGGATCGCTTCGACACCTATCTCGAAGTTCATGCCGGCGCGGGCGGCACCGAGAGCCAGGACTGGGCTTCGATGCTTCTGCGCATGTACACGCGCTGGGCCGAGAAGCACGGTTTCAAGATTGAGTATCTCGAAGAGACGCAGGGTGAAGAAGCCGGCATCAAGTCGGCGACGATTCAGATCAGCGGACATAATGCTTACGGCTGGCTGAAGACCGAAGCGGGCGTGCATCGGCTGGTGCGTATCTCGCCGTTCGATTCCAACGCGCGCAGGCATACGTCGTTTTCCAGCGTGGCGATTTTCCCGGTCGTCGATGACAGCATCAAGATCGACATCAAGGAATCCGACGTGCGCACTGACACGATGCGCTCTGGCGGTGCCGGCGGTCAGCACGTCAACAAGACCGAGTCCGCGGTGCGGCTCACGCATATTCCAACCGGCGTCGCCGTGGTGTGTCAAGCGGGGCGCTCACAGCACAAGAACCGCGCGCAGGCGTGGGACATGTTGCGCGCGCGGCTCTACGAAATCGAGTTGAAGAAGCGCGAGGAACAGGCCGCCGCCGATCAGGCCGCCAAGACCGATATCGGCTGGGGTCATCAGATCCGCTCCTACGTGCTGCAGCCGTATCAGATGGTGAAGGACCTGCGCACCGGCGTGCAGACCTCCGACACCGCCGGCGTGCTCGACGGCGATCTCGACGAGTTCATGGCCGCAACCTTGGCGCAGCGCGCCTTCGGCACCACGCCGGGAGCGATCGACGACGTCGACTGACCTTTGAGGAGTTCGTCATGCCTCATGTCGCGTTCATCGGTTTGGGCCGGATGGGGCACGGCATGGCGGGGCGCTATCTCGATAGCGGCTTCACGCTTGCGGTCTGGAATCGCAGCCGCGACAAGGCAGATGATCTGATCACACGTGGTGCGCGGTGGGCCACGTCGCCCGCCGACGCCGCCCGCGATGCCGATGCCGTCGTCACCATGGTCGCCGACGATGACGCCTCGCGCACGGTGTGGACCGGCGAAGACGGGATCATTGGGACGGCTCGGAACGGCGCGTTCGCAATTGAATGCTCGACGGTGTCGCATCGTCATGCCGTGGATATGGCGCGCAATCTGGCGGCACGCGGGCTGCGTTACATCGACTGTCCGGTAACCGGCCTGCCGGACGCTGCGGCATCGGGAAAGCTAACATTGTTGGTCGGTGCGGACGCGAACGATCTTAAGGCCGCGCGACCGTTCCTCGCGCCGCTAGGCACAACCATCCGGCATTTCGGTACGGTCGGCGCGGGCACGGTATTCAAGCTGATCAACAATCTGATCGGCGCGGTGCAGATCGCAAGCCTTGCCGAAGGGCTTCGTATCGCCGAGCAAGCTGGCCTCGATATGCAATTGGTCCAACAGTCGCTCGCCAGCGGCGCCGTCGCGAGCCCACAGGTGGTTCGGCATTCCGCGCGCATGGTTGCGCGCGATTTTGCAGGAGCCTCCTTCACCGCCGCACTTCGCCACAAGGATGCGAGCTACGCTCTCACATTGGCGGAAAATCTCGGCCTCGATCTTGCTGTGGCGCAGGCAGCGCTGGACACTTACACGCGGGCGGCTGCGGAAATGCCGAATGACGACGAAGGCCGTTTGATCGATCTGATCAAGGCCGCTCGCGCCACCAACTGACATCCGCGTTCGGCGGCATCGCTGCATTGATCCGAAATCGGGTGGTGACGGTCTGCCATTCGCGTTACGTCCTCTGCACGGAGCGGCGCTGCGATGCTTTCCATCGGCGCGGCGCCGAGCACAGGACCGAAGCGGAAGCCATGTCGATCGAGATCAGAACAGCCGCGCCATCCGCGGACCTCAGTATTACGTCGGGCGATTGGGTGCGGCTTCTGTGCCTGTCGGTGTTGTGGGGCGGATCGTTCTTCTTCGTCGGCGTTGCCGTGAAGGAATTGCCGCCGCTGACTATCGTGTTCATTCGCGTCGGACTGGCGGCGCTGTTGCTGTTGCCGCTGATCCGGCTTTACCGCATTCCAGTGCCAAGCACGTTCGCCGGTTGGCGGCCCTTCGTCGTGATGGCGCTGCTCAACAACGTGCTGCCGTTCTCTCTGCTGGTGAGCGGGCAGACCATGATCGCCAGCGGCCTTGCGTCGGTCATCAACGCCATGACGCCGGTTTTCACGGTGCTGGTGCTGGCGGCGTTCGGCGAGGAACGATTGATTGCGCGCCGGGTGGCCGGCGTGGTGTTGGGCCTGTTCGGTGTCATCGTTCTGCGCGGCGTCGATCTCCATGTCGATTCACAACAGAGCCTCGGGATCTTGCTGTGCCTTGGCGCGACCGTCGTGTTCGGCTTCTCGGCGCTATGGGCCAAGCGTGAGTTGCAAGGCGTCGAGCCACTGGCGGCGGCGACATTTCAACTGATCTGCTCGGGCGTCATGATGTTCGTGCTGTCGATGGCGGTCGACCGGCCGTGGCAACTTCCGATGCCGCATATCACAACCTGGCTGGCGTTGATCGGACTGGCGGCACTGGCGACATCGCTGGCCTACATTCTGTTCTTCCAGATCGTTCGCGGCTCCGGCCCCGGCAACGTGATGCTGGTGACGCTGCTGGTGCCGGTGACGGCGATCGCGCTTGGCTATGTGGCGCTCGGCGAAGTCGTGACGCTGCGCGAAATCGTCGGTGCGCTGATCATCGCCAGCGGCTTGCTGATCATGGATGGTCGCTTGCTGTCGCGCTTCGCCACGCCGCGAGCCAGCCGGTAAAGCGGCCGCTGTCGCGTTCGCCGCCATGCCACGCGGCGCGCACGGTGCCGTCGCCCGCAACCATGAACACCGCGTCCAGCCCCTTGGAGCGGCGCAGCGTTTCCACGGCTTGCTCCGGCGTCTGGGCGATGGGGCCCGCGACGTTGAACGAGGTATTCACCGAGATTTCCACGCCGATGCGGCGGCCGAGCGCCTTCAAGTATGCGTAGGTGAGGGGATCGTCGTCCTCGCGCACGATCTGGATGCGACCGGTGCCGTCGGCATGAACCACGGACGGAATTTTCGCGATGGCGGCGGGTTTCGAATGCGCCGTCAGCACCATGTAGTTGTAGGCGTTGTAATTGCCGTCCGACGCGCCCTCATGCAATTCGAAAAATTCCTGCGCGGCTTCGAGCGTCGCCATCGGCGCGAGCGGGCGGATCTTCTCGCGATACTTCACGCGTGCGTTGAGACGTTCGCGCGTGTCCGGATCGCACGGGTTGGCGAGGATCGAGCGATGCCCGAGCGCACGCGGTCCCGTTTCTCCCGGCCCCTGATAGAGCGCGACGATGCCGCCACTGGCAACGCAATAAGCCATCAGATCGGCGATAGCATCGCGTCCGTGCGGTGTCGCGATGGTGCCGATGGTTTCCGATGCAATGTCGGGTGCGACGGCAAGGGCGCCTTCGATGTCCTCGCCGGTCGGCGCGGTGCCACAATAGAACGCGTGGGTTTCAGCAGCGCCACGCGGTGCGCCGGCGAGATGGGCGAGCCACCACGCCGCGCCGATCGGCACGCCGGGATCGCTCGGCATCGGCGGCACCCACAGATGCAGACGCGCCTTGCGCTGCTGCACCTTGGCGAACCATGCCTCGTCGAAATGTTCGAGCAGCCGCATGCTGGCCAAAGCGTTGAGCGCCACGCCGCCCGACAGGATCAGTTTGTTCGTACCGGCGACGCGCAGCAAATGATCGACCGCGTGGATCAAGGCATCCTCGAGCACCATCTGCGTCGCCGCGGCCTTGTCGAGACGATCCTGCGTATCGGGCCGATGCTGGATATCCTCGACGCGCAGCACCGCATCCGGATTCCATAATTGATCCGGCCGCAACGGCGAACCGAGAATATCCGTCAGTGGTTGCTTGTAAGGCTTGTCGAACGGGTCGCGATACCAGTTCGCCATCGCGCGATTCAGCTTGATCGCGCCGCCGGGGCCGAGGTCAAGTACCTCCCTGAGCCGCGCGTAATAGCGGTTGGTGGCGCGGTTCATGTCGCCCCAGGCGGCGGCGCCCATGTAGCGGCCCTCGCTGGAAAGCCAGGTCCAGCCGCCCTGCGTCGAGGAGATCACGCTGTAGAACGCGCCGAGTGAATCGAATACGCTTTCGTTGCAGGCGATTTCCCGGATGTCGTCGCCCTGCGCGACGAACGACGAAATAGAGCCGCGATCGCCGGTGCCGTCGAACACGCCGATGGCGACAGGATCGCTGCCGCCGGAGAATGGCGAGACGGCGTAGGGAAACCAGGCGTGATTGAGATGATGCGGCGCCAGGATCAATTGCGGCGGCTGTGCAAGTCCGAATTGTTTCGCCAGAATGCGCGGCGTGCGCCGCATCTGGTCGAGACGGCGGCGATCGACACCGATGGCGTCGGAATAGGATAGGAGCTTAAGGCTGCCCGGAGCCTCTTCGAGCGCGGTGCGCATCATGGTGCCGAACAGCGTCGGATAGTCCCATGTGGTTACGAACGCGGCGACGTCGCCGATATCGCGTCCCATCGCGCGCAAGGTCGCGGCCATCGCATCGAGCGAGCGATGCGGAAATTCGGAGGTGTGCTTGTTGCCGGAAAAGCGTTCCTCTTCGTTGTTGACGATGAGGCGCGGGCCGCCTGCTTGCGTCACCTCGACCAGCGCCACGCCGGTGTTATGGGTTCCCGATGATGCAAGACCGGCGATATAGACCGTCTCACCATTGCAAAGCCGCCGTGTGATCGTTGCAATTGTCGTGCGCGCGTAATCGCTATCGAGGCCGTGGAATCCGGCGCGCGCCATGACCCGCGCGCTGATCCCGCGCGTGATGCGAAAGGCCGCGTCGGCAAGCCGGGGGAAGGTCGGTCCAATACGGCGTGGCGACGCGTTCAAGCAGCATGTCTCCGTGCAGATACCGAGGTTGGACTATCGCGAGAACCGGCGGTCTACAACAGTGGAATCGATATCGCCAGACCGGACGCGTCAGACGTGCGACATCGAAGCTGGAGCGGCGTCAGTGCGCGGCGGCGTAGCGCGCGCCGGCGCGCAGGAAACGCTGCGGGTCCACGGCCTCGCCATCGATCCGCGTTTCGTAATGCAGATGCGGGCCGGTCGAACGCCCCGTCGAGCCCACTTCACCGACGATCTGTCCGATGTGGATCTGCTCGCCGACCTTGACGCTAATGTGAGACAGATGGCCGTAGCGGGTCGACAGTCCGTTGCCGTGATCGATCTCGACCATGCGGCCGTAACCTCCGGCCCATCCGGCCGAGACCACGCGGCCGTTGGCGGTGGCGCGAACCGGATCGCCGGTCGAAGCGCGGAAGTCGAGGCCGGTGTGCATCGCCGGACGGCCAAGGAACGGATCGGTGCGAACGCCGAAGCCCGAGGACAATTCGATTTCACCCAGCACCGGCGTCCGGTAGGGGACCTGAGCCAGCGTCCTCGACAACTGGTCGAGTTGCGCGCGTGAAATGCTGACGCGGGAGAGTTGCTGCTCGAACGCGCCGCCGTGACCGTTCAACTTCACCGGCACGTAAGGACCGCCGACACCCTTGCGTGGCGTGTGGACTTCAAGACGCGCCAGGCTCAGGCCGAGATCGGAAACCAGCCCCTTCATTCGCCGAATTCGCGCGTCGTAGCTCGTTTCCGTTGAGGTCAGCATCGCCATCTGGCGTTGTTCGACGCGATCCAGCGAGGCTTGAAGACCCGCGATGGTGTCGTTGACGTTGGCACCTTTCGCCAGTTTCGCACCGAACCGCGACATCAGCCCGGACTGCCGGCCCGGCGTTGCGTCGCTCTCCGGCAGCGGTGCCGGTTTCGATTTTCCGAACAGCCTTTCGGTCAGACTGCGAGCCGCCGGCTTGACCGATCCCGTCGCGGAATTGTCGGGAAGCGATCCGAGCGCGGCGGTGCGCTGGTCGAGCGCGGCCTGCCGCTGAATGATCTGATCGAGTTTCTGCTCGAACTGCTCCTGATCGAGCAACTGACGGCTGGTGGTGCGGTCGATCCGGGCGCGCAATTCGGCGATGCGATCCTCGTAGGAATATTGCATCTCGGCCTGACGGGCGAGCAGCCGGGTCAGCACGTCGTCGCGAAAGGTGAAGTAGGTCGCGGTCGCCGCCGACCAGGCGCCTAACGCAGTCACCGTGCCGACGACGACCCAGAAGATCGCGGGGCCGATGCGGACCTGTTTTCCGGCGTGGGCAATGACATAGCCGCTCGATGAACGAGCAGGCTGACGGACCGCGGTGCCGGTGGCTGGGGCCGCAGGGCGACGTGTCGGCGCATGTCCATGGCGGTGCGGCTGGTGAGGGTGCGAATGTTCCGGACAGTGGCTCGAACGATTGGACATCAGTACTCCCGCACCGCCGGAACGCTCGCCGGCTAGGCCTTACACTGATGCCGATTTGACCTCTTCATGGTTAATTTTAGGGAAATGTCGCTACAGATTTTCAACGTAACTCAACACCGCATCGGCATGGCCATCGACTTTGACATTGCGCCAGATGTTGATCACGCGCCCGTCCGGCCCGATCAGAACCGTTGTGCGAATAATTCCCTGGAAGATTTTGCCATATAAGGATTTATCGCCCCAGACGCCGAACGTTTCGAGCACCTTATGCGCCTCGTCTGACAGCAGCGGCACGGTCAGGTCGTGCTTGTCGCGAAAGGTCTCCTGCGCACGCGGGGGATCGGCCGAAACGCCGACGACATCGGTGTCGAGGGCCGCGAATGCGCCAGACAACCGGGAAAAATCCATCGCCTCCTTGGTGCAGCCGGGCGTGCTGGCGCGCGGATAGAAGAACAATACCAGTTTTCGGCCCGCGAACGAATCGAGCGACACCGTCGCACCGCCATCACGAGGCAGTCGAAATGCCGGGACTTTGCTTCCGATCGTCAATCCGCTGCCCGTATGTTCGGGCCTTGCGTCCTGCCGCGCGGGTTGAGCGGACATTGGCTTCACGGCCTCGCGAATCTGTGGACGCGACTTTGTGGCGGCCGGCGCGTTTGCGATGGCCTTTTTCTTCGCCGGTCCCTTTGCCTTGCTCGACGATTTGGCGGGGCTGGATGCCGCTTTCCTCGCGCCTTTCGCCGCCGCGGCCTTGTGCGCGCTGACCATGGATGAACCGGGCTTCGTCTTCGACGTGGACCTGGATTGCGCTTTAGATTTCGACTTGGCACCGGCTTTCGAAGCGGCGCGAACGGTCTTCTTGGCGGATGTCTTTGCCTTCACCCCGGCCTTGGCTCCTGCCTTGGGTTTGGAAGCTTTCTTATGCGTTTTCTTGGACATACGCCTTCCTTTCGTCGCTTTCGACAGGTCCATTGGGCACCAACATACGACAGGGCAGCGGAATCATCCCAACCACGTCCTTGTTGCTGGGCAAACCAGCCCGCCCCGCGATATGGTTACTGGGATTCGATTACACCGTCCGGCGCTTCATGCCCGCATGGCACGCATGGATTCTAACAGGTTCAACGAGGATTGGCAGTGATGCCGCCGCATCAGCGTTCGTCACGCAACCCCGCGCGAACGCCCCTCGGCGAGCAAGCCCGTCGTCAACATCAGCACCGAGAGGCAATGGCTCGGAAACCACCGCCCCCGGCGCTGAATACCCGTGCCGATGACGCGCTATCGGATTGGGATGACGCCGATTGGGATCCGCGTCATGACGATGCTGCGCGGCACCGCGCGGATCGCCTGCTGGGGCGCCGCGGATCGAATCTGTCCGGCATCGGCGGTCGCTTCATAGTGTTTGGCCGCTGGCTGAGGAGCGCGCGATGGCTGCGCCGCCTTCTCGTCACTACCCTCGCGTTGGCAGTGGTGTTCGTGATCGCTTTCGGCGGGTTGTGGTGGCGCCTCGGTGCTGGCCCGATCAGCCTCGACATGGCAACGCCGTGGCTGATCACGGCCATTGAGGACAATATCGGACCGGGAAACACCGTCGAGATCGGCGGCACGCAGATCGAGCGGGCCGGGCGCATCCGCGTCGCCGTCCGCATCCGCGATATCGTGGTGCGCGATCGCGATCACGCCATTATCGCCAGCGCGCCGAAAGCCGAGGTGCGGCTCTCCGGCATGGCGCTGCTGATGGGACGGTTGCGGGCCGAGAGCCTCAAGCTGGTCGACGCCGTTCTTGCCGTGCGCATCACGCCCGACGGCGAAGTCACGGTGTCCACTGGCGACAATGCCCGTCCCATCGCGGCCGGCACCGCCAAGCCAACCGGAACACCGGCATCGGGCGGCGCTGCCACACCATCGGATTCATCTGCCGCCCCGTCGGCGCCGAGCAGCGCCCCGACGGCAACGCCGGGAGCTACTCCCACGGGCAGCACCGGGCTGCTGGCCGGACTCGACTGGCTCGACAGCTTGAGCATGACCGGACTCGACGGCCAGAACCTCAACGAGATCGGTTTGAAGAACGGCCGCCTCATCGTCGATGACGAGCAACGCGGCAATCGCTGGAATTTCGAGAACATCAGCCTCAGCCTGCGGCGCCCCAGCGCCGGCGGCGTCGCATTGAGTCTCGGCGAGGAAGGCGAGCACGCGTGGTCGCTGCGCGTCGAGATCGGCGCGCCGAGCAACGGCGTGCGGTCGGTCGATATTCGCGCCAACAAGGTTTCAACGCAGAACATCCTGCTGGCGCTACGCGTCAAGGATTTGAACTACAGCGCCGATCTGCCGCTCACAGGAGAACTGAGAGGCGAGATCGGACGCGACGGCTTGCCGACCTATTTCCGCGGCAAGTTGGAGGCGGGCAAGGGGACCATCATCGATCACGACACGCCGGACTATCCGATGGCGGTCGATCAGATCGAGGCCAATGTCGAGTGGGACGCCGGCCGCCGCGTGCTGCTCGCGCCGTTCAAGATCGTCTCGGGCGCCAACCGCGTGACGCTACTGGCGCATCTCGAGCCGCCAGGCGACGTAGTGCCGGACTGGCAACTCGGCTTCAGTGGCGGAACCATCGTGCTGGCCAGCGTCAACAACGAGCCGCCGTTGATCTTCAACCGCATCGCCATCGGCATGCGGTTCGATACCACGCACAAGAAAATCCTGCTGACCCAGGCCAGTATCAGTAACGGCGAAATTGGCGTCGCCGGCACCGGCACACTGGATTATTCCGGCGAGCCGCGCCTGACCCTTGGGTTTGCCGGAACCCCGATGTCGGCCACCGCGCTGAAGCGGATGTGGCCGATCATCATCGTTCCCGAAGTCCGCGAATGGGTGACCGAGCGGATCGGCGCGGGGTCGTTGCAGCGTATCGATATCGGCGTCAACTCGCCGCTCTTCAATCTGTCGCGCGCCGGCCCGCCGATTCCGGAGGATGGCCTTTCGGTCAATATCGTCGCCAACAACGTGACGCTGCATCCCGTCGACGAACTGCCGTCGATCCATAACGCCGATCTGCGTGCACGCGTCACAGGGCGAACCGCTACCGTGACCATCGGACAGGGGAGCATCGATACTCGGGGCGGACGGAAGCTCAACATCTCCGATGCCGTCTTCGAGGTGCCGGACATGGCGCCGAAGCCGGCGCCGGCGCGGGTTCGCTTCAAGCTGGATGGCCCGGTCGCCGCGGTTGCGGAAATCCTATCGTCCGATCGCCTCAGCGAATTCAGCAATACACCGATCGATCCGAACACCGCGAAAGGAACGGTAACCGCGCAGGTGTCACTCGGCCTGCCGATCAAGCGTGAACTGACCAAGGCCGATACGACTTACGCGATCACCGCCGACGTCACGGGATTTTCCGCCGACCGTCTGGTCATGAACCAGAAGCTCGAAGCCTCGACGATGAAGATCGTCGCCAACAATCAGGGCTATCAGGTCAAGGGCGACGTGCGGATCAACGGGCAGCCGGCATCCCTCGACTATCGCAAGTTGGGCAACGGCGATGCCGACATCAAAATGCAGGCAACGCTCGACGACGCCAGCCGCGCCCGCCTCGGCTTCGACCTCGGTTCCGGTGCAACCGGCCCGGTCGGCGTGAAACTCGCAGGGCGGATCGGCGGTTCGGATAGCAAGATCGCCATCGATGCCGATCTCACGCCACTCAAGCTCGACAATCTGTTGCCGGGCTGGACCAAGCCATCCGGAAAGGGCGCTCACGCCACGTTCAACGTGGTGCAGAAACCGCAATCGACGCGGCTCGAGGACATCGTCATCGACGGCGGAGGCGTATCGATCAAGGGCTCGCTGGAAGTCGACCAGAACGACAATCTGATCAACGCCAATTTCCCGACCTATTCGCCGTCCGAAGGCGACAAGGCTTCGCTTCGGGCCGAGCGCGCCAACGACGGAACCATCAAGGTTGTGATGCGCGGCGACGTGTTCGATGGTCGTCAATTCATCAAATCGGCGATCTCCGGCAAGGACACCGACACCAAGAGCAAGACCAAGAGCATCGATTTCGACATCGATCTCAAGCTGGGTGCGGTGGCGGGTTTTTACGGAGAGGCGGTACGCGGCGTCGACCTGAAGATGTCGCGGAGGGACGGCGCTATCCGCACATTCACGCTCAAGGGCAAGCTCGGCCGCGATACGCCGCTGACCGGCGATCTGCGTCGTCCAGCGCAGGGTCGCGAGGTAATTTTCCTCGAAACCAATGACGCCGGCGCGTTTTTCCGCTTCACCGACACCTACGCCAAGATGATAGGCGGTCAGCTTCAACTCGCGATGGAGCCGCCGACGGTCGAGCCGCGCGCGAAGGAAGGGCTGGTGAACGTCCGCAACTTCTCCGTCAAGGGCGAGGCGAAACTCGATGAAGCGGCCGGTCTGCCTGCCGGCGGCAGCCGCTCGGGCGTGGCGTTCTCACGGCTGCGCGCGGAATTCACGCGCAATGCGGGACGGCTGACCATTCGCGAAGGCGTCGTCAAAGGCCCGACGATTGGCGCGACCATGGAAGGCACCATCGATTATCAAGCGAACCAGGTGAAGATGAGCGGCACCTTCGTTCCACTCTACGGCCTCAACAACATGTTCGGGCAAATCCCGCTGTTCGGGATGCTGCTCGGAGGCAGCAATGAAGGCCTGATCGGCGTGACGTATGAAGTCGTCGGCTCGCCGGGCAAGCCCGACCTTCGCATCAATCCGATTTCGGTGATGGCGCCGGGCGTGCTGCGCAAGGTGTTCGAGTTCAACACCGGGCGGCAGCAGAACTACAATCCGACCGAAATTCCGTCCCCGAATAACTAAGCGTTGGCCCATCGGCATGATCGCGCGCAATTATTCGCGCAGCGCCCGCACCGTCAGGAACGGGATCATGCCGAGCAGCACGTTGACCAGCGCGAAGGCGATGACCAGATCGTAGCTGTGGCTCCAGTCATGGATCAGGCCGCCGGTCAGCGCGCCAAGCGCGGAGCCGAGGCCGCTTCCGATCGAGATGCTGCCGAAGATCGTCCCGACACGCTTGCCATGAAAAATATTGATCGCCGCCGCCGTAATCAGCGGGCCGCGCGATCCGATCGTGCTGCCGAAGCAGACCAGGAAGCCGCCGAGCAGCCATAGATTCGGAAAACGGCTGAGCAGCCACAGGCAGACGATGCCGATCGTCGTCAGTCCGTAACTGAACAGGATCGCGCGGCGGCGGCCGATCAAGGTATCGAGCCAACTCACCGTCAGCATGCCGATCACCAGCACCACGCCGCTCAAGCCCCATGCGGATGCGGCTTGCAGCGGTGGAAATCCGGACTCGATCAGATAAGCGACCACCTGAACGCCGATGGTGTAGACGCCGATCGCGGTGAAGAAGAACGTGCTGAACAACGCCCAGAATGCGTGATGACGCATCGCGCTCAGCAAGGTCCATTCGATCTCGCTGATGGTTGCCGCCGGTATCGCGGCCTTCGCCGGCGCATTGCTTGGCGCGCGAACGGCTTCCTTGGCGATACGGTGCCATGGCAACAGCAGGAGCGGGATCAGCAAAAACAGCAAGACACCGCCCAGCAGGTGATAGCTGTTGCGCCACTCGAAATGATCGATCAGGACTTGCGACAGCGGCACCAGCGTCAGCACGCCGGCGCCGTTGGCCGAATAGACGATCGCCATCGCCGTCGGCAGCCGATCGCCGAACCAGCGTCCCAGCAGCAACGAACTCGGGACATTGCTGAGGCAGGCCATGCCGAGCCCGACGGCAATCCCCATGCAGGCCTGCAATTGCCAGAGCGTATTGGCGAAAGCAGCCAACGAAACGCCCGTGCCCAGCAGCAGCAGGCCGAGACCGTAGACGGAGCGGGGGCCGGAGAAATCGAACAACCGCCCAACGAACGGCGACGACAGGCCCATCGACAGCGACGCCAACGCGTAGATCGAAATGACGTCGGCGCGCGCCCAGCCGAAGTCGTTCGAGATCGGCAGCAGGAAGACCGTGAAGGTTTCGCCCATGCCGCGCCCGAGCAGCGCCAACGCGAAGCAGAGGCCGAGAACCATCCACGCCGCGCGCGCCGGCTTGTTGGGAGCGATGTCGGGAGGGGCGAAAGACTGTTCAGCGGCCATGGTCCTCCATGGAGCGCATTTCGCCCATGGAGGACAACGTCGTTCTGCGAATAGGCCTATGCGATCTTAAGCAGGACGTGACGCTTCTTGCCCATCGACAGCTTGATGACGCCGTCCGGCGTCAGGTAGGCATCGGTCAAGATCACCTTATCGTCGCTCACGGCGACATCGTTGACGCGCAGGCCGCCGCCCTTGATCTGGCGGCGCGCTTCGCCGTTGGAGGCGACGAGCCCGGCGCGCACGAACGCGCCTAGCACGCCGATGCCCTCGTTCAGTTCGGCTGCGGTGATCGCAACCGTCGGCAGGTCGCTGGCGATGGCGCCTTCCTCGAACGTCTTGCGCGCCGTCTCCGACGCAGCTTCAGCCTGTGCGCGGCCGTGCATCAGCGTGGTGGCCTCGGTCGCCAGCACCTTCTTCGCTTCGTTGATCTCCTGGCCCTGTAATGCGGCAAAGCGCGTGACCTCGTCCAGCGGCAAGGTGGTGAACAGCTTGAGGAAGCGTTCGACGTCGGCGTCCTCGGTGTTGCGCCAGTACTGCCAGTAGTCATAGGGGCTCAGCATGTCGGCGTTGAGCCACACCGCGCCGGCCGCGGTCTTGCCCATCTTGGCGCCGGACGCCGTGGTCAGCAGCGGGCAGGTGAGGGCGTGCAGTTGATGCGTGCCCATGCGGCGGCCGAGATCGATGCCGTTGACGATGTTGCCCCACTGGTCGGAGCCGCCCATTTGCAGGTTACAGCCGTAGCGCTTGGCCAGTTCGACGTAGTCGTAGGATTGCAGGATCATGTAGTTGAATTCGATGAAGGACAGCTCCTGCTCGCGCTCGAGCCGCATCCGCACCGAATCCATCGTCAGCATGCGATTGATCGAGAAGTGGCGGCCGACCTCGCGCAGCATCTCGATGTAGTTCAGCTTGGCCAGCCACTCGGCGTTGTCGGCCATCACCGCATCGGTCTTGCCCTCGCCAAACCGGATGAACTTGGCGAAGGTGCCCTTGATGGATTCCTTGTTCTCGTTGATCTGGTCGTAGGTGAGCAGCTTGCGGGTCTCGTCGCGGCCGGACGGATCGCCGACCCGCGTGGTGCCGCCGCCCATCAGCGCAATCGGCTTGTTGCCGGTTTGTTGTAGCCAATGCAGCATCATGATCGACAAGAGATGCCCGACGTGCAGCGACGGCGCGGTGCAATCATATCCGACATAGGCGACGGCTCCGCCCTTGGCGGCAATGGCATCCAGGCTTTCCGGGTCGGAAATCTGGTGGATGAAGCCGCGCTGCTGGAGCAGATTGAGAAAATCCGATTTAAATGCCGTCATGGGTGTGAAACTCGGGTCAGTCTTCTTTGACTCTTTCGCGCCATTGTCGCGCGAGGAGCGGCCGGCGGGCTGCCGGAGCCAGGGATGATGTGGCATTATAAGATGCGGCTGTCCGAGACAAGTTGGGCGTCCTCGCCCGAGACTTCCGAAAGTGACGCGGCGATGATGTTGCGGGCGATCGGCATGATGAGCGGCACTTCGCTGGACGGGGTCGATGTCGCCTTGATCGAGACCGACGGCAAGCGGATCGCGGGCTTCGGGCCCGCCGGTTACCGCCCCTACGCCGAGAGCGAACGCGCCGTGCTGCGCCGGGCGCTAGAGGAAGCCCCCACCATAACCGACCGCGATGCCCGGCCGGGAATCCTCGCCGAGGCCGAACGGGTGGTGACCATCGCCCATGCCGAGGCCATCGCTACGTTTACGGCCCAGCACGGTATCACGCGCGAAGACATCGATATCGTCGGGTTCCACGGCCAGACCGTGCTGCATCGGCCGGAACGGCGGCTGACGGTGCAGATCGGCGACGCCGCCGCGCTCGCCAAGGCGATCCATATCCCGGTGATGCACGATTTCCGCGCCGCCGACGTTGCCGCCGGCGGACAGGGCGCGCCGCTGGTGCCGGTCTATCACCGGGCCTTGGCGCAGTCGCTGGAGCGTGAAGGGCCGGTGGTTCTGGTCAATATCGGCGGGGTATCGAACATCAGTTACATCGACGGGACCGAGACCCTGATCGCCTGTGATACCGGCCCGGGCAATGCCCTGCTGGATGACTTCATGTTCCGGGTTCTGGGCAAGCCGTTCGATTGCGAGGGCCGGCTGGCGGCGGAAGGCACTGTCGACGAAAGCTGGCTCGCGCGCAGCCTGCAACAGCCGTTCTTCACCAAGCCGCCACCGAAATCGCTCGATCGCAACGACTTCGCGAGACTGCGTCTGGAAAGTTTCGTCGCGGCCGATGGCGCGGCGACGTTGACGGCCTTTACCGCCGCAAGTATCGCGGCCATCGTGCCGCTGCTGCCGAAGCCGCCACAAAGCTGGATCGTGGTCGGCGGCGGCGCGCGTAATCTGACGCTGCTACGGATGCTGCGCGAGCGCCTCGCGCCGGCAACGGTGGAGACAGGGGATCAACTCGGCTGGTCGTCCGACGCCATCGAGGCGCAGGCGTTCGGCTATCTGGCGGCGCGCGGCCTCAAAGGACTGCCGCTGAGCTATCCCGCCACCACCGGCGTACCGATGCCGATGACCGGCGGCCTCATGGCGCAGCCTTAGCGCGTGAGTTTCCCAGGCCGAATCATAAGGTCGTCACCCTGAGGTGCTGGCGCGTAGCAACAGCCTCGAAGGGCGACGGCGGCGATCCTTCGAGGCTCGCTTCGCTCGTACCTCAGGATGACGACGCCCGCGTCAATTCAAACCGATCACGTTCTCAAGGAGCGATCTCCGGCTCAACGGATGTTGGCGAGCCGCATGTCGAGATAGCTGGTCACCGATTCCATCAGCGGCTCCAGCTTGCCGTCGAAGAAGTGGTTGGCGCCGGGAATGACCTGATGGTCGATCACGATGCCTTTCTGCGACTTGAGCTTGTCGACCAGCGCGTTGACGTCTTTCGACGGCACCACAGCATCCTTCTCGCCGTGAACGATCAGGCCCGAGGAGGGGCACGGCGCAAGGAACGAGAAATCGTAGAGGTTGGCGGGCGGCGCGATGGAGATGAAGCCTTCGACCTCGGGCCGCCGCATCAGGAGTTGCATCCCGATCCACGCGCCGAACGAAAAGCCGGTGACCCAGCAGGCACGCGCTTCCGGATTGATGGTCTGCGCCCAGTCCAGCGCCGACGCGGCGTCCGACAGTTCGCCGGTGCCGTGGTCGAACGAGCCCTGGCTGCGGCCGACGCCGCGGAAATTGAAACGCAGCACCGAAAAGCCGCGATGCACGAAGGCGTAGTAGCATTGATAGATGATCTGGTGATTCATCGTGCCATGGAATTGCGGGTGCGGATGCAACACCATCGCGATCGGCGCGTTCTTCTGCTTCGCCGGATGATAGCGGCCTTCGAGACGGCCTGCGGGACCGGTGAAAATGACTTCAGGCATCCGTGTTCCTTCGTATTCCTGGATGCGCGGCCGATGCTAACGGACACACGCAAATCGCCGCCGGCTGTATCCGCGGAACGCGCCGTCCGGGCGGACAGGCAACGCGAGCGCCGGCATTCGGGCGATGGCGTTCTAACATAGGGCGAGGGGCAAAAAGCAAGCATATTGACCGCCACCACGCGCCCCTGCGGCATCAACCATGCAAGATTGGCCGCAATATCGGCCACGACATGCCTTAAGATGGCGAAGCAGCGGCGTTGAGGCACAAGCCAGCTGCCTCTTGCAAGGAACCGATCGACGTCATGAAGCAGCGTGTCTACCTCGACTGGAACGCCACCACACCGCTGCACCCCGAGGCGCGGGCTGCGCTGGTCGCCGCGCTCGATACCTGCGGCAACCCATCGTCGGTGCATGGCGAAGGCCGGCGGGCGCACAAGATATTGCAGGACGCCCGCGCGGCCGTTGCGGCGCTCGTGGGCGCGGCTCCCGAGACCGTGGCGTTCACCTCTGGCGCGACTGAATCCAACGCCCTGGCGCTCAGCCCGGGACTGCATCGGCCAGCCTCGCCGCCAGCGAAGCGCCTCATCGTTTCGGCCATCGAGCATTCCTCGGTGCTGGCTGGTGGACGGTTCGGCAAGGAGTTCGTGGAAATCGCGCCGGTCGATCGATCCGGGGTGATCGATCTGCCAGAGTTGGCCCGATTGTTGGCTGACCGGCCGCCCGCGTTGGTGTCGGTGATGATGGCCAACAACGAAACCGGGGCCATTCAGCCGATCCGCGAGGTTGCTGAGCTAGTACGCGAGAATGGTGGTGTGCTGCATGTCGACGCGGTTGCCGCGCTTGGAAAAATGGATATTAATTTCAGATCTTTGAACTGTGATCTTCTATCGATTTCTGCGCACAAGATCGGCGGTCCCAAGGGTGTCGGAGCGCTGGTGGTGGCCGATGATTTGCGCGGGCTGGAACCGGAGTTGAGGGGCGGCGGACAGGAGAAGGGTCGCCGTGCCGGCACTGAGAACCTGCCCGGCATCGCCGGCTTCGGTGCCGCCGCGAAGGTCGTCAAGGCGACCTGGGAACAGCATGTCCGGCATTGCGAAAGTTTGCGGAAGCGGCTGGAAGCCGGGTTGAAGCAGGCGGGTGCCGTTATCATCGCTGAGAATGTTCTCCGGTTGCCCAATACCACCTTGTTCACCGCCGCGGGCCTCCATGCAGAAACGGCGGTCATCGGGTTCGATCTCGAAGGGATTGCCGTGTCCTCGGGCTCTGCGTGCTCGTCCGGAAAGGTACAACCCTCGCATGTGCTGGAGGCAATGCAGGCCGGCCCGGAGCAAGTGCGCGGCGGGGTCCGCGTCAGTCTGGGGTGGGAAACAACAGAAAATGACGTCGATCGCATGCTAGAGGCTTGGCGAAAGCTCGCCGGGACCCTAGTTAAAAAGAACGATGAAACAGTGCTTGAACGATTCTAAGCGACGTGGTTTCATCGGAAACACACTGAAAAGTGCACTGGTTTGTGCCCGGAACTCGGGCTATACCACGACATCTCTTCACCAGTGCTGATGTAGTCCACCGCGGTCCTTGAAACCGCGAGCGGAGGTTTGGAATGCCGGCTGAACTAGAGACGGTCGAACGGGTCCGCCGTATCGACGTCGATCAGTATCGCTATGGATTCGAGACGATCATCGAATCCGACAAGGCCCCCAAGGGTCTCTCCGAAGACATTGTCCGCTTCATTTCGGCCAAGAAAGACGAGCCGGAATGGATGCTGGAATGGCGGCTGGAAGCCTATCGCCGCTGGCTGACGATGCAGGAGCCGACCTGGGCGCGCGTCGATTATCCGAAGATCGACTATCAGGACCTCTATTATTATTCGGCGCCGAAGCAGAAGAAGGCGCTGGCCTCGCTCGACGAGGTCGATCCGGAAATTCTGAAGACCTACGAGAAACTCGGCATTCCGCTGCGCGAGCAGGAAATCCTCGCCGGCGTCGTTCGCCCCGAGGGCGAGACGGACGGCGAAGCGCCGCGCAAGGTGGCGGTGGACGCCGTGTTCGACTCGGTATCGGTCGCGACCACCTTCCAGGCCGAACTGAAAAAGGCCGGCGTGATCTTCATGCCGATCTCGCACGCGCTGCGCGAGCATCCCGATCTGGTGAAGAAGTATCTCGGCACGGTGGTGCCGACCTCCGACAACTTCTTCGCGACGCTGAACTCGGCGGTGTTCTCCGACGGCTCGTTCGTCTATGTGCCGCCGGGCGTGCGCTGCCCGATGGAGCTGTCGACCTATTTCCGCATCAACGAGCGCAACACCGGCCAGTTCGAGCGCACGCTGATCATCGCCGACAAGGGCTCCTACGTCAGCTATCTCGAAGGCTGCACCGCGCCGCAGCGCGACGAGAACCAGTTGCACGCGGCCGTGGTCGAACTGATCGCGCTGGACGATGCCGAGATCAAGTACTCGACGGTGCAGAACTGGTATCCGGGCAATTCGGAAGGCAAGGGCGGCGTCTACAACTTCGTCACCAAGCGCGGCGATTGCCGTGGCAAGAATTCGAAGATCTCGTGGACGCAGGTGGAGACCGGCTCGGCCATCACCTGGAAATATCCAAGCTGCATCCTGCGCGGCGACAACTCGCGCGGCGAGTTCTATTCGATCGCCATTTCGAACGGCTATCAGCAGGTCGATTCCGGCACCAAGATGATCCACCTCGGCAAGAACACGACGAGCCGGATCATCTCCAAGGGCATTGCCGCCGGCAAGTCGCAGAACACCTATCGCGGCCTCGTCAGCGCGCATCGCAAGGCGACCGGTGCGCGCAACTTCACCGCCTGCGACTCGCTGCTGATCGGTGACAAGTGCGGCGCGCATACCGTGCCTTACGTCGAGGCGAAGAACTCCTCCGCGCTGTTCGAGCACGAAGCGACGACCTCCAAGATTTCGGAGGACGTGCTGTTCTACTGCGTGCAGCGCGGACTGTCGCAGGAGGAAGCGGTCGGCCTCGTGGTCAACGGCTTCGTGCGCGACGTGCTGCAACAACTGCCGATGGAATTCGCGGTCGAAGCACAGAAACTGATCTCGATCTCGCTGGAAGGCAGCGTGGGCTAGCCCTCGTCATCCGCCGGAGCCTGCGCAGCAGCCCCGAAGGATGACAGTCAAACGATGGAGCTTCCTTCGAGGCTCGCGGTGAAATGCCGCTCGCGCCTCAGGATGACGGAAAAAGGAAATACGATGTCAGCGTTGCTTGAAGTCCGGAATTTGCAGGTTCGCGTCGAGGAGCGGGAAATTCTTCACGGGTTGTCGCTCAAGGTGAACAAGGGCGAGGTTCACGCCATCATGGGCCCGAACGGCTCCGGCAAATCGACGCTCAGTCACGTCATCGCCGGCAAGCCGGGCTACGAGGTGACCGGCGGCGAGATCTTGTTCAAGGGCGAAGACCTGCTGGAGATGGACCCGGACGAGCGCGCCGCCAAGGGCGTGTTCCTGGCCTTCCAGTATCCGGTCGAAATTCCCGGCGTCGCCACCATGACGTTCCTGCGCACCGCGCTCAACGCCCAGCGCAAGGCGCGCGGCGAGAGCGAATATTCGACGCCGGACTTCCTCAAGAAGGTGCGCGCGGTCGCGGCCTCGCTGAACATTCCGCAGGAGATGCTGCGGCGTGGCGTCAACGTCGGCTTTTCCGGCGGCGAGAAGAAGCGCAACGAAGTGCTGCAGATGGCGCTGTTCGAGCCGAGCCTGTGCATCCTCGACGAGATGGACTCCGGCCTCGACATCGACGCGCTGCGGATCGCGGCCGACGGCGTCAACGCGCTGCGCTCGAGCGAGCGCGCCATGGTGGTCATCACTCACTACCAGCGGCTGCTGAACTACATCGTGCCGGACTTCGTACATGTGATGTCGAAGGGCAAGGTGGTGAAAAGCGGCGGCAAGGAACTGGCGCTCGAACTCGAAGAGTCCGGTTACGCGCAGTTCGAAGATCAGGCGGCCTGACGGGATCGATCATGAATCTTGCGCTAGTAAAGCCAACGATGGATGGAGCTGCGAGCGACGTTTTCGTCGCCGCGCGCGACCGCCTTCCGGGCAAGGGGCCTGTCGCCGAGGTGCGCCAGGCCGCTTTCGACGATTTCGCTCAAAAGGGTTTGCCGCACCGCCGGATCGAGGAATGGAAATACACCGATCTGCGCGTGCTGCTGCGTGAGATCGCGCCGCTGGCGGGCCCGCCGGATCAGGCGGCGCTCGACCGCGCCAGGAAAGCGCTGGCGTCGCTCGACGTCAACGGCGCGCATCGGCTGGTGCTGGTGGATGGCGCATTCGCCACGCAACTCTCCGACACGGCCAGCGAGGCTGGCGTGACCGTGCGGACGCTGCGCGCCATGCTGGAGTCCACCGACGTCGCCGCGCGCGCCGATCTGCTGCGCACCAGCGTGGCCTCCGACGCGATGATCTCGCTGAATGCCGCGATGGCAACCGACGGCATCGTGATCGACGTCGCGGAGAATGCCGCACCTAGCAAACCGATCCACATCGTTCATGTCTCCACGCAATCAAAGACCGCCGCATTTACGCGCTCGCTGGTGAAGGTCGAGAACGGCGCCCGCGTCACGTTGATCGAGAGCTTCGTCGCCGTCGATGGCGCGGCTGGTTATCAAGCGCACGATTCCGTGGTGCTGTGGGCAGGTAACGGTGTCGATGTTCAGCACATCCGCCTGGTCGAGGATGCGCGCGACGCAGCCAATATCGCGACCGCTATCGTCACGCTCGGCGAACATACGCAGTATCGCGCGTTCAATCTCACCAGCGGCGGCGCGGTTTGTCGTTATCAGGCCTTCCTGCGCTTTGGCGGCCAGAACTCCCATGCGGATGTCAACGGCATCAGCCTGCTGAACGGCCGTCAACACGCGGACAATACGCTGGTGCTCGACCATGCGGTGCCGCATTGCACCAGCAACGAAGTGTTCCGCGCGGTGGTCGACGATTCCGCGCATTCGGTGTTCCAGGGGCGCATCAACGTGCATCCCGACGCACAGAAGACCGATGCGCGAATGATGACGCGCGCGCTGCTGCTGTCCGACGAGGCTGAGGCCGACAACAAGCCGGAGCTGGAAATTTTCGCCGACGACGTCCAGTGCGGCCACGGGGCCACCACCGGCGCGCTCGACGACAGCCTGCTGTTCTATCTCCGCGCCCGCGGATTGCCGGAAAAGGAAGCGCAGGCGCTGTTGATCCAGGCATTCGTCGGCGAGGCGATGGAATCCATTGCCGATGAAGCGCTGCGCGACGTCGCCATCGCCACGGCCGAACGCTGGCTTGCGGCGCGCGGCTGATCGGGGATGGAAGTAGGAGCGTCATTGCGGGCGCAGCGAAGCAATCCAGTTTTCTAAGAGTTCTGGATTGCTTCGTCGCTTCGCTCCTCGCAATGACGGGAACGCGCTCCCTTCACACGGGAGAGGTCCAAGGTCCGGTTATGGCCTTGGTGATTGAGAGTTGAACGACATGACGCATCCTGCCGTCGCAAACGGGGCCTATGACGTGGAGCGTGTGCGGGAGGATTTCCCGGCGCTGGCGATGCAGGTCTACGGCAAGCCGCTGGTCTATCTCGACAACGCCGCGTCGGCGCAGAAGCCGAATGCCGTGCTCGACCGCATGACGCAGGCCTATCGTTCCGAATACGCCAACGTGCATCGCGGCCTGCATTACCTCGCCAATGCCGCGACGGAAGCCTACGAGGGCGGCCGCGCGAGGGCAGCATCGTTCCTCAATGCCCGGCGCAACGAGGAAATCATCTTCACCCGCAACGCGACCGAAGCGATCAATCTGGTCGCATCATCGTGGGGCGAGCCGAACATCAAGGCCGGCGACGAGATCGTGCTTTCGATCATGGAGCATCACTCCAACATCGTGCCGTGGCATTTCCTGCGCGAGCGCCATGGCGCGGCGATCAAGTGGGCGCCGGTCGATGACGAGGGCAATTTCCTGATCGATGAATTCGAGAAGCTGCTGACGCCGAAGACCAAGCTGGTCGCCATCACCCAGATGTCGAACGCGCTCGGCACCATCGTGCCGGTCAAGGAGGTGACGCGTATCGCGCACGCGCACGGCATTCCGGTGCTGGTGGACGGCAGCCAGGGCGCCGTGCATCTCGACATCGACGTGCAGGATATCGACTGCGATTTCTACGTCTTCACCGGCCACAAGGTTTACGGCCCGACAGGCATCGGCGTGCTGTACGCCAAGTACGATCACCTCGTCGCCATGCGGCCCTATAACGGCGGCGGCGAAATGATCCGCGAGGTCGGACGCGATTTCGTCACCTACGGCGATCCGCCGCACAAGTTCGAAGCCGGCACGCCTGCGATCGTCGAGGCCATCGGCCTTGGCGCCGCCATCGACTACGTCAATTCGATCGGCAAGACGCGCATCGCGGCGCACGAGCACGATCTTCTGACTTATGCGCAGGATCGCTTGCGTGAAATCAATTCGCTGCGGATCATCGGCACCGCCAAGAACAAGGGGCCGGTGATCTCGTTCGAGCTCAAGGGCGCGCATCCCCACGACGTCGCAACCGTCATCGACAGGGCGGGCGTCGCGGTACGGGCCGGGACCCATTGCGTGATGCCGCTTTTGGAACGGTTCAACATCACGGCCACGTGCCGGGCGTCATTTGGCCTGTATAATACACGCGCCGAAGTCGATCATCTGGCGGAAGCGCTGCTCAAGGCGCGGGATTTGTTCTCATGACGGATACTGCTGATACCAAGACCGCGACTGCCGCCGCCAATGTGCAGACCACATCGGCGCTGCCGGCCGAAGAAACCGAACGCCTCGGCGTTGAGATCGTGGCCGCGCTGAAAACCGTGTTTGACCCGGAAATTCCGGCCGACATCTATGAACTGGGCCTGATCTACAAGGTCGATATCAAGGATGATCGCTCCGTCGACATCGAGATGACCCTGACCACGCCGAACTGCCCGGCTGCCGCCGAATTGCCGACCATGGTGGAGAACGCGGTCGCCAGCGTCGCCGGTATCGGCATCGTCAACGTCAATATCGTCTGGGAGCCGGCCTGGACGCCCGAGCGCATGAGCGATGAAGCGCGCCTCGTTCTGAACATGTGGTGAGGTTGTCGTGATGCCGAAGCTCGCCGGCGTCATCGAAACCGCGCTCTATGTCGACGACCTTACGCATGCGATCACGTTCTATCGTGACACGCTTGGCCTTGCCGTGCTGAATCAAGACGTGCGGTTCGCGGCGTTCGATGTCGGAGGCCGCAGCGTCCTGTTGCTGTTCAAACGCGGCGCGACACTGGAAACCGTGCACCTGCCGGGCGGCACCATCCCGCCGCATGACGGGCACGGTCCGCTGCACATTGCATTCGCGGTCACGGTGGATGAGTTGCCGGTGTGGGAGGCGCGGCTCGTGGAGCAGGGCGTTGCCATTGAAGCTCGCACCGCCTGGCCGCGCGGCGGTCACAGCATCTACTTCCGCGATCCCGACGATCACCTGCTTGAACTGGTGACGCCCGGCGTCTGGGCGATCTATTAGTTCGCGCTGCGGTCGATCACCGCTCCGGCCTTGCACAGCGCATCGATATCCGCCTCGGCATAGCCGTTGTCACGTAACACCTCACGGCTATGCTGGCCGAGATCGGGCGAGGGCGACTGGTCATCTTCCGCGAGGCCGACCGCGCCGGGCGTGCGCGCGGCGTAGACCGGACCGACGCCGGGCGTCTCGATCTTCACCGCGCCGTGGATGGCCGTTACGTGCGGATCGGCCAGCCACTCGCCGGGATCGAGGATGCGTTCGGCGATAATATCCGCGGCGTGCAAAGCCGCGAGCCATTCGCTTGTCGTCTTCGTCAGCAGCGCCGCGCGGACTTCGGCGATCAGGACATCAGCGGCATCCGATCGCTTGGCGAAGTCGGCAAACCTTGGATCGGTCGCAAGATCGTCGCGTCCGAGCACCGCGCACAGCCGCTGGTATTGCGGCTCGTTCACCAGCGTCACCATCAGCCAGCCATCCTTGGAGCGATACGTTCCCGCGGGCACGTTGAGCGCGCGCGGCGCGCCGCCTTCCAGCATGAATTCCGCGAACTTGTGGCCGAGCAGGGCCGCCGTGGTCTGCGTCAGGCTGATGTCGATCCAGCGCCCGGTGCCGACGCTCGCGCGGGCAAACAGCGCGGTGCCGATGGCCTGGAATGCGTAAGCGCCGGTCGCGACATCGGAGATCGGTGTGCCAACCCGGTGTGGAATGCCATCGTCGCCGCGATTGACAGAGACGAGGCCCGCGAAGGCCTGCGCAACGGAGTCGGAGCAGGGTCGGACGGACGAGGGACCCGCCTGCCCGAATCCGCTGACCGACAAATAGATCAGCCGTGGATTGGCGCGGCTCAGTTCCTCGTAGCCTAGCCCAAGCCGAGCCGCCACGCCGGGCCGAAAGCCCTCGATGAAGATGTCGCTGGCCGCCGCCAGGCACTGGGCCACAGCGCGGGCGTCCGCCGATTTGAGGTCAAGACACAGGCTGCGCTTGCCGCGATTGAACACCGACGAGATGGCGGTGTGGCGACCATAGGTGGTGCCAAGCCGCCGCGACCAGTCGCCCTCGGGTGGCTCGACCTTGATGACGTCGGCGCCGTGGGCGGCCAGCAGCGCGCCGCAATAAGGCGAGGCGATGCCTTGGCCGAAGTCGAGCACCCGAATGCCGCGATACGGCGCCTCGTGGGCCGGTCCCATCCCGTCGTGGGTCATTGTTGTTCTCCGATGTCCAGTCGCGCCTCGTGGGCGTCGCGCCGGCGACGTCGCGGTTTGAAATTTTCAGATTCGATTTCCATCATCGTCCACGCGATCTGGCAACACCACCGGCGCGTCGAACGCTTCAATCTGTGGAATGAAGGACCGTGAACCGGAGCCGATCGCCAGCACGCGCCGGGTGACAACCGGCCGCAACAGGGATGCTCGATCAAGATTGTGAGGCCTGACAATTGAGGGAGCGACCTAAGTTCAAGACGGCTTGCCGCCATCGCGCAAACCCGGGGCACCATATCCATGATTCGCATAAGGTATATTATGGAATATAAAAGCCAATGAAGTTTCAGGATGTTAGATCAAACTGTTCGCAATGGCCGCGCCGTCCATTGCTTCCGGCCGCCGTGCATTTCGCTCGATCCGGTAGCGCTCCGATAACGCTGCCGCTGCATCGTCGGCCTAAAAACGCTTGACCGGATCATTGCGGGATGGTGACGAATAAACCCACCGTCCGGGGGACCGGCGCTCAACGTTGTTTCGCAACAATTGGCATTGCAAGAAAAAGATCAGGGAGACGATCGATGCGTTTTTCACGTCGGACTTTGTTGAAGGCTTCCGCCGCGGCCGGTGTCATGGGCAGCCTTGGAGCGCCCTTGGTCGCGCGGGCTCAACAAGCCGAGTTCACCTATAAATACGCAAACAACCTGCCGGACTCCCATCCGCTAAACGTGCGCGCCAAGGAGATGTCCGCGGCCATCAAGACCGAGACCAACGGTCGGTTCGACCTACAAATCTTCCCGAACAACCAACTCGGTTCCGATACCGATATGCTGAGCCAGATCCGTTCCGGCGGCGTCGAGTTCTTCACGCTGTCGGGCCTGATCCTGTCGACGCTGGTGCCGGCGGCCTCGATCAACGGCATCGGCTTCGCGTTCCCGGACTACGCCACGGTGTGGAAAGCCATGGACGGCGATCTCGGCGCCTATGTGCGCGGCCAGATCAATAAAGCCAACCTGATCGTCATGGACAAGATCTGGGACAACGGCTTCCGCCAGACCACGTCGTCCACCAAGCCGATCAACGGCCCGGATGACTTCAAGGGCTTCAAGATCCGGGTGCCGGTGTCGCCGCTGTGGACCTCGATGTTCAAGGCCTTCGACGCGTCGCCCGCTTCGATCAATTTCAGCGAAGTCTACTCGGCGTTGCAAACCAAGATCGTTGAAGGGCAGGAGAACCCCCTCGCCCTGATCTCGACCGCGAAGCTCTACGAAGTGCAGAAATATTGCTCGCTCACCAACCACATGTGGGACGGCTTCTGGTTCCTGGCCAACCGCCGCGCCTGGGAAAAGCTGCCGGCCGACGTGCGCGACATCGTTGCCAAGAACATCAACGCCGCGGCGGTCAAGGAGCGCGCCGACACCGAAAAGCTCAACGCCACTGTGATGGAGGAGTTGAAGGGCAAGGGCCTGATCTTCAACCAGCCCCAGGTGGCCCCGTTCCGCCAGAAGCTGCGCGACGCCAAGTTCTACGCCGAGTGGAAGGGCAAATATGGCGATCAGGCGTGGGAGTTGCTGGAGAAGTCGGTCGGCAAGCTCGCTTAAGCCGCCGCGCGTAACGGAGCGCGACGGTGCAAACTGAAGGATCGGAACTGCCGGTCGGCGCGGGGGCTCCAACATCTCCGCGCCGCTCGGTGCTGGGCACGCTCGACCGCTGGCTTGGGTTGCTGGTGGAAATTCCGACGGCGCTGCTGGTGGTGGTCGAGATCATCATCCTGTTCGCCGGCGTGGTGTCGCGCTACGTCTTTCACAGCCCGCTGATCTGGTCTGACGAACTGGCCTCGATCCTGTTTCTCTGGCTCGCGATGCTCGGCGCCGTCGTCGCGCTCCGCCGCTCCGAGCATATGCGGATGACGGCGCTGGTTGCCGGCTCACGGCCGGCGATGCGGGCCTATCTCGAGACCGTGGCGATCTGCTCGGCACTGGCGTTCCTGGCGCTGATCGCCTTGCCATCGTGGGAATATGCCTACGAGGAAAGCTTCATCACCACGCCGGCGCTGGAGATATCCAATAGCTGGCGCGCCGCCGCGCTGCCGGTCGGAATCGGCCTGATGGTGGTGTTCGCCCTGCTCCAACTGGCACGCATCCGCAACATCCGGATGTTGCTCGCGGCGGTAGTTACGGTGGCGATCGTGATCGCCGCGCTGTGGCTGCTTCAGCCGTGGTTGTGGCAACTGGGCAATCTCAACCTGATCATCTTTTTTGTGCTGGTGGCCGGCTCGTGCGTGCTGGCGGGCGTGCCGATCGCCTTCGCGTTCGGTCTGTCGGTGCTAGGCTATCTGGCCCTGACGACGCATACGCCGCTGATGGTGCTGGTGGGCCGGATGGACGAGGGCATGAGCCACCTCATCCTGCTGGCGGTGCCGCTGTTCGTGTTCCTCGGGCTGCTGATCGAGATGACCGGCATGGCGCGCGCCATGGTCGGCTTTCTCGCCAATCTGCTCGGCCATGTTCGTGGCGGCCTGCATTACGTGCTGATCGGCGCGATGTACTTGGTGTCCGGCATTTCCGGCTCGAAGGCCGCCGACATGGCGGCGGTGGCGCCGGTGCTGTTTCCCGAAATGAAGGCCCGCGGCGCCAAGCCGGGCGATCTCGTCGCCCTGCTCTCGGCGACCGGAGCGCAGACCGAAACCATTCCGCCGAGCCTCGTGTTGATCACGATCGGCTCCGTCACCGGCGTATCGATCGCGGCACTGTTCACCGGCGGCATGCTGCCCGGCGCGGTGCTGGCGGTGACGCTTTCGGCCCTGGTGTGGTGGCGCTATCGCCACGAGGACCTCGGCCACGTCGAGAAGGTGGCCCTGCCCGAAATCCTGCGCAGCTTCGTCGTCGCCCTGCCCGCATTGGCCTTGCCGTTCGTGATCCGCGCCGCTGTGGTCGAAGGCGTCGCGACCGCGACCGAGGTGTCGACCATCGGCATCGTCTACGCCGTGGTGATCGGCCTCATCATCTACCGGCAGTTCGATTGGAAGCGCCTCCGCCCGATGCTGATCGAGACCGCGAGCCTATCTGGCGCGATCCTGTTCATCATCGGCACCGCGACCGGCATGGCGTGGGGCCTGACGCAATCCGGCTTCTCGCGCTCGCTGGCAGCAGCGATGACCGGCCTGCCCGGCGGCTCGGCCACCTTCATCGCCGTGTCGATCATCGCCTTCATGGTGCTCGGCAGCGTGCTGGAAGGCATTCCCGCGATCGTGCTGTTCGGCCCGCTGCTGTTTCCGATTGCCCAAGCGGTCGGCGTTCACGAGGTCCATTATGCGATGATCGTGATCCTCGCGATGGGAATCGGATTGTTCGCGCCGCCGTTCGGCGTAGGCTATTATGCGGCTTGCGCGGTCGGGCGCGTCGATCCTGCCGAGGGCGTGAAGCCGATCCTCGGCTATATGCTGGCGCTGCTGATCGGACTGATCGTGGTTGCGGCCGTTCCGTGGATATCGATCGGATTTATAAAATGAGCAATTCCAAAATCTTACGACGGTAATTTCAATCATTTTATCGGAAGGCGAGCGCCTTCTCATGAATTGGGTCGAATGGCTCTCGTAAGATTTTGATTAAGCGGTGATTTTCATGAAAAACAGCAGCAACCCCTACAACGTCGGCCTCGACAAGAATGCCGCCAACTTCGTGCCGTTGTCGCCGCTCAGCTTCCTGTTCAGAACCGCTGCGGTCTATCCGAACCACCCCAGCGCGGTTTACGAAGACCGCTCGTTCACCTGGTCGCAGACGCTGGAGCGCTGCCGCCGCGTCGCGTCGTTTCTTCGCGCGCGCGGGATCGGACGTGGCGACACGGTTGCTGCGATGCTGCCGAACATTCCCGCGATGAACGAAGCGCACTTCGCCGTGCCGATGACCGGCGGCGTGCTCAATGCCCTCAACATCCGGCTCGATGCGTCCGCCATCGCGTTCCAACTCGACCACGGTGGCGCCAAGGTGATCTTCGTCGATCCGGAGTTTGCCGACGTCATCACTGAGGCTCTCACCCTGATGAAGGGGCCGAAGCCGTTTGTCATCGATGTCGACGATATCGCCTTCGATGGCGGCCGCCGCATCGGCGAGATCGAGTACGAGGCCGTGGTTGCGGCGGGTGATCCGAACTTTGTCCCGGTGACGCCGCAGGACGAATGGGAGGCCATCGCGCTCGGCTACACGTCGGGCACCACCGGCAACCCGAAGGGCGTGGTCACGCATCATCGCGGCGCGTATCTCAACGCCGTCAGTAATATTCTCGCCGGCAATCTCGGGCAGCACCCCGCTTATCTCTGGACGCTGCCGATGTTCCACTGCAACGGCTGGTGCTTCCCGTGGACCATCGCGGCGGCGGCCGGTGTCAATGTCTGCCTACGCAAGGTCGATCCGGCGAAAATCTTCGAGCTGATTCCGAAGCACCGCGTCACCCATATGTGCGGTGCGCCGATCGTCTACAACACGCTGATCAACGCGCCCGGCGCGCCCAAGCCGAAACCGGGAGACCGGCCGGTGGTTGGCCTCATAGCCGGCGCTGCGCCGCCGGTCGCGGTGCTGGCGGGCGCAGAGAATATCGGCATCAAGCTGGTCCACGTCTACGGACTGACCGAGGTTTACGGCCCCGCATCGGTTTGCGCCGAGCAGCCCGGCTGGGATGACCTGCCGGCCGACCAGCGGGCGCAACTCAAGCGCCGCCAGGGCGTCGCCTACCCGCTTCAGGAATCGGTCACGGTGCTCGATCCCGAGACCATGCGCGAGGTGCCGCGCGACGGCGAAACCATCGGCGAGGTGATGTTCCGCGGCAACGTGGTGATGAAAGGCTATCTGAAAAACGAGGCGGCGACCAAGGAAGCCTTCGAGGGCGGCTGGTTTCATACCGGCGATCTCGGCGTGCTTGACCATGACGGCTACGTCATCATCAAGGACCGCTCCAAGGACATCATCATTTCCGGCGGCGAGAACGTGTCGTCGGTCGAAGTCGAGGACGTACTCTACAAACACCCGGCGGTGCTGTTCGCCGCCGTCGTCGCCAAGCCCGATCCGAAATGGGGCGAAGTGCCTTGCGCCTTCATCGAGCTGAAGGACGGTGCGACCGCGACCGAAGCCGACATCATCGCGTTCTGCCGCGAGCAGATGCCGGGCTTCAAGACGCCTAAAGCCGTGGTGTTCGGTGTGATCCCGAAAACCTCGACCGGCAAGATCCAGAAGTTCATGCTGCGCAATCAGGTGAATTCGGCAAAGGCGATTTCGGCGTGAACGGCTGAATTGGAGAACCGCCCGGCTTTTCAATATTGCTGAAGAATACCCCTCCGCCCCGTCATGCCCGGCCTTGTGTCGCTGGGCATCCACGTCTTTCAGGACGTGCCGATCGGCTCAAGACGCGTATGGCCGGGACGAGCCCGGCCGTGACGGATGACGTCGAAGGATCTCGGTTTAGCCGGAACTCAGCGTCAGCCGCATCCCGTCGTAAGCCGGGATGACGTTCGCCGGCAGTTCCTTTCGCATCACCTCGTAGTCGAGATCCGCGTGCATGTTGGTGATGACGGCGCGCTTCGGTCTGAAGCGGTCGATCCACTTCAATGCGTCGCGAACGCTGAAATGGCTCGGGTGCTGCGCGTAACGCAGGCCATCGACAATCCACAGATCGAGCCCTTCGAGGGCGGGCCAGCTTTCTTCAGGAATGTCGTGCAGGTCCGGCGTATAGGCGGCATCGCCGATCCGATAGCCCAGCGCTGGAATGTTGCCGTGCTGAACGAGAAAAGCCGTCAGCGTCAGCGCTCCGCCCTTGCCATCGATGGTGCGGCTTTCACCAGCCTCGATCGCGCGATTGTCGAGGATCGGCGGATAGCCGCTTCCCGGCAGGGAAATGAAACAGTAAGAGAACCGCGCAAGGATATCCTTGCTGGTCGACTGATTCAGATAGACCGGAATGCGGCGACGCTGATGCAGCACGACCGAACGCAGATCGTCGATGCCGTGAGTCTGGTCGGCATGCTCATGGGTCAAGAACACCGCGTCAATGTGATCGACATCGGCATCGATCAACTGTTCGCGCAGATCCGGCGACGTGTCGATCACCACACGCGTGACGCCGCGCTCCGAACGACGCTCCGCCATCATCGAGCAGCGGCGGCGGCGGTTCTTCGGATTGGTGGGATCGCATGCCCCCCACCCCAGCGCCGGTCGCGGCACGCCGGCGGACGAACCGCAGCCGAGAATGGTGAGCGTGGTCGTCATGCGGTTGGTGCCGGCACTTTGCTGAACAGACGAAAGAAGTTTTCCGTCGTCTGCCGCGCGATCTCATCAGGCGAAACGCCGCGCGCTTCCGCCAGCACTTTCGCAACGTCCACCACATAGGCAGGCTCGTTGCGTTTGCCGCGATGCTTGCCGGGCGCGAGATATGGCGAGTCGGTTTCGACCATGATGCGATCCGCCGGCAATTCGGCGGCGAGGTCGCGCAAGGCTTGCGACTTCTTGAAGGTGATGATGCCGGTGAACGAGATCGACAGGCCGAGATCGATCGCCTTCATCGCCAGGTCGCGGCCGCCAGTGTAGCAATGTAGCACCGCGCGGAACGGCCCCTTCGCCATTTCGTCGTCGAGGATGCGACCGCACGCTTCATCCGCCTCGCGGGTGTGGATCACCAGCGGAAGGCCGGTCACGCGTGCCGCAGCGATATGCGCGCGAAAGCCGCGCTCTTGCGCTTCCGGTGAGCCGTTGTCATAGAAATTATCGAGACCCGCCTCGCCCAGTGCCACGACCTTCGGATGTTGCGTCAGCGCGATCAGTTCGTCCGGCGTGATGCCGTCTTCTTCATCGGCATGATGCGGATGTGTGCCGACCGAGCAATAGACGTTGGGAAAGCGCTCCGCGATCGCGCGCAGCTTGTCGTGCTCCCTCACCCGCGTCGAGATCGTCACCATGCGACCGACGCCCGCCGCTTCGGCGCGCGCGACGACGGCGTCGAGTTCCTCCGTGAAGTCGGGAAAATCGAGATGGCAATGACTATCGACCAGCATCTTGGGTAACGGCCTACTCGTCTTTCGGTTCGACATAGCGCGGAAAGATCGGCGCCGGCGGCGGCAGCGCCGTGCCGGGCGCGATGCGGGTCCCACCACCGAGTTGGCTGAAATCACGCGCGTCCGTCGGGACACCGAGGATATCGAGCAGCTTCGCGGCAGAGCTTGGCATCACCGGCTGTGCAAGAATCGCGATCTGCCGCAGTACTTCGGCGGTAACATAGAGCACAGTGCGCTGACGCGTCGGATCGGTCTTGGCCAGCGCCCACGGCGCTTCGCCCGCGAAGTAGCGGTTGGCTTCGGCGACGACGGCCCACACCGCGCTCAAGTAATGGTGAATCTGTTCCGTCTCCATCGCGGTGCGCGCCAGCGCGACCATGCTGTCAGCCTGCGCGAGGATCGCCTTGTCGTTGTCGCTGAATGCGCCCGGCTCCGGCAGCGTGCCGTTGCATTGCTTCGCGATCATCGACAGCGAGCGTTGCGCCAGATTGCCGAGGTCGTTGGCGAGATCTGCGTTGATGCGCGCGACGATCGCCTCGTGATTGTAGCTGCCGTCCTGCCCGAACGAGACTTCGCGCAGGAAGAAGTACCGGATTTGATCGACGCCATACTGCTTGGCAAAATCGAATGGACTGACGACATTGCCGACCGACTTCGACATCTTCTCGCCGCGGTTCAAAAGGAAGCCGTGGCTGAACACACGATGCGGCACCTCGACGCCGGCCGCCATCAGGAACGCCGGCCAATACACCGCATGGAAGCGCACGATGTCCTTGCCGATGACGTGCAGGTTCGCCGGCCAATAACGCTTGAATAAATCACCGTCGACATCGGGATAACCGACGCCGGTGATATAGTTGGTCAGCGCATCGATCCAGACATACATCACATGCTTTGGCGCGCCAGGCACGTGAATACCCCAATCGAAGGTGGTGCGGGAGATCGACAGATCCTGCAATCCGCCGCGCACGAAACTCGCCACTTCGTTCAGCCGTTCGCGCGGCAACACGAAATCCGGCACGCGCTTGTAGAGATCGAGCAGTTTGTCCTGATAGGCCGACAACCGGAAGAAGTAGGTCTCCTCCTCGGTCCACTCCACCGGCGAGCCGAGCGGTTCGCGGCGCACGCCGTCGGGGCCGACGGTGGTTTCGTCCTCGGCGAAGTAAGCCTCCTGACGCACCGAATACCAGCCGGCATATTTGTCGAGATAGATGTCGCCGTTGTTCTCGATCGCCTGCCACAGCGCCTGACACGACCGCTCGTGGCGCGGCTCTGTGGTGCGGATGTAGTCGTCGTAGGAAATGTCGAGCGCCGACATCATTTCGCGGAAGCGCGCCGAGTTGCGATCCGCCAACTGCAGCGGCGTCAGACCTTCGGCAATCGCCGTCTGCTGCATCTTCAAGCCGTGCTCGTCGGTGCCGGTCATAAAGCGGACATCGTAGCCATCGAGCCGGCGGAACCGCGCGATCGCGTCCGAGGCCATCGCGGTATAGGCGTGGCCGATATGCGGTTCGCCGTTGGGATAGAAGATCGGCGTCGTGAGGAAGTAACGCGGACGGGATTCTTCGGACTGTGACGCCATTTGCTGCAATCGGATGCCTGAGGGATAAGGTTGCCGGGAGCGCGGTATCAGCGCGTCGCCTCCGACAGTTGATCGAATACGGAAAAAACCAGCGGTTTTCGATCGAGATTGAAGGATTCGACGTCGCGCGCGGCGCGGCTGATCTTTTCCCATACCTCCGCTAGCCGCGCAAGTTGGGCCAGATCGGCGTTGGTCACGTCGCCGCGCAACTTGCCGGTCACCCAGCGGTCGACGCTGTCGGTGAATGCTGCGAGCGTCGATCGATCGCTGCCGCCGAGCGCGTCGCCGAGAGCATGCAGTTGACGCCGATCGACATGAGGCAATGCATCGAGCAGTTCAGCCGTCCGCTGATGCAGCTTGAGGGCGTTGCCGCCCATGAGGCCGAGCGCCCGCCCCACGCTGCCCTCGGAGACTGCGGCGGTCTCGATCACCGCCGGCGCATCGGCCGCCACTCCCGTTGCCGCCGCCACGGCGGCCATGACATCCGGCGGTGTCAATGGCCGCAGCGCCAACCTGCGGCATCGCGACTGGATGGTCGGCAGCACCTTGCCGGGAGCATGACTGAGCAGCAGCAGGATCGAGCGGCGCGGCGGCTCCTCCAAAATCTTGAGCAGCGCGTTGGCGGCGTTGGCATTGAATTCGTCGACCGTGTCGACGATGCAGACGCGCCAGCCATCGACCGCCGCCGTGGAGCCGAAAAACTCGATGGTTCGGCGCGTATCGTCGACCGTGATGAAATTGCGCAGCACACCCTTTTCGTTAAGACCGCGCTGCAATGTCAGCAATCCGCCATGCGCGCCCGATGCCATCTGCCGCGCCACCGGATGGGATTCATCGACGTGAAGCGACGAGGCTTGCTGCACCTCCGGCGCGGCCGGGTCGCGATGCGCCAGCACGAAGCGCGCCATCCGGTACGCCAGCGTTGCCTTGCCGATCCCCTGCGCGCCGCCGATCAGCCAGGCGTGAGGAATGCGACCGCTGCGATAGGCATCGAGTAGCGTTTGCTCGGCCTCGCGATGGCCGAACAGCGCCGTAGTCAGCCGCGGTTCGCGGCTCTCGATCGTTGTTTCCGTCGCCCGCGCGCTCATGATGGCTGCGCCTCAGTCGGCTTCGTGAGCAATCGCCGCTGATACAACGCCGACCATATGGCATCGGTCACATGTTCGCGCGGTTGGGTGGCGTCAATAACAATGCAACGCTCCGGTTCGCGGGCCGCAATCGCGCGGAATCCCTCTCGCAATTTGCGATGGAAGTCGACGTTCTCGGCCTCAAAACGATCGGGCATATCCGCACCACGGCGACTGGCGGCGCGCTGTATCCCGACTTCGACGGGAACGTCAAGGATGAAGGTCAGATCGGGTTTCAGCGATCCGATGGTGACGCGCTCCAGGGCGTCGAGTAAACGCAAATCGACCTTTCCCGCATAGCCTTGGTAGACCCGCGTTGAATCCGCGAAGCGGTCGCACAGCACCCAAATATTTTGTGCCAGCGCCGGTTCGATCACATTGCGGACATGGTCGTCGCGCGCAGCGATGAACAGTAAGGTCTCGGCCTCCGCGCCAAGCATCTTGCCGACGCCCGCCAGGAGAACGTGGCGAATGATTTCGGCGCCGGGCGAGCCGCCCGGTTCGCGCGTTACGATGGCACGTAGCCCCTCGGCGTCAAGCCGTTCCGCGAGCAGCCTGATCTGGGTGGATTTGCCGGAGCCCTCGCCGCCCTCGAAGGTGATGAAGCGGCCGCGCGTCGCCGTATTTGCCGCACTGATTTCCGCCGCCATCAGAGTTTCTCGATGCCCGCGCGGAACATGCCGATCATCAATTCGCTGGCGCCATCGAAAGCGCGTTGCATGGTGGTGCCGGTCCCCACCGCATCGAGCGCATAGAGCGGCTCCTCGACCGCGACGTTCGCGCCACGCCACACCTTGATCGAGCCGATGCGTTGCCCGGCCTCGACCGGCGCGCGGACGGGGCCGGCATAGACGATCCGCGCCAGCAGCTTGTCGCTGCCATTCTTCTGCACCATCACGCGGACCGGCTCCGTGGTGGCCACCCGCACCCAACGCTGCGTCCCGCCGAACACCTTGGCGGAGCCGACCGGCGCCTTGGCCGCGAACAAAGTACGGGTTTCGAAATTGCGGAAGCCCCATTCCAACAGCTTCTTGGCCTCGGCGGCGCGATCGTCCTTATCCTCAAGGCCATTGATAGCGACGATCAGGCGGGTGCCGTTCTGCACGGCGGAGCCAACCATGCCGTATCCGCCTTCCTTGGTGTAGCCGGTTTTCAGTCCGTCCGCCCCTTCCAGCGATTTCAGCAGCGGGTTGCGGTTCTGCTGCCGGATCTTGTTCCAGGTGAATTCGTGCTGACCGAACAGCTTGTAGAATTCGGGATAAGTGTGAATGATGTGGCGCGCGAGCTGCGCCAATTCGCGCACCGTCATCTTGTTGTCGGGGTCGGGCAGCCCCGTCGAATTGCCGAATGTCGACCGCGTCAATCCGAGTTCGCGCGCCCGCTTCGTCATCACCTCCGCGAACGCCTTTTCGCCGCCGGCGATGCCTTCTGCCAGCACCATGCACGAGTCGTTGCCGCTCTGGATGATGGCGCCGTGCAGCAGGTCGTCGACCGGGACGTTGCTGTGGATCGCCGCGAACATCGTCGAGCCACCCGCCGGCGCACCGCCCTTGCGCCACGCGTTTTCGCTGACCTTGAATTCGTCGGTCAGTTTCAGTTCGCCCCGCTTGATTGCATGAAAGACCACCTCGACGGTCATCAGCTTCATCATGCTGGACGGCGCGCGGAGTTCGTCGGCGTTCTTTTCGAACAGAACGCTGCCGCTGTTGGCGTCGATCAGGATCGCGGTCGGCGCGTCGGTGTTGAACCCCTCATCCTTCTTGGCGCCCTGCACGCTGTTGTTGGCCGCATAGGCCACCGTTGCGAACGCCAACCCACACGCGACGAGGCCGGCCAGCGACCACCGCCAAAGGCCGGATTTCCGCGTTTGAGAGGGATGGAATCGTTGGTGCCGCATGCCGCAATGTCCTGATCACTCAAGTCTATCAGCGCGGTATTGCCGGAACAACACATGGCGGAAAATGGCCGTGGGAACGCCCGGTTGCGAGGCGGTGCTATCGCCCCTATCGTTCCGTCCGCCGTTTCCAGCCTCTCCCATAAAGGTCGCTCGCGATGTCCTCGAACAAAACCCTGAGCGTCAATGGCATCGAGATGTTCGTGCGCGAACAGGGCCAGGGGCCACTGGTCCTGCTCTGTCATGGATGGCCGGAACTGTCCTATTCTTGGCGGCACCAGATGATGCCGCTTGCCGCTGCGGGCTATCGCGTCGCCGCGCCGGATATGCGCGGCTTCGGCCGGACCAGCGCGCCCGCCGATATCAACGCCTACAGCATCTTCGATCTCACCGGCGACATGGTCGCGCTGGTCGGAGCCCTCGGCGAAAAGAGCGCGGTCATCGTCGGGCACGACTGGGGCGCACCGGTGGCCTGGCACGCCGCCTTGTTCCGACCCGATATCTTCACGGCCGTCGCGGGCTTGAGCGTGCCGCCGCCATTGCGCGGTCGCGGCCGCCCGCTCGAGACGCTGCGCAGCAACGGCATCGATAATTTCTACTGGCAGTATTTTCAGACCCTCGGCGTTGCGGAATCCGAATTCGAACGCGACGTCGCCTTCACCATGCGCGCCGTGTTCGCCCGTGGGTTCACCGACCCTGACGCCTCGCTGTTCGTGCAGGAGGGTAAGGGCTTTCTCGGCGATCCATCCATCGCGCGGGCATTGCCCGAGTGGATCACCGAAGCCGAACTGGCTGAGTTCATCACCGCCTATCGCGCATCCGGATTTCGCGGCGGCCTGAACTGGTATCGCAACATCGACCGGAACTGGGACCTGACCGCGCCATGGCATGGCGCCCAGATTCATCAGCCGTCGCTGTTCATCGCCGGGACCGAGGATTCGGTCATCAAGGGTCTGATCGGCGCCAAGCGTGTGCACGATCTGGAGCGCGTGCTGTCCAACCTCAAGCAAAAATTGCTGATCGAAGGCGCCGGCCATTGGATTCAGCAGGAACGTCCGGCCGAGGTCAACGCGGCGCTGATCGCGTTTCTGTCCGAGGTGACGGGGCGTCGCCCTTAATACAGCCCGCGCCCGGACAAAATCTCGCGCGGGCTTTCGTGCTGTTCGACCGGCGCATAGGCATCGGCAACGCGGCTCGCGGCCACGTGGCTGCGCCCGCCATAGCTGACGGCACGCGGATTTTCGAGCGGCGCACGATCGATCCGCGCCACGCGCGACGATGACATTTCCGATGTCGCATTGGCGGAATTGGCGTCAGCAGCGGTATTGCCCAGGCTATAGGGTCGCTCTTCCGGCATCGGAACATTGCCGCGCACGATCGTCGTGGAGCGCGACATCTCCGGAACGAACGGGCGCGCTGACGCCACCCGAACAGTCGACGGCGACGGCGCAGGCTCGCCGGTTCGGAGCGTGGCCATTAGTTGGCGGTCGTCCGAACCTTCCAGCGGCGCGCGGCCAACGTATTCGACGCGAACGCGAGCGACGCCGCGCCCCTTGAAATCCAGGAGATGCGCCGCCTTGTTGGAAACATCGATAATGCGATTGCCGTGATACGGCCCGCGATCGTTGACGCGAACGATCAGCGACTTGCCGTTGCTGAGATTGGTGACGCGTGCATAACTTGGGATCGGCATGGTCCGGTGCGCGGCGGTCAGCGTATCCATGTCGAAGATTTCGCCATTCGCGGTCAGGCGCCCGTGGAAGTCATCGCCGTACCACGACGCCATCCCCTCTTCGCGATAATGCGGGTCTTCTTTCGGGACGTAGACACGGCCGCCGACAGTGTACGGTTTACCGACCCGATAGGTGCCGCCGCCCTTCGGCACCGGCTCACCGAACGCAACTACCCGCGGGCTGCTGGACACGCCGTACTTGGGATCGACGCGGCTGAATTTTCCGGAAGAGACACAATTGGCGAGCAACAGGCAGGATCCGACGGCGACAACAGCGCGCGTGGTTCCGATCACCCTCGTAGAATAGCGAATCCCCATGTGCCCCAAAATACCATTTAGATGGTCCAAGCCCTAACGTGTCTAGCTTGGCACCCCAATTCCCCAACTCGCTCCCTGTACGAGAGCGAGGTTAATATACCGCAGTCCGATCAAGGCGGAAATTGGGTGGCGCATCGGACGTGGTAAACCATTGGTTGCCTCTCGCCATCGGTGAGGTTGCTTGAAGGGTTACTTGCCCGGCTCCTGACGGCTGATGGCCCAGACATAGGCCGCCACCGCATCGACATCCGCAGGCTCCAGATCGCCATCCCGGCCCGGGGCCACGGCCATATTATGCAGGATCGACCGCTTCAACTCTTTGACGCTGCCATCGCTCCAGATGAACATGCCGGCCGTCAGGTCATTCCCGTTCGTCGTTCCCTTCCCGTCGATACCGTGACAGACGCTGCATTGTCCGTTCGCGGCGTCGCCATGAAAGACGCGATCGCCATGCAATATCTGGTCGCGGCTGAATCCCGCTGGCACTGGTAAGCTATCGACCGGCGGGCGTAACTGGTCCCTGTACATGCTGAGCGGCGGCGTCACGAGTTTGAGTTCCTGCTGAACCGGCTCCGCTTTCGACGCCGCAATTTGCGCGAAGAGCAACGCACAAGCGGCCACGGTCAGAACGACTGGACGCGCTCCCATGGATCATCTCCCGGAATGTTCCATCCTGGCGGCCAAAGCGATCGGCGACCAAGGTTTTCCTGGCCTGCCGCGTATCATCGTAACATCGATCGCCGCCCCTTCAAGGTCATCCGAATCCGGAAACACCGCCACGCCACCCGCGCCCGCGATCTCTCTTATCCTGTCGGCAAGCGGATTTTGGGCCGCCAGCGCACGTTGACGAGGCATTGCGGCCTGCAATAAGTAGGCGCACGAGTTTTTGGATCGCAAAGCGGCGGCACTTGGCTTTTCCAGCCATCGCGCTTTCTAAGCGGTCGCAATCAATCGGAAGGGTGGCCGAGTGGTTTAAGGCACCGGTCTTGAAAACCGGCGTGCCCGCAAGGGTACCGTGGGTTCGAATCCCACCCCTTCCGCCACCAAGCCCTCTACAGCACTCCACCCACATCTATAGCCATCCAAATAGTCCCGTTTTTATCAAGACTTATATTCTATTCGCCTCTGTACGTGTCCGCCTAATCTTACTACAATCCACGAAATCGACGTGGGTTGGGACGTGGGTTTAGGCGGACACTTTGAGGTTGGTCATGGGAAACCTGACGGCGCTTCGGGTTAAAGGTGCAAAGGCCGGCGACAAGCTCAGCGACGGCGACGGTCTCAGGCTTGATGTCGATAAGAACGGCAACGGCAGTTGGGTCTTCAGATTCAAGTCGCCGGTCACCGGTAAGGAACGATTCATGGGGCTTGGCCCTGCCCGCGACGTATCGCTGGCGGGTGCGCGCGAGGCCGCGGGTAAAGCGCGGGCGCTGGTGCGCGAGGGTGTTGATCCGATCGCGGCACGGCAAGAGCGGCGCGCCGCTGTGAAGATCGAGGCCGCCCGATCGGTGACGTTTCGCAAATTCGCCGAGGGGTACATCGACGGCAAAGAGGCCGGATGGAAGAACGATAAGCACCGGCAACAGTGGCGCAATAGTTTGCGGGATCACGCTCACCCGCATATCGGCCATCTCGCGGTCGCTGACGTCGATACGGCGGCCGTCCTGTCGGTGTTGCAGCCTATCTGGACGACGATACCTGAGACCGCGCGCCGGGTCCGTGGCCGCATTGAAATGATCCTGAGCGCGGCAAAAGCGCAAGGGCTACGCTCTGGTGAAAACCCGGCGCTATGGCGCGGCCATCTGGATCAGATCCTGGCACGTCGAAAAAAATCGAGCATCAAGCATCACCCGGCGCTGCCCTACGCTGAGATGCCGAAATTCTGGAAGTCGCTGGCGGCAGATACGTCCGACGGAGCGCGGATGCTCCGCTGGATTATCCTGACGGCGTGCCGCTTCAATGAGGCGCGCGACATGGACGCTTCCGAGCTGGCGGGCGATCTGTGGACGATTCCTGCCGTTCGGATGAAGGCCGAGCGGCCCCATCTGGTGCCGCTGACATCGCGGGCACTTGAGCAGTTGCCGTTTCGTCCGGTGAGCGACGTCACGCTGACGAACTGCATTCGACGGCATACCAACCTGCCGGCGTCGACACATGGAATGAGATCGACGTTTAGGGACTGGGCCGGTGATTGCACGAACTTTCCGCGCGAGATCGCCGAGATGGCACTCGCCCATGAAGTCGGCGACGACACCGAAGCGGCATACCGGCGCGGCACGGCGTTGGCGAAGCGGCGCGAATTGATGGAGCAATGGGCGGCCTACTGCATTGGGAGCGCAAAGTGAGAGGCCGCCCTAAGACCGACGACGTGTCCAAGCGGCGCAGTCGCGCCAGCAGGGATTTGAACCAACTCGCAGCGTGGCTCATGGTTGAGGTCAGGCGGCGCGCCGGATCATCAAAATTGCTGTCTGTCAGTCGTGCATGCGAACTAATCGTTAAAGACGCCATCGCGTTGCGCGGTCGTGCTCCGCAGCATGTGCAGGAGGCGATGGACGCTCACGACAGGCGATTATTGAATGCGAAGACGCTGCGCAAACAATACATCGCGGCGCAAACAACCATCGAGAATGATCCTCATGTGGCGGCGTATTGCGAGCGGGAACTTGCTGCGATGCTAGAACGAAAGTTGAGACAGTAAAATCAAGGCTGCTGTTATTGCCCTTCTCGCGGACGTAGTTCTGTAGACGCGGACCCGATTGAAACAGGGCAATACGATGTTTACCAAGAAAAACTCTTCCGAGAGCGCGTCTATCGCGGTTGAGCGCGCTACGTACTCAATCGACGAATTCTGCACGGCGCACGGAATCGGCAAAGCGCATTTCTACGTCATGCGGAAGCGCGGCGATGGCCCGCGCGTGATGAAGGTCGGAACCCGGACGCTGATCTCAGTCGAGGCCGCCGCGGAATGGCGGCTGGCACGGGAGGTCGCATGAATCATGAGCGACCAAAAAAGAGAAAGCCCCGCTGCCGCTGCGAACGGTAGCGAGGCCCAAAAAGATCAGCTCACCTGCGTGATCGACAAAACAAATAACAATGATCGCGTCGCGCAACAAGCCAAATCACTGACGGAAAAACTCGGCGGCCGCTGGCGCCCCGAACGCAACGTCGGCCTCGGGATTGAATGCCCGGTGTGTCAGCGGTTATCGCTCGCCATCGAAGTCGGTGAACGCTCGATCATAGTGCGATGCAGTCGCTTCTGTGACCGGCGCGCAATCCTCGCATGTCTTCGAAAGCGTCATCTTCTATGTGATGAGGTGGCGCGATGACCGCACCTCACCTGAACAACCCTGTCCCGTTTTGATCGTGGAATATCAAAATGGGCGGGCCACCGAACCGACGGCCGAGCCCGGCCCAGGTTGAGGCCGGGCATCGTGAAGTCGCGCGACGGTGGAGCCGTCGCGAAAAAGCCGCGCGCGACGGTAAGTCTGAGCTGCCGCGCGGGCAGCGCATTGCCACGATAAGATCACGTGAGATGCGCCGGATCTTCGACGCTCGCTACGGTCTGGGCGGAGAACTGCCTGACGATGATGCCGGCCTCGGAGATCTCGAACTATTGGTCGCCGTGGACGCCGCGGCCGGAAAAGATGTCAGGGCGGCCATCAAGACATTCGCCCCGTGGTGCTCGGCCGCCGAAGCGGACCGGCTGGTGTGGTCCGCCGGCGCCTATCCAGTATTCTACACCGCCGATGAGATCGCAGAACGGCTCAACCTCACATACGCTGAGCGGCAAATGATCGGCCTCACCACCATCGGCGCCATCGATTGCGACAAGATCGAACGTGAACGCCTGCGATCGGAACGGCGCAATATCCTTAAGCGCCAGCGACGCAAAGCGGCGCGGAAAATGAAGCCGCGAGATGCTGCCGTTCTGTCCCTGATCGGCGATGCCGAGATCGGCGCGGCCGATGTTGCCGAGCTTGCCCGCCGCCATGAGGCGTTCACCGGAGTCGAGGCCGCCTCGCTCAAGATGATCGTCCATCGCACTATCGATCGCCTCGCCGCGGCCGGACTTCTCACCACCCGATCTGAAACCTCGCCGCGAGGTGGCCAGATCAGGTTTGTCCGCCGATCGGAACCCAAGTTTCTATCGTGACGGCAATAGCAATAATCGCGCCTCGCGCGCGCCAGCGCGGTGTCCGACCTCCGAACGGCACAGCACCTGGGATCAATCACCTCTCATTGGAATGACGCCGCCATCGGGCGCCGCCGGAGGCGTAGCTCACGCGAAGCCGACGCCGGCGCATAACCGAGATCCGATATCACCCGCTCGGCCGATCGCTCGCTTGAGGCTCGCTCCGCCTCGCTGCGAGCGCGTAACACTTTACGGCACCAGCGTATTATATTGGTGGTGCCAAAAAGTGTTACGCGTACTTATTCAATGTTTTTGGGCATTTCTTTCATCAAGCATCAATGTTATGCAATAAATACACGGGTTCTTGTTGCCATTTAGGCTGGTGCCAAAAAGTGTTACGCTTAGAAATGCCGATATCATGCGGGTTTCTTTGATCGCGATTAGAGAAGCGCCTGTGACACTGGACTAACTTCAATCCTGCGGCCTCGTTTAATTGCTTTGGTCGCGGTCGGAGTTGGCGGAATAGACCCGATCGCCACGCGCACCGCTTTGGAGAATTTTACCGGTCACCCAGAATGGCTACGGTTCCTTCGGAATCATGAGATCGCGAGCGACCACGCCGCTCGGTCCGAACATCCCTGCGGCTGCGACACACATCTCCGTGTCGTCTAACTGATTGCTGTTCTCTTGTGCCGCCAACACAAGTTTTTCAAACGTGGGCCAGTCCGCCCCACCGGGGCTAATGTCTTGCGTTTTGATGTGAAAGAAATCCATCGCCGGGGCGACCATCGATGGGTTTACTGTCCATTCTTTGCACCGCGCGGCGACCACAAATGCATTTGCGAGATTATCCAGAAATTTGTTTTTAAACGCTTCCTGCGAAATTGCTTGGCCGGCGATCAAGCTCAGTGCCGCTGCGATCGCGATTGTTGTAATTTTCATGTGCAGTACCCCTCCCCGGCGCGGCGGAAGCTGAGAGTCATCCTGCGGCACCACCAAGATGATCATCCCGCCGCGCCCCTTGCACAAGGCGCTTGAATGTTTGGTTGGCCGGATGCACGGCCCTCACTTCACGAATTTGCGAAACTTAGGAGTTTTGCAAGAAAATATTGGACATGAAAAAACAATCGCTTATCCTTTGCGAAACTTAATTGCAAAAATGGGTATGGATATGGCCATCATCGGATATGCAAGGGTGAGCACTCAAGATCAGCATCTCACCGGCCAATTGGAAGCTCTGAAAGCCGCCGGTGCGGAGAGCATCTTTCGCGAGAAGATCAGCGGTGCCCGTGCTGATCGGCCGCAATTGGCCAAGCTCATGGCCTCGCTCAACGCCGGCGATGTCGTGGTGGTGACGAAACTGGACCGTCTTGGCCGCTCCACTCGCGAACTTCTCGATCTCATTGAGCGTATCGGTGATGTTGGCGCATCCTTCCGATCCCTTGGTGATCCGTTGTGGGACACATCCAGTTCGCAAGGCCGCCTGCTCTCGACACTCTTGGCCGCCATCGCGGAGTTTGAACGCGATCTCATTCGTGAACGCACCGGTGATGGCCGCAAGAGAGCTTTGGCCGCCGGTGTGAAGTTCGGTCGCAAACCGAAACTGTCCGACTTCCAGCGGAAAGAGGCGCTGAAACGTCGTGCGGCTGGTGAAACGCTAGCAGAGATCGCCAAGAGCTATGCCGTCGACATCAGCATGATTTCGCGGTTGAGCTGACACCCTCATCACGGCCGCTTGTGCGGCTGTTACCATCTTGGTGAACACGACGATGTGTCCGCGAGTGAACTAGGCGAGAACTAGACTCGCCGCTTCGTCGGGCTGTATGATAGCTGCCATTCACCACATCTTCGGCGGCCGCTCCGCGTGATGTAACCTTGAGGTTACTACGCGTGCCAACCAGCTCACCCGCCCCAGCATCATCCGACACCACCGAGCCCCGCCTTCTCCGCGGCAAAGCGCGGATGATACAGATCGCCCGCGAGGCTGAGATCGAACGGAAGGCCGAGGAAGCGAAGCTGATCGCCGATCTCGGCCGAGAGCCTTCGGGTGCAGAGCGATTGCTTGTCGAGAGTGCCGCTGCCCTAACCGTGCGCGCTCGGCGCCTACGCCTGCAAGGACATGGCAGCGCCGCCGAGGATACCACGCGCCTGCTTATCCGCACGCTCGGCAAGCTCGGCATCGCCGAGGGCAAGGCTGCCCCTCCGAAGTCGTTCGAAGAACGTCTTGCGGACCATATTGCAGCCCGCAGAGCGGCCGACGCTGCGTCCGGTGGTGAGGTGGCACCTGACAAAGATCAGCGCACCAGCGACGGCGCTGATCGACATGGCGAGGCCCCCCGATGATCCTCGCCAGCGACTTCCTCCCAACTCTGAGCTGGATCGACGGCAAACCGCTTAGGATCGAGCGATATCGCCTCAGCATTCTGACACGCGCCCTTGATGGGCGCTTGCCGGATGGCTCGCCTGCATACAGCCTGGTGCTAGCCGGTCGAGGAAAGAAAAACTGCAAGAGCCTCGATCTCATTCTCGCGGCTCTGTTCTGCTTGATGTGTCGAGAGCCGCCGCAGGGCTCGGATGTCATCCTGATCGCAAATGATGAAGGTCAGGCCGGCGATGATCTCGATCTCGCTAAAAAGCTGGTTGGTATCAATCCGCACCTCGCTGAGAGCCTAGAAATCCTATCGAAGGAAATCAGGCGCCGCGATGGTCGCGGCACGATGTATATTCTCGCCAGCGGCAACGCCGCCGGTGCACACGGCAAAACCGCACAATTCATCGGCTATGACGAAATTCACGCCTTCCGTGATTGGGATCTCATGGAAGCCCTGCAACCTGATCCAACGCGCCGGGATGTGCTGCAATGGATTACCAGCTATGACTCGATCTATGACGTCGAGGGTTGTCCACTTCACGATCTCAAAAAGATCGGCATAGCCGGTAGCGATCCGAGAATGTTGTTCTCGTGGTATAGCGCCGAGTATTGCAACGATCCGAATTTCGCGACTCTTCCGCCAGACGAACGCGCCAATCCGTCAATGGATAGCTGGCCCGAAGGCAAGCGATATCTTGAGCAACAGCGCCGACGGCTACCGTCCGCACGTTTCCGTCGTCTGCATCACAATATGCCCGGCGCACCGCAAGGTGCATTCTTCGACCAAAGCACGGTCGAGACCGCGATTGTTGCCGGACGCCATGCGCTCGATCCCGTCGATGGCATCGATTATTTCGCGGCGGTGGACATGTCCGGCGGCTCGAGCGACGACGCCGTGCTCGCGATCAGCCATTGGGATGGTTCGAAGGCTGTTCTTGACCTCCTGATCGAGCAAGCCGATGCGCCGCCCTTCAATCCACGGCGAGCCGTCGCGCGGTTCGCCGCGACGTGCCGGCGCTATCGCTGCACCGAGATCACCGGTGATGCTTATGCCGGTGAGACCTTCCGCAGCGACTTCTCCGAGCATGGCATCACCTACAAAGTGGCCAAGCAAACCCGAACCGACATCTATGAAGATATGGAAGTTGCGCTTAATGCCGGCCAAGCGGAGCTGTTAGATTCGCCAAAACTGCATCGCCAGATGCTGACGATTGTCCGTCGTGGTGCCACGCTGGATCACCAGCCCGGACAACATGATGACTACGTCACCGCCGCCGCGCTTGCTGTGGTGCTGGTCAATCCGGATGTTGGTGGCGGCTCCGCGGTCGGCTGGCTTGCGTACTATAAGCGGCTCAGCGAGAGCGCCGATGCTCCACCACCGGCACCGGAGCTGCCACCGGTCTCGACTCAGTTTTCCTACACCTTCGCGCCTGCATCGGTCCCAGCAGCCGGCTTGGTCCGCGTCGTGGCGCCGGATGGCTTGACGCCTTCGGTGTTGCTCGGCGCCAGCGGCCGCCAATATGGCGCCGCCGTGATCGATGGTCGCTGGACCTTCGACATGCTGCCAGACGATGCCAAGGCGCTGTGCGCCGGCGGCCTGCCGTCAAATCTCGCGTGGCGCGAAGCCAATCCCGCCATTGTCGCCCAGCTCGGCGTGGTGCCGCCGCTATCGGCTGGAGTCCGTGTCGTCGATCTATTGCAAGCCGCCGCTGATGCCGCACCACGTCACCCCGCCGACAGGGGCGGTATCAGCACTGACACCATGACGTTGTTCGGAGCCTCACGATGAAACATCAGCAAGCCTTCGATGAAGCGGCCGACAGATTCGAATCCATTATCTCGGCCAAGATCCAGCCCCAACTTGCGAAGGTCGCGACCGCTGATGCCGCGCTAGCAAAGCTCGATGCCGATGACCTCAAAAGGAGCGCGGCGGAACAGGCGGAAATCCTGCGAAAACGGATCGCGTTGCTCCGCAGTCGCCGCGCGGATGTTGAGATCCTGGCCGATGCAATCAATCAAGCCCGCGCCGCGCTCGACGACATATCATGCTCTAACGCCGCAAAATCGATGTCTGGCACGATGGCCGATCTCCGCCTCGAGGCAGCTCTCCACCGCGAGGCCGACATCCAGAAGATGATCGACGATACCAAGGCCGAGGTCCGGAGCTGTCGAAAGTACACGTCCGTTATCGTCGATAAAGCGGCCGACCCAGTGCTTAGCGGCGGCAACTTCGTCGAGGCGGTCAGGCGCGGTCTTGTCATCCCGTTCCGGCCGCGCGGCGCCACGGCCACTGACCTCAACGCCGCAGTATCCGACACGATCCAGCGTCACCGCACCGATATCTAAAAACGGATGGAGAGCCCGATGGAGATGACCTTTGAAGAATCCGAAAAGCTCCGCGCCAAGCGTATCGCCGGCATGAGCACGAGCGAGATCGAATCTGCATTGCTCCGATTGCCGGTGACGCCGTCGAATGATGAAGATCTTCTAGAGCGTGCCGCGCTGACCTGGCGACGCTTGGAGATCGAGAACGCGGCGCGGGTAGCATTGCAAAATCAGAAGCCCCAGAGAACCGACCTCGTCGAGGTCACCGTCCCGCCCGGTTGTGCGACATGCCTCCAGAGCCTCGATGGCTCTTGCTACTTCTACGCGGAAGAGTCCGAGTCTGGGCAGATCGTGATCAAAATGCCGTGGGCGGAATTCCGCGCGCTGGCCATGTCCATACCAAATGGCGGTGGCTACAGCGGCGGCGTTTGGGCCGACTTGAATCCGCACCTGATTGATCGATTCCCCAAAAACCCGTTGCCGGCCTTGGCAGGACCACCCCAATGAGTGCCGCGCTTCTGTTCGTTCCGCTCAGGAAGGTCGACGCGAAACAGCGCATGGTCTACGGCACCGCGATCGTCGAGATGCCGGATCGGGCTGATGAGATCTTCGACTATAAATCCTCGAAGCCTGAATTTGAGAAGTGGTCGGACGATGTCGCGAAGTCCAGCGGCGGCAAATCGCTCGGCAATGTCCGTTCCATGCACAGCAATGTCGCCGCGGGCAAGCTCACCGGCATCGAGTTCGATGACGAGCGCAAGGCCATCGACGTCACCGCGAAGATCGTCGACGATGATGAGTGGCGCAAAGTCGAGGAAGGCGTCTACACCGGCTTCTCGATCGGCGGTCGCTACATCAAGCGTTGGCAGGACGGCAAGCTAAAGCGTTACACCGCTCGCCCGAGCGAGGTCTCGCTGGTCGACGTGCCGTGCGTGCCGAATGCCACGTTTTCCTTCGTGAAAGCAAGCGGCGTCGAAGATCGTCGCAAATTCAAGAGCGATCGCGACTTGCTCAACAAGACGTTCGCAGCACAGGCCAGACATATCGATTCAAACCGTCGGTTCGAAAGGATCTGCCGATGACCGTCAAGGTCGCCAAGCGCGATATTCTTTGGTCTGGCCAGACGCTGGTGCGCGTGCCCGGCCGGCGCCAGCGGATATCAGCTTGCGGCCGATTGATCCCCGTCACCGAGCGCGACGGCCAGCTCTATGCCAAGGTGCTTCATCGAGAGTTTGCTGAGTTGATCACCGGTCCCGATGCGGAGAAGTGGCAATCCGAGAACAGGGAGCTATCGCGTCTCGCGCTAGACGCGATTGCTCGCACCAGACAGCAGCGCAAACGCGATCACGCTTAGAAGGAAAGCGATCATGTCGCTACCGCTTGTCACGATGCAGCCGCCCTCCGGTCAGGCGCCGACGCAAGTTCATTTGCCTGACGGCTCGCTCGTCACACCGAATGCCTCCGGTCAGGTCTCCGTCGAGTCTCGATTCGTTGGGGTGCTGATCAACGCCGGATGGTCGATTGTGGTGCCTGCCAGCACTACCCACGTTCCATGAATCGAAAAGGAAATATCGATGGACGACAACATCAAAGAAATCTTCGCCGTGATGCGCCTACGTCTCACCGCGCCAGTTCCGCGTCAGTGCATCATGTTAAGTGATGATGCTGGAATCATCGCGATGGATGACGCGATTTATATCGGCGTCCCCGATCGCAGCGTTTTTGGCCTCGAGGCCAGCGGGTGGGAATTCGTCAAATTATATGTCCCGAACCACGGCGCGCCGTTCACCTTGACCGATTTACTAGAACCGCCCGCGACCTCCACGGTGTTGCTTTCGCCCGTTTAAGCCGCGCCGGACTGGCGAGCTTCTGGGCTCGCCCTTGCTATTTCGCAGCGCGCGCACCGTCCCCCACGCGCTGCTGCCGGCAAGCTCAGCACGGACGTACTGCTGATCTTGTCGGCCCCAATCCGTGCAGGGGTCTTTCCCACGGCCAACGCGGGTCGTGTCCCAAGGCCGCCACCGTTCCCTGCACGGCGCTTCGTTGGCGGTGGCGGCCATCGCGTCAAAGGAGAAACGACGATGAAGATTGATGCAGCACTACATCAACGTCTTGCCGGTCCGGTTCGATCCGGCTCGGCGCTTGCCCGCTACCTCTGCCGGCCGGTTCCCGGCGCGGTGATCCGCGCACTCACCAATGTCATGACAACCGCAACCGGTGTCGCGATCGTGGCCTCACTGCCGCAGTTCTATCTAATCGAGAATGGAAAGGAGAACGACGATGTCTAAAGCGACAATCCGAACCGTTGATGATGGCGCGACAAGCCCAGCATCCGCCGAACTCACCACGCGCCCCGGCGACGAAATCACCGTGAAGGATGCCGATGGCCGGTCCATCACGGTGCGCCGGCTCTCTGTGATAGAAGATATGCACCTCCTCAAGGTGCTTGGCGAATTCAACGCCAGCTACTTCGGATTTTGTGCTCAGGTCGCCCGCGTCTGTACGATCGGTGGCGATCCGATTCAGATGCCGAACAGCGAGCGCGAGATCGAGGTCATTGCAAAGCGCCTTGGCCGCGCTGGAATCGCGGCTATGAACGAGGCCATCGCAAAATCGATTGAGGACGACAATGAGAAGGTCAAAGAGACCGTGGGAAAGTAGCTCACAACGCGGCCTTTCGCGAGGTGGTCGCGTTGACCACAGCAAACGGATCCTCCGGCGCGCCGTGGGAGTTAGTCAAAACCATGGATCAGATCGACCGTGCCGCGTGGTTGATCGTCATGGGTGAATTACAGGGCCGCAAATTCGACTGGTCCGGCTGGTGCTGGCGGGAGGAGAGATGATCGAGTTCGACGAATTCGCAAAACTCCTCGCCAGTGCGGTCCCTCGCGTGAAGGCTGATCTTGCACGCGATGCCGAGATCATCGGTGAGGCTCAGGTCAAGATCGCGAAGGAAATGATCGGCCACGAAAATGACGGCTGGGCGCCGCTTGCGGCATCCACCATCGCGGATAAGAAACGCAAGGGCTATGCGGTCCCGGCGCCATTGCTCCGCGATGGCACCATGCGCGAGAGCATCGAGTCCAAGGTCGAGGCCAACGCCACGGGCGTGGAGATCGATGTCGGGTCCGATAGCAAGATCGCGCTTTATCAGGAGATCGGCACCCCGACGATTCCACCGCGGCCGTTCCTCGCGACCTCCGCAGTGAAGGTGATCCCACTGGCGGAGAAGACGCTCGGCGAAACCGCTGTTGCGGTGCTGACCCCGCCAACAGGAGTCCGATGATGCCAACCACCAGTTTTGAAGTCGGTTCAGTATTCACCATTGTTGACCGGGCCAGTCCCGTTATTGAGCGGTTATCGCGCGAAATGCGATTGCTGGCAGATCTCGCGGCGACGACGAAAAAAGGTCTCACCTCAATCGGCCGCACCAGCTTTGCTGGACTCGAGACATCGCTCAAAAAGCTCGGCGATCAGGCCGTCGCCACGGATACCAAGATCAGCGCCGCGCTCGGCGGTCTCACCCGTGGCACCGATGCCGCAATCGCTAGCGTGTCGCGGCTGGCGCGCGAGTGGGAGGCCGTTGGCATCGCCGCCGCGGCGGCATCCCGCGCCGGATCGATGGCGGCCCCGATGGCCGCCGCTGGTACTGTCGCGGCCGGCGGCAGCCGTCGTCATCCGCCGGGCTTCATGCATTACCAGTCATCAGGCATGCACGTTCCCGGCGGTCATGTCCGCATGGGTGGTGGCGGTGCCGCGCTGGCTGGGGCCTCGATTGTTGGCTACGGTGCCTATGAGGCCGCCCAAGTCGACGACATCATTGCTCAGGGTACCTTCCATCTCGGCAAGAATGATCCCGCCACGCGCCAGAAAATCCGGGGTGCCGTGCTCGGCGCGCTCGGCATGGGTTTCAGCCTTCACGATATCGGTGAGGCCACTCAAAACGAGCTACGATTGTTCAAGGGCACGCCGGGCGGCGGACTTGATGTTTTGCCGGAGATGTTGCGCTCTGCCGGCACAGAGGCCCGGCTGAAAGGATCGAGCCTCGGTGAGTCGATGTCGTCGTTCGTCGGTCTGGCGCATATGACCAAGCAGTACTCACCGGAGCAGATCAAGCAGCTTGCGCCGTTGTTCGGCTTCCTCTCCACCTCGACACCGATGAGCTTGCCGCAGATCGAGCGGAGTTTCAGCTACGCCGTGCCGATGCTGCAAAGTGGCATGGGTATCGATCCCGCCGAGGCCATGTTGTACGGCGTCGCGATGCAGCGCGCCGGCGTCACGAACAGCAAGAGCGGCACCTGGACCCGCGAGATGATGACCCGCGCGATGCCGGGCACCTCGCTGATCTCGAAAATGGCTTTCAAAAAACATGAAGCCGCACTCCGCAAATTCGGATTGGTCGACGATGCCGGCAAGCCGACGTGGTTCGTCGACGACAAGCCCAACATGGAGAAATTCCTCGAGATCGCCGGCGGCGCCTATGAAAAGCTGCCGCTTGCCGAGCGTGCCGCCGATGCCAAGGCCGCCTTTGGCGTCCGCGGTGCCGGCGCCCTTGGCGTGCTAGCCGATCCCGCCGTTCGAAAACAGGTCCAGGAGCTGCGGAAAGAATATCCGCAATTCAAGGATCAATACGGTCAGTTCTGGCAGACCTATCAGCAGAACTCACCAATGCAGCAGGGCCGCGCGACCTGGGGCGAGTTGCAAAAAGTCCTGATCGGAATCGGAAGTCAAACACTGCCGGGCGTTGTCGCGGCGCTCAAGACGTTCGAGAGCGCGCTGAAATCTATTCAAGGTGTAATGCCATCAGCACCGAAACAGGGCTCGCAGGGAGCCGCGCTCGGCGGCGGAATGATGATCGGCGCCGGTGCCGGCGCCATCGCCGGTGCCTTCGTCGGTCAACCTATGATTGGTGCCGCCGTCGGTGCCTTTCTCGGCGGCAAGGCCGGCGATACCGCATGGATCTGGAATCATGTTTTCAGCGGCTCGGAGAAAGGTGCCAAGGAAGGCGCGCAGGAAGGCGCCAAGGCCGGCGCGCAAAAGGGCTCGGAAGCCGGTACAGAACGCGGCGCCCGGAAGGGCATCACGGAAGGTCTACAGAGCTTGTTCGGGCTGATCGGCTATCGCGGCGGTGCTGGTGCCAGCGGCGGCGGCCTGATCCGCGCCAGCTACGTCACCAGGGGCGATGATGATGCCGGTGGCGGCGGCATGGGTGGCACCGGCCTGATTCCGCGCGGGGCCAAGCTGCCGGCCAATGCCGGCCATTTTGCTACCGATGGCATCGGTTCCGGTCTCAACGGCTCGGCCTTCCTCGCTGCACGCCGCGCGCGCTTTCGCGATGAGATCGCCAACACGCCGGGGCTTCGCGATCGCGTTCTCGGCATGATGCTTACGGAAGGCACGGCTCAGGCCAGTGTAGAGAGTCTGTTCAATCGTTCGGACGTCGCCGGGCGCACTATCGACAGCATGGTGACCGGCAAATTCTATGGCCCGATCCGGCATGGCAAGTTGCCCGGCGCAATTGCATTGATCCATCGCGATCCGAAACTGCGGGCGCGATTGAATGCTCAACTCGAGGCCGCACTGAATGGTTCGCATATCATCGGCGGCTTTACCGATCAGGGCATGCCGACCGATCCGAACGGCCACCTACGGCGGCCGGGTTTCCCCTATCTGCATCTCGGCCCCAACGCCATCAAGGGCAACGACTTCACCGACTGGGAAGGCGTCGGCCGAAAGCGCGCTGAGGCCTATCGCCACTTCATCGAGCGCGGCTTATCAGGCGAGTCCCGATCGCTGGTGCCGGAAGCTCCGCTGCGTCCGACCGAGATACACATTCACACCACCACCACCCTCGATGGCCAGACCGTCGCCCGCAACTCGATGAAGCACATCCTCGGCGGCATGAACGGGCCGGCGAAGGGCGCGCGAACGCCGGACTACTCATCGGCAAGACCGGTGGCGATATGACTGAGAAGAATCGGAGGCACCGCCGCTCGGCGGTGCTGGTGCCGGGAGATGTCATCATCGCGTTGCGCGCCGAGGCCATGCGGCGCGGTGATGATGTCGAGACGTTGGTCGCTGGCCTGCTACGCCAGATCGTTGCTGATGATCTATTCGCCGCAGTGCTCGATCAGTGATCATCATCGCCTAAATCACCATCATGGTGAGACATCACGCGCTTGACGATTTATCGCAGCGGTGAAAGGCTCTCCCCGCCAATCGGCAGGCTTTCGCAGAGTCGTTTTCTCAAATGGAGACCAACACCACCGAGAAGCAGCATTCGTGCTGCGGCTCAACGGACTGTCACGTCTTCAAAAGGAAAACTGCGATGAGCAATGGTGATCTGGATATCAAGCTATTCGAAATGATCGAGTGGCGCGCGGCGCTCCGCCGCGAGCGCAATGAAGCGGACCGCCTTTCTGTTCAATCAGGCAACCACAAACTACGTGCAGCGCACCGTGCCCGCCTCGATGTCTTGAACGATGATCTCGCGGCGATCGAGCGCATGATCGCAACGGCAGAGGTCGAAACAATCGATGGCTTGAAAGCCAAATGCGAGATGCTATCCGGCGAAACCACTTTCTGCGATGCAGACGAATGGATCATGATCGCATTCGCCCTTGGCCGTGATGCCCAGCGCCTTGGCATCGATCCGGCCATTTGCTTTCCGCCGTTGGCCCGGCGCTACCGCGACGGCGGCTTCGCGCCATCTCAGCGCGACGTCGATGGCTTCACCAAGACCGCGCGCGAATTCCTTTCGCGTGCTGCGGCCTGATCTGATCTCGACCACAATAAGGAAGGCCCGCCGGTGGCGGGCCTTTTTGTCTAGCGAGCGTCACGCATTTATCTAGAGCGTCGGGCGTTCATTTGGAATCGTCATGCGAGGGCTTGACCCGCGCATCCATCAAAAAACAAGAGTATCTTCAAGAGGATGGATTGCCGGGTCAAGCCCGGCAATGACGAACGGTGACACTCTTGATCGCCCAATGCTCTAATCGTCATGATGCCAGCCGCGGTGCCAACCGTTGTCGCGTCCATGATAGTCGCGCGGTCCATAGTCACGGTCTCTGTAGTAGCGATAGCGTGGCCTCTCGTAGCCATCCCCGAAGTAAGCGCGCGGACGATACGCCCGGTCATAATCCGGACGATGCCAGCATCGGCCCCATTCGTTACACACCAGACGAACCTGATCGACGCCAGACGCGGTTGGCGCGGCCGAGCCGCTCGGCATTGCATTCGCTCCGGTCGCAGCGAGCATTCCCAGAGCAGCAGCGGACACAAGAGCGAGAAGTGATTTGCGCATAGAAGCCTCTATCGTTTTCCAATGCACATTACTGCCTCTTGGATATGGGCGGTTCCATGGCGGCCAACCAGGCCCAAGGCTACCCAGATCCGATTGCTCGCCAGTACGCCGCATCCAGTCAGGCTGTATTCATAATTCATCGGCAACATGCGATTCTGGATTTGAAACTCGGGGCAGGAATCCTCCAATGAACGTCACCAGAATTTCAGCAATCGGGCTATTTATCATCGCCGCCTCGCTGGCCGGGTGTGCGAACCAGCAGCAGCAACGGACCGCTACGGGTGCGGTCCTCGGTGGCGCGACAGGCGCGCTACTCGGTCAAGCTATCGGAGGTAACACCGGCAGCACCCTCATCGGCGCCGGTGCCGGCGCGCTGCTCGGCGCAGCCGTTGCAGATTCAACCAGTCCACGCCCGAACGGCCCACCGATGTGCCGCTACCGCGCTCCGGATGGCCGGATCTATGTCGCCGAGTGCGATGAGCGATATTATCGCGGAGGATATTGATCAGCGTTGTGGACGCGATCGGGCGCGCAAACGATCACGCCGAACAACCGTCCCGCCGAATATGTCGGCGGGCTTCCGTTTTTTGGCCAAGCGGTGCCCGGCTACGCAACCGGCAACCGCACCTTCTCTGATCAACGTTCCTCAATTCCCTTTCGAGTTTCATGATCGTTGATCCAGACACTCATAAAAACGCCGCCACCGTCGCGCGTGAATGCCTGACACTCAATCCGGGCGTTGACCACGTCGATGTCGGCCATTTCCGTTGCCTCGTTAATAGCGTCTTGGCGGCATTTTCGGAGAGCCTGATCGAGCACCGCGGTATCGACACCGGTAACTGCATGGCCGGCTTTTGCAACAATCGTGAACCACCAGTTATTAGGAAACGCGTTTCGGTCCCAGCTTGTGGATATGCCGGTCAGACGATGCGAGGTGCAACTGAGCGTCATGCCGGGGTCTTTGAAGAACACGGCCATTCCCGACGGAGAATACTTGTCGAATTGAGCTCCGACCTCTTGAACGATTCGAGCGGTAATCTCCTTGCATTCGGCGCTGTCCACCGGCCGGAATTCAGCATTTACCGGACCGAGCGACATCAAGGCGGCAGCGATCAGACTGCCCATGCACAACGCTATTTTCATTACTCGCCTCAGATGTTGATCCGCTGAGTTTCTCTGTTCCGCCCGAGCTGTCGAGACAGCAAACGGCTTTCCACTTCACGATTGTGCGTAAAATCTACCGCAAGATGCTCCCGTGTCCGCGCTCGTCGCAATGCCTAGGACGCTCACGCCAGAACTCCACCGCGGTCATGGCGCCACTGCCGGCCACCAATCGAGGCAAACCCACGTTTGAGTGACTAGACGTGGGTTTGCGCGTGGAATGGATTAGAAAAATCAAAAATTATCAAACGATTTCAATATTATTCGACTGACACCCCTTCCGCCAGTTGCGCCCGGCAATATGACATCCGTGCGGAAGCAGTGACCAGGCGAAATCGCCGCATGAACCGAACCGCATCGCGACCCCGGTCACTTCCGAAATGTCTTGATCTCGGAAACGCTGCCGTCGCGATAGGTCAATTCCACCGAGACCGATTTGGTCGCGCCCGGCAGTTTCAAATAAGGCTGCGCTTCATGCGGGATCGCGTGAGGATCGCGCATGTCGCACGGCGGCATCTTGAGCACCTTGTCCGGCATTGTGGAGTCGATGCCGATCCGCACTTCGCGAATGGCGCAGCGATACGACATCAGGTGCGTATAGTAGACCAGCAGCCCGTTGAACTCGCGGAACGAGAGCCAACTTGTCGACGTCATGTCGAGGATCTTGCGCTGATCCCTGACCAGCGCGGTTTCCGGATCGAAGCGGATCGGAAACGGGCCTTGCATTTCGCCGGTGATATCGACGTAGCGCACCATCAGCGTGCCGGCCGGTGCGTCGGCGGGCAATTGAATGGAGGGATTCGGCATCCGCTTGCGGGTGCGCGGATCGAGCGTGTCCATGAAACCGGTTTCGCGAAACGCTCCCTCCTCACCCATACGCCATGAAATCCCCAGGGTTGGATCGGCGATGGAGAACACGACCGTCCAGCCGCCGTTGTGCCGCGAGAAGCTGGCGATCGGCGCATTCACCGATTCCGCCACGTTCGGCAACGGTCTCTGGACCGGCGGCAGGGCAGCCACCTTGGTCTCGCTGAGTTTCGTCTCGGTCGCCTTGGCCTGTGCTGCGCCGGCTTGCTGATCGTTGGACGCGCGGCCATTGAGGAAGACATCGTCGACCATCTGATCGAAATAGGCCGGGATCTGTTTGTGGTTCACGGACTCCGCCATCTCGCTGACGGTCCGCCGCGTGCGCTGCGCGATCTGGACGAGATTGGCGCCGGGCTGCGCCAATTCCTTGATGAAGACCCGCGTGAAAACCGAGTTGGGATCGGTGTCGGAATTGGAGAGACGGTCGAGCGCGGTTTGCTGCGGCCCGGCGGAAAAGATCGAGAACGCCCCTTCAGGCAGCGAAGCCATCGCCGCCAGTCCGCCGCGCCCCGCCAGCGCGCGAGTCCCTTTCCGCTCGAACGGGTTGTTGCGGCAGGCATCGAACACCAGGATCGCGGTGCGCGCGCCACGATTCTGCAACCGCTCGACGACTCGATCCGCGAGAATCGAGGAGTCACGCACCAGTTCTTCCTGCCCCGCGATGGCAGCCGGAATGTCCGTCGGCAGCAGATAGTTCTGGCCGGCGATCTCGAAGCCATGACCGGCGAAGAAGAAGAATGCGGTGTCGCCTTGCTCCACGGTGTTGTCGAAGGCCAACAGGCTTTCAGCAAATCCCTGCCGCGTCTGATTCTCGGCGACCATCACCTCGAAGCCGAGCTTCTTCAGGGTGCCTCCCATGGCGCGGGCGTCGTTGACGGCCTTTTGCAGCTTGGGGACATTGCGGTAGTCATTGTTGCCGATCACCAGCGCGACGCGTTTTTCGGCAAACGCGGGCGTCGCCATAGCTGTCAGCAATGCCACGGCAATGCCAAAGAGCACGCTGGCGCAAATCGATCGCGATCGCCTCACCGGAAAATCCCCATTCCATCCGGCTCAATCAGCCGGCTTCGGTCAGTGTCACCAATAGTCGCCGGGTGTTTCGGTACGGTTCATCGTCTCATACCATACCGGCGGCGGCGCATGGCGGGGGCCGGAAATCACCCGTCGAGGCCGGTTATGGCATCCGAATTGACGGTATTCCGGCATAAAATCCCATATTTGCATTGACTTTGGCCATTTCGCCCCTATCTTCCGCCCCGATGCGGCCCGGTATCGAAGCGCGATATCTTGGTAAGCCGCCCGATCGCGTCATTTCCGATCCCCGTGCAAAATTGCGTGCCGCTCCGGGGTCGAGCGCGATAGTCCTTATCCGAGAACCCAAGCGGCGGTTTCGACCAGAGGCTCAATGTCTTTTTCCAATCTCGGCCTGTCCGACAAGGTGCTCGCCGCCGTGGCGGGTGCCGGCTACACGACCCCTACTCCCATTCAAGAACAATCCATTCCCCACGTCCTTGCGCGCCGCGACGTTCTCGGCATTGCGCAGACGGGTACGGGAAAGACGGCGGCCTTTGTGCTGCCGATGCTCACACTTCTGGAGCGCGGCCGGGCGCGCGCGCGGATGCCGCGCACTCTCATTCTCGAGCCGACCCGCGAATTGGCGGCGCAGGTTAAAGAGAACTTCGACAAGTATGGCGTCGGCCAGAAGCTCAACGTTGCACTGCTGATCGGCGGTGTCTCGTTCGGCGACCAGGACCTCAAATTGACGCGCGGCGTCGACGTGCTGATTGCCACGCCCGGCCGCCTACTCGACCACACCGAACGCGGCGGCCTGCTGCTCACCGGCGTCGAGCTGCTGGTGATCGACGAGGCCGACCGGATGCTCGACATGGGCTTCATTCCGGACATCGAGCGCATCTGCAAGCTGGTGCCGTTTACCCGGCAGACGCTGTTCTTCACCGCGACGATGCCCACCGAAATCCGCCGTGTCACCGAGGCGTTCCTGCACAATCCGGTGCGGGTCGAGGTTTCGAAGCCCGCGTCCACCGCCGTCACCGTCAGTCAATCGCAGGTGACGACAGGACGGGAGCCCCACGAGAAACGCGAGACGCTGCGCCGGTTGCTGCGCGACGCCACGGATCTCAAGAACGCGATCATCTTCTGCAACCGCAAGCGCGAAGTCGCGCTGTTGCACCGCTCGCTGCAGAAGCACGGCTTCAGCGTCTGCGCCCTGCACGGTGACATGGACCAGACCGCCCGCATGGCGGCGCTGGATCAATTCCGCAAGGGTGAATTGCCGCTGCTGGTGGCGTCCGACGTCGCCGCCCGCGGCCTCGACATTCCGGAAGTCAGTCACGTTTTCAACTTCGACGTCCCCCACCATCCCGACGATTACGTGCACCGCATCGGACGCACCGGGCGCGCGGGCCGCACCGGAACCGCGATCTCCATCGTCAATGCGGCGGACCAGAAATCGATCGCCGCTATCGAGCGCCTGATCGGCCAGAGCATTCCGCACATGGAGCTGCCGGGCGCCGCTCCGTCATCGGAGGAACAGGTGCTTGAGGGAGAAGCGCCGCTTCAGCCCGCAGAGCCGCGGGGACGCGATAGTCGCCGGTCCCGCCGCGGCGCTCGCCGGTCGGAAGATGGCGCTTCCCGTCTGCGATCGGGCAAATCGCACGGCGAAACCAACCGGCCGATCAAATCTCGCCAGCCCGTTCCGCAGATGGCGGCGGCCGAGGTGCCGTCCATCGGTCGCCCGATGGCGCCCCCCAAGCATGATGCCGCGTCCGAGCCGGGCGATCATTCTCACCTACCGGCCTTCCTCCTACGTCCCATTCGTGCCCGGAGGTAGCTGTTGCGATCCCCATATTTACGGGTCGTTCATGGACGTCCTTTAAAATTGCGCTGGTTTTGAGCATTTTTTCATCAAGACTTTAAATGCGCAATTTAGCCGTCAGGGGCGTTTCCGGTGGCCGAACCTTTGGATGAATTTGAACGTTCAATTGTGTTTGCCGAAATCGCACTCGGCCAAATCAGATCGCTGAGGCAACTCGCGCTCCCGCGAAATTATGAGATTTGGTACGTCTATGCGACCGGGGCCAATACGGCCCTCAACAAAGCCATCGACGAAACCTTGGCGCGAAACGGGAAGTTGACGGAAGCCAACCTCACGCAAATCTATGATACCTATCTCTCCCACACCCGGGGCGCCGATCAGATCGACCAAGTTGGTGCGCGCGTTATTCACGAGATCGAGGACGTCATGAACGTCGTCGATGACGCGCTCGGAATCACATCGGCTTTTGGCCACAATCTGGTCGATGCCGAAAAAAAGCTAGCGCTTGCCGCCAGCCGCGATCATGTCAAAGCCATCATCAAGACGCTGGTACGATCTACTCATGATATGCAAGTGACCAATCGCACGCTCGAAGGACGTCTCAAGACGTCGCGGCAGGCTATTCATAACTTGCAACAGAATCTCGAAGCGATCCGCGCTGAAACACTGACTGATCCGCTGACCGGTCTCGGCAACCGGAAGTATTTCGATCGCGCGGTAGCCGATGCGGTGACGACGTCAATGGCTGGCGGACGCCCGTTGTCGCTGCTGATGTTCGACATCGACCACTTTAAATCTTTCAACGACAACTATGGCCACCTCACCGGCGATCAGGTGCTGCGGTTGGTGGCGCTGTCGCTGAAGCAAACCATCAAAGGGCAAGATATCATTGCCCGTTATGGCGGCGAGGAATTCGCGGTCGTCCTGCCCAACACGAGCCTTCGTCAAGCCCTCATGGTTGCCGAGAATATTCGCCGGGCCGTAATGTCGCGCGAGTTGAAGAAGAAATCGACCGGTGAAATTCTCGGCCGGGTCACGATTTCGGTCGGCGTGTCTGCCCTGCAACCGGGCGACGATGTCTACACGCTGATCGAGCGCGCTGATCTGTGTCTCTATGCGGCGAAGCGCAACGGTCGGAACCGGGTGATTTGCGAATCCGATTCCGAGTACTCGGCGCAAGCCCAGACTCAGGTCGCCTGACGCTTCGATCTTGTCTTTGACGTGCCGGTCCTGGCGGTCTTCTTGCCGCGCACTTTCGGCTTGCCGGACTTCTTCGCGTTCTTCAGAATCTGCGCTTGCCTTGCGGCCTCAAAGGCATCTCGCGCCCACATCGCCAGTTCGTCGACGTCGTCGTAAAGCCGTTCCGGCAACTGCCAGTAAGAGCCGAGCGTGACCGTCTTGCCCTGCGCGGCATATTGGAAAGGCTTGGCGCCTTCCGCTTCAAACCGGGGAATGGTGCGTTCGTCGCTTCGCAAGTAAATCGTACCACGAAGGACCAGCGCAAAATTGATCCCGTCACGCGATATGCCGTAGCCACTGAACATCCTGCGCAACGTCACCGGGCCGAAGCCTGCGAACAGATCCAGCAGGAAATCGCGGTCCATGCGGACCTCTTCCGTCAGCCGTCGATTTTGGCAGGCGTCAGTTGCACCGATTCTCCACAGCCGCAGGCACTGGTCTGGTTCGGATTATTGAAGACGAACTGCGCCGACATCTTGTCGGTCTTGTAGTCCATCTCGGTTCCCAGCAGGAACAACACCGCCTTCGGATCGACCAGGATCTTCACGCCCTTGTCTTCCACCACCTCATCGGTCGGTTTGATGTCGTGGGCGTATTCGACCGTATAGGACTGGCCGGCGCAGCCGCCATTCTTGATGCCGACCCGCAGGCCGACAATCTCTGAATCGGTGCGAGCGGTCAGGTCGCGAACCCGCGCGGCCGCCGCCTCGGTCAACCGCATCACCTGCGGACGGGGGCGCGGCTTGGGCTTGGTGGTGGGGTTGGTCGTGACGTCCATTGCAAATTCTCCTCGCCCCGTGTTGAATCAACGGGACGACCTCTATGGTCTGAAGATAACAACGAAATTTCGCCTGTGAAGGGCTCCTTCCGGCGAATTGCGTAGAACCTTTCGTGGGTCAACAGGCGCTAGGCGGCGGCGCACGGCGTCTTGCGCAGATGTCGTTCCGTCGAGGCCGGATATTTGGCGAGCATGGCGGGTGGCCGAACCGGTCGTGCCACCAGATTGCCTTTGCAGTTCGGGCAGACGCCGTCGAGGATATTGTCCGCGCAATCGGCGCAAAAAGTGCACTCGAAGCTGCAAATCCGGGCATCTAAACTTTCCGGCGGCAAGTCCCGTTCGCAACATTCGCAATTCGGCTTCAATTTCAGCATGATGAGCTCCAATGTGAAAGTTGTTTCAAGACTGGATCACCTCCCCTGGAAGCTCGGCTTTCGGCGCCCCAGAAACGCCGCAACCCCTTCCTTGTGATCTTCGGTCATGCTGGCCAGCGCGAACTGATCGACGTCCATGTGACTGGCGAGATCGTCGAGCGCGTGGGCCAGCCGATTGACGGTCAACTTTGTCATCGCCACTGAGATCGGCGGCTGCCGGGCGATCTTCTCGGCGAACGCCATGGCGTCGGCGAAGGCGTGTCCCGGTTCGGCGAGTTGCTCGACCAGTCCCCACTCGTAGGCCTCATCCGCACTGATGCGCTGGTCGGCCAGGATCACCGCCTGCTTGGTCCGCGCCGGTCCCATCAGGTGCAACATGCGCGGCACGCTCTGCCAACTCATGTTCATGCCGAGCCCGATTTCCGGAACACGCATATGCGCGTTCTTCGCCATCACGCGAAAATCCAGTGCCACCGCCAGCGCGACGCCGCCGCCTATGCAGAATCCTTCGATGGCGCCGATCGTAATCTGCTCCATCTCCTGCCAGGCATGGCTGAGGCGCGGCCCCAGTTTGAGGTGACGGCGTAGCGCGCCGAGATCCATCGTCGCCCGCGACCGTCCCTCGGGATCCTTCAGGTCGAAGCCGGCGCTGAAGGCCTTGGCGCTGCCGGTGAGCACCACCACTGACGTTTCGGCATCGTCCTCAAAACTCCGGGCCGCATCCGTCAACTGGCGCAGTGCTTCCGGCGACAACGCGTTGATGCCGTCGCCACGATCAAAACGCACGACTGCAATACGGCCTTCGGGGCCAAGGCCTTTCTCGATCTTGACGAAATTTGGCAATGCTCGCTCCCGTTTTGTTTGCGACAGCAAACCCCACCGCACCGTCGCCTGCAACGCAAATGTCGCCGACATATCTGCCCTGCTCACGCGGCGATGCGGCGGCTCGACACGATCGCACCATCGGGCTTATCATCTGGCCATCATGGCAAACCACCCCGACGATCATCATCATGGCCATCACCACGACCATGATCATTCCGAACTGTCAGAAACCGAGCTTCGGGTGCGGGCTCTCGAAACGATCCTGACGCAAAAGGGCTATGTCGATCCCGCGGCGCTCGACGTCCTGATCGAGACCTATGAAACCAAGGTGGGGCCCCGCAACGGCGCACAGGTGGTCGCCAAGGCATGGACGGATCCTGCCTATCGGCAACGCCTGTTGGCGGACGGCTCGGCCGCGATTGCCGAACTCGATTACGTCGGCCGGCAGGGCGAGCACATCGTCGTCGTCGAGAACACATCGTCGCGGCACAACATGGTCGTCTGCACGCTGTGCTCCTGCTATCCGTGGCCGGTGCTGGGCTTGCCCCCGGTCTGGTACAAGTCGGCGCCCTATCGCTCGCGCGCCGTGAAAGACCCGCGCGGCGTGCTGCGCGATTTCGGTTTCGAGTTGAGCCCCGACACCGAAATCCGCGTTTGGGATTCCACTGCCGAAATCCGGTACCTGGTCTTGCCGATGCGTCCCGCCGGGACCGATGGCTGGAGTCCGGAGCGGCTGGCGGACCTCGTCACCCGAGACAGCATGATCGGCACCGGCCTGCCGAAGCAGCCGCACGAGATCACCTGATGGATGGCGCACACGACATGGGCGGCGTCGCAGGGTTTGGCCCGGTTCGTCCTGAGCCGAATGAACCGGTGTTTCATGCCGACTGGGAGCGGCGCGCCTTCGCCCTAACCTTGGCGATGGCCAAACCCGGCGGCTGGAACATCGATATGTCCCGCTTCGCCCGCGAGGATCGTCCACCGGCGGACTATCTGAGCCGCAGTTATTATCAAATCTGGCTGGTCGGGCTGGAGCGGTTGATGCTGGAGCGCGACCTGCTGCGCCCCGGTGAGATTGAAGCCGGACATCCGCTTGGATCGCCAGCGCCGATCTCCGGGCCGCTCGCCGCCGCCGATGTCGACGCCATGCTTCGCCGTGGCGGACCAACTGAACGTGAAGCCACGGCACCTGCGCGTTTCAAAATCGGCGATCGGGTGCGCATGAAGGATATTCACCCGGCGACGCACACGCGGCTGCCGCAATATGTGCGTGGCCATGTCGGCGTGATCGAACTCTTGCACGGCTGTCACGTCTTCCCCGACACCAATGCGATGGGCCAGGGCGAACACCCGCACTGGCTCTATACTGTTACCTTCGACGGCAAGAACCTCTGGCCCGATATGGCCGACCAGCGGTCACGCATTTCCGTCGATGCCTGGGAGCCCTATCTTGAGCCAGCCGATGCCGCTTGATCGCGAGGCCGCAAGCCGCGCCGCCAACGCCCTGCCCGATCTCCCGCGCGACGATGAAGGACCGGTGTTCCGCGAGCCCTGGGAGGCCCGCGCGTTTGCCGTAGCATTGGCGCTGCATGAACGCGGCGTCTTCACCTGGACCGAATGGGCCGCCGCGCTAGCCGACCAGATCAAGCGCGCGCAGGCGGCCGGCGATGCCGACAGCGGCGATACCTATTATCAGCACTGGCTCGCGACGCTGGAAACGCTGGTCGCAGCCAAGGGTGTCGCGCCAACCGACATGCTGCATCAGTATCGCGATGCGTGGGATCACGCGGCCGACCGCACGCCACACGGCTCGCCGATCGAACTGAAGCCGGAAGATTTCCGCTAGAGTAGGTTTCGTTCAGATGGAATCAACAACTCGTCATGGCCGGGCTCGTCCCGACCATCCACGTCTTTGACCTTGCGAGGGGTATCAAGACGTGGATGCCCGACATAAGGCCGGGCATGACGAACTTGGATATTTCCGTCAAAACATGAAACGCCCTAACCCGTGCGCGAAGCGGCGAACTGCTGCCAGCCCTTTGCGCGCAACTGGCAGGCCGGGCATTCGCCGCAGCCATAGCCCCAGTCGTGCCGCGCGCCACGCTCGCCGAGATAACAGGTGTGCGACTGCTCGCGGATCAGATCGACCAGCGCGCTGCCACCAAGTTCATGCGCCAATGCCCAAGTCTGCACCTTATCACGCCACATCAGCGGCGTATGCAGCACGAACCGCCCGTCCATGCCGAGATTGAGCGCGACCTGGAGCGCCTTGATGGTGTCGTCGCGGCAATCGGGGTAGCCGGAATAATCAGTTTCGCACATGCCGCCGACGACGTGACGGATGCCGCGGCGATGGGCCAGCGCCGCCGCGAACGTGAGGAAAATCAGATTGCGACCCGGAACGAATGTATTCGGCAGACCACCCTCGCCCATCTCGATCGCGACTTCGCGCGTTAGCGCGGTATCCGAAATGGCGCTCAGCGTCGGGATCGCCAGCGTATGTTCGTCACCCAGTCGCTTGGCCCAGTCCGGATGGATCGCCTTGATGCCATCGATCAGCGCGGCGCGGCAGTCGAGTTCGATGGCATGGCGCTGGCCGTAATCGAAGCCCAGCGTTTCGACGCGCGAAAAGCGCGCCAAGGCCCATGCAAGGCAAGTGGCGGAATCCTGCCCGCCGGAAAACAGCACCAGCGCGGTGTCGCTGCCGAATTTATGCGTCGGTTCAGTCATCGATAGGCCATAACACCGTTTGCCACGCTTTCGCTATAGCGTTTTCGAGCGAAGTGGGCACCGCTTCACGTGAAGAAAACGCGCTAAAACAATAACCTGGAGCTTTGCTTTTGATCTCATCAAAGCAAAAATGCTCTAGGCCCGAACGGCGTCTTGCGGCATAGCAGGCTGTCTCATTCATCGGTGCAAGCATGACCCCTTCGCGCGACATTTCCCGCCTCATCGAAATCATGGCGCGGCTGCGCACCCCTGTGACGGGCTGCCCGTGGGATCTGGAGCAGAGCTTCGCGACGATCGCGCCCTACACCATCGAGGAAGCCTATGAGGTGGTCGACGCGATCACACGAAACGATATGCATGACCTCTGCGATGAACTAGGCGACCTGCTGTTGCAGGTGGTGTTTCACGCTCGCATGGCCGAGGAGCAAGGCGCGTTCGCGTTCGGTGATGTGGTCGAGGCAATCACGCGGAAAATGATCCGCCGGCATCCACACGTTTTTCCCGATAACTCCGGCAACCTCACGCCGCTCGTGAAAGGCGCATGGGACCGCATCAAGGCCGAGGAAAAAGCCGAGCACGCCGCGCGAAATCCCGACACGACGAATACGGCGCCGTCGGGCCTGCTCGCCGGCATCAAGCTGGGACAGCCCGCGCTCGCGCGGGCCATGGCCTTGCAGCAAAAAGCCTCGACCGTCGGTTTCGACTGGAACGATCCCCGCGCCGTGCTCGCCAAGATCCGCGAGGAAGTCGACGAGATCGAAGCCGCGCTCGACGACGGAAAGCCGGACGAAATCGCCGCCGAGACCGGCGATCTGATGTTCGCGCTGGTGAATCTCGCGCGTCATGTCGAGGCCGATCCCGAAATGGCGTTGCGCACGACCAACGCTAAGTTCGAACGACGTTTTGCCTACATCGAGAGGGCTCTCACAACCAAAGGCCGCTCGCTCGACGACGCGACACTCGCCGAGATGGATGCGCTATGGAACGAGGCCAAAACGAAAGAAGCCGCGAAGTAATCCGCAACCTCCGCGCACACAGCCGTCATGCGCGGACTTGATCCGCGCATCCATCCTCAGAAGAAGGATGGATTGCCGGGTCAAGCCCGGCAATGACACCTCAAAACAAGCATGTCAAACGATAAAACGCACTCGCCTCACATGCCGGTTTGCGAGATGAACTTGGTGTTGAGATAGGCTTCCATCGCCTCGATGCCACCTTCCGAGCCGTAGCCGGAATCCTTGACACCGCCGAACGGATTTTCCGGCATGCCGAGACCGACATTGTTGATGCCGATCATGCCGCTTTCGACAGCGGCGCCGATCGCAGTCGCGGTCTTGGTCGAACTGGTGAAGGCATAGGCCGCCAAGCCATAAGGTAGGCGATTGGCTTCCTCGGCGACTTCATCGAACGTGTTGAAGCGCGAGATCAAGGCCAGCGGGCCAAACGGTTCTTCGTTCATGGCGCGCGAATCCTTCGGCGTATCGCTGATCACCGTCGGCTCGAAGAAGTAGCCCTTGTTGCCGACGCGATGACCACCCGCCTCCAGCTTGCCGCCCTTGGCGACAGCGTCCTGAACGAAACTCTCGATCGCGGTGATGCGGCGCGGATTGGCCAGCGATCCCATCGTGGAATTGGTATCGAGGCCGTTGCCGACCTTGAGCGCCTTGGCGCTCTCGGCGAACTTGTCGACGAACTCCTTGTAGACCTTGTCCTGCACCAGCAACCGCGTCGGCGCGATGCAAACCTGCCCGGCATTACGATACTTCGCGCCGCTGATGATCTTGGCGGCGTTCGCCACGTCCGCGTCGTTGAAGACGATGGCCGGCGCATGGCCGCCCAACTCCATCGTCGCGCGCTTCATATGCTGACCCGCGAGCGCGGCCAACTGCTTGCCCACCACCGTCGATCCGGTGAATGAAATCTTGCGGATCACCGGATGCGGAATGAGATATTCGGAAATCTCGGCGGGCACGCCGAACACCAGATTGACGACGCCATCCGGCACGCCGGCGTCGACGAAGGTGCGGATCAATTCCGCCGGCGAGGCCGGGGTTTCTTCCGGCGCCTTGACGATGATCGAACAACCTGCACCGAGCGCCGCCGACAGCTTACGACAGACCTGATTGATCGGGAAATTCCAGGGCGTAAAGGCCGCGACCGGACCGACCGGCTCCTTGACCGCGAGCTGATAGATGCCGGGGCCCCGCGCCGGGATCAGACGTCCGTAAGCGCGGCGGGCTTCCTCGGCGAACCACTCGATCACATCGGCCGCCGCCAAGGTTTCAATCTTGGCTTCGGCAAGGATCTTGCCCTGCTCCATGGTCATCAGCGCCGCGATGGTGTCGACGCGCTCGCGCATCAGCGCCGCCGCCTTGCGCATGATCCTGGAGCGATCCAGCGCCGACATCGCGCGCCAGACCTTGAAACCCTTCTCGGCAGCGGCCAGCGCCTCGTCGAGATCGGATTTGTCGGCGTGTGCGACCGTGCCGATGGTTTCCTCGGTGGCGGGATTGAGCACCGGAATCGTTCGGCCGGATTTTCCGCCGCGCCATTTGCCGTCAATGAGCAGCAACGTGTTTTGATAGCTTGCCATCTTCTCCCTCTCGGACTTTCATTGTTGCCGACTGGCATAATCGCCTGCGTGGCAGCGTCAAGTGCGACCGCGGCAGAGCAGCCGTGCGATACTCCGCACAGCCGCTGTTACGACGATGTGTCGCGGCGGAGCGGATCATCTATCGCGCCGCCAGCCTGCTGCGGACGCGCACCGAAGCGATCGATCACGATATCGCGCTTGGCCGGATCGAGCCGGACGGTCATATGGAAACGTCCGTCCACCAGGTCCTTCGCGAGAACCTCCGTGTTGCGATGCAGCCAACTGATGCCGGCGCCATCGGCTGCATCTATGGTCAGTTCGAATGTCTCGCGGGTGGTTGCCAGCAGGTTTTCAATCGCTCCCAACAACTGCGGAATCCCCTCGCCGGTTTCAGCCGAAACCAAACACACGGGATGATCCTGCGGACGCCGGGCGGCGATATTCGCGAGGTTTTCGCGCTCCTCCGGCGTGAAGCGATCGATCTTGTTCCAGACCTCGATCACATGCGCGCCGGATTCCGGATTGATCCCGAGTTGCCGCAACACGATATCGACGTCGCGCTGCTGCGCCTCCGCATCCTCGTGCGAAATGTCGCGGACGTGCAGGATGACATCGGCCTCCAACACCTCCTCAAGGGTCGCGCGAAAGGCCGCGACCAGTTGCGTCGGCAGATTGGAAATGAAACCGACGGTGTCGGACAGCATCGCCTTGCCGCCATGCGGCAGGCGGATCGCGCGCAACGTCGGGTCAAGCGTCGCGAACAGCATGTCGGCCGCTTTCACCTCGGCATCGGTGAGACGATTGAACAGCGTCGACTTGCCTGCATTGGTGTAACCGACGAGCGCAACGATACGATAAGGCACGCGCTTGCGGCCCGCGCGATGCAGCCGCCGTGTCGCGGCGACTTTCTTGATCTCGGCTTCGATCCGCGTGATGCGTTCGCCGATGAGGCGGCGGTCGGCCTCGATCTGCGTTTCGCCCGGACCGCCGAGAAAACCGAAGCCGCCGCGTTGACGTTCAAGATGGGTCCATGACCGCACCAGCCGGCTGCGCTGATAATTGAGATGCGCGAGTTCGACCTGCAACGCGCCTTCCTTGGTGGTGGCGCGACGCCCGAAGATTTCAAGGATCAAACCGGTGCGATCGAGAACCTTGGCGTTCCATGCCTTCTCGAGATTGCGCTGCTGGATCGGCGACAAGGCGCAATCCATCACGACGAGCTCGACACCGTGAACCGGAATCAGGGCGCCGATGTCCTCGACCTTACCTTTGCCAAGATAGGTCGCAGGCCGGATCTGGGTGATCGGTGCCGGCACCGCCTCGACCACCGTGAGATCGATGGCGCGCGCCAGCCCGGTGATTTCCTCAAGACGCGCATCGGTATCGCGGACGACCGAGTTGGCATCCACGCTATCAGCATCCCTGCCCCGGGTCCGAAGGTAGGGCCCAACGACGATGGCCCGTCCGGTTATCGATCGAGCAGTAGTATCCGGACGGTTTCCTTCAACCTTGCGGCGTTCCAATCAGATCACGCTCACGCAGACGTATCCTCCCCGCCCTCGAACAATTGAATCGGCGCACCGGGCATGATGGTAGAAATGGCATGCTTATAGACAAGCTGGGAATGCCCGTCGCGACGCAGCAGCAGGCAGAAATTGTCGAACCAGGTGACGATGCCCTGCAACTTGACGCCGTTGACCAGAAAGATCGTCAAAGGCGTTTTGGTTTTCCGAACGTGATTGAGGAAGGTGTCTTGTAGATTTTGTGCGCGGTCTGCCGCCATTTTTCTTCTCGCAAGTTGGTTGCTTCTTGTTATTGCGCTCCGGCTCGCCCGACTGCGCGGGCTTTACCGGACCACCACCTGCTCGGAGTCCCCCTCTGGGCCGATGGTGTCATAATTAGAAGACAGGTGCTCATTTTAGGCAAGCGGGTTCCCAAAGAACCAGACACCAAAGGTGTCGAAACCTTATGAAAATACCGAAAAGCGGTGAAATTGTTCCCGAAGTCGTCGTGAAACGGCGCCGGGCGCTCCATTCCCGATGGTTGCATCATCGATCACTACTACCGGCATGACGATTTGGGAGGCAGACGTCACGAAAGCCTCTGCCGCCTCCTTGGCCTCGGCAGGGGTAAACGGCCGTTCCTCGAGCTTGATTTGCAGCTCCGCCAGAACGTCGATCAGGACACCGCGGGTGATGCCGGCAAGAATGCCGCCGGTGGTCGGCCGAGTGACGGCGCTGCCGTCCCTGGTCACGATCCAGGCGTTGCTTGAGGCGCCCTCGGTAACAAAGCCCTGGCTGTCGACATACCATGCCTCGTAGGCGCCCTGCTCGCGCGCGGCCTGCTTCGCCAGCACGTTGGGCAGCAGCGACACCGATTTGATATCGACCCGCGGCCAGCGATTGTCCGGCATCGTCACCACGCGAATGCCGGTCGCGGCCGTCGCCTGGTTCTTGGCGAAGTTCAGCGAACGGGCCGTGACCACGACGCTGGGCGGCACGGACTTGGCCGGAAACCCATGGTCACGCCGCGCCACGCCGCGCGTGATCTGCAAATAGACGATGCCGTAAGTCACGCGGTTTCGCCGCACCACCTCGTGCATCACCACCGAAAGCGATTGCAGCGGCATCGGCATGGCGATCCGGAGTTCGCTCAAGGAACGCTGCAAACGCGTCATGTGGCGCGGCATGTCCACCAATCGTCCGTCGCGGATTTCACAGACTTCGTAGACGCCGTCGGAAAACTGGTAGCCGCGATCCTCGACGTTGACACAGGCATCGCGCATGTTGCGATAGCTGCCATTGACATAGGCGATGCGTGACATCCCGTCATTCCATTTGATGTAAAAGTTATCCGACCCCGAGCGCTTTCAGCTTGCGATGCAGCGCCGAGCGCTCCATGCCGACGAATTCCGCCGTCCGCGAAATGTTGCCGGAGAAGCGGCCGATCTGCGCGATTAGATAGTCGCGCTCGAACACTTCGCGCGCCTCGCGCAGCGGCAGCCCCATGATGTGCTCGCCGTTGTTGCCGGTCGGCATCGCCGGCACCATCGAGCCGACATCCTGCGGCAGCATGTCAGCGGTGATGACGGCTTCAGGACCGCCGCCGGCCAGGATCATCAGCCGCTCGACATTGTTGCGCAACTGACGAACGTTGCCCGGCCAGACGTGGGATTGCAGCACCGCCATCGCATCGTCACCGATCTTGCGTTTTGGCAAGCCGGTCGCGGCCGAAATCTGCTCCATGAAGTAGTCGATCAACTCGGGAATATCGTCACGGCGCTCGGACAGCGGCGGCACGCGGATCGGCACCACTGACAGGCGGTGATAGAGATCCTCGCGGAAGCGCCCGGCGGCAATTTCCTCTTCCAGGTTTCGCGCTGTCGAGGAGATGATGCGGACGTCGACGTGAATCTTCGCGGTGCCGCCGGTGCGCTGGAAGGTCTGATCCACCAGCACGCGCAGAATCTTGTTCTGGGTCTCGCGTGGCATGTCGGCGATTTCGTCGATGAACAAGGTGCCGCCATGCGCCTCCTCCAGCGCTCCGGCCTTGCGCGGTTGATCGGCGCTGGCCGGTTCGATACCGAACAGCTCCTCCTCCATCCGCTCCGGCGTAATGGCCGCGGCATTAATCACCACGAACGGCCCTTCGGCCCGCGCGGAGGCGTTGTGCAGGGTGCGCGCCGTCAACTCCTTACCAGCGCCCGACGGTCCGACGATCATGATGCGGCTGTTGGCCTTGGCGGCGCGTTCGATGGTCTGGCGAAGCTGATTCATGCATGCCGAATGCCCGGCCAGCGTGCTCGAGGTCGGCGCCAGTTGCTTGAGTTCGCGGACCTCACGCTTCAATCGGAACGTTTCCAGCGCGCGCGTCGCGACCAGGATCAGGCGATCGGATTTGAACGGCTTCTCGATGAAGTCATACGCGCCTCGCTTGATGGCTGCGACCGCCGTTTCGATGTTGCCATGGCCGGAAATCATCACGATCGGCAATTCGGGATGATCGCGCTTGATCTGCTCGAGAAGCTGAAGTCCATCGAGCCGGCTGCCCTGCAGCCAGATATCGAGAAACACCATGTTCGGCCGACGGCTGGCGATCTCGGCCAGCGCGGAATCGCTGTCGCGCGCGGTGCGCGTCGAAAAGCCCTCATCTTCGAGAATGCCTGCGACCAGCTCGCGGATATCTGCTTCGTCATCGACAATCAGAATATCATTAGCCATGGGAGACGCCTGTTGTTTTATCGGTAGTTGCCGTTACGGCTTGATCGCTTCGCTGCGTCTCGCCCGTGGACGCAGGTTCGCTGTTTTTGGGTTGACCGGATTCCGCAAATCGCAGCCGCATCCAGGCGCCGCGCGCACCGGGATGAATTGCCGAGGCATCGTTGAGTTCTATGCGGCCGCCGTGATCCTCAAGAACCCGGCCGACGATGGCGAGACCCAGCCCCGTTCCTTTGGCGCGCGTCGTCACATAAGGTTCAAGCAGACGGGACCGGCTTACGGTCGGCAGGCCGATGCCGTTGTCCACCACGTCGATGACGATGTCCTCACCCTCGCGGAAGGCCGCGACTTCGATCCGCCCTTTCGTCAGATATTCGGGCGGAACGGCCTCGATGGCTTCCGTCGCATTCTTGATGATGTTGGTCAGCGCCTGTGAGATCAGGCGGCGATCGAACCGAGCCCGCATCGGATCTTCACGAATCTCGACGTCGATATCGATGTCCGGGTGCCCAACCCGCATCAGGAACACGACCTGACGCACGGTGTCGGCGACATCCTCACCTTCGATCACTGGCTTCGGCATCCGCGCAAAGCGCGAGAATTCGTCGACCATCCGCCGAATATCGTCGACCTGCCGCACGATCGTATCGGTACACTGCTCGAAGATCACCTTGTCGTCGGTGATGACCTTGCCGAATTTCCGGCGGATGCGTTCCGCGGACAGTTGAATCGGCGTTAGCGGATTCTTGATTTCGTGCGCGATGCGGCGCGCGACGTCGGCCCATGCCGAGGTGCGCTGGGCCGCGACCAGTTCGGTAATGTCGTCGAGGGTGATGATATAGCTGTCGCGCGACTGGCTGGTCTGTTCGGCACTGACCCGCACCGACAGGTTGCGCTCGGTGCCTTCGCGACTGATGGTGATTTGCCCCTGCACCAGGCGTTGCGTGCCTTCCCGCGCTGTCTTCATCATCTCGTCGAGTTCGGGGATCACTTCTGACTGAGCATGGCCCAACGTTTCAGATTCCGAACTTCCGATCAGTTTTTCAGCGGAACGATTGAGAATGCTGATGCGGCCTGAGCCGTCGACGCCAATGATGCCGGCGCTGGCCGACGACAGCACTGTTTCGATGAAACGCCGACGGCTGTCGATCATGTCGCTGGCATTGACCAATTCATCGCGCTGCGTCCGCAACTCCTGCGTCATGGTGTTGAAGGTCTCACCAAGTTGCGCGAGATCACCTTCCGAGCGCAGCACCGGCACTTGCACATTGAGGTCGCCGGTCGACACCATGTTCGCCGCGCCCATCAGTCGGCGGATCGGCGCCACCAGCCAATTGGCGAAATTGAGCCCTATCAGAACCGCCGACATCAATACCGTCAGCGTAATCACGGTGAACATCAGCGCGAACGTCACCTGAATCCCGAGTCGTTGCGCTTCCAGATCGGCGTATTCCGCGACGCCGGCCTGGGTCTGCCGCACCTGTTCGACAACACGTGGATCGAGCAGACGCGCGACGTAGAGGAACGTGTCGTCGAAGGCGCGCAGACGGATTACCGCCGCGACATAGTTTGATAGCACTGCGATCTGCGGTTCGTTGGCGGTGACGCCTTTCAGAAATTCCGGCGCGGGCGTCGCGAAATCCTGTTGAATGCCGGTCTGCGCCGACTCGAGGATATTGCGGTCCTTGTCGATCAGCATCGCGCCGGGAAGATTTCGCTTCGCCGCGCTTTCAGTCAACATCTGCCGGAACGACTGCCGGTCCTGATCGTAGAGCGGGCGCGCCCGCGACAGGTCGTTCGCCATGCCGACGATATCGCCGCCGATGAGTTGCGCGTGTTCTTGAAGATACGCGTTGGCGATGATCAGCGACTTCTCGATCACCGCACGCGTCGGACCGGAGAACAGCCGATCGAGGCCGCGATCGATGGTCACATTGGCGACGATCGACACCAGCACGGCCGGGATCACCGCGATCACCGAAAACAGGCTGACAATCTGCACATGCAGCCGGGCGGCGGCGCGGCCACGGCGGCGGGCCTGCACAACCTGCCAGACTTCCCGGACGATGATCGCAATCAGCAGTAGGACCGTCGCGGCGTTGATCAGCAGGAAGGTGATCACGACCGGACTGGTCGGGACGATCGGCGTCAGGCCGACCAGCACCACGAAGGTCAGGAATGCTGACAGCAGCGCCAGCCCGACGGCAAACGGCGCCAGCAACCGCCGCAGCGCCCCGCCGCGCGGTTCGGACGATGTTTGCTCGAAAACGGAAGCCGGCGTTTCAGCGCTCGTCATTGCATATCGGCTAGGCGTCGAAGTCTCGAGGGCCACTGGAACAGGAAAAGTGATGCATTCCTACAACAATGTTGCCCGATTGCGACATTTCCACGGCGCGGCAAGCCGTGAAAGCCGGTGATTAAGCGACTTCACATCGCGAAAGCTGTGGACGACGGCCTGCTCGCGCCGCTACCCGCCCGAGCGGTAAACCTGAATATCGAGGTCGCGGATCTTCTTCCGCAAGGTGTTCCGGTTGAGCCCGAGCAGATCGGCGGCCCGGATCTGGTTGCCGCGGGTGGCGGCCAGCGCGGCGGTCAGCAGCGGCAACTCGACCTCTTTGAGGATGCGGTGGTAGAGGCCCGGCGGCGGCACGCCGTTCGGGAAGCCGGAGAAGTACGAGGCGAGATAGCCCTCAACCGCGCCGCCGAGGTTCTCGACGTTCTGCAACATGCTGCCGCTCGCGACTACAGCCGGCGGCGCCAATTCGCCCTCGATCACCGCGCCGGTGATGACGTCCTGCGGATAGAGCGCCGACAACCGCCGCGCGAGATTCTCAAGCTCGCGCACGTTGCCGGGCCAGCGGTACTGCTTCAGTTTCTCCAATGCGAGCGCATCGAGTTTCTTCGCCGGCAAGCCATCCTTCTCGGCCAGCGCGAAGAAGTGGCGGATCAGGTCGGGCAGATCCTCGATGCGTTCGCGCAGCGGCGGCAACCGCAGCGGCACGACGTTGAGGCGGAAGAACAGGTCTTCGCGAAACAGGCCCTGCTGAATCAGGATGCGCAGGTCCTTGTTGCTGGCGGCGACGATGCGCACGTCGGTCTTGATCGGCGTGCGGCCGCCAACCGTAGTGTATTCGCCCTGCTGCAGCACGCGCAGCAATCGCGTCTGCGCCTCCATCGGCATGTCGCCGATCTCGTCGAGAAACAGCGTGCCGCCTTCCGCCTGTTCGAAGCGGCCGGAGGCGCGGTTGTTGGCACCGGTGAACGCGCCGCGCTCGTGACCGAACAATTCGGACTCGATGAGATCGCGCGGGATCGCCGCCATGTTGACGGCGACGAACGGCCCGCTACGCCGCTTGCCGTAGTCGTGTAGCGCGCGCGCCACCAGTTCCTTGCCGGTGCCGGACTCGCCGGAGATCATCACCGTCAGATCAGTCTGCATCAATCGCGCCAGCACGCGATAGATTTCCTGCATCGCATTGGAACGGCCGATCAACGGCAGCGTATCGAACTCGGACTCCGCGTCGTTCGTGGAAGCGCGCTGCTTCGGCTCGGCGAGCGCACGCCCGATGATCGCGATCAGTTCTTTCAGATCGAACGGCTTCGGCAGGTATTCGTAAGCGCCGCATTCCGACGCGCGGATCGCGGTCATGAAGGTGTTCTGCGCGCTCATGACGATGATCGGCAGGTTGGGCCGGATCTTCTTGATGCGCGGCAAAAGGTCGAAGGCGTTTTCGTCCGGCATCACCACGTCGGTAATCACCAGATCGCCCTCGCCCTGACTGACCCAGCGCCACAGCGTCGCGGCGTTGCTGGTCAGCCGCACCTCGAAGCCAGCGCGCGACAGAGCCTGATTGAGCACCGTGCGGATCGCGGTGTCGTCGTCGGCAACCAATATGTTCCCAGCGGGCATCGTCGCTCCTATGGCATGGCCTGTGCGTTGTCTCGCCGCGGCGTGGACGCTTCGCCATCAGAGACTTCGCCGGAAGTTTTGGAGACGCTGAACATCGGCAGCAACACGCGGAAGGTGGTTTTGCGCGGTTGCGATTCACATTCGACAATGCCGCCGTGATCACCGACGATCTTGGCGACCAGCGCAAGCCCGAGCCCGCTTCCCGTCAGCTTGGTGGTGACGAACGGATCGAACAAATTCGGCATCAGATCGTCAGGCACGCCGGGGCCGTTGTCCTTGACGCAAAATTCCAGCGGCAACGATACACGCGTCTTCTTGCCCGGCACCGACAGACGTACACCGGGACGGAATGCAGTGGTTAGTTGAATCTCCGCATCGCTGCCGAGATCGCGCGTGGCTTCAGCGGCGTTCTTCACGAGGTTCAGAAATACCTGAATTAGTTGATCCTGATTGGCGAGCACCGGCGGCAGCGACGGATCGTAGTCTTCGATGAATTTGACGTCGCGCGCAAAGCCCGACTGCGCCAGCCGCTTGACGTGATCCAGCACCGAATGAATGTTGACTGCGCCGCGCGCCACCGGCCGCTCGTCGCCGAACACTTCCATGCGATCGACCAGAGTGACGATGCGATCGGCTTCGTTGCAGATCAGTTGCGTCAACACGCGATCGTCAGCAGAGGCGCCCTGCTCCAGCAGTTGCGCCGCGCCGCGAATGCCGGACAACGGATTCTTGATCTCATGCGCCAGCATCGCTGCAAGTGCAATCACCGAGCGCGCCGCGCTACGATGCGTGAGCTGCCGGTCCATCTTGTCGGCGATGCTGCGCTCTTGCAGCATCACGACGATGTGGCCGGGATATTCGCCGAGCGGCGCGACGTGAAGATCGACCTGCCGATCGCCGCCGATGCGCGGCGTACCGAGATCAACCTTGTATTCGTTCACCGGCAATCCCGAAGCGCGCACCTGATCGATCAGCGCAAGTAACGGACTGCCGAACGGCACCAACTCTTTCAACGCTTGGCGTTTGAGAAACTGCGTCGAGATATCGAAAAACGATTCCGCCGCGTTGTTGGCGTCGACGATCTTGCCATCGGGCGCGACCAGGAAAATCGGATGCGGCAATGCATTGAAGATCGCCTGATTGTCCGGCGGCAACGCACGAGGCTCGACAGCAACACGCGTCATGCGGCAGCGCTCCATGCGAAGTCATCGAAGGCCTCGCGCAGCAATCGATGGACGCTGGCGACGCTCTCGGAGGTGAGGATTTTCTGCCGCCAAATCTTGAGGCGATTTGATGGCGCGGCGGAAATTCTTGCGGCGAAATCAAGGCTCCAGCCGAGATGTTTCCGGGCGTGCTTGGCCCCGATCCGTTCGCCGTAGTGACGGACCACGTCCTCGTAGAGCGCGCAGGCATAATCGAGTTGCCGCGCCATCTCCGGCGGCGCCTCGGCCGGACCGCCCGCGAGCCGGCGGCCGATCTGGCCGGGCAGCCACGGCTGGCCCTGCGCGCCGCGCCCGATCATCACCGCGTCGGCGCCGGAGAGGTCGAGCGCGCGCACGGCGTCGTCATAGGACGTGATGTCCCCGTTGACGACCAGCGGCACGGTGATCGCCTCCTTCACCGCGCGCACCGCCGCCCAATCGGCGGCCCCCTTGTAGAACTGGCAGCGGGTGCGGCCATGCACCGCGATCAGCTTGACGCCGGCGACCTCGGCGCGGCGCGCCAGTTCCGGCGCGTTGAGCGAAGCATGGTCCCAGCCGAGCCGCATCTTCAGCGTCACCGGCACTTTCACCGCGGCGATGGTCGCCTCGATCAAGGTCAGGGCGTGGTCGAGGTCGCGCATCAGAGCCGAACCGGACTGGCCGCCGGTGACGTGGCGTGCCGGGCAGCCCATGTTGATATCAATGATATCAGCGCCGGCCGCTTCGGCGATCCGCGCGCCCTCGGTCATCCAGCGGGCCTGGCAGCCGGCAAGCTGCACGACATGCGGCCCCAGCCCGGTCGCCTCCGCCCGGAGCAGGGTCATCGGCCGGCCCCGCGCCAGATCGTCGCTGGCGGTCATTTCCGAGACGACCAGCCCGGCGCCCAGCGCCGCGACTTGCCGGCGGAACGGCACGTCCGTAATCCCTGACATCGGCGCCAGCAGCACCCGATTGGCGACTTCAACATCACCAATCTTGAGCGGCGGAGCCGCAGGCTGTGTCAGATCGGTCAAAACGGGGCGCCTCGCTGGCTAGGAACGTCGCGTTGCAAACACTTGAAAGCTCAATTAATGGGCAAGTCGACCTATTGCCTACATTTTATCCAAGAACCCGGCTTTTGCAAGTGCGCCGCACAATCAGGCAGCGACTTGCTGGGTCATAATGCGCCAGAGGGGCGAAAAGCTGCTGTTTTCGCCGGCCGACGTGCTATGGGGCTGTCGTCGCGCGCCGCGCGACCCAGTTCCCTTCAGACTTGCCGTAGCCCTACCGATCCATGCCGACACCGAATCGAACCGCCGTCATCATCGTAGCCGCCGGGCGCGGCCTCCGCGCCGGGCCGGGCGGGCCCAAGCAATACCGCACCCTCGGCGGGCGCAGCGTCATTTCGCGGGCGATGGCGGCCTTCTGCGGCCATCCGCAGGTCGCCGCCGTGCAGCCGGTGGTCAACCCCGATGACATCGCGATGTTCAACCAGGCGGTTGGAAATATCCGGGCGCTCGCACCTGTCAATGGCGGCGCAACGCGGCAGGCTTCGGTGCGCGCCGGGCTCGAAGCCTTGGTTGGGACCGCGCCCGACATCGTGCTGATCCACGACGCCGCGCGGCCGTTCGCCAACGACGCGCTGATCGCGCGGGCCATCGAAGCCGCGACGAAAACCGGCGCAGCCGTGCCGGTGATCCCGGTCACCGACACGATCAAGCAGGTCGATGCTAGAGGCCATGTCGATGCGACGCCGGAGCGCGCAAAACTGCGCATCGCGCAGACGCCGCAGGCATTCCGCTACGATGTTATTCTCGAAGCGCACCGCCGCGCCGCGCGCGAGGGCCGTGACGATTTCACCGACGATGCCGCGCTCGCCGAATGGGCGGGATTGACGGTTGCAACCTTTGAAGGCGATCCTGCCAACATGAAGCTGACGACTCCCGAAGATTTCGCCCGCGAGGAAGCACGGCTCGGCGCCGCGCTCGGCGACATCCGCACCGGCACCGGCTACGACGTCCACGCCTTCGGCGACGGCGATCACCTGATGCTGTGCGGCGTCCGCGTGCCACACAATCGCGGCTTTCTCGCGCATTCGGATGGCGACGTCGGCCTGCATGCGCTGGTCGATGCCATCCTCGGCGCGCTGGCGGATGGCGACATCGGTTCGCACTTCCCGCCGAGCGATCCGCAATGGAAGGGCGCGGCGTCGGACAAATTCCTCGTCTACGCCATGGAGCGCGTCAAGGCACGCGGCGGCCGCGTCGCGCATCTCGAAGTGACGATGATCTGCGAGCGGCCGAAGATCGGCCCACTACGCGACACCATGCGCGCGCGGATTGCTGAGATCACCGGGCTGCCGCTGTCGCGCGTCGCGGTGAAGGCGACCACCAGCGAACGGCTCGGTTTCACCGGCCGCGAGGAAGGCATCGCCGCCACCGCCTCCGCAACCATCCGCCTGCCGTGGAACGACGACGACGGCGAGACCGCCGACAAACGGAGCGCGTGACATGCGCGGCAGTGATGCACGTGCCCTCGCCCGCTCGCTGCTCGATCTCTGCCGTATGCGCAAACTGACCGTCGCCACCGCCGAGTCCTGCACCGGCGGACTGGTGGCGGGCGCGCTCACCGACATTCCCGGCTCGTCCGACGTGATCGACCGCGGTTTCGTCACCTATTCCAACGACGCCAAGCGCGCGATGCTCGGCGTGAAAGCCTCGACGCTCGACACCTTCGGCGCGGTGAGCAAGGAAACCGCGCAGGCGATGGCGATCGGCGCGCTGGAGCGTGCCGGCGTCGACCTCGCGGTATCGATCACCGGCATCGCCGGTCCCGGCGGCGCGACGCCGAACAAGCCGGTGGGACTGGTGCATTTCGCCGTCGCCGCGCGCGACGGCCGCATCCTGCATCGCGAATACCGCTTCGGCGCGCTCGGCCGCAGCGTGGTGCGCGAACGCTCGGTGATCGAGGCGCTGCGCATGCTGACCGAAATGGCGCGCGGGCCGAAAGCGCCGGCGCCGAAGAAGCGCGAGCCCGCGGTGCGCGCCGTGCCGCGCGTCGCCCGCGCCCCGCGCCGCGTCGCGGTGAAACGCCGCGTTACAAAGCGCAAGGGGAAGTAAGTAGCCCCGTCGTCATTGCGAGGAGCGCAAGCGACGAAGCAATCCAGTTCTTGCTTCGCGGCTTTCTGGATTGCTTCACGGAGCCTGTGCTCGGACAACGCGGAGCGTTGATCCGAGTGCTCGCAATGCCGGAGAGGTGCTACGGATGCCGCTCAATTCGTCGGATCGGCGAGCGCGCCGGTTGGACAGACTTTCATCACGAAAGCGGTCGTCCCCGCGCAGGCGGGGACCCATAACCCCTGGCGGTCATGATTGATGACTGCCCGAGAAAGGTTACGTGTTACGAACGCTGTCCGCATCATGGGCGACACGGAGTATGGGTCCCCGCTTGCGCGGGGACGACGCCGAGGATGTCGCAACGAAAGTGCCGCTCAGCTCGTCGAGCCGGCCAGCGCGCCGGGGCGGCCGTAGACTTTGTCGGCGCGGGCCTCAAAAGCGGCAGCGAATTTCTGGAACGCGGCGTCGAACATGCTGCCCATCAGCATCGCCAGCATCCGGCTCTTGAACTCGTAGGAGATGAAGAAGCCGACGTCGCAGGCGCCCTCGCCCTTCGCCTCGAAGGTCCAGCGGTTTTCCAGCGACCGGAACGGGCCTTGCAGATACTCGACAAGGATCTTCAGGTTGGGACGATCGAGCGTGACGCGGCTGGTGAAGCTCTCGCGCACCACCTTGAACGACACCGTCATGTCCGCGACCACGACTTCCTTGCCGTCGGGTTTTTGTGTGCGCTGGCGCACCTTGAGCGCGCTGCACAGCGGCACGAATTCTGGATAGCGTTCGACATCGGCGACGAGATCGAACATCTCGGAGGCGCTGTGGCGAACGCGGCGCTTGTTGGCGAACTGCGGCATCGTAAAACTCAGCCGAACTTGGCAGCGCGTGCGGCTTGCAGCTTGGCGAAGTCGTCGCCGGCGTGATGCGACGAGCGCGTCAACGGGCTCGCCGACACCATCAGGAAGCCCTTGGTATAGGCCACCTTCTCATAGCCCTTGAATTCGTCGGGCGTGACGTAACGCTTCACCGCGTGATGCTTGCGCGTCGGTTGCAGATACTGGCCGATGGTGAGGAAATCGACGTCGGCGGAGCGCAGGTCGTCCATCACCTGCAACACCTCGTGCCGCTCCTCGCCGAGCCCGACCATGATGCCGGACTTGGTGAACATGGTGGGATCGAGTTCCTTCACCCGCTGCAACAGCCGGATCGAATGGAAATAGCGCGCGCCCGGCCGCACCGAGAGATAGTGCGAGGGCACGGTTTCCAGATTGTGGTTGAAGACGTCCGGCTTGGCCGCGACCACCACTTCCAGCGCGCCGTCCTTGCGCAGAAAATCCGGCGTCAGGATTTCGATGGTCGTCGTCGGGCAGCGCGCGCGGATGGCGCGAATGGTTTTGGCGAAGTGCTCGGCGCCGCCGTCGGCAAGATCGTCGCGATCGACCGAGGTGACGACGACGTGGGCAAGGCCGAGCTTGGCGGTCGCCTCCGCGACATGCTCCGGCTCCGACGCATCGAGCGCGCCCGGCATCCCGGTCTTGACGTTGCAGAAGGCACAGGCGCGGGTGCAGGTGTCGCCCATGATCATGAAGGTGGCGTGCTTCTTGTCCCAGCATTCACCGATATTCGGACAGCCCGCTTCCTCGCAGACCGTCACCAAGCCGTTCTCGCGCACGATGTTGCGGGTGTCGGCATAACCGCGCGTGGTCGGCGCGCGCACCCGGATCCAGTCCGGTTTCGACGGTGACAGCGCATCCGGCCGGTGCGCCTTCTCCGGATGCCGGGGGCGAATCTGCGTGGTGGAGACGGTGTCGACAACAACAACCATGGTTTTTCCGTCGGTTTGTTCGGTCTGCCATAGGTAGTCCGCAGAGACAGTTGCCGCAACCCGCTCCATCGTTGCATCCCCGGCCGCATCGGCCTATGCCGGTGGAACAGCTCTCACGACCGCAACCCGCCCCGATGTCGCCCCGCCCCTCGGTTTCCAGCCGCAGCAAGCTCACCGTCCCCGCCGCCGCCATGCCAGCGAAGCTCGGGCCGCCGCTGCCGCAAAAGTTCTTCGCGCGCAGCGTGCACGAGGTGGCGCCGGACCTGATCGGCGCGACGATGCTGGTCAGCGGCGTCGGCGGCATCATCGTCGAAGTCGAGGCCTATCATCAGACCGAGCCGGCGGCGCATTCGTACCGGGGGCCGACGCCACGGACCTTGGTGATGTTCGGTCCACCCGGCTTCGCCTATGTCTACCGTTCCTACGGCATCCACTGGTGCATCAATTTCGTCTGCGAAAAGGAAGGCTCGGCCGCCGCGGTGTTGATCCGCGCGTTGCAGCCGACCCACGGCCTTGCCGCGATGCGCCGCCGCCGTGGCCTCGAGGAAGAGCGGATGCTGTGCTCGGGGCCGGGCAAGCTCGCCAGCGCGCTCGCCATCACCCAGGCGCAGAACGGTTTGGCGCTGACCGCGCCGCCGTTCGCCATCCATGCGCGAACCTTCACGCCGGAGATCGCCACCGGCGTCCGCATCGGCATCACCAAGGCGGCGGACTTGCCGTGGCGCTACGGGCTGAAGGGCTCGCGCTTCGTCAGCAAGCCGTTTTAGACGTTCGACAGAAACACCGTCGTCATGCCCGGACTTGATCCGGGCATCCATCTTTCAAGAAATGTATGGATTGCCGGGTCGAGCCCGGCAATGACGAACCGAGTTCTAACCATGCCGCTGCTTGAGGTCGGTCCATAGCGGACAGAACACCAGCGGCAAGATCGCGATCGCGATCGGCAGGAAGGCGAAGGCCGCCTGCCCGGTGATGTCCCAGAGCCGGCCGCCGACGATCGAGATCAGAACCGCGACGCCATAGCCCACCGTGAACATGCCGGCCGAGACGCGCGGCATGTCGTCGGGTGCGTACAGCAAGGCCGGCAGGCTGAGCAGCAAGGTCAGGCCCCAGGCGCAACTGAATCCGATCACCGCCGCACCAAGTGCGACGTTCCATACCGACGTCGAGAACACGATGATGGCGACGCCGACCAGACTGAAGATGCCGGCGGCGACCAATGGCCACTTCTTGCGCTCCAGCCGGCTCGCGGCGATCAGCAGGATGAACGACGCGGGCAACTGCCCGGCGTTGAGCGCCGACAGCGCCGGGCCGATGAAATCGGTCTGGCCATGTTGCAGCAGGAAGCCCGGAAGGAATGCGTTGGTGCAGAAGTAAGCCTGATTGTTCGCGCTCATCGCCAGCGCGATCTTCCACAGCACCGGATCGCGCCAATCCGGCATCCAGCGCCGATGCTGCGCCGACACTCGGCCCTCGCCGCGCGGCTGCACCAGGATGATCATCAGCGCGATCAGCGCCGGCCAGATCGACCAGAACACCAGGCTGCCGCGCCAGCTTCCCGCGAGCAACGTCAACAGCGCACCGACGAACACCACCGGAAGGATTTCGCCGACCAGAAGACCGTTGGTGTAGAGCGCGGTGGCGAAGCCGATCCGGTGCGGCACCCATTGCCGCACCAGCGGCGGCAGCGCCGGCTGCATCACCGCGACGCCCGCGCTCATGAGGATGGTGGCGCCGAACAGCACCAGCGTATCGAACGCCATTCCGCGCAGCGCCGAGCCGGTCGCGGTGACGACCAGTCCGACCACCAGCGCGTTGGTGGCGCCGACCCGCGCGATCAGCAGCGATCCGGGAATGGCGGCGAGTGCGAACAGCGCCGGCGGAATCGCGTTGAGAATGCCGACCTCGGTGCCGGTGAGCTTGAGGTCGACAATGATCAGCGCCAGGATCGGCGGAATGGCGAGAATGGTCAGCCGCGCGGCATTGCCCGCGAGCCAGAGCAACAGCAGCGGGATCGCCGATGAGACCCGCTGCGTGGTGTCCTGCGTCGTCACTCCGCGGCCTTCAGCCGATCGAGCGCCTCGGCGATCTTCGCTTTCCGAGCCATGGCATCCTCGCGCTTTTCGCGTTCTTCCTCGACCACCTCTTCCGGCGCGTTGGCGACGAATTTCTCGTTACCGAGCTTGGCGTCGACGCGCTTGATGTCGGCTTCGGCCTTGGCCATTTCCTTCGCCAGCCGCGCCTTCTCGGCCGCGAGATCGATCACGCCCTTGAGCGGCAAGGCGGCCACCTCGCCGCGCACCAGAAGCTGCATGGCGCCGTCGGGCGCGCGATCGACGAAGGTGATGTCCGCAAGCCGCGCCAGCCGCTTGATGACATCGCTCCAGCGTTCGGCCCGCGCTTTGGTCTCGCTCGAAGCATTGGCGAGCATCAGCGGCATCAACGTCGCCGGCGGAATGTTCATCTCGGCGCGCGCGGAGCGGATCGCCGTGATCAGATCAACCACCCAGCCGATCTCCGCTTCCGCTTCCGGATCGGAGAATGTTTCCATCTCGGTCGGCACCACCAGCGCGACGCCCGAGATATCACCCGGCACGCCCGAGGTCGGGATCACCACCGTGGTCTGCGGCCGTAGCGGCCATTCGGTGAGGACAAGGAGTTGCTTCCGCGCAGCCGTCACCGCCCACAATTCCTCGGTGATGAACGGCATGAACGGATGCAGCAGCTTGAGGATTTCGTCGCGCGCCCATGCCACCATGGCGCGCGTCTCGTCCTTCGCCGGGCCGTCGGCGCCCATCATCACGGGCTTGGCGAGTTCGAGATACCAGTCGCAGAACACGTTCCAGACGAAGCGATAGATCGCGCCGGCCGCGTCGTTGAAGCGATAGCTCTCGATCGCCTGTGTCGCTTCGCGCGCCGCGCTCATGGTCTCGTGCGCGATCCAGCGGTTGAGCGTCTCCTTCGCTCGCGTCGGATCGAAACCGTCCGGCAGCGCGCAGTGGTTCATCTCGGCGAAGCGGCAGGCATTCCACAGCTTGGTCGCGAAGTTGCGATAGCCCTCGACGCGGCTGGTGGCGAGCTTGATGTCGCGGCCCTGCGCCGCCATCGCCGCCAGCGTGAAGCGCAGCGCGTCGGCGCCGTACTGGTCGATGAGATTGAGCGGGTCGATGACGTTGCCTTTCGACTTCGACATCTTGGCGCCCTTCTCGTCGCGGACGAGGGCGTGGATGTAGACGGTCGGGAACGGCACGTCCTTCATGAAGTGCAGGCCCATCATCATCATCCGGGCGACCCAGAAGAAGATGATGTCGAAGCCGGTCACCAGCACGCTGGTCGGGTAATAACGCTCGACGTCCTTCGTTTCGTCCGGCCAGCCCAGCGTCGAGAACGGCCACAGCGCCGACGAGAACCAGGTGTCCAGCACGTCCTCGTCGCGGGTGATGAAGTTTTCGCGCAACGCAGGATCGAGGGCCATATCGTGGCCCTGCTCGGCGGTGATGACTTCCTGCTCGACGTAATAGCCGAGCGCGTTGCCGACGGCTTCTTCCTCGGTCTCGGCGACGAACACCTTGCCGTCCGGTCCGTACCACGCCGGAATCTGGTGGCCCCACCACAATTGCCGCGAGATGCACCACGGCTGGATGTTCTCCATCCACTCGAAGTAGGTCTTCTCCCAGTTCTTCGGCACGAACTCGGTGGCGCCGCCGCGCACGGCGGCGATCGCCGGTGCGGCCATCGTCTTGGCGTCGACGTACCACTGATCGGTGAGATAGGGCTCGATCACCACGCCGGAGCGGTCGCCGTGCGGCACCATGTGCACGTTGGGCTCGATCTTTTCGAGAATGCCGCTTTCCTCGAGCCAGGCGACGATCTGCTTGCGCGCGGCGAAACGGTCCATGCCGTGCAAGGTCGCGGCATGCGGCGAGGAATTCTCCGGCAGGCCGTGCCAATAGGCCTCGTTGTCGGCCAGCGCGATGCGGCCTTCGATATCGAGGACGTTGATCTGCGGCAGGTTATGGCGCTTGCCGACCTCGAAGTCATTGAAGTCGTGCGCCGGCGTGATCTTCACCGCGCCGGAGCCCTTCTCCGGATCGGAATACTCGTCAGCGACGATCGGAATGCGGCGGCCGACCAGTGGCAGGATGACATGCTTGCCGACGAGATGCCGGTAGCGCTCGTCGTCGGGATGCACCGCCACCGCGCTGTCGCCCAGCATCGTTTCCGGCCGCGTCGTCGCGACCACGACGAAGGTGGAAGAATCCTCGGGATTGAACGTCTTGCCTTCGAGCGGATAGCGCAGATGCCACAGGCTGCCCTTGACCTCGACCTGCTGCACTTCGAGATCGGAGATCGCGGTGAGCAGCTTCGGGTCCCAGTTGACCAGCCGCTTGTCCTTGTAGATCAGCCCGTCGCGATGCAGTTCGACGAACACTTTCGCGACGGCCCGCGACAGGCCTTCGTCCATCGTGAAGCGTTCGCGCGACCAGTCACACGACGCACCGAGCCGCTTCAACTGATTGACAATGACGCCGCCGCTCTCGGCCTTCCACTGCCAGACGCGCTCAAGAAACTTTTCGCGCCCCATGTCGCGGCGCGACGGCTCCTGCCGTTCCATCAACTGCCGCTCGACCACCATCTGCGTGGCGATGCCGGCATGATCGGTGCCGGGCTGCCACAGCACGTCGCGCCCGCGCATCCGCTCGAACCGGCACAACACGTCCTGCAAGGTGTTGTTGAGCGCGTGGCCCATGTGCAGCGAACCGGTGACGTTCGGCGGCGGAATGACGATGGTGAACGGCTCGGCGTCGCGGCGGTCGGCCCGTCCGGCCTTGAAGGCGCCCGCGTCGTCCCAAGCGCGTGCGATGCGGTTTTCGATGTCGGCCGGCTGATAGGTTTTCTCGATCATGGCAGTGCGGTGCGGATACCCGGTGTTTACGAATGACGCTTGAGGCGATGCGGCTCGACGCAAGCCGATCGATGGAAGCAAGTGGATGTCAGGCCGAAACGAAATCCGTGTCCCTCGCGCAAGCAACGACAACGGATGTCGCGGCTTCGAATGGCGGCTCTCGGTTCAATCCTGTCCGGTTATAGCGGTTCCGCGCGAAGTGGAAACCGGCTGGCGCGACAAAAACACGTCAGATCAAGAATGGTGAGCCGCCGCCCGTGCCCAAGTCAACCTCGGAAACGGCAAGGCTCGCCTGCCGCGATGCCGATACGGTGAGGAGAAAGAGGCCGCTAAGGCAGGTGTTATCGCCCGCGCGAGACGCGCTCGATCTCGGCCTTGACGATGCGCTCCACCAGCCCCGGCAGATTGTCGTCGAGCCAGGACTTCAGCATCGGCCGCAGCATTTCCCGCACCAGATCCTCGAGGGTCCGGGCATTGTTGCTGAGAACGGTGTTGGCGAGCGAATTGAACGCCGATTCGACGGCGGACACGGTCGATTGTGACAGCATCTCCGGCGCGAACGCATCCATGCCGCCCCGCCCCGCGCTGGATGGCCGCTCCGCCGGCGGATAGCGGCGCTCGCTCGCCATCGCAACCTCGTTGTAGTCGGGATCGTTGGCAGGCTCGATCTTGTCGAAGGTCGGCTCCGGCATGTCGGGCAACGCCATGTCGTCGGTCAGTTCGAGAACGTCGTCCTCGGGCGCGGCAGGTTTCGGCGCGGCGGCCGGCGCCGCCGGGGCGTCGAAATCGGCCAGCAGCGCGTCGATGTCGTCCTGATTGTTGGATGCGGCTTTCGCGGCGGGTTTTGGCGGTTCACTGGCCGATTGACTGGTCATGGCGGGCGATCCGGCTGCGCCCGCAACCGATGCGGGCTTCGCCGCGGCGGCAGCCGGCGCGGGCTTCGCGGCCGGCGACTGTTCCGCAGCAGGGGTCTTGGTTTCATCGTCGGCAATGATGCGCCGGATCGATGCCAGAATCTCCTCCATCGAGGGCTCTTGGACCTTCGCGGGCTGGGTCATCTCCGACTCCACATCATCACGGTCTTCGCTATGCGCCCCTCGCAGCGGCGTCGACACATGCACGCGCCGCGCCCGATCGGCTGTCCCCAACGCGTCGCACGAATCGCATTCCACGCGACGACTAAAGGTATGTCACCGCTGCAAACGATTGCAAGCAACGGTCCGCGAACCGGACCGTTCCATGTCATTCTTACAGGTAATTCTCACGGAAGAGGATCAGCGGCCGTCCGGCGTGCGAACCCCGCCCCAGCTATCACGCACCTGATGATAGTGGACGCTGGGATCGTAGATGGTGGTCCGCAGCTTGAGCACTTGCGGCGACAACCGGCCGACCGAACTCAGCACCGCGTAAGATGCCACGACGCGATCGTGCTGCGCCGTCACCAGCGCGACGCGCGCATTCACCAGATCCTGCTGCGCGTTGAGGACGTCGAGCGTGGTACGCTGACCGGCCTTGGCTTCTTCGCGAACGCCGTTCAACGCGATTTCCGATGCCTGCACCTGGGCCTGGGCCGAGGTGACCTGGGCCTTGGCGGCCTGCAATTGCCCCCAGCTCTGCACCACCGTCGCGCGGGTCTGATCGCGGACTTGCTCCAACGCCAGACGCTGCTGCGCCAGCGTCTCTTTCGACTGACGGATCAAGGCGTATTCCGCGCCGCCCTGATAGAGCGGCACCGAAACCTGGGCGATGGCGGATGCGACGAAACTCTTCGGCGTCGAAAGCTGTTGCTCGTAACCCTGCTGCGCGCCGACTTGCAGGCTGACCGTCGGGAACAGCGCGCCCTCGGCGACCTTGACCTGAAGGTGGCTGACATCGATGCCGAACATCGCCGCGGTGACGTTTGGATTCTCGATCAGACTGAGATTAACGGCGCTGGCCAACGTTCCCGGCAGATAGCGATCGACCGGCGATCCCGGCGCCAGCGCGGACGGCTCGCTGCCGATGATGCGGCGATAGTTCGACCGCGTGGTGGTCAGCGTCGCTTCGGCCGCGCGCTCCTGCGTTTTGCCGGCAGCTAGCCGCGCTTCCGATTGCGCAACGTCCGTTCGTGTCACCTCGCCGACATTGAAGCGATCGCGCGTCTGCTTCAGCGTCTGTTCCAGCACGCGAACGTTGCTGTGCTGAACTTCGACGATGGCCGAGTCACGCAGGTAGTCCATGTAGATGGTCGAGGCCGCGAGCAAAACACTTTGCTCCAGAACGCGAAGACCTTCGCGCGCCGCCGAAACCTGGCTTTCCGCCGCACGGGTGCGATTCGCGGTCTGCTGCCCGTTATAGAGCGTCTGCGTCGCGGTGATGCCGACCGCACGTGGAACCTGCGCGCCGTGACCACGCAGGGGGACTCCACCGGATGCTATCGTCGCATCGGTATACTGATAGCCGGCGCTGGCCGTGATAGCGACCTTCGGCCGATAACCGGACAGAGCCTGCGGAACGTTTTCGTCGGTGGCACGCACCTGAGCCCGCTGGGCGTTGAGCTGCGGATTGGTCTGGTAGGCACGCACCAGCGCCGCCTCGATGGTCTCGGCAAGAACGGGAGTCGTTCCGGCAAAGCCCAACAGCAGAGCCGCAACTGCCACTCCGGTTACTCTCTTAAACCCACCCATCCAGACATCCATTCTTCTTGGAAGGCCGATCCGGCATCTTGGAATCAGCCAATATTCGTCATTCCCCGCCGCTCCCTATCATAGATACCGCCGCAAAAGGACGGAACCCCTCGGGGGTTGCGTACAGCGGAAACTCTACAAGTGGGGCAAGAGAGCCACAGCTCCCAAGGGAGCCGACAAGACCGCCTACGAAGCGACCGACCATGGCCACCCCGGAAAGAAATGTCTGATTCCCGCGACTTAGAAAACGAATTCCGGGGTTCGCTGCATCCCCGGAAGCAGGCGCGCGGACGCGTCGAACAGGATCCGGCTGCCGAAATCGTCGTGCGAATGCGTCACCAAGGTGGCGCGCTGGACGTCTCCGGTGGCGAACACCCCCACCAGCCGCCCGCCCTCCTTCAACTGGCCGTAGAGGTGTTCCGGAACAACCTGGGTGGCGCCGTCCATGACGATCACGTCATATGGGGCATGGGCTGAATCGCCCTCCGCCGGCGCGGCAACCGAGACGGACGCATTGGCAATGCCCAGCTTGTCGAGCGATGCCCTGGCCCGTGCCGCCAGCGCTGCGTCGGGATCGGTGGCATAAACCTGCTGGGCCAGTTTGGCCGCCAAGGCCACCGTATAGCCCGAGGCACAGCCGACCACGAGCACGGTATCGGCCTGCCCGATTTCAGCCGCCTGCAACAGTCTTGCGGCAACGACCGGCTTGAGCAGGAAGCGGTTTTCACCGACATCGAGGTCGAGGTCGAGATAGGCCATCGCGACCTTGGCGTCGGGAACGAAGGATTCGCGCGGCACCGTCAGCATGGCCTCGGTGACGCGCAGGTCGGTCACATCGCTGGTGCGGATCTGGCAATCAACCATTCTCTGGCGGGCGGTCACGGAATCGGACGTCACGAGGTCGGACATAGACAATCCTCTTTAGGCGAGACTTTCCGGACACACCTTTTGAGGGTGCCCTTGAAGCTTATAGCGATTCGTCCGGGGAGCTGTGACGGCCGCCAAAGCAGGTCCTCAAAGCCCGACGAATGCGCGAACCGGAGCAGTAGGGCAGCGCGCGAACCGATGCAAGACCATCCGCGTGGACCGCTTGGGACAGCGTTTTTCAGCGCCGTGACAGACAAAATAAAGGGTGATCCGTTGAAATCTTGAAGATGCGAGAACTCGATCTATTTCTCTTTGCAAGCCGCGAAGGCTTTGTTATACGCTCCCCGCAACGCAAGCTTAGTTGCGGCTCTGTTCCCTGGTAGCTCAGTGGTAGAGCAACCGGCTGTTAACCGGTTGGTCGCTGGTTCGAATCCGGCCCGGGGAGCCATTTATCTCAAAATCTTGTCTTCCAAAGTCTTAGCGGCGGCAGTTCAACCACCTTGCGAGGTGCCGAACGAACGCCGGGGCTGCGCTGCCGCTCATCCGCTTGACCCAGGTTAGCGCCAGCCGCCATCCATCGGGCTATCCTTCGCGACAGCGCCGCCTCGATCGTGCCTTTGCGAAGGAGCTATCCATGGTCCTGATTCAGTGGAAGGACAGTTACAGCGTCGGCATTGCCGATATCGATTACGAGCATCGCGAGATGATCGATCTCATCAACGATCTTCACGAGCGCCTGACGAACGAGGCCGACGGCCTGGATGCGACCGCGTTCCTCGGCAAAATCTTTCAAGCCATCTCGTTGCATTTTGCACTGGAGGAACGCTTCATGCAGGAGCATGACTACGATCAGTTTCGCCAGCACAAGAACGCGCACGAGCAGCTGCTCGATGAAATCCGCGATATCATGGACGACTACGAGGCGGCTCCGGAGCACGCATCGGCCCAATTATCCCACCGACTCGATCTGTGGTTCACCGACCACTTCAAAACGCACGATGCCCGGCTTCATCACCGGCTCGGCAACCACGATCATCATTAGAAGCAGCACCGCGGCCGCCTAGCGAATCAGCCGCCTGCGCGCGCCATGCGATGCGGTGGCCGCCATGCGCAATCTTAACCAAATCGTTAAGATCGATGGTTAGTATCCGGTTAATGAGTAGGAGAACCCTGCCGCCTACGGTACTCTACAGTTGAATCAAACTGGACGTGCTGCTGTGGACACCACCGTCACCGCGAAATCGGCGAAACTTGGCGACGACTGCGTGCGGGACATCCCGCGCCTTTTGACCAAGGAAGAAATCCGCGACCTGTCGCGGATCGACAGCCGGAAATTCACCCTCGCCGTCATCCTGGAAATTCTGACCATCGCGGCGGCGATCGCGATCAGCGAGACCTGGTGGCATCCGGCGATCTACCTCGTGGCGGTGATCGTCATCGGCTCGCGGATCAACGGCCTCGGCGGCCTGATGCACGACGCCGCGCACTATCGCGGCTATAGCAACCGCACGATCAACGACATCGTCGGCGAGATCATCGCGCTGCCGACCACGGCCTCGATGGCCGGCTACCGCAACAGCCACTTCGCCCATCATCGCGAACTCAACAGCCAGCGCGATCCGGACTGGACCCGCAACATCGGGCTCGAGGAATTCGAATTTCCCAAGCCGCGGCCGGGCATGGTGAAATACATATTGCAATATCTCACCGGCCTGAAGATCTGGTCGGCGGTCACCGGCTTTCACAAGAACAAGGAGACCCGCGACATTCCCGCGATCGTCGCGCGGTCGCGGCTGGTGTTCTTCGTCGCGCTGCTGGCGGCTTCGATCTGGTTCGGCTTCTGGAAGCAGTTGCTGCTGTACTGGATCGTGCCGGTGATGACAGTATTCGTCGCGATCCGCTACATCCGCAATGTCGCCGAGCACTACGCGGTCGAGCACGAGAACGTGCTCAACGAAAGCCGCACCGTGCTGGCGCCATGGTGGGAGCTCTATCTGATCGCGCCGTGGGGCCTGAACTATCACCTCGAGCACCACCTGTTTCCCGGCGTGCCCTGCTTCCGCCTTGCCGAACTGCATCGCCTGTTGATGACGCGCGAGCCGTTCCCGCAGCTCGCGCATGTCACCCACGGCTATTTCGGCGGCCTGTTGCGCGATTGCGCGACCCTGCCCGATCCGCATCCGGCCGCGACCGCCAGCAAGGCGGTCCCGGCCGAATAGCCAAGTCGCTTAATTGACCACGTGGCTATCGCGATCGCTTAACGCAGCGAAATCGCCAGTCCGCTCAGGTCCGCATTGACCATCAGCCCGGTCTGGCGGCCGCTGAGTTGCAGCACCGCGCCCTTCTCGTTGGTCAGCACGATGGCCCGCGCACCGACGCCGACCGCGGCACCCGCGCCGCCCGCGCCATAGACGCCGGCGACATCCGACGGCCGCCGGATGTTGGTCACCCGGCCCGACAGATTGGTCTGCGAGGCGCCGAACACCAGGCCGGCATCGATACCGCCGATCGACAGCGGATATTGCCGGCCATGAAACGTCAGCGTGCCGCTGCCGCCCGAGGCGCCGATAAACCAGCCGCCCTTGAGCACGGAAATGCGAATGGTGCCGCTGTCGGCGTGCGCGACCCCCGCTCCCGCCATTGCCAGCAAACCAATCAAAGCCGTCTTAATCCCGAGCGCACGCATGGCCGCCTTCCTTCGCTGTGAATCTGTCGGGACAGCGTGGCAGAATCCGGCCGAAAGAAAAAGAGAGCTTGTAGCAGCCCCTCACGGCACGGTGGCGGAGACGATCCAGATGGCGCCGCCGAGCCAGACGCTATCGCCCTTGGCGAACGGCTTCAGGTCGTGCCGGACCGCCTCGACGGCTGCCGCCCTCGCGTCGGGCTCGGCCTCTTCCAGCGCGCGATTGGCGGGGCCGATGATCACCGCAGTCTCGATCGCCGATTCGAAGCCGCCACCCGCCGCGATATCCAGCGACAGGTCGTGCGGCGCGACGCGGATATCGGCAAAGCCCGCTTCGCGCAGGATGCGTTCGACTCGTTCGGATGAGGCGAAGGCGAACGGTCCCGGATCCTCCGGGCCGACCGGCGGCAATCGCGGGACATGCCGATAGACGGCCTGTAGCGGCACCATCAGCCACGGATTCTCCTTCGGCCCGCGCCAGCAGATGAAGGTCAAGCGCCCGCCGCGCCGCAGCCCCTTGCGCAGATTGGCGAAGGAGCGCGCCGGATCGGCGAAGAACATCACCCCGAAGCGCGACACCAGCAGGTCGGCCGCGCCTTCCGCGAACGGATAGGTGGTGGCGTCGGCCAGCGCGAACTCGACCGGCAGGTTTGCCGGCGCGACCTCGCGTGCCCGCGCCAGCATCTGTTCGGAGATGTCGACGCCCAGCACATGCCCCGATGGCCCGACGCGCTTGCCGAACGCCACCGAGGTATCGCCGCAGCCGCAGCCGACATCAATCACCTGCTCGCCCGGTTGCGGCCCGGCGTGTTCGATCAGGAGTTTGGTGACGGGAATGAAGATCGTGTCCTGCACCGTCTGCTGGCTGGCCCAACGCTCCCCGGCGCGGCCGTTCCAATAGGCCACCTGATCGGCGTTGGCGGCATCGCTTTGCAGTCGATCCATCTGTCTGTCCTCGTTTGAGCGGAGATCACGCCCGAAAATGCGGGTTCGCTACAATTTTAGCGGTTTCCGAAATCGGGAAACAAAACCTCTTTGCCATGGTGCCCTCAACAGCGAGGGTTGTCATGAGCGAAGTCGAATTCGAGGAATTGCTGGAGAGTGTCCGGTTGTCGATGAATGTCATCGCCCAGGATGACCTTGGGCAGGACGATTTGATGCAGGACGATTTCATGTGGGAGGAGGCTGAGCATCCCCACCGTTCGTCCACCGGCGTCATCCGGGCGCTGTTCCCGTGGCCGGCCAACGACAACGATATCGCCTGGCCGCTCATTCCCTTTCCGGATGGATGGTGCGCCTCCTGCTGAGCGCCAATCTCAAATCTTAGAAAATTTCAGCAATCAATTGAGATATATATCAAAAAAATAAACACGAACGCCTCTCCCAACACCGATGCGCAGGAACCGGACTAACACGGGTTCCCGCGCCCATTCGGGATAGAGACACGAGATCAGGAAAATCTCAGAAGTGGACCCTCACTACGTGCGGCCGACCTCGCGTGGATGGGTTCACGCCGCGAGCGGCAGCGCCTCGGCCTGCTGCTTGTCCTGAACGTCCTTCTGCTGCTTCGCTTCGACCGGGGTCGGATAAAAGTCCGTCGCCGGCGTCATCATCCCCCAGAACATCATGGTCGCCATACGGCTGTAGGTTTCGGCGGCGGTGGCGGCGATCCAGAACGGGGAAGTCATCAACATGGCAGTCTCCTTCTTTCCAGTTTGGAGCTTGCCGGGTCGGGCGCGCCCAAACGTTGTTGAATGTCAAATTATCAAACCAGTGCACGAGCACCGCGACGATCCGATGCCCGCCCAAAACGTATGGAAGCGGGAAAGCCGAAAACCGCGGCCTCTCCACCGCCATCAAATCTTAACGCTTCATTAAGTATCTTGATGCGAGACTCACCTTAAGCGAGCGAGGGCCGGATGTACGCCCAGCTCAAGTGGTCCGGAGCGAAAGCTTCGGGCCATTTTCTTTGAGAGCCTCTGCCCTCGATGTTTTTGAATAAACTACGGAATGAGGTGATGGAGGCCACGTCCGGAATTGAACCGGAGTAAACGGTTTTGCAGACCGCTGCGTAACCACTCCGCCACGTGGCCCCAACGGGCCGGATCAATACAGGCCATCAAGCGCTTATGCAACCCGGCCGCCATGCAGGATTGGCTCATTCTGAAATCGAAAACCGCATTCATTCTGAAATGAGGTCGTGGTTTTGGCCTCGGCTGCCCTGCCCGCAGTCTTCATTGTCCGATACGGCTTCGGCGCGAGTGGCAACCAAACCGCGTTCAGCGCGGCTTTTTCCGGCGGCGATAGTCCCGCTTCGGCTTCGGGCGGTCGGCGAGTTCCGGCATCGTCGCCTGCACCTCGCGATATTTCGCCAGCATCCGCTCGAAGCTCGCATTGAGCGCCGCCTCGATGTCGGGCCGGTTTTCCAGATGGCCGATCAGCATCCCCGCCGCCTCGATAGTGGACAGCCCGTCGCGGCGCGGTTCCCGGCGCAACTTGCCGTAGCGCGAGGGACGCGGCGGATTGAGGATGACGCGCTGGCATTTCAGCATCCAGGCATTGCGCCACCACAGCGCCTTGGCCTGGCTCCAGGTGCCGTCGAGCACGATGACGCCTTCGATATCCCGCAGGATGCCGCGCTGGTCATCGGCCATCTCGCCCTTGCGGTCGAGCGCCACGACCGTGCGGTCGGTGGCGAGATCGGCGGCCTTGGCGGAACCGAGATAGAGCACCGCCCAGCGCGACGGATCGACCTGCTGCCCGAGCAATTTGTTGAGGCTCGGCCAGGACAGGCCGACCTTCACCGCCGCATCCTCGAAATGCAGCGCCGCGAGCCGCGCGGTGCCGAGCGCCCTGTCCTGCTCCTGCGGATGTTGCAGGATCAACAGCGACAGCCGGTTCTCGAGCGGCGTGACGCTGTCGCAGATGCACAGCGGCTGCGGCTTGCGGCAGTGCTCGCATTCCGGAATGACGTCGGGAATTTTTTCGGCGGGGCTGTCGGACATGCGGCTCGCTATACGCTGCGCGGCTTGCGGCAGCAACTGATGTCGGCGCTACTCGGCGGGCGCAGCGGCCGGAACCGGCTCGCGCCTGCGGCGCAGGCGGTCCATCAGCAGGTAGATCACCGGCGTCGTGTACAGCGTCAGGATCTGCGACACGAACAGGCCGCCGATGATGGTGATGCCGAGCGGCCGCCGCAGTTCGGTGCCGGGTCCAGTGGCGAGCACCAGCGGGATGCCGGCGAACAGCGCCGCCATCGTTGTCATCAGGATCGGCCGGAAGCGCGCGATGCACGCCTCGAAAATCGCATCACGCGACGACAGCCCGCGATGGCGCTCCGCCTCCAGCGCGAAGTCCACCATCATGATGCCGTTCTTCTTGACGATGCCGATCAGCAGAATGATGCCGATGAAGGCGATGATGGTCAGCGGCGAATTGGTCAGTTGCAGCGCCAGCAGCGCACCCAGCCCGCCCGCCGGCAAGGTGGAGATGATGGTCAGCGGGTGGATCAGGCTCTCATAGAGCACGCCCAGCACGATATACATCGCGATCAGCGCCGCGAGGATCAACAGCGGTTGGCGGCTGGCGGACTTCTGGAAATCGCCGGCATTGCCCTCGAAGCCGGCTCGGATGCCTTCCGGCATGTGCATCTCGGCCACCGCGCGTTGGATGTTGGCGGTCCCGACCTCCAGCGGCACGCCGGGCAACAGGCCAAACGACACCGTGGTCGAGGGGAACGAGCCGGTATGCTGGACCGCCAGCGGCGCGATGCCGCGCGAAGCGCTCACCACCGCCGACAGCGGCACCTGCTTGCCGTTGGCGCCGGCGACGTAGATGTGGGTCAGGTCCGCCGGATCGGACTGATATTGCGGCACCGTTTCCATCACCACCTTGTACTGGTTGCGCTGGGTGTAGATGGTCGAGATCTGCCTCTGCGACAGCGCGTTGTTGAGCGCGTTGTCGATGTCCTGCACCTGCACGCCGAGGCTCGCCGCCGCCTTGCGGTCGATCGACAGGTTGAGTTGCAGTCCGCCGGGATCGCGGTCGGCGGAAACGTCGGTGATGCCATCGACCGTCTCCATGCGCTTGGCCACCAGCGGCGCCCAGGTCTGCAACAGATCGAGGTCGGGGCTTGTTAGCGTGTATTGGTAGTTTGAATCGCTTTGCCGGCCGCCGGTGCGGATATCCTGCGCGGGGAACATGAACAGCCGGATGCCGGGAAGCGCGGTCAGCTTCGGGCGCATCCGGTCGATGACGTTCTGCGTGGTGACGCCGGGCCGCTGTTCCGGCGGCTTGAGGCTGATGAACATGCGGCCGCGGTTCTGCCCGCCGAAGCCGCCGGTGCCGCCGAGGCTGGAGCCGAGCGCCGCCACCGCGTCGTCGGCCATCACGATGCTGGCGATCCGCTCCTGCAACTCGCGCATCGCCTGGAATGACACGTCGGCGGAGGCGCGGGTCGAGCCGATGATGAAGCCGCTGTCGTCACTCGGGAAATAGCCCTTCGGCGTCTTCACGTAGAGCGTCATCGTCAAGGCGATGGTGGCGAAGAACACGATCATCGTGAGGATCGGGAAACCCAGCACGATGCGCAGCGTCCGCTCGTAGAAGCGCACGATCCGCGCGAGCGACCGTTCCACGATGCGGTCGAACCAGGTTTCCCGATGCAGCGACGCCGGCTTGATGTAGTGCGCGCAGATCATCGGCGTGATGGTCAGCGACACCAGCGTCGAGACGGCAATGGCGAACGTCAGCGTCAGCGAGAATTCGCGCAACAGGCGGCCGACGATGCCTTCCATGAAGATCAGCGGCGTGAACGCCGCGACCAGCGACAGACTGATGGAGAGCACCGTGAAACCGATCTGTTTCGCGCCCTCCAGCGCCGCCTGATACGGCGGCAGGCCGCGTTCGAGATTGCGGTACATGTTCTCGATCATGACGATAGCGTCGTCGACCACGAAGCCGATCGAGATCGCCAGCGCCATCAGCGACAGGTTGTCGATGGAGAAGCCGGCGAGCCACATGCCGGCGCAGGTGCCGGCCAGCGCCAGCGGCACCGACACGCCGGCGGCGATGGTCGGCGTGATCCGCCGCAGGAATACGAACACCACCAGCATCACCAGCAGCGCGGTGGCGCCGAGCGTCCATTCCATGTCCTCGACGCTGGCGCGAATGGTGCCGGTGCGGTCGGTCAGGATCGAAATCTCGACACCCGCCGGAATCCATTGCTTGAGTTCGGGGATCAGCGCCTTGACCCGGTCCACCGTGTCGATGACGTTGGCGTCGCCCTGCTTGGTGATCAACAACAGCACCGCCGGCTGCTTGTTGAACCAGGCGATCGAGCGGCTGTTACGCGTGGCGTCCTTCACCTCGGCGACGTCCGAGAGTCGCAGGAAATTACCGCTGGCGCTCTTGATGACGATATCGCGATATTGCGCGGCGGTGCGCATCTGCGGATTGATCGACAGCGTCTCGCTCTGCCGTCCGCCGTTGAAGATGCCGACCGGGCCGAGCGGATTGGCCGCGACGATGGCGGCGCGCACGTCGTCGGTGGAAATCCCGGCATTCGACAACGCCACCGGATTGAGTGCGATCCGCACCGCCGGCTGATCGGCGCCGCTGACGTTGACCTCGCCGACGCCGGGCACCTGCGAAATGCGTTGCGCGATCACGGTATCGGCAACGTCGTAGATGGCGCTCGACGAAATCGTCTTCGACGTCAGCGCCAGGATGAACACCGGCGCGGCCGCCGAATTGGCCTTGCGGAAGGTCGGCAGCGCCGGCAGGTCGGTCGGCAGGTCGGCGATCGAGGCATTGATCGCCGCCTGCACGTCGCGCGCGGCGCGGTCGATGTCGCGGCCGATGGCGAACTGCAACTGGATGCTGGTGGAGCCGAGCGAACTCGACGAGGTGATCTGGTCGATGCCAGCAATTTCGCCGAGCCGCCGCTCCAGCGGCGCGGCCACCGTCGCCGCCATCACCGACGGATCGGCGCCGGGACGCGTCGCCGACACCCGGATCATCGGGAAGTCGACGTTGGGGACCGATGCGACCGGCAGAAACCGATAGGCCACCGCGCCCAGCAGGAACAGGCCGATCGCCAGCAACGTGGTGCCGACCGGCCGCCTGATGAAGGGCTCGGACAGCGAAGCCATGTTACTGCATCCCCTCGGTCGCGCCGGCGATCGGTGGATGCTCGGGCTCGACCGGCGGCACCGCCTTCTCGATCCGCCGGTTGAGGCGGTCGAGCGCGAGATAGATCACCGGCGTGGTGTAAAGCGTCAGCAACTGGCTCAGCAGCAGACCGCCGATGATGGAGACGCCGAGCGGGAAGCGCAACTCCGCGCCGGTGCCGCTTTCCAGCGCCAGCGGCAGCGCGCCGAACAGCGCCGCCAGCGTCGTCATCATGATCGGACGGAAACGCAGCAGGCACGCCTGCACGATGGCGTCATAGGACGTCATGCCCTGATGGCGTTCGGCTTCCAGCGCGAAGTCGATCATCATGATCGCGTTCTTCTTGACGATGCCCATCAGCAGGATGATGCCGATCAACCCGATCACGGACAGATCCTGGCCGCACAGCATCAGCGCGAGAATCGCGCCGACACCGGCGGACGGCAACGTCGAGAGAATGGTGATCGGGTGGATGTAGCTCTCGTAGAGTACGCCCAGCACGATGTAGATGGTGATGATCGCGGCGAGGATCAGCCATGGTTGCCCGGCGAGCGAGCGCGAGAACTCGGCGGCATCGCCGGAGAACAGCCCGACGATGCTGCTCGGCATTCCGATCTGTTTCTCGATGGTTTTCACCGCGCTCACCGCGTCGCCCAGCGACTCGCCCGGCGCGAGGTTGAAGCTGAGCGTCACCGCGGGGAATTGCGCATGGTGCGAGATCACCAGCGGCGCGGTGGTGCGCTTCAAGGTGGCGACGGCCGACAGCGGCACCTGCGCGCCGGCGGCGCCCGGCACGTACAGCTTCGACAGCACCGTCGGATCGCGCTGATCTTCCGGCAGCGCCTCCAGCACCACGCGATACTGGTTCGCCTGCCCGTAGATAGTGGAAATCTGCCGCTGCGCGAAGGCGTCGTTCAGCGTATCGGTCACCGCCTGCAACGACACGCCGAGTTGCCCGGCGCGGGTGCGGTCGATGTCGAGCGCCGCGCGCAAGCCGCCTTCCTGCGCTTCCGACGAGACGTCACGGAACAGCGGATTGCGGCGCAGTTCCTGCACCAGCTTGTTCGCCCACTCCGTGACTTCGCCGGCGTCGGTCGCGGTCAGCGTGTACTGATACTGCGAACGGCTGGCCTGCGTGCTGATCTGGATATCCTGCACCGGCTGGAAATACACCGTCATGCCGGGAATGGCGGCGACGCGGCCCTTCAGCCGCTCGACCACTTCCTCGACCCCCGCCTTGCGCTCGTTGCGCGGTTTCAGCGACAGCACCAGCCGGCCGACATTGGTGGTCGGATTGACCGTGCCCGCGCCGATCACCGAGACCACGCCGGTGACGTCGGGATCGGCCTTGATAGCGTTGGCAATTTCGGTTTGCCGGTTCTGCATCTCGACAAACGACACGTCGGGACCGGCCTGCGTCACCGCCGTGATCGAGGACGTATCCTGCAACGGCAGGAATCCCTTCGGCGCAACGACGTAGAGCGCCAAGGTCGCGACGATGGTGGCGAAGGTCACGACCAGCGTGGCGCGCTGATGCCGCAGCACCCACAGCAAGGTGCGGCGATACGCCTCCACCATCTTGTCGATGCCGCTGCTGATCCACGCCATTCCGGGCACCGGGCGCTCCTCACCCGCGTGCTTGAGCAGCCGCGAACACATCATCGGCGTCAGCGTCAGCGACACCACCGCCGACGTGATGACGGCAATGGTCAAGGTCAGCGCGAACTCCCGGAACATGCGGCCGACCAGCCCGGACATGAACAAGAGCGGGATGAACACCGCGATCAGTGACACCGTCAGCGAAATCACGGTGAAGCCGATCTCGCGCGCGCCGCCGAGCGCCGCCTCCATCGCGCTCTCGCCGTTCTCCATGTGGCGGACGATGTTCTCGATCATGACGATGGCGTCGTCGACCACGAAGCCGGTGCCAATGGTCAACGCCATCAGCGACAGGTTGTCGAGGCTGAAGCCGCCGAAATACATGATGCCGAACGAGGTGATCAGCGACAGCGGCAGCGCCACGCCGGCGATGATGGTCGCCCGCATCGAGCGCAGGAACAATAGCACCACCAGCGTCACCAGAATGACGCTGAGGATCAGCGTGAACTGCACGTCGTGCACCGAGGCACGAATGGTGACGGTGCGGTCGCTGACGATGGTGAGCTTGACGCCGGCCGGGATCGCCTGTTGCAGTTTGGGGATCTGCGCCTGGATCTGGTTGACGACATCGATGACATTGGCGCCCGGCTGGCGCTGGATGTCGATGATGACGGCGGGCGTGCCTTGATACCAGCCGGCGGTGCGGTCGTTCTCCAGTCCGTCGACGATGCGGGCAACGTCGCCGATGGTGACCGGCGATCCGTTGCGATAGGCGATGATGATCGGCCTGTAAGCGTCGGCGGCGGTGATCTGATCGTTGGCGGCGATGGTGTAGGCCTGCTGCGCGCCGTCGAGCGATCCTTTGGGCCCCGACACGTTGGCGTTGGCGATGGCGGCGCGCAGGTCCTCCATGGCGATGCCGTAAGAGGCCAGCCGCGACAGGTCCGCCTGCACCCGCACCGCCGGTTTCAATCCGCCGAGCACGGAGACGCGGCCGACGCCGGTGAGCTGGCTCAAGCGTTGGGTCAACAGCGTATCGGCGAGGTCGCTCATCGCGCGCAGCGAGATCGTCGGCGAGGTCAGCGCCAGCGTCATCACCGGCGCGTCGGCCGGGTTCACCTTGGCGTAGGTCGGCGGATACGGCAGGTTCTTCGGCAATACGCCGGCAGCGGCGTTGATCGCCGCCTGCACGTCCTGCGTCGCGCCGTCGATGTCGCGGTTGAGGTCAAACTGCAGCGAGATCTGGCTGACGCCGAAGGAGCTGTCCGAGGTCATCGCCGTCAGCGACGGGATCTGTCCCAATTGCCGCTCCAGCGGCGCGGTGAGCAGCGACGCCACCACCTCGGGACTCGCCCCCGGCAGCCGCGTCGTCACCTGCACCGTCGGGAAATCGACCTGCGGCAGCGCCGACACCGGCATCGCCCAATAGCCCAGCGCACCGCCGATCATCAGCGCGATGCCGAGCAACGAGGTCGCGATGGGGCGACGAATGAATGGTTCGGAAACGCTCATCGCTGCGCACTCAATGCTGCACGTCCAAATATCAAGGCGGCCGGTGCAACCCTACTGCTGCGCCTTGCCGTCGTTTTTGCCGCCATTCGCGGGCTGGGCCTTTCCGGCCCCGTCGTTCTGCCCCTTCGCGCGATCGCCGGAGCGGCCCTGCTTCTCGCCGGCACGCTCGCCCTGCCCGCGCTGGCCCTTTTCGCCGCGACGCTCGCGCTTGCGCGGCGCGAGATCGGGCGTGATGGTCTGATCGCCGCTGCCGACGCTGACCTTGGCCCCGTCGGCCAGATTGGCGAAGCCGGTAGTCACGACGCGGTCGGATGCCTCGAGGCCCTTGGCGATCACCGCATCCTTCTCGTCCTGTTGCGTCACCGTGATCGGCCGCGCGTGAACGATATCGCCCTCGCCGATCACGTAGCTGAAGGTGCCGGCCGGGCCGCGCTGCACCGCCGATGTCGGAATGACCAGCGCCTGGTTCAGCGTTTCGACCTTGAGCCGGACGCTGACGAATTGTCCCGGCCAGAGCTGGTAGTTCGGATTGGGAAACTCCGCTTTCAGCTTCACCGTGCCCGTGGTCTGATCCACCTGATTGTCGAGACCCTTCAGGGTGCCGGTATCGACAACGGTTTTGCCGTCGTTGCCGAAGACCTGAACGACAAGCGGGCCCTTGGCGAAGGCGGCGTTGACACGGACGATCTGCTGCTGCGGCAGGCTGAACTGCACCGCGATCGGCTGCAACTGGGTGATGACCACAAGGCCGGTGGTATCGGACGCGTGAATGATGTTGCCCTGATCGATCTGGCGCAGGCCGGCGCGCCCGGAGAGCGGTGCGATGATCTTGGTGTAGCCGAGCGTGGTCTGGGCGTTGTCGATGGCCGCCTGATCGGAGCGCACCAGCGCTTCGAGTTGCGCGACCGTCGCCTTCTGGGTGTCGGCCTGCTGCTTGGAGCCGGCGTTGGACGCCGCCAACTGCTGATAGCGCGCCAGATCGATGCGTGCGTTGGCGAGTTGCGCCTCGTCCTGCGCCTTCTTGGCGACCGCCTGATCATATTGCGCCTGATAGATCGCCGGATCGATCTCGGCCAGCACGTCGCCCTTCTTGACGTCCTGCCCTTCGGTGAAGTTGACGCTGAGCAGCTTGCCGTCGACCTGCGCGCGCACCGTCACGGTGTTGAGCGCCCGCACGGTGCCGACGCCGTCGAGATAGACCGGGACGTCCTCGATGCGCGGCGTTGCCGCCAGCACCGGCACGACCGCGCTCACCGGCATCTGGAAGCGGCCGGTACGGACCGGCTGCTTGGTCTGGAACGCACTCCAGCCGACATATCCCAACCCGCCGAGGATCAGCAGCGTCACCAGTAGTGGAACGACGCGCCGCCGCTTGCGGGCCGGCGGCGTTGTCGACGCATTGATAGCGCCTCCCGTTTTTTCGTCGGGTTTAAAGAGCATTGGTCGTCCCTGCTGCTGTCGGTCCCCAGCCGCCGCCGAGCGCCTGGTAGAGGCTGACGATGGCCAGCAAGCGCGCCAACTGGGCCTGCGACAGCGCATCCTCAGCCTGAAATAACGTCAATTGCGTGTTGAGCACGGTGACGATGTCCGCCGTCCCGGCCCGAAGTTGCTGCTCGGCGAGTTGAAACGCCCGGCGCGATGCGGTCACGACCTCGCGCTGCAAGCGCAGCTTCTCGCTGGTCTGCTTGACCGCGACCAGCGCGTTGTCGACGTCGGCAAATGCCGACACCACGGTCTTGCGGTAAGTTTGCAGCAGTTCGTCCTGCTGCGCCTTGGTCAGATCGAAATTGCCGCGAATGCGTCCGCCGTCGAAGATCGGCTGGGTCAGTCCGGCGGCAAGGCTGAAGAAGGCGGCATGCGGCGAGAACAGCGACACCAGCGCGGCGCTCTGATAGCCGCCCTGCCCGGTCAACTGGATGCTGGGGAAGAACTGTGCGCGGGCGCTGCCGACATTGGCGGTCGCCGCCGCGAGATTGGCTTCCTGACGGCGAATGTCGGGACGCTGGATCAGCAATTCCGACGGCAGGCCCGGCGTCACGCGCGGCGCGGCGATGCTGTTGAGCGATCCGCCGGCCACCTTGATCATTTCCGGCGGACGTCCCACCAGCGTCGCCAGCGCGTGAGCGTTCTGCGCAAGCGTTTGTCGCAGCGGCGGCACCGCGGCGCGCTGATTGGCGAGCACGCTTTGCTGCTGGGCCACATCGAGATCGGTCCCGGTGCCCGCGCTCAGCCGCTGCTTGATGGCCTCGAGAATGCGCTCGGCGCTGGCGATGTTGCGGTTCGCGGTGCGCAGGCGGTCCTGCGCCGCCAGCACCTGGAAATAGGCATTGGCGACGGCGGCCATCGTTGTCAGCGCCACGACGTCGCGGTCGAAGCGGCTGGCGGTGGCGGTCTCACTCGCCGCCAGCGCGGCGTCACGGTTCTTGCCCCAGAAGTCGATCTCATAGCTCGCCGAAAGCGACGACGAGTAGTTGGTGGTCTCATGGCCGCTATTGGTAAGGCCGCTCGAACTCGAGCCCGAGGATTTCGCGCGGGTGGCCTGATCGCCGGCATTCAATGTCGGCAACAGCGCCGCACCGGTGATCCGCGCCTGCGCGTCGGCCTGGACGATGCGCGCCACCGCCGCCGCGATATCGAGATTGACGGTCTGCGCCTCTTCCATCAGCGAGGTCAACTCGCGCGATTTGAAGCCGCGCCACCAGTCGATCTGCGGCGTGGCGGCGGTTGCGCTGGCCCGGCCGGCCTCCTTGTAGGCGGCCGGCACCTGCAATGCCGGATCGGGGATATCGGTCGTGAGAATGCAGCCCGACAGGCCGAGCGCGACGGACACGGCTACCCAGGCCCGCACAGCGGCGCGCGTGACGTGCGGCTGGACGGATCTGCTCACATCGCGCCCCGGCATCCCTGTCGATCCGACAGGCGCGGTTGGCCGATACGCACCCAACGGTGCCCGGCGGCGATCGGCGGTAGCACGCTCAAGTGACGAATCCCTGTTGCCCAGACTCGGCTATTTTAGCGGCCCGCGCCGACAGCGGACAGGCCCGCGCGCCCTTTCCAACGCCATATTGCTTCGAATTAATCCAGGGATGTCGAAGCCGCCACAGTGCGAACAAGGCCCGATAACATTGACGAAGTCGGAATCCGCGCCGGTTTGGCGCCACCGTCGCCGGCCAAGGTTTCATGTTGATGAAGCCTTGTTCATCCAGATTTTCCGGTTCCGGGCGATTGAATCGTCGAGGCGCGGCTCATCCTGTGACGGGAATAACGATCTTTCCCATTCGAGCGCTTCCGAAGAAGATTCGTCTCGCATTGCAGGAAAATGCGGAAGATGCGCCGCGCCTGCTTTGCTTGTGCGACCCTGCCCCCTTGGACTAACGTTGGAACAATCATCCGCAACCGCTGCAAGAACCGAAATTCCATGAAAATCAAAAATGACGTGGTCGATGCCATCGGCCATACGCCGCTCATCAGGCTCAATCACGCATCGGAGGCGACCGGCTGCACCATTCTCGGCAAGGCCGAGTTCATGAATCCCGGTCAGTCGGTGAAGGACCGCGCCGCGCTGTTCATCATCCGCGACGCCGTCAAGCGCGGCCAGTTGCGGCCCGGCGGCACCGTGGTGGAAGGCACCGCCGGCAACACCGGCATCGGGCTCGCGCTCGTCGCGAATGCGCTGGGCTTCCGCACCGTGATCGTGATCCCGCAGACCCAGAGCCAGGAAAAGAAGGACATGCTGCGGCTGTGCGGCGCGCAGTTGATCGAGGTTCCGGCAGTGCCCTACGCCAATCCCAACAACTACGTGAAGCTGTCGGGCCGGCTCGCCCGGCAACTCGCGGCCACCGAGCCGAACGGCGCGATCTGGGCCAACCAGTTCGATAACGTCGCCAACCGGCAGGCCCATGTGGAGACCACCGCGCCGGAAATCTGGGAGCAGACGGCGGGCAAGGTCGACGGCTTCGTCGCCTCGGTCGGCTCCGGCGGCACGCTCGCCGGCGTCTCGATGGGTCTGAAGAAATTCAATCCGAAGATTCAGATCTACCTCGCCGACCCGATGGGTTCGGCGCTGTACAACTACTACACCAAGGGCGAGTTGAAGGCGGAAGGCTCGTCGATCACCGAAGGCATCGGCCAGGGTCGCGTTACCGCCAATCTCGAAGGCGCGACCATCGACGGCGCGTTCCAGGTCACCGATGAGGAAGCCGTGCCGATCATCTTCGATCTGCTCGAGCACGAGGGCCTGTGCCTCGGCGGCTCCACCGGCATCAACGTCGCCGGCGCGATACGGCTGGCGAAGAAACTGGGTCCCGGCCACACCATCGTGACCATCTTGTGCGACTACGGCACGCGCTATCAGTCGAAGCTGTTCAACCCGGACTTCATGCGCTCGAAGAACCTGCCGGTGCCGGAATGGCTGGAAACCAAACCCAACATCGCGGTGCCGTTCGAGCAGGTGTGAATGTGCCCTTTTGACGTGTCATGGCCGGGCATGACCGTTCGAAGCACGGCGTCGCTTCGCTCGCCTGTGTCCCGGCCATCCACGTCTTTGAACCCGAAGCGCTTTCAAGACGTGGATGCCCGGCATAAAGCCGGGCATGACGGATCGGACTGAATGCGTCGTGGCGCTAACGTAAAATCTGGCTGAGAAACAGCTTCGTCCGCGCGTGCTGCGGGTTGGCGAAGAAGTTCGCCGGCGTGTTGGCCTCGATGATCTGGCCGGCATCCATGAACACGACGCGGTCGGCGACCTCGCGGGCAAAACCCATTTCGTGGGTCACCACCAGCATGGTCATGCCTTCTTTCGCCAGATCGACCATGGTGTCGAGCACTTCCTTGACCATTTCCGGATCGAGCGCCGAGGTCGGCTCGTCGAACAGCATCACCTTGGGGTTCATGGTCAGCGCGCGCGCGATGGCGACGCGCTGCTGCTGGCCGCCGGAGAGTTGCCCCGGATAGTTCTTCGCCTTGTCGGGAATGCGGACGCGTTCGAGATACTTCATCGCAGTCGCTTCCGCTTCCTTTTGCGGAATGTGGCGCACCCAGATCGGCGCCAGCGTGCAGTTCTCCAGCACGGTGAGGTGCGGAAACAGGTTGAAGTTCTGGAACACCATGCCGACCTCGCGCCGCACCTCATGGACGCGGCGCAGGTTGGGGCCGAGCTCGATACCGTCGACGACGATCTTGCCTTCCTGAAATTCTTCCAGCGCGTTGATGCAGCGGATCAAGGTCGACTTGCCCGAGCCCGACGGGCCGCAGATGACGATCCGTTCGCCGCGCCCGACATCGAGATCGATATCGCGCAGCACGTGAAAATCGCCGTACCACTTGTTGAGGCCCGCGACGGTGACGATGGAGTTGCCTGCCATGGAAACCTCTCTATAGCGTTTTCCAGCGAAGTCGAATCCGGTTCGCATGAAGAAAACGCGTCAAAACAAGACTCTAGTGCCGACGATGCGCGTTGAGGCGGCGCTCGACGAACAGCGAATAGCGCGACATCGCGAAACAGCCGACGAAGTAGATCAGGCCGGTGAAGGCAAAGCCGGTGAACAATGTGGTCGGACTTGCCCAGGCCGGATCGGCAAACGCCGCGCGCAGGATGCCGAGCAGATCGAACAGCGCCACGATCGACACCAGCGACGTATCCTTGAACAGCGCGATGAAACTGTTGACCAGCCCCGGAATGACGTGGCGCAGCGCCTGCGGCAGCACGATCAGCCGCGTCGTCTTCCAGTACGACAGGCCGAGCGCGTGTGCCGCCTCCTCCTGCCCGCGCGGAATAGCCTGCAAGCCGCCGCGGATCACTTCGGCATTGTACGCGCCGGCGAACAACGCGATGCCGATCAGCACGCGCACCAGTCCATCGACGGTGAAGTTGCCGGGCAGGAACAGCGGCAGCATGTAGGTGGCGAAGAACAGCACCGTGATCAGCGGCACGCCGCGCCAGAATTCGATGAAGCCGACCGAGAACAGCCGGATCAGCGGAATCGTCGAGCGGCGGCCGAGCGCCAGCGCGATGCCGACCGGCATCGATGCCACGATGCCGGTGACCGACACCACCAGCGTCACCAGCAAGCCGCCCCATAGCCGCGTGTCGACCACCGGCAGGCCGCCACGGTCGAGCCCCATGGCAAGGATGACGAGGCCGATGCCCGCAAACATCACGAGACTGATCGCCAGAACACGCCAGCCGTTGCGGACCCCACCGCCCAGCAGGAACAGCACGACGGAGACGATAACGGCGGTGGCCGCGAAATCCGCCCATAGCGGCTGGCCGGATGCGACGATTTCATCCCGCAGCCAGAACAGCGGGAAACACAGATACAGCAACCCCGTGCTGAACCAGACGATGCCGTCGCCGATCAGTTTCAGCAGCGGTCCGAACCACGATTGCAACGACACGCCGAACTCGGCAAGCCGCGCCCCGGCGTCGCCGACGCCGACGATGAACGTCGAAACGAAATGCGTCACCCATTCGACGGCAAAGCCCTGGAGGCCGCCGCCATACAGGAGAAAGAACGCCACGAACGGAAACGCGAGAAAGAACAACGCGGCATTGAACGCCTTGGCCGGCAACTTCGGAATCAGCAGCGGCAGCAGCAACAGCGCCGCCAGCAGGAATGTCAGATTCACCCGCCAGCGTTCCGGCTCGGGATAGAAGCCGTAGATGAATTGCGTGAACTTGGCCTGCACGAAGGGCCAGCAGGCACCGAGCGAATGGTCCGCGTTCTGCGCGAGGCAGGCGTTGCGGTCGCTTCCGCTCCACACCGCGTCGATCAACAGGAAACGCACCGTCGGCACGATCAAAACGACCAGCAATGCAATGCCGAGCACGGTGAGCACCGCATTACCCGGCGTGTTGAACAGCCGCGTGCGAAGGAAGCCAATGAGGCCGGTGGTGCGCACTGGCGCTTGGCGCTCCGGCGCCAGTTCACTTCGCACGAAGGACATCGCCTGCTCGCTCATCGGCTCAGGCTCCGATTGACCCGGCGGCCGTAGAGGCCCATCGCCACGCTGGTCAAAATCGAGATCAGCAGATAGACGCCCATGGTGATGGCGATGATCTCGATCGCCTGCCCGGTCTGGCTCAGCGTCGTTCCAGCGAACACCGAGAACAGGTCGGGATAACCGATGGCGACCGCCAGCGACGAGTTCTTGGTGAGATTGAGATACTGGTTGGTCAGCGGCGGCAGGATGACGCGCATCGCCTGCGGCACCACGATCAGCCGCAACGTCGCGCCGTGCGACAGTCCGAGCGATTCCCCCGCCTCCATCTGACCGTGCGGCACCGACTGAATGCCGGCGCGAACGTTCTCGGCGATGAAGGCCGCGGTGTAGGTCGAGAGCGCCAGTGCCAACGCCACGAATTCCGGCACCACGCGCAGCCCGCCGGCGAAGTTGAAGCCTTTCAATTGCGGCACTTCGATCGAGAACGGCGTGCCGAAGGCCAGCACCACGAACAATGGCAGCCCGATCAAAAGCGCCAGCACATAGGGCCAGATCGTCATCAACTGGCCCTCGCGGAACAGCTTGCGCCGCGCATAGGCACGCAACGCCAACGCCGCCACCACCGCGACGACAATGGCGACAAGAAATGCCGTGAGGCTGTCATGCGGGATCGGCCGCGGAATCACCAGACCACGATTGCTGATGAAAATCTCGCCGAACAACGAGATGCTCTGACGCGGCCCCGGCAATGCGCCCAGCACCGCGAGATACCAGAACAGGATCTGGAACAGCAGCGGCAGGTTGCGGATCAGTTCGACGTATCCGCCGCTGATGCGGGCCACCAGCCAATTCCGTGACAGCCGGCCGACGCCGACGGCGAAACCGATCAAGGTCGCGAACACGATGCCCACCGCCGCCACCACCAGCGTATTGACGAGACCGACCAAAAACACCCGCGCGTAAGTGTCGGACTCGCTGTAGGGGATCAGACTCTGGCTGACGCCGAAGCCGGCGGTCTGCGACAGAAAACCAAATCCGGAAGCGACCCGCTGGTTTTGCAGGTTTGCTTTCGCGTTGGCGAAGATTTCGTACCCGAGCCAGACGATCAGCGCAGCGAAAACGATTTGCAGGACCAGGCCGGTCCAGCCAGCCCGGCCGCACAGAATGCGACGCAGCTTGATTCCGAACTGGAGCGGCGCTTTGCGGGCTTCCGAGGCCATCGAATGCGACGCGCGCGCTTAGCGGATCGGCGGCGCGTACTGAATGCCGCCCTTGTTCCAGAGCTGGTTGAGGCCGCGCGAGATGCCGAGGTTCGAGCCCGCGCCGACGTTGCGGTCGAACGACTCGCCATAATTGCCGACCGCCTTGACGATACGGACCACCCAATCCTTGGTCAGGCCGAGTTGCTCACCGAGATTGCCCTCGGTGCCGAGCATCCGTTTCAGATCCGGCTTGGACGATTTGGCCATTTCGTCGACGTTCTTCTGGGTGACGCCGAGTTCTTCGGCATTGATCATCGCGAACAGCGTCCACTTGACGATGTCGAACCACTGGTCGTCGCCATGGCGCACCAGCGGCCCGAGCGGCTCCTTCGAGATAACTTCCGGCAGCACGGCATGATCGCCCGGCGCCGACAGCTTCAGGCGAATGGAATAGAGCTGCGAAATATCGGAGGTGAAGACATCGCAACGGCCGCTCTCATACGCCTTGACGGTTTCGTCGGCGGTGCCGAAGGCAATCAACTCGTACTTCATGTGATTGCCGTTGAAGTAGTCGCTGACGTTCTGTTCGTTGGTGGTGCCGGTCTGCACGCAGATCGAAGCGCCGTTCAGTTCCAGCGCCGAGTTGACCTTGAGCGACTTGCGGATCAGGAAGCCCTGTCCGTCGTAGTAGGTCACGCCGGTGAAATTGACGCCGAGCGAGGTATCGCGCGACAGCGTCCATGTGGTGTTGCGCGACAGCACGTCGATCTCGCCGGATTGCAGCGCGGTGAAGCGATCCTTCGCCGACAGCGGCACGAATTTCACCTTGGCCGGATCGTTCAGCACCGCGGCCGCGATTGCCCGGCAGACGTCGACATCGAGCCCGGTCCAGTTGCCCTTGTCGTCGGGGGTGGAGAATCCCGGCAGACCCTGGCTGACGCCGCACGACAACGAGCCGCGCTCCTTCACCGTCTTGAGCGTCTGCGCGACGGCCGTCTGCACGCCGAGCGCCAGGGCGATAACAACACCGGCGACAACATAGACATGTTTCATGGCAGCCCCTTTCATGGAACACCGCGGACGCCGGCACCGCAGACACCAGCATTTGGGTTCGCGCAAGATCAAACCGACAAGATCGGGCCAATTCGTCTTTCGCTCGAACGGCCCACGACATCGGGAAACGACAAAGATGCCCCCACGCCGCCGCCAACCGAAAGGCGCGGCCCGGATATCTCGCCGCGCCGCATCACAGAACGACTCGTGAGCCGGGTCAAGGGGTTGACGGCAATCTCATGTGTCCTGTTATTAAGATCAACCACAGCCCGAAGTCGCGCCCGCTGCGACACGCGTGCCGGCTGCGGCAACAGGCCAAAGCTGTCGAACAGGGCTGCTCAATGACTCATCCGAACAATTCCGCCTCCGCGCAATCGTCGCGCATCGAAACCACGCTCGTCACCTCCGGGCGCGACACTGCGGCGCAAAAAGGCTTCGTCAATCCGCCGGTGGTGCGCGGCTCGACCGTGCTCTACCCGACCGCCGATGACCTGCATGCGCATCGCGGCGAGTTCCAGTACGGCCGCCACGGCACGCCCACCACCAAGGCGCTGCGCGAGGCGCTGCAAGCGCTGGAAGGGCCGCAATGCGCCGGCGTCGGCCTGACGCAATCCGGCGTCTCGGCGATCACCACGGCGCTGCTCGCGGTGCTGAAGACCGGCGATCATCTCCTCGTCTGCGACAACGCCTATCGGCCGACGCGGCTGTTCTGCGACGGCATGCTGAAGCGCTACGGCATCGAGACCAGCTATTTCGATCCGCTGATCGGCGACGGCATCAGCGCGCACTTCAAGCCCAACACCCGCGCGGTGCTGGTCGAAGCGCCGGGTTCGCAGACCTTCGAGATGCCGGACATTCCGGCCATCGCCAAGGCCACGCACGCCCGCGACATCATCGTGCTCGATGACAACACCTGGGCGACGCCGCTGTATCATCGCTCGCTGGAGCAAGGTGTCGACATCAGCATTCAGGCTGCGACCAAGTATATCGGCGGTCACTCCGACATCATGTTCGGTATCATCTCGGCAAACGAGAAGGCGTGGCCGCTGGTCGCCGATTCGATCCGGCAACTCGGCGTCTGCGCCGGACCGGACGACGTGTTCCTCGCCCTGCGCGGCCTGCGCACGCTGGCGGTGCGGCTGGCGCATCATCAGCGTGCGGGCCTCGAGATGGCGCGCTGGCTCGCGGCGCGTCCCGAGGTGACCGATGTGCTGCATCCAGGGCTGGAAACCTCACCGGGCCACGCGATCTGGAAACGCGATTTCACCGGCGCATCCGGCCTGTTCAGCATCGTGCTGCAAGGCGCGCCGCAAAAGGCCGTCGATGCCCTGCTCGACACCGTGCAACTGTTCGGCATGGGCTATTCGTGGGGCGGCTTCGAAAGCCTCGTCATCCCGTTCGACTGCACTTCGTATCGCACGGCCACCAAATGGGCGCCAAGCGGCCCGACGCTGCGGCTGCATATCGGACTCGAGAACACCGACGATCTCAAGGCCGATCTCGCGCGAGGATTCGAAGCCTTCAACGCGGCGCGCGGATAGCGGGTTTGTCGTTCCGTGCCCCGGACGCGGTGCTGCATGAAATACCGCTCCGCAGAGCCGGGGTCGGTTCAACCACGGTGCCTGAAACAGTCCCGGTTCTGCGAGGCAGCGTTGCACGCTGCATCGCGCCCGGGACACGGCGAAAGTTAAAGCCGAACCTGACAGTTCTTCAACGGCCTCCTAAGCCGGCCAATTCCATTTGCCGCACAAAACCATTGATCCTGCGCAGTTAAGCAATACCTTGATTGCCTGACTTGGATTGATGGACGAGGTCGTTGGGATCGATCGTTCTGCTTGACCTGATGGGCGGCATCGCGCTGCTGCTGTGGGGCCTGCATATGGTCCATAGCGGCATCCTGCGGGCATTCGGCCCCGATCTGCGGTTGTGGCTTTCGCGCGCGCTCGGTAACCGCGTCTCCGCGCTCGCCGCCGGCCTCGGCCTCACCGCGCTCCTGCAAAGCAGCACCGCCACCGCGCTGATCGTCAGTTCCTTCACCGCTGAAGGCATCGTCGGGCTGATGCCGGCGCTCGCCATCATGCTCGGCGCCAATATCGGCACCACGCTGATCGTGCAGGTGCTGTCGTTCAACATTTCCGCCGCCGCGCCGGCGTTGTTCATCATTGGCCTCGTCGCATTTCGCAGCGGCGCGCGCTCGCGCATCAAGGACCTCGGCCGCGTCTCCATCGGGCTCGGCCTGATGCTGCTGGCGCTGCACATCCTGCTCGGCACGCTGGAGCCCGCCGAGAACGCGCCGGCGGTGCGCGTCTTCATGACGGCGATCACCGGCGATCCGGTGCTGTGCATCCTGATCGGCGCGGCCGCCACTTGGGCGGTGCATTCCAGCGTCGCCACCGTGCTGCTGATCATGTCGCTGGCTTACGCGCACTTCGTCACGCCGTTCGCCTCGTTCGCGCTGGTGCTCGGCGCCAATCTGGGCAGCGCCATCAATCCGGTGTTCGAGGGCGCGCGCCGCGACAATCCGGCGAGCTACCGGCTGCCGGTCGGCAACCTGCTCAACCGTCTCGTCGGTATCGTACTGGTCGCGCCGTTCCTGCATCCGCTGGCCGACGCCTTCCAGGCGTGGCAGCCCGATCTCGCCAAGATGACTGCGCTGTTCCACATCGCGTTCAACGTCGCGACCGCCCTCATCTTCATCGGCGTGCTCGACGGCGTCGCCGCGCTGATGACGTGGCTGTTCCCTGCGCGGGTGCAGACCGTCGATCCGGCGCAGCCGCGCTATCTCGACGAAAGCGCGCTGGCGACGCCGTCGCTGGCGCTGACCGACGCCGCCCGCGAGACGCTGCACGCGGGCGATTTGGTCGAAACGATGCTGCGGCAGGTGATGACGGCGATCATGACCAACGACCGCGGCCTGGTCGACAACGTTTCACGGATGGATAACGGCGTCGATCGTCTCGACGAGGCGATCAAGCTCTACGTCACCAAGTTGACGCGCGGCAGCCTCGACGAGCGCGAGGGGCAGCGGGCGATGGAAATCATCTCGTTCGCCATCAACCTCGAACACATCGGCGACATCATCGACAAGAACCTGTGCGAACTCGCGACCAAGAAGATCAAGCACCGCTTCCAGTTCTCGCCGGAAGGTGCCGCCGAACTGTCGGAATTTCACCGGCGGACGATGGAATCGCTGCGCATCGCCTTCGGCGTGTTCATGTCGGGCGACGTCACGGAAGCGCGTAAACTGCTGGCGGAAAAAGCGACGCTCCGCAGCTTCGAACTGGCGGCGACCGAACGCCATCTTGAACGGCTGCGCGAAGGGCGCCCCGAATCCATCGAGACGACGTCGCTGCACCTCGACGTGCTGCGCGACCTCAAGCGAATTCATTCGCACATCTGCTCGGTCGCCTATCCGGTGCTCGATGCGGCCGGAGTCGTCAGCGAAAACATGGAAGCGGCGACCGAATTGCTGCCGTCGTCAAATCCGACAGCGCACCCATCGGCGAACTGATGCGATATCATATGAGGCCTTCACAGCGTCATTGCCGGGCTTAACCCGGCAATCCATCCTTTGAAGATGACGGATGCGCGGATCAAGTCCGCGCATGACGCCTCGTAGTTCCGTCAAACGCGGAGAACTTCGACGCAGCCAGAAACTCACGGCTGCGAGATCTGCTTTCCATTCAGCAGAATGAAATACAGGTTGCGGATGTAGACGACCAGGCCGAGCCCCTGCCCCGCGATAAACACCGGGTCGCGGCGATACAGCGCGTAGATCAGGAGCAGCACGCCGCCGCCGATCGAGAAGAACCAGAACGCGATGGGAATGACGCTCTGCCGCGCGCGTTCGGACGCGATCCACTGCACCACGAAGCGCATGGTGAAGAACGCCTGCGCGACGAATCCAAGAATGACCCAGCCGTCGAACTTGATGATGAAAACGTCGTGCAGATAGCTGCTGATCGAATGGATCAGTTCAATCATGCCGGAAAACCTCGGTTGCAACCGGATTCGGCTTCTTGCGACGGATCAGCCACCACACGCCGGCAAGATCCATGATCCCGATCCAGAGCCGGTCGAAGAAGCCGTAATTGGACACGCCGGAATGACGCGGCCGATCGATCACGTCGATGTAGGCGATGTTGTGGCCTTCCCGACGCACCAGCGCCGGGAGGAATCGATGCAGGCCGTCGAAATACGGCAGCGCCAGGAATATATCGCGCCGGATCGCCTTGAGGCCGCAACCGGTGTCGCGGGTGCCGTCGCGCAGGATGCCGTTGCGCACGCCGTTGGCGATGCGCGATTGCAGCTTCTTGAAACCGGTGTCCTTGCGTCCGACCCGTTGTCCCGCCGCGAGGCCGACACCCTCGCCGCCATGCTCCAGCGCCAGGATCAGGTCCGGCAGGAAGGCCGGATTGTTCTGGCCATCGCCATCGAGGGTCGCGACGATGGCGCCGCGCGCGGCGCGAACGCCGGTGCGCACCGCGGCGGATTGCCCGCGCGATTCCGCATGGCGGATATGCCGCAGGTTGCGCCGTTGCTGCATCAGCGTGGTCAGGCGATCCCCGGTGGCGTCGGTCGAGCCGTCGTTGACGTAGATGATCTCATACGGCCAGCGATCCCCCAGCGCGGCGGCGATCTCGGTCACCAGCGGTGCGATGTTGTCGGCTTCGTTGCGTACCGGAACGACAATCGAAACCTCGACGGGGGGCGTATCGGACGGCGGCACGGAACCACTCACGGAATTGGGTTGATTAGCGATCCGCCGCAGGCCGGGTCAGAGGCGTCTCGCGGATGGCGCTTCATATGGCGCAAACGCCGCGCGGGCAACCTTTTTGAGGTCGGCGGCCGCGGGCCCCGGCAGCGCCGAAACCGTTCCATTGGCGGTAATCGTGAACACCAGACGGCGCGCCGCGAACCAGTGCCGCACGGCCATGGCGCCGACAACGCCCACCAGCGCGCCCGCCACCACGTCGCTCGGGTGATGTGCCAGCAATAACAACCGCGTCGCGAGGATCGCGATCACATAGCCCGCCATCCACCAGCGCAGCCGCGGCCACAGCGATGCGACGGCGAAAGCCAGCGCCGCTGAGGTCATGGCGTGGCCGGACGGAAAGCTCGCATAGGCCTCGGTCCAGGCGAAATGCGAATAGTTGAACGGATTGGCGTGACCGCCGACGAACGGCCGCCCGCGCCCGATGATCCCCTTGAGGACATCGCCCACCAGCACCGGCACCGCGACCGCGATGAACAGGAACAAGACGCGATCGCCCCACCCGATCAGGATGGCGCGCGCACGACCGCGCAGGCGCGGCAGCGTCAACGCCGTGATCGCCAGGAACGCGAACAGCGTCCACAACACGTACTCCGACTTGCCGAAGTCTGAGATGATGCGTACCGGCCACAGGCTCTTGGTGCCGCGCGGCGGCATCAGTTGGATCACCTGTGCGTCGAGCGTGAACATCAACGCGACGATCACCACGGCGATCAGCCCGGTGATCGCCAGCGCGTGACGCGAGGAACGGCGCGCCGCTTCCGCGCGGCGCGAATGCGACGGCGTCCGCGTCAGCCGCCGCCATGTCTGCCCCAGCGTCACGGCGAGCCGGACCGGATACGACGATGTCGCCTCAAGGCCGGCGGGCGCAGTCATGTCACTGCGTGCCTTCGGAGCGGAACACCGCGATCGAGACCTGCTTGCCCTGCGAGTAGTTGTAGCCGTCGATGCGCGTCGCCACGTTGTAGCGCAGGCCGATGGCCTCGGCGCGCTGTGCAAAGGCGCGCTCCGAGCGAGATTCCACCAGCGCGAAGCGGCAACTGCCTTGCAGCAGGAAGTCGGCCGCGCCTGAACCGTCGGTGAGTTGTGTCGACGTGCCGGTCATGAAGACCAAACTCGGCTCGTGATAGCCGGCGGCGGCGGCCTTCGGCCCGACGCACACCACGTTGCGCAACGCACGGGCGATCTCGACGCTGGGAAACAGCGGCGTCAGCGCCGGCACGATGACGCCGTAGAACGCCATCCCGAGAAACAGCGACGACGCCACCGCATTCAGCAGCGAACGCTCGGCGCGATAGTCGTCATAGAGCCACCACGCGAACAGCCCGAAGATCAGCGACACCGCCACGAACGGCCAGGCGAAGAACACCGGCTGGCGCGTGAAGTTGATCGCCGCGACCACCGCGATCACCGAAGTGATAGCCGGCACCGCGAACCACCACGCCGCGCCACGGATCACCCACGAGCGCGACAGGATGCGGCGCTCCAGCGCGCCCGCGATCAGGATCGCGATGGCGGGATAGAGCGGCAGCACGTAATGCGGCAGCTTGGTGATGACGAGTTCGAACACGATCCACGACGGGATCAGCCATGCCAGCAGGAATTGCACGCCGGGTTCGCGGCGCGCGCGCCAGATCGCCGGCGCCGCCATGCCCGCCAGCGGCGCACCGGGCCAGAACGTGATCCAGAACAGCACGAAATAGGTCAGCGGCGGCGCGCCGTGGGATTCCTGCGCGTTGGCGAGCTTGCTCAGCATGTCGCCGCCGACGGAGTCGGCGAAGAAGGCATCGCCGGCGCGCCAGAAGATCGCCACGAACCACGGCAGCACCAGCACCAGCAGCCAGAGCAGGCCCCACAGCGGCCGCAGCCGCCACAGCCAGTTGGCCGAGCGGTCCATGATGGCGAGCGTGCCCACGGTGAGCACCACGAACATCAGGATCAGCGGTCCCTTCAGCAACACGCCGCCGGCGATCGCGGTCCAGAAAATTACCGGCCATGCCCAGGGCGGCCGGTCCGGGTCCTCGCCGCGTTGCCACGACAGATAGACCCGCGCCAGCGCGCCCATCGCCGCGACCACGGTGAGCAACAGCATCGCGTCGGTCTTGGCGAGGCGCGCCTCGACGCCGAGCAGCACCGAACTGCATAACAGCAGGCTCGCCAGCACCGCGCTGCGCCGCGTCACGAAGGCGAGCGCCGCCCAATAGGTCAGCAGCACTGCGCCGATGGCGCCCACCAGCGACGGCACGCGATAGAGCCAGATGCGCACCTGCGCACGCGGCAGGCCGAGCGACGACGCCGTCTCCACCGCCGCCGCCTGCAGCCAGTAGATGCCGACCGGCTTCTTGTAGCGGACTTCATCCTGGAAACGGATGTCGACGAAATCGCCGGTCTCCACCATCTGCTTGGTGGCCTGCGCGAAGCGCGCCTCATCGCGGTCGATCGGCGGGATGTTGAAGAACCCCGGCAGAAACATCAGGAAGCCGCAGACCAGCAAAAAGAGAACGGCGCGCCAATCGCTGACGGTGACGAAGTTGACGACGCTTACGAGTCCCCGACCCGGATTGACCCGGTTGTTGGGTTCACGCGGCGCGCCAAATCTGGGCTGGTAGGCATTCTCGATCATCGGTTCCGCATACGATGAAACCGACGAAGCGACAACCGGTTAGCCGGGCGTTATTGAATTCTGACGACGACTGTGTCCGCCGCGCCAGTGGCGTCCATCACGGTGAGGCGGACGAAACCCGGTCCCGGCGGCTCGATCAGCCGCTGCCGTCGGCTGTCGAAGTCGCCGACCGCGACGCCGTTCACCAGCATCGTCATCGGCAGCACGCCGCCGGCGACCTTGACCGGGAGCGCATTGGGCTCGCTTTTACCGCCCGCCATCGCGTCAATCCGCGAGCCGTCGAGCGGGAACTGGATATGCAGCGGCCGGGTTCGGCTCAGATCGACCAAATCGCCGGCCTGCCGGAACCGGCGCAGCGGCAACGGCAGCTTCGCGTTGCTGGCGATCAGGGTTCCATGCGGAGCTTTTGGCAGCGGTTGCGGCAGCTTGCCGGAACGGGCGAAGGCGTCGAACAGGATCGGCGCGGCGGCGCTACGTCCGACGAGGCCGGGAACCGGCGCGCCATCGGGCCGCCCGACCCAGACGCCCACCGTCATCCGGCCGTCGAAGCCGATCGACCAGGCGTCGCGATAGCCGTAGCTGGTGCCGGTCTTGAAGGCGATCCGGTTGCGCACCGCATTGTCCGGCGGCGGTGTTCCCATCAGCACGTTGCCGACCTGCCAGGCCGCGACGCGGTCCATCAGCCGCAGCGGCTCCGGCGGCTTGTCACCGGCCTTGCGGATTTCCTGCAACGGCACGGTGCTGCCGAGACGCGGGAAGCCGCTGTAGAGTTGCACGAGGTCCTGCAAGCTGACGCCGACGCCGCCGAGCCCCATCGCCAGCCCCGGCACCTCGCCCTCGGGCAGCGTGAGATGGCCGCCGGCCTGCCGCAGCCGCGACGTCATGCGGCTGGCGCCGACGCGATCGAGCAGCGCCACCGCCGGCACGTTCAGCGACATCTGCAAGGCATGGCGCACCGACACCGTGCCCTGAAAGGTCATGTCGAAATTTTCCGGCGCGTAAGCGCCGAAGCGGATCGGCCGGTCGTCGATCAGGCTTTCAGGATGGACAATGCCGTCCTCGAACGCCATGCCGTAAATGAACGGCTTCAGCGTCGAACCGGGCGAGCGCACCGCGCGCGTCATGTCCACCTGCCCGGCGCGACGGGTGTCGAAATAGTCCGGCGAGCCGACGTGGGCGAGCACGTCACCGCTGGCATTGTCGACCGCGACAATGGCAACGGAGATATCGGGACCGAGCGCGGCGGCGCGATCCCGCGCCAGCGTCTCCAGATTGCGCTGCAAGCCGGCGTCGAGCGTCAGGTGGATCAGCGGCGCGTCTTTCACCGTCGCCATCGCGCGTTCGGCGGAATGCGGCGCCAGCAGCGGCATCGGATGGCGGAAGCGCGGCACCGGCACCGCCTTGGCCTGCGCGGCGTCCTCCACCGAGACTTTGCCTTCGTCCACCATACGGTCCAGCACGCGGTCGCGCGCAGCCTGCCCCGCCTTCGGATGGCGATCGATGCGGCGCGTTTCCGGCGACTGCGGCAGCGCCACCAGCAGCGCCTCCTCCGCCAGCGACAGCCGCTTCGGCTCCTTGCCGAAGTAGGCGATGGACGCGGCGCGCACGCCTTCGAGATTGCCGCCGAACGGCGCCAGCGTCAGGTAGAGGTTGAGGATCTCGTCCTTGCTCAGTTGCCGCTCGATCTCGATGGCGCGCACGATCTGATGCAGCTTGGCGTAGAGCGAGCGGCGCTGCCGCGGCTCCATCAGCCGCGCCAATTGCATGGTGATGGTGGAGCCGCCGGAGACGATGTGCCCGCGCGTCACGAGCTGAAACGCGGCGCGGCCAAGCGCCCACGGATCGACGCCGCCATGCGTATAGAAACGCTGATCCTCATAGGCCAGCAGCAGCGCCACGTAGCCAGGATCGACGTCGGCCTTGGCATCGACCGGCAAGCGCCAGCGGCCGTCCGCCATCGCAAAGGCGCGCAGCAGCTTGCCGTTGCGATCCACCACGGTGGTCGAGACTTCGCGCGCTTCCTTGAACGGCAACGGTCCGAGCGATGCCACCCACGATGCGAGGGCGATGCCGCACAGTGCGATCATCCCGACGCTCGCAAATGCAACCCATCGAAGCAGGCGGCGCTTACTTCTCACCCCGTCATGGCCAGATCTTTTCCGGCCATCCACGCCTTGCTGCACGTCCGTCACAGAAGACGTGGGTCCCCGGGACAAGCCCGGGGATGACGATGGAGTGGTGGTGCTTTCGGACACCGTCATTTCGCGGCCTTCACCTCGATCGCTCCCGTGCCGGTGCGACCATAGCGCGAAGGATTGTACATGTCCTCGACGTAAGCCTGCGGCAGCACGTATTTGCCCGGCGACACCGCGCGCACGACGTAGGCGACGGTGAACACCGACTTGTCGTTGCTAGCGCGATCGATCGACGCGCTGAAGCGGTCGTCGCGGAACTCGGTGTGTTCCGGCTCTTCGCCGTCTTCGATCCAGTCCAGCGTCCCGGTATCGCCCGACGACACCAGATGCGGATTGTCGATCTCGAAGCCGGCCGGGAGATAATCCACCACCATGATGTGACCGTATTCGGGCTTGGCTTCGGTGATCTTCAGCACCACCGCGAAACGCTGGTTCTGCCTGGCCTGCGCCGGGTCCGCCGGCGTGCCGTCGAGCGCGAAGTAGTTGCGTTCGATCTTGAAGCCGTTGGACGCCGCCGGTTCCGGCGTCACCGGCGCGCCGGTGACCGAGACCACCGCCTGCATCGGCACGTCGCCGAGGTTGGTGATCTTGATCGGCTTGCTGTCGATATCAGCGCCTTTGTAACTGCGATAGACCACGGTCTTGACCGGCGAGCCGTCGATGTCGAGCGAGATGTTGCTCACATCCTTCGCCAGCGCCCGCGACGCCAGCACCAGCCACGCATTCTCCTGCGTCGAGGTGAACGGCGTCAGGCCGCGCGCGGCCTCGACCCGCTGCACCGCCTGCGTCAGCGTCGCGCGCGGCGCGTTGCCTTCGCTGGCGAGCGACACCAGCGCCGCCGCGTCACGCAGAGCCGAGCCGTAGTCGGTACGGCCGAATTCCAGCACCGGCTTCGGATTGAGGCTCTCCAGCGCCGACGCATAGACCCGCTCCGCACGACCGCGGTCCCCGACCAGCGCCAGCGCCGCGGCGAGTTGTGCCTTGGCGATCGGCGTGGCGAGATTGTTGAGCTTGGTGTCGGCGAGGTAGCGCAGGTCGCCGACCGGCGCGGTGCCGTTCTTCGCCAGTACGTAAAGGCCGTAAGCGAGGTCGCGGCCGCCGTCCTTCTCCGGCTCATTGGCGTTGACCACCGAGTTGCGCACGCGATCGAGCGCCGAGCGGAACGCGATGTCCGGCACCGCAAAGCCCTTCTCGCGCGCGCGGCTGAGGAAATCGGTGACATAAGCATCGAGCCAGGCATCGTCGCCGCCCGACGACCACAGGCCGAACGAGCCGTTCGAACCCTGCCGCGACAGCAGCCGGTCGATGGCGTCCTTGATGCGCTGATCGACGGCGGTGTCCATCGCCAGATGCGCGCCCGCCGCCAGATCGTTGACGTAAAGCAACGGCATCGCGCGGCTGGTGATCTGCTCGGAGCAACCGAATGGATAGCGATCCAGCGCCTTGAGGATGGTCGCGGCGTCGAGCGCGGTGGACTGGCTCACCGACAACGACACGCCGCCGGTGTCGGCGACGAGGTCGGAGAACATGTCCTTGGTCAGCGTCAGGCTTTCGCCCTTCGCCAAGGTCCGCACCGAGCGGCGCGCCAGAATCTGCGTCGCCGCCTTGACGTCGAGCGCATAGTGCCGCGCCAGGGTCATGCCGTTCGGCCCCTTGATCGCGACATCGATCTGCGCGGTGCCGGTGCCGTTGGCATCGAGCGCCAGCGCCATCGACGAACGCTGCTTGGCCTTGAGGTTAACCACCGTGGTCGCGTTGCCCGGCACCTTCACGGGACCCGACGCGCTGACGTTGATGCTGTAGTCGCCCGGCGCGCCTTCGACATTGTCGAGTTCGAAGTTCATGCTGCCGCGATCGCCGGAGAGCAGGAAGCGCGGCAAAGTCGCCGTCAACACCACCGGATCGCGCACAGTCACGTCGGTGGTCGCGCGGCCGAGTTTGGTCGCGGTCCAGGCCACCGCCATCACCCGCGCGGTGCCGGCGAACTCCGGAAGATCGAACGGGATATTCACCGTGCCGTCCGGCCCGACGGTAACGATACCGGAATACAACGCCAACGGCTTCTGCGTCGGCGGCGAACCCTGCATCTCCGCGCCGGCGGCGTCACCGCCGGAACGGATCTGGCCGCGTGTGCCCTGCATGCCGTCGATCAACTGGCCGTAGAGGTCGCGGATTTCCGCCGAGAGCCGGCGCTGGCCGAGATAGTAATCATCAGGCGCTGGCGGCTTGTAGTTGGTGAGATTGAGAATGCCGACATCGACGGCGGCGACGACGATCTTGGCGTCCTCGCCGGGGCTGAGGCCGCCGATCTTCACCGGCAACACCATCGTGGTGCTGGGCCGCACGAGCGCGGGCGGCGACAGTTCGACCTTGAGGGTGCGCGCGTCCTTGTCGATGCCGAACCACTTCAGGCCGATGGCGCGGCCGGGCATCCGTTGGGCTACCGCATCCAGCGGACGGCGCAAGGTCGCCACGACATAAGCACCGGTGCCCCAATCCGAGCCGACCGGGATGCGCACCTGCGAGGTGCCTTCCTTGACGTCGATGGTTTGCGTCGTCAGCAGGCGGTCGCCCAGCACGTTGACGGTGAGCTTGCCGGCGGTGCGGGCATTGACCGACACTGTCATGGTGTCGCCGGATGCATATTGCGGCTTGTCGATGGAGGTTTCCAAGAGGTCTGGCGTGTCGGCGCTGCCGTCCGAATACCAGCCGACATCGAAGGTCACCGACGTCAGCGGCCCATCGGCGGAATCCGCCGACTTGACGTCGAGCCGGTAGCGGCCCGGCTGCGGCGACAGTTGCAGCCGCGCCGGCTTGTCGGCGGCGATGCTGATATCGCCGTCGGCGACGCGCTTGGTCGATTTCACCGGCTCGTATTCCCACGCGCCGCTCTGGCGATACCACTGGTAGCGGGATTCGATCTTGAGCAGTTCATAACGCAGGCCGCTGCGCGCCAGCGCGGTGCCGTCCGGTGCGACGAACGCGACATCGAAACTGGCGTTCTCGCCCTCGGCAACGCTGTTGCCGGAGAACAGCGGCTTGACGCCGATCATCGCGGCGGGCGGCGCAACCGGCAGCACCAGCTTGCGCTCCACCGCGCGGCCGCCGGCTTCCGCCATGCGGATAAAGATCTGCGCTTCCTGCGGACGGGTCGATGCCGGCGCTTTCGCAAGGCTCACCGGGAAGGTGGCGATGCCGTTGGCATCCGCCTCGGGCAGGCCCTCGATCGGCGTGCGCTCGTTGTTCGCGGTCTCCTCGTCCGGCACACCGAATTGATAGCCGGCATAGCCGGGCCGCACCGCAGCCGGCGCGACCAGCATGTCACCTTCGAGTTGCAGGCCCGACGCGGGTGCGCCGTAGAGGAAGTGACCGTCGACCTTGAGCGTCACCGGAGCTTCCGTCGTGATCTGCTTGGCTTCGCTGGTCAAATCGAACTCGATCCGATCCGGCACGTAGTCTTCGACCATGAAGGTGGTCTCGCCGACCGACGAGGCCTTGGGATCGGTGAAGGCGCGCACCCGCCAGGTGCCGGTCGGCACCGCCGTGTTCAGCGGCAGCGACAGGCTGCGCCCGCCGGCACCCTGATCCGGCAGCGACGCACGGCGATATTCGACGCCGTCCGGGCGCTCGACCACCAAGGTCAACGGCCCGCCGGTCATCGCCTTGCCCTGCCCGTCGCGCAACAGCGCGGTGAGATGGACCGTCTCGCCGGAGCGGTAGACGCCGCGCTCGGCATAGACGAAGGCATCCGCCCCCGCTGGCACAGGACGACCGCTGACGCCGCGATCCGACAGATCGAAGGCGGTGGTTTTCAGGCTGAGGAAGGCATAGTCCGCCTTCTCGCCGGTGACGGTGAGCAGCGCCGGCGACAGGCCGCCTTCGCCGCGCGCCAGCCCCGCCTCGAACAGGACATGTCCGGCGGCGTCGGTCTTGCGGGTGGCGAGGATTTCGTTGTTGCGCGCCAACAGCCGCACCTCGGCATTGGCTATCGGATCGGTGGACGCCAGCGAATTGACGAAGACATGAATGCCGTCATTGCCGGAGAACGCCGTCAGCCCGAGATCGGAGACGATGAACCACTGTGTCGCCAGCGAACCGGAATCCTCGTCACTGGCCTGCGGCCCCTTCGGCGTGGCGGTCATCACATAGACGCCGGGTTGCAGGTCGCCCAGCGCCTGATCGACCGGAAACGCGGTGGTGACGTCGGCGTTCAGCGTCGAGGCGGTGGCGAGATCGCCGCTCCACACCTTGACGCCGCGCTCCTCGCCGAGCGTCGACAGTTCATAACGGCTCAAGGCGCGCTGGAAGTCGCTGCCGATCACGGTGTTGATCAGGTTGCGGTCGCCGATCCGGAACACGTTGACCGCCACGTTCTGGGTGTTGACGCTGACCACCGGAATGCCGCGCTGGCCGGTGCGTGGCAGCACATAGGCGCGGCCGGTGAAGCGCACGAACGGCTTGCGGTCGCGGACATAGACGTTGAACTCGGCCGACTTCGGCAGCGTCTCCCGCACCGTCGACGGCAGGCCAGCGCGCAGGTTGATGTTGTAGCGCTCGCCGTGCTTCAGGCCGTCGACGCAGAGTTGCCGTTCCTCGGCGGAAATGGCCGGCGCATCGTTGCCAGCCAGCGCGAGATACGGCGCAAAGTCGGTGCGCTTGGCGAGGTCTTCCGAAAACTGGAAACAGACGCGGGGTGATGCGGAATCCGAATCCACGCTGTAGTCGAGCAGCCGGAAGCCGTGATCGTCGCGCAGCTTTTCATAAGCGCCCCGGACATCGGCGACCTCGCGCAGGTCGAGCGACAGCCGCATGGTGTCGAGCGCCGGGCGCCACAGCTTGCGGTCGGCAAAGGTGCGGCCGAGCACCGCCAGTGCATCGGCTTCCTCGCCGGCGTTGCCGGCGCGCAGGTAGGCCAGATAGGACGCGGTCGACGCGCGCTCGCGCAGCAGCGTTTGTTCGCTGTTGGTGATCGGGCGGACCTGAAGGATGGTTTTTGCCAGCCGCAACCAGTTGCCGCCGTCCTCGGGGGCAACGGCCGCGAGTTGCCCGAGAATTTGCAGGCTTTCGCGGAGATTGCCTTTCCTGATCGCGACGTCGGCATCGGTGCGCAGTTGCGACGCAGGCTTGGCGACGCTGCCTGCTTCGGTCTTGATCTGCTCTTGCAGCTTGATCGCGGCGTCCGCCAGATCGTCCCGCTTGTACGCCTTGTCGGCGGCCTGCGCGGCGTTGAGGCCGAACGCGAGCACGCACACAACACTGACGACGCGGACGAAACCGATCATGGCATTCTCCCTGAGACGGCGAACCGCCGCCGATTCCAACATTCGCGAAAAGGATGACGGGCCGATGGCGCGACGACGCCCATTCCCGTTGCAAACATCACCGATTTTGTCCGGCAAGGCCCCTGTCCCTGCATTCCGATGGTCACGCCGAAGCATAGCGGAAACCACCACACTGACGCACCTCCCGCTTTGTCGCGAACAGAGGCTATATGGTTCGGAATCAAACCGCGCGGCCGGCACGGAAGTTATCTGCGGGAACGCTCTCGCGGACAATGAGGCTCCCAACAGGCAACTATGCCTTGGCACAGAGCAACGTGGGTGGCGATCCCAGCAGGATTCGAACCTGCAACCCGCGGAGTAGAAATCCGCTACTCTATCCAGTTGAGCTATGGGACCGTCTCGTCCACTTCTTACCATCGCCGTTAGCAAAAAGCCCGCATTGGCGTCAAATCCGGATCAATGAGCGCTGAAGATCGCCTCCCCGGATTGCGGGCGATTCGAACCAGCCTATGAAATCACCCTCGACAATTCCGCGGTTCCCTGTTGAATGGTTTCCCTCGCCTGCGACCATCAACAAGCCATTTCGGAGAGATACGCGATGTTTTCCCACGTCATGATCGGCACCAACGACCTGGATCGAGCCAAGGCGTTTTATGACAAGTTGCTCGGCACGCTGGGCGTCCCGCCGGCCGTGGTCGATCGGCATCGGATTTTCTACCGCACCAAGACCGGTACCTTCGCGGTCTCCAAGCCGATCGACGGCGAGCCGGCGACCCACGCCAACGGCGGCACCATCGGCTTCCTGGCGAAGTCGCAGGAAGAAGCCGACGCCTGGCACGCCGCCGGCATCGCGAACGGCGGCACCACCTGCGAAGATCCGCCGGGCGTGCGCGACAACGGCCAAGTTAAACTCTACCTGGCCTATCTGCGTGATCCGGACGGCAACAAGCTGTGCGCCCTGCACCGGGTCGGCTGATACCGGAATCCATCGTATTTAAACAAAGTTCGAGGGGGCCCGGCGCATGGGTCCCCTCGTCGCTGTTATGGAACAAAATCGACGCGAGGCAGTGGACCTGAGCGCCGTCTCTCGCGTAGACAGGGCAACTCAATTCCCCGTTTCGGAGATGGCCGGTTCGCGCGCCATCTTCTCTGCCCTTTGCCAAAGGTTGTCGATGAGTCGATTCAAAGAACCCAGCTTTGCCGATCGTCAGAAGGCGGCACAGCAAGCCAAGAAGGACATTTTGAACAAGTTCCGCGCGCAGCCCGGACCTGACGATCCGGCCGTCCAGCAGCGCCAGGCCGAGCGGGCCGCGCAGGCCGCCGCCCGCGCCGAGGCCAAGCGGCTGCGCGAGATCGCCAAGGCCGAGGAAGCCGCCCGTCAGGCCGAAGCCGCACGGCTCGCCGCCGAGCAACTCGAGCGTGAGAAGGCGGAAGCGGCCGCGCGCGAAGCCGAACTCGAAGCGGAGCGCAAGGCCGCTCGCGACGCGCGTTATGCCGCGCGCAAGGCGCGAGGCAAGAAGAAATAGATCGCGGCGATCAGACGCGATGCCGCCAATGAGTTGCGGCATCGCCACGCACGCGCGTCGCTATTTCTTCATCTCATCCTTTTTCATCATATTGTCGTGCTTCATGCCGTCCTTCGACATCTTGTCCTTGGACATGCTGCCCTTTGACATCTTGTCATTGGACATCTTGTCCTTCGACATCGTCGTGCTCTTCATCCCGCTGTCCTTGCTCATCTTGTCCTGCGCCAAGGCGGGGCCGAGCGTCAGGCCGAGTGCAATGACGGACGCGAAAACGGCAGACGCCAAGCGAATGCGTGAGATCATGACAATGTCCTCCTGTTGAAACGCCGCACAAAGCGGACCGCAACAGGAGCTACGCAGCGAAACCGGGATTGTTACGCTGAACCCGGGAGTTCTGCCTCGAATGCATGTCGTCGCAAGACGTATCCCCACATACCACGTCGTCCCTGCGCAGGCAGGGACCCATAACCCCTGGTCTGATTAGGATTACGGGCATGCGAACCAGGGCAATTCCCACGATACAAATCCACCCGCTTGGTCAGTTCTCGGATTCTGACCTCAGGCCTTCGCAGTTTTGCTTCGCTTGGCGTTGAGCGCCGACGCCACACGGCTGACCGGCGGACGACCCAGCAACACGCTCATTTGATTTGTGGCGGCGAGCAGCTTGTCCATGTCCACGCCGGTTGCGATCCCCATGCCTTCCAGCATGTAGACCACATCCTCGGTCGCGACGTTGCCGGTCGCGCCGGGCGCGTAGGGACAGCCGCCCAAGCCGCCCGCTGCGGAATCGATCACGAACACGCCTTCCTCCATGCCGGCATAGAGGTTGGCGAGCGCCTGTCCGTAAGTGTCGTGAAAATGCATCGCGAGCTTTGCCATCGGCACATCGCCGCCGACCGCGCGCAGCATCGCCCGCGCTTTCGCCGGCGTGCCGACGCCGATGGTGTCGCCGAGCGAGATTTCGTAGCAGCCGAGATTCCACAGCGTCTCTGCAACGCTGACGACGGCGGCGGGTTTCACCTCGCCGTCGAACGGGCAGCCGAGTACGCAGGAGACGTAGCCGCGCACCTTGATGCCGTCGGCTTTCGCCCGCGCCAGCACCGGCTTGAAGCGTTCGATCGACTCCGCGATCGAGCAATTGATGTTGGCGCGTGAAAATCCTTCCGAGGCTGAGGCGAACACCGAGACGACTTTCGCGCCGGCGGCAATCGCGGCCTCGTAGCCTTTCTCGTTCGGCACCAGAACGTGAAACTCGCCGTCGAGATGGCCTACCGCGCGCAGCACCTGATCGGAGCCGACCATCTGCGGAATCGCCTTCGGCGACACGAACGCGCCGACCTCGCAGGTGGTCAGCCCCGCCGCCGCCAGCGCCTCGACGAAAGCGATGCGCGCCTCGACGCTCACCGATACCTTTTCGTTCTGCAAGCCGTCGCGCGGCCCCATCTCGACGATCTGAACCCGATCGCTCATTGCGGCTTATGTCTCCGTCGGCTCGATCTCGGCGAGTTCGACGCCTTCCTGCACGATGTCGCCGACCTTGCAGTCGATGCGCTTCACCACGCCGGCAAACGGCGCGCGCAAGGTCTGCTCCATCTTCATCACTTCGAGGGTGAGGATCGGAGCGCCCTTCTCCAGCGCCTCGCCTTCCTTCGCCAGCAGCGCCACCACGGTGCCCGGCAGCGGCGCGACAATGCGGTCCTCGCCGACGTGTTCGTCGTCGCCGCCGCTGAACGGATCGGCCCATGTGAACTCGAAACGCCCGTTGCGCGTGCGCACATAGACATCGCGACCGTCGAGCACCGCGACCGCATGGCTGCGCGCGCCGTCGAGCGACACCGCGAACGCGCCGTCGCCTTCGGCGTTGAAAGCAAAATCGATCTGGTGGCCGTCGATCTCCAGCGCCGACGAGCCGCCGCCATAGCGGCGGGCGATGGTCAGCTCAGTGCCCGGCCCTTGCTTGAAGGTGAACACACGATGGCGCTGGCCGACCGGCATCCAGCCGTCGGTCTGCCACGGCGATTGCGCGTCGGCCCGCATCGCCTGCCGCTCGTGAGTCAGGATGGAGGCGACCGCCGCGGCCAATTCAAGCGCGCCAGATGCGGGCGGCTTCGGCGTCAGGTCCTTCAGGTGCCGCTCGATGAAGCCGGTATCGATCTTGTTCTTGCGGACATCGGGATGCGTGATCAGCGCCGACAGAAATGGGATGTTCGTCACGACGCCGCGCACATCGGTTTCTTCGAGGCCACGATTGAGCCGGTCGATGGCGACATCGCGCGTCGGTGCCCAGGCGATCACCTTGGCGAGCATCGCGTCGTAATGCGGCGAGACGTTGCTGCCCTGCCGGTAACCGGCGTCGATCCGCAGGCCGCCGACTTCCTCGGGCGTTCGCCACGTCTTGATGCGGCCGACCGAGGGCATGAAATTCTTGTCGGGGTTTTCCGCGTAGACCCGCGCCTCGATGGCGTGGCCGTTGAGTTTCAGTTGGTCCTGCGTCATCGGCAATTTCTCGCCGAACGCAACGCGCAACTGCCACTCGACCAGATCGACGCCGCTGATCAATTCCGTCACCGGATGCTCGACCTGCAAGCGGGTGTTCATTTCGATGAAGAACACCTCCTTGCCGTCGGAGACGAATTCGATAGTACCGGCACCGACGTAATTCACCGCACCAGCCGCCTTGCGGGCGGCTTCGCAGACCTTCTCGCGCTGCGCGGCATTGAGCGTCGGCGACGGCGCTTCCTCGATCACTTTCTGATGGCGCCGCTGCAAGGTGCATTCGCGCTCGAACAGCGACAGCAGATTGCCGTGGCTGTCGCCGACGATCTGCACCTCGATGTGGCGCGGGTTCTGGACGTACTTCTCGATCAGCATGCGGTCGTCGCCGAACGCCGCCTTGGCCTCGCGCCGCGCGCTCTCCAGCGCGGCCTTCAACTCGGAGGCCTCACGCACCACACGCATGCCGCGCCCGCCGCCGCCAGCCGAGGCTTTCACCAGCACCGGATAGCCGGCCTTGTCGGCCGCCGCCGCCAGGGTCGAGTCATCCTGCGCCTCGCCGTGATAGCCGGGCACCAGCGGCACGCCGGCCTTTTCCATCAGCAGCTTGGAGCCGGACTTCGAGCCCATCGCGGTCATCATCGCCGCGGTCGGGCCGACGAACACCAGATTGGCGTCGGCGCACGCTTGCGCGAATTCGGCATTCTCGGACAAGAAGCCGTAGCCGGGATGGATCGCTTCCGCGCCGGTCTGCTTCGCCGCCGCCAACACGCGTTCGATATTCAGATAGCTGTCGCGCGCGCGCGCAGGTCCCAGCAGCACGGCGTCGTCGGCCATCGCGACATGGACCGCGTCGGCATCCGCTTCGGAATAAACCGCGACGGTGCGCAGCCCCATCGCCTTCGCCGTGCGAATGACGCGGCAGGCGATTTCACCGCGGTTGGCAATCAAGAGCGTCCGGAAACGCCGGTAGTGTGCAGACCCAGCCATCATTACATCCTGAAAATACCGAAGCGGGTCGGCTCGATCGGCGCGTTCGCCGCCGCCGACAGACCGAGACCCAGAACCAGACGCGTATCGGCGGGATCGATCACGCCGTCATCCCATAGCCGCGCGGTGGCGTAATAGGGACTGCCCTGCTTTTCATATTGCGCGCGGATCGGCGCCTGGAATTCGCGCTCCTCCTCGGCGGACCATGTGCCGCCCTTGGCCTCGATGCCTTCGCGACGCACCGTGCTCAGCACCATGGCCGCCTGCTCGCCGCCCATCACCGAGATGCGTGCGTTCGGCCACATCCACAGGAAGCGCGGCGAATAGGCACGGCCGCACATGCCGTAATTGCCCGCGCCGTAAGAACCGCCGATCACCACGGTGAACTTCGGCACCGATGTCGTCGCCACCGCCGTCACCAGCTTGGCGCCGTCGCGCGCGATGCCGCCGGCTTCGTACTTCTTGCCGACCATGAAGCCGGTGATGTTCTGCAAGAACACCAGCGGAATGTTGCGCTGGCTGCACAGTTCGATGAAGTGCGCGCCTTTCAGCGAGCTTTCGCTGAACAGGATTCCGTTGTTGGCAACGATGCCGACCGGATAGCCCCAGATATGTGCGAAGCCGCATACCAGCGTCTGGCCGTAGAGCTTCTTGAACTCGTCGAATTCCGAACCGTCGACGATCCGCGCGATGATATCGCGCACGTCGAACGGCTTGCGGTTGTCGGCCGGCACCACGCCGTAGATTTCCTGCGGCGCGTAAAGCGGCTCGCGCGGCGTCTGCCATCCAGAGACATGCCGCGGCGACTGCTTCAGCGTGCTGACGATCTTGCGCGCGATGCCGATGGCGTGACGATCGTTCTGCGCATAATGGTCAGTGACGCCGGATTGGCGCGAATGCACGTCGGCGCCGCCGAGTTCTTCCGCCGTCACCACCTCGCCGGTGGCGGCCTTCACCAGCGGCGGGCCGCCGAGGAAGATGGTGCCCTGGTTGCGCACGATGATGCTCTCGTCCGACATCGCCGGCACATAAGCGCCGCCGGCGGTGCAGGAGCCCATCACGATGGCGATCTGCGCGATGCCCTGCGCCGACAGGTTGGCCTGGTTGTAGAAGATGCGGCCGAAATGCCGCTCGTCGGGAAAGATCTCGTCCTGCTGCGGCAGGAAGGCACCGCCGGAATCCACCAGATAGATGCACGGCAGATTGTTCTGCCGCGCGACATCCTGCGCGCGCAGATGCTTCTTCACCGTCATCGGATAATAAGTGCCGCCCTTGATGGTCGCGTCGTTGGCGACGATCACGCATTCGCGCCCCGAGACGCGGCCGACCCCGGTGACGACGCTCGCCGAATGCACGTCGCCGCCGTAAAGCCCGTTGGCCGCCAGCGGTGACAGTTCGAGAAACGCCGTGCCCGGATCGATCAAGAGATCGACGCGATCGCGCACGAACATCTTGCCGCGCGAGGTATGGCGCTGGCGCGACACCTTGCCGCCGCCGCCCGCGACCTCGTTGAGCTTGTCCTTCAACTCCGCGACCAGCGCGCGCATCGCGTCGGCGTTCTGGGTGAAATCCGGGGAATTCGTTGCAATATTGGAATGAAGCGGCATGACGTCCAGAGGGTTACGAGTGAACGACCTTTATGAGTGAACGACCTTGGATAACGACCGGCGCCATGTTGTCATTGCGGCGCCACCTCGTGCAACCGGTACTTTCGGGTCTGGTGGGAAACGCTGTAATTGTCCGGCCGCTCTCCGCGCGCGGCGGAGAGAACAATGTTTCCGCCGGGTAAAGTATCACCTGCAACCGGCGCGCCGCGCGACGATCGGACGCGTCCGTCTGCCCGGCGAGCGAGCCGGCCGATTCAATCAAATCCGATCGTTCGACTGAGACGGATCAGTGCGTCCAGATCTAGTGGGTCCAGGGATCGGTGCGGCGGAAGGCAAAGTTGTCGGCGTAGGCGGCCTGCCGGCGCGCCCGCTCCTTCGGCTCGATCACCTGATAGGCGATGCCCTTGCGCTCGCAATAGGCGATGGCCTCGTCCTTGGTGGCAAACCGCAAGGTCAGTTGCTGCTTCATGTCGCCCGAACTGGTCCATCCCATCAGCGGCTCGACCACGCGCGGCTGCTCGGGCTCGTAATCGAGTTGCCATTCCTTGCTCTTGGCAAAGCCGGATTGCATCACGCTCTTGGCGGGTTTAAAAATACGTGCGGTCATGACGTGGCGTGGCCTGCTGATTCGCGTTTCGACGACAACCGATTCGATAGGGGCACCAATTCGTGTCGCCCCTCGCGCGTCGGATCGCAGGCCGAACACCATGATCCGTGTATGGCCGCGATCCGCGCATAGCTGATGCTATAGTCCGTCCGCTGCCTTGTGACAATCTCGACAACAGACTACCTGCCGGCAACTTTACGTCATTTGCTCCATTCCAGACCTTACCGACGGGCGCCCATGGACATCCACGCAACCTTGCCCCCCAAAGGCCGCGATCTGCGGCTCGACCTGTTTCGCGGCATCGCCAATTGGGCGATCTTCCTCGACCATATCCCCAACAATGTGGTGAACTGGATCACGACGCGGAATTACGGTTTCAGCGACGCCGCCGACCTGTTCGTCTTCATCTCGGGCTACACCGCCTCGTTCGTCTACGCCAAGATGATGCTGGACCGCGGCTTCGTGGTCGGGGCGACGCGGCTGTTCAAGCGGGTGTGGCAACTCTATGTCGCCCATATCGTGCTGTTCGTGATCTACATTGCCGCGATCGGCTACGTCGCACAGCGCTATAGCGACGTCGAGATCATCAACGAGTTCAATGTCGCGGGCCTGATCGAAAATCCGATCCAGACGCTGATCCATGGCCTGCTGCTCTCTTTCAAGCCGCTCAACCTCGACGTGCTGCCGCTCTACATCGTGCTGATGGCATTCTTCCCGCCGGTGCTGTGGATGATGCTGCGCAAGCCCGACCTCACCATGCTCGCTTCGCTGTGCCTGTATTTCGCGGCACGCCACTACGGCTGGAACCTGCGCGGCTATCCGGCGGGCGAATGGTACTTCAATCCGTTCACCTGGCAGTTGCTGTTCATGTTCGGCGCGTGGTTCGCGCTCGGCGGCGCCACGGCGTCACGCTCGGTGATCCGCTCGCCGATCCTGCTCTACCTCGGCGGGGCCTATCTGATCTTCGCGCTGATCATGACGATGGCCGGGCGCTTCCCCGACTTCGGCGCGCTGTTCCCGTCGTGGCTCTACGATGCCTTCAATCCCAACGACAAAACCTATCTTGCGCCCTATCGCGTGTTGCACTTCGTCATCATCGCGTTCTTCGTCACGCGCTTCGTGCCGAAGGACTGGCCCGGTTTGGAATGGAAGATCTTCGAGCCGGTGGTGAAATGCGGTCAGCAATCGCTGGCGGTGTTCTGCGTCGGCGTGTTCCTGTCGTTCGTCGCCCACTTCACGCTGATCATGAGTTCGGGCTCGTTCCTGGCGCAAGTGGTGGTCAGCGCGGCCGGCATCGCCATCATGACGATCGTGGCCTACTACATCTCCTGGTCGAAGCAGCAGGACAAACCGCGGCCCAAGCCGGCCGCGAACACGAGCGCGCCGTCACAAACCCCTGCGGCGCCGGCCAAACGCGCTGACGCGGCATAACAAAACCGACCCGCGTCATGCCCGGACTTGATCCGGGCATCCATCCTTCGAAAAGGGATGGATTGCCGGGTCATAGGCGAGCGAAGCGCCGCCGTTCTTCGAACGGCTATCCCCGGCAATGACGCCTTGAGCACTTCTATTAACGGATGAATGCGCTAGCTGCGCAGCCCCGGCGCTTCGACGCCGGTGCGGGCGACGTATTCGGTGTAGCCGCCACCGTATTGATGGATGCCGTCCGGCGTCAATTCCAGCACGCGGTTGGACAGCGCGGCGAGAAAATGCCGGTCGTGCGAGACGAACAGCATGGTGCCCTCGTAATCCGCGAGCGCCGCGATCAGCATTTCCTTGGTCGCCATGTCGAGGTGGTTGGTCGGCTCGTCGAGCACCAGGAAATTCGGCGGATCGAACAGCATCAGCGCCATCACCAGCCGCGCCTTCTCGCCGCCCGACAGCACGCGGCACTTCTTCTCGACGTCGTCGCCGGAAAAGCCGAAGCAGCCGGCGAGCGCGCGCAACGAGCCCTGCCCGGCTTGCGGAAACGCGTCCTCCAATGACTGGAACACGGTGCGCTCGCCGTCGAGCAGATCCATCGCGTGTTGCGCGAAGTAACCCATCTTGACGCTGCCGCCGAGCGCCACCGTGCCGGCATCCGGCTCCGTCGCGCCCGCGACCAGTTTCAGCAGCGTCGATTTGCCGGCGCCGTTGATGCCCATCACGCACCAGCGCTCCTTGCGGCGCACCGCGAAGTCCAGATCCTGATAGATGCTCCGGCTGCCATAGCCCTTGTGCACGTTCTTCAGGCTGACGACATCCTCGCCGGAACGCGGCGCGGTGGGAAAATCGAACAGCACGGTCTGGCGTCGCCGCGGCGGCTCGACGCGCTCGATCTTGTCGAGCTTCTTGACGCGGCTCTGCACCTGCGCGGCGTGCGAGGCGCGCGCCTTGAAACGCTCGATGAACTTGATCTCCTTGGCAAGCATCGCCTGCTGCCGTTCGAACTGCGCCTGCTGCTGCTTTTCGTTCAACGCGCGCTGCTGTTCGTAGAACTCGTAGTCGCCGGAATAGGTCGTGAGCGATCCGCCGTCGATCTCGACGATCTTGCCGACGATGCGGTTCATGAACGCGCGGTCGTGCGAGGTCATCAGCAGCAGGCCGTCATAGCCCTTCAGGAACTGCTCCAGCCAGATCAGGCTTTCGAGGTCGAGATGGTTCGACGGCTCGTCGAGGATCATGGCGTCGGGCCGCATCAAGAGAATGCGCGCCAGCGCCACGCGCATCTTCCAGCCGCCCGACAGCTTGCCGACGTCGCCGTCCATCATCTCCTGGCTGAAGCCGAGACCGGCCAGCACCTCGCGGGCGCGGCCGTCGAGCGCGTAGCCATCGAGTTCCTCGAAGCGCGCCTGTACCTCGCCATAGCGCGCGATGATCTCGTCCATCTCGTCGGCGCGGTCCGGATCGGCCATAGCCGTTTCCAGTTCCTTCAGTTCGACCGCAACCTCGCTGACCGGACCCGCGCCATCCATGACCTCGGCGACGGCGCTGCGCCCGGCCATTTCGCCGACGTCCTGGCTGAAATAACCGATGGTGACGCCGCGATCGACCGCGACCTGCCCTTCGTCGGGCAGCTCCTGCCCGGTTATCATGCGGAACAGCGTGGTCTTGCCCGCACCGTTGGGGCCGACCAGACCGACCTTCTCGCCGCGCTGGAGCGCCACGGAGGCTTCTACGAACAGAAGCTGGTGGCCGTTCTGCTTGCTGATGTTGTCGAGCCGGATCATATTCCCACGCGCCATGCGGAAGCGCGGGCTTCCGGGTCCTGCTGAAATTTCGTGATGTTCGTTATGCCGCCAATACGTAAGAGCGCACGGCCGGCAGGCATTCGAGGCGCCTAAAAGTCACATTTTGACGATTTTCACAAGCCACCCTCCCCGAGGCACAAAGCGGAGCAGGCTGTTGTTTGAACCGGTTTTGCCGAAGCCCCGCCTCATGCTTGAAACCGCGTCTCGGTGATTGAACCTGCAGGACTTCGTAGCAGTCCTCATCGAGAACGCGGGCCTTTGGCGTCGACCGGCTTTCTGCCAATCGAGAGAAACAGCAACCCGCGGGTTACCTGGACAAACAATTCAATATGCTAACGCGGTCATACCGAGGCGCGGACATATTGCATCCATCAACGGTGCGAACCGGCGCGATTTTGGTTTTCGGAAAAGATACGAACGATTTTTCAAGCCAATCGATAAAGGGAGGAAACGATGCAGGTACAGATCGTTGGGAAACCCATCAGCAGTTTCTCTCGGGCGCTCATCGTTGATCTAGCGCTTGAAGCGAACATAGCCGTTGTTCATGTGACGTCAGTGAAACGCACCGTCATCGATCAGGCACGACAACTGATTGAGAAGCACGTTGTCCAGAATGTCAAAGCAAACTACAAAAATCCGGACGTGACGGCGTTGATCGAAGAATCACGCAACATCTATCACAGCAACACGGAGCACCCCGACTTGCAGGGGGCGACATCCTATCTTGCGAAAGGCATACTTAACTTGAAGGGCGGCCCAGAATCCGCCTCGCGTCATCTCATCATGTCGCCGTTTGTGGAAGTTTTCGATATTGCACATTATTCACTTCATGGCGGCAAGAGAACGAACTGGCTGTCTCATGCTCAAGCGGTCAAATTGTTGTCGGCCTGCCGCAAGCGGTACGGATTTCCTATTAGCAAGTTAGGTGTATCTGCCGAACTAAAGCCTTCCGGACGTTACGAATTCAAGGATGAGAAGTGCTTTCATTTTGAAGTTCTTCAACCCATCATGAACGAAGGTAGTCACTACATGGATGTGGCGTAACGGCGACCGGTGCCGCGATCACAAGCGCGCGATTCAAAATCCAGTTTGAGCCGTCGCAATACGCTCGCCAAATTTGCGGACCAACGTAGCGCCCAACAATAAGGGGGACCCATACAGGGAGGTCCAAAGCATGTTTATGTTCCCGCCAGTCGACTCCATGAGAATTCTGATTGCCGCATCGATTGTCGCCAGTGGCTTCTGGCTTTGGGGTAAGGCGCTTCCCATGATCACCGATGACGTGGAAGGCGACGACTAAATGAAAGGGCGCGGTGATGGCCGCGCCCGCCTTCGCCGGACTCCCGCGCGCTTCTTCCGTGCCGTTCCGATCCTGATAGCCTGTGCTGGTTGTTTCAGCGCTTGACGCGTTGGCGCCCCGCTCCGGCCCCTGGGATGCCCTTGACCGATGCGGACGGATTTCATGAGCAGCGCCCCGCCGCCGCTCCAGCGCAGCCAATTGTTTTTGTTGCTGAATCATCGAAATGGTCGGGGCAGCTGGATTCGAACCAACGACCTGCAGTACCCAAAACTGCCGCGCTACCAGGCTGCGCTATACCCCGATCGACCCGCAAACCGCGAAGGCGGGTTTGCTACGGCGAGATGTCGATACACGCTCCCGGCGGCGCCAGCAAGCGCGCGCAGCTTGGGATCATGCTCTAATGTCCGTTGAACAGCGGATAGGCGACGCGATCGCCCGGCGCGATGCCGTATTTCTTGGCCGTTCCGGCGATCACTTCGAGCACGCCCTTCGCCAGCCCCCGCGACGGGATGATTTTGGTCGATTGCGGCACCGTGTTCTCGGCGATGCGCAGGATGCGACCATCGGCCCGGATGAAGATCATGTCGAGCGGAATGAAGGTGTTCTTCATCCACATCGAGACTTCCTGCTCCGGCGAAAAGTCGAACAGCATGCCGCGGCCGTCCGGCAATTCCTTGCGATACATCAGCCCGGTGCGCTTCTCCTCCTCGGTGGTGGCCACCTCGACGGAAAACACCTGGACCCCCGACTTGGTCGCAATCTCGAGGGTTTGCAGTTCAGCCGCGCGCGCATGGTTCGTCGCTACCAGGGCGGCGACCAGCAGCACCAGGGCCGCCAGCCATCGCGTCGGCGATTGAGGATGCCGTTCAAGCCATCGCGTCAACATCATCGACATAAATCCTGCCCAAACCGCGCCGACAAATCCGATGGCGACGATAGGTAACCGCTTTTGCGCCAAGCGCAACCACGCGGCAGCGTCCGTCCGCGCGATCTGACAGGGTTGTGAAGGACGGAGATTTGCCGATCAGTGCGAGGCAAGCCCGGCGGGGCCGTGCTCCGGATGGATCTCCGCCGCCATCATGCCCTTGGAGCCGGGCCCGAACCGCACCAGTACATATTGGCCGGGGCGCAGTTCGGTCATGCCGTAGCGACGCAAGGTTTCCATGTGGACGAAGATATCCGGCGTGCCTTCGCCGCAGGTGACGAAGCCGAAGCCGCGCAGCCGGTTGAACCACTTCACCTGCGCACGCTCGAGCCCGCTGGTGGGCGTGACGCTGACATGGGTGCGCGGCGGCAGCATCTGCGCCGGATGAATGGCGGTCGACTCGTCCATCAGCACGACGCGGAACGCCTGATAGCCTTTCTGCCGCTGCACGCACTCGCAGACGATGCGCGCGCCCTCATAGGCGGTCTGATAGCCGTCGCGTCGCAGCACCGTGACGTGGAGCAGCACATCGGCAGAACCGTCATCGGGAACGATGAAGCCGTAGCCCTTGGAGGCGTCGAACCACTTGATGACGCCGCGAACCTCGACCAGCTTGTTGGCTTCGCTCAGGCCGGCGAACGGATCTACCGCGGTTCCGCGGCTGTCTCTTGCAAAGGTATCTCTTGCGAACGTATCGGGCGTCGTCTTGTCCGCGCCGCCCGCCTGCGTCCTAAACTGCTTGGACTCAAATCCGTCCGACCCCATGACCCCGGACCTCACACGTTCAAAAAAACTTTTGGCGACGCTGCCCCTGACGACAACGTGCGACGACTCTCGCAGCCGCTACTCTCGATGACGCCCCGCGAATCTCCTGATTCGACGATAGCACTCCCGCTCCGCCCGCAAACACAAAAAACCGCGCGTCAACGATCTATAAACAATCTTGAGTCTCGCGAATCAATTTCGCGAGGACGTGACGCACCTGTTTTTGAATCGAGCGTTGGAACGATCGCAATCGGTCAATTGCCGACGAATGGCCCGAACGTGTCGCCGATGTCGTGGCGGATCACAAGATCGGCGTCGTCGTCCTGCTCGGTCGGCTCCCGATTGACGATGACGAGACGCGCTCCCGCCTGTTTCGCCAGCAACGGCATGCCCGCCGCCGGCCACACCACCAGCGACGATCCGATCACCACGAACAGGTCGCACGCTTGCGCCAGTTCGGTGGCGCGACGCATCGCGTCCTCCGGCATCGATTGCCCGAACGAGATCGTCGCGGTCTTCACCGGCTGCGCGCAGGCATCGCAAACCGGCGCGCGGCCGGTCGCATCGAATTGCGCCTTGGCCCAGACGAGATCATAGCGCGCCTCGCAGCCGAGGCAGCGCGCGTAAGTGGTGTTGCCGTGCAGTTCGACGACGTCGTTGCCGCAAATTCCCGACGCTTGATGCAGGTTGTCGATGTTCTGGGTGATGACGCCGGGAACCTTGCCGGCCTTGTAGAGCGCCGCCAGCGCGCGATGCCCCCGCCCCGGACGCGCGGCGGCAAAGGTCGCTTCCATGTTGAAACGCCGGCGCCAGGATTCATCCCGCGCCTCCTGGCTGGCAATAAACTCGTCGAACGGAATCGGCCGGTTGCGCGTCCACAGTCCGCCCGGCGAGCGAAAATCCGGGATACCGGATTCCGTCGAGATGCCCGCGCCGGTGAAAGGCACGATCACCGACGACGTTGCGATCATCTCGCCGAGGTGTTCCACCCCGCTTTGAAGGTCCTTTGCGATCATCTGGCTACCCTGATCCGTATCTTCGTCTCAGGGAACGTTATCGCAAATGCCTGGTTCAAGCATCATGGCCCGAACGCGGCCATCCGGGGCACGGATTTTTTGAAAGCTATTTCGCGAGATAGCGGCGCACGGCGGCGACCGAGCCGCCGACTTCACCGATGGCGGTGAACAATTGGTCCTCGGAAACGTTGAGACGCCCGGCCCAATAAGCGGTCGCGGTGGGGTCCTTGACGTCGATCACCTGCGGCGCCCGTCCGCCATGGTCGGCGGTGGCGGCCAGAACGGACGACACTGGCGCGAGCGTGATCATGCGCCGAGACTATCACGCGGCCCCGCATCCCAAAGCTCAAGCGCCGCAAATCGTTAACAGGACCTTGCTGCGATCATGGCTCGTGCCCGCCTGCGCCGCTCGCGCCCCTATGATAAAACCGCTAATCATCCCGATCAGGATCGTGGCCCGCGACACCCGGATCGACGATCGCCCGACCGATACTGCCGGAGAACCTATCATGCGCTATCTGCACACCATGCTGCGCGTCCGAAATCTCGACACCGCCCTGAAGTTCTATTGCGATGCGCTCGGCCTCAAGGAAGTCCGCCGCATCGACAACGACAAAGGGCGCTTCACGCTGGTATTCCTCGGCGCCGCCGCCGACGAACACCTCATCAAGGCGAGCCCGGGCCGCGGGGCGCCGCTCGTCGAACTCACCTACAACTGGGACGAGGAGAAGTACGGCGAGGATCGCTTCTTCGGTCACCTTGCCTATGAGGTCGACGACATCTATGCGACCTGCGAGCGCCTGATGAAGCTCGGCATCACCATCAATCGTCCGCCGCGCGACGGCCAGATGGCGTTCGTCCGTTCGCCGGATCTGCATTCGATCGAACTCCTGCAAGCCGGCGACGCCAAGCCGCCACAGGAGCCGTGGGCCTCGATGCCGAACACCGGACACTGGTAACAACGCAGGAAGTAATAGCGCAGGAACATGCATCGTCCTAATGCGTTACCTCGACGACAATGAATCGAGGAGATGCTTATGGGACGCGGCATTTTGCTGTGGCTGCTCGGCGTACCGATACCGGTGATCATTCTGCTCTGGCTGTTTTTCCGTTGAGCATGGTGATTTCCCGCATGTGCGCTGAAGGAAAGGCTTCGCCCTGCGGAGCCTTTCCTTTTGCGCGGACTTTATGGCGTTCCATGTTTTGACGGAAACGTCATTGCCGGGCATAGCCGCTCGAAGAACGGCGTCGCTTCGCTCGCCTATGGCCCGGCTGTCCATCATTTTCGAAGAAGATGGATGCGCGGATCAAGTCCGCGCATGACGGCGGATGATTCCACCAAAAACTGAAAGACCTAATTGAAGCTGTGTTCGAACCAGAGGATGCCGACGATCAATGCCAGCGTTACGGCGGTGACGATGGCGCGCTGCGTCCAGCTCATGCCCTGACCGAACCACCACAGCAGCGCGCAGCACATGATGACGGGAACGACGATGTCGAGACGCATGGCGATCTCCTCACCTCGCCGCGGCGTCAGCGCAACCCGCCACGCACGCCCGATCCGCCGCCGGCGCCGATACTGATCGAGCCGCCGATCCGGACGCAGGTGTCCGAGCCCTCGAGCTTGACGAATCCCGCCCCATATTCCGCGCACGGTTTCGGCGCGCGCGACAACGGCTTCTCCAGCGTCTTGCGCGGCGCGTTGGGCAAGCGAAGATCCGACTGCGCCAACGCCATCGACAGCGGGACAATAGCAAAAACAACGATCAGTCCAGCTTTCAGCATGATGTGGATCGCCCTCGATAAACAGCCCGGCACGGCCTCGCGATCCGTCTTACATGATTGGCTAAATCAGTAAAATTGCGACGCGCGCCTGGCGGCAGAAACGTGACCTGCCCGATCAGGCAGATTCACTGGATGATTTGCGCGCCAGCGGTTGAGGTTGCTGGGCAAATTCCTTCAGTTCATTTCGCTGCGGCCTGATCTGATCCCGACCACGATGTGCAAGGCCCGCCGATGGCGGGCCTTGTTGTCTAGCGCGCGTTATGCGCAAACTTAATCGTCATGATGCCAGCCGCGGTGCCGCCCGTTGTCGTGTCGGTGATAGTAGCGCGGTCCATAGTCACGGTCTCTATAGTAGCGGTAACGCGGCCTCTCATAACCATCCCCGAAGTAGGCGCGCGGACGATATACCCGGTCGTAATCGGGGCGATGCCAGCATCGGCCCCATTCGTTACACACCAGACGAACCTGTTCGACGCCAGACGCGGTTGGCGCCGCCGAACCGATCGGCATTGCATTCGCCCCGCTCGCGGCGAACGTTCCCAAAGCAACGGCGGACACAAGGGCGAGAACTGATTTGCGCATAGAATCCTCTGTTATTTCCCGATGCACATTACCTGCCTCCGGGATGTGGGCGGTTCCATGGCGGGCGAGCGAGGCCAGGACCAGGAAATTTCGATTGCTCGATGACGCGCCGCATTCAGTCAGGTCGCGTTCATCATTCATCTGCAACATGTGATTTCTGTATTTGAAACTTGGGGCAGGAATCCTCCAATGAACGTCACCAGAATTTCGGCAGTCGGATTATTTGTCATCGCCGCCTCGCTGGCCGGGTGTGCGAACCCGCAGCAACAACGCGCCGCCACAGGGGCGGTTCTCGGTGGTGCGACAGGCGCGTTACTCGGTCAGGCTATCGGCGGCAACACCGGTAGTACTCTCATCGGCGCCGGTGCCGGCGCACTGCTCGGCGCAGCCGTTGCTGATTCAACCAATCCACGTCCGAGCGGCCCGCCGATGTGCCGCTACCGCGCACCGGATGGCCGGATCTATGTCGCAGAATGCGACGAGCGATATTATCGCGGAGGATACTGATCAGCGCTTGGGGACCAGGCGCACAAACGATCAAACCCAAACAACCAACCCGTCGGTTATGCCGACGGGCTGGCTAGTAATTGGGATTCATCACCGGTTCGTGGACGGCTGCGCGGTTTGCTGCTGCATCTGGTGTTCGCGACGCCTTTGCAGCTTGCGCTCCTTGGCCAGATGGTGCCCGGCTACGCAGCCACCGACCGCGCCGATAACACCATGATGGCCGGCATAATGACCGGCGACACCGCCAGCGACGGCACCCGACAAACAGCCAATAGCTTTGGCCTGCGGAGCGAAAGCAACGCCAGCAATGAGAGCTGCCGCAATGATCAAGGCGCGCATGGGAAGCCTCCTGGATATGGAATGGAATATTCTGGCGGAGGCAACCTGTCTGCGCGATGAACGTTCCGGGCGGACGGCGGAAGAATGCCGTGACCACACCCGGCCAATAAGCGTCTCATAGTCAGCTTAATCAGCCGGCGTGCTGACGCGCTATACAATTGAAATTTCGATATTTTCAGGGGAAAGAAAGTGGCGCTCCCTAGCGGAATCGAACCGCTCTCTCCACCGTGAAAGGGTGGCGTCCTGACCGATAGACGAAGGGAGCGAAACACCAGGCTAGATGCGATTGCCGCGCTTCTGGCCCAAGGTTCCGCGCTGTCGTAAAATGTCCGCCAAATCAACCGCTTGAGGAGGCATTGATCCCGCGCCGGATCGCCGCGAAGCAGCGCGTTCCGGAGACAGCGGCGAACCTATAAAGGCGTTTGTCGGCGCGGGCAAGCCATCTTGCCGCGTATTGTGGAAGGAGGCGGACCGCCCCCGCCCTACGCATCGATCCTGTTGGGGCAGCGGAGCCCGCGCGCTACTCTTGCGGCCAAGCATCCGCAAGAAGACAGGAGCGACCATGGCCCGCAAGCTGATCGACATTTCCGTGCCGCTGCAAAACGACGTCCCGGCCGACCCGCCCGGCAATCATCCGACCATCCAGTATATCGATCACCAGCAAGGCTTGCCGCGCATGCTGCAGTTCTTCGACGGCCTCAAGGCCGAGGACTTGCCGGACGGCCAGGGCTGGGCGGTCGAGACGATCAATCTCTCGACCCACAACGGCACGCATCTCGATGCGCCGTATCACTTCCATCCGACGATGAATCGCGGCGAGCGCGCGTGGACCATCGACGAGGTGCCGCTGGAGTGGTGCTTGCAGCCGGGCGTCAAACTCGATTTCCGCCATCTGCCTGACGGCTACGTGGCAACCGCGAAGGATGTCGCCGACGAACTCAAGCGCATCGGGCACACGCTGAAGCCGCTCGAGATCGTCGTCGTCAACACCGGCGCCGGCGCGAAGTACGGTCGGGCGGATTATGTCACCTCCGGCTGCGGCATGGGCTATGAGGCCACCATGTATCTGCTGGAGCGCGGCGTGCGCCTCACCGGCACCGACGGCTGGAGCTGGGATGCACCGTTCGTCCACACCGCGAAGAGGTATGCCGAAACCCACGATGCCAGCCTGATCTGGGAAGGCCACAAGGCTGGCCGCCACATCGGTTATTGCCATCTCGAAAAGCTGCACAATCTCGAGCAGTTGCCGTCCACCGGATTTACGGTGTCGTGTTTTCCGGTGAAGATCGAGCGGGCATCAGCGGGCTGGACCCGCGCCGTCGCCATTCTCGATTGATCGATGGAACCCGCGATGTTCCTCTGCATTGAGCCGATGCTGAATTACCCTTCACCGCGCGCGAATTCCCGCAGCCGCAGGAGACTTCCATGACACTCCCCCAGGATACCGGCGATCTTTCGTCGAAGATGCGCACGGCCGTGCATGCCAACTGGAAAGCCTTCCTGATCGAAGGCATCCTGCTCGTGATCCTCGGACTCGCCGCAATGGTCGTACCGCCGCTCGCCAGTCTCGCGGTCACCGTCTTCCTCGGCTGGATGTTTCTGGTCAGCGGCGTCGTCGGACTGGCGCTGACGTTCTGGGCCCGGCAGATGCCCGGCTTCTGGTGGTCGTTGATCTCGGCACTGCTGGCGATCGCCGTCGGCGTCATCCTGCTGGCGCGGCCGGTTCAGGGCACCCTGACCTTGACCATCGTGGTCGGCGCCTACTTCCTCGCGGAAGGTGTCACCACCATCATGTATGCGCTGGAGCATCGCCGCGAACTGTCGCAGCGCTGGGGCTGGATGCTGACCGCCGGCATCATGGATATCATCGTCGCCCTGATCATCATCGCCGGCCTACCCGGCTCGGCACTGTGGGCGATCGGCCTTCTGGTCGGCATCAACCTGTTGTTCGGCGGCGCGACCCTGATCGGCGTGGCGCTCGCCGCACGGGACAAGTAACCCGGCCTGTCAGCAGCCGCGGCAAATGCTCTTGAGCTTGCGATCGAGTTGGGCGTCCTCGCGCGCGATGGGATCGTTCGGGTTATCGATGTTTCTCTCCGACGGCACATCGCCGCGACGCGGCTGACGATGCCCCACCGGCGCGTTCGGCATCGCCGTGCTGGCATCCGGCGAGATCACGCTCGTCCCGCTCCGCCCGGTTTGCGCGATCGCCTCGGGCGCGGCGACCATTAGCAGCAAGGCCGTCGTCGCAATCCATTTGTTCATGTCGGCCTCCATTGGTTCGGCATCGAACGCATTGAAGCGGATTCGAGACCGGCGCGCTACAGCGTGGCGCGCCCTGACCGATTTTCACCTGACGGTCCGGATCATGCGCCTGCATCGATCAAGAGCACTGCAAAAGCTGAGGCGCCTCAACGAGAACGCTCCGGTACTTCGATCGTTCCGCAATTGCGCCGCCCCTGCGCCGAGCAATCGAGGCCCTTGCGCACGTCCGCCATAGTCATCAGCAGCCACGCGCCCGCGGCAACCAGCACGATAAAAAAGCCGAGCAGCACCGCGTTTTCGATTGTCCGGTTGCCATCGTCGTCGGGCGGCTCCTGCTTCGCCATCGCGCCGCCTCGTCATGTTCGTGGCGGATAGGCATGGAGGCCGCCGCAGAAGTCGGTGACCTGATAGGCCGCAGCCTCGCTGTCGCTATCGCGCGCAAGATAGCTCGGCCCGACCGGGGCCTTGCCGAACCCGCCCGGAATATCCAGTACGAACTCCGGCTGGCACAATCCCGAGACGCGGCCGCGCATCTCCCGCATCAGTTGCTGGCCTTTTTCCAGCGTCGTCCGCAGGTGCGCGGTACCCGGCGCCAGGTCGCCGTGATGCAGGTAATACGGCTTGATCCGGCATTCGACGAAAGCACGCATCAGGGCTTCGAGTGCCTGTACATTGTCGTTGACGCCGGCGAGCAGCACCGACTGGCTGACCATTGGAATCCCGGCATCGATGATCCGCGCGCAGGCTTCGCGCGCGGCAGGCGAAAACTCCCGCGCGTGGTTGGCATGAACCGCGAGCCACGTCGTGGCATTCGGCACGCGCAACGCCGTGACCATTTCGGCGCTGACGCGTATGGGATCGGCCATCGGCACGCGGGTATGGATGCGGATGATCTTGACGTGATCGATGGCGGCGAGATCGGCCATCACCTCGGCCATGCGACGCGGCGACAGCATCAACGGATCGCCGCCGGTGAGGATCACTTCCCAGATCTCCGGATGCGACCGGATGTAGTCGAGCGCGGCGGCATAGACATCCGGCGTCAGCGCGCTGTCCTTGCCCGGCCCCACCATCTCGCGGCGGAAGCAGAAGCGGCAATAGACCGCGCAGACATGCACCAGCTTGAACAGCACGCGATCCGGATAGCGATGGACGATGCCCTCCACCGGCGAGCGCGCGTGGTCGCCGATCGGATCGACGTTCTCGATCGGCTGGCTGTCCAGCTCCCTCACGTCGGGAACGTATTGACGCGCGATCGGATCCGCCGGATCGCTCGGGTCGATCAGCGCGGCGACATCCGGCGTCAGCGCCACCGCATAGCGTGCCGCGACCTTCTCCAGATCATGCAGCGCCGCTGCCGGGATGAGTCCCTGGGATATCAGTTGCTGCGGCTGGCGCAGCGTGGTGGAAACCTTTTCGTTCATGCGTTGCTCACCGGCGGCGTCCACACCACCTGATCGATCCGTTGCGCGCCGGACGCCAGCATCACCAGCCGGTCGAAACCGAGCGCGACGCCGCTCGCTTGCGGCATCGACCCGAGCGCGGCGAGAAAATCCTCGTCGAGCGGATAGCGCTCGCCGTAAAGCCGCTCCTTGTCGTCCATCGCGAGTTCGAAACGCCGCCGCTGTTCGCGCGCGTCGGTCAGTTCGCCAAAACCGTTGGCGAGTTCGACGCCGCAGGCATAGATCTCGAAGCGTTCCGACACACGCGGATCCGAGGGTTTTACGCGCGCCAGCGCGGACTCCGGCGCGGGATATTCATGGAGCACTGTCGGCCGGCCCTGCCCGAGATGCGGCTCGACATGCTCGACCAGGATCTTGCTGAAGATATCCGACCATGTGTCGTCATCCGCGACCCGCACCTTGCCGCGCGCGGCAGTGGCCAGTGCCTCACGACGGCCTTCGCCGCCATCGATGGTCGCCAGCAGATCGATACCGGCGGCGCGTTGAAATGCCTCGGCGACAGTCAACCATTCTGCCTCCGCAAAAGGATCAGCACTCCGCCCCCGAAACGCAAACCTGCGCGTCTGCGCGGTATCCGCCGCCAGCGCGATCACCGCCAGACAATCCGCGATCACCGCCTCATAAGGCTCCTCCGCGCGATACCATTCCAGCATGGTGAATTCCGGCAGATGCAGGTCGCCGCGCTCGCGGTCGCGGAACACGCGGGCGAATTCGACGATTCGGGCCTCGCCCGCCGCCAGCAATTTCTTGCAGGCGAACTCCGGCGAGGTGCGCAAGTAGCGCACCAGGCGTTCGCCGTCCTTATCGATCAACACGGTGCGCGGCGCGTGCAGATGCGTCTCGTTGCCCGGCGACACTTGAAGCACGCCGGTTTCGACCTCGACGAATCCGGCCGCCGTAAACCAGTTCCGGCACGCCGCCGTGATGGCACTGCGCGCGGTCAAAAAAGGCCGGCGATCCTGATGACGATTTCGGTTCCACCACGGCGAAGGGCGATCGTCCGCGCTCATGATCGTCTGCCAAGGCGCCGCGCAAATGTTGGGACCAGCCCCCTAGCGCGAGCGGCCCAAATCAGTATGTTGCAGCCCGAAACCGCTTCGCCGCCGGAACCGTCGTGCCCGGATCGGCCCCGAACCCGAACGCTAGGAATATTTTCTGTGAGAGTCATCGCCAGTTCTATCCGCAAGGGCAATGTGATCGAGCAAAACGGCCAGCTTTATGTGGTCCTGTCCGCCGAAAACATCCATCCCGGCAAGGGCACGCCGGTCAGCCAGATCGAAATGCGCCGAATCAGCGACGGCGTAAAGATCTCCGAACGCTACAAGACCACCGACCAGGTCGAGCGAGCCACCATCGAGGACCGCAACTTCAACTTCCTCTACGAGGACGGCGACGGCTTCCACTTCATGAATGCCGAGACCTACGATCAGGTTCAGGTGCCGAAGGACGTGGTGGGCAGCGCCGCGCCGTACCTTCAGGAAAACATGACCGTGAAGCTGTCGATGCACGACGTGGTGCCGGTCGCCATCACCCTGCCTCAGCGCGTCACCCTCGAAGTGGTCGAGACAGAACCTGTGACGAAGGGCCAGACCGCGTCGTCGTCCTACAAGCCCGCAATCCTGTCGAACGGCGTCCGCTCGGCGGTGCCGCCGCATGTCGGCGTCGGAACGCGGATCGTGGTGCTGACCGAGGACGGCTCCTACGTCGAGCGCGCCAAGGACTGATCTTATCCGATCGATGACCTGACGGCCCGCGGGAGCCGAACGATTGCGACACACCCTCTCACGTTGCGCTGATATCATCTCTGGAAGGCGATGCCTCTCAGCGCTCGTGGGTCTGGTGGTGCTCGCGGCACCCGCTGCCGCCGAGGACTTCAAGACGCCCGCGATCTCGGCGGTGCATGTCGAGTGGCGCGCGGCGCTCGATCAGTTCAAATCCGAGATCGCCGCGCATCCGGACCTCGCCGGCCGCTTCACCTTCACCAGCCGCCGCCGGCTGTCGCCGTCCGATCCGCGCGTGATGCCGGCGTTCGAGCAGTTGAACGCCATCACCTCTCCGCTATTTGCCGGCATCAGCCGCAGCCCGATCCCGGTGCTGCTGCCGTTCGATACCGCCGGCTACCTGAAAGATCAGGATGGCGGCGTGCCCGGCAGCGTCGCGATCCCGCACTATCAATCGGGCTTCAACAAGGCCGAGATGTTCGTCGCCGGCGGCGCCGGCTACGACGCGTTGTTCAGCCTGCCGCGCACGTCCGACAACGGCACACCGGAGCGCGTCTACGCCAAGCCGGTCGATGTGCAGATCACCGGCTCGCTGCTGGTCTATGAGCTCAACGATCCGGTCGCCAACAAGGGCGAAGCAGTGCGCGCGCTGCAAGGTCAGTTTCCGGACATCCGCCGCGTCATCCGCGAAGGATTTGTGCGCTATCGCTTCACTGCCTTCGGCGTGCCTTACGTGGTGTCGATCCATTGCCTCGACAGCGTGCCGCGCGCCGACCGCCTGGCCTGCCGCGAAGCCTCGACAGTCGCCGAGCGTTTCATCAAGGCGCTGCGCATCGTCGGCGGCCAGCCGTCACGCCCGCGCAGCAACAGGACCGCGGACCTCGCGCCGCGTCCCGCCAATTTCTCGTCCGATTTCACCTATCGGCCCTCGGGCGAGATCATCGCCAACAGCGGCTATCGCGAACAGAGCGGCCACGCCGACTGGACGGTCTATTCGCAGATCCGCTTCCCGCTTAAGGAAGCCCCCGCCTATGCCAACTCGCAATCATTCCTGAACTGGGGCGACTGCTTCCAGCGCGGCCGGGTGCCGCCGCCTTCGCACAAAGGCGCGAAGTATCACTGCAAGTCGAATGACAAGCCGCTGGTGTTCGACGAATCCGCGCGCGAAAACTACTCCTATCCGTGGCAGGACAATTTCTGCGAGGCGCGCGATTTCGAAGTCGGGCAATGTGCCAGCGGTTTCGGCCATCAGGGCCAGGACATTCGCCCCGCGGCCTGCCGGCTGCGCAACGAAAGCGCCGAGCGTTGCGAACCGAATATCTTCCCGGTGATCGCGGTACGCGATGGCACGCTGCTGCGCTCGCCCAAGCGCGAAGCCGTGACCTTGCTGGTCAACACCCAGACCGAACACGTCCGCTTCCGCTACATGCATATGGACCCGGCGCAACTCGATGCCGACGGCGTGTTGAACGGCCGCCACGTCGCCGAGGGCGAGAAGCTCGGGCTGGTGTCGAACTATCAGGACTACCAGGGCGGCACCACCGTCCACCTGCATTTCGACGTGCAGGTGTTCACGCGCGAGGGCTGGCTCTGGGTCAATCCCTACGTGACGCTGATCTCCGCCTATGAGCGGCTGATCGAGGGCCGCGGCCGCGAGGTTCCGGCAACTAACGCCGAGGCCAAAACCGCGCCGTCCGCCGACAATGGCGCCGCCGCGACCGAACCGGCCACGAAGAGCGAATAGTCGTCCTGAGTGATGCGGGTTCCACAATCCCTTTCCATCATTGCAAGGAGCGTGAGCGGCGAAGCAATCCAGTTCTCGACCCGACGCTGCTGAATTGCTTCGCTGCGCTCGCAATGACGATTCATTCATTTCGCTCTACACTCTTCCCATGGACGACAGCGATTCCCGCATGACGATGACACGCCGGAGCCTGTTGCAGGCGGCCGCCGGTGCCGGCGCCCTGCTCGCCGCGCCCGCAACGGCATTTGCCGCCGCGCCGGCGGGCTTCGATGCCTGGCGCGACGGCTTCGAGGCCAAGGCGCGGGCACGCGGCATTTCCGACCAGACCTATCGCAGCGTCATGGGGCGCATCGAGCCGGACATGAGCGTGTTCGCGAAGATGCGCAACCAGCCGGAGTTCCACGAACAGGTCTGGCAATACATCAATCGCCGCGTCTCGGACTGGCGGCTGATCGCCGGCAAGGAAGCTTTGCGTAAAAACCAGTCGCTGTTCGCACGCATCGAGCAGGATTTCGGCGTCGAGCGCGGCACACTCTTGGCGCTGTGGGGCGTCGAATCCGCCTATGGCGATCCGCTGGTGCAGCAGAACCACATGCGGCCGGTGTTTCCCTCGCTCGCCGCGCTGGCGTGGCACGAGCCGCGACGCCGCGCCTATTGGGAAACCGAACTGATCAACGCGCTGAAAATCGTCCAACGTGGCTGGAGCACGCCAGCAGAGATGCGCGGCTCGTGGGCCGGCGCGATGGGCCATACGCAATGGATGCCGGAAGTCTGGCTCAACGTCGGCTTCGACTACGATGGCGACGGCCGCGTTTCGCCATTCGGCAAGCCGGACGACGCATTGGGCTCGACCGCGCGCTATCTGGTGAAGCGCGGCAAGTATCATCGCAACGAACATTGGGGTTTTGAGGTGCGCGTCCCCAGTGGCGCATCCGATGGGAGCCGCAGCTATGCGGCATGGTCGAGCGCCGGCGTGACCCGCGCCGACGGACGCCCGTTCCCGCAGCCGAACGCGACGGCGAAGCTGTGGACGCCGGTGCAAGGCGGTCCGTCGTTCCTGCTCGGCCCGAATTTCTATTCGGTGCGCAGCTACAACCCGTCGATGAATTACGCGCTGGCGATCTGCCATCTCGGCGACCGCATCCTTGGCGCGGGACCGTTCATCCAGCCGTTCCCCGGCTCGGAGCGCGCGCTGACGCTGGCCGAAGTACAGGAAGTGCAGACGCGCCTGACCAAAGCCGGCTTCGACACCGGCGGCACCGACGGCCGCGTCGGCAACGACACCATGAAGGCGGTGAAGGACTTTCAGCAGAAGGTCGGCCTGCCCGCCGACGGCTACGCCGGCCTCAAGGTGCTGGCGCGATTGCGCGGCGGCTAGCCGCCGCGTCGCTCGGCTCCCGCAGCATACCGAGGCATGTCTGCCATTGCGTCCAAAAATGCGGTTGATATTTCAGTCTGGCTGAATCCCATATCCCAAAGTTCAGTCATCAAATCATTGATGATCCTCTCGAGCGGTCGTTCGGAATAAGGATTCTCAGCATAGAGTTGGGCACAGCGTTTGGCGAAGGCGTGCGCTTCCTCCATGCATTTTCCCTCCCACGGTATCTCTACTTCATCCTTCATAGGGAAATCTCCTACCGGATCATCGCCGGCCCCGCGTCCGGCACCGCTATGTCGATCACACGCAGTTGCACGCGCTCCGCGCCCTGCCAGCGATCGACGGTGAGCGAGCCTGCGACATGCAGCACCTGTCCGCGGTTTTCCTTCAGCGCGTTGCCGAGCGGCTGCCCCACCGAGCGGAACGCGATGCCGTTGACGATAGCGCCGTCGCCCGCCTTGAAGCGCAACCGCAGATGCGCCTGCCCGACCTCGTCGGCATAGACCAGTTGATGCGACGGCAGCGCGATCACCGGCTCCGGATTGCCGGCGCCGAAGGGACCTGCGCGATTGAGCGTCGCCACCAGTTCCGGCGTCACCGCGCGCGCGCTGACCGCACCGTCGATCATCAATTCGCGGACATTGCGCGAGCGCGCGACATCGTCGGCAAGCGCGGCCTCGATGTAAGCGCGGAACGCCGCCAGTTGCTCCTTGCGTAGCGTGATGCCCGCCGCCATCGCGTGACCGCCGCCCTTCATCAGAAGGCCGTCGGTCACCGCCTGCCGCACCGTCTTGCCGAGATCGACGCCGGAGATCGAGCGGCCGGAGCCGGTGCCGATGCCGCCGGGCTCGAGCGCGATCGCAAACGCGGGCCGCGAAAATTTCTCCTTCAGCCGCGCGGCGACAAGGCCAACCACGCCGGGGTGCCAGCCCTCGGCGGCGGTGACGATCACCGCGCCCTTGTCTTCCAGCCCCAACGCCGCCAGCGCCTCGGCTTCGGCCTGCGCTTCCGCCGCCTGCTCGATGACGCGGCGTTCGGTGTTGAGGCGATCCAGATCGGCGGCGATGCGCGCCGCTTCCGACACATCACCTTCGAGCAATAGCCGCACGCCGAGATCGGCGCGGCCGATGCGACCGCCGGCATTGATGCGCGGCCCCAGCATGAAGCCCAAGTGCCACGCCTCCGGCGGTCCGTTGAGCCGCGACACGTCCATCAGCGCAGTGTGGCCGACATGGTCGCGGCGGCGCAGCGCGATTAGTCCCTTGGCGACGAACGCGCGATTGAGCCCGGTCAGCGATGCGACATCGGCGACCGTGCCGAGCGCGACGTGATGCAGCATGCCGAGCAAATCCGGCTCCGGCCGTTCGGCCTTCCAAAAGCCACGCCCGCGCAACTCGCGATTGACCGCGACCAGCGTGACGAACACCAGCCCCACCGCCGCGAGATGACCAAGGCCGGAGAGATCGTCGGGCCGGTTCGGATTCACCAGCGCATCGACCGCCGGCAGATCGTCGCCGCATTGATGATGATCGATCACCACCACCGATAGGCCGAGCCGCTTCGCTTCCGCCAGCGCCTCGATGCTGGTGGTGCCGCAGTCGACGGTGATCAGCAGCTTCGCGCCCTTGGCGGCAAGCGCCTTCACCGCTTCGACGTTCGGCCCGTAGCCCTCGAAAATGCGATCCGGAATATGGATCAGCGGATCGAGCCCGCAATGCCGCAGATGCCAAGCCAGCAGCGCCGACGACGTTGCGCCATCGACGTCGTAATCGCCGAAGATCGCGACCTTCTCGCGCCGCGTCACCGCATCCGAAATCCGCACCGCCGCCGCTTCCATCTGCGTCACGGTGAACGGGTCCGGCATCAGCTTGCGGATGGTTGGATCGAGAAAATCGTCGATCGCGTCGAGATCGACGCCGCGCCCGGCGAGCACGCGCGCGAGCATCTCCGGCAGTTGATGACGCTGCACGATGGTCAGCGCTTGCGCCGCGCCGCGCGCATCGAGCCGGTCACGCCACAAGCGACCGGTGGCGGAGCGTGCCACGCCGAGAAAGGCCGGCGGCGTTTCTTGCGGGATGATGGTGGGCGGCGTCATGGCTGGAGCCTTAGCCGTCATCCTGAGGTGCGAGCGACGCGAGCCTCGAAGGATCGCCGTCGCCCTTCGAGGCGCGCAAGAGCGCGCACCTCAGGGTGACGCCGTTTCCCGCGCGGCCGCGCCCCATCAGCAACCCATCCGCGCGGCGAGATCGTTGAAATCGGCGGCCACGACATCCCAATCGCCGTCCGCCTTGAAGTCCTTGTCCTGCAACGGACCGTACTCAGTTACGCGCGGCACGAAGGCGGTCTTCAATCCATGCTTCTGCGCGGCCGCGAGATCGTTGTTGTGGGCGGCGACCATCATCAGTTGCCCCGGCTGCAAGCCGAGCAGCCGCGCCGCGCCGAGATAGGTTTCCGGGTCCGGCTTGTAGTGCTCGAACAGTTCGGCGGAGAGAATCAGGTCCCACGGCAGGCCGGCATGCTTCGCCATGTTGTTGAGCAACGCGACGTTGCCGTTCGACAGCGTGCCGATGGTGTATTTGCGCTTGAGGCGCGTCAGTCCGCTGACGCTGTCGGGCCACGGTTGCAGCCGATGCCAGCCCAGCGTCATGTAAGCGAGATCGTCCTCGTTCAGTCCCTTGATGCCGAACTGCGCGACGAGTTTGTCGAGCGACTGCCGATGCAGGTGATCGAGCGCGAGATAACCGCGCTCCGGATGATTGCGCACCTCGTTCATCGACGGCACGTAGGCGCCGCGCCACGCATCGACGAGACCGGTCCAGTCGCCGCTGACGCCGCGCTTGGCGCTCCACTGCGTGAAATCGGCGATCAGACTGCTGCGCCAGTCGACGACGGTGCCGAAGACATCGAACACCATGGCCTTGACGGATGACAGGTCGGTAGCGGTCATGGCAGCCTCATTCTCACTTTGGTCGTCATTGCGAGGAGCATAAGCGACGAAGCAATCCAGAGGCCGCGACCAGAAGACTGGATTGCTTCGCTTCGCTCGCAATGACGGTCATCGTCAGAGTATCTTGCGATACTGGATGAAACCGGGATGGTCGGCGACCTGATCGTAGAGGATGCGCGCCTGCGCGTTGGTCTCGTGCGTCAGCCAGTAGACGCGGCTTGCGCCCGCCGCTTTGGCCTTCGCGTAGACCGCCTCGATCAAGGCGCGGCCAAGACCGAGCCCGCGCGCGCTGTCATCGACGAACAAGTCCTGCAAGTAACAGTAATTGCCCGGCGTCCATGTCGAGCGATGGAAGATGTAGTGGACGATGCCAGTCAGCTTGCCGTCGACATAGGCGCCGAGCAGATGCATCGGCTCGGCGGGATCGTGGAAGCGGCTCCAGGTGACGTCACTGGTCGCGACCGGCACGCTGGTCTTGTAGAACGTCAGATAGCCCGCCCACAGCGGCTCCCACGCCGCGCGCTCGCCCTCGCCGACCGGCTTGACGACAACGTCCTTTTTCATCGTGCCCCTCAATCGAGGTGGAATTTCTCGATCTGCCTGTGCTCGCCCTTGATGATGCGCACGGTGCCGGTGACCGACCGCATCACCACGGTTTCGGTCTCGATCAGACCGTCCTTGCGGAACTTGACGCCGGAGAGCAGCGAGCCGTCGGTGACGCCGGTGGCGGCGAACAGGCAGTCGCCCTTCACCATGTCCTCGATGCCGTAGATCATCTTCGGATCGTTGACGCCCATCTTGCGCGCGCGCTCGCGCTTCTCCTCGGTGTCGAGGATCAGGCGGCACTGCATCTGGCCGCCGATGCAGCGCAGCGCGGCGGCGGCGAGCACGCCTTCCGGTGCGCCGCCGGTGCCCATGTAGATGTCGACGCCGGTGTTCTCGCTATCGGCGGTGTGGATGACGCCGGCGACATCGCCGTCGGTGATCAGGCGCACGGCCGCGCCAGTCGAGCGGATGGCGGCAATGATGTCGGCGTGGCGCGGACGCTCCAGCACCAGCGCGGTGATGGCGGAAGGCTGCACGCCCTTGGCCTTGGCGAGGCGGCGGATGTTTTCATCCGGCGAGGCGTCGAGATCGATCACGTTCTTGGCGTAGCCGGGGCCGATCGCGATCTTCTCCATGTAGACGTCCGGCGCGTGCAGCAGCGTGCCGCCATCGGCCATCGCCATGGTCGCAATCGCGCCGGGCATGTTCTTGGCGCACAGCGTGGTGCCTTCCAGCGGATCGACCGCGATATCGACTTCGGGGCCGGCATTGATGCCGACCTTTTCGCCGATGTAGAGCATCGGCGCTTCGTCGCGCTCGCCCTCGCCGATCACGATGGTGCCGGTGATCGGCATCTTGTTCAATTCGCGACGCATCGCGTCGACCGCCGCCTGGTCCGCCGCTTTTTCGTTGCCGTGGCCGCGCAGCCGTGCTGCCGACACCGCCGCCCGCTCCGTTACGCGCACGATTTCGAGCGTGAGAATGCGCTCAAGCAACTGCTGCGGCGGAACGGAAATATGTGTCGACATCGATCGTACTCCTTGACGGTCACAACGAGCGCACCGGCTCGCATCAAAAGTGTGGCAGACAATCCAGGCCCGGAACCCGCGGCGGGGCGCCGGACCCGGTATTAATTCTTCTCGATCCTAATCACCTGTGGCCGGCCGCTGATCACCTTGTCACGCTGGACGGCCTGCAAGGCGCCACGCACGGCATCTTCGCTGGTGGCATACGTAATCAGAATAACCGGGACCGGTGAAGACGCCTTGCCGGATATCTTGTGGTCGCCCGAACGATCCGGATGGCGCTGCACGATGGATTCGATCGAAATGCCGCGCTCCGCGAGCCGGGTCGCGATGGTCGCGGCGGTGCCGGCGAGATCGCGCGCCATCAGGCGGATATAGTAGCCGCCTTCATGGCGTTCCATCGGCGCTTTCTTGGTCGGCTTGAGGCGTGCGACCGGACGGCCGAACGGCATGGCGCGAATGCCGCGCGCAACGTCCGCAATGTCAGCGACAACGGCCGACGCGGTCGCGGCACCGCCGGCGCCGGGGCCGACCAGCGTGATCGGCGAGATGCCGGCGCCATCGATGGTCACCGCGTTGGTGACGCCCATCACCTGCGCGACCGACGACGTGCGCGGCACCATGGTCGGATGCACGCGCTGCTCGATGCCGGTCTTGGTCCGCACCGCGACGCCGAGCAGCTTGATGCGGTAACCGAGTTCCTCGGCGGCGCGCAGGTCCTGCGGCGTGATCGATGAAATGCCCTCGACATAGACCGCGCGCTGCGCGACCTCGGTGCCGAACGCGAGGCTGGCGAGGATCGCCAGCTTCTGCGCGGTGTCGTGGCCGTCGACGTCGAACGACGGATTGGCTTCGGCATAGCCGAGACGCTGCGCGTCCTTGAGACACTCGGCAAACGACAGGCCTTCCTGCTCCATCCGGGTCAGGATGTAATTGCAGGTGCCGTTGAGGATGCCGTAGACGCGATCGATTTCGGTTCCGGCCAGGCCTTCGCGCAAGGTCTTGACGACCGGAATGGCGGCGCCGACGGCGGCCTCGAAATTCAGCGCGCCACCGTGCTGTTCGGCGAGCTTGGCGAGCCGCAGGCCGTGCTTGGCGATCAGCGCCTTGTTGGCGGTGACCACCGACTTGCCGGACGCGAGCGCCGCTTCGATCGCGGACAGCGCCGGATCGCCGTCGCCGCCCATCAGTTCGACGAAGCATTCGACTTCGGGATCGCTGGCGAGCGTCAGCGGATCCTTCACCCAGCGCACGCCGCGCAGATCGAGCCCGCGCTTTTTCGCTTTCGAGCGCGCGGTTACCGCGACGACGCGAATGCCGCGTCCGCAGCGCGCCGCCAGCGACGATGCTTGAGATTCAATCAGACGCACGGTCTCGGCACCCACAGTGCCGAGACCCGCAATTCCCACCGTGAGTGGCGCGACCATAGACAACAACCTGTCGGAAAAACTATCGCCGGTTGGCGAGCGGAACCACGTTGTGCAACGTTTCGAGGCCGCTTTCAAGGAAGCGGCGGACGTTGCGGGCGGCCTGGCGGATGCGCTGCTCGTTCTCCACCATGGCGATGCGGACATAGCCTTCGCCGTGCTCGCCGAAGCCGACGCCCGGCGACACCACGACGCCGGATTTCTCGACCATCAGGGTGGCGAACTGCATGCTGCCGATCTCGCGGAAGGCTTCCGGCAGCGGCGCCCAGGCGAACATCGACGCGCTCGGCGGCGGGATGTCCCAGCCGGCACGGCCGAACGACTCGACGAGAATGTCGCGTCGCTTGCGATAGATTTCGCGCATCTCGCGGATGCAGTCGTCGGGGCCGTTGAGCGCGGCGGTCGCCGCCACCTGGATCGGCGTGAACGCGCCGTAGTCGAGATACGACTTCACCCGCGCCAGCGCGGCGATGATGCGCTCGTTGCCGACCGCAAAGCCCATGCGCCATCCGGCCATCGAGAAGGTCTTCGACATCGAGGTGAATTCGACGGTGACATCGATCGCGCCCGGCACCTGAAGCACCGACGGCGGCGGATTGTCGTCGAAATAGACTTCCGAATACGCAAGGTCGGACAGGATGAAGATCTCGTGCTTCTTCGCGAACGCCACGAGGTCCTTGTAGAAGTCGAGGCTCGCGACGCAGGCGGTCGGGTTCGACGGATAGCAGACTACTAGCGCCAGCGGCTTCGGAATCGAATGAATGATCGCGCGCTCGCAGGCCGCGAAGAACTCCGGCGTCGGCGCCGACGGCACCGAGCGGATCACGCCGCCGGCCATCAGGAATCCGAACGCATGGATCGGGTAGCTCGGGTTCGGGCAGATGATCACGTCGCCCGGCGCGGTGATGGCCTGCGCGACGTTGGCGAAGCCTTCCTTCGAGCCGAGGGTGGCGACGATCTGCGTTTCCGGGTTGAGCTTCACGCCGAAGCGGCGCTCGTAATAGCCGGCCTGGGCGCGGCGCAGCCCGGTGATGCCGCGCGACGCCGAGTAGCGGTCGGTGCGCGGCTTGCCCAGGGTTTCCTTGAGCTTCTCGATGACGTGCGGCGGAGTGGCGAGGTCCGGATTGCCCATTCCAAGGTCGATGATGTCGGCACCGGCATTGCGCGCGGCGGCCTTGGCTCGATTGATTTGCTCGAACACGTAGGGCGGCAGGCGGCGAATGCGGTAGAACTCTTCCATGGGTCAGACTCCGGAATCGGAAGCTCGCGGTTGGCTTTCCCGTGCGCGGAATAGTCCACGCCCGAAAAATATCAATGTATTTAGTTACTTACGCCACTTTTCGATGGCGAGCGACTATGGCCTTGGCCCTATGTCGCTGCGGATGTCGATTGAGGCTTGAATCATGTTCTTTTTAGCACGGACGCCCTGAAGCGCCAGCAAAACGGCCCGTTTTTTCGCGTTTCCCGCCTATTTCTTGCCGGCCGGCGCGGACGGCGCGCTGGCTGCGGCGGCAGCCCCGGCCTGACGGTCGCGCGCGGCCGCAAGCTCGCTTTCGATCCGGACCTGTTCGGCCGGATCGAGCGCGGCGTCCGCGCGCGGCGCCGGCATATCATGCACCGCCGGAAACGCGCCGGGATTCGCCGGGCGCTTCGGCGCACCTTCCGGCACACCGACGATCGGGAGATCAGCAACCGACGTCGAACAGCCCGACAACGGAATCGTTGCGAGGATCGCCCCGGCGACGAGCCAGACTCTGCTGCGACGAAATGAATCAGCGAACCGCTGCTCAATGATACGCATCCGAAACCTTGCACCAGGTGGCCTGAATTCACCGCCGCAATTCACGCGATGATCATGCCATCAATATCTTCACTCATGTTTAAGCATCGCTGACGGTAAAACCTTATGGCGGCAATATGACCGAACCAAGATGTCGTCTTGCATTGCACTATATCGAAATCACCCAAACGAAATGAACTGTGCCATCATCGAAGCGAACCGGATTCCAAGCGCCGGATTCTGGGTAGGAAACGTCGTCCAAGTGAAGTGCAAGCCATGAGTGAACTCCCTGTCGAGACCAAAGCCGCCAACAGCTTCGACCCCGAGGCCTTCTCTCTCAACCTGGCGCGCGCCATGGAGAGCGGCGGCCGTGCGCTCGCGGCTTATCTGAAGCCACGGCAGGCGCTCGATCCGAACGATCGTCCGCCGAGTGAAGTCGCGGAAGTCATCAAGACCTTCGGCGTGGTCGCGCAGTATTGGATGTCGGATCAGACCCGCGCCACCGACGTTCAGATGAAACTCGGCAAAGCTTATCTGGAATTGTGGGGCTCGGCGATGCGCCGCATGGCCGGCGAGGATGCGCCGCGCGCCATCGAGCCCGCGCCGCGCGACAAACGCTTCGCCGATCCGGAATGGAAGAGCAATCAGTTCTTCGAATTCGTCATGCAGGCCTATCTGCTGACGACGAAGTGGGCGTTCGATCTGGTGCGCGAAGCGGAAGATCTCGATCCGCACACGCGCAAGAAGGCGGAGTTCTACGTCCAGCAGATCACCAACGCGCTCGCGCCCTCGAATTTCGTGCTGACCAATCCCGAGGTCCTGCGCCAGACGCTGACCACCAACGCCGACAATCTGGTGCGCGGCATGAGGATGCTCGCCGAGGATATCGAAGCCGGCAACGGGCAACTGCGCATCCGCCAGTCGGACCCGACCAATCTCGAGGTCGGCGTCAACATGGCGGTGACGCCCGGCAAGGTGATCTACCAGAACGACGTAATGCAGTTGATCCAGTATCAACCGACCACCGAGAAAGTGCTGCGCACGCCGCTGCTGATCGTGCCGCCGTGGATCAACAAGTTCTACATTCTCGACCTGCGGCCGGAAAAATCCTTCATCAAGTGGTGCGTCGATCAGGGCATCACGGTGTTCGTGATCTCGTGGGTCAATCCCGACAAGAAGCTCGGCCAAAAGAGCTTCGAAGACTACATGAAGGAAGGCCCGCTGACGGCGATGGACATCATCGAGCAGGTCACCGGCGAAATGAAGGTCCACACCATGGGCTATTGCGTCGGCGGCACCCTGCTCGCCACGACGCTGGCCTGGCTCGCCGAGAAGCGCCGCGTGCGCGTGGCCTCCGCCACCTTCCTCGCCGCGCAGGTGGATTTCACCCACGCCGGCGATCTTTTGGTGTTCGTCGACGAGGAACAGATTTCCGCGCTGGAACGTCAGATGCAGTCGGAGGGCGTGCTCGAGGGCAGCCGGATGGCGATGGCCTTCAATATGCTGCGCTCGAACGACCTGATCTGGTCCTACGTCGTCAACAACTACCTGAAAGGACAAACGCCGTCGGCGTTCGACCTCTTGCACTGGAATTCCGACGCCACGCGGATGCCGGCGGCCAATCACTCCTATTACCTGCGCAACTGCTACCTGGAGAACAAGCTGTCCACCGGCACCATGGTGATCGACAACACGCTGCTCGACCTGTCGAAGGTGAAGGCCCCGATCTACAACCTCGCCACCCGCGAGGATCACATCGCGCCGGCCGAGTCGGTTCTCTACGGATCGCAGTTCTTCGGCGGGCCGGTAAAATACGTGCTGTCGGGTTCGGGACACATCGCGGGCGTGGTCAATCCGCCGTCTGGCGGCAAGTATCAGTACTGGACCAATGACAACATCAAGGCCGGCTCGGTTGCCGACTGGATGAAAGGCGCCGTCGAGCACAAGGGCTCATGGTGGCCGGATTGGCGGGAATGGCTGGTCGGTCACGACCCCGAGGAAGTGGCGGCGCGACCGGTCGGCAGCGATGCCCGCCCGCCGATCGAGGACGCGCCCGGCAGTTACGTGCGGGTGCGGGCCTGAGGCACCACGCCTGCGGCCATGGGAAGACGACAGACCTGATAAGGGCGCGGCAACGCCCATGCCGCGCCCCGCGTCATGCCTTGCCCCTGATCCTTCCACATGCCGCGCGCCGCCCCGCATTGGCGGCAATGCAACAACCGTCTATGAATGAGGTGCCGGAGACTCGGCAACGGAGCATCCGGCGTCATATGGCAAAAGGAAATCTTCGATGACGCGGGAACTGTTCTGGCTGACGCTCACGGTCATTCTCACCGGCCTCATGTGGGTGCCCTACGTGCTCAATCGCTGTCAGGTCCGCGGCCTCGGCGGCGCGATGGCCAACCCGTCCCGCACCGACAAGCCGCAGGCCGAATGGGCCAACCGGCTGATGTTCGCGCACGACAATGCCGTCGAGAATCTGGTCATCTTCGCGCCGCTGGTCTTGATCCTCAACGACATCGACTATTCGACCAAGGGGACGGTGCTCGCCTGCGCCGTCTACTTCTGGGCCCGCGTCGCGCACCTGATCGTCTACACGCTCGGCATCCCGGTCTTCCGCACCCTCGCCTTCGCGGTCGGATTCGGCGCCCAGGCTTATCTGGCGTGGGCGATTTTTCAGGCGGTGTGAGGGGCTAACTCAAGCGCTCATAAACCAGACGCTTGCGTTGTAGCTCGTCATGGCCGGGCTCGTCCCGGCCATCCACGTCTTTCTTGCAGCGGGTCCGTAAAGACGTGGATGGCCGGAATAAATCCGGCCATGACAGAAAACTAACCGACACAATGCGCCCGCCTCGGCTCTCATCCGATCAGCGCAACCCCACGCTATCCGGGAAACCCAGCATCAGCCGCATGTTCTGCACGGCGGCACCGGATGCGCCCTTGCCGAGATTGTCGAGCCGCGCCACCAGCACCGCCTGCCGCAGCGCCTCGTTGGCAAACACGTACAACTCCAGTTGGTTGCTCTCGTTCAGCGCCTCCGGCTCGATGCGGCCGCTTTTCGCGGCGGAATTGTCGAGCGGCATCACCTTGACGTAGCTGCTTCCGGCATAGCGCTTCTCCAGCGCGGCATGCAGGTCCGCGCCGCTCGGCTTGCCCGGCAGCGTATCGAGATGCAGCGGCACCGACACCAGCATGCCCTGCCGGAAATTGCCGACCGATGGCACGAAGATCGGCCGCCGCGTCAGGTTCGAATAACGCTGCGTCTCCGGCAGGTGCTTGTGCTGCAAGCCGAGGCCGTAGAGTTCGAACGCCGGCGCGGTGCCGCTCTCGAAACTCTCGATCATCGACTTGCCGCCGCCGGAATAGCCGCTCACCGCGTTGATGGTGACGGGATAGTCGGCGGGCAGCAGCCCGGCATCGACCAGCGGCCGCAACAGCGCGATGGCGCCGGTGGGGTAGCAGCCCGGATTGGCGACCTTGCGCGCATGGCGAATTTTATCGGCCTGACCCGGCGCGAGTTCGGGAAAGCCATAAGTCCAGTCCGGCGCGACGCGAAACGCGGTCGAGGCGTCGAGCACCTTCGGCGCATCGCTGCCCATGGTGTCGATCAGCGCGACGGTTTCCTTGGCCGCGTCGTCCGGCAGGCACAGGATGACGAGATCGACCTCGGCCATCAGCGCCTGCTTGGCGGCGGGGTCCTTGCGCTTGTCCGGATCGATGCTGCGCACCGCGATGTCGCCGAGTTGATCGAGCCGCTCGCGGATGCCGAGCCCGGTGGTTCCCGACGCGCCGTCGACAAAGACCGACGGCTTCACGGCCGCCTGCGGCGCCTTGCCCTGCATCTGGCTGGTTTCGGACATGGTCATCGTTCGCTCCTTCAATCCGCGGCGCCGCTCTCGGCAGCGTGCGTGTTGTAGTCCAGTTGCGGCCGCAGCGCGACCATCCGTTCGGCAAGCGTTTGGGCGCTGGTATCGGGCCGCGACGCCAGCGCGCTGGCGACGGCGAGGTGATCGGCATCGGACTTATGCTGGTTCAGCTTGAAGCTGCCGTGAATGTCCTCCACCGTCATCACCAGCCCGACAATACCGCTCTGCATCGCCTTCAAACGGCCCGCCGTCATCTTGGCGGTGGTCCATGGCCGCTTCGGCAGGAGCCGGGTCTCGAACTTCTCGCTGAGCCGATCGAGATGCTCCGGCAGGTCCTGCGCCGGCATCACCTTGACCGGTCCGGACAGATGCACCGCCTGATAGATCCACGTCGGCACCTGATCCGGCGAGACGTACCAGTCCGCCGAGACATAGGCATCCGCGCCGGTCACCGCCATCAGCCAATGGCTCTTGCCGTCGGCAAGCGCAATCAGCGGGTTGTTTCGCGCGAGGTGGAACGCGAGACGCGGCGTGCCGTCGCCGGCATAGTCGACGCAGAACGGCACCGGCGACGCCACCGGCACGCGACCGTCATGCGCGCAAGCCAGCCCGAAGCCGCGCGCCTCCGCGAACGCGAAACTCGCGGCACGGTCGGTCTTGAACAGAGGCGGCGTATACATCGGTGTCTCCTTCGGCTTCAGAAAGCCGCCGGGACCAGATCACGCGATGTCAAAGGAAACTGCCGCGGATCGGGTCCGGCGGCAGGGGCGACGACTTAAACGCAGACGTCCGCCCATACCGCGACGATACGGCGGCGGGCTCGGGCGTTGGCGCTGGTGAAAACGTCGGTCATGGGCGTCGTCGTATGTCCGGTTCGCCAATCCGTCAAGAGCGCTCGTGTCAGACCTGATCTCAGAACAGGCCCCACACCCATTCAATCAGCCGCGATACCACGTCGCCGAACACCAGCAGCACCGCCGACCAGATGAACGCCGAGACGAAATTGGCGATCTGGAAGTGCCAATACGGCATCTCGAAAATCCCGGCGGCCAGCGGCACCGAGGCGCGCAGCGGACCGAAGAAACGGCCGATGAAGATACCCGGCACGCCCCAGTTTTTCACGAAGGCCGCGCCCTGCGGCAACAGGTGCGGATAGCGCGACAGCGGCCAGACCGTCGCCACCCGGTCCTTGAAGGTGAAGCCGATCCAGTAGGACAGCCAGTCGCCCAGCGCGGCGCCGAGGCCACCGGCGATCCAGATCGGCCAGAAGTCGATGCCGCCCGGCCCCAGCATTGCGCCGATCGCGACCAGCACGCCCCACGCCGGCACCAGCAGCGAAATGAAGGCGAGCGATTCCCCGAACGCCAGCACCAGCACCAGCGGCGCGGCCCAGGCCTGATGGAGACGCACGAAGGCGATCAGATCGTGCGCATAGCCTTCCATCAAACCGCCTTTCGTGGCTTGCCCGGAAAATCCGGCGTGCCGGTTGAACCTGTCCGCGGTTGCGAACGTCGAAGGCTGGGTAGCCTGTACCCACCCGTCGGGAGCCAGTTGCACCCGCCGCCGGCTCTCCAACCCTATATCTGAAATCGAAGGATGAATTGAATGATTGCGTCGGTGATGATGTGCGCGAGCGCCGTGCTGTTGTTGATTGGCATGCTGGCCGGCGTCGTCATGGGGATGCAGCAGGATTTCACGCTGGCACCCGCTCACGCCCACCTCAACCTGGTCGGCGGCGTGCTGCTGTTCATGTTCGGCCTGTACTATCGGCTGGTGCCCGCCGCCGGCCGCCTCGCCATGGCCGTGGTGCAGGGGTCGCTGCACATCGCTGGCGCCGTGCTGTTTCCCGCCGGCATCGCGCTGGTCACGCTGAAGGGCCACAGCTATGTCGCGGCTCCCATCGTCGGCTCGCTGATCGTGGTCGTGGCGACGGCGCTGTTCGTCGCCATCGTGTTCCGCACCTCGCGGGCATAGAAGCCGGAAGCGGCCCGGTTCGCCCGTCCTTGCATTCTTGGCGGACCGTCACAATTGCGACCCCAACCGTGGCATAGTCAGGGCCGGTGATTCGCATCTCGATTGCGAATATTTTACTTCAATAACGACGAACAAGACATTGACCAAAAACGCAAAACAAAAGGAAATCGACCTCTTTGCGGGTGGCGCCCGCGCGCCCGCCAAGCCCGCCGCGCGCGGTCCAGCGGTCAGCGACAGCTATACCGCGGCCGACATCGAGGTGCTGGAAGGGCTGGAGCCGGTGCGCCGGCGGCCCGGCATGTATATCGGCGGCACCGACGAGAAGGCGCTGCATCACCTCTTTGCCGAAGTCATCGACAACTCGATGGACGAGGCGCTGGCGGGCCACGCCACCTTCATCGAGGTGGAGCTAGGCGACGACGGCTTCCTCACCGTGACCGACAACGGACGCGGCATCCCGGTCGACGCACATCCGAAATTTCCGAAGAAGTCGGCGCTCGAAGTCATCATGTGCACGCTGCACTCCGGCGGTAAATTCGACTCCAAGGTCTACGAGACCTCTGGCGGTCTGCACGGCGTCGGCGTCTCGGTGGTCAACGCCCTCTCCTCGCGGCTCGAGGTGGAAGTCGCGCGCGGCCAGCAATTGCATCGCATGGTGTTCGAGCGCGGCCATCCGGTCGGCAGGCTGGAAGACCTCGGCAAGGTCAACAACCGTCGCGGCACCCGCATCCGCTTCAAGCCGGACACCGACATCTTCGGCGCCAAAGCCGCGTTCAAGCCGCAGCGCCTGTTCAAAATGGCGCGCTCCAAGGCGTTCCTGTTCGGCGGCGTCGAAATCCGCTGGCGCTGCGCGCCGGAACTGACGCGCGGGCTCGAAGGCGTGCCGGAGGAAGCCACCTTCCATTTCCCCGGCGGCCTCAAGGATTATCTCGCCGCCGCGATCCACGCCGATACGCTGGTGCATCCGGACATCTTCTCCGGCAAGGCGGGCCGCAACGGCGCGCATGGCGGCTGCGAATGGGCGGTGGCGTGGACGGCGGACGCCGACGGCTTCCTTTCCTCCTACTGCAACACGGTGCCGACGCCCGACGGCGGCACCCACGAATCCGGCATGCGCAGCGCCTTGTTGCGCGGCCTGAAGGACCACGCCGAGCGCGTCGGCCAGGGCAAGCGCGCGTCGTCGATCACCTCGGAAGACGTGATGGTCGGCGCCGACGTGATGTTGTCGGTGTTCGTGCGCGAGCCCGAATTCCAGGGCCAGACCAAGGATCGCCTCGCCACCGCCGAAGCTTCGAAGATCGTCGAGCAGGCCATCAAGGACCCGTTCGATCACTGGCTGTCGGGCAATCCGGTGCAGGCCAACAAGCTGCTCGAATTCGTCATCGAGCGGTCCGACGAGCGGCTGCGCCGCCGCCAGGAAAAGGAAACCTCGCGCAAGACGGCGGTGAAGAAGCTGCGGCTGCCCGGCAAGCTCGCCGACTGCACCAACAGCGCCACCGAAGGCTCCGAACTGTTCATCGTCGAGGGCGACTCGGCCGGCGGCAGCGCCAAGCAGGCGCGCGACCGCAAGACCCAGGCCATCCTGCCGTTGCGCGGCAAGATCCTCAACGTCGCCTCCGCCACCAAGGACAAGCTGGTCGCCAACGCGCAATTGTCCGACCTGATGCAGGCGATCGGCGCCGGCACCGGCGTCAACTACCGCGAGGAAGACCTGCGCTACTCGCGCATCATCATCATGACCGACGCCGACGTCGACGGCGCACATATCGCCTCGCTGTTGATCACCTTCTTCTACCGGCAGATGCCGAAGCTGATCGACGAGGGCCACCTCTATCTCGCGGTGCCGCCGCTCTATCGGCTCACCCACGGCAGCAAGACCGTCTACGCCCGCGACGAGGCACACAAAGACCAACTTCTGAAGTCCGAATTCAACGCGAACGCCAAGGTCGACGTCGGCCGCTTCAAAGGGCTCGGCGAGATGATGCCGGCGCAACTCAAGGAAACCACGATGGACCCCGCCAGGCGTACCCTGCTGCGCGTGGTGCTGCTGCCGGACGACCGCGAGGACACGGCGGATTCCGTCGAACGCCTGATGGGCAGCAAGGCCGAAGCCCGCTTCGCCTTCATCTCCGACAAGGCCGAATTCGCCAGCGAGGATATGCTGGACGTGTGACGAAGCCACCGGCCGGCGCGGCCGCCGGCCCAACAGCAGAAACGGAGCACTGCCGATGCCCCCTCGCCTGTTCGATCTCTCCGGCAAGGTGGCGGTGGTCACCGGCGGCAATGGCGGCATCGGCCTCGGCATGGCGCGCGGCTTCGCCGCATGCGGTGCGACCGTGGTGATCGTCGGGCGCAACGCGGACAAGTCCGTAGCGGCGGTCAAGGCAATCGAGAATGACGGCGGCAAGGCCATCGCGCTTGAGGCCGATGTCACCGATACGGCGGCGGTTGCCGCGCTGGCTGCGCGCATTCAGCGCGAACTCGGCGGCCCCGACATTCTGGTCAACAACGCCGGCATCAACATCCGCAAGCCGCCCGAGATGATCTCGCTCGACGAGTGGAAGCAGGTCATCGACACCAACCTGACCAGCGCGTTCGTGTGCTCGCAGGCGTTCCATCCGGCGATGAAAGCGAAGGGTGGCGGCAAGATCATCAACATCGGCTCGATGCTGTCGATCTTCGGCGCCAGCTTCGCGCCGGCCTATGCCGCGAGCAAAGGCGGCATCGTGCAGTTCACCCGCTCCTGCGCCGTCGCCTGGGCGCCGGACAACATTCAGGTCAACGCCATCTTGCCCGGCTGGATCGACACCGAATTGACGCGACGCGCGCGAATCGACGTCGCCGGATTGCATGACAGGGTGCTGGCGCGGACGCCTGCCGCGCGCTGGGGCAAGCCCGACGACTTCGCCGGCATCGCCGCGTTCCTCGGCTCCGGCGCATCCGACTTCGTCACCGGCACCGCGATCCCGGTCGACGGCGGCTACTCGATCGCGGGTTGATGCGCGTGTCCCGGATGCGGTGCAGCGTTCTTGCGTTGCACCGCTGAGCCGGGACCATCCCAAAGATATGCCAACATGTGTTGCGGCCCCGGCTTTGCAGCGCACCGCTTCGCGCTGCGCGGCATCCGGGGCATGGGATTGCTCAACTACACTTCCTTCGAATGCACATGCTCCGGCCGCACGCCGATGGCGATGAAGCGGGCGGTCCAGCCCTGCAGCCACGGCACGGCGTTGATGATGCGCGCGAACAGCGGCGGCTTGATCGGCGCGCCACCGGGCTTCAGCGCCATCGTCACGACGTTGTTCTGCACCGCGACCTGCATCGCCTGCGTCACCCGCACCGGAAATTCGCGCCGCTTGCGCACCGCGCCAAGCTCGACTTCGCTCGGCGTTCCGTGCCGTAGCTTTTCCGCCAGCAGATTGGCGGTGGAGACCGCGTCCTGCACCGCGAGGTTGACCCCGACGCCGCCGACCGGCGACATCGCGTGCGCGGCGTCGCCGATGCACAACAGGCCCGGCCGCGTCCACCGCTTCAGGCGGTTGATCGCGACCGTCAGCAGTTTCACGTCGTCCCAGCTTTTGATATCCGCGATGGTGGATGTCAGGATCGGCGCGAGGTGGCAGATGTTGGCGTGGAACGCCTCGAGCCCGCGCGCCTTCACCGCGTCGTACTGTCCCTTGGCGATGACATAAGCGCATTGCCAGTAATCGCCGCGATCGAGCGTGATCATCATCTGGCCCGCCTCGATCCGCGCCAGCACGCTTTCGGTTTCGGCGTCCTTACAGACGCGGAACCACAGCACGTCCATCGGCGCGCCGATCTCCTCGACATTGAGCCCGGCGCAGACGCGCACCGTCGAGTGCCGGCCGTCGCACGCCACCACGAGATTGGCATTGATCGCAAGCGGCCCCTCGGCATCGCGCGCCTCGACGCCGCAGACGGCGCGGTTCGCCCAGATCAGATCCGTCGCCTCGGTGTTCATCAACACCTTGAGCTTCGGATAGCGTTGCCCCTTGTCGCGCAGGAAGTTGAGAAAATCCCACTGCGGCATGAAGGCGATGAACGGATGTTTGGCGCTGGTGCGGCTGATATCGGCGAGCCTGAGTTTGGTCTTTCCGAAATAACCCTCGAGCTTTTGCAGCTTGTCGTGCCGCAGTTTGAGGAAATCGTCGATCAGGCCGAGTTCATCCATCACCTGCAAGGTCGAGGGATGCACGGTGTCGCCGCGAAAATCGCGGAAGAAATCGGCGTGCTTCTCCAGCACGACGGTTTCGATGCCGGCCCGCCCCAATAGGTAACCCAGCATCATGCCCGCCGGGCCGCCGCCGACGATGCAGCATTGCACATCGAGCGTGCGCGGCGCGCCGTGCTGTTCGGACTCGGTCATGCCATCGTGCTCCGCGCCCCTCCGTAGCCGCCACCATGCAACGCAGGATACCGCATTTTGGTCCGCGCGTATCTCACGACGCCTTGCGCGTGCGACGCAAAACAACGCGATATTGAAGACGACCACTCATTTCTCGACAGCGGCCGGCATTTCTGCTCAGATTGTGAAATCAACACCTCCGCGATGCCCGCCGACCCTTTGGCGCGGGAAGAAAGACGGAGTGACGGAGAAAACACATAGACGTCATTTAGCTCACAGGGAGAGAACGCGATGCCGAGGACTTTGTCTCGTCGACAATTTGTGGCCGCTACCGCCGCAGGATCCGCCGCACTCATGACCGCCCCGTTCGTTCGCGGCGCCTACGCCGCCGGCAAGGTCTCCATCGCATTCTGGGACCACTGGGTTCCCGGCGCCAACGACGTGATGACCAAGCTGGTCAAAGCCTGGGCGGACAAGGAGAAGGTTGAAGCGCAGATCGACTACATCCCCTCGCAGGGCAACAAGAACCTCCTCAGCATCACGGCGGAATCGCAGGCCAAGGCCGGTCATGACATTTTCGCGATGCCGACGTGGTGGCCGCAGGCCTATGCCGATCAGATCGAACCGGTCAACGACATCATGGAACCGTTGATCAAGCAGAACGGCAAGGTCAACGAGACCGTCGAGTATCTCGGCCGCGCCAAGGACAAGTGGCTGGGCGTTCCCGCCACCGCGGGCAGCCAGGTCAAAGGCCCATGCTCGCGCATCGACCTGATGAAGCAGTTCGCCAATCTCGACGTGCAGGCGATGTATCCGGCGGGCGCGAAGGCGAAGGCCGACAACTGGACGCTCGACACCTTCCTCAAGGCCGCCGAGGCCTGCCACAAGGGCGGCAAGCCGTTCGGCATCGGGCTCGGCGAGACCTCGGATAGCGTCGATGCCGCCGGCGCCTTCCTGCGCGCCTTCGGCGGCGAACTGGTCAACGCCAAGGGCGATATCACGGTGAAGAGCGACGCCGTGCGGCAGTGGCTGGAATTCTACAAGAAGCTGATGTCGTTCATGCCGGCGGACGTCACCGCCTGGGACGACTCCTCCAACAACAAATGGCTGATATCCGGCAACGGCGCGCTGATCATGAATCCGCCGAGCGCGTGGGCGGTGGCCAAGCGCGACGCGCCGAAGATCGCCGAACAATGCTGGACCCACGGCATGCCGACCGGGCCGAAGGGACGCTTCTCACCATTTCTGCCGTTCTTCTGGTCGATCTGGGGTTTTTCGAAGAACAAGGCGGCAGCCAAGAGTCTCCTCGTTTATCTGTCGCAGCCGGAACAGGCGGAAGCGATGGTCACCGCCAGCGGCGGCTACGACCTGCCCTCGTTCGCCAGCATGACCAAGTTCAAGGTCTGGGCCGAGGAAGCCCCGCCGAAGGGGACGCTGTATCACTACCCCAACCCCGACCACCTCGACACTTGGTCGATCGCAGCCTCCCCGGCGCCGCCGAAGATCGCGCAGCAGATCTACGCGCAAGCCACCATGACCAAGATGTGCGTGCGCTACGCGCAGGGCGAGGCCATGGAGAAGACGCTGTCCTGGGCCGAAGGCGAGTTGGAAGGCTTCATGCGGACGTGAGCGTCTCAATGGAAATTCGCTGTGTGCACGCGGATTTCCAACACGAAAGCCGTCGTCCCCGCGCAGGCGGGGACGACGCCGCGGATGGGGATGCGCTTCGCGACGAACTGCATTCGCGCCAGACTCGAAGCGTTGCGCGTTCGCGCAACGAAGCCGAACCTGAACAAACGCCGCACGCCGCGACCTTCGCGCGGCGTGCGCGCGACGCCCCGGTCACTTGGAACCCGTCCGGTTCGCGAGAAAAGTGAGGCACCATGGTCGACGCCGCGCAATCCATGACCCAGCCCGTCAGGGCTCGAACCACCCGCTCCGGGCTGCGGAAATTTTTCGAGCGCAAATCCACCATCGCCTTCTTCATGGCGCTGCCGCTGATGCTGCTGATCGCGATCATGGTGATCTACCCGGCGTTCTACTCGCTGCATCTGGCGACCCTGAACAAATCGATGCAGCGCTTCGTCGGCTTCGGCAACTTCACCTTCCTGTTCAAGCGCGAAACCTTCTGGATGGTGGTGCAGCAATCCTGCTTCTTCGCCATCACCGCCGTGATCTTCAAGGCCCTGATCGGCTTCGTCGTCGCGCACCTCGTCCACAACCTGCCCGACAAGGGCCAGCGCAAATGGCGCGGCATGCTGCTGGTGCCGTGGGTGATCCCGCCCGCGATGAGCACGCTGGCGTGGCTGTGGCTGTTCGATCCGTCCTACAGCGCCTTCAACTGGATTCTCGCGCAAGTCGGCATCGGCCCGATCCCATGGACCGGCGACGCCAACTGGGCGCGGTTCTCGGTGATCCTGGTCAACATCTGGGCCGGCGCGCCGTTCTTCCTGATCATGTATCTGGCGGCGCTGAAATCGGTGCCGGAACAGCTCTATGAAGCCGCCGCCATCGACGGCGCCAACTGGTGGCAGCGCATCTGGTACGTGACGCTGCCGATGATGCGCAACATCATCGCCATCACCACGCTGTTCTCGCTGATCGTCACCTTCGCCAATTTCGATATCGTCCGCATCCTCACCGCCGGCGGGCCGCTCGACAAGACGCACCTGTTCGCGACCTGGGCCTTCCGCATCGGCATCGAGGGCAACGACATCCCGCTCGGCGCGTCGATCTCGCTGTTCATGGTGCCGATCCTGGCGATCGCCGCCATCTTCATCCTGCGCGACATCAACAAACGCGGCAACGAGGCCTGACGATGACCAGCGTGACCCTCGACAAGGCCGGGCCTTCGCGCAAAACCAAAGTCGGCAGCATGAGCCGCGATCGCAAATGGGCGATGCGCTGGTCCTACGTGTTCCTGACGCTGTTCGCGATCTTCTTCCTGTTTCCGCCGATCTACATGTTCATCACCTCGCTGAAGGAATCGGCGGAGATTTCGGCTGCGACCAATCCATGGTGGGTCTACAATCCGACGCTGTCGAACTACATCGAACTGCTGACGTCGAGCCAGTTCCTGACCTTCTTCAAGAACTCGGCGCTGGTGTCGATCTTCGTCGTCATCATCACCATGCTGATCTCGATCCCGGCCGCCTTCGCCTTGGCGCGGATGCGGTTCTGGGGCTCGGCGACGCTGGCGACCGGCGTGTTCCTCACCTACCTGATCCCGGACACGCTGCTGTTCATCCCGCTGTTCAAGATGTTCGCGACCTTCGCGCAGTGGACCGGCATCGAGCTGATCAACCACTGGTGGGTGCTGATCATCGTCTACCCGACACTGACGGTGCCGTTCTGCACCTGGATCATGATCGGCTATTTCGCCTCGATCCCGAAGGAGCTTGACGAGGCGGCGATCGTCGACGGCGCAAGCTGGATGCAGACGCTGTTGCGCATCTTCGTGCCGGTGGCGCTGCCCGGCATCATCGCAGCGACCATCTTCGCCTTCACCGTGAGTTGGGCGCAGTTCCTCTATCCGCTGGCGTTCACGTCCTCGGTTGACCAACAGGTGCTGCCGACCGGCATCATCACCACGCTGATCAAGGGCGACGTCTTCAACTGGGGGCAGATCATGACCGGCGCGCTGCTGGGCGCCGCGCCGCCGCTGATCATCTACGCCTTCCTGATGGACTACTACATTTCGGGCCTCACGGCCGGCGCAACCAAGGGGTGAGACGATGGCGGAAGTGACGTTGCGCAAGGTGGTGAAGCGCTACGACGATGTCGAAGCCGTGCGCGGCATCGATCTCGACATTCCCGATCACGAGTTCGTCGTGCTGGTCGGGCCGTCCGGCTGCGGCAAGTCCACCACGCTACGGATGATCGCCGGGCTCGAGGACATCAGCGACGGCGAGATCATGATCGGCGGCGACGTCGTCAACGACGTGCCGCCGAAAGATCGCGACATCGCCATGGTGTTCCAGAACTACGCGCTCTATCCGCACATGACGGTGGCGGAGAACATGTCGTTCGGCCTGCGCCTCAAGCATTACCCGAAAGCCGAGATCAAGCAGCGCGTCACCGAAGCCGCGCGGATGCTTGACATCACCGACCTGATCGACCGCAAGCCGAAGCAACTCTCCGGCGGCCAGCGCCAGCGCGTCGCGATGGGCCGCGCCATCGTCCGCAATCCGAAAGTGTTCCTGTTCGATGAGCCGCTCTCCAACCTCGACGCCAAACTGCGCGTGCAGATGCGGATCGAGATCAAGAAGGTGCACCAGAAGGTTCGCACCACCACGGTCTACGTCACCCACGACCAGGTCGAGGCCATGACCTTGGCGGATCGGGTTGTGGTGATGAACCACGGCCGCATCGAGCAGATCGGCCCGCCCAACGAACTCTATCACCGCCCGGCGACCAAATTCGTCGCCGGCTTCATCGGCTCGCCGGCGATGAACTTCATTCCTTGCCGGATCGAGGAATCCGGCGGGCTGTTGCAGGTCTGCGTCGGGGACACCATCGCCCTGCCGATCCCGCCGGATCGCACCGCCCGCTATCGGGCGATCCCGCGCGACACCAAACTGCTGCTGGGGCTGCGGCCCGAACATCTGGTCGACGCCCAATCCAATCCCAGCGCGACGTTCCAGCCGTTCGACGCCACGCCCGACGTGGTCGAGCCGATGGGAATGGAAACCTTCGTCTATTTCCCGCTCGACGGGGCCCAGCTCTGCGGCCGCATCAATCCTGGTATCGACGCCAAGGCGGGCGCACCACTGCGGCTGGCGGTAGACCTCAATCACATGCACCTGCTAAATGAGACGACCGGTCAGGTCCTCTAAGGGACGGTCGTAACAAGGCGAGGCAAGAGGCGAGGAATGACGACCAACAAGAAGAAACTGCTGATCACCGAGTCGATGTCGGAACACGGATGGAAGCTCTTCAAGGAGCGCGGCGACATCGAAGCCATCGAATTCCCCAACATGATCCCGCAGAAGGATTTCGTCGCCCTCCTCGCCCGGCACGCCCCGGTGCATGGCGTGGCGCTCGGCGCCACCGCGTTCGGCGACACTGAACTCGATGCCTCGCAGGACATGAAAGTCGTCGCCCGCATCGGCGTCGGCTTCGACGCCATCAACGTCCCGGCGCTCAGCAAGCGCAAGGTGCCGCTGATGGTGGCCGGCACCGCCAATTCGCCCTCGGTCGCCGAACAGGCGATCTTCATGATGATGACGCTGGCGAAGCGCGGCGTCGAATTGCATGCGCTGGTGAAGGACGGCAAATGGGCGACCCGGCTCGGCCTGCTGCCGTTCGATCTCTACGGCAAGACGCTGCTGATCGTCGGCTTCGGCCGCATCGGCACGCGCACCGCGAAGCGTTGCCTCGCGATGGAAATGAACGTGCTGGTCTACGATCCCTACAAGAGCGCCGACGAGATCCGCGCCGCCGGCTGCGAGCCGGTGGACGATCTCGACAAGGCCCTGCCCCGCGCCGATTTCATCAGCCTGCATTGCCCGAAGACGCCGGAGACCGTGGGCCTGATCAACGCCGCGCGGCTCAAGCTGATGAAGCCAACCGCCTATCTCGTCAACACCGCGCGCGGCGGCATCGTGGTCGAAGCCGCGCTTTATGACGCGTTGACCTCCGGCAATCTTGCGGGTGCCGGCCTCGACGTGTTCGAGCAGGAACCGCCACCGCTCGGCCACGCGCTGTTCGCGCTGCCCAACGTCGTCATCGCGCCGCATGTCGCGGGCGTGACGCGCGAGGCGCTCGACCGCATGGGCGAACAGACCGCCCGCAATATCCTCAGCGCGCTGGACGGCGACGCCATCCGGCAGAACGTCATCAATCAGGACGTGCTGAACTGAAAAAGAAGTCGTCTTGCGAGATAGCCGAAAATTTCTTCTGCGCGCGGCCTCGCAACCCGAAAATCGTCGTCCCCGCGCAGGCGGGGACCCATACGCCGCAGCGCTTCGGTTTAGGCGACGAGGGCGTGGCTATTCTATAACAACAAACACCAGGGGTTATGGGTCCCCGCCTGCGCGGGGACGACGCCGCAAACCGGTCTGGCAATGACGCTTAAATGATCTTCAGGAGCACCGCATGGCATTCAAGGAATTCGGCAACTATGACGCGCTTGGCCTCGCCGAGCTGGTGCGCACGAAACAGGTGAGCCCGGCCGAGTTGCTGGATGAAGCCATCACGCGCACCGCGAAGGTCGACCCAACGATCAACGCCGTTGTCGTGAAGCACGAGGATTTTGCGCGCAAGCAGATCGAGAACGGCCTGCCGTCTGGTCCCTTCACCGGCGTTCCGTTCCTGCTGAAAGACCTCGAAAACCTCGCCGGCACGCGCACCACCTCCGGCGCCAGCGTCTTCAAGGACAACATTGCCGATCACGACGGCACCCTGGCCGCGCGGTTCAAGGCCGCCGGCCTCGTCATCTTCGGCAAGACCTCGACGCCGGAGTTCGGCCTGCTGCCGACCACTGAAACGCGGCTGTTCGGGCCGACGCGCAATCCGTGGAATCCGCAGCACTCCTCGGGCGGATCGTCCGGCGGCGCGGCGGCGGCGGTGGCCGCGCGCATTCTGCCGGTGGCGCATGCCAGCGACGGCGGCGGCTCGATCCGCATTCCGGCATCGGCGTCCGGCGTGTTCGGCCTCAAGCCGACCCGCGCGCGCACGCCGCTCGGGCCGGATCGCGGCGAAGGCTGGGGCGGCTTCTCCTGCAATCACGTCGTCAGCATCAGCGTGCGCGACAGCGCCGCGATGCTGGACGCCATTCACGGTCCGGAGCCGACGAGCCCCTATACCGCGCCCGCGCCGGAGCGACCTTACATCGAGGAAGTGAAACGCGAGCCGGGACGGCTGCGGATTTTCTTCACCGACAAATCGACTTATGGCGATACGATCGATCCCGAAATCGCCGCCGCCGTGCGCGACGTCGCAACGCAACTGTCGAACCTCGGACACGATGTCGAGGAGCGCGCGCCGAAACTCGCCGCCGATCCCGCCGCGGTGATGGCGGTGATCGTCGCCGCCAACACCGCGCTCGCCGTGCGCCTCACCGAAGGGCGGCTCGGGCGCGAAATGACCGATCGCGACTTCGAACGGCTGACAATCGCCAGCGCGCACAACGCCGCCAAGCAGAGCGCGACCGACTACGTCGCGGCGCAGCTTGCCGCGTTTCAGATTTCGCGAAGCCTTGCGACCTTCTTCGAGGATTGCGACGTGTTCCTGTCGCCGACCTTGTGCGCGCCGCCGCTGCGGATTGGCGAAATCGACAGCATGTCGGAAAACCTCTCGCACATCTCGCCAATCCTGCGGCGTTACATGCCGGGCACCAGCATGTTCAACATGTCGGGCCAGCCGGCGATGTCGATGCCGCTGGCGTGGAACGCCGCCGGCCTGCCGCTCGGCATGATGTTCGCGGCGAAGTTCGGCGACGAAGCGACGCTATTCCGCCTCGCCGCGCAACTGGAGCAGGCGCGGCCATGGAAGGACCGCAAACCGGCGGTCTGCGCGTAGGCATAACCAATGTGATGCCCGCAGCATCAACAATCTCCGCGTCGTCCCCGCGCAGGCGGGGACCCATAATCCCTGGCGGCCATGGTTGCTCGCCAAAGATAACGAATGCTGTTCGCATCATGAGCGACGCGGCGTATGGGTGTCCACCTACGCGGGGACGACGCAGGGGCTGTTCAATCGCTTTGCGATGACAGACAATCCGAACGGTCTCGCCACTTCGCTTCAAAAGGGTCCGCGATGGTCCGCATCATTCCTCCACAATCGCCGACAACCGGCCCTGTCGCGACCGTCACTGTGACAAGCACCCAACCCGTCGCCGCGACGCCTCCAGCACCAACCGACGCGGCGCCGTCCGACAACACCTACACGCGAACGGGTCCGGGGCCGATCGGCGCGATCCGGATGCGCTGGACCGCGCGTCCAGTCGGCAGCATCACCTTTGTCGTCGACGAGGTGATGGGCGAGAACGGCACGCCGGTGACCAGCCATCCGATGTCGCGCGAGGCCGCGATCAAGCTGATCGACGAACGCGCGCAGGCCGCGCACGAGCGTTACGCGCTGTTGCGCAGCGAACTGGCGTGGCCCACGGAAGAGGCCGCAGAATCCGCGGTGCCAATGCCTCCGGTCCCACCGCCGGTCGACTAGCATTTCGATATTAGCGAAGGGACCGACGACGAAACGTGCTCCCCCTCCCACAAGGGAGTTCACATCCTTGCTTAACCGGTCTCGGGATGCATATGTCCGTCCCACGATCGGTCAAATCATCAAAGCAAAGGGCGTCTTATGACTTTCAAAACTCCCGCGACACTCGATGAATGGAATGCAGCCGGCGCCGACTATCTGCCTGGCCTTCTCGGCATGACATTCACCAAGGTCGAGCCGGATGAAGTGGTTGCCGTCATCGAGGTCCGCCGCGCGCTCGGCGCTTGGAACGGCTATCTCCATGCGGGAACGGTTACCTCGCTCGCCGACACATGCTGCGGTTACGGCACGGTCCGCAGTTTGCCGACAGGCGCCAGCGGATTCACCACTGTCGAACTGAAGAGCAACCTGATCGGTACGGCGCGCGAGGGCCTGGTGACCTGCACCGCGCGACCTGTTCACAAGGGGCGTACCACTCAGGTCTGGGATGCTGAGGTCCGTCGCAACAGCGACGATGCCGTCATCGCCTGCTTCCGCAACACCCAACTGATCCTGTGGCCAAAGGGGTAACGACTTCAAATTCAACCCCGGGCAAACCATGCCTTATTTACTCGTCATGGCCGGGCTTGTCCCGGCCATGACGGTGATTGAATCCGATCAACCACACGACGGAGTCACTCCGCCGCCACCGCCTTCGTGTAATCCGCGTCGCTGACCTGCTCCAGCCATTCGACGGCGCTGCCGTTGACTGCTTCCTGCACGGCGATGTGGGTCATTGCATGATCGGGCGCGGCGCCGTGCCAGTGCTTTTCGCCCGGCGGAATCCACACCGTGTCGCCCGCGCGGATTTCGCGCACCGGTTCGCCTTGTTTCTGCACGCGCCCGACGCCGGAAATCACGTAGAGCGTCTGGCCGAGCGGATGGGTATGCCACGCCGTGCGCGCGCCGGGCTCGAAGGCCACGCACGCCGCCGCCACGCGCGCGGGCGCCGGCGCGTTGACGATCGGGTCCATCCAGACCGGGCCGGTGAACCACTCGGCCGGCCCGCGTCGCGTCGGCCGCGATCCGTTGCGATGAATATCCATGCTGCCTCCGTTCGCTTGCGCGATGCTCAGGTCTTGACTCAGGTCTTGGCCTTGAACGCGGCGTAGCGCGCCTTGGTTTCGGCGTTCATCGGATAGAGCCCCGGCAGCGACGCGCCGTTGTTGACCTCGTCGACGATCCACGCCTCCATCCGCTCCTGCTCCGGGCCTTCGGTGAGAACGTGATCGAGCAATGCCTGCGGGATGAGCACGACGCCGTCCTGATCCGCCACGATGATGTCGTTGGGAAACACCGCGACGCCGCCGCAGGCGATGCCCTCGCCCCAGCCGACGAAGGTGAGCCCCGCGACCGACGGCGGCGCGGCGGCGCCGTTGCACCACGTCGGCAGGCCGGTGCCAAGCACGCCCTCGACGTCGCGCACCACGCCGTCGGTGACCAGCGCGGTGACCTTCCGCTTCACCATCCGCGCGCAGAGAATGTCGCCGAAAATACCGGCGGTGCTGACGCCCATCGCGTCCACCACGGCGATGCAGCCTTCCGGCATCGCCTCGATCGCGGTGCGGGTCGAGATCGGCGACGACCATGACTCCGGCGTCGCCAGATCCTCGCGCGCCGGCACGAAGCGCAGGGTGAAGGCCGGGCCGACCAGTCGCGGCTGTCCGGGCTTGAGCGGCCGCGCGCCGCGCAGCCAGAGATTGCGCAGGCCCTTTTTCAGCAGGACGGTGGTGATCGTCGCGGTGGAGACGTGCGACAGGGTTGCGATGGCCTGCGGGGAAAGCGACATGGGACGAACGACTCCAGTGAGGACGATATGCGCGGCATCTTGCGTCCGTCGCGGGAGGCGTCAAGGCCGAAGCATCAGGCGGCAGCCACGCGCACGCCGCAGGCGACGATTACGTCACCTTATCATCAGCATGTCGATTAGTTTATTGAAATGACTGCATTTATTGGCACAAACCGAATTCCCTCCGCGCCTAAAACAGGCTATTGCTGAAAGTGTTGCAGAAGGGCTCGCAGACAGGCATGGCCGCAGAATTTCTCCCGCCCCGCATCCTGCCCAGTGGCGACGCCGCGATCACGGTGGAGTTCAGCCGCCGGATCGACGACGACGCCAACCGGCGCGTCCTCGCGCTCGACCGCCGGCTCAAAGCCGCACCGATCGCCGGCATCACTGAGACGGTGCCGACCTATCGCTCGCTGCTGGTGCATTACGACCCGCTGCAGATCGATTTCGACTCGCTTGCATCCCGGTTGATTGCGCTGGCCGCGCAGCCGGTGACGGACGCGATCGCCTCGAAGCACTGGCGGATTCCCGTCGCCTATGGCGGCGAGCACGGCATCGATCTCGACGATGTCGCGAAAACACTCAACCTCACGCCCGACGCACTGATCGCGCGCCACACCGCGCCGGTCTATCGCGTGGCGATGATCGGCTTCACGCCGGGCTGGTCCTATCTCAGCGGGCTCGATCCCGCGCTGGAACTCTCGCGCCGGCAGGAGCCGCGGCTGCGCACGCCGCCCGGCACCATCTCCATCGGCGGCGTGCAGACCGGCATTCAATGCATCGCCGGGCCGAGCGGCTGGCATTTGCTGGGGCGGACGCCGGTGCGCACCTATCAGTTGCAGCGCGACCCGGTGTTTTTGCTGGAGCCCGGCGACACGCTGAATCTCTACGCCATCGACGCGAAGACGTTTGCCGAGATGGATCGCGCCGCCGAGCATGGCGAGATCGTCGCGGAGCTGGCCGCGTCATGAGCCGGCTCATCGTCACCAATATCGGACCCGCGACCTCGGTGCAGGATGCCGGCCGCTTCGGCGCGCAACGCTACGGCCTGACGCCGAGCGGCGCGATGGATCGCTTGGCGCTGGCGACGGCGAACGCCCTCGCCGGCAATCCACAGTTCACCGCCGCCATCGAACTCGGCCCGTTCGGCGCCACCTTCACCGCGCAAGACGGCCCGATCCGCATCGCGGTAGCGGGCGCATCGCGCGGCATCAAGATCGACGACCGCGTGCTGCCGCTCAATCAATCGGCGACGTTGATGCCCGGCGAACGCCTGGTGCTGGGCGCGGCGCGCGAAGGCGTGTTCAGCTATCTCGCCATCGAAGGCGGCATCCAAGGCGAAGCCGCATTCGGCAGCCTTTCCGTGAACGCGCGCGCCGGTCTCGGCAGCCCGGTGCCGCGGCCGTTGCAGAGCGGCGATCATCTCGACGTGCGCGCAGCGAGCGAACGTACCGAGCACGCGCTGCCGGTGCTGCCGCTCTCGCCCGATCCGATCCGCGTCGTGCTCGGCCCGCAGGACGACGAATTCGGCGACGCCGTGAAAACCTTTCTCGACGGCACCTGGACGATCTCCGCGACCAGCGACCGCATGGGCTATCGGCTCGAAGGCCCCGTCATCCGTCACCAGCACGGCCACAACATCGTCTCCGACGGCACCGTCAACGGCAGCATTCAGGTGCCCGGCAACGGCCAGCCGATCGTGCTGATGCCGGATCGCGGCACCACCGGCGGCTATCCCAAGATCGCCACCGTGATCGGCGCCGATTTCGGCCGCTTCGCGCAGATGCCGCCGGGACGGCCGTTCCGCTTCCAGGCGGTGAGCGTCGCTGAGGCGCGGCGGGCAGCCATTACGTTTGCCGCGTTGCTGCACGACCTGCCAGCGCGCATGGCCGATGTCGCGCACTTTGAATTCAACGTCGCGGCGTTGCAGAATGCCAACGTCGCCGGCAGCGCGGTGAATGCCGTCGATGCGCGCACGTGGCAGAGCGAGTTGCAACAAGACCAACAACCCTGAAACCAACCAGCGGGGAATAACATCATGAGCATCGATCTCAACTGCGACCTCGGCGAAGGGTTCGGCGCGTGGCAGATGGGCGACGACAACGCCATGCTCGGCCTCGCCAGTAGCGTCAACATCGCCTGCGGCTTTCATGCCGGCGATCCCGACATCATGCGCAAGACGGCGGAACTGGCGAAGGCGCGCGGCGTCGCCATCGGCGCGCATCCCGGCTATCGCGACCTGCACGGTTTTGGCCGCCGGCCGGTGGCGGGGCTCACCTCCTCGGAAATCGAAAACCTCGTCGCCTACCAGATCGGTGCGCTGCAGGCGGTCGCCACGCTCGCCGGCCACAAGGTGACGCATGTGAAGGCGCACGGCGCGCTGTCCAACGTCGCCTGCGAGGACGACATGACCGCGCGCGCCATCGCGTCCGCGATCAAGGCGGTGGACCGCAACCTGATATTCGTGGTGCTGGCAAACAGCAAACTGTTGAAAGCCGGCGAAGCCGCCGGGCTGCCGCTGGCGCACGAGGTGTTCGCCGACCGCGCCTATGAAGACAACGCCAACCTCGTCTCGCGCCGCAAGCCCGGCGCGGTGCTGCATGACGCGAAGGAAATCGCGCAGCGCGTGGTGCGCATGGTGCAGGACCGCGCGGTGGTGTCGATCACCGGCAAGGTCATCAAGGTGCAGATCGATACGGTGTGCATCCACGGCGACACGCCGGGCGCCGTCGACATCGCCCGCGCGGTGCGTCAGGCGCTGAAGGATAACGGCATCGAGGTGAAGCCGTTTAGTCAAAGATAGCTAAAATCGGACGCCGTCACGTTCGCAATCAAAACGGCCGATACGTCAGCGTGCCGAACAGCACGGCGGCGATCAGGATGAAGGCGCCGCCCAATGCCACGGCATGAATCCGGGTTTCCGCGCGCGCGACCAGTTCACGCACCGGAACGGACCGTCGGGTTTTGGAATCGCGCATGGTCAGGCTCCATCGTCTTGGAACAGGATAATGAAGCGCTGACGCACGGAACCGCAACCGTTCCGGAAAAATAGCGATAGGCGTGTTTTCGGGAGTGATGATACGAAACGACTATTCTCCCGCGGCGGCGGACGACGATGGATTTATTCGCGTCCTAAAGAGTTGATTCCGCTCCATCGATCACGATGCAATCGCACCACATCCATCGTCGTCCCCGCGCAGGCGGGGACCCATAACCCCTGGCGGTCGTAATCAGCGGGACGTTCGCCAAGAGTTACGACCGCTTCCCTCATCATCAACGACACGGCGTATGGGTTCCCGCTTGCGCGGGGACGACGATTTTCGTGTTGCAGGTCTGTGCTACAAAATCGTCTTCCGGTCAGGCACTCAAGGCCGTCATTGCGAGGAGCAAAGCGACGAAGATGAGTGAGCAGAACGCCGTAAGACTTAATACACATCCTGCTGATATCGCCCCTTGCGCTTGAGATCCGCCACGAAGGCGATCGCCTCGTCTGTCGAGCGCACGCCGAACTGGGCGACGATATCGACCAGCGCGCGTTCGACATCTTTGGCCATGCGCTTGGCGTCGCCACAGACATAGACGTGCGCGCCGTCGGCGAGCCAGTTCCACAGTTCGCGTCCGACCTCACGCATGCGGTCCTGCACGTAGAATTTCGCGTCGCCGTCGCGCGACCATGCCAGCGACAAGCGCGTCAGCAAGCCAGACACTTTCATCGCGTTCAGTTCGTCGGCGTAGAAGAAATCGCAATCGCGGCGCTGGTGCCCGAAGAACAGCCAGTTGCGACCGCCCGCCCCGGTCGCGCCGCGATCCTGCAGGAAGGCGCGGAAGGGTGCTATGCCAGTGCCGGGACCGATCATGATGACCGGCGTGTCGGCGTTGTCCGGCAGCGCGAAGCCGTGCGCCTTCTGCACATAGACACGCACCTCGTCGCCGATGGCGGCGCGCTCCGCGAGATAGGTGGAGGCGACGCCGAGCCGGCGGCGCCTGCCGATGGTGTAACGCACGGTATCGACGGTGAGCGACAGGCGACCCGGTGCGGCGTTGTGCGACGACGAGATCGAATAGAGCCGCGGCTGCAACGGATCGAGCGCCTCGATGAAGGCTTCCGGATGCGGCCGCACGCCCATGAACTTCTGCAACGTCGCCAGCACGTCGAGATGCGCGGCGTCGCCGTCGGGATCGTCGCCCTGCGCCAGCGCCCGCGCCTTCTCGCGCAACGCGCCGCCGCTGACGAACGACAATAGCTCGAACAACTTGTCCGGCGCGGGCGATAACGACACATCATCGCGCAGCACGTCGCGCAACGCCTTGCCGTTCACCTGCGTCGCGTGCGAGGCGCCGAGTACGGCGATCACCTGATCGACCAGGCCGAGATCGTTGCGCGGAAACACGCCGAAGGAATCGCCGACGACATAATCGAGATCGCCTTGCGAGAGATCGAATTCGATATGCCACGTCTCCTTCTCCGAGCCCGGCTTGTTGAGCAAGCGGCGCGACAGCAGCGTCGCCACCGCCGGATTGTCGCGCGAGCGTCCCGGCGCACTGACAGCCGCGGCCGACACCGGCGATGCAGCGGCCAGGGGCGCGGCCTTCGCGACCGGCGCGGCGTCGAGTTCGGCGTGCAGCGCCTTCAGCATCCGCGCGGTATCCTTGCCGCCCGGCACGCAGAGGTTGATGCGCTCCTCGGTGCGCGCCGCCAGCGCGTCGGCATAGTCGCGGCAGTTGTAGCCGCACTGTCCGCAATCCTGCTGCGCCATCGCCGCCATCATGCGCCGGCGCAGCGGCTTGCCTTCGGCGAGCTTCATGCGCTCGCCGATCGGCATGGTCTGGTCATGCCACGGCGCGTCATCGTCATCGTCCGCCGCCGCGGCTCCGCCAACGATCGCTGCGTTCTGCTCCGGCGACAGCGGCACATTGCCGTCGAGTTGCAACGCGCCGACCAGAAAGCCGTTAAGCCATGCGCGCTGTTCGTCGGAGAACGGCGCGGTTTCGGGAACGACCTGCAATCGCATCATCGGTGTAGTCTGGTTCATGCCGCAATCTCCGCATCGGCCAGCCGCCGCAAGGTCTCCGCGTCGTGACGGCGGGAGAACTGCACGAAGGTTTCCTCGGGCGAAGTGCGATGCGCCATGTAAGCGCGCAGCAGGCGCTCGACGACTTTTGGCGCGTCATCCGCCTTGATGTCGCGATAGACCTCCTGCCCGATGCCGGCATCGGGGCCGAAGCCGCCGCCGGTGGTGAGGTGATAGCCCTCCACCGTGTCGCCCTCCTCGCTGATCGCAACCTTCGCGGCCAGCAGGCCGATGTCGCCGATGTAGTGCTGCGCGCAGGAATGGTGACAACCGGTGAGATGGATGTTGAGCGGCGTATCGAGCGCAACACGCGCCTCGCACCACGTCGCAATCGCGTCGCCGTGGCGCTTGGTCTCGGAGGCCGCGAACTTGCAGCCCGCGTTGCCGGTGCAGGCGACAAGCCCGGCGCGGATCGGCGACGCGGTTGTCGCAAGCCCCAGCGCATCGATCGCGGCCGTCGCAAGCGGAACGTTGGCGTCGGCAACGCCGGAGATCAGCAGATTCTGCCACACCGTCAGCCGGATATCGCCGTCGCCGAGATCCTGCGCAATCTTCGCAAGCCCGCGCATCTGCGCGCAGGTCAGCTTGCCGAGCGGCAGCACCACGCCGATCCAGTTCAGCCCCGCCTGCTTTTGCGGATGCACGCCGATATGCGCGCTGCGGTCGAACGCCGGACGCGGCGCGATGGCCTCGCTCGCAACGCGCGTCAGCGGCGCGCCGTAGCGCGCCTCGACCTCCTTCAGGAAAGCGTCGAAGCCCATCGCGTCGAGCACGTACTTCAGCCGCGCTTTCAGGCGATTGGTGCGGTCGCCATGCTCGATGAACACGCGGACGATGGCGTCCGCCACCCTCGTCGTCTCGCTCGGCTTGACGATGACGCCGGTATCACGGGCGAAATCCTTGTGCCCGGTGATGCCCCCTAACCCCAGCCGAAACCACACGCCGACCTCGACGCCGAAACCGTCCTTCACCTCGACGGCGGAGAACGCGATGTCGTTGGTGTCCTCCAGCACCGGAATGGTCCCCGCGCCGTCGAAAGCGACGTTGAACTTGCGCGGCAGGCCGTTCAGCGAACGATCGTTGAGAATGTGGAAGTGCCATTCGCGCGCGTAGGGCCTCGTGTCGAGCAGTTCGCGCGGGTCGATGCCGGCCGTCGGCGTGCCGGTGACGTTGCGGATGTTGTCGGCGCCGGAGCCGCGCGAGCACAGGCCGATGTCGGTGATGCCCTCGATCAGCTCCACCGCATGGCGCGGTTCGATCTCGCGGATCTGGATGTTGGCGCGCGTGGTGATGTGCGCGTAGCCGCCGCCGTAACGCTCGGCGAGATCGGCGGTGCCCGCGAACTGATGCGCTTTCAGGATGCCGTTCGGAATCCGCAGGCGGCACATGAAGGAGTTCTGCGCCGGCGCGACGTAGAACAGGCCGTAGTAGCGCCAGCGGAAATTATCCGGCGGCGGCGGCGCGGCGTTGTCGCGCGCCTGCGCCTTCAGGCGCTCGTAGGCATCGAACGGATGCTGCTCGCGCTTGAACTTCTCGGGATCGGAGAGCTTCTTGCCGTCCTTGAGGAAGCGGTCCTGGGCTTTGAGATGCGCGGCGTCCGGCCCGGTCGGCTCCGGTTCGGCGGCGGGCGTCCCCGCCCCGCCGCCGCTCCGCCCGAGCCGTCCGGCGCTGACACCGGACATGAAGCCTTCGAGGTAACGCTTCTGTTCGTCGCTGAAGTCGGCCGTCATCTGGTCCATCTTCATGATCGCCCGCGCCTTCGCTATTCCGCCGGCATGCGCGACGGCGTCATCGTCGCCATCGGTCGCGCGGGCTTGTAGGTGACATAGAGCGCAACGCCGGTGAACAATGCGCCGCCGACGATGTTGCCGAGCGTCACCGGAATCTGATTCCACAGCCACCATTCGGCGACGCTGACTTTCGCGCCCATCAACATGCCGGTCGGGATCACGAACATATTGACGACCGCATGCTCGAAGCCCTGCGCGAAGAACGTCGTGACCGGCAGCCACGCGGCGACGATCTTGCCGATGGTCGAGGTCGAGGTCATCGCCATCACCACGCCGAGGCAGACCAGCCAGTTGCACAGCATCGCCTTGACGAACACCGTGACCATGCCCGCCATGCCGAGCGCCTCATAGGCGACGGTCTTGGCTTCGGCGGTGGCGATGATCTTCGCCGCGACGCCGCTGGGTGCGGCCGTTCCCATACTGGTCAGCGCGATGGCGAGCAGCGCGCCGTAGGCGATGCTGCCGAGCAGGTTGCCGAGAAACACCCACGACCAGTTGGCGACCACCGAGCTCCAGCCTGCCCGGCCGGACAGCGCCGCCAGCGGCAGCAGCGCGAAGCTGCCGGTCACCAGTTCAAGCCCGAGCAGCAGAATCATCACGAAACTGACCGGAAAGATCAGCGCGCCGACGATGGGTTGCCCGGTCGAGCCGGCCGCGCCGAACGCGAGGCTGGTCGCCACGCCGAGCAGCGCGCCCGACAGCGCGCCACGGATCAGCAGATCGCGCGGCTCCAGCGCCAGTTTCTTTTCGGCGGTATCGACCATGGTGAGGACGACATCGGCGGGCTTGTTGTAGTCCATCGCAAACCTCCATCGGGCGCGCCCCATCGCGCCGGTTGCAGGGGTGGCGCGGAGGCCGGGACCGCCGCGCGGCCGGTGCGTCTCGCCGCCGGCCGAGGTGCTCTATTCAAGCGCCGTGCCAACTCTTGTGCGGGGCACAATAGTCAGCTATTTCAATGGACTATGGATGATCGAGCGGTCTGTGGCAGGCAGCCTTCAAGCCGGCCGTGTGCTCATTTCGCAGGTGCAACCTGATTAATCATTGGCCAATTTGGGAATTGCCTAATATTTAATCTGGCATCTTGGCGCGCCATCATCGCCGCATCCGCTTGCCAGCCCGCCGCAACGGGGTTAGCTCCTGCGCTTCAACGACACGGACCATCGATGACCCAGGCCACCGCTCCCAAAATCAGCTTCGTTTCGCTCGGCTGCCCGAAGGCGCTGGTGGATTCGGAGCGCATCATCACCCGGCTGCGCGCCGAGGGCTATGAACTCGCCCGCAAGCACGACGGCGCCGACCTCGTCATCGTCAACACCTGCGGCTTCCTCGACAGCGCCAAGGAAGAGTCGCTCGGCGCCATCGGCCAGGCCATGGCCGAGAACGGCAAGGTCATCGTCACCGGCTGCATGGGCGCGGAGCCGGAGCAGATCGAACGGGCCTATCCCAACGTGCTGTCGATCACCGGCCCGCAGCAATACGAAAGCGTGCTCGACGCCGTGCATCGCGCCAAGCCGCCGCTGCACAATCCGCACCTCGATCTGATCCCGCCGCAAGGCGTCAAGCTGACGCCGCGCCACTACGCGTATCTGAAGATTTCCGAAGGCTGCAACAACCGCTGCACCTTCTGCATCATCCCGAAGCTGCGCGGCGATCTGGTGTCGCGGCCGGCGAACGACGTACTGCGCGAGGCGGAGAAACTGGTCGCCGCCGGCGTCAAGGAACTCCTGGTGATCTCGCAGGACACCTCGGCTTACGGCGTCGATATCAAATACGCGGCGAGCCCGTGGAAGGATCGCGAGGTACGCGCGAAATTCCTCGACCTCGCGCGCGAACTCGGCGATCTCGGCGCCTGGGTGCGGCTGCAATACGTCTATCCCTATCCGCACGTCGACGAGGTGATCGGCCTGATGACGGAGGGCAAGGTGCTGCCCTATCTCGACATCCCGTTCCAGCACGCCGCGCCCGAGGTGCTGAAGGCGATGCGGCGGCCGGCGGCGCAGGACAAGACGCTGGCGCGCATCAAGATGTGGCGCGAGCAGTGTCCGGATCTGACGCTGCGTTCCACCTTCATCGTCGGCTTCCCCGGCGAGACGGAGAGCGATTTCGCCTACCTGCTCGACTGGCTGGAGGAAGCCGAGATCGATCGCGTCGGCTGCTTCAAATACGAGCCGGTGGCGGGCGCGACCTCCAACGCGCTGGACAATCCGGTGCCGGACGAGATCAAGAAAGAACGCTGGAACGCGCTGATGGCGCGGCAGCAGAAGACTTCCGCGCGGCGGCTGAAGCGCAAAGTGGGAACACGCCAGCAGGTGATCATCGACGAGATAGGCCCCACCGTCGCGAAAGGCCGCTCGAAGGCCGACGCGCCGGAGATCGACGGCGCGGTCTACCTGACGAGCCGTCGCCCCCTGAAGGTCGGCGAGATCGTCACCGCCAAGATCGAACGCGCCGACCAATACGACCTGCACGGCAGCGTCGCGGGGTTTTGAGGCGCCTTCCTGTTACAACCCCTTCCGTCATGGCCGGGCTTGTCCCGGCCATCCACGTCTTGGTTGACTGAATTTCCGTAAGACGTGGATGCCCGCGACAAGCGCGGGCATGACGATGGAGAGGCCGGTGGGTTATAGGTCCCGCCTGCGCGGGGACGACGTTGGATGATTTGGCAACGGCTTGCCATTACAACGACGTTCTCAAACGCCACTATGACTTCAGGATCGACGCCCCGGTGGTCTTGCGGCTTTCGAGGTCGATGTGCGCCTGCGCCGCGTCCTTCAGTGCGTAGGCGTGATTGATCGGCAAATGCAGCTTCCCGCTGATGACAGCCGCGAACAGCGTATCGGCGCCCTCGATCAAATCCGCGCGCTTCGCCACGTAGTCGTTGAGCTTCGGCCGCGTCGCGAACAGTGAGCCGTGGTTATTCAACTCGGCGAGCGCGAACGGCGGCACCGGCCCCGACGCATTGCCGAACGAGACGAACAGCCCGCGCGGCTTGAGGCACGACAGCGAGCCGGGGAACGTGGTCTTGCCGACGCCGTCATAGACGACGTCGCACAATTCGTTGCGGCTGATCTGCTTGACGCGCTCGACGAAGTTTTCCTCGTTGTAGAGGATGACGTGATCGCAGCCGTTGGCGAGCGCCAGCTCCGCCTTGGCCTTGGAACCGACGGTGCCGATGACGTTGGCGCCGAGCGCGTTGGCCCATTGGCAGGCGATCAGGCCGATGCCGCCGGCGGCGGCGTGAATCAGCACGCGATGGCCCGGCTCGACCTTGAAGGTCTTGTGCAGCAGGTACCAGACCGTCAGCCCCTTGAGCATCAGCACCGCGCCCTGCTCGTAGGTGATGTGATCGGGCAGCTTGACCAGCTTGTCGGCGGCGATGTTGCGCTCGGTAGCGTAGCCGCCGAGGTTGGCATAATAGGCGACGCGGTCGCCGGGATGGAAATCGGTGACGCCCGGCCCCACCGATATCACCTCGCCCGCCGCCTCGTTGCCGGCGACGAACGGCAGCGACGGCGCCTTGTAGAGCCCGGTGCGATAATAGACGTCGATGAAATTCAGGCCGACGGCGTGCTGCCGGATATGCACCTCGCCCGCGCCGGGCGGCGGCAGGTCGATGCTTTCATAGATGAGAGCTTCGGGACCGCCCACCTGATGCACACGAACGGCTTTGGCCATGCTGCGTCTCCTGCCTTCGACGCAACCATCGATAGCCAACACCTACATATTGTCAACGTGGGACGCAGTGCTCGAAGCTTCAACAATCTCAGCGTCGTCCCCGCGCAGGCGGGGACCCATACGCCGCAGCGGAAATGATACAGGGAGCGCTCGTAATCATTTTAACGAACAGTCCCGTCAATAACGAGCGTCAGGGGTTATGAGTCCCCGCCTGCGCGGGGACGACGACTTCGTGTTGCGCGCTTCCTACGCCCGGCCCCTGTTCTTCCGCGCCATGATGTTGAACACCTCCACCGCCAGCGAGAAGGCAATGGCGAAGTAGATGTAGCCGCGCGGGATGTGGAATTCGAATCCGTCGGCGACCAGCGCCACGCCGATCAGCACCAGGAACGCCAGCGCCAGCATCTTGGTGGTCGGATGCTCGGCGACGAAGCGCGCCACCGGGCCGGACGAGACATACATCACGATGCAGGCGATGATCACCGCCGCGATCATGATCTCGAGATCCTTCGCCATGCCGATCGCGGTGATGATGGAATCGAGCGAGAACACCAGATCGACGACGATGATTTGCAGGATGATCCAGAAGAACGCGCGCGCCGGCCCCTGCGCCGTGGCCTCCCCGCCTTCGCGCGCCTCGACCTCGCCGTGAATTTCATGCGTCGCCTTGGCGATCAGGAACAGCCCGCCGCCGATCAGGATGATGTCGCGCCAGGAAAAATCCATCTCGAAAATCGTGAACACCGGCTGCGTCAGGCCGATCAGCCACACCAATGCGCTGAGCAGCGCGATGCGGAACACCAGCGCCAGCAGCAGGCCGATCTGCCGCGCGCGCGTTGCCTGTGGTTCGGGGATGCGCGACACCAGCACCGAAAGGAAAATCACGTTGTCGATGCCGAGGACGATTTCCAGCGCCGTCAAGGTCAGCAGCGCGGCCCATGCCTCGGGGCTGGTCAAAAGTTCGATCATGCTTTGGCAACCCCGAGCAGACGTAAAACCGGATCGGCGAAAATCACATAGAGACCGATCGCGCACAACGCCGCGCGGACCGATACGGAGACATTGAAATCCATTGCGACGGTGAAGATCGTCAGCACCGCCCAGATCGCGATCAGCGCGAGATTGAATGCGCGGAAACGCACGACGCGCACCGGATGCAGCACGTGGATCGGCGCGAATGTCAGCACGATCAGCGCGGCCATCGCCAAGGTCGCCAGCCATGGGCCGGGCTGCAACAGGAATAGATAGAACGCCGCCGCATTCCACAACGCCGGAAATCCGCGAAAGTGATTGTCGTCGGTCTTCATCCGCTTGTCGGCGAAATACAGCGCGCTGGTGACGACGATGCCGACGCCGATCAGCGGCCCCGCAATCGGCAACAGCAGCCGGCACGCCGCGATCGCATAGGCCGGGACAAAGACATAGGTGAGGAAATCGACGACCAGATCGAGCGTCTCGCCGGACCAGCGCGGTTGCAGCGCCACGACGTTAAGGCGGCGCGCGAGCGGTCCGTCGATGGCATCGACGACGAGCGCCGCGCCGAGCCAGCCGAACATCGCGGCCCAATGTTCGCGCACGGCTTCCAGCAAGGCGATCAGCGCGATGCCGGCGCCCAGTGCCGTGAAGACGTGAACGCCGAAGGCCGCGGCGCGACTTGCGTTCGAAGGCTGCTGCGAGGTATCCGCCGGCGTCATACAGGAAACGCTGTTAACAGGATTCCCCGCCGTTTGCATCCCCCGCCTTGCGGCGATCCGCCGCGCGAGAACCTATCCATTACTGAAGGAGCATCAATTTTGGTCATGGCCGGATTTATTCCGGCCATCCTCGCCTTGCCTCCGGTGGAACTGCTAAGAGCCTGTTTGAAAAGTTTGCTTCCGGGGTGTCCCGGGCGCGCTGCGGCACGAAGTGACGCTGCGCAGAACCGGGATCGTTGCAACAAACATCGCGAAGACCCCGGCTCAGCAGCGCACCGTTTCACGCTGCGCTGCGTCCGGGGAACGACCGGGAGGGTATTCGGCGATTTCCGAAACAGTCTCTAAGACGTGGATGGCCGGGCCACAGGCGAGCGAAGCGACACCGTTCTTCGAACTGCCATGCCCGGCCATGACGAACCGATAGTCAAATCGTTCCCGCCACCCTTGCATTTTCGTCGTCGAATACCGATTGTCCCGATATGGATACCACAACGACAAATCCGGTCGTTTACGACGCCATCGTGATCGGCGGCGGGCCGGTCGGCCTTGCCACCGCCATCGCGCTGGCGCAGGCCGATATCAAGGTGGCGCTGGTCGCGGCCCGCAAGCCATATCCGGACAACCGCACTACGGCGCTGCTCGGCGGCACCATCGATTTTCTCGAGCGGCTCGATGTCTGGCGGCGTTGCGCGGACTTCGCCACGCCGTTGCGCACGATGCGGCTGGTGGACAACACAGAGCGGCTGATCCGTGCGCCCGAGGTGCGCTTTGTCTCCGACGAGATCGGCCTCGACGCTTTCGGCTACAACATCGAGAACCGCCGGCTGGTGGCGGCGCTCGAACAGCGCGCTGACGAAATCGAACGCATCTCGCGTTGTGACGACGAAGCCGAGGGCGTCGAGATCGACACCGATCAGGTCATTGTCCGCACCCGCAACGGCAGCTTGATTCATGGCCGGGTCGCCGCCGGCGCCGATGGCCGCCAATCGATCTGTCGCGAGGCCGCCGGCATCGACGTCAATCGTCGCCCGCTGCGCCAGACGGCGCTGACCTTCAACATCCGCCACAGCCGGCCGCATCACGAGACATCCACCGAGTTCCACAACACGAGCGGGCCGTGCGTGTTCGTGCCGCTGCAAGGCGATCGTTCCAGCGTGGTGTGGGTGTCGACCCCGAACGAGGCTGCGCGGCTGATGGCATTGAGTGACGACGCGTTGTCGATGGAAGCCGAACGCAAGATGCATTCCATCCTCGGCCGCGTCAGCGTCGAGCCGGGACGGCATTCGTTTCCGCTCGCCATCGAGCAGCCGCGCCGGTTCGCGGATAATCGCGTCGTGCTCGTCGGCGAGGCCGCGCATGTGCTGCCGCCGATCGGCGCGCAGGGACTCAATCTCGGCCTGCGCGACGCCGCCGATATCGCCGACATCGTCGCGGATGCAGTTTCGCGCGGAGAAGATCCGGGCGCGCCCGCGACGCTGATGCGCTTCGACCGCAAACGGCGCGGCGATATCGCCAGCCGCACCATGGCGATCGATCTCGCCAACCGCTCGCTGCTCAGCGATTTCCTGCCGATGCAGATGGCCCGCGCGGCGGGACTTCATCTCCTCAGCGCCATCGCCCCCCTGCGCCGCCTCGCCATGCGCGAAGGCTTGAGCCCGTCGTGGCGGCGTCCTTATGAAAGACCTTCGGTCAGAGAGTGATCGACAACACGAAAAACGTCGTCCCCGCGCAGGCGGGGAACCCATAGGCCGCAGCAGTTCGGCTCCGTCCACGGGCGAAGTTACTTCGTCGCAATGAGCGCCAGGGGTTATGGGTCCCTGCCTGCGCAGGGACGACACAAAATCATCAAAACGTCAGATAGCCGCTCTTCAGCATCCACATCACGGTGGTGAGCGTCACCACCGAAGCCAGCGTCCCCAGCATCACCGCGGCCGACGCCGCTTCGGTCCAGGTGTCGTATTGCCGCGCGATCACGAACACGTTGAGCGCCGGCGGCAGCGAGGCCATCAGCACCGCAGTCGCCGCCCACTCCATCGTGAACGGACCGAACCACCACAACAGCCCGAGCACCAGGATCGGGTGAACCACCAGCTTGACCGCGATCAGCCCCGGCAGTTCCCACGGCACCCGGCCGAACGGCCGCAGCGCCACCGTGACGCCGAGCACGAACAGCGCCACCGGCGCGGCGGAGTTTTGCAGGAACTGCAATACGCCGTCGATCGCCACCGGCATCTGGATATGCAGCGCGGCGGCGAGCACGCCGCAATACACCGCCACGATCAGGGGATGCAGCGCGATCTCCTTGACCACGAACCACAGCGTCGGCAGCAACGGCCGCCGCGTGCCGTCGGTCAGCGCCATCAGCACCGGGATCACCGTGAACAGGAAAATGCTGTCGAAGCAGAAAATGAGCGCGGTCGGCACCGCCGATTTCAGCCCGAACACCGCGAGTGCCAGCCCCGGCCCCATGTAGCCGATGTTGCCGTAGCCGCCCGCGAGCCCCGCCATCGCCGCCTGCCGCAGCGGCAGCCGTCCGAGCAGCCGCGCGATCAGCAGCGACAGCGTGAACGCGCCGGCGGTCGCAAGCGTGGTCGCCACCACGAACGGCAGGTTGTTGAGTTCCTCGAACGGCGTTTTGGAGACGATGCGGAAGAACAGCGCCGGCAGCGATACGTAGAGGACGTAGAAATTCATCCAGGCGAGCCCGGATTCCGGCAGGCCACGGTATTTTCCGCAGGCGAAGCCGATGAAGATCAAACCGAAATACGGCAGCGCCAGATTGAGGATATCGATCATGAAAGCGGATTTCCGCGGGATTAGGGCCGGAATCGAGGTGCCAACCGCGCGGGGGCTCCGCCCGGAACAGCTTGGACCTGCAAGGATACCCGCCGAAATGTTAGAATCGAACCACTAGCATCGGCCACAATCCTGGTCTATTCGACTGGGCATGACAAAGATGCGGGTCGCAAAATTTCAGATCGGTCAGATCGTCAAGCACCGGATTTTCTCGTTCCGGGGCGTGATTTTCGACATCGATCCGGAGTTCGCCAACACCGAGGAATGGTGGCTGGCGATCCCCGAGCAGGTGCGCCCGCGCAAGGACCAGCCGTTCTATCACCTGCTGGCCGAGAACGCCGAGTCGGAATACGTCGCCTACGTTTCCGAGCAGAACCTGTTGCCGGACGAATCCGGCGAGCCGGTGCGGCACTCGCAGGTCGCCGAGATCTTCATCAAGGACAAGGCCGGCGGCTACCGCCCGCGCAACACCTCGCTGAACTGATCCCGCTCACGCAGGGCCAGCCGACCTGACGCGCCACGATTCCGCCGCAAGAATCCCGCCCGCCACGGTTTCGCCGCAAGACTCCCGAGCCGAAATCCGAACGAAAAAAGCGCTCCTCGCGGAGCGCTCTTTGTTGTCGCGATCGCCGCGCGATTACTGCTTGGCGGCAGGAGGAGTTGCAGGAGGCGTGGTCGCGGCACCCGCCGCCGGCTGCTGCGCTTCCAGCTTGGCGCGCGCTTCCGCGGCCCGCTTCTGCAATTCCTCTTGCAGCTTCTTCTGGGTTTCCTCGAACACCTTCGGATCGGTCGGCGGTCCGTCATAGGCCTTGGCGAATTCCGCCAGCGGCAGCGGCAGCGTCAGCGGCGCACCGTTGGAATTGATCGCCTGAACAATCAGATTCTGCCCTTTTTTAAGGTGATTGATCATCTCCGGCGTGACTTCATAGTCGGACATGCAACCGTTGGCGAAGCAGATCACGTAGGGGCTCTGCATCGGCGCGTTGTTGTCGATGATGATGCGCGTGCCGTGAACCAGTTGCATGCCGAGCGGCAGCGTGACGCGGAGGATCTTCTTCGGCTCGCCTTCCGGCTCGATGATGACGGCGGCGATCACCGGCTGACCCGACTCGATGCGGCCGTCCTTGCCGGTGAAGCACACCTGCTTGGCGTTGGCGTCCTGCCCCTTGAGACAGAACTTGGTCCACGGCGCATAGATCAACTGCACCTGCTGCTGTGGTTGTTGCGGCTGCGCCTGCGCGGCCGGAGCCTGTTGCGCCGGCTGTTCGGCCTTGGGAGCTGCCTTCGGCGCCGCCTTGCCGTTCGACTTGGCCTTCTGCTGGTGCTGGGCCGGCGCCGCCGGCTGCTGAGCCTGGGCAGCGGGAACGAACGCCGTCGCGGCAAACGCCGCGGCCGCAGCCGCCACCGTCATACCCCGCCCACACCGCCGTGCCTGGGCGGCCATATCGGTGATATTCATTGCGGAAAGCCCTTTCTCGAATGGCTACGTCCGAAACCGCAAAGGGACGCGCGCCTCAACTCTTTCGCTGCCGTTTCCTGGTCAAATGAGGCCGTTGAGTGGCCGGCCACCGCCATACGGATCAAATGTACGCCTTCAATACAGCGGCAAATAAAAAGATCAATGCCGCGAACGGGTGTTTGACACCCGGCCCGGGCCGAACCATGGCGGCTGTGGTAAATTTTACTCGTGACATGCTCCGAATCACCACGAATTGCGCCGGTTTTTGCGCCGCGCCGTAACGTCTGCGCTATCTGGCTGCGCGGGCTGGCGGTTCTGGCCGTTACCATGCTGGTCGGTAGCAACTCCGTGATCGCGGAAACCAGCCATGGCATCGCGATGCACGGCGCGCCTGCGCTAGCCGCCGACTTCACCCATATGCCCTACGCCAATCCCGACGCCCCCAAGGGTGGGCGCTTGGTCCAGGGACTGAGCGGCACCTTCGACAGTCTCAATCCTTTCATCGTGCGCGGCCTCGCGGTGCAGCAGGTTCGCGGCTTCGTGATCGAGAGCCTGATGGCGCGCGGCAACGACGAGCCCTTCACGCTTTACGGCCTGCTGGCCGAGCGGGTCGAGACCGACGACGCGCGGACCTGGGTGACCTTCCACCTCAACCCGCGCGCCCGCTTCTCCGATGGTCAGCCGGTGCGCGCAGCGGATGTGCTGTTTTCCTGGCAGTTGCTGCGCGACAAGGGCCGCCCCAACCACCGCCTTTACTACGCCAAGGTCACGGACGCGAAAGCCCTCGACGATCTCACGGTGCGCTTCGAATTCGGCGGCGCGGCCGATCGTGAACTGCCATTGATCCTCGGCCTGATGCCGATCCTGCCGAAACACGCGGTGGATGTTGAGACCTTCGAGAACACGTCGATGGCGCCGCCGCTGGGCTCCGGCCCCTATCGCGTCACCCATGTCGATCCCGGCAGCAGCGTGACATTGACGCGTGACCCGAATTATTGGGGGCGTGATCTTCCGATCAACAAGGGGCTGTGGAACTTCGACGAAATCCGGATCGATTTCTATCGCGACGCCAATAGTCAGTTCGAGGCCTTCAAGCGCGGCCTCTATGATTTCCGTGTCGAGAACGAGCCGCTGCGCTGGCACAGCGGCTACGATCTGCCGGCGGTCAGATCCGGCAAGATCGTCCGCGACGTCATCAAGCCCGGCGTGCCGAACCCGACCGAGTTCCTTGTCTTCAACACGCGGCGTCCGATGTTCGCCGATATCCGCGTGCGCGAGGCGCTGTCGCTGTTGTACGACTTCGAGTGGATCAACCGGAATTACTTCTTCAACCTCTATGCACGGTCCGCCGGCTTCTTCGCCGGCTCCGAACTCTCCGCCTATGGCCGTCCCGCCGACGCCCGCGAGCGGACATTACTGCAACCATTCGCCCAGCAAGTCCGCCCGGATATTCTCGACGGCAGCTATCGACTGCCGGTGAGCGACGGCTCGGGACGCGATCGCGCGACGTTGCGCCGCGCGCTGACGCTGTTGAAGCAGGCCGGTTACGAACTGAAGAACTCCGTGCTGCGTCAACGGCAAAACGGACAACCCCTCGCCTTCGAAATCCTGGTAACGACGCGCGATCAGGAGCGGATCGCGCTGGCCTATAGCGCCAACCTCAAGCGCGCCGGCATCCAGACCTCGGTGCGTGCTGTCGACGCAGTGCAATTCGACCAGCGCCGCATCGGCTACGACTTCGATATGATCCCGAACCGGTGGGATCAGTCTCTCTCCCCCGGCAACGAGCAGGCGTTCTATTGGGGCAGCGAGGCCGCCGACAATCAGGGCACCCGCAACTACATGGGCGCCAAGAATCCGGCCATCGACGCCATGATCGCGGCGATGCTGGAGGCGCGCGAGCGGCCGGCTTTCGTCTCCGCCGTCCGGGCGCTCGACCGCGTACTGATCTCCGGCTTCTACGCGATTCCTCTGTACAACATCCGCGAGCAATGGATCGCGCGATGGAATCGGATACAAAGACCCGTAGCCACGGCGTTGACCGGATATCTCCCTGAAACGTGGTGGTACGCGCCGCCGCAACCGCCGCACAGGTAAGCCGTGCTTCAAGCCACAGCCTCACCGACTCTCGATGGATTGTTTCGCCGCATTCTGGCACGGCAGCCGGACGCATTGGCGCTGATCGATCCGCCCAACAAGATGCAGGTGACCGGCCAACCGCCGCTGCGGCTGACCTTCGCGCAGGCCGATCGGGCAATTTCGGCGCTTGCCGCGCACTTCGTCGACGCCGGGCTGCCGCCGCATTCGATCATCGCAGTGCAGCTTGCCAATACGGTCGAATACGCGCTGACGGTGCTCGCGGCGCATCGCGCCGGGCTGGTGGTGGCCTTGATACCGCAACTCTGGCGGCACGCCGATCTCGCGGTCGCGCTCAATCGCATCGGCGCGCGCGCCATCGTCGGCTGTTCGCGCATCGACGGAGTCAGCCACGCCGATGTTACCCTGAACGCGGCCGTGGAAGCCTTTTCCATCCGCCATGTCTGCGGCTTCGGTCCGGACCTGCCGGAAGGCATGGTGCCGCTCGATGACCTGATCACCCGTGGCGGTGCGACGGCTCCCGCGCGGGCGCCGGATGCCCGGCAGGCCGCTCTGATCTCATTCGACGTCACCAATAGCGGACTGCTGGCCGTGCCGCGAACGCACCTGAATCTGATTTCAGGCGGGCTCGCGGTCTTTCTCGAAAGCGGGATGGCGCAAGGCGGAGCGCTGCTTGCCGCGCAGTGCATGGGATCGTTCGCCGGTATCGCCGCGTCGCTGGGCTGTTGGCTGCTGAGCGGCGGCACCTTGGCCTTGCACCATCCATTCGATGGCGAGGTGCTGGAGCAACAACTGCGCGAGTTGAACTGCGACACACTGGTCTGCCCGGCCGCGCTGGCGATGCGCCTCGGCGAGGATGAAGACCTGCTCGACGAATCGGCCGTGCGCAATGTCGTCGGCTTGTGGCGCACACCGGAGCAGGTTGCATCGAGCTCGTCATGGTCAAGCCAACGCATCCGGCTGACCGACGTTTACGTCTTCGGCGAAGCCGGTCTGTTCGGGGCGCGACGTGGCGACGATGGCGCCGCCGCCGATATCATGCCCGGTCCCTACGGCGCGCCACGCGACGACGCGCAATCGCCGATTGCGGGCGAGACGCTGTTGACCGACGCGGGAACCCTCGCTCTGCGCGGCTCGATGGTGCCGCTCGCGGCCTACGCGGCGGCCGCGCGCAATGAGTTTCGCCACGACACCTCGCCCGTCAACTATGTCGACACCGGATACGCCGCCCGGCTCGACCGCGCCAGCGGCGCGATCTGCATCACCGCGCCGCCACCAGGCATCATGGCAGTCGGCGGCTATCGGTTCCAGGCGGATGAACTACAAGCCTGGGCCAAGCGGCTCGGTGACGGCGCCATGCTGACGGCACTGCCGGACAAGCTGAGCGGCCATCGCCTCGCCGGCCGCGCCAACGACAACGCCCGCGCACGCGGCGCGCTCGCCGAACTCGGCCTCAATCCCCTGATGGTCGAGGCCTTCCGCGATCGCATCGAGGCGGATTGAGCCTACGCAGGCTCGATCCAACCAAAACCACCCTCTCCGTTGAGACGCCATTAAGCGCGATCGACTAGGCTTTCTCGTTCTCGAGAAGATCGTCGCAGCCCCATATGTCGAAACACGGACCTATCCTCGCTGTCGTCAGCGACGCTTATCTGCCGCTTGTCGCAGCCCTCCGCGCCGCGGGATTGGACTCTGTCGTCGAGACAGATTGGACCAACGCGGCGCAGGTCTTTGACCAAACGCCGCCGGCCGCTGTCATTGTCGCGGCCAAGGGCGGCGCGGTTTTCGAGGCACTCGCGACGCGTATCGCGACGATACAGCCCTATGTTCCGTTGATCGTGCTGGACACGACCGCTGCTCTTCCCGCGAATGCCATTCCATTTTCGCTAACGGAAAACAGTGCGGATCGCCTGGCCGCGAGGCTGCGCGCTGCACTGCGGGTGCGTGCGGTCCATGCCACGATGTTGCGGCGTCAGGCAGGCCAGCCATCCGCATCGCATCCATTTGCGGATTCCGATCCGTTGCAGGATGCAACCGTCCTTCTGATCGGACGCGGCGCCAGCTATCCGGCGCTGTCAATCGCACTCGGGGCACGAATGGGCGTTGTCGGCGCGCTCAGCATCAAGGCGGCCGCCAAGCATCTCAACGTGCGCGATATCGATGGCATTGTGATCGGTGACGGCTTCACCGCACGCGTGCTCGACGCCTTCCTGACGGTGCTATCCGAGGATCCGCGCTTCCGGAACCTGCCAGTCGTCGCGCCCTCAGGATCGGACCGCAGCTACGACCTGCCGAACCTCGAAATGATCGACGGTGAGCCCCCGCAAATCGTGGCCACGGCCCTGCCCTTGATCCGGCAACGCGCTTTCGAACAACGGATCAACCGCACGCTGCGCTCGATCGATGCGGGCGGCCTGCTCGATTCACGCACCGGACTGCTGACTCCCATTGCCTTTGATCGCGATTTCAAAACCGCCGTCGAACAGGCGCAGACGCGACACGCCGGCCTTTCCGTCGCCCGCTTCTCCTTTGTCGAAAGTCATCCGCGTGAGCAATACGATGCCGCGCGCATTCTCAGCCGGCTGATGCGTCGGATGGATTTCGCGACAATGCACAATGACGGCTCGATGACTGCTGTGTTCATCGATGCGGGAGCACGCAACGCCGGCAACATTGCCAAGCGCCTCGCCAGCGTGATGAAATATACCATGCATAGTGCCCGGCGCGGCTCGCACATCGATCCGCATGTTCGCGTCGAAACGCTGAAGGCAAGCGACACCGCCGCATCGCTGCTGGTGCGGCTCGCGACCAAAACGAGCCGTGCAGCGTCGTAACAGTCCGCCGACACTCAGGCGGCCTTGCGGCCTTCGGCCAGGTTTGCCAGTTGGCGGACGATTTCGGTTGCGCCCGCGAGGCGCTCCTCCGGCGTTTCCCAGGTCTGAAGGAACACCACCTTCATATCCGGACGCACCTTGGCCGCCTGCCCATGCTGCTTAATGAAAAACACCAGACGGTCCGGCTGCGCGAAACTGTTATCGCGGAAGGTGATGACCGCGCCCTTCGGCCCCGCATCGAGCTTCTCGATGTTGGCGCGCAGGCAATAGGTCTTGATCGCCGCGACCTTGAACAGGTAGCGCACCTCGTCCGGCAGCGGCCCAAAGCGATCGCGCAGTTCGGCGCCGAAATTCTCGATGTCTTCCTCGGTTTCGAAATCGGCCAGCCGACGATAGAGCGACAGGCGTACCGCAAGATCGGAGACATAGTCTTCCGGAATGAGGACCGGCATGCCAACCGTGATCTGCGGCGACCAGCGATCCGCCACCGGCTCGGCGATGCCGGCCTTGAGGTTAAGGATCGCCTCCTCCAGCATCGACTGATAAAGCTCGAAGCCGACTTCCTTGATGTGACCGGACTGCTCCTCGCCGAGCAGATTGCCCGCGCCGCGAATGTCGAGATCGTGCGAGGCCAGTTGGAAGCCCGCGCCCAGGGTTTCCAGCGATTGCAGCACCTTGAGGCGGCGTTCCGCCTGCGCCGTGATCTTCTGCTGCGCCGGCAGCGTGAACAGTGCATAGGCGCGCAGCTTCGAACGTCCGACACGGCCGCGCAGCTGATAGAGCTGCGCGAGGCCGAACATATCGGCGCGGTGCACGATCAGCGTGTTCGCAGTCGGGATATCGAGGCCGGATTCCACGATCGTCGTCGACAGCAGGATGTCGTACTTGCCGTCATAGAACGCCGACATGATGTCTTCGATGGTGGCCGGCGGCATCTGGCCGTGCGCCACGGCGACCTTCATCTCCGGCACATGCTTGTCGAGGAAATCCTTCACCTCGGCGAGATCGTCAATGCGGGGGCAGACATAGAACGCCTGCCCGCCGCGATAACGCTCGCGCAACAGCGCCTCGCGGATCATCAGCGGATCGTGCGGCGCGACGAAGGTGCGGACCGCGAGGCGGTCCACCGGAGGCGACGCGATGATCGAGAGATCGCGCACGCCGGTCAGCGCCAGTTGCAAGGTGCGCGGGATCGGCGTCGCGCTGAGCGTCAGCACATGGATTTCGGCGCGGAGCTGCTTCAGCCGTTCCTTGTGCGACACGCCGAAGTGTTGCTCCTCGTCCACCACCAGCAGGCCGAGGTCCTTGAACTTGATCGCCTTGCCGAGCAGCGCGTGGGTGCCGACGACGATATCGACCGAACCGTCGGCGATGCCCTTCTTGGTCTGGCTCAAATCCTTGGACGAGACCAGCCGCGACGCTTGCGCGACGTTCACCGGGAAGCCGCGAAACCGTTCGGCGAAATTCTTCGCGTGCTGGCGTGCCAGCAGCGTCGTCGGCACCACCACCGCCACCTGCTTGCCCTGCATCGCCACGGCAAACGTCGCGCGCAGCGCCACTTCGGTTTTGCCGAAGCCGACGTCACCACAGACCAGCCGATCCATCGGCTTGCCGCTTTCGAGATCGTGCAGCGCGGCGTTGATGGCGGTGAGTTGGTCTTCGGTTTCCTCGTAAGGGAAACGCGCGCAGAATTCGTCATAGAGGCCCGGCTCTACCGCGAGCTTGGGTGCCTCGTGCAGATGCCGCTCGGCCGCGATCTTGATCAACTCACCGGCAATCTCGCGGATGCGGTTCTTCAGCTTTGCCTTGCGCGCCTGCCAGCCCGAGCCGCCGAGCTTGTCGAGTTCGACATTGGTTTGATCGGAGCCATAGCGCGACAGCAGGTCGATGTTCTCGACCGGCAGGAACAGTTTCGTCTCGTTGGCGTAGCGAAGTTCGACGCAATCGTGCGGCGCACCGGCGACGTCGAGGGTCTGCAAGCCGATAAAGCGGCCGATGCCGTGCTCGACGTGCACGACGATGTCGCCGGTCGAGAGGCTGGTGACCTCGGAGATGAAGTTGTCGAGCTTGCGGCTGGCCTTGCGCGGCCGTACCAAGCGGTCGCCAAGGATGTCCTGCTCGGTGATGACGGCGACGGCATCGGTCTCAAAACCGGATTCCATGCCGACCACTGCCAACATGGTTTCGTTGCGCGGCGTCGCCTGCACCGTGCGCCAGGCGTTGACGCTGGTGAGATTGAGAAGCTTGTGGTCCTTGAGCATGTTGGCCATGCGCTCGCGCGAGCCTTCGCTCCACAGCGCGACCACTACCTTCTTGCGCGCCGCCTGCAACGCCTGCACATGCGCCACGACGCTGGCGAAGACATTGACCGAACTGTCGGCGCGTTCCGGCGCGAAGTTGCGGCCCTGCCGTGCGCCGGCATCAATAGCGTCGCTCGCGCCGTCGGGCACGGCGAACGGCGTCAGTCGCGCCAGCGCTTGAGCCCCCAACCGCGCCTGCCATTCGTTCTCGGTGAGATAGAGCCGATCCGGCGGCAGCGGCTGATAGATCGCGCCGCCGCTGTCGTGCTCCAGCGCCTCGCGCCGCGCCTCATAGTAGTCGACGATCTGCGCGAAACGTTCGCGCGCGGCGTCCTCGCCCTGCGGTTCGATCGCAACCGGTGCGTCGCCGAGATAATCGAACAGCGTATCCATCCGCTCCTGGAACAGCGGCAGCCAGTGCTCCATGCCGGGATGGCGGCGACCTTCGCTCACTGCTTCATAGAGCAGGTCATCGCGGCGCGGCGCGCCGAACTGCGCGACATAACCCATGCGGAAACGCTTGATGGTTTCGGTGACGAGTTGAAATTCGGACACCGGCACCAGATCGAGGCCACGCATCGTCAGCAGGGTACGCTGGGTTTCGGCATCGAAGGAGCGGATCGACTCCAACGCATCGCCGAAGAAATCGAGGCGCACGGGCTGGTCGAGCCCCGCCGGATAAAGATCGAGAATGCCGCCGCGCACGGCGTATTCGCCGGATTCGCGCACGGTCGAGGAGCGGTTGTAACCGTTGTGTTCGAGCCAGGCGACGATGGAGTCCATCGGCACCACGTTGCCCGGCGCGACTGACAGCGCCTGCGCCGCGATCTGCTCGCGCGCCGGCACCCGCTGCACGATGGCGTTCACCGTGGTGAGCACGATCAGCGGCTTGTCGCTGCCGGCAAGCCGCGACAGGCGCGCCAGCGTCGTCACGCGCTGCGCAACGATGCCGCTATGCGGCGACACCCGGTCGTAAGGCTGGCAGTCCCAGGCGGGAAACTGCATCACGTCGATATCGGGCGCGAAGAAGTCCAGCGCCCGCGCCAATTGCGACATGCGCGGGCCGTCGCGACAGATCACAGCGAGGCTCACCGCCGGCGGCTTCGGCCGCGCAGCGACCGCGCGGGCCAGATCCGAAACGATCAGCCCCTCAGCGCCATCGGCGACATTGGCCAGCGTCAGCGCGCGGCCGGGAATCAGCAGTTCGGCGGGTGAACGAAGCGAGTTCTTCATAGATTGGGGTCCGAAACGCGAAACGCCTTGATGCGCTCGAACATCGCGCCGGCGAAATCCGGCAATGGCGGCATGCTGCCGGCGAACGCCGGATAGAGATCGGGGTCGTGGGCTTCGATCACCCGTTCGAGTTCCGCGAGATCATTGTCGGAGAGTTGCGCGATATGCGCGTCGGCGAACCGGCCGAGAATGAGGTCCATCTCACGCGTGCCACGGTGCCAGCAGCGATAAAGCAACCGCTTGCGGCGGTCATCGAGCCCGTGGCTCGAACGTGTCGTCCCAGTCATGCGTCAACCTTGCGTAACGGCAAAAGCCCGGACGTGCCGGGCGGGGATGGTATAGTCCTCGCGGGCAGCGATGTCAGTACCTTCCTCGTCGCCGCAGTCATACCCGCGCGTCATGGCCGGCCTGCCTTGCCATCCCGGCTTCAACAAGACGTGGATGTCCGGCATGAAGCCGGGCATGACGACGCAAAAAGTCCTAGAATTCACCGATGCCGCGTCCCGAGATTCTCAATCCGCTCTTTACGCTGATCACCGGGCTGTCCGGCGTCGGTCCGCGACAGGACAAGCTGCTGCGCTATCTGCTCGGCCGCAACGAGACGCCACGGCTGGTCGACCTGCTGCTGCATCTGCCGAGCAACGTCATCGACCGCCGGGCGCGACCGAAAATCCGCGACGCGGTGCCCGGAACCGTGGCGACGCTGGAAGTGACCATCGATCGGCATCGCCCCTCGCCGCCCGGCCGCTCGCGCGCGCCGTATCTGGTCTATGCCAGCGACGACACCGGCGACGTGCTGCTGACCTACTTTCGCGGCAAGCGCGACTACCTCGAGAAACTGCTGCCGGTCGGCGAGAAACGCTACGTCTCCGGCACGGTGCAGATGTTCGACGGCACCTTGCAGATGGTGCATCCCGACCGCGTCGTCGATGAGGAAGGCCTTGCCAAGCTCGCCAGCATCGAGCCGGTCTATCCGCTCACCGAAGGACTGGCGCTCGGCTCGCTGCGGCGCGCGATCGCGCTGGCGCTGCAAAAACTTCCGACGCTGCCGGAATGGATCAGTCCCGAGGTGCTACGCCGCTGCAATTTTCCGCCGCTGGCGGAAGCGCTGCAACGAGTCCATGTCCCTGTCGAATTGACGGACATTCTGCCGGATCGTCCGTTCTGGTCGCGGCTCGCCTTCGACGAACTGCTCGCGGGACAACTGGCGCTGGCGCTGGTGCGCGCGCAGTTGCGCCGGCCTGCCGGCGCGCGCCACGCCGGCGACGGCCACCTGCGCAACAAGGTGATCGACGCCCTTCCCTATGCGTTGACCTCATCACAGCGCGATGCAGCGGCAGCCATCGCACACGACCTGCAACAGCCAGTGCGGATGCTGCGGCTGCTGCAAGGCGACGTCGGCTCCGGCAAGACGGTAGTGGCGCTGCTTGCCGCCGCGGCTGTTGCCGAAGCCGGCAAACAGGCCGCGCTGATGGCGCCGACCGAAATCCTCGCACGGCAGCATATCAAGACCATCGCGCCGCTCGCCGCGCGCGCCGGCTTGCGCGTCGCCATTCTCACCGGCCGCGAGAAAGGCAAGGAGCGCCGCGACATCCTCGCGCAACTGGCAGCAGGCGAACTCGATCTGCTGGTCGGCACCCATGCCCTGATCCAGGACGACGTGATCTTCAAGTCGCTGGCGCTCGCCATCGTCGACGAGCAACACCGTTTCGGCGTGCGCGAGCGTCTCGCGCTCACTTCAAAGGGCGATGCGGTCGACGTGCTGGTGCTCAGCGCGACCCCGATCCCGCGCACGCTGGTGCTGACCTACTTCGGCGACATGGATATTTCCGAACTGCGCGAAAAACCCGCAGGACGCCAGCCAATCGACACCCGCGCCGTGCCGAGCAATCGCTTGAACGAGGTCGTCGATGCTATCGGCCGCGCTGTAAAGGCCGGCAAGCTGGTCTACTGGATCTGTCCGCTGGTCGAGGAATCCGAAGCCATCGAACATCTCACCGACGCCACCACGCGGTTCGAGAGCCTGCAAAAGCGGTTCGGCGATCAGGTCGGGCTGGTGCATGGCCAGATGAAAGGCGCCGAGAAAGACCGCGTGATGGCGCAGTTCGCCGCCGCTGAAATCCGCGTGCTGGTCGCAACCACGGTGGTCGAGGTCGGCGTCGACGTGCCAGCCGCCACCATCATGGTCATCGAAAATGCCGAACGCTTCGGGCTCGCACAGTTGCACCAGTTGCGCGGGCGGATCGGGCGCGGCTCGGAAGCATCCACCTGCCTGCTGCTCTATCGCGAACCGCTCGGCGAAATGTCGGCGGCGCGGTTGCGGGTGATCCGCGAAACCACCGACGGCTTCCGCATCGCCGAGGAAGACCTGCGGCTGCGGGGCGAAGGCGAAGTCCTGGGCACGCGGCAGAGTGGTCTGCCCGGCTATCGCATCGCCCGTCCCGAAGTCCACGCGCAACTGATCGCGCAGGCGCGTGATGAGGCTTTGAGGATCATGCGGGATAATCCGAAACTCGCCGGCGCACCCGGCGAGGCGCTGCGCTGCCTGCTCTATCTTTACGAGCGCGACGAGGCGATCCCGCTAATTGGTGCTGGCTGACGAGAGCACGGCGATTGAGACTGGGCCGTCATGCGAACACTCGGATCGGTGCTTCGCACCGTCCGAGCACAGGCTCCGCGAGGCAATCCAGAACGCCACAAAGCAAGGACTGGATTGCTTCGTCGCTTCGCTCCTCGCAATGACGAATAGAATGAGCGATCGAACCTAAATTCCGCTTGTTCTAATCGGCTTTCGCGGGCGCAGCCTTGAGCACGCTGTCGTTGGCAACCCGCGCGGCATTGGAAGTTTCCGCAGGCGCTGCGATCTTGCGCTGCGGATCGCTACCCGGCTGCACCACGCCGGCGGACATGATGAGGGTCGCGGCATCTTCCGCGCTCATGTCGATCTCGATCACCTTGCTGCGCGGGACGTAGAAAAAGAAGCCCGTCGTCGGGTTCGGCGCGCATGGCAGGAACACCGAAATGTGCTCCTCGGTGCCCGGCAGCTTTTCCGCCACCTCGGTGCTCGGCGATTGCGAGATCAGCACGATCGACCACATGCCGGGCGATGGGAACTCCACCATGCCGACCTTGCGAAAACTGGACCCGTTGCCGGAAAACAGCGTCTCGAACACCTGCTTCAGGCCGCGATAGATCGCGCGCACCACCGGCATCCGCCCGAGCAGGCCTTCACCGAGACCGACCAGTTTGCGCCCAATCAGGTTGGCGGTAAGGAACCCGAGCAGCGTCAGGGCAACAAACGCCACCACCAATCCCGACCCTGGGATGCCGAACGGCAGATAGGTCTCCGGCCGATAGTCCATCGGCACGAACGGGCGCACCAGCCCATCGACCCAGGTGACGAACCACCAGGTCAGATAAAGCGTGATCGCGACCGGACCAGCGACGATCAGGCCGGTCAGGAAGTAATTGCGGATGCGCGCCATGAAGCCGCGCGGCGCTTCCGGTGGAACCGGCGCGGTGGACGGCATCGGCGTCGATACAGGTCTTTTCGTCATCTATCCCGCGTCAATCAACAAACAGCATCGATGCCAAGCAAATTGGATGCCGCCATTGTAGCAGACATTCGTAACACCGCGATGGAACCATTCCGCGCAGGCGCTATGTCCGGTAGCGTTTCGTCTACTCGACGGTGACCGATTTGGCCAGATTTCTCGGCTGGTCGACGTCGGTGCCCATCACCACGGCGGTATGATAGGCCAGCAACTGCACCGGCACGGCATAGACCAACGGCGTGAAACTCGCCGCCATGTCGGGCATGGTGATGGTGACGAGGGAATCGACAGTGGCCTCGGCCGCGCCCTTCGCATCCGTCATCAGGATGATCCGGCCGCCGCGCGCGGCAACCTCCTGCATATTCGACACCGTCTTCTCGAACACGCGATCGAACGGCGCGATCACCACCACCGGCATGTTCTCGTCGATCAGCGCGATCGGGCCATGCTTGAGTTCGCCCGCGGCATAGCCCTCCGCATGGATGTAGGAAATTTCCTTCAGCTTCAGCGCACCTTCCAGCGCCAGCGGGTAGCTGGTGCCGCGTCCGAGATAAAGCACGTCGCGCGATTTTGCGATATCACGCGCCAGCCGCTCGATCTGCGGTTCGCTGGCCAGCGCAGCCGCCATCAGGCGCGGCACTTCGACAAGGCCGCGCACCAGCTTGACCTCGTCGTCGGCGGACAACTCGCCGCGCGCACGACCCGCGGCAATCGCCAGCGCGGCCAGCACCATCAACTGGCATGTAAAGGCTTTGGTGGAGGCCACGCCGATCTCGGGACCCGCGAGCGTTTGCAGCATCACTTCGCTTTCGCGGGCGATGGTCGAGGTGGTCACGTTGACGACGGAGAGCGTGTGCGCACCTTGCGCCTTCGCGTAGCGCAAGGCTGCGAGGGTGTCAGCCGTCTCACCGGACTGCGAGATGAAGATCGCGAGATCGCCCTTGCGCAGCGGCGCTTCGCGATAGCGAAACTCGGATGCGACGTCGAGTTCGACCGGCAGTCGCGCAAACTGCTCGAGCCAGTAGCGGGCAACGAAGCCAGCATAGCTTGCCGTACCGCAAGCGGTGATCACCACCCGCTGCACATCACGAAAATCGAACGGCAAAACGACAGGAAGCGAGACACGCTCGCTCGCCATATCGACCATGCGCGCCAGCGTGTGGCTGACGACTTCCGGCTGTTCGTGAATTTCCTTCGCCATGAAGTGGCGATAGTTCGCCTTGTCGACGAGAAACGAGGACGCGCCGGACTTGATCACTTCGCGCTTCACCACGGCGCCGCGCTCGTCGTGAATTTCGCAGCCGGATCGATCCAGCACTGCCCAATCGCCATCCTCGAGATAGCTGATGGTGTCGGTTAACGGCGCCAACGCAATGGCATCGGAGCCGAGATACATCTCGCCGTCGCCATAACCGATCGCCAGCGGCGACCCCTTGCGGGCGCCGATCAAAAGGTTGTCATTGCCATCAAAGATAAAGGCCAGCGCAAAGGCGCCGCGTAGTTGGGGAAGCGTCGCTTTCACGGCTTCGGCCGGCGACAGCCCCTTGCTCAAATAACCGTCGACCAGATGCGCGACGACTTCGGTGTCAGTGTCGCTGCTGAACACCGCGCCGCTCTTTTCGAGATGCTGGCGCAGTTCCCGAAAATTCTCGATGATGCCGTTATGCACCACGGCGACACGGCGCGCCGTGTGCGGATGCGCGTTGTTCTCGGTCGGCTTGCCGTGGGTCGCCCAGCGCGTGTGCCCGATGCCGAGATGGCCGTGGAGCGGCGCGGACTTCAAGCGGGCTTCGAGATTCTTCAGCTTGCCTTCAGCGCGACGACGATCGAGTTGACCGGCTTCCAGCGTCGCGACGCCGGCGGAGTCATAGCCGCGATATTCCAGCCGCTTGAGCGAATCGACCAGTTGGTCGGCAACCGGGCCGCGCCCTAAAATCCCAACGATGCCGCACATGCAATTTCATCTCTTCGGTTCAATCCGCGCCGGAATCGGCACGAGCCGTCTCATAACGAGAAATTCTAACAGCCGGGTACTCAAGAATTATTGCGAATTGCCACAGAGTTAAGCGAATCCCTTAACTCACGGGAAACTCATTTCCGCTCGGCTTTCGCGGCCGCCTTGGCATCGCGGAACCGGGTCGCCCAGTTTTCGCGCGCCGTCTGCTGGCCTCGCCCGATGGCCAACGCGTTATCAGCGACGTCCTTCGTGATCACCGAGCCGGAGCCGATATAGGCGCCGTCGCCGATCCGAACCGGCGCGACGAGCGACGAATTCGATCCGATGAATGCGCCCTTGCCGATGATTGTCTTGTACTTGTTGAAGCCGTCGTAGTTGCAGGTGATAGTGCCGGCGCCGATGTTCGCTTTGGCGCCGATATGCGTGTCGCCGATATAGGTGAGATGATTGACCTTGGCTCCAGCGTCGATGATCGAGGCCTTGGTCTCGACGAAGTTACCGATCTTCGCACCATCCCCCAGCGACGTTCCGGGCCGCATCCGGGCGAAGGGGCCGACCAGAGCCCTGGCTCCGATGGTCGACTTCTCGATGTAGGAGAAGGCATGAATCACCGCGCCGTCGCCGACGCTGACACCCAATCCGAACACGACATTGGGCTCGATCATGACGTCCTTGCCGAACGTCGTATCGGCCGAGAGGAAAACCGTTTCCGGCGCGATCATGGTGACGCCGGCATCAAGCGCCGCCTGCCGTAAACGCGCCTGCATCACCTGCTCGGCCTCTGCCAGTTGCGCCTTGGTGTTGATGCCGCGCACTTCGTCTTCGCCGGTCTCGATCACCACGACATCGCGACCCAGCGCGCGGACGATCGCCACCGCGTCGGTCAAATAATATTCGCCCTTGCTGTTGGCGTTGCCGATCTGCTCCAGCACCTTGAGCGCGATGCGGCCGTCGAATGCCATGACGCCTGCGTTGCATAGCGTGATCGCCCGCTCCGCGACGCTGGCGTCGGCCTGCTCGCGGATCGCCACAAGCTGTCCGCCCTCCACCACCAGCCGGCCATACCCGGTCGGGTCGGCGGCATGGAATCCCAGCACCGCCAATCCGGCTCCAGCCGCCAGCGGCGCGCGCAACCGCTCGAACGTCGCCGCCGAAATCAGCGGCGTGTCGCCGAATGCGATCAGCAGATCGTCATAACCCTGCGCGACCGCCTCGCGGGCCGCCATCACGGCATGGGCGGTGCCAAGCCGCTCGACCTGGACATAGATGCCGGCTTCCGAGCGCACGCGACGCGCCTCGTCGGCCACCGCCTGATGATCCGGCCCCACCACCACCGCAAGCGCGGCGCCATCTCCCTTGGGGGCCGCACCCAGCACATGCGCCAGCAGCGATTGGCCCGCCACCGGATGCAGCACCTTCGGCACCGATGAGCGCATCCGGGTGCCTTCGCCGGCCGCGAGGACAATGGTGAGCGTGGTTCTGCCAGTCATATGAATTCCCGCAAGCGATCCTGAAAATATCGCCCGTCAATAAGCACTTTTTGCCAAAGATCAAACCCGCGACGCGGCTTCAGTCCCGCGGTCGATGAGGACCGGTGGTATTTTTGATATGGTTCATGGCGTGATTCGCCGGCGTTTGGGGGGCCGACAGGATCTGATGGCAAAACGCGGCAAAAATCTGGCTGACGACGTGGTCGCACATGATCTGGAGAGCGTGCGGGCCGGTCTCCTTGCCGACGAGGACGCTTACGACCGGCGGACACCATGGCGGCTGGCCTCCTGGGGCGTCGGAGCCGTAGGCGCCGTCATCATCGCCGTCCTGGCCAATCATTCCTACGTGCACAGGCGGCAGAATCGCGAGGCGGTTGCCGATCTGGCACGACAGTCCGAAGAAATTCAGGCCGTCGCACGCAACAGCCGAAACGATATCCGGCGCCTTTCGGCGGCCATCGATACCCTCAACAGCGACCGCGACCGCCTGTATGCCCGGGCAACGGCACTCGAACAGGGGCTCGAGTCAGTGACGGGCTCGATCACACGCCAAAACACCGCGTTTTCCCGCCTCGCCGCGTCGATTCCGCCGCTCGTCGTCCCGGATCTGAAAACTGCTGCGCCGCCGGCACAGCCGGCGACGGAGACATCGAACGCTTCGTCCTCGGCCGTTTCCTCCAAGCCGCCTGCCGCGCCCAAGGCGAAACACGAAACGACCGACGCCGCATCCGGCGTCACGGCATCGATCCGCGCCGACCCCACTCCCGCGGTCGAAGTCGCGGTGCCGCGAACGCAGTTCGGCGTCGATCTGGGGACGGCCCGTTCCATTGACGGCCTTCGGGCGTTGTGGCGACGCATGACCGCCGCCCATCCATCCGTTTTGAGCGATTTGCGGCCAGTGATCGGGCTGAAGGAACGTAAGGGAATGTCGGGCCTGGAGTTGCGTCTCGTCGCCGGACCACTCGACGATGCGGCGCGAGCCGCCGGGATTTGCGCCGCCGTCACCGCCAGCCGCCATAGCTGCGCGACTACCACCTTTGAGGGTCAGCAACTGGCGATGGGCGTGGAACCTGTGCCGGCTCCGCATCCACCGCATCGACGATCGAATACGCGCCATGCCGCGCGCGAAAAGCCGGCGGCTGCCTCGCCTCCCCGAACGCTACCGGCTTCACCGGCCGCTCCGACGCGATAGTCGTGCGAGCGCCTTGATTCCGTCACGAGCGGCAGCGTCATGCACAGGACGAGTGCACGGCGGTTCGCCCCGGCTTGCCCCGCCACGTGATCCGAACCATAGTCGCGCCATGAAAAAAGATCCGTTCCGCCTCACGCCGTATCAGGTTCAGTGGTTGATGGTCGTCGGCTTCGTCACCGTCGGCTACGCGCTTTATGTGCGCTATCTCGCCATCGAATTATCGACCGTGACGCTCGCATGCGACGCAGGCCTGCAAAGCTATCTCTGCAAGGCACGGGCGGTCGCGACTTATCTGTTCCGAAACTCGGTGTTCGGAACCGTGGCGGTGATCGTGGCGGTTCTGCACGTCATCAGACCATCGATTGTCCTGCTGACCGTCGGACTGGTGGCCGCCGGCGCTGGCATCGTGCTCTACAACGTCGCGCTTTCGGGAATCGCGATCGGGTTGCTTATCCTTGGCTTTTCGCGGCCCGCGCCCGCCACAGTGTGATCCCCAGCATCACGTAGGCCAGGCAGGTCCACAGCGACTGCCAGTTGGCGATGCCTTCGTTGAAGGCGATATAGGCGGAAGCAATCACCAGCAGCCCGGCGAACACGGCTTCGGCCATCGGTCTCGCCCCGGAATGCGGGCGGTTGAACACCATCAGCATCCAGAACGGCACCACCGCCATCGTCAGCGCCGCGAAGGGAAAATCCTTGTAGCGCGGGTCGAAGACAAGACCGAGCGCGGTCTCGGTGGCGATCACCGTCGTCACGCCCAGCGTCAACCCCAACAGCAGCATCCGCCGGGAGGTCGTGCGACCCGCGCGCGGTCCCAGCACCTCGACGAACGTGGGGAGCGGCCGGCCCGACATTTGGACGCTGGCGGCGAGCAGCGGCGCCAGGATTCCCGCAGCGAGCAACAGGCCCCATTGCGTCCAGCCACCAATGCCGAGGCTTTCGGTGAGCAGTTTATCGATCGCCACCCCCAGCAGCGCGCCGGCGGCTGTCGCGGATCCGGCAACGCCAAGCCACGTCCCGAAACGCGGCGCCCACGGCCGCCGGCGCGCGGTCCACATGGCCACCACGAAAATCAGGACGCACAGCACCATCCCGGCGGCCATCTCCTGCTTCCACATCGGGAAGTTATTGATGGGCACACCCGCGGGATATTTTTCCGCGCGCGCCTTGGCATCGATCAGTCCCCAATAGCCACCGACCGTGCCTTCAAGCTGGCGCTTCCACGGCTGGTCGTAGGCTTCGATCAGATTGACGCGGAAATTCTCCTGCTTGGCCAGAGTGAGGATTTCGGACACGACCCGCGCCTGATTGGTCCGCGAGGGCAACGCGCCTTCGCGCATCCGCCCCGCGCTCGGCCAGCCGGTTTCGCCGATCAGGATTTCCTTGCCCGGAAATGCTACCGCCACGCGCTTGCGGATCGAGTCGACATGGGTTGCGGCATAACGCGCCGGGATCGGGAGGTCTTCCCAATACGGCAGGATGTGAATGGTGACGAAATCGACGGCGTCATAGATGTCGCGGTTACGCAGCCAGTATTCCCAGACGTCGGCATAGGTCACCGGGACCTTCACCTGCGCCTTGACCGAACGGATATTCGCCGCGAGATCGGCAGCCGTCATCTCGCCGCGCAGCAGCACCTCATTGCCGACCACGACCGCGCTAATGACATCGGCATAGTCCTTGGCAAGCTGCACGGCGGTCGCGATCTCGACGACGTTGTCGACGCGATTGCTTCCCAGCCAGATGCCGAGGATCAGCTTGAGCCCGGCCTTGCGCGCCAGTTCGGGCGCCTTGTCGAGGCCGTTCTGCACCGAATAGGTGCGGACGCACTTCGATATCTTGGCAAGCTGCGCGAAGTCCTGGGCGATCTGCTCCGGCGGGATCATTGTCCCCTTCACCAGCGGACTTTGGTCATCACGGAACGGAGCGTAGGAAACGCATTCCAGTTTCGCCGCCGGATCGATCGGCGCGCGCGCCAAGGAGATCGGCATGGCCAGCCACCACCAGATGGCGGCGATGGCGCACAACGACAGGAACAACAGTGCTAACGGCGTTCGCAACGAAATTGGCCCGATCCTCCTGGAAGACGTCCTGCCGGGTGGAGATTGCCCGCAGAGGAAAATACCCGAATCGAAGAGCAGCTCAGGTTCTCACGGAATTGAACCGCCAGCGGAAAGCGCCGGAATCGTCGATTAGCCAATCACCGGCCCTCTGCCAAGAGCCGCGCCGCCGCAATCCCATACTTCTTGTCTCAGCGTCATTCCGACCCGGTATGTGATGACCGCCTTTACTAGACAAAAAGCATTTTGTGCTTCATGGAATCCGGAACTGCGCTTCGCCGCATTGGGGACCCATTTACGCGGCATCTCAGCAGTGATTTTGCCACGGGCGGGCATCAGGGTATCAAACCGGGGACGGCATGCGTCAGATACGAGTTGAACTGCGAGCTGCGTTGATGCGGACATTGGCCGTGCCGGGACTGGCACTGATGCTTGGCGTCGGCGGCGCCATCGCCCAAAGCGGCGATCTTCGCGCGCAGGATCAGTCGGCGAAGCCCGCGCAGTCCAACAACGCCAATCCGGCGACCGCGGCGGAAGCAGCCGCCAAGGACAGCCAGCGCAAGGCCGATGAGTTCGCCGAGGCCTCGAAGGCCATCAACGGCCCGGCCGGCAACCCGGAATGCGTCTGGCTCGGGCGGCGCGTCGTGGTGCTGATGTGGCGCGACGATCTCGACACCGCTTTCCGCCATCTCGATCTCTACGATCGCTTCGGCTGCCCCGGCGGCCATGTTCAGGCGACGTTCCGCTGCCTGGTCCGCTTCGGCGCCATCGACCCGAAGGTGCCGGACAGCCTGAACAGCCGCGTTCACGCCTGCTGGATCAATCCGAACGCCCAGCCGCAGACCGCGAATGCCGGCGCGCAATCCAACGCGCCCGCCGCCAACGCACCCGCCGCATCGGCTCCTCAGCAGGCTCCTGCCGCCGCGCCGACGCCCGCGCCGGCGAAATAATTGGCGCACTGTCTTGGAACTAACCGGATCATGTCCGGTTTGCTCTTGTTGTCGCCCGGAAAATGCCATCGCGTCATACGAGTGGATAATTGCTGTGGCACTGATATGCTCGTCTTGCTGCGGCTTCTGACGGATCGAGGGGACCGATCCGCTCGCCTGTCATGCTGCCCCCAAATGGTTTAGTCGCGATGCGCGCTGTCGTCGCCGTTCTGTTGTTCGTCACTGCCGTCCACGCCGCCATCTGGGGCGTCTTGCGGGAGAAACTACCAGCCCCCGATTTCACCGGCATGTTGCCGAGCGTGTCCTATGCGCCGTTCGACGGCTCCGGACATCCGGACGTCGACAACATCCCGACCGTCGAGAAAATCCGCGCCGACATGAAAGTGCTGGCGCCGCTCACGCGCGCCGTGCGTCTCTACTCGTCGACCGGCGGCGTCGAACTGGTGCCGCCGCTTGCCAATGAAGTCGGCATCAAGGTGACGGTCGGCGCCTGGATCGACAAACACGTCGACCGCAACGAGCGGGAAATTCAGGCCGCGGTCGAACTCGCCAAGCACAACAGCAACGTCAACGGCATCGTCGTCGGCAACGAAACCATCTACCGCGCCGACCAGAAGGTCGACGACCTCATCAAGCTCATTCAGCGAGTCAAAAGCCAGGTCAATGTCCCTGTGACGACTGGCGAAATCTGGAACATCTGGCTCGAGCATCCGGAGCTGGCGTCGTCGGTCGACTTCATCGCCGCGCATATCCTGCCGTACTGGGAAGGCTTCTCCGACAAGCAGGCCGTCGAGCAGGCCCTGATCATCTACCAGAAGCTCCGCGAGGCATTCCCGGGCAAGCGTATCGTCATCGCCGAATTCGGCTGGCCGTCGGCGGGCTACAATCTCAAGAACGCCGTGCCCGGCCCGTTCGAGCAGGCGGTGGTGCTGCGCAACTTCGTCACCCGTGCCGAGTCGATCGGCATGGAATACAACATCGTCGAAGCCATCGATCAGCCGTGGAAATACTTCGAGGGCGGCGTCGGCCCCTATTGGGGCATCCTCAACGCCAGCCGCGAGCCGAAATTCAACTGGACCGGACCGGTCGTCGATCAGGCATATTGGAAGCAGGCCGCCATCGCGCTGCTGATTGGCGTGCTGCTGTCGCTGCCGATCTTCCGTCTGTACAGGCCGACGGTGTTGCAGGCCGGAATGCTGTCGGTCGCCGCCAATGGCGTCGGCGCCTGGGTCGCGACCGTGTTCGCCTATTGGAACGGCCACTACTTCGTCTGGGGCTCGGCCTTCGCCATGACGCTGGGCCTGATCCTGCTGGTGCCGCTGATCCTGATCGCGATGGCCCGCATCGAGGAGATCGCGACGATTGCATTCGGCCACCGCCCGGTCCGGCTGCTCTCGCCAGAGAAGACAGCGGCCGCCGCCTCGGCTCCCGACCGCAAGCACCCGATGGTGTCGATCCACGTTCCGGCCTATTTCGAGCCGCCGGAGATGCTGAAGCAGACGCTCGATGCGGTAGCGCGGCTCGACTATCCGAACTTCGAGTGCGTCGTCATCATCAACAACACACCTGACCCGGCATTCTGGCAACCGATCCAGGATCACTGCCGGATGCTCGGCGAGCGCTTCAAGTTCATCAACGCCGAGAAGGTGAAGGGTTTTAAGGCCGGCGCGCTGCGCATCGCCATGGACCGCACTGCCGCCGACGCCGAGATCATCGGCATCATCGACGCCGACTATGTGGTCCAGCCGGATTGGCTCAAGGACCTGGTGCCGGCCTTCGACGATCCGCGCGTCGGCCTGGTGCAGGCACCGCAGGATCACCGTGACGAAGACCTGTCGCTGATGCATTACGCCATGAATGGCGAATATGCCGGCTTCTTCGATATCGGCATGGTCCAGCGCAACGAAACCAATTCCATCATCGTGCACGGCACCATGTGTCTGATCCGGCGCGAGGCGATGGACAAGGCCGGCGGCTGGGCCGGCGACACCATCTGTGAGGACACCGACCTCGGTCTCGCCATTATCGAACAGGGCTGGCTTACGCACTACACCAACAAGCGCTACGGTCACGGCCTGCTGCCCGACACCTATGAGGCGTTCAAGAAGCAGCGCCACCGCTGGGCCTATGGCGGCTTCCAGATCGTCAAGAAACACTGGCGGCGCTTCCTGCCCGGTGCGAGCCGGCTGAGCCCGGACCAGAAGCGTGAATTCGCCCTCGGCTGGCTGAACTGGCTCGGCGCCGAAAGCCTCGGCGTGCTGGTCGCGCTGCTCAATCTGGTGTGGGTGCCGATCGTCGCTTTCGCCGATATCGCCATTCCCGACAAGATCCTGACACTCCCGATCATCGCCGCCTTCGTCGTCTCGATGGCGCATTTCCTGTCGCTCTACAAACTCCGCGTCACGCTCAAGCGCGGCCAGATGCTGGGCGCCATGATCGCCGCGATGTCGGTGCAGTGGACCGTGTCGCGCGCCGTTGCCAACGGCCTGATTACCGAGCACCTGCCCTTCGCCCGCACCTCGAAGGGCGGCCTGTCGCGGATGTCGATCGAATTCCAGGCATTCTGGGAAGCGGTGATCGGCGCGCTGCTGCTGCTCGGCGCGGTCGTTCTGGTGGCTTCCAACAGTTTCCGGCAGATCACCGAGATCTACATCTTCGCCGGAGTGCTGGTGTTGCAGAGTCTGCCGTTCCTGTCGGCGGTGGCGCTGGCGACGCTGGAATTGTCGCGGATCAATTCGTTCGCTTTCTGGCGCTACACCTGGACCCGTTCCGCCGAACTGATCGGCCTGCGCCCGGCGCCGATGCCGATGATCGGCCCGCCGCAGCAGGTGCCGTCCGACACCTCGACGCTACATTAGTGATCGGCGCGCATCGGTTTCCAGCGCGTCGGCTGATGTTTCTAGTGAAAAGTGCTCTTTAAGGGCAAACAAATACAAGGAAATCTGATTCTTCCGACGAAGTGGAAACATTCCCTGTGCGGCTATTGACCCGCGCGGGTCCCTTCCCTACACAGCCCACGAGTGAGCGCGTAGCTCAGGCGGTAGAGCACGTGACTTTTAATCATGGGGTCGAGGGTTCGAGTCCCTCCGCGCTCACCATTTATCCATAGTGCTGCCGAAGGACTTTAATCCGGTTGTTTCATCGCCGGAACCTTTGTCCTTACCGATTGTTTATGATCGCATGGATAGAGAACCCGGTGTGGCGGCGCAGCAAATTTTGGACACATTGCTCCGAAATAAGCCCGCCTATCACGCCATTGGGGAATTTGATTCATGCGTTTTCGCCGCCTACACGCTTGCCTTTGCTTCGCGACCGTCGCCAGCGCTGCCATCATCGCCGCCACTTCGGTTCAGGCCCAAACCCCTTACGACGGGCAATGGAGCGTCACTATCGTCACCAAGTCCGGCAATTGCGAGCCGACAGCCCAGTACCCGCTCACCGTCACCGACGGCAAGATCACCGCGCAGGGTGCGGATATCTCCGGTAAGGTCGGTCCCGCGGGACTGGTCAAGGTCTCCTTCCAGGGCGCTTATGCTAACGGCCAGCTCAGCGGCAACGCGGGCTCCGGCAAATGGAACGGCGCGTCCGGCGGCATCCCGTGCAGCGGCAACTGGCAAGCTTCACGTCAATAGCAAAAGCAGGAACGATAAAATGACAACCGGGGCGAAACGTCGAAGTCTGGCTTTGGGATTGATCGTCGCCGGTGTGGCGTTGCTCAACCTCGGATCCGGTGCGACGGCACAGTCCCGTGGAGCATTTTCCGGCATGGCGGGCGTCTGGTCCGGCAGCGGCACCGTCGCCCTCGACAACGGGCAGAGCGAACGCATCCGCTGCCGCGCCACCTATGCCGTCAGCGGCGACGGCACCGGTCTCAACCAGACGCTGACCTGTGCCAGCGACAGCTACAAGTTCGACCTCAAGAGCAACGTGATCGCCAAAGGCGGCGTGCTCTCCGGCACATGGGGCGAATCCAGCCGCAATATCGGCGGCAGCTTGCAGGGCAAGGCGCACGGCGGCCATTTTGATGTCGTCGTGAGTGCCCCCTCCTTCACCGCCGACCTCTCGATGACGACGACCGGCAACAAGCAACGCGTGACCATCCGCTCCGAGGGGGCCTTCAGGAGCGCGTCGATCTCGCTCTCGCGCTCCTGAGCGGCGCATTTCTCAGCAACCATGAGCGACTATTCGGTAGCATGCGTCGGCAGACGCGTGATTGCATGCGGACATCGGCGGCGAACGCGTGATAGATGATCGCGTCCGACATCGTCCCGCCTCCGCCGTCAGTTCCGCCAATGCCTCCTCAACCCTCGACACCGAAAGCCGCGATGTGGATGGCCGGTTGGCTTCTGCAATTGCTGGTGATTGCGATCGCCGGCCGCGAAGCGCTGCGCGAGCTGAACGTCTTTCAGGTGATGGAATTCCGTTCGACCATCGGCTTCGTGCTGTTGCTGCCGCTGGTCTATCGCGCCGGCGGGCTGGCTCGCCTGCGCACCCGGCGCCCCTTTCAGCATATCGTCCGCAACCTGGTCCATTACGGCGCGCAACTCGGCTGGTTTCTCGCGTTGACGCTGATCCCGCTGGGCGAGGTCGTCGCCATTGAGTTCACCACCCCGATCTGGACCGCCATTCTGGCCACGGCCTTCCTCGGTGAGCGAATGAACGGCGGAAAGATTCTCGCGGTCGTTCTCGGGCTGATCGGCGTCATCGTCATCGTTCGGCCGGGGCTCAGCGCGGTCAATGTCGGACAACTCATCGCGCTGGTGGCCGCGGTCGCCTTCGGCATCTCGATCGCCATGGTGAAGTCGCTGACCCGCACCGACACCTCGCTCCAGATCATCTTCTGGATGACGGTGGTGCAGTCGATCGCCGGGTTCTTTCCCGCCCTGGCGGTCTGGACCTGGCCGAGCGCGACGACGTGGGGGTGGCTTCTCGTCGTGGCGTTCTGCGGGACGTTTTCGCATTACTGCATGGCACGGGCGATGCTCTATGCCGACGCGACCATTGTGGTGCCGATGGATTTCCTTCGTGTGCCGCTCACCGCGCTGGTCGGCTGGCTGCTCTATGCCGAGCGGATGGATATGCTGGCAGTGCTCGGCGCAGCCATGATCCTTGGCGGAAACCTGCTCAATCTGCGCAGCCCCGCCGAGCCGCGCGCGGCAGCCTGAGGCGAATTACTTGCCCGCGGCCTTGCGCAACGCGGCATTGATGCGGTCCTGCCAGCCGGGACCATCCTCCCGAAAATACTCCAGAACGTCCTGATCAATCCGCAGCGTCACCTGCTCCTTCACGCCAGGGATCACGGCCTGTTGAGGTAGCGGGGCGGCGACCTTGGTGGTCGCCTTCTTGAACGCGGCTTCCGCCTCGGTGCGAGCGTCATTCAGGGTACGGGGGCGCCGTGGGGGTTGTGACATTGTCGAGTCCTGTTTCGGTCAGTGGAGTCGATAGCGGCTCCTGGTCAGGTACTTGACGCAACGTAGTTCGCGCAAGCACCAATCACGAGCGATCACATTCGCTGCATCGCAGTGAGGCCGCATTAGAAATCGTAAAAGCAACGCATTTGCGTTGCAACATCGTCAAATATCGCAGTGTATTCTGTCAGCGCAAATCAGCAACAGAGGAGATCACGATGCCAGCCATTGCGGAATCCCTGTCGACCACCCCGGTCCATGCCGCGCCGCGCGAGCGTGAGTTGCCGACCTGCCCGGTTTGCGCCGACTCGATGATTGCCGCCGAAGCCTCGGCCTTTCTGTCGGATAACGCCGTCAGCTATCTGTGGACGTGCGACACCTGCGGCTACGGCTTCGTCACCGAGCACTCGTTCAAGGCCATCGTCTGCAATTGAGCAAGGCGGCCGCAGCAGATGCGTCGCTTAGCGCGGCGCAAGGTCGCCGCGCTGCCAGGCCTCACGCACCCCAGTGCTGAAATCAGCGAACGCCCCCCGCGCAATTGCATCGCGCGCGCCCTGCATCAGTCCTTGATAGTAAGCAATATTGATCTCGGACAGCAGCATCGCGCCGAGCGATTCACCGGACTTGATGAGATGATGCAGATAGGCTCGTGAATAGCCGCTGGTGGCAGGCCACGGACTTTCCTCGTCGAGCGGGCGCGGATCGTCGGCATGGCGCGCATTGCGCAGGTTGACCGGCCCGCGCCGCGTGAACGCCAGTCCATGACGGCCGTTGCGGGTCGGCAGGACGCAGTCGAACATATCGATCCCGCGCGCGATGGCGTGCAGCAGATCGTCCGGCGTGCCGACCCCCATCAGGTAGCGCGGCCGATCCTGCGGCAGATGCGGCGCAGTTTCCTCGATCATGCGCAGCATGACCTCCTGCGGTTCGCCGACCGCGAGGCCGCCGATGGCATAACCGTGAAAGCCGAGATCGACCAGGCCGCGCGCACTGGCATGCCGCAGCGCCGGCACGTCACCGCCCTGCACGATGCCGAACAGCATGTGGCCTTGTGGTGCGCTTTCAAAGGCGCGCTTGCAGCGCTCGGCCCAGCGCAATGACAATTGCATCGCGCGCTCGATGTCGGCGCGTTCCGCCGGCAGCCGCACGCACTCGTCGAGCTGCATGGCAATGTCCGAGCCGAGCAGCCGCTGCACCTCGATGGCGCGCTCCGGCGACAGCTCGACACTGGCGCCGTCGATATGCGAGCGGAATGTGACGGCGTGTTCGGTGACCTTGCGCAGTTGCGCCAGCGACATCACCTGGAAGCCGCCGGAGTCGGTCAGCATCGGGCCGTTCCAGCCGGTGAACACCTGCAAGCCGCCGAGCGCCGCGATGCGCTCCGCGCCCGGCCGCAGCATCAAGTGGTAGGTGTTGCCGAGCACGATGTCGGCGCCGCTGTCGCGGATCTCGCGCCAGTGAATGCCTTTCATCGCGCCCGCGGTGCCGACCGGCATGAAGGCGGGCGTGCGCACCAGGCCATGCGGCGTAGTCAACCGACCAAGACGCGCCTCGCCACTTCGGCCGAGCAGTTCGAAATGATTGGGGACGGTCATGAGATTGGAAAAGACCTTACGGACGAGAAGTGCGTCATGGCCGGACTTGATCCGGCCATCCATCTTCTTGAAAAGGATGGACGCCCGGGTCAAGCCCGGGCGTGACGGCCTGGCTCAGGAAACAGCAGGCTGGCGTCGCCATAGGAATAGAAGCGATAGCCATGGGCGATCGCGTGCGCATAGGCCTGCTTCATCGTGTCGAGGCCGCTGAACGCCGACACCAGCATGAACAACGTCGAGCGCGGCAGATGGAAATTCGTCATCAGCACATCGACGGCGCGAAAACGATAGCCCGGCGTGATGAAGATATCGGTGTCGCCGGAAAACGGTTTGATGGTGCCGTCCGCGCCGGCAGCGCTTTCGAGCAAGCGCAGCGACGTGGTGCCTACCGCGACGATGCGGCCGCCTGCCGCGCGCGCGGCATTCAACGCCGCCGCTGTTTCTTCCGAAATGGTCCCCCACTCGGAATGCATCTTGTGCTCGGCGGTGTCATCGGCCTTCACGGGCAGGAACGTCCCTGCACCGACGTGCAGAGTGAGGCGATGGATCGCAATGCCTCGCGCCTGCAACGCGGCTTCCAGCGCCGGCGTGAAATGCAGCCCCGCCGTTGGCGCCGCCACCGCGCCTTCATGCACCGCGAACATCGTCTGATAGTCGCTGCTGTCCTGCTCGTCCGGCGTGCGGCGCGAGGCAATGTAGGGCGGCAGCGGCGGCGCCCCGACATCGGCGATCGCCTGATCCAGCGTCGGGCCGTGGAACGAGAACGTCAGCGTCACCTCGCCGTTCTCGCCCTTGGCTTCGACCTGCGCGTCGAGATGGCCGAGCAGGCACACCCTGCCCTCGTTGCCGAAGCGGATGGTGTCGCCCTCGATCAACTTCTTGGCGGGCTTCACCAATGCCTGCCAGCGCGAGCCGTCGAGACGCTTGATCAGCGTCGCCTCGATGCGCGGCTCCGCGTCACGTCCAATACGGCGGCCGGAGAGTTGTGCTGGAATGACCTTGGTGTCGTTGACGACGAGTTGATCGCCGGGCCGCAGCACCTGCCCCAGATCGGACACGCGACGATCCTGCAAACCCGCACCGGGCTGCACCACGAGAAGGCGCGCGGCATCGCGCGGATGCGCCGGCCGCAGCGCGATGCTTTCCGGCGGCAGTTCAAAATCGAAAAGATCGGTGCGCATGACTGTATTGAAACTGGTTGGTTCGAAGGCGTCATCCTGAGGTGCTCGCCCTCTTGGGCGAGCCTCGAAGGATCGCCGTCGCCCCTCGCGGTATTGCTACGCAACGCACCTCAGGGTGACGGCCATAGTCCATCACTGAACCCTCAAAGCCGGAAACGTCAATGGCCGGACGAGATCCGGCCATTGCACCTTCGTTGCACGTCGAAAACCTCAGGCGGCGTCGGCCGCCATCCGCGCCTTGACGATCTTGTCCGGGTTCTGCACCGGCTCGCCACGCTTGATCTTGTCGACGTTCTCCATGCCGGAGGTCACCTTGCCCCAGACGGTGTACTGCTTGTCGAGGAAGCGTGCGTCGTCGAAGCAGATGAAGAACTGGCTGTCGCCGGAATCCGGATTGGCGGCGCGCGCCATCGAGACGACGCCGCGGACATGCGGCTCGGCATTGAATTCGGCTTTCAGTTTCTGGCCGGAGCCGCCGGTGCCGGTGCCGTGCGGACAGCCGGTCTGCGCCATGAAGCCGTCGATGACGCGATGGAACACGATGCCGTCGTAAAAACCCTCGCGCACCAGTTCCTTGATGCGCGCGACATGGTTCGGCGCGAGATCGGGACGCATCTCGATGGTGACCGGCCCTTGCGTGGTTTCGAGGATCAAAGTGTTGTCGTTGTCAGCCATGCTCTCTTCTCGTTTGGTTTGGGGTGATTTCGTCGGTCGTCAAATTTCAGCGTTAGCGGACGCCCTGCGACCGCATCGCCCATGCCATGGATAAATGGCATCGGAACGCAGCGCTGCAATGTTTCCATCACGGCGGTGCGGTAGATCAGCCGCTCGTCGTCGGAGGCACTGTGCGTTTCGAAGGTGATGCGCGGGTGCCCCAGAATGCGGCCATCGCGGGTGAAGGCGACCAGAACCGTGATCTCCATGCCCGGATTGCCGCTCGGCAACCGGGGCGCACGCCAGCAGCCCTTCAGCCGCGCGAACATCTCCTTCAGCGTGCCGACACCCGGCTCCTGCGCCACCGCAACGCCCGGCATGACGCCAAACGATATGGCGGCCAGCATCAAGGCGATGGCAGCGCGTTGCCGCATCGGTTCCTTTCACTTGATGTCAGAGGCGACCTGTACCTTCACCATTTTGTCGGGATCGGTGACGGCGCCGCTCTGCACGCCCGGAGGCGCCTTCTTCAGCTTGTCCACCACGTCCATGCCGGACACCACATTGCCGATCACGGTGTATTTGCCGTTCAGGAACGACGCATCGGCGAGGCAGATGAAGAATTGCGAGTTGGCGCTGTCGTTGCTGTCGCCACGCCGTGCCATGCCAACCACGCCGCGCGTGAACGGCGTCTGTGAGAACTCGGCCTTGAGGTTCGGATACTTCGATCCGCCGGTGCCGTTGAAGTTCTGGCCGTCGCCGGTCTGCGCCATGAAGCCGTCCATCACCCGATGGAACGGCACGTTGTTGTAAAATCCCTCGCGGGCCAGTTGCTTGATCCGCTCCGCATGCTTCGGCGCGATGTCGGGGCGAAGCTGGATGACGATGCGGCCCTTGGTGCTGTCGATGACAATGGCGTTCGCCTTGTCGAGCTTGGCGGGCAGCGGTTGCGCGAGGGCGGGAGCCGCGCAGATCAGCGCGGCGACAACGGCAAGAATGCGGATCATGTCAGCTCCGGAAGGAGGAAGGGTTAGGTCTTGAACTTGGCCTTGAGATCGGTGGCGACCGACGCCGGCACGAAGGCCGAAACATCGCCGCCCATCGCAGCGATCTGCCGCACCAGTGTGGCGGTGATCGGGCGGACACCAACTGAGGCCGGAACGAACACCGTCTGCACGTCGGGCGCCATGGTTTCGTTCATGCCAGCGATTTGCATCTCGTAGTCAAGATCGGTGCCGTCGCGGAGACCACGGACCATGATGCCCGCGCCATGATCGCGAGCGGAGGTGATGGTCAGGCCGTCATAGGTGACGGCATCGAAGCCGCACCCGGCCTTGGCCGCGACCGGGCCGAACACGGCCCGGACCATCGCCAGCCGTTCCTCGGTGGTGAACAGCGGCTTTTTGCCGGGGTGGATGCCGATCGCGACGATCAGCTTGTCACAAAGGCCGACAGCCTGCCGGACCACGTCGAGGTGGCCGTTGCTGACGGGATCGAAAGAGCCGGGATAGAGCGCGATGCGGGTCATGATCCCGTCTAACCCGCCCGGCGGTCCCCTGCAAGCCGCCCGGCTCCACCGAAATGCGTCGAAAACCGGGTTTTTATTTGCAGGAGAGAACCGAACCGAATGCCGCTTCAGTGCGTCTCTTGAGGGAGTGTGAGCCGGGTTACTGTTTCACGGGCCGTTTGGGACGAAACATTTCCGCACCGGACGAAGTCGTTTTCATCCGCCCACGACAACCGCGAGAAACGGGCGGGGATTATTGAAGCTTCAGTAAGCACGCAGAAGGCCCAAGTCTCGCAAACAGAGGCCCGCACAACAGGGGAACGTCATGATCAAGGCTCTTTCAGCTCTGACCGTCGCCGCTTTCATCGCTGCCGCCGTGACCGTCCTGCCAGGGTTCGCTCCCGAGGTCGAAGCCGGCGTGTCCACCGCACCGCTCGCCAAGAGTGATCGGCTCGACCTGCGCTCCGACGCCTGCACCCAGCAGAACTGGCCGAACCTCGACTCCTCCTGCCTGCGCGGAGCCGGTTCGCGCGGCGCCGTCGCCCCGGCCCGCATCATTCGCGGCTGATCATTCTCTTCATTTTCGCCGTATGCCCACGGCAACCTCCAGAATGGCCAAAAAAGGGCCCCGACCGGGGCCCTTTTTCTCTACGGTATGGTCGACCATCGAAGCCATGAGCGACAGGCGTGGCACTCACGCCTTCTTCAGAAACTCCGTGCGCAGAACCAATCCCTTGACCTGCTTGGTACTGCACTCAACCTCGGCCGGATTGTCGGTCAAGCGAATGCCCTTGACCAAGGTACCTCGCTTTAAGGTGGTGTTCGCCCCCTTCACCTTCAGGTCCTTGGTCAGCGTGACGGAATCACCATCCTTGAGAGGCGTCCCGTTACTGTCCTTCACAATCAAATCGTCTGTCACGACTGCCTTTCGAAATACTGTCTCACTAAAGACGAGGGAGACCTACCCCTCGCCCTCAGCATTGCCATTGCCGTTTTCGCCATCGTCACCGATGTGCTCAACCGAAACGACGTGCTCGTCGTCGGCGGTGTTGAAGACGATGACGCCCTGAGTCGAGCGGCCGGCGACGCGAATGCCTTCCACCGGGCAGCGGATCAGTTGCCCCTTGTCGGTCACCAGCATGATCTGGTCGGCATCCTCGACCGGGAACGACGCGATCAGCTTGCCGTTGCGCTCCGTCACCGACATCGCGACGATGCCTTTGCCGCCGCGTCCGGTGGTGCGGTACTCGTAGGACGACGAGCGCTTGCCGTAACCGTTCTCGGACACGGTCAGCACCACCTGCTCGGCTGCCGACATTTCGATGTAGCGTTCCTGGCTGAGCTGGATCGCGCCGTTGCTCTCCTCGCCGTCGGTCTCGACAGCCTCCTCGGCAGAACCGTTCTCGCCCGACACCGCGCGGCGCATCTTCAAATAGGCTGAGCGTTCGTCCGACGTTGCATCGACGTGACGCAAGATCGCCAGCGAGATCACCCTGTCCTCACCGGAGAGCGCGATGCCGCGGACCCCCATCGAGGTGCGGCCCGAGAAGACGCGAACTTCGGGAACCGGGAAGCGGATGCAATGCCCCGCCGCCGCCGTCAGCAGCACGTCGTCATGCTCAGTGCATATCTGCACGTCGACGATCGCCTCGCCCTCGTCGAGCTTCATTGCGATAATGCCGGAGCGGCGGACATCGACGAAGTCCGACAGCTTGTTGCGGCGGACGTTGCCGCCAGTGGTGGCGAACATCACGTCGAGGTTGGCCCACGACGATTCATCCTCCGGCAGCGGCATAATGGTGGTGATGCGCTCGCCCTGCTCCAGCGGCAGGATGTTGATCAACGCCTTGCCGCGACCGTTCGGCGGCGCCATCGGCAACCGCCAGACTTTTTCCTTGTAGACCTGACCGCGCGAGGAGAAGAACAGCACCGGCGTATGGGTGGAGGCAACAAACAGCCGGCTGACGAAATCTTCGTCGCGGGTCTGCATTCCCGAGCGACCCTTGCCGCCGCGCTTCTGCGAGCGATAAGTCGAGAGCGGCACGCGCTTGACGTAGCCGAGATGCGACACCGTGACGACCATGTCCTCGCGCTGGATCAGGTCTTCGTCTTCGACCTCGCCTTCCTGCTCGATGATCTCGGTCCGGCGCGGCGTCGCAAACTCCGATTTCACCGCACTCAATTCGTCCTTGATGATGCCCTGAATACGCGCACGCGACCGCAGGATATCGAGATAGTCGGCGATCTCGATAGCGAGCTTGTCGATCTCGTCGGAGATTTCCTCGCGACCGAGCGCGGTCAACCGCTGCAAGCGCAGGTCGAGAATGGCTTTCGCCTGCTCCAGCGACAGCCGCGCGGTGCCGTCCGGATTGATGCGGTGACGCGGATCGTCGATCAGCGCGATCATCGCCGCCACGTCGTTCGCCGGCCAATCGCGCGACATCAACGTCTCGCGCGCGGTGTTGGGATCGGGCGAGGTGCGGATCACGCGGATGATCTCGTCAATGTTGGCGACGGCGATCGCAAGGCCAACCAAAATATGCGCGCGGTCGCGTGCCTTATTCAGCAGGAACTTGGTCCGCCGCGACACCACCTGCTCGCGGAACGCGATGAACAGCGTCAGCAGATCTTTCAAGTTCATCAACTGCGGGCGACCAGCATCGAGCGCCACCATGTTGGCGCCGAAGTTAGTTTGCAGCGGTGTGTATTTGTAGAGTTGGTTCAGCACCACTTCCGGCACCGCGTCGCGCTTGAGTTCGACGACGACACGAAAACCATCGCGGTCAGACTCGTCGCGCAGATCGGAGATGCCTTCGATCTTCTTGTCGCGCACCAGTTCGGCGATGCGCTCCACCATGGTGGCCTTGTTCACCTGGTAGGGAATTTCCGAAATGATGATCGCTTCGCGATCCTTGCGCGCCGGTTCGATCGACACCTTGCCGCGCATCACGATGGAGCCGCGACCGAGGTGATAGGCCGAGCGAATGCCCTGACGGCCGAGGATGATGCCGCCGGTCGGGAAATCCGGCCCCGGCACGATGTTGATGAGATCGTCGATGCCGAGCGCCGGATCGTCGATCAGCGCCACGCAGGCGTCGATCACCTCACCGAGATTGTGCGGCGGAATGTTGGTCGCCATGCCGACCGCGATGCCGCCGGCGCCGTTGACCAGCAGGTTCGGAAACTTCGCCGGCAGAACCGACGGTTCCTTCTCGCTGTTATCATAGTTCGGTTGGAAGTCGACGGTGTCCTTGTCGATGTCATCAAGCAGCGATTGCGCGATCTTGGTGAGGCGCGACTCCGTGTAGCGCATGGCCGCCGCCATATCGCCGTCCACCGAACCGAAATTGCCCTGCCCGTCGATCAGCGGCACGCGCATGGAGAAATCCTGCGCCATGCGCACCATCGCATCGTAGACCGACTGGTCGCCGTGCGGATGATACTTACCGATCACATCGCCGACGGTGCGCGCCGACTTGCGATACGGCTTGTTCCACTCGAAGCCGTTCTCGTGCATCGCGTAGAGGATGCGCCGATGCACCGGCTTGAGGCCGTCGCGCGCATCCGGCAGCGCGCGTGCCACGATCACGCTCATGGCGTAATCGAGGTAGCTGCGCTTCATCTCGTCGAGGATGGAAACGGGGCGAATATCCGAGGGCGCCGGCGGCTCCTCCGGGGTCTTGTCTTCGCTATCGGCCAAGGGTGGATTCCGGTCAGTTTCTGCTGGGAATCATATAGCGCATCAGGGCCCCGCAAACCACCCCTGCAAGCCTCGACATATTTGGATTTTTTCGGTTTATTTTCCGCAGCTTAGAGCCGGATTCCGCAGCCGGTCCCGCAGGCGCGCAACCGGCCCGCTCCGGCAGTTGTTTTCGGCGCGAAAGCAGCGATGCTTGGCGCATCAGGTTGTCGACATACGAATACTCAGCAAGGAGCCAACCATGCCATATACGTCCGTCGCGCTCGTCTCGCTGCTGGCGCTGCTGGTCTACTTCTGGATGGCGGCGATGGTGGCCCGCACGCGCAGGCGTGTCGGCATCTTCGCGCCTGTCATGACCGGCGACCCGACGCTTGAGCGCACCATCCGCGCGCATGTGAATACGCTCGAATGGTTGCCGATCTTCCTGCCGTCGCTGTGGCTGTTTGCGATCTACTGGAATTCGTCCGCCGCGGCGGTCTTGGGCGCGGTGTGGATCATCGGACGGATCATCTATTTTCTCGGCTACACGGCAGCCGCCGAAAAACGCCGGCCGGGATTCGCGATCCAGGCCGCCGCCGCATCCGCGCTTCTCATCGGCGCGCTCGGCCGCGTGATCTATCTTTTCGTCACAACAGGGGCATCATGAAAACGCCGCCGCGTAGCTGACTTTTCCACTCGCGACGGGCAGTTCATCCGTCAGCGGCAACACCATGAAATGCGGCCCTGCATACGGCGACGAAAAGCCGGCGGCGAGGTCGGCGCGGAAACCGAAACGACCGTAGTAGGCCGGATCGCCCAACACGAAGATGGCGGACCATCCGCCCTGCCGCGCCTGCACGACAGCGGCATCGATTAGCGCCGCGCCAACGCCCTGCTTTTGATGCTTGGGCGCCACCGACACCGGCGCGAGACCCAATGCACGAAACGGAGCCGACATCGGGGACAGCATGACGTGCCCGATCACAACATCGCCCGCGACGGCGACAAGAGAGGTCGTCGCATCGCCGTCGCGTCGCAATTGCGCAACCAGCCGCGCCTCGTCGTCGCGGCCAAAGGCGCGGATGACCACGTCATCGATAGCCTCGACGTCACCGGCCCTCTCAGGCCGAACGGTTACCACCGCTGCCATGCAATGGTTCGCCGCCACATCGCCTTAGAACGGAATGTCGTCATCGATATCGGCGTTACGACCGCCACCGACGGCGGCCCGACGCGCGCCACCACCCACGGACGGTCCGCTGGAGCCGAAGTCGCCACCGGCATCGTCGCCGCCGAAGCTACTGCCACCGCCGCCGCGACCGTCGAGCATGGTCAAGGTGGCGTTGAAGCCCTGCAGCACGACTTCGGTGGAATAGCGCTCGGCACCGCTCTGGTCGGTCCATTTACGGGTCTGCAACTGGCCCTCGATGTAAACCTTGGCGCCCTTTTTCAGATACTGCTCGGCAACGCGGCACAGACCTTCGCTGAAAATCACCACACGATGCCACTCGGTCTTTTCCTTGCGCTCGCCAGTGTTCTTGTCACGCCAGGTTTCCGACGTCGCGATCCGCAGATTAGCGATCGGCCTGCCATCCTGGGTCCGCTTGATTTCCGGATCGGCGCCAAGATTACCGACCAGAATGACCTTGTTCACGCTCCCCGCCATCGACGCCTCCACTCTCTCGAACCAAATTCCTGCCCGTATCGCATCCAGATCTATTCGCTGGGTCGGGCAACCGGGCGCATCGCCCGCAGATCACGAAGCTATACTCCCTTCGGTCCCCGGGAGATGCCGGCGCGCGACCTTATCCACACAGGATGCGGAAATTATGTTCTCTTTTCGTTCCATTGAAAAGACTCTTCGGCGCGGTCAGCACCAACTCCCGGTTGTGGCGCGCCGTTTTCACCGGCTTTTGGCCGCTTCGCACCCCAGCTGGCGAGCCATTCGTTAACGAAAGCCTTCCATTTATTAACGAAAATTTGAGGACGACACCGCCGGACCCGCAGCTTACTTCTTCCCGCAGTGTTGCATTCGGGAGACGGCATTCCTCGCGGAAACGGATATATTGGCCTCACTGATCCGGGGGCCGAGGCCTCCAATAGAGAGTTCTTGGAGACTTACGATGAAATCCTTCCTTCTGGGTACGGTCGCCCTCGCAGCAGTCGGTCTGGCGCTTCCCGCGAATGCCGCCGACCTCGCCGCGCGTCCCTACACGAAGGCTCCCGCTTACGTTCCGCCTCAGATCTACAACTGGACCGGCTTCTATCTCGGTGGTCACGTCGGCGGCGCGTTCCGCGGCGACAGCAACAACCTGCTGGGCGGCAGCCGCGACGGCACGTTCATAGGCGGTGTGCAGGTCGGTTATGACAACCAGTTCGCCCCGAACTGGGTGTTCGGTCTGGAAGCCAACTACAGCTTCAAGGACACCGGCAGCAACTTCGCCAACCGTGGCCTCGGCTCGGTCACCGGCCGTCTCGGCTACACCTGGGGTCCGGCGCTGCTCTACGTGAAGGGCGGTTACGGCTGGGCTGACTCGCGCTTCAGCAACGGCTTCGGCGGCAACGGCGGCCGTGACGGCTACACCGTCGGCGGCGGTCTCGAATACCTGTTCACCCAGAACTGGTCGGGCAAGATCGAGTACCAGTACTACGACTTCGGCAACGTGAACTTCGTCACGCCGGCGGGCGTCGCGGGTACCTTCCGCAACGACGAGCACACCATCAAGGCGGGCATCAACTATCGCTTCGGCTGGGGTGGCGCTCCGGTGGTGGCGAAGTACTGAGCCGTTTTCCTCTTCGAACAGCTTCAAGGGCCGGCCTCGCGCCGGCCCTTTTATTTTGTGTTTTGTTCCACTCTGATCGGGTGAATGCGGCACCGTCTCACGGCGCCGTCGATTGATAAATCGTGCATTCGGGACATCGGCGCCACACGTCCACAACAAACCGTTGAACGTTGACCGGAAGCACTGGAAATCCCTTTGCGTTCTTCCTATGTTCCTTGCAAAGTCCTTGGCGTTCGCTGCCGGCCTTCCGGAATTGCACGCCTAAGCGGCGCAGTTCTGCGCCCCGGAAATGCCGAACATGGTGGATGAGATTTTGAAGGCAAAACGCCAACTCGTCGCTGGCCCGAACCAGCGCGCCATTACCATTCGTGGCGCACGCGAACACAACCTCAAGAACATCGATGTCGAGATCCCGCGCGACAAGCTGGTGGTGCTGACCGGCCTGTCCGGCTCCGGCAAATCCTCGCTCGCCTTCGACACCATCTATGCCGAAGGTCAGCGCCGCTACGTCGAATCGCTCTCGGCCTATGCACGGCAATTCCTCGAGATGATGCAGAAGCCGGACGTCGACCAGATCGATGGCCTGTCCCCGGCGATCTCGATCGAACAGAAGACGACGTCGAAAAATCCGCGCTCCACCGTCGGCACCGTGACCGAGATCTACGACTACATGCGTCTGTTGTGGGCGCGCGTCGGCGTGCCCTACTCGCCCGCCACCGGCCTGCCGATCGAGAGCCAGACCGTCTCGCAGATGGTCGACCGCGTGCTGGCGCTGCCAGAAGGCACGCGGCTCTATCTGCTCGCGCCGGTGGTGCGCGGTCGTAAGGGCGAGTATCGCAAGGAGTTGGCGGACTATCTCAAGAAGGGTTTTCAGCGCGTCAAGATCGACGGCACTTTCCACGAGCTTGCCGACGCGCCGGTGCTCGACAAGAAGTTTCCGCATGACATTGACGTTGTGGTGGACCGCATCGTGGTCCGGCCCGATCTCGGCCAGCGGCTCGCGGAAAGTTTCGAGACCGCGCTGAAACTCGCCGAAGGTCTCGCGGTGATCGAATACGCCGATGCGCCGCCGGCGACCGACGACAAGAAATCCGAAAGGAAGACCGCGAAGATTCACGACAAGAGCGGTCCCGAGCGCATCCTGTTCTCGGAGAAATTCGCCTGCCCGGTGTCCGGCTTCACAATTCCGGAAATCGAGCCGCGGCTGTTCTCGTTCAATAATCCCTACGGCGCCTGCCCGGCTTGCGGCGGCCTCGGCATCGAACAACATATCGACGCCGACCTCGTCATTCCCGACAAGGACCTCACCTTGCGCAAGGGCGCCATCGCGCCGTGGGCGAAATCGTCCTCGCCTTACTATGTGCAGACGTTGCAAGCGCTCGGCAAGTTCTACAAATTTACGCTCGACACCAAATGGAAGGACCTGCCGAAGAAGACGCAGAACGCCATTCTGTTCGGCTCCGGCGACGACGAGATCAAGTTCTCCTACGAAGACGGCGTGCGCTCCTACGACACCAAGAAGCCGTTCGAAGGCGTCGTCACCAACATCGAGCGCCGCTTCCGCGAGACCGAGAGCGAGTGGGCGCGTGAGGAACTCGGCAAGTATTTCTCCGACGTGCCGTGCGAAGCCTGCCACGGCCATCGCCTCAAGCCGGAGGCGTTATGCGTCAAGGTCGGCGGCAAACACATCGGTGAGATCGCGGAACTGTCGGTGAAGGGCGCAGGCGAATGGTTCGCCTCGGTGCCCGACGCGCTGAACAAGCAGCAGAACGAAATCGCCGGCCGCGTACTGAAGGAAATCCGCGAGCGGCTGTCGTTCCTGCTCGATGTCGGCCTCAACTATCTGACGCTGGCGCGCTCATCCGGCACGCTATCCGGCGGCGAGAGCCAGCGCATCCGCCTCGCCTCGCAGATCGGCTCCGGCCTCACCGGCGTGCTCTACGTGCTGGACGAGCCGTCGATCGGCCTGCATCAGCGCGACAACGCGCGGCTGCTCGATACGCTGAAACGGCTGCGCGATCTAGGCAACACCGTAATCGTGGTTGAGCATGACGAAGACGCCATCCGCCTCGCCGATCATGTCGTCGACGTCGGCCCCGGCGCCGGCGTGCATGGCGGCCACATCGTCGCCAAGGGCACGCCCGATGACATCATGGCCAATCCGAAATCGCTCACCGGGCAATATCTCACCGGCGAGCGTTTCGTCGAGATCCCGGAGCGGCGGCCGCCGAACCATCGGCGCACCTTGAAGGTCGTCAACGCGCGCGGCAACAACCTGAAGAACGTCTCGGCGGAAATTCCGCTCGGCCTGTTCACTTGCGTCACCGGCGTCTCCGGCGGCGGCAAGTCGACGCTTCTCATCGATACCCTGTACCGGGCCATCGCGCGAAAACTGAACAACGCCAGCGAAGGCGCCGCGCCGCACGACCGCATCGAGGGACTGGAGCATATCGACAAGATCATCGACATCGATCAATCGCCGATCGGCCGCACACCGCGCAGCAACCCCGCAACCTACACCGGCGCGTTCACGCCGATCCGCGAATGGTTCGCCGGCTTGCCGGAAGCGAAAGCGCGCGGTTACGAGCCGGGCCGTTTCTCCTTCAACGTCAAGGGCGGCCGCTGCGAGGCGTGCCAGGGCGACGGCGTCATCAAGATCGAAATGCACTTCCTGCCCGACGTCTATGTCACCTGCGACGTCTGCAAGGGCAAGCGCTACAATCGCGAAACGCTGGAAGTGCTGTTCAAGGGCAAGTCGATCGCCGACGTGCTCGACATGACGGTGGAAGAAGCCGCCGAGTTTTTCAAAGCCGTTCCGCGCGTGCGCGAGACGTTCAGGACGCTGCATCGCGTCGGCCTCGATTACATCAAGGTCGGCCAGCAGGCGACGACGCTGTCAGGCGGCGAAGCGCAGCGCGTCAAACTCGCGAAGGAACTGTCGAAGCGCGCGACGGGACGCACGCTCTATATTCTCGACGAGCCGACCACCGGCCTGCACTTCCACGACGTCGCGAAACTGCTTGAGGTGCTGCACGAATTGGTGGCGCAGGGCAACACCGTGGTCGTCATCGAGCACAATCTCGAAGTGATCAAGACCGCCGACTGGGTCATCGATCTCGGTCCCGAAGGCGGCGATGGCGGCGGCGAGATCGTCGCATGGGGCCCGCCGGAAGACATCGCGAAGGCGCCGCGCAGCCATACCGGAAAGTTTCTCAAGCCGGTGCTGGAGAAGGCGAGCGGGAAAAAGAAGACAAGAACCGAGGCGGCGGAGTAATGTCGTCATTGCGAGTGGCGCGAAGCTATCCAGAGGCCCCACAAAGAAACGGGGTTGCTTCGTCGCCGACGCTTCTCGCAATGACGAAGAAGCGTCGGCATTAATCCGAAAGCCGCCAGAGCGGACAAAGCAAAGCGAACCTCCATGTCTCGCTTCGCTCATGAGGGTGGCATGTATCGCTCCCCTCACCTCCCGAACAGCCTCCCCTGCTTCAGCATCTCCTTGTCGCTGCGTTCCCAGTCCTGCCATAGCTCGAGCGCGGCGAGCAGGATTGCCAGGCCGCCGAGCGTCGAGTGCCAGAAGCGGAGCGTACCAGCGTTGAAGTAGCCGAAGACGTAAGGCGACATCACCAGCCACACGCCGAGCAGCAACTGGCTGGTCTCCTCCCAGCGAGTCAACGCGACGTATTCGAGCTCGGCAAGGAAGAACACCGCGACGCCGATCAGCGCCGCATTCCAGACCGCGGCGTGGCCGACCTCGTCGCCCGCCGCCCACGGCGACAGCGCGATCATCAGGCCGAGCAGCATGCCGAACCAGTCTTCCCAATTGCGATGGATCGTAAACAGCCGCGACAACATGAAAGCCTCCTGTCGAAAGAGGCATACGCCCGCGGCGGGACAACGTGGCGCTCCGACCATCATAACGACCGGTCCAGCCGCATCGGGCGCATGTCCACCCAGACACCTAGGCCGCCTTTGCGACCGCGCAAGCCCCTCCAGCGACAAAGTTTTGCCATGCGCCGGCCGCCGTCCCGGAGCTTGCGGCGGTGGGGCGGATCGTTACCATGCACATAGAAGGCCCTCATTGAAAGGCATCCGGACTATGCTGATCTGCTTGAAATAATAAGCCCCACCTCGACACGGATAGCTCCTCCCAGGTTCAACCATGCCAGACCAAGACCGTCGCGTTCGCGACAACACCGCGCTTAACCGTTATGAGTTGAATATCGATGGCGCGGTCGCGTTCGCCGACTATCGCCGCACCACGACGGCCGACATCATTACCCACACCGAAACGCCCCGCACTCTGCGCGGGCACGGCGTTGCGTCCGAACTGATCAGGGGCGCGCTGGAGCTGATCCGGGCTGACGGCCGCAAGGTGATCGCCGGTTGCAGCTTCGTCGTCGATTATCTGGAGCGACATCCGGAAGAAGCGGATCTCGCTGGCTAGGCCGAGATTCATCGTTGCGAGCGAAGCGAAGCAATCCAGTCTTCCTCGAGAGTCTGGATTGCGCGTCGCGTTGCTGCTCGCCACGGCGGATAGCTAACATATGAACTGAAGACGCCTCCAAATGAAAAGGCCCGCAGCGCTGCGGGCCTCTTGCTATTGAACTTCTGAAGAACAATCAGTTCTTCAGATCGTCCGGCACCTTGCCGCCGTTGGCGGCGAGCTTTGCCATCACCTGCTTGTGCAGCCAGATGTTCATCGACGCAGAGTCATTGGTATCGCCGGTATAGCCGAGCTCCTTGGCGAGTTCCTTGCGCGCGCTGAGGCTGGAGTCGATATCGAGCGCCTTCATCAGGTCGACGATCGAGCGACGCCAATCCAGCTTCTCACCCTTGGCGGCGACTGCCTTGTCGAGGATCGGAGCCACATCGACCGTCGGCGCGGCCGCGGCACCGGGCGAAGCGGGCGCCGCACCAGCAGCCGACCCTGCGGGGGCCGTCGTCCCTGGCGTCGCGGCGTCGGCCTTGGTGCCGAAGATCGCGCCCATGATCTTTCCGAAAATGCTCATTTCATTATGCTCCTGATGACTGTCGAACGAATGAACCGACAAGGCGAACGGCGGCCCCGACGCGGGAACCGTGATCGCGCGCGACCTTAACGGGTCGTTCTATAATTGCCAATGTCGGGAACTTGTTCCGCACATCAATGCGGCATCATGCGCGTGGACAATGCACGAAGACGTCGCGATCCGGTCGCAATCGCGCTTCGAACGCTGCTTCGCGGCAACTTGATACCGCTCGTCAGCACCGCGCCCGTCTCGCATTTTTGACCGCATCGATGGCGACAGACCGCACGAACAGCGCTACATTATTACGACCGGTCGCGGCAAGATCACCTCTTTGCTTTCGCGGATCTGGTCGGGTCGTGATCCAATCGCGGCAACACACGCCGTTGCGAGACGGTCGGTGTTGTCTCTGCGACAAGGGAGACGACCATGGCAACCTCCATCTACAGCAATATGTCGCCGCTACCCCGCGGCAATGTCGCTACGACGTCGACCATGCCGGCGGTGCGGAAGATTGGCTTGTCCGATCTTCACGACGCACTCCGCCTCGGCTGGGAGGATTTCAAGGCGGTGCCGAGCCACGCCATCGTGCTCTGCGCCATCTACCCGGTGCTCGGCCTGATGCTGGCACGCGGGGTGTTAGGCTATTCCGTGCTGCCGCTGTTGTTTCCGCTGGCGGCGGGCTTCGCATTGCTCGGACCGTTCGCGGCGCTGGGCCTCTACGAATTGAGCCGCCGCCGCGAACTGGGCGAAACGCCTTCAGCCTGGCAGGCGACGTCAGTGCTGCGCTCGCCGTCGTTCGGTTCGATGCTGGCGCTCGGCGTGCTGCTGCTGACCTTGTTCGTGGTGTGGGTCGCGGCCGCGCAGGCGATCTATGTCTGGACCTTCGGCTATGAGCCGGCGGCGGATATTCCCGGCTTCGCCTCGCGCGTGCTGACGACGCCCGAAGGCTGGCGCCTTATCATCGTCGGCTGCGGAGTGGGGTTCCTGTTCGCGCTGGCGGCGCTCTGCCTCAGCGTGGTGTCGTTCCCGATGATGCTGGACCGGCACGCCAGCGTCGCCGATGCCATGCTCACCTCGATGCGGGTGATGGCGGCGAATCCAATGACCATGTTGGCATGGGGCTTGATCGTCGCGGCGCTGCTGGTGCTCGGGTCGATCCCATTCTTCCTCGGCCTCGCCGTCGTCGTCCCCCTGCTCGGCCACGCAACCTGGCATCTGTATCGCAAGGTGCTGGAGCCGAATCCGAACCCGCAGTCGGAGGTCCTTCCGCCGCAGCGCGAGCACAGGTCCGCCGCCGACTTCCCGGCAGCGCTGTTCCCCTGGCAGCATAGGAAGCACTGAGCCACTGGCTTAGGCTGGTATTTGAGCCGGCGGCCTTCCTGAGCGAAGGCCGCCGGCGGATTCGCGCCGCCGCCAATTCATCCCGCATTAGCGTCTTGCCTGAGTCACCGTTACAAAAATGAACAATAATTCATTTAATGACGGAAATATGCATGGAGCGCATATATGTCGCATCAAGATGGAACACCGGCGCTCCCTGCGATACCTTTCATAAACAGGCTCTAGCGCCTCGTGCAACGTTCTCAGGCTCTAGCGATACTGTCCGCAAATCGCCGCAATGACTGAAATTATTACACACCTAAAGCATTTCACAGAGACTGGCCCTGTCACGACATCCCGGTTGAGATCGCGACAACCTGCGCGATATGTTTAATCATTTCTTGATATAGCCATGCATTTTAGGATTAGCTGCATCGCAACATTGTCCCTGTTGCACCGCACGGAGAGGTCTATATTCGCCTCAACGGTTCGCTGCTTCCTCCAAGGTCTGAACCGAGATTACAGGAGACTACAATGCTGCTTTCCATCATTCGCATGATCAACTCGTTCCGCGAGTATCATCGGAACCTGGCCGAGCTGTCGCAGCTGAGCGATCGTGAGCTTGCTGACATCGGTATCGACCGCTCCGACATTCCGCGCGTCGCTTCGGGCTCCTACAACGGATGACCCGGCCGCGCTGGCCGACGGAAAGGTAACGCCCGCTCCCGCAGCGGGCGTTGTCGTATTTGGCCCTCTTTTCTGCCGGTACCGATGTCCCGGCGAGCTATCCCCAAATCGAATTCCACTTCGGGGCAAAACGCGCTACCTGTGCGCCCATGACCGATTTGAAGACCGATTTGACCCATTCTCCCCGCCCCGTTCACGTGATCGGCGGCGGCCTCGCCGGCTCGGAAGCGGCCTGGCAGATCGCCGAGGCCGGCGTTCCTGTCGTGCTGCATGAGATGCGCCCGGTGCGCACCACCGAGGCGCACCACACCGACGGCCTCGCCGAACTGGTCTGCTCCAATTCCTTCCGCTCCGATGACGCCGCCAATAACGCGGTCGGTTTGCTGCACGCCGAAATGCGTCGGCTGGGGTCGCTGGTGATGCGGGCGGCCGACGCCAACCAGGTGCCCGCCGGCGGCGCGCTGGCGGTGGACCGCGACGGCTTTTCCGCCGCCGTGAGCGCCGCCATCGCCGACCACCCGTTGATCAAGGTTGCGCGCGAGGAAGTCGCCGGAATTCCGCCCGCCGATTGGTCCAATGTCATTATCTCCACCGGACCGCTGACCTCGGCGCCGCTGGCGGAAGCCGTCCGCACCCTCACCGGGCAGGATTCGCTGGCCTTCTTCGATGCCATCGCGCCGATCGTGCATCGCGACTCCATCGATATGGAGAAGGCATGGTTTCAATCGCGCTATGACAAGGTCGGTCCCGGCGGCAACGGCGCGGACTACATCAACTGCCCGCTGACCCGCGAGCAATACGACACTTTCATCGACGCCCTCATCGACGGCGAAAAGGTCGATTTCAAGGATTGGGAGACCAACACGCCCTACTTCGACGGCTGTCTGCCGATCGAGGTAATGGCAGAGCGCGGGCGCGAGACGTTGCGTTATGGCCCGATGAAGCCGGTCGGCCTCACCGATCCGCGCAATCCGACAGTGAAGCCTTACGCAATCATCCAGTTGCGTCAGGACAACAAACTCGGCACGCTCTACAACCTCGTCGGCTTCCAGACCAAACTGAAGCACGGTGCCCAGCTCCGGATCTTCCGCACCATTCCGGGCCTCGAGAATGCCGAGTTCGCCCGGCTCGGCGGGCTGCATCGCAACACCTTCCTGAACTCGCCGAAGCTGCTGGACGATCAATTGCGGCTGCATGCCGATCCGCGATTGCGCTTCGCCGGCCAGATCACCGGCTGCGAAGGCTATGTCGAATCCGCCAGCGTCGGACTGATCGCGGGACTGCTTGCCGCCGCCAACGCGCGCGAACATACGTTAGCGCCGCCGCCAGCAACCACCGCGCTCGGCGCATTGCTCAATCACATCACCGGCGGCCATATCGAAACGGTCGATGCCGGCCCACGCTCGTTCCAGCCGATGAACATTAACTTCGGCCTGTTCCCGCCGCTCGCCAACCCGCCGACCCGCAAGGCCGACGGCACGCGGCTGCGCGGCAACGAGAAGTCGACCGCCAAGAAGCAGGCGCTGAGCGCGCGCGCCCTCGCCGATCTCGACCGCTGGATCGCGGACCGCCTTCACCTGGCGCGCGCGGCCTGACTCTCGCCCGGACTTCGCTCATGACCTTGCCCGCACAGGACGCCGCCGTGCTGTCCGCCCGATGGACCGAAGGCGTGCTGCTCAAACGCGACGTATTCTCGACCGTCGAGCGCGGGCGCTTCAGGTCCGACTCCGGCGACGTCGATGCGGTGCTGCGCCGGCTCGATCAGGTGCCGTGGTGGTCGTTCGGCCTTGCCTATCATCTGTTCAGCCGCGAGCGGCACGCGTTGCGATTGGCGCGCGATCTCAAGGTCGGACCCGAGTTGTTGTGGGCCGGGCGACGAGCGCTCGTGCGCGGCTTCATCGATGGCGTCGCGCTGCATCTCGCGCGGCCGGTGGGAGACGCCGCCTATTTCCGCTCCGCCAAACTAGCGCTGCAGAAACTGCATCGGCGCGGCATCTGCCACAACGATCTCGCCAAGGAGCAGAACTGGCTGCGCGGCAGCGACGGCAAGGCTTACGTGACGGATTTTCAGCTCGCGATCTGCTTCAAGACACGCAGCAAGCTGTTCCGCATCGCAGCCTATGAAGACCTGCGCCACCTGCTGAAACACAAGCGCACCTATGCGCCGGAAGCGCTGACGCCAAAAGAACATAAGATCCTCGCGCGCAAATCGGCTGTCGCCCGCATCTGGCTGATGACCGGCAAGCGCGTCTACAAAGCGATTACACGCGGCATCTTCAACTTCACCGACCGCGAAGGCGGCGGACGGCGCCTCGTCAACGACGCACCGCTGCTGCGCGAGGTGATGCTGCGCAACAAGGATGTGCGCGACGTCGCCATCGTCGCCTTCGCCGATCGCCGCACCGGCGTCGGCCTTTACGCCTTCGCGGAAACAAACCGCAACGATCTCGAAGATCAGTTGAAGGTGGCACTCGCCGCCGCGAACGGGCCAAAGCCGCCCGAGCATTTGCAGGTTGTGCCTGCCTTGCCACGCGACGCCTCAGGCAAGGTCCGCACCGAAATTTTGCAACTGGTGGCGATGAACCAGGTCGACCTGATCCCGCCGCTGCTGACCACCGATGCCGACCACGCCCTGATGCGCGACATCCTCGAAGCGCGCAAGAACCTGCGGGATCGGTTCAGTTTCTAAGTTGCCGTCATTGCGAGCGAAGCGAAGCAATCCAGAAGCCACGAAGCAAGAACTGGATTGCTTCGTCGCTATCGCTCCTCGCAATGACGATACATTGGCAACCCGTCTCACCTATCAAATCTTCCGCCCTGCCTTGGTCCAGTACGGATCGCGCAGGCGGCGCTTGAAGATCTTGCCGGAGTCTTCGCGCGGCAGGTCAGCGTGCACTTCGATGTGCTTCGGTACTTTGTAGCCCGCGAGCGATTTCGCAAGCTCGGTACGGACCGCAGCCACGTCGAGCACGACCCCGCTCGACGGTTGCACCACCGCAATCAGCGCCTCGCCGAATTCATCGTCGGGAATGCCGAACACCGCGCAATCGTGCACGCCCGGCACCGCGAGCAGCACCGCCTCGATCTCGGCCGGATAGATATTGACACCGCCCGAAATCACCATGTCGCGCTTGCGATCGGAGATGAAGACGTAACCATCGGCATCGATGTAACCGACATCGCCCGAGGTGATGAAGCCGTCGCGATCGATCTCGGCGCGCTTCTCCGGCTTGTTGTGATAGGTGAAGTCCGGATTACCGGCGATGCGCGAGTAGATTTCGCCGACCTCGCCTTGCGGCAACTCGCGCCCGTCCTCACCGATGAAGCGCAACTCCGCACCCGGTGAGATCTTGCCGACGGTGCCCGGCTTCTTAAGTGCATCCTCCGACGTCGCGAAAGTCACCGCGCCGGATTCCGTGCTGCCGTAGAATTCGTAGATCACCGGTCCCCACCAATCGATCATCGCGCGTTTGACGTCGGCCGGACACGGCGCGGCCGCATGAATGACATGTCGAAGCGACGTCATGTCGTATTTGTCGCGAATATTCTGCGGCAGCTTCATCAGTCGGATGAACATGGTCGGCACCATGAAGATGGTGTCGATCTTCTCCCGCTCGATCACACGAAGAAATTCTTCGGGGTCGAAGCGCGGCATCAACACCAGCGCGCCACCAAGCTTTCCGGCGCGCAATCCGAACGAATTCGGCGCCGAGTGATACAGCGGCCCCGGACACAGCGCGCGCGCATTCGGCTTCAATCCATAGACCATCGCCCGCATCCGTTCGGCGGATGCGGCCTGCTCCGGTGTCGGGGCAAAACGTTTGACGCCCTTGGGGTGCCCGGTGGTGCCGGAGGTGTAGATCATGTTCTGCGGCTGCGGTAGCGCCGGGCCGTCGTAAGGTGGTTGCTGCGCCAGCCACGTCTCGAGATCGATCGCGCCGGGAAGCGCATCGAGGCTCGCGGGATCAATCGTGTAGCTGGCGCGGATTTCCGGCGGCGTTTGTGCGCTGAGCACTGTCACACCGGTCGGCACATATCCCTTGAGGGGATGCAGCAAATCGGCGTGGCCGATCAGCACTTGCGTGCCGGTGTCGCCGAGAATGTAGACGACTTCATCCGGCTTGAAGTGCCAGTTGATCGGCACCGCGTAGGCGCCCAGCATCATCGTCGCGTAAGCCGCTTCGATGAACGCGATATCGTTGCGCATCAGAATGCAAACGCAATCGCCCGGCTTGACGCCGAGCTTCTGCAAGCCGCCGGCGATCCGCGCCGCGCGCTCCGCGACATCCGGATGGCTTCGCCGTCGTTCGCCGCTGACGATGCCGTGGAAGAGAGACGATGATGAGGTCATTTTGTTCTTTGCAAATCGAAAGTGTTAGCTGATCGTCATCACCGGGCTTATCCCGGTGATCCACGTCCCGTGGATTTTGTGAAATCAAGGACGTGGATGGCCGGGACGAGCCCGGCCATGACAAGCGTAATTCATCAGTCGATGAAATTCGGCGCGCGTTTCTCGATGTTGGCGCGGACCGCTTCGGTCTGGTTCGCCGTTCCCATCAACGCCTGCTGTTCGTAGGATTCAGCGAGCAGCGCCTTGGCAGGATCGGTTCCGAGATTGTTGAGCAACCGCTTCGCGGCGCGGATCGCGCTCGGGCTCTTGCCGGCGATCTCGCGCGCGGCCGCCATCGCTTCCTTGTAAGGATCATCGCAAACCCGCGTCGCAAGGCCATATTCCTGCGCTTCCTTGCCGGAGAAGATGCGGCCGGTGAAAGTCAGATCGCGCAGGATGTCGTCGCGGACAAGTTGCGCCAGGATCGGCGTGCCCGCCATGTCCGGCACCAACCCCCACTTGATCTCGAGAATGGAGAGCCTGGTGTCCGGCGCGACGAAGCGCATGTCGGCGCCGAGCATAAGTTGGAAGCCGCCGCCAAGCGCGACGCCGTGCACGGCGGCGATCACCGGCACCGGCAATTCGCGCCAGCCCCACACCGCGTATTGCGGATCGTTGACCACGCCCCGCGTGCGCGGCACCAGGCTGCCGAGGCGGCCGGAGCCCTTGCCTTCTTTCATGGTCTCGAAACGGGAGGTGTCGAGGCCGGCGCAAAACGCCCGGCCCTCGCCCGATAGCACCACGGCGCGCAGTCCCTTTTCGGTCTTGAGCCGGTCGCAGGTCGCGGTCAGCGCGTCGAACATCGCGAAGTCGAGCGCATTCATCTTGTCCGCTCGCACCAGCCGGACGTCGGCAACGCCGTCCTTGATCGAGACAGAGACGCGGTCTTCCATGGAATGGTTCTCCCAAAAATTCTTCGTTTCGTGCTTTACAGAAAGGCTTCGGCGGGTTTTAGTCAACCGACTAATTAACATCCCTCATATTTGAGAACGGTGAGTCATGTTCAGCCCGCAACTCCTCGCCAATCGACGCATTCTGGTCACCGGTGGCGGCACCGGTCTCGGCAAGGCCATGGCCGCGCGCTTTCTCAGCCTCGGCGCCGAAGTCCACATCTGCGGCCGTCGCAAGAGCGTCTGCGACGACACCGCGACCGAACTGATGGACACCTATGGCGGCCGTGTGATGACCCACGGCGTCGACATTCGCGACGCCGGCGCGGTCGATCACATGATCGAAACCATCTTTGCGGAAGGCCCGCTCACCGACCTCATCAACAACGCCGCCGGCAACTTCATCTCCCGCACCGAGGAGTTGTCGCCGCGTGGATTTGATGCCGTCGCCAACATCGTGATGCGCGGCACGTTCTATGTGACGCATGCGGTGGGGCGGCGCTGGATCGCCAACAAGTTGCCGGGCAACGTCGTGTCCATCACCGTGACATGGGTGCGCAACGGTAGTCCCTATGTGGTGCCGTCGGCGATGAGCAAGTCCGCCATTCATGCGATGACGATGTCGCTCGCGACTGAATGGGGCCATTACGGCATCCGCCTCAACACCATCGCACCGGGCGAAATTCCGACCGAGGGCATGAGCAAGCGGATCAAGCCCGGCGACGAAGCTGGCGCGCGGACCAAGGCGATGAACCCGATGGGCCGGGTCGGCCGCATGGAGGAATTGCAAAACCTCGCGGTGTTCCTGATCTCCGGCGGCTGTGACTGGATCAACGGCGAAACCATTGCGATGGACGGAGGCCAGGCGCTGGCCATGGGCGGCAACTTCTATCAGTTGCGCGACTGGTCCGACGCCGACTGGCAAAAGGCGCGCGAGTCGATCATGGCGCAGAACGAAAAGGACCGCGCCAAGCGCGGCTGACACAGCGCATCGATCGGCGACGCGTCAACGCGTCGCCGTCGGCCTCCGGGGCGCGTCCACGCGAGTCCGGAGCGGGCTTGTGCGCCCTCCTCCACTACGGCGGATACGCCCAACAATGTCGCGACCGAACGGTCAATTCGCACCTTGTCACGGGCGAATTCCGCATCGAAGATCGCCTCCATCTTCATAATAAAAAATCAAACGAGGGAACGAAATGACCAAACTTGAGGACGTGACCAATCTTGCCGACGCCGTGCGCCTGCACAGCCAGTCGCGCGGAGATTCGATCATCTTCGATTTCGAAGATCGCATCTCGACCTTTTCTCAATTCGACGCGCACACCAATCAGGTTGCCAACGGCCTCGCCGCACTCGGCATCAATCCCGGAGAGCGGGTCGCCTATATCGGCAAGAACAGCGACATCTATTTCGAACTGCTGATCGGCGCGATGAAGGCGGGTGTTGTGATGACGCCGGTGAACTGGCGTCTTGCCGGGCCCGAAATCGCCTTCATCATCGAGGACTGCAAGGCGGCGATCCTGTTCGTCGGCCCCGAATTCATCGATCAGGTGCGCGGCATCAAGGACCAGATCCCCAGCGTCCGCTTTATCATGACTGCGGAAGGCGGCGCGCCGGAATGGAAGGACGTAACGTCTTGGCGCGACGCGCAGAGCAGCGCCGATCCCGGCCGGCCGATCGATGCGGGCGAAGTCGCCATTCAGCTTTACACGTCTGGCACCACGGGCAAACCGAAAGGCGCGATGCTGTCACACTCCAACCTGCTGTCGATGGTGCGTTCCGGCAACGGCGAGGTACCGGAGTGGAACAAGTGGGACGATCAGGACGTCTCGCTGGTGGCGATGCCGGTGTTTCATATCGGCGGCACCGGCTGGGGTGCGCTCGGCCTTTACTTCGGCGCCAAGGGCGTGGTGGCGCGCGAATTCGATCCCACCAAGGTGCTCGATTTCATCCAGCACTCGAAGGTCAGCAAGATGTTCATGGTGCCGGCGGCGTTGCAATTCGTGGTGCGGCTGCCGCGCGCGAAGGAAACGGATTTCTCGCGCTTGCGCCACATCGCCTATGGCGCGTCGCCGATCCCGGCCGCACTGCTGAAGGAATGCATCGACGTCTTCAAATGCGGCTTCGTGCAGATGTACGGCATGACCGAAACCACCGGCACCATCGTCGCGCTGCCGCCTGAGGATCACATTCCGGGCGAGGAGCGGATGCGCTCCGCCGGCAAGGCGCTTCCCGGCGTCGAACTCGCAATCCTCGATCCCGACGGCAAGCCGCTGCCGCCGCGCGCGGTCGGCGAGATCGCCACCCGTTCCGGCGCCAACATGGTCGGCTACTGGAATTTGCCGGAAGCAACCGCCAAGACCATCACCAAGGACGGCTGGCTGCTGACCGGCGACGCCGGCTATCTCGACGAGCACGGCTTTCTCTACATCCAGGATCGCATCAAGGACATGATCATCTCCGGCGGCGAGAACATCTATCCCGCCGAGGTGGAAAGCGCGGTGTGCGATCATCCGGATGTCGCGGAAGCCGCCGTGGTCGGCGTGCCGGACGACAAGTGGGGCGAAGCGGTGAAGGCGATCGTCGTGCTGAAGCCGGGCAAGACGGCAACTGCGACTGACATCATCAACTTCACCCGCACGCGGATCGCCGGCTACAAGACGCCGAAGACCGTGGATTTCATTCCCGCCCTACCGCGCAATCCATCGGGCAAGATCCTGCGCCGCGAACTGCGCGCACCGTTCTGGGCCGGCAAGGACCGTCAGGTGAATTGATGGGGCGTTGAGACCTTCAAGCGGCGTCGTGAAGCGATAGCTTCAACACATCGTCATTGCGAACGAAGCGAAGCAATCCAGAGGCCACAAAAGCAAGACTGGATTGCTTCGTCGCTTGCGCTCCTCGCAATGACGCGGATGGAATCTCGATTCCGTTGAGCGCTTTCCGCACGAACTTTCGGAAAGCCGGCGCCTCGCGAGTAAACTCCGCGGCAGCCCGCTCCTCATTGATATCCTCACCTCTTATTCGCACCCATGTACCCGAACAGGAATCCCGCCACCTTGCGCATCTGGATTTCCTCGCTGCCTTCGGTGATGCGATAGCGGCGGTGATGGCGATAGATATGCTCGAACGGCTTGTGGCGCGAATAGCCGATGCCGCCGTGTACCTGAATGGCGCGATCCGCCGCTTGGCCGCACAGCCGGTTCGCCCAGTAATTGCACATCGAGACTTTGTCCGACAGCGTGTGCTCGACCTGCGCCTGCGTCATCTGATCCATCTCCCACGCGGTCTTGCGGATCAATAGTCGCAGCATCTCCGCCTGGGTCGCCAGTTCGACCAGCGGAAACTGGATCGCCTGATTGCGCGCCAGTTCCTCGCCGAACGGCTTACGCTCGCGCGCGTACTTGACGCTCTCGTTGATGCAGAACACCGCCGCGCCGAGCGAACTCGCCGCCTGCCGGATGCGGTTCTCATGCACGAAGCATTGCGCCAGCGACAGCCCGCGCCCGGCTTCGCCGAACAGTGCATCATCTGGCACGAACACGTCGGTGAAGCTGACGCGCGGATGATCGGTCGGCATGTTGAAGGTCCACAGATACTCCTCGACCTTCACGCCTTTCGCATCCGCCGGCACAAGGAAACAGGTGATACCTCGCGCGTCGCCGTCATTTCCCGACGTTCGGGCGAACAGCGCACAATGCGTGGCGACATGCATGCCGGTCGTCCACATCTTCTCCCCGTTGATGATCCAGCCCGACTTGCCGTCGCGCGTCCCTTGCACCGCGCGGGTTTCCATATGCGTCGCGTCGGACCCATGATCGGGCTCGGTGAGACCAAAGGTGATGCGATACTTGCCGGTGATCGATCCCTCGATCATCGCCTTCTGATCGTCTCGGCCGTAGAGATCGAGCATCTTCACGATCGGAAAATTGCCGACAATGGAATGCTCGTTCTGCAAATCGTTGTGCAGGCCGAGCCCTTGCGACGCGAAGTGTTCGCGGATCACCGCCATCCAGAGATTGGAGCCGTCCTTGCCGCCGTAACGCTTCGGGATCGCGAACCGCAGATGGCCGGCGGCATCGGCCTTGTTCTTGGCCTGGCGCAGCAGCGCTTCCCATTCGTGGCGCGGCAGGCCGCCGTTCTCGAAATCGGTGCGCGCCCATTCGCGGCGATGGTCGAAGAAGCGGATGTTGTCGTCCTGCACTTCCAGCGGCTTGATCTCATTCGCGATGAAGCGATCGAGTTCCGCGAGATAGGCGATGAGGTCCGCGGGCAGGGCAAAATCCAAGTTATCTCTCCCACACATCGATTGCTTTTGAAGAGACTTAAGGTGACGTCCAAAGGGAAAGTCAAGCGAACGATTCAGGTTGCGAAGGCCGATGCGTCATGCGTATCTGAAGCCTCAGCGACATCGACCGCTCGGCATATTTCGCCCAACGAAAAAGACCCGCGAGGAGACACCATGGATTTGAAATTCTCGAAAGTGGAACGCAAGGGCCCGGTGACCATCGTGACGCTGTCACGGCCGGAGGTATACAACGCGCTACACACCGATGCGCATTTCGAACTCAACCGCGTCTTCAACGATTTCGCCACCGACCCCGAGCAATGGGTTGCGATCGTCACCGGCGCCGGCGACAAGGCATTCTGCGCCGGTAATGACCTGAAATGGCAGGCGGCTGGCGGCAAGCGCGGCTGGGATACAGGAGGGTTCGCCGGCCTCACCTCGCGCTTCGATTGCGACAAGCCGATCATCGCCGCCGTCAACGGCGTGGCGATGGGCGGCGGCTTCGAGATTGCGCTGGCCTGCGATCTCATCATCGCATCGGAGAACGCGAAGTTCGCGCTACCGGAGCCGCATGTTGGCCTCGCTGCGCTGGCCGGCGGCCTGCATCGGTTGCCGCGCCAGATCGGCCTCAAGCGCGCCATGGGTATGATTCTTACCGCACGCCATGTCTCGGCACGCGAAGGCTTCGAGCTTGGTTTCGTCAACGAGGTAGTGCCGCAAGGCGAGGCGCTAGCCGCGGCAGAACGCTGGGCGGAGACGATCTGCAAGAACAGCCCGATGTCGATCCGCGCCTCCAAACAGACGATCTCGCGTGGGCTCGCGGTGTCCCTCGAACAGGCAATCAACGAACAGCGCGAATACCCCGCAGTGAAGGCGATGGTCGCATCGCAGGATTATATTGAAGGGCCGAAGGCCTTCTCCGAGAAGCGCACGCCCAGGTGGGTCGGGAAGTAAGTGTCGACATTGACCACACTATCGTCATTGCTGTGCGAGCGAAGCGAAGCAATCCAGAAGGCCACAAGCAAGAACTGGATTGCTTCGTCGCTAATACTCCTCGCAATGACGATAAAACGGTCTTACAGCAGCTTTTTCTCGCGCTCCAACTCGCGCCGATAGCTCGCATAATTTGGCTGATCGACGGCAAGTTTGTCCATCGTGGTCCGCCACAGGTGATCGGCCAAGCCCGGCGTGTTTAAATCGACCGTGCCAGCGCCAATCGAATCCGCCAGCTTTCGATTGAGTTCGACTAAGGATCCGCTTTCGCCGAGCAGCTTCGCCAGACGGCCCAACTCGTCAGCAGCACGCGGTTCCGACAATTCCAACTGACGCACCACGAGGTCGATGGCGTTGGTCGCCACGCGCAGCTTGAACGCCGCAGCACCGGAAATTTTCGGCGCGATATCGTTACGAAGGAATTCGGCCACCGCATTGAGCAGTTCGTTCGGGGTTGGCTCATCCTGCATTGTCACCCTCCTCCCGCGCGCGGCGCGAGCAAGCGCAGCAGATCGATCTCGGTCTCGGAAGCCCGCCGTCCGATCATCGCGCGCTCCATGGAATGATCCGGCCCCGCGCGGAAACGCTGCATCATGCCGCAGCACATCACGCCCCAGCGCAGCGTGCCCATCACTTCCCAATATTTGGCGCGCGCTGCATCGACGTGGCCGCCTGCGGCTTCGTAGCCGGCGAACATCTCTTCGCGCGAACCGAAACCGCCGACCGGCTTGTCTATCGCACCGAAACGCCACGAGTTGACGCAAATCCAGCCGAGGTCTTCCATCGGGTCGCCGAAATGCGCCAGTTCCCAGTCCAGCACGGCGCGGATGCCGTCTTCGCCGATGATCAGGTTGCCGTTGCGAAAATCGCCGTGCACCAGCGTTTCTTGGTGGGCCGGTCCGGGATCGTTGTCGGCAAGCCAGCGCAACGCCAGATCGAACACCGGGCGCGGCCAGTCGAAGCTGCGGTAATCGCGCGTGAGTTCGGCGATTTCCGTCGCGGAATTCATGCGGCGAAGTTGTGGCAGCGTGGCGCGGTCAAGACTATGGATTCTGCGCAGCACTTCCCCCGCCTGGCGCGCCAGTTTCGGCCGCACGGCGGCGAATACATCGTCGCGGAGAATCTTGCGCGCGATGGTTTCTCCGGCGATGCGTCCCATGATGAAACCGGTACCGAGGCCATCTGCTGTCTCGAGCACATGCATGACCGGCGGCGACGGGATGCCCGCTGCATAGGCGCGCTGCATCAGCACAGCTTCCGCGTCGAGACCGGCCGCGCGTTCGGGTGCCGCGCCATAGCCCGATGGCGCGCGGCGCAGGATCGCGCCGATGTTGCCATCGGGATGCACGATATCGAATGACCACGTCTCCTGACTCGCGCCACCGGAGAGGCGCGCCGCATTGGCGATGCCCGTCGCGCCCGCGCACCAGCGCGCGACGCAACGGGCGAGATCGGATTCGAAGGTCGCGCTCAAAAGGCTACTTGCCCTTGAACTTGGCGGGACGCTTTTCGAGGAAGGCGGTGACGCCTTCCTTGAAATCTTCGGTCGCGCCAGCGAGCCGCTGCAACTGGAATTCGAGATTGAGCTGTTCCTCGTAGGAGTTCTCTTCGCTGTCCCAGTACAGCCGGCGAATACCCGCAAGCGCCACCGTCGGGCCATTGGCGAGATCGTGCGCGAGCTTCATCGCCTCGTCCTTCAACGCGGCGTCGTCGTATACGCGATTGACCAGACCCCACTCCAGCGCCTTCTCGGCCGGCAGCTTCTCGCCCATCAACGACAGTTCGACCGAACGCGCCTTGCCGATCAGACGCGGCAACAGCCAGGTCGAGCCGCAATCCGGCACCAGTCCGATGCGGCGGAACGCTTGCAGGAAATAGGACGAGCGCGCGCACAGGATCATGTCGCCCATCAGCGCGAAGCTCATGCCCGCGCCCGCGGCCGGGCCGTTGACGGCGGTGACGATCGGACAGTGCAGATTGCGCAGCCGGCGCAAGAAGGGATGGAATGCCGTCTCCAGCGCACCACCAGCGTTGCGCTTGCTGCCCGGCTGTGCGTTGTTGCGTCCCTGCAAGTTCGCCCCGGTGCAGAACGCGCGGCCCGCGCCGGTGATGACCAGACAACGCACCTCGTCGCGGCGATCCTCGATGGCATCGAGCGCCTCGGCCAATCCGCCCAGCATGTCGACGGACACCGCGTTCATCACCTCCTGATGATCGAGGGTGAGAACCGCCACCGAACCGTCGAAGTCGAGCATCACGTGTTTGAACTGCATGGTTTCCTCATCAAGCGCGGCCGGCATCCGGCACGTCGCCGGAGCCCTGCGAATTTTGGATTGAAGGTCGGGCGCCATATTTGATTTTTAATCCGCGGTTGTCCATGGTCGCTTTTGGAAGGGCCGCTAGCACGAAAGCGGGCCGCAGCATCACAACGCAAGACAAACAGGATTCAACCCATGTCGATTTTCGATCTCAGCGGTCGCGTCGCGGTCATTACCGGCGGCAATGGCGGCATCGGCCTTGGCATCGCGCAAGCGCTGGCCACCGCCGGCTGCAACGTATCGATCTGGGGCCGCAACGCCGACAAGAACAAGAACGCCGCCGCCAGCATGGCGGGCGCTAGGGGCGAGGTCGACACCCAGATTTGCGACGTCACCAGCGCCGCGTCGGTCAAGGCGGCGATGGATTCCACGTTGCGGAAATTCAGCCGTGTCGACGGCTGCTTCGCCAATGCCGGCATCGGCGGCGGCGGACGCCACGCCTTCATCGACCGCACCGAGGAACAGTGGCGCAACATGTTCGCCACCAATCTCGACGGCGTCTTCCATGCCTTCCAGACTGCCGCGCGGCACATGACCGAACGCGCAGCAAACGGTGACGCCTTCGGCCGCCTCGTCGCCACCTCGAGCCTCGCCTCGCTGTTCGGCACCGCGCGCAACGAGCACTATGCGGCGACCAAGGCCGCTATCAACGCACTGGTGCGGGCATTGGCTGTCGAGCAGGCGCGCTACGGCATCACCGCCAACGCCATCCTGCCCGGCTGGATCAAGAGCGACATGACGGCGGGCATCATGGCCAACGAGAAGTTCGTCGCCAACGTCATGCCCCGCATTCCGATGCGTCGCTTCGGCGAGCCGTCGGATTTCGGCGGCATCGCCGTCTACCTGATGAGCAAGGCCTCGTCGTATCACACCGCAGACTGCTTCGTGATCGACGGCGGGTATACCGCGTTCTAGCGGCATTGCTGATTTTGGCCGAATTGCCCGTCGTCATGCGCGGACTTGCTCCGCGCATCCATCTTCTTCAGAATAGCTGAATAGTGATGCGGCGGTAGACAAGCCGTCGCTGTCGGTTTTCGTCATAATAGTGTAGCAATTGACGGAGTCGTTTCCGCAACTTGCTGCCGCCCTGATGATATTGACCGCGATAGGCCTGGTCGCCGCCGGCGTCCTCTGGAACGCCGAGCGCTCCGTGGAGCATCTTCGGCTTGCGGTCGCCGCACTCTGTTTCTCTGTCGCGGCGTTGATGCTCGTCACCGGCGATCCGGAGCGGACCACGGTTCTGGCGCTGGTCATCGTGACCGCCATTCACGGCGCGTCGGCGCTGAAATACGCCCACAGCGGCCTGAAACTCACGGTGACCGACCTGCCGCTGCTGCTGGCCGGCACCGCCCCGTTCTTCTTCGTGCAATATCCGCTGGCGGTGACGGCCGCGCTGACCGGACTGCTCGGGCTGATCGCCATTGCTGTCATCGCGCTGTTGTATCTGCCGGGCACGCCGATCCCCCTCGCCGCCCAGCTTGCATTCTTCGGCCTCGCCGCACTTGGCCTCGTGCTGGCTTATCGATCGAGCGGCGGAGCTACGAGCCTGCAACGGATCGCCGCCCAACCGCGCTGTTTCTATTCGGCCTTCGTCGCATCGCTGCTCGATCCGCGCTCGTGGCGGCAGTTCGGCGGATTCGTGTTGAGCGATATCGCCGACGATCCGCTGCCGCTGCTGCCCGCGACACCCGCGAAACGGCCGACCTATCCCGACATCATCATTATCCAGCATGAATCGATCTTCGATCCGCGACTTTATAGACTGCCGGTCGGACCGCTGATTGAAGATTTCCTGACACCGCCGCAGGGGCTGCACGGCCGCCTCAATGTCGATATTTTCGGTGGCGGATCGTGGCAGTCGGAGTTCAGCCTGCTCACCGGCCTCTCCAGCGCCAGCTTCGGCTCCAACGGTTACTTCCTGTTCGAGCGCGGCGCCGGATGTTTCCATCACAGCCTGCCCAAAACGCTCGGCGCGCTCGGCTATACCACGACGCTGACATCGAGCTGCCGGCGCGGCTTTCTCAACTACGATAATTTCTATCGCGAGATCGGGATGCGCGAGCGGATTTTCACCGACGATCTTCCCGCACCGTTCGACGTGGACAAGTTCGAGGCGACGCATTCCGACAGCGAGTTTTTGCAAGCCGCGCTCGATGTTCACGCGGACGCGATCGACAAGGGATCGGGTCCGCGCTTCCTCTACATGCTGACCAACTACAATCACGGCCCGCACAGCCGCCGTCTGGTCGCCACCGGACGGTACGAAACCCAACGCGCGTTCGCGATGGCCAGCCTGCCGGATCCGACCTATGCCGAATATTATGCTCGTCTCGTCGAAACGGCAGATACCTGGCGCAAACTGAAAGCCGATCTCATTGCGCGCTTTCCGGATCGCCCGATGCTGGTGATCCACTATGGCGATCACCAGCCGGTGATGACGCGACGTATCCAATCGCGATTGCAACTCGCTTCCGACGCGCGACGGCAATTTCAAACGTTCTACGCAATCGAAATGCTCAACGACCCCGCGGCCTCGATGACTGCCGGGCGCGGCCCCAATCTCGACATCGCGTTTCTCGGCACCGTCGCGCTTCAGCACGCCGGGCTGCCGCTCGACCCGGTCTTCGCAACCCGCGCCAGTCTGCGGGAGCAATGCGGGGACACGTATTTCGCTTCGGGATCGGAACGAAAGCGCCGCTTTCACCGCACGCTGGTCGATCTCGGCCTGATCGATATCGGACAGCCGATGCGAAGTCAGTGACACTGAGATAAATATAGGTTCGATCGCTCAGTTAGCTGTCATTGCGAGGAGTGCAACCGACGACGATTCAGTCTTGCCGCGACAGGAGCCGCGCGAACAATGCGACGAGTTCGGCCTGCCGCCGCACGCCGGTCTTGGCGAAAATGCGCTTGAGATGAAAGCGCGCTGTCTCCTTGGCAACGTTGAGGTCGTCCGCGATGGTTTCCAGAGCTTCGCCGCAAGCCAGCCGCGCGGCCAACCTGGCCTCGGCAGCTGTCAGCCCAAATACATCACGCAGCGCGGCTTCGGGCGGCCGGCGCCGCTCCTCGGGATCGACCAGCACGACAAAGGCGCGACCCGCCGCAAACGGATTGGCGTCAAGATCGGACAGCCTCAAGGGGTAGGCCATCAACGGCAGCCGTCCCTCGCGGGGCAATGCGATCGGCGGGAGCAATGCCGGGCTCTCGGGATTTCGTACAGCATGGACAGGGCGGAATCGAGCGCGGCGGTCGCATTCACGTCCATGGCCGTCAGCCGTCGTGCCACGATACGAACGTCGCCGTGCAGCAGCCGCTCCGCACGCGGATTGACGCGGATCACCTCCCCACGCCTGTCGATAATCAGCGCAGCCGAACCGGACAACTCGAACGCATCAAGCGCGGCCTTCGCGGTGGCAAAGCCGAGAGCACTGGATATTGCGGCGGCGGAAGACATGCTGTTCGCCAATGCGGCGAGCCGCTGCTTTTCCTCGACCGAGAAGTGTCCCTGCGTCGGGCTACGCTGAAGCGAGAGACACCAGAGGTTGTCGCCGTGCGCGATCCGGATGCCGGCGAATCCGGAGAGCTTCAACGGCCTGAGAAACTCCTGATAGTAAGGAAGCTGCTTGATCGTATCCAGGCTGAAGATATCGAAATCATCCAGAACGGCTTGACGTTGCAGCAGCGGAATCCCGCGAAACCGCGCATCACGTCCGTTCCAGCCGTCGCGCATATAGATATGGATGCTCTCCTGCATGCTGTCGGTGAGAAGAGCGGTGGGGAATTGTACGCCTGTGAGGTTGAACAGCAGTGTGCCGTGGCTTCCGGTTTCCGTGACAACCGTATCCAGCGCATCCCTCCACGCGACCACGTCGATCGCGGCTCGCGAAAACGCCTGCTCGATGACGTTCAAATTCCAGCTTGCCACGGCGGCCCCGCGAAATCAGAGAGCTGCTGATTGAATATTATCCCCGCTTCAAGCAATGATCGCAACCGTCCCGCACCATTCATCACCGGGAACCCAGCCGGTCGATGATCTTAAGATACCCATCCACAAGCCGTCAGGAATCCCATAGCCCATGTCCCATTCCGCTTCCCTAACTTCGGATCGCATTCCCGTCATCGTCGGCGTCGGCGAATTCTCCGACCATCCAACCGAGATCACGGCGGGATTGGAACCGATCGACCTGATGGTCAAGGCGCTCCGTCAGGCCGAGCAAGACAGCGGCGGCAAGTTGCTGGCGGAGGTGCAGTCGCTCGACATCATCAATTTCCTGAGTTGGCGCTATCATGATCCGGCGGCGCTGCTGTGCGCGCGCCTCGGCATCGCGCCGGCGCACGCCTATTACGGGCCGGTCGGCGGCGAAAGCCCAATCCGCTACATTCACGAGGCGGCCAAGCGGATCGCGCGCGGCGAATGCAGCGTCGCGGCGATCTGCGGCGGCGAAGCGCAGAGCACGGCGACGAAGGCGGAGCGCGCCGGCGTGTCGCTGCCGTGGACGCCGTTCGCGCACGACGCACCAGTGCCGTTGCGCGGCGCCAGCTTCCAGAAGCCGATGGCGACCACGCTCGGCGTCGCCAAGCCGGTGACGGTCTATCCGATCTACGAGGCCGCCTCGTCCGCGCATTGGGGCCAGACGCCGCGTGAGGCGCTGGCGGAATCCGGTCATCTATGGTCGGTCTACTCCAGCGTCGCGTCGCAAAATCCCAACGCCTGGCTGAAACGCGCGGTGCCGGCCGAGGAGATCGTCACGCCGACGCCGGACAATCGCCTGATCGCGTGGCCTTACACCAAGCTGATGGTGGCCAATCCGTCCGTCAATCAGAGCGCCGCGATCCTCGTGACCAGCCTTGCCAAGGCGCGCGAGGCCGGGATCGCCGAGACTAAACTGATCTACGTTTGGGGCGGCGCTTCGGCGGAGGAGCCGCGCGATTATCTCGAGCGCGATCAATTCCACCAGAGCCATGCGCAGAATGCCGTGCTCGGATCGGTGATGGAGATGGTCGAAGGCGACGGGACCGCCTTCGACGCCATCGAACTCTATAGCTGCTTCCCCACCGTCCCGAAGATGGCGCGCCGCACGCTAAAACTCGGCCCCGACGTGCAGCCAACTGTCACCGGCGGCCTCACCTTCTTCGGTGCGCCGCTCAACGCCTATATGGCGCACGCCGCCTGCGCCATGGTGCGCAAGCTGCGCAGCGGCAGCAAGCTCGGGCTGCTCTATGGCCAGGGCGGCTTCGTCACCAAGCACCACGGACTGATCCTGTCGCCGCAGCCGCCCCGCACGGCGCTCGCGCAGGACACCAGTGTGCAGGCCGAGGCCGACCGCAACCGCCAACCCGCGCCGCCGTTCGTCACCGAGGCCAGCGGCCCCGGCAAGGTGGAGAGCTTTACGGTGATTTACGGCCGCGGCGGTGCGGCGGAGCATGGCGTCGTCATGCTGCGCACCACCGACGATGCCCGCGCCCTCGCCCGCATCCCGGCCAGCGACACCCAGACGCTGGCGCTTCTCACTAATCTCGACCACACGCCGGTTGGCGGCCTGGGGACCATCTCCACGGCTACCGACGGCATTCTGGAGTGGCGACCCACCTAAGAGACTGTTTGAAAAGTCGCCAAACGGCCTACGGGTTGTTCCCCGGATGCTGCGCAGCGCATCGCGAAGCGATGTGGTGCGCTGCTGATCCGGGGTCGCTGCGGTGTTTGTCGTAACGGTCCCGGTTCTGCGCAGCGGCATTTCATGCCGCAGCGCGCCCGGGACACTCGGAACCAAATTTTCTGGCTTTAACCAGCCATCTCACCGCGTCAACTAAGCACTGGCATTTTGGCACATGAAGGAGGATAATTTCCCTTCATCTGTGCAAGAATACAGTACGGAACGCGGACACAAGCATGGATTGGGACAATATCCGGGTGTTTCTGAGCGTGGCGCGCGCCGGGCAATTCCTTGCCGCCGCACGGCAGCTCAAGATCGACCACGGCACGGTGAGCCGCAAGATCGGCGCACTGGAGAAATCGCTGGGGGTGCGGCTGTTCGACCGCCAGACCACCGGCTGCGTGCTCACCTCGGCGGGTGACCGTCTCTACGCCGCCGCCGAGGAGGTCGAGGCGCAACTGCTGCGCGCGCAGGGCGATCTCTCGCAGTCCGATGTCGAACTCTCCGGCACCGTGCGGGTCGCGGCGCCCGACGGCTTCACTGCGCTGTTCCTGTGCTCGCGGCTTGGCAAGCTGAAGCGCAAGTATCCGTCACTGACGATCCAGATGGTGCCGATGTCGCGCACCTTCTCGCTCTCCAAGCGCGAGGCCGACATCGCCATCACCATCGCGCGGCCGGAGGAAGGTCGCCTCACCGTCCGCAAGCTCACCGATTACTCGCTGCACTTCTATGCCGCGAAGAATTATCTCGCCGAGTACGGCACGCCGCAGACCGTCGCCGATCTCGAACGGCATTGCCTGATCACCTACGTGCAGGACCTCGTGTTCGCCGATCAGCTCCACTTCATGCCGGAATTGTACGGACCGAATTTCAGCCGGCTGGAATGCTCGGGCGCGGTCGGCCAGCTTGAAACCGTGCGCGGCGGCGCCGGCATCGGCATCCTGCACGATTACGCCGCGCACACCGATCCGCAATTACAGATCGTTCTGCCGGGAACCAGCTTTCAGCGCAGCTACTGGATCATTACGCATGTCGACATGCGCCAGTTGACGCGGGTGCGCGCCGTTTCCGATTTCATCTTCGCGGAAGTCGGCGCGCAGCGCTCGATCTTTTTGCTCTAACGCAAACGAAACGCCGTCAGCTCTTTTCATCCTGCGCCCGCGATGCCGTGGCTGGCTTGCGCGCCTTGTCCTGCCCGGCGACGCGAACCTTGTCGCCGTCGACGATGCCGTCCGGCGGCGCGATCACCACGCGATCGTTGGCGGCCAGGCCCGACGCCAGTTCGATGTTCTTGCCGAGATCGCGCGCGATCACCACCGGCTTGAACACGATGCGATCCTCGCCATTCACGGTGGCGACGCGCAGACCTTGGTGATTGAAGATCAGCGCGCTCGCCGGGATATGCAGCGGCGCGGTGCCGCGATCGAGGCTCATCCGCACATTGGCGTAGCTGCCCGGCATCAACTGCCCGCTCGGATTGTCGAGCGCGAGTTGCATCCGCGTGGTGCCGGTCGAGGCATCGACCGATTGCGACGACGTTTCCACCGTCGCCGGGAAGGTGCGGTCGGCGTAACCCGGCATGGTGATGTCCGCTTTCGCGCCGATCTTGATCATCGGCACATAGCTTTGCGGCACGTCGACATAGACGCGCAGCTTCTTGATATCGGACACCACGAACATCGCGGGGCCGGTGGACGCGCCGGCATTGATCAGCGCGCCGACATCGGTGTTGCGCGCCGTCACCACGCCGTCGAACGGCGCAACGATCTTCTTGAAGCCGGTGAGCGCCTCGAGGCGATTGACATTCGCCTCTCCGGACTTCACCGCCGCACGCTTGTTGGCGAGATCGGCGGTGCGCTCGTCGATTTCCTGCTTCGAGACGAAATTTGACGACAGCAGCGTCTTGCGACGCTCCAGCGTCGCCGCCGATAATTCCGCGCTGGCCTGCTGGCTGGCGAGATCGGCGCGGGCCTGCACCAGTTGCTGATCGAGATCGGGCGCTTCGATGTCGGCGAGCAATTGCCCGGCCTTTACCTTGGCGCCGATGTCGACATACCAGCCCTTCACGTAACCCGAGACGCGCGCATAGATCGGTGCGCGGGAGTAGGCTTCCAGCCGGCCGGGAAGTTCCAGCGTCGGATTGAGCGCCGTCGAACTCGGCGCGATCACCGCAACCGTCGGGACCGCCTGCTCGTCGGTCCAGGTCCGCAGGTCAGCATTCGATTTCTCGCGCGACATGATCCCGGTGGTGACGGCGAATGCCGCCAGGCACGCGATGGCGATGCCGACCATGCCCAGCTTGCGCGGCGCGACTTTCGCCTCGCCCTGCGTGGCCTCGTGTTCAGTGGGCATATGCCATCTCCGAAGTGCGGGGAGCCGTCGCCGGCCGTCGCTTATGAACCATGCTGAAAACCACCGGTACGAATATCAATGTTGCAAACGTCGCGAAGATAAGACCGCCGATCACGGCGCGGCCGAGCGGCGCGTTCTGCTCGCCGCCCTCGCCCAGGCTCAGCGCCATCGGCGCCATGCCGATGATCATGGCCAGCGCCGTCATCAGCACCGGGCGGAAGCGGACAAAGCCGGCTTCCAGCGCCGCCTTCACCGGATCGCCGGTCGCCTCATAGACTTCGCGCGCGAAACTGATGACCAGCACGCTGTTCGCCGTCGCCACGCCCATGCACATGATAGCGCCGGTCAGGGCCGGCACCGACAATGTGGTGTGGGTGACGAACAACATCCAGATGATGCCCGCGAGTGCCGCCGGCAGCGCCATGATGATGACGAACGGATCCGACCACGACTGGAAATTGACGACGATCAGGAGGTAGATCAGCACGATGGCGCCAAGCAGCCCAAACAACAGCCCGGAGAACGCCTTGTTCATGGTGTCGACCTGGCCGAGCAGCGCCACCGAACTGCCGCGCGGCACGTCCTTCGCGGTCTCCGCGATCAGCTTGCGGATGTCGCTCTCGACCGCACCGAGATCGCGCCCCTGCGTGGTGGCGTAAATCTGCACCATCGGCCGGATGTCGTATTCGGACACCACCGCGCTGGAAGCCGATCGCGAGATGTCGGCGATGCCGCCGAGCAAACGCGGCGCAGCGGTGCCATTGGCAGCCGAGATCGGCAGCGTCTCCAGCTTGTTCAGCGAGTCGATCTGATATTGCGGCGTCTGCATCACGATGCTGTAGGACACGCCGTTATCCGGATTGAGGAAGAACGTCGGCGCGACCTGCGAACTGCCCGCCAGATTGACCACCAGACTATTGGTGACGTCACGCGCGGTCAGCCCGACATATTGCGCCCGTGTCCGATCCACATCGACATTGAAGCCAGGATTGTGCGGCGACTGCTGGATGCGCGCATCGGCGACGCCGGGAATGAGACGGATGCGCCGCAACAGATCATTGGCGTACTTAAAATTGGCTTCGGCATTGGCGCCGCGCACTTGCAGGTCGATCGGCGCCGGCGCGCCGAAGTTCAGGATTTGGCTGACGATATCTGCCGGCAGGAACGCGAACGAGATGCCAGGGAACGCGCGCGGCAATTTCTCACGCAGCTCACGCACGTATTCGGCGGTCGGACGATGGCCTTCATGCAGCTTGATCTGGATGTCGCCGTCCTGCGGGCCGATCACACCCGTATTATTGTAGGTCATGTTGATGCCGCTCACCGGCATGCCGATATTGTCAGCCATGGTGTCGAGTTCGTGCGGCGAAATGACCTGGCGGATGAAGCGCTGAACGTCCGCCAGCCGCGCCGCGGCTTCCTCGACACGGGTGCCGATCTGCTGGCGGGTGTGGATCAGCATCTGCCCGGTATCGACCGACGGAAAGAAGTTGCGGCCGAGAAACGGCACCAGCAAAAACGATAGCGCAATGCAGCCGAGGAAACCGACGACGAACACCTTGCGATGGTTCAGCGCCAGCACCAGCGTCGCGCGATAATTCGCCCGCATCCGTTCGAACCGCGCCTCGAAGCCGCGCTGGAACCGCACCAGCGGATTGCGCGAGGCCGGCTTTTCGCTGTCGTGATGCAGATGCGGCTTGAGCAGATACTTCGCCATGGTCGGCACCAGCGTGCGCGACAGGATGAACGACCACGTCATGGCAAACATCACCGCCAGCGCCATCGGCACGAACAGAAAGCGCGAGACGCCGGTGAGAAAGAACATCGGCACGAACACGATGCAGATACACAGCAGCGAGACGAAGGCCGGCGTCACGATCTGGTTGGCGCCATCGAGAATGGCGGGCTCGACCTCCTTGCCCTGCTCGAGATGCCAGTTGATGTTCTCGATCGTCACCGTGGCGTCGTCGACCAGGATGCCCACCGCGAGCGCGAGGCCGCCGAGCGTCATGATGTTGAGCGTCTCGCCCACCAGCGCCAGCATGATGATAGCGCCCAGCACCGACAGCGGGATCGAGATCGCGATGATGATCGTCGAGCGCCAGCTTCCGAGGAACAGCAAAATCATCAGGCTGGTCAGAACCGCGGCGATCACACCCTCGATGGCGACGCCCATGATCGCCCCGCGGACGAACACCGACTGGTCGCCGAGCAGGCTGATCTTCAGCGACTCCGGCAGCGTGTCGCGCACCTCGACGATCTTCTTCTTGATGCCGCTGATGATGTCGAGCGTCGAGACCGCTCCCGCTTTCAGCACCATCATCAGCACGGAGCGGCCGCCATCGACATGCACGATGTTCGTCTGCGGCGAGTTGCCGTCCAGCACGTGCCCGACGTCGCGAATATAGACCGTGGCGCCGTCGACCGTCTTGATCGGCAGGTCGCCGAGTTCCTCGATCTTCAGCGGCGAGTTGTTGAGTTGGATGACGTATTCGAACTGTCCGATCTTCTGGGTGCCCACCGGGGTGATGAGGTTCTGCGCCGCCAGCGCGTTGGCGACGTCCTGCGCCGACAGTCCGCGCGATTGCATCGCCACCGGATCGAGATCGATCCGGATCTGGCGCTGCTTACCGCCATACGGCCACGGGATCGCAGCGCCCGGCACGGTGACCAGCGGCGTGCGCAACTGGTTGGTGGCGATGTCGAACAGGTTCTGCTCGGTCAAGCCCTCGCCCGCCAGCGCGATCTGGATCACCGGCACCGTCGAAGCGCTGTAGTTGAGGATCAAGGGCGGTGTCGCACCGGGCGGCATCTGCTTGATCATAGTCTGCGCGATCGCCGTGACTTGCGCGTTGGCGGTACGGATATCGACGTTCGGCTGGAAGAAAATCTTGATGATGCCGACGCCGTTGTAGGAATTGGCGGTGATGTGCTCGATGTCGTTGACGGTGGTGGTGAGCGCACGCTGGAACGGCGTGGTGATGCGCCCGGCCATCTGGTCCGGCGGCAGGCCGGTGTAGGACCAGACCACGCCGATGACCGGGATGCGGATTTCCGGAAAGATGTCGGTCGGGGTCCGCAGCGCCGCCAGTGGCCCGACGATGAGCAACAGCAGCGCCAACACCACGAAGGTGTAGGGACGGCTCAGCGCGATCCGAACCAGCGAGACCATTAATAGCCAATCCTCTGCGTTAATCCGACAGGAGCCAACGGCAAATCCCGGGCGCTTTTAACAGACGGGCGCCACGCACGCTCCCCGTCGCGGCGACAGCAGGTATCACGAAGCGTTGAGATGCCTTCACCTCGCATCATGGGCTCACGACACCACGGAGCCGCTGATGCGAACCGGCACGGTCCAAATACCTCCAATTTGGCTAAAAGTCACCGCATCAGCCCAAGCGCGTCGCTGAAGAAGGCCGGAGCGCCGAAATTGCCGGACTTGAGCGCCAGCAGCATGTCGCCGTGGCGACCGCCGACCGCCCGCAATACGGGAACGCCGGGTGCGATTTCCGGACCGACGAGAAAGCCGGGCAGCCCGAGCCGGTCCACTGCCGCGCCGGAGGTTTCACCGCCGGCGACCACCAGCCGGCGGACCCCGGCCTGCACCAGCGATTCCGCGATTGAGGCCATCGCCTGCTCGATGGCGTGGCCGGCGGCCTCGCGGCCGTGGCGGCTCTGCACGGCCGCGACCTGATCCGCCGTGGCGCTGCTGGCAATCAGAACGGGGCCGGCTGTCAACCGTTCCTTTGCCCAGTGCACCGCGCGCCCAATCTCCGCGGAACCCGCAATGATCCGCTCCGGGTCGAGCCGCAGCACCGGCATGACGCGCTCCGCCTCGGCGATCTGTCCCAGCGTCGCCTGCGAGCAGCTTCCGGCGAGACAGGCAGCGGCGCCGCCAACCTCGCGTTGAGTGGTGTTGTCGGCCGCGCTTCCGGCGCGAACCTGTCCCGACGCGACCAGTCCGCGCGCCAGTCCGAGCCCGAAACCGGAGGCACCAACCGACAACCGATGCGCCAGCGCCGCCTGTCCGATCGTCTCAAGATCGGCATCGAATACCGCATCGATAATAGCGGCGCGCACGCCTTCGCCCGCGAGTTTCGCCAGTCGCTCCCTGATGGCATCCGCGCCGCGCGCCACCGTCGCCAGATCGACAAGGCCGATCCGCGATCGGCTCTGCCGCCCCAGCACGCGCACCAGATTGGCGTCGTGCATCGGATTGAGCGGATGATCCTTGAGCGGACTTTCATTGAGCGGCACGGCGCCGACGAACAGATTGCCTTGATAGACCGTGCGCGCGGTGCCGGGAAACGCCGGCGTCACCAGCACGATGGCATCGCCGGAATCTGCTTGTAGCGCATCCATCACCGGGCCGATGTTGCCGGCGTCGGTGGAATCGAAGGTCGAGCAGATCTTGAACAGCACATGCGCCGCGCCGCGCCCGCGCAGCCAGCGCTCGGCCGCGCGCGAGGCGGCAACCGCGTCAGCCGCGGCGATGGAACGGCTTTTCAACGACACCACTACCGCATCGACCTCGGGCAGCGGAAAATCGTCGGACGGCACGCCGATGGTCTGCACGGTGCGCAAGCCGCAGCGCGTCAGCGTGTTGGCGAGGTCCGACGCACCGGTGTAGTCGTCGGCGATGCAGCCCAGCGCCAGCGTCACGACTTCGCTCCGCGCGGTTTCGCATAGGGCGCGAACCAGCCGAGGCCGTCCTCGGTCTTGCCGCGCGGGCGGTATTCGCAGCCGACAAAGCCGCGATAGCCGAGCCGATCCAGTTCGCCGAACAGGAACGGATAGTTCAGTTCCTCGCTGCCCGGCTCGTTACGCGACGGCACGCTGGCGATCTGGATATGACCGATTATCGGCATCATTTCGCGCAGCCGCATGGTCACGTCGCCGTGGACGATCTGGCAGTGATAGATGTCGAACTGCAATTTCAGGTTCGGATGGTTCAATTCCGCAATCAGATCACGCGCGAAAGCAAAATCGTTGAGGAAATAGCCCGGCACATCGCGCGGGTTGATCGGCTCGATTACGGTATCGATGCCGTGGCGGCCGAGTTCTTCCGCGACCCACGCGACAGACCTGCGAAACGCGGTAGCCGCCTGCGCGTCGCGGCGATCGGCAATACCCGCCATCAGGTGCAACCGCTTGACGCCGGTGGCTGCCGCATAAGGCAACGCGGTGCGCACCCCTTGCTGCACCTGCGCGAAACACGCGGGCCGCGCCGCGAAGCCGCGCTCGCCCGCGTTCCAGTCGCCGGGCGGCAGATTGAACAGCGCCTGCGTCAATCCGTTGCGGCGCAGCCGGTCGCCGACGTCTTCCGGCGCGAAGTCGTAGGGAAACAGGAATTCGACCGCATCGAAACCGGCCTCCGCCGCGGCGTCGAACCGCTCGAGAAACGGCCGTTCGGTGAACATCATGGACAAGTTGGCGGCGAAGCGAGGCATGTCACACTCTTTGAATTGTCATGTTCTTGATCGTCGGTAATCCGGTCACCATCCGCGCGCCGTCATTGCGAGGAGCGTCAGCGACGAAGCAATCCAGTTCTTACTTTGCGGCTTTCTGGATTGCTTCGCTCCGCTCGCAATGACGAAGAAACCACTGACTCGATTTCATTTCGCGCCGCCTTTCGAATCTGGCAACCGCGCACCGGTGACCTGCGCGTAGATCTTGGCGACGGCAATATCGTCGTCGCGGCCCATGCCGGCGGCGGAAGCCATCAGGAACATCTGCAATGCGGCGGCCGACATAGGCACCGGAAATTTTGCGTTGCGGGCCATGTCCTGCACGATGCCGAGGTCCTTGACGAAGATATCCACCGCGCTGCGCGGGGTGTAGTCGCCATCCAGCACATGCGGCACGCGGTTCTCGAACATCCAGGAATTGCCGGCCGAGGCGGTGATCACCTCATAGACTTTGCGGATGTCTAACCCCTGCTTCGCCGCGAAGCTGATCGCCTCCGATGCGGCGGCGATGTGTACGCCCGCCAGCAACTGGTTGATCATCTTGAAGGCGGAGCCCTGCCCCGGCGCGTCGCCGAGTTCGTAGAGTTTCGCTGCCATGGCATCGAGCGCGGGCCTTGCCTTGGCGAACGCCGCCGGGCTGCCGGACGCGAGAATAGTGAGTTCGCCTTGCGCCGCGCGCTGCGCGCCGCCGCTGATCGGCGCATCAAGATAGAGACGCCCGCTCGCCTCGACCCGCGCCGCGAGACGCTTGGCGATTTCCGGGTCCATGGTCGCGGCGGAAACGAACACAGCACCGGGCGCCATGGCTTCCAGCGCGCCGTTCTGGCCGAACAGGATCGCCTCGGTCTGCGCGGCGTTAACCACGACGCTGATCACAACGTCGGCGTCGCGCACAGCTTCGGCTGAGGTCGTGGCGCCCTGCCCGCCCCCCGCCTTGAACCGAGCAACACTGTCGGCGGAAACGTCACAACCGGTCACCACGAAGCCGGCGCGCAGCAGCGAGGTGGCCATCCCGAACCCCATCGAGCCCAGCCCGATGACGGCGATGCGTTGCGCGGAGACAGCCATGATGCATTTCCTTTTTGGTTTCCTCCTGCCTATCACGGCTTGGCCGCGCTGCCAAAGCATGGAACAAATGCAGGATTAAGGATGCAACCATGACCGAAACCAAACTGCGCGAGGACATCTGCCGCTTCGGTCGCTCGCTGTTCGAGCGCGGGCTGACGCCGGGCTCCTCCGGCAACATCAGCGTGCGGCTCGACGACGGCGGCTGGCTGGTGACGCCGACCAACGCCTCGCTCGGCTTCCTCGATCCGGCGCGGATTTCGCGACTGGATGCCAACCACCGCCTGACCGGCGGCGACGCGCCGACCAAGGAAATCCCGTTGCACCGGGCGTTGTATGACACGCGCGGCTCGGCCCGCGCCGTGGTGCACCTGCATTCGACCCACAGCGTCGCGGTATCGATGCTGCCGGAGATCGATCCGCGCGCGGCGCTGCCGCCGATGACGCCCTATTACCTGATGCGCTGCGGCCCGACCGCGCTGGTGCCCTACCATCGCCCCGGCGATCCGGCAGTGGCCGATGCCATCAAGGGCCTCGCAGGCAAATATGCCTCGGTGTTGCTCGCCAATCACGGCCCGGTCGTCGCCGGGGACTCGCTGGAGGGCGCGGTGTTCGCCACCGAGGAGCTGGAAGAAACCGCGAAACTCTACCTGCTCTTGCGCGGCATGAACCCGCGCTACCTCTCGCCGCAACAGATTGCGGATTTAAACAAGGCGTTCGGGCTGACACCGCCCGATGCGCACGACCACTGACATCACCGACCGAGATTGCGAGGGATGCGGTGGCTTCTCCAAATACGCAAAGCGACCGGTTGCTGTCGGGGCAATGCTACTGCGGAGCGGTCCACTACACCGTAGCGGACCAATTTATTTATGCCGCCAATTGCCATTGCGCGAACTGTCGCCGGACCACCGGCTCCGCCTTCAAGCCGTTCGCCGGCATCGAACGCGACAAACTCACCATCACCAAAGGGCGCGACAAGCTGAAGATTTTTGGCGAAGCCGATGCCAACAACACGCACTGTGCCGATTGCGGCTCGCTGCTCTATTCAGTCGTCCGTAACGGCGTCTACGTGCATGTCGCGATGGGAACCCTGGTGGACGCTCCAACCATTCGCCCGACGCATCACATTTTCGTCGGCTCGAAGGCCCCGTGGTTCACGATCACCGACGATCTGCCGCAATACGACGAGCACGCGTAGCTAAAGTCCCAGATACGCCTTGCGCACATCGGGGTTGGTGCGGATGTCGGCGGCGGGACCCTGCATCTGCACGCGTCCGGTTTGCAGGATGTAGGCGCGGTCGGCGATCTCCAGCACTTCCGCCATGCGCTGCTCGACGATCAGCACCGTCATGCCGGTCTTGCGGATTTCCAGCACCGCCTGGAAAATTTCATCCACCAGCTTCGGCATGATGCCTTGCGACGGCTCGTCGAGCATCAGCAATCGCGGCCGCGTCATCAGTGCGCGACCGATCGCCAGCATCTGCTGTTCGCCGCCGGAGAGCGTACCGGCCAGTTGATCGAGCCGCTCCTTGAGGCGCGGAAACAATTGGAACACCAGCGCCAGCGGCTCGTCGCGGTCGGCCTTGCCGCGATAGAGATAGCTGCCGAGCCGCAGGTTGTCGTCCACCGTCAGGCTCGGAAACAGCCGGCGGTTTTCCGGCACATAGGCAATGCCGCGCGCGGTGATGAGATGCTGCGCGACGCCGTCGATGCGCGCGCCGTCGAAGGTGACGCTGCCGCTGCGCGGCCGCACCGCGCCGGCGATGGTTTTCAGCAAGGTCGACTTGCCCGCACCGTTGGCGCCGGCAACGCAAACGACTTCTCCCTTGGCGACGTCGATGGAGACGTCGGAAATCGCGACGAGCCCTTCATAGGCGGTGGTCAGATCACGCGCCGACAGCATGGCGATCCCCTAGATATGCAGCAATGACTTTCGGATCGCGCACCACGTCGGCGGGCTTGCCCTCGACCAACACCTTGCCGAGATCGAGCACGATGGCACGATCCACCAGCGGCATGACGATTTCCATGACGTGCTCGACCATCAGCACCGTGACGCCGGTTTCCCGCACGCGACGCACCAGTTCGACACCGGTTTGCGCTTCAAGCGGGGTCAGGCCGGTCAACACCTCGTCGAGCAGCAACAGTTTCGGCTCGGTCGCGAGCGCGCGGGCGACTTCGAGCCGTCGCTTCTCGGATGGAATAAGTTCGGAGGCCATCACGTCGGCGCGCGCGGCAAGGCCGCAGAATTCCAGCACCTCGAACGCCTTGCGCCGCGCCGCGCGCATTTCCGTTGTGCGCACCAGCGCGCCGACGATGACGTTATCGATCACCGTCATGGTCTCGAAGCTTTTCACCACCTGAAAGGTGCGCCCGATGCCGCGCCGGCAACGTTCGGTGGCCGGCGTCGCGGTGATGTCCTCGCCGTCGAGCCAGATGGTGCCTTGCGTCGGCGGCCGCACGCCCGCGATCAAATTGAACAGCGTCGATTTCCCCGCGCCGTTTGGCCCGATCAAACCGACGATTTCGCCGCGCCCGACCGATATCGACACGTCGCTGTTGGCGACCAGTCCACCGAAGCGCTGCCAGACGCCACGCGTTTCCAGCAGAGCGGTCATTGCACCGCCTCCTTCTTGCGCTTGCGCGAGAACAGCCCGAGCAGACCGTCAGGCCGCGTCAGCGAAACGATGACGATCAAGCTGCCGTACACGATGAGATCGACGCCGCGTCCCGAGCCGCCGATGAACGAGCGGGTCAGTTCGGTGACCGGGATCAGCACCGCCGCGCCCAGCACCGGCCCCCACAAGGTGCCGATGCCCCCGAGCACCGCCGGCAACGAGATCAGCAGCGAGAACTGGAAGCTCATGACGCTCTCGGGATCGATGTAGGAGACGAACATCGCGTAGAACGCGCCACCGATCGCGGTGAGGAAGGCGGAGATCGCGCCCGCCCCCATTTTCGACTTGAACACCACGACGCCGAGGCTTTCCGCCGCGTCGGGGTTGTCCTTCACCGCGCGCCACCAATAGCCCCACTTCGAATTTTCCAGCCACCAGGTGACCAGCCAGGCCACGGCGGCGAAGAACAGCGCGAAGTAGAAGTATGGCAGCTTCGAACGCGTGAACTGGAATTTCGCCCAGCTATCCTCGCGCACCATGATGTCGATGCCGAGCGCCGCGCCGGCCCAGTCCCAGTTGAGGAACAGCAGATAAGCGATTTCAGCGATCACGATGGTGGCAATGGCGAAGTAGTGCCCGCCAAGCCGGAAGGTCGGATAGCCCAGTGCCAGCGCGATCAGCGCCGAGATCAGGCCGCCGGCCAGCATGCCGAACCACGGCAGCACGTCGAACTTGGTGAGCAGGATCGCGGTGACATAGGCCCCGAGCCCGAAATACAGCGCGTGGCCGAGCGAGATCTGGCCGCAATAACCGCCGAGAATGTTCCAGCTCTGTGACAGCCCGGCATACATCAGGGTCAGCACCATGATGTTCTGGACATAGACGTCCTTGACGAACAGCGGCACGCAGGCCGCGAGCGCAACAAAGATAGCGGCGAGGATTAGATCGCGACGGCGTTGTTTGGCGTGGGTGACGTCGTGCATCAGATCGATCCGAACAGCCCGCGCGGGCGAATGAAGACCACCAGCAAATAGACGGCATAGATGCCGACCGCCTTCAGCGACGGCGGCATCACCAGCGCGGTCGATGCCTCGACCAATCCGACCAGGATGCCGCCGGCGAAGGCGCCGAACACGCTGCCGAAGCCGCCGAGCGCGACCACGACATAAGCGATCAGGGCGAAGGATGCGCCGACATCGGGATAGATGTAGAAGAAGGTCGCCATGATCGCGCCGGCGAGCCCGACCAGCGCCGAACCGAGACCCCAGCCCAGCGCGAACACGCGATTCTGATCGATGCCGACCAGCGCCACCGCGCCGGCGTCCTCGCGCGTCGCCTCAAGCGCGCGGCCGAAGTCGGTGCGCTTGATGAAGAAATACAATGCGCCGAAAGCGAGGATCGCAAGCCCCGCGCCAACCAGTTGCGGCACCGGCAGATAGATGCCGAAGACCGAGACTGTTTTGCCGCCGAGCCACGAATGCGAAATGCTGCGATAATCCGGCGTGAAGAAATACTGCGCTAGCCCACGCAACACGATGGCGAGGCCGAAGGTGGCGAAGATCTGCACCATGCCGACATTGGTTTTTGCCCGCATCGCGAACCGGACGATCAACAGATAGATCGCAGCCCCGAACACGAACATGCCGGCCGCGACCAGCGGCATCGACAGCAAGGGATCGATGGCGAAGAACGCGAAGAGGAAGAAGGCCCCGTACATCGCCAGCATCAGGAACTCGCCATGGGCGAAGTTGACGATGTTCATCAGGCCGAAGATGAGCGAAAGCCCGACGGCGATGAGGCCGTAGAGCAGCCCCATCAGAAGGCCGCTCGCCAGACTCTGGATAATGGTCTCGGCTGTCACGTGTCCTGTCCCCTCCCCGTGGGTCGTCCCTGCGAAGGCAGGAGCCCACCGGCGTCGTGTTTTTAGATCGAACGCGAGGTCGTTTTGATAACGATTCTTGGGCGTAAACGTCCCCGCATGCACGAGAGCGTTGCCGTATCAAACCCGCCGTCATTGCGAGGAGCGGGGCGACGAAGACGAGGCAATCCAGTTCTTGCCATGCGGCTTTCTGGATTGCTTCGCTCCGCTCCCAATGACGAGAGGCAGTCGCGTCCTACTTCATCGGCCAGATCGCCTCGGCCACCGCCGCCTGCGGCGGGTAGATGGTCACGAAGGTCTTGTTGACGTATTGCAACAGCACCGGATCAGCGTCGTCGTTCTGCCCCTGGGCGTCGAACTTGACATCCTTCCACGGCATGATGGTGTGATCGCCCGGCAGGTTGGTGGCGACCAGCGCCTGACGGATCTTCTCGCCATCGGTCGATTTGGCGCGATTGATGGCGTCGGCCATCACGATCAGGCCCATGAACTGCCGCGACGAGTAGTCGTTGAAGTCCTTGCCGGAGCGCTTCTTGTACATCTCGTTGATCGCACCGACCATCGGCCGCTTCTTGGCGAGATCGAGAGAAAATGAGCCGCGCGAGATCACGCCTTCCAGCTTGTCGCCGACGGCATCATAGAGAGCCTTCTCGGAGAAGCCGGCGTCCTGCGCCACGATGGCTTTCGGCTTGTAGCCGAGTTCGGCCATGGTCTTGACCAGCAGGATGCCGTCGGTGGTGTAGCTCGACGGCATCAGCACGTCGGCGTTCGCCGCCTTGAGCTGTTGCACCTCGGCGGTGAGCGAGGGCGAATTGGCGCGATACTTGATGTCGGCGACCACCTTGTAGCCACGCTCCTTGGCCAGAGCGAGCTGGGCGTTGGCGGAGTCGGTGCCGAAGATGGTGTCTTCGTGGAACAGCGCCAGCGTCTCGATCTTCTGGCCCTTCTTCTTCAGCGCATCGAAGAAATCGAACATCGCCTTCGAGAACATCTCGTCATGCGGCGCGGCGCGGAAGTAGAACTTCAAGCCGCGACGATGCAGGCTCGGCGACGAGTTGTCGGCCGACAGGAACGGGATCTGGTAGCGTTCGCAGATCTGGCTGACGGTCACCGCCACCGCGCTCTGATAGGTGCCGATAATGGCGCAGACCTTTTCCTGGGTGATGAGGCGCTCGGCCTCGGCGCGACCCTTCTGCGGGTCCGCCTGATGGTCGGCGAACACCAGACGGATTTTCGCGCCGCCAAGGCCGGGCAGCCCTTCGTCGCGCGCCAGCGGCAGATCGAAATCGTATTTGTTATTGATGATGTCGGCGGCGGTTTCGAACGCGCGCTGCGCGTCGACGCCGATCTGCGCGCTGGCGCCGGACAGCGGATAGATCACGCCGATCACCACTTCCTTGGTTTGGGCACGGGCCGCGAGCGGCAATAGCGCGGCGGAAGCGGTCGCTCCCAGCAATACGGTTCGGCGCGTAACGGTCATGTTGTTTCCTCTCCAGCCAACTGATGTTGTTTCAGCGATTTTTGTTTTCGGCTTAATCCTTGGTTTTGCCGATTGGAAGGTAAGTCAAAGCGTCAAAGCACGGCAAGCTGCTTGTTCTTGAGATCGGTGACAAGCATCAATCCCGGCGCGTGGGTGATGGCGAACGGCACCTTCGCCGCCGCGATCACCGCCTGCGGCGTCACTCCGCAAGCCCAGAACACCGGGATCTCATCGGAATGGATCGTTACCGCATCGCCGTAATCGGGCTTTGCGATGTCGGCGATACCGATCGACTGCGGCAGACCGAGATGCACCGGTGCGCCATGCACCGACGGATAGCGCGAGGTGATCTGCACCGCGCGGATCGCATCGGCCGGCTTCAGCGGCCGCATCGACACCACCATCGGCCCGGCAAACGGCCCCGCCGATTTGCAGGCGATATTGGTCCGGTACATCGGAACCCGGACGTTTTGCTCGATATGACGAATGGGAATGCCGTCGGCGAGCAGCGCCTCCTCAAACGAGAACGAGCAGCCGATCACGAAGGCCACAAGATCGTCGCGCCAGTGCGCCTTGATGTCGAGCGGTTCCTCAATCGCCTCGCCGTTACGCCAAATGCGATAGCGCGGCACGTCAGTGCGGATGTCGAGATCGAGGCCGAGGGACGGAATGCGCGGATCGCCGACCTCCGATATGCCGATGATCGGACAGGGCTTCGGATTGAGCTGGCAGAAGCGATGGAACGCCGCGGCGTCCTTCTCGGGGAGGATCGCAAGATTGCCCTGCACGAAACCCGGTGCGACGCCGGCGGTCTGTTCGGCGTTGCCGTTGCGGCAGGCCAGACGCGCCGCGACGCTCGGTGCCAGAAGATTTGGCGACACCTCGCCGCCGGCCACACTGCCTTCAGGCTTTCGCGCTGCGTTAGTCACCTAGCGTCCCCCGTTTTTCTCGACAGCAAATGGGACACAGGTCTAACATAATGTCTAATCGTGGTTTCTAATCAAGATCGATAAATTGAATTTATCTAACTAGGCGAGGCCCATGGTCGATTTCAAAGCCATCGAAACCTTCCTCTGGGTCGTGACGCTCGGCAGCTTTCGCGGCGCGGCGCAGAAGCTCAACACCACGCAGCCCGCGATCTCGCAACGCATCGCGCAACTCGAAGGTGACATGGGCGTGCAGTTGCTGAAGCGCGATCGTCGCGCGGCGACGCCGACGCCGGCCGGCCGTCGCCTGATGCTCTACGCCGAAAAGCTGATCAGCTTGCGATCCGAGATGATAGCGTCGGTGAGCGATCGCACCGAGATGCGCGGCGTGCTGCGGCTCGGCGTTGCGGAAACCATCGTCCACACCTGGCTCTCGCAGTTGATCAAGAGCGTCAACCAAACCTACCCCAACCTGTCGCTGGAAATCGAGGTCGATATCACTTCGAACCTGCGCGCGCGCCTGCTGGCGCAGGAGATCGAACTCGCCTTCCTGATGGGGCCGCTGTCGATTTCCAACATCCGCAATCGCGTGCTGGGCGATTACCCGATCGGCTTCGTCGCGAGCCCGTCGCTCGGCCTCGGCAAGGAACCGCTGACGACGGACGACCTGGCGAAGTTTCCGATCATCACCTTTCCACGCCGCACCCAGCCCTACGAATGGGTGCGATCCCTGTTCAATCGCCCCGACCTGCCGGCGATGCGGCTGCACGCCAGCGCCTCGCTTGCAACCGTGATCCACATGACGCTGGAAGGGCTCGGCATTGCCGTCATCCCGCGCGCCATCGTCGAGAACGAAATCGCCGACGGCAGCCTGCAGCTGCTCTCGACCGACGTGCTGCTGCCGCCGCTCACCTTCTCGGCAAGTTGGCTCGCCTCGCCGGACACGGCGGCGATCGAGCTTGTTGCCGACCTTGCCGTGCAACTCGCGCAAAAAGCACGGTTCGTATCCTGAATTTACAGTCCGCCACGGCGCCGCCACCGGTTGACGCTTCCGCCACGGCGCGGCAATGAATCGAACATCTCTCCCACGACATCCGGAGCCGTCGCATGAGCGCCAAACCGTCCAACCTGCAAATCGATTCCGGCCGCTTGTGGGGTGCCATTCATGACACGGCGAAATTCGGCGCTACCGCCAAGGGCGGCGTGCGACGGCTGACGTTAGGTGCGGAGGACAAGCAGGTGCGCGACTGGTTTCGCAGCGCCTGCGAAGCGGCAGGGCTGGAGGTGCACGTCGACGCGCTCGGCTCGATGTTCGGCCTGCGCAAGGGCCGCGACATGTCGAAGCCGCCGCTCGGTATCGGCTCGCACCTCGACACCCAGCCGACCGGCGGCAAATATGACGGCATTCTCGGCACCCTCGCCGCGCTGGAAGTGGTGCGGACGCTGAACGACGCCGGCATCGAAACCGAAATGCCGCTGTGCATTATCAACTGGACCAACGAGGAAGGCTCGCGCTTCGCGCCGGCGATGATGGCGTCGGCGACCTATGCCGGTGATTACACCACCGATGATATCTGGAGCCGCAAGGACGCCGCCGGCGTCACCGTCAAGGAGGCGCTCGACGGCATCGGCTATCGCGGCGAGGAGCCCGTCGGCCAGCGCAAGCTCGGCGCGTTCCTCGAACTGCACATCGAACAGGGCCCGCTGCTGGAGGCCGAAGGCAAGACGGTCGGCGTGGTCGATCGCGGCCAGGGCATCATCTGGTATGACGGCCGCGTTACCGGTTTCGAGAGCCACGCCGGCACCACGCCGATGCCGCTGCGCCGCGACGCGCTGTCGGCGCTCTCGGAGGTCGCGCTGGCGATCGAAAAAATTGCATTGGCTCACGCGCCGAACGCCGTCGCCACCATCGGCGAGGTCAACATCGCCAATCCGTCGCGCAACGTCATCCCCGGCGAGATCGCCTTCACCCTCGACGTTCGTAGCCCGGATGCGGCCGTCATGGATGCGCTAGATCGCGACATCCGCGCGGCGCTCAGTGAAATCGCCACGCGCCGCCGGGTCGATATCAAGCTGGACCAGATCTGGCGCAAGCCGCCGACCATCTTCGACAACAAGCTGGTGGATGCGGTGCAGGCCGCCGCGACCGAACTCGGCTACAGCTATCGCCGCATCACCTCCGGCGCGGGCCACGACGCTTGCAACGTCGCAAGCGTGATCCCGGCGGCGATGATCTTCGTGCCGTGCAAAGACGGCATCAGCCACAACGAACTCGAGGACGCGACCCAAGCCGATTGTAGCGCCGGCGCCAACGTGCTGCTGCACGCGGTGCTGGCGGTGGCGGGCGTGGCGAAGTAATTCCGTGCGATCGGTTAGACCTCAGCCGTCATGGCCGGATTTATTCGGGCCATCTACGTCTTGACGGTATTGCAGCAAGAAAGACGTGGATGGCCGGGACAAGCCCGGCCATGACGGAATTGATAGTCTTTCCCACTCGGCGACGTCGTTGCCTCTACTCCACCATCTCGGCCACGGCCTTGCCGCACGCGGCCGTATCCGCATTGCCGCCGAGGTCGCGCGTGCGCAGCGTGCGTTCCGCCAGCGTGCGTTCGATGGCATCGACGATGGCCTTGGCCGCGACCTTCTCGCCGAGGTGTTCGAGCATCATCGCGCCTGACCAGATCATGCCGATCGGATTGGCGATGCCCTGCCCCGCGATATCCGGCGCCGAGCCGTGCACCGGCTCGAACACCGACGGAAAATCGCCGGTCGGGTTGATGTTGCCGGACGGCGCGATGCCGATGGTGCCAGTGCAGGCCGGACCGAGATCGGACAGGATATCGCCGAACAGATTGGAGCCGACCACGACATCGAACCAGTCCGGATGCAGCACGAAATGCGCGGTCAGGATGTCGATATGATACTTGTCCCACTTCACCTTAGGGTAGTTCTTCGCCATCGCCTCGACGCGCTCGTCCCAGTACGGCATCGTGATCGAGATGCCGTTGGACTTGGTGGCCGAGGTCAGATGCTTCTTCGGCCGTGACTGTGCCAGCTCGAACGCGAATTTGAGAATGCGGTCGACGCCGGTGCGCGTCATCACCGTCTGCTGGGTGACGAATTCGCGGTCGGTACCGCCGAACATGCGCCCGCCGACCGAGGAATATTCCCCTTCGGTATTCTCGCGCACCACCCAGAAATCGATATCGCCGGGCTTGCGGCCGGCGAGCGGCGACGGCACGCCGGGCATCAGCCGCACCGGCCGCAAATTGACATATTGGTCGAACTCGCGCCGAAACTTGAGCAGCGAGCCCCACAGCGAGACGTGATCGGGAATCTTCTCGGGCCAGCCGACCGCACCGAAGTAGATCGCGTCATGCGAGCCGATCTTTTCTTTCCAGTCGTCCGGCATCATCTGCTGATGCTTGGCGTAATAATCCCACGACGCGAAATCGAAGTGATCGAAGTGGATATGAACGCCGTGCTTCTTGGCGGCGGCCTCCATCACTCGCAAGCCCTCGGGGACGACCTCCTTGCCGATGCCGTCGCCGGGAATGACAGCGATCCGATAGGTCTTCTTGGGCGTGCTCACGGGATGGTTCCTTCCAGTTCAGACGAATGTTCGGTGTAACGCGGAGTCGCGAAGTCGTGAGCATAGAGTAGCGAGCGCATGCATCGAAAGTCTATGATCATGCAACGCTGCACTGCAATGTTGACCTCTTCACCGAGTGAGGCATATTTCGCATCCTACTCTCGCTCTCGGGTCCCCGCGTTGTCTTGCGCCCGGCGCTCGCTGAACAGACCAAAACTTAAACAATAAACGTTCAATCAGCTCGAAGAGGAAACATCATGACATCCATTAAACCCCGCCGCACAGCGTGGTCGCTCGTCTTGCTCGGCGCCACCGCGCTCGGACTGAGCCTGAGCAGCGCTGCCAATGCGGCCGAGCCGATCAAGATCGGCGTCATCGCGGAAGCGCAGGCCATCGCTGGCGCATCGATCCCACAGGCCGCGCAGATGGCCGCCGAGGAAATCAACGCCAAGGGCGGCGTCGACGGGCGGCAAATCCAGATCGTCACCTACGATAACCACTCCTCGTCCGCCGACTCGGTCCGCGCTTTTCAGCGCGCAGTGAACGAGGACAAGGTCAACGCGGTCATCACCAGCTATATCAGCGAGGTCGTTCTCGCGCTCGAGCCCTGGGCCTCGCGCCTGAAGACGCTGATGATCACCCCCGGCGCGGCCTCGAACGAGATTACGCGCGCGATTCACGAGAACTACGACAAGAACAAATACACCTTCCACGGCTACCTGACCTCCGCCGCGCTGGCGCAATCGGTCTGCGACGCCGCGAAGGACCTGCTCGTCGACGGCAAGAAGATGAAATCCGCCGTCATCATGAGCGAGGACGCGGCCTGGACCAAGCCGCTCGACATCGGCTACCAGGAATGCCTGCCGAAGATCGGCCTCAAGGTGCTCGATCACATCCGCTTCTCTCCGGATACCACTGATTTCACGCCGATCTTCAACAAGATCGAGTCGTCGAAGCCGGACGTGATCATCACCGGCATCTCGCATGTCGGCGTGCAACCGACCGTGCAGTGGAAGAACCAGCAGGTGCCGATCCCGATGTTCGGCATTTCCTCGCAGGCCACCAACTCGACCTTCGGCAAGGACACCAACAACGCCGCCGACGGCGTGCTCTATCAGGGCGTGTCGGGGCCGGGCGTCGCGGTGACGCCGAAGTCGGTGCCGTTCGCCGAGAACTTCAAGAAGAAGTTCGGCAACTATCCGTCCTATGCCGGCTACACCTCGTATGATGAGGTGTACATGATCGCCGATGCCGCCAAGCGCGCCGGGTCGACCGATTCCGACAAACTGGTGGCGGCAATGGAAAAGACCGATTGGGAAGGCACCATCGGCCGTGTCCAATTCTACGGCAAGGAGGACAAGTTCACCCACGGCATCAAGTACGGCAAGGGTCTGATCACCGGTCTGATCCTGCAATGGCAGGATGGCCAGCAGGTCGCGGTCTGGCCGAAGGAAGTCGCCAAGGCGCAACTGAAGTTCCCGAGCTTCATCAAGTTCTCCTCGGCGAACTGATCGCGCTATCGCCTCCCGGACATCGCTGTCCGGGAGGCTCCCGCCCCATCCTGCAATCCCTCGATTGGCGCGGCGAAAGCCGCCACGGCTGGTGTAGATGCTCGCCCTTCAAATCCTGATCGACGGTTTCGCCATCAGCGCACTTTATGCGCTGGGCGCGACCGGTTTCACCCTCATCTTCGGCGTCTCGGGCGTCTTGAACCTGTCGCACGGCGCCATCATGGTGGCTGCGGCGGTTGCGGCCTGGGCCGCAGCCAGCGTCTTTCAGCTCGACAGCTATTCGGGCGCCCTCGTCGGCGTGGCGATCGCGGCACTGCTATCGCTCGTCACTTATTTTACGGTGGTGCAGCCGATCCAGCGCTCCAACAAGATTCCCAATGAGGAAAAGGAAATCTTCGTCCTCACCGCAACGCTGCTCTGGGGCATCATGATCCAGGAGGCGATCGCCTACTTCTTCACCAACAATGCCAAGACCGTGCTGCCGATCATCGAAGGCGTGGTCAGCATCGGCGGCGTCCGAACGCCGGCGAACGAACTGTTCACCGCCGCGGTGTGCTGTCTGGTGATCGGGCTGCTGTGGGTGCTGGTCAACCGCACCCGCACCGGCAAGGTGGTGCTGGCCGCATCGATGAACCCGCGCGGCGTCACCATCCTCGGGTTTGAACTCACCAACGTCTATATCGTGGTCTGGGCTATCTACGGCGTGCTGGCCGGCATCGCCGGCGTGCTGCTCGGCATGTTCCTCGGTGTCAGTTCCTACAGCGTCGGACCTTTGACCGCGAGCGCGTTTTCCATCGTGGTGCTCGGCGGCCTCGGCAGCGTCTCCGGATCGCTGATCGCGGCCTTCGTGGTCGGTTACCTTGAAACCTTCACGGCCTACATGATCTCGCCCGCCTACCGCTCGATCCCGGCGCTGCTGCTCTTGGTGATCGTGATGTATATCCGGCCGCAAGGCCTGCTCGGGAGGCGCTGAGATGATGAACTTCTTCAAGTCGCCCCTGTTCGGGATTTCGCTGATCCTCGTCATCATCGCGGCGACGCTGCCGTGGTATGTCTCGGGTTACATCCTCGGCCTGTTGACTGTCGCCTATTACTTCGGCGTATTCGCGATGTCGTGGGACCTGCTGTTCGGATTCGCCGGCGAAGTGAACTTCGGCCCGACCTTCCTGATCGGCACCGGCGCTTACACCGCCGGCATCCTCAACAATCATTTTGGTCTGCCGATGTATCCCTGCATCGCGCTCGGCGCGGTGGGAGCAGTGATTGCAGGCTTCGTGCTGGCCTTGCCGGCGCTGCGGGTGCGCGGCCCCTACTTCGGCCTGACAACGCTGGTCGCGGTGCTGATCCTGCAAAGCTTCATCGTGGTGTTCGCCGATCTCACCGGCGGCGAAATCGGCCTCACCATTCCGGACGTGCTCTCGATCGATGCCGGCGTCAATTACTGGATCGCGCTCGGCTTCATGGTCGTGAGCGCCGCGATCCTGTTCGGGCTCTCGCAATCGCCGGTCGGCCTGGTGTTGCAGGCGAGCGGCCAGGACCCGGTGCAGGCCGGAGCGCTCGGTTTCAATATCGTCAAGCACAAGCTCGCGGCGTTCATCGTCAGCGCATTCTTCTCCGGCCTGTCCGGCGCGCTGCTGGTATTCTACTTCGGCACCGCCTCGGTCGGCACCGTCGTCGATATCGCGGTCGGCGTGCAGGTGATCGTCGCCGCCGTGCTCGGCGGACGACGCACCGTGCTCGGCGCGGCGCTCGGCGCCATCTTCCTGATCGTCGCCGGCGAGTTCCTGCGGCCGACCGGCGAACTGGCGACGTTCATCGTCTCCGCGGTCGCGCTCGTCGTCATCCTGTTCTTCCCCGGCGGCTTCCTTGGATCGGTGCTGTCACGCGAGGCACGTTCATGAGCAGCACCCAAAGCACCGCCCCCGTCCTCGAGGTCCGGGGACTGACGAAAAAATTCGGCGGCCTCACCGCCGTCAAGAACCTCAACTTCGACGTCCACGGCGGCGAAATTTTTGGCCTGATCGGTCCGAACGGCTCCGGCAAGTCGACTGCCATGAAAGCCATCATGGGCATCGAGCGGCCGACCGAAGGCAGCGTGCGCTTTCAGGGCCACGACGTCGCCGGCATGCCCGCGCACCGCATCGCCCGTCAGGGTTTCGGCATGGTGTTCCAGCACTCGCGGCCGCTGAACCGGCAGACCGTGCTGGAAAACATCATGGTGGCGCTGCTGCCGGATAGCCTCTTGATGCTGTTTCCCGACAAGGCGCTGACCGAGCGTGCCAAGTGGATCGCCGAACGTGTCGGGCTTGCCGAGGTCATGCACCGGCGGCCGCCGACGCTGCCGTTCGCCGACCTGCGCCGTCTCGAACTTGCCAAGGCGATCGCGCGCGATCCGAAAGTGGTGCTGGTGGACGAGCCGTTCGCCGGCTTGACCCTGGCGGAGGTCGCGACCTTCTCCGACCTGATCCGTTCGTTCCGCGATGAAGGCCGCGCGGTGATGCTGGTCGATCACAACGTCAAGAGCGTCGCCGCATTGGTCGACCGCGTGCTGGCGATGTATCTCGGCGAGGAAATCGCCACCGGCCGCGCCGACGAGGTGATGCGCAACGAGACGGTACGCCGCGTCTATCTCGGCGGCGCCATCGAAACCTCGGCCCGCCCCGAAGCGAACTTCACCGACAAGGTGCCGCTGTTGCAGGTCGAGAACGTCAGCGTTCACTACGGCAAGGCGCAGGCGCTGGAGAACGTCTCGATCCATGTGCATCAGGGCGAGTTCGTCTCGATCGTCGGGCTCAACGGCGCCGGCAAGACCACGCTGTTCAACACCATCTCCGGCTTCCTGCCTTACTCAGGCGAGATCATCCGCGACGGCGAGAAACTGCGCGGCACCAGCGCCGCGAAGATCGCCCGCAGCGGCCTCGTGCAATGTCCGGAGACACGCGAACTGTTCGGCGAGATGACGGTGCGGGAAAATCTCGACCTCGGCGGCCAGCATCTCGATCCGGAGGAGCAGCAGAAACAACTCGAATGGCTGTTCGATCTGTTCCCGATCCTCAAGCAGCGGCAGGGCCAGATGGCGCAGACGCTGTCCGGCGGCGAACAGCAGATGCTGGCGATCGGCCGCGCGCTGATGATGAAGCCGAAAATCCTCATCCTCGACGAGCCGACGCTCGGCCTCGCCCCGGTGATCCTCGAACTGCTGTCGAAAGCACTTGAGAAACTGCGGCAGACCACGCCGATCACGGTGCTGCTCGGCGAGCAGAACGTCACCTTCGCGCTGCCGCACGCCGACCGCGTCTACGTGCTCGAACACGCGCGCATCGTCTGGGAAGGCGACCCCGGCCGCTTCGCGGCGGAGGCTGGCGAGGGGTATTTGTAACGCCAATTTACTTGGTCATGGCCGGGCTCGTCCCGGCCATCCACGCCTTGCTTGCTGAGATACCGCCAAGACGTGGATGGCCGGAATAAATCCGGCCATGACGAACCAAATCGCCGAACATCATTTTGCAACTGCCGTTCGAGAAGGCCATTTAGAATGATGGCTTCGGCAGCGCCCTTTTCGATCAGGAGGACACAATGGACCTTCATCTGCGCGGCAAACGCATCCTTATCACCGGCGCCTCAAAGGGCATCGGCGCGGCGGCGGCCGAAGCTTTCGCCGAGGAAGGCTGCGATTTGCATCTCGCCGCGCGCAGCGCGGAATTGTTGACGGCACTGGCCGAGCGGTTGCGCAAGAGCCATCAGATCAACGTCTCGACCCACATCGTCGATCTGCGCAACAGCAATGACATCACGCGTCTCGCTACGGTGGCCGGCGGCATCGACGTTCTCGTCAACAATGCCGGCGACATTCCCGGCGGATCGCTCGACAAGATCGACGAGGCGACCTGGCGTCATGCCTGGGACCTGAAGGTGTTCGGCTTCATCAATCTCACGCGCCTCGTCTACGCCCGCATGAAGGCGCAGGGCCACGGCGTCATCATCAACGACATCGGCGCTGCCGGTGAGAAGTTCGACGCCAATTACATCACCGGTAGCGCCGGCAATGCCGCGCTGATGGCTTTCACCCGCGCGCTCGGCGGCAAAAGCCTCGCCGACAACATCCGCGTCGTCGGCATCAATCCCGGCCCGGTCGGCACTGATCGACATATCACGCTGATGAAGACCCGCGCGCGCGATCAGTTGGGCGACGAGAATCGCTACAAGGAATTGCAAACTGGACTGCCCTTGAAGCGCCCCGCGCATCCGCGCGAGATCGCCGACCTGATGGCATTTCTCGCCTCCGATCGCTCCGGCTACACCAGCGGCGTGATCTTCACCGTCGATGGCGGCCTCGCCGCTGGATGGAGTTAAGCGCGCCTCGGATCATCATCCGATCCAGTAGGCATTTCGCACAACCGCGATATATTGGCCGTCGCAACAGCGATACGAAAATTCAACGGAGGCCTCTGTGGCGGACCAATCCTTGATCCATGAAACTGCAACCGCCGTCGTGGCCAAACTCAAGTCCGGCGAAGTGACGCCGCTCGATCTGCTCGACGTGCTTGAAGCACGGATCAAGGCTGTCGACGGCAAGGTCAACGCGCTGCCGATCCTGTGTTTCGACCGCGCGCGCGCGCATGCGAAAAAACTCATGGAACGCCCCGCCGTCGAACGGGGCATGCTCGCGGGACTGCCGGTGCCGATCAAGGACCTCAACGAGGTCGCCGGCGTGCTGACCACCCACGGCTCGCCGATCTTCAAGGACAACGTCCCCACCAAGTCCGACGTGCTGGTTGATCGCCTCGAAGACAACGGCGCGGTAGTCTACGCCAAGTCGAACACGCCGGAGTTCGGCGCTGGCGGCAACACCTTCAACGAGGTGTTCGGCGCCACCCGCAACCCTTGGGATCTCTCCCGCTCCGCCGCCGGCTCGTCGGGTGGCGCCGCGGCGGCGCTCGCCAGCGGCACGGCGTGGCTGGCGCACGGCTCCGACATGGGCGGTTCGCTACGTAACCCCGCAAGCTTTTGCGGCATCGTCGGCATGCGGCCGAGTTTCGGCCGCGTCTCCCATACCCCGCGCTTCAAGGTCGACGCCACGCTCGGCGTCCAGGGACCGATGGCGCGCAACGTCGAGGACGTGGCGTTGCTGCTCGACGTCATGAGCGGCGAGCACCCCGCTGATCCCATCTCGCTGCCCACGCTGCCGACCTCGTTCCTCGCCGCCGCCCGCTCGGGGCGGAAGCCGGTGCGCGTCGCCTATTCGCGCGATCTCGGCATCATGCCGGTCGATCCCGAAGTGGCCGCCGTCACCCGCAAGGCAGCGGAGCGCTTCGCTGAAGCCGGCGTCATCGTCGAGGAAGCCCATCCCGACCTGAGCGAGACGCATGAATGTTTTCACGTACTGCGCGCTTTCGAGTTCGCCATGGGCATGTCCCCCCTGCTGCGCGAGAAACGCGACCTCCTGAAGCCGGAAGTGATCTGGAATATCGAGCAAGGCCTCAAACTCAGCGTCGAGGATATCGCCCACGCCGAAGCGCAGCGCGTTACCCTGGCGCAACGCGCACTAGCCTTTTTCGAGACCTACGACCTGTTGCTGTGCCCGGCCACTATCGTCGCGCCGTTCCCGGTCGAGCAGCGCTACGTCGCCGAATGCGACGGCAAGAAATTCGACAACTATGTCGAGTGGCTCGGCATCGCCTACGCGCTGACGGTGGCGTGCTGCCCGGCTCTGTCGCTGCCGTGCGGCTTTACGGCAAGCGGCCTGCCGGTGGGATTGCAAATGGTAGCCCGCCCGCGCAATGAAGCCGGCTTGCTCGCCGGCGCGCGGCTGCTGGAAGACATTCTCGGCGTGCGCGGCTCGACGCCGATCGATCCGCGTTAAGACCGTCCTCGGTCCATCACCAAGCCTCCCGCGCCGCCTGCTGCATTGCAACAGGCGGCGTTTTCGAATGCCGCTGGCGTCCGCAAAATCGCCGGGCTAGAGTTTTGAAAACGATTCAAAAACAGCCGCCCAGCAGATGCGGCAGGTATAGGGAGCACTGTTGCATGGCCGGCAAACTCAAAATCCACGTCGATCCGAATAAGTGCCAGGGTCATAGCCGCTGCAAATCGCTGGCGCCGGAACTGTTCGAACTCGATGAATACGGCAACGCTCACGAGGTCGGCGACGGCACCGTTCCCGATGGCCTCGAGGACAAGGCGTGGCTTGCCAAATCCAATTGTCCCGAATTGGCCATCGATATCACCGAGGATTGAGCCGACCGATTGAACCACAGGATCGCCGCGACGCCATAAGTCCGTTGCCTTGACGCGAACTGATTGAGCCAGGATGACATCCATGAACAAGCCCATCCCCGTCACCGACTGGGTCTCCGACTTCGATCACACCGACCCGCGCTGGACCGAAAACCCCTACCCGATCTGGGACGAATTGCGCGCCGAATGCCCGGTGGTTCATACCAACCGCTTTCTCGGCGTCTACATGCCGACCACCTACGAGGCGGTCAAGGCGATCGCCTACGACACCGAGCACTTCTCATCACGCCGCATCATCGTGCGCAACTCGCGGCCGCCGATCACGCAGACCGCGCCGCCGATCACCTCCGATCCGCCCGAGCACAAGCCGGCCAAGCAACTGTTGCTGCCGCCGTTCACGCCCGACGCGATGAAAAAGCTCGAACCCCGCGTGCGCGAAATCTGCAACGAGTTGATCGACCAGTTCATCAATGACCCGAGCATCGACGCCGCCGCGCGCTACACCAAGCATATTCCAGTGCGCGCCATTGCTCACATGCTCGGCATTCCGGAGCAGGACGGCGACCTCTTCATCAAGTGGATCCATGAGATCCTCGAGCTCGGCATCACCGACGAAGATACCTTGATGCGCGCCGTCGAAGAGATGTCCCACTACTTCATGGGCCATATCCAGGCGCGCAAATCAAAGCCCACCGACGACCTGATCTCGACCCTGATGAACGCACGCGGCCCCGACGGCCAGCCGCTGTCGGACATGCATGTACTGGGCTCGCTGCGACTGTTGCTGATCGCCGGCATCGACACCACCTGGAGCGCGATCGGCGCCTCGCTGTGGCACCTTGCCAAGACGCCGGCCGATCGCGAGCGGCTGATTGCCGAGCCTAGCCTGATGCCGACCGCCATCGAGGAATTCCTCCGCGCCTATGCGCCGGTGACCATGGCGCGCGAGGTGATCAAGGAAACCACCATCAGCGGCTGCCCGATCAAGCCTGAGAACATGGTGTTGCTATCCTTCCCCGCAGCAAACCGCGACCCCGCGATGTTCCCCGACGCCGACAAAGTGCTGATCGACCGCAAAGAGAACCGCCATGCCGCGTTCGGCCTCGGCATTCACCGCTGCGTCGGCTCCAACCTGGCGCGGATGGAAATGACGGTGGCCATCGAGGAGTGGCTGAAGCGCATTCCTGATTTCCGGCTCGATCCCGCCGGCAAGGTGACCTGGTCCGAGGGAACCGTTCGCGGGCCGCGGCAGTTGCCGTTGCTGCTGGGAGCAGCGCGCTAAAACCATCGCTGCCGAAAACGGGAGCCGATGTGACAGAGCAAAGCGCAAATCCCACATCGGCCCCCTCCTTCGATCTGATCGACGTCAAGCAGCGGCTGAAATCGATCTTCATCCCGCCCTGGCCGTTTTCTCCACCTCTCGTCGCGCCCGCTGATATCTGGTAAAATTACTGAAACGACGATTATCGGAGAGAGATGTTGCGCACCGAGCGGTTTCAGTTTTCCGGCGCGGATGGGCAGCAGCTTGCCGCGACCCTTGATCTTCCGGACACGCCGCCGGTCGCGTATGCGGTGTTCGCCCATTGCTTCACCTGCGGCATGAACGTGCTGGCGGCGAAACGCATCGCTTCCGCGCTCGCGGCCCACGGCATCGCGGTGCTGCGTTTCGACTTCACCGGTATCGGCGCCAGTGAGGGCGAATTCGCCAACACCACGTTCTCGTCCAACGTTACCGATCTGGTGCGCGCCGCCGACCATCTGCGCCAGACGAAGATGGCGCCGGCGATCCTGATCGGTCATTCGCTCGGCGGCGCGGCGGTGCTTGCCGCCGCCGAACACGTTCCCGAAGCCAAAGCCGTCGTTACCATCGCCGCCCCATCCGATCCGGTGCATATCACCGGCATGTTCCAGGATCGCATTGAGGACATCCGCCGCGACGGCAACGTCGAGGTGCAGCTCGCCGGACGCCCGTTCCACATCAAGCGGGCGTTTCTCGACGACATCGCCGCGCAAAATCTCACCACACGCATCGGCAAGCTGCACAAGGCGCTGCTGATCCTGCATTCGCCGACCGACAACACCATCGGCATCGACAATGCGACACACATCTTCGTCGCGGCCAAGCATCCCAAGAGCTTCATTTCATTGACCGGCGCGGATCATCTGCTCAATCAGAAGCGCGATGCCGAATACGTTGCCCATGTCGTCGCGGCGTGGGTCGAGCGCTATCTTGAGCCCGTCGTCGCGGAAATGCCGGCCGATGCAGAGCCGCGCCGCGTCGTGGTGCAGGAAACCCGCGACGGCAAATTGCAGCAGCAGATCACCGTCGGGCCGCATCGCATGCTGGCGGACGAGCCTGCCTCAGTGGGCGGCGCAGACACCGGCCCCAACCCTTACGCATTTCTGCTGAGCGGGCTCGGCGCGTGCACGTCGATGACGATGCGGATGTACGCCGATCGCAAGGCGCTACCGCTCGAGCGCGTTACCGTCACCCTCTCCCATCGCAAGATTCATGCGGAGGACTGCGAGGACTGCGAAACCAAGGTCGGCATGCTCGACCACATCGAGCGCGTCATCGCCATCGAAGGTGATCTCGACGTCGAGCAACGCCAAAGGCTCATGGAAATCGCCGACAAATGCCCGGTGCATCGGACGCTGACATCGGACATTCACATCACAACGCACGCCGCGGATTCAAGGAAGTAACGTCATGGCCCCCGTCTCCCGCATCGATCCGAAAACGCTGTTCGCGCCTGACGAGTGGCGGCACTTGACCAGCCGCAACTCATGGCGCGGATGCTGGCTGGTGGCGCACGCGTGGGGCACCATCGCGGCGGCGATCGCGCTGGTGACGATCTGGCCCAATCCGCTGACGTGGCTGGTCGCGGTGATGATCGTCGGCACGCGGCAACTCGGCCTCGCCATTCTGATGCACGAGGCGGCGCATGGCGGCCTGCATTCCAACAAGGCGATCAACGAATGGATCGGGCAATGGCTTTGTGCGGTGCCGGTCGGCTCTGATCTTGCCAGCTACCGTTCCTATCACTTGCAACATCACCGCTTCACGCAACAGCCCGAGGATCCCGACCTGTCGCTATCCGCGCCGTTTCCGATCACCAAGGAGAGTTTTACCCGCAAGGCGATCCGCGATCTCACCGGCCAGACCTTCGTAAAACAGCGGCTGCCGCTGTTTCTCTCGCTGTTCAAGCGTGGGGATTCCGGCGACACCGTTTCACACGAGAGCTTTCTTTCCAGCGGCGCAGACAAGATGCAGCGCTTCCTGATCGCCAACGGAATCCTGTTCGTGGCGTTCTGGCTGTGCGGCGTGGGCGTGTGGTTTTTCGGCGTCTGGATTTTCGCGATGGCGACCTGGCTGCCGCTGGTGACGCGCATCCGCAACATTGCCGAACACGCCTGCACCAGCACCGGCCCTGATCCGTTCAGCCACGCCCGCACCACGCGCGCCAATATTGTCGAGCGCGCGCTGATCGCGCCCTATTGGGTCAACTATCACGCCGAGCATCACCTGTTCATGTATCTGCCGTGCTACCGGCTGCCGCTGGCGCATCGGCTGCTACAGGAAAAGGGATTGATCGGCCGGGTGACGGTGAGCGACGGCTATCTCGACGTGCTGAAGCTCGCGACCTCGAAAGGCTGAGGCCGCCGCATCCTTCATTGCGTTGAATGATGCTTACGCCTTGGCGAGCGCGCGCACCTGCAACGGGCCGCGCAGGCCGAACGCGGTGCCGACCACGATACCCGTCACGGCAACGAACGAGGCCAGCGCCAGCGTCGACACGCCGGTCAGGCCCTGCCCGACGGTGCAGCCGAGCGCCATCGCGCCGCCCGCGCCCATCAGGATCGCGCCGCCGATCGAGCGGATCATGTGGGTCGGCGAGGTATAGCCTTCCCACTTGAAGCGGTTGGTCAGGAGCGCGGTAATGAAGCTGCCCGCCAGCACGCCGCCGACCAGCGCAATGCCGAAGTTGAGCGTCAGACCGGTCGAGAGCATCACGTACTGCACCGATTCCGCGATCGGCGCGACGTAAGTGATCGAGGTCAGCGGCGCCGGATTAAAATCGTCGGCGCCGAGGAAACCGGTCGCGAACCATCCACCCGCGACCAGCAGGCCGATCACCACGCCGGCGGCGATCTGGCCGCTCGACCTGCGAAACGCGGGATGGGAGAAGGCGAACAGCGCAAGGCCGCCGCTCACCACCAGCAGCGCCAGAACGCGCGCGGTGGTCGCGTCGAGACCGAGCGTCGCCAGCAACGCCGGCAGCGAGACGACATCCGGCGCGCTTTGCGTCGCCTGCAACACCGCCAACCGCGCCGGCGCGATCAGACCCTTCAAGGTCATCTGCGCAGCGATGCCCAGCGTCACGATGACGACGAAGGAGCGCAGGTTGCCGCGCCCGAGCAGCACCAGCGCGCGCGACGCGCAGCCGTTCGACAGCACCATGCCGTAGCCGAACAGCAGGCCGCCGACGAACATCAGCGGCGCGGAGAAGCTCGTTTGCAGATAGATCGACTTGTCGAGATCGACATAGTGGCCGAGCACCAGAAGCTGCGACGCCAGCACCGCGACGCTGATCGCCAGCGCGTAGGTACGCACCAGCCGGCCGTCACCGTCGCCCCACCAGCCGCGCAGGCTGCTTAGAAGGCAGAAGCCACTGAGCAGACCGACCGCACCGAAGACGAGGCCAATCAGGAGACCGGAATAAACGACAATGTTGGGACCGAATGACACGGGCTGTTTCCTCGAGCCAGCGGAGAACAAAAAACCCCGCCGCGATGGGTCGCAGTGAAAAATCCTGCCTTGCTATATATCGCGCGCCGGATTGCCGTCCACGGCCCGGAAAATATAAGAAGGAAGCCATCGCCCGCTGCCAACGGAAGAGAAAAACTCTCTCCCTGGCCACCGATCCAGGCAACTTCCTGCCCCGCCGGAAAACGGAAAATCCTGCTATCGGGCAGCCGTCACGTCCCCACGCCGTGAGTCAGGTCGGCCCCCCTCATCATTGCTGAGGAGCGAAAGCGACGAAGCAATCCAGAGGCTTTCTATGTTGATAGAACTACCCGTCGTCATGCCCGGGCATAGCCGTTCGAAGAACGGCGTCGCTTTGCTCGCCTATGTCCCGGGCATCCACGTCTTTCTTGCTAACGTCATGTCAGAACGTGGATGGCCGGAATAAATCCGGCCATGACCCCGTGGCGTTTCTGTCAAAACATGAAAACACTATAGAAAAGGTCTGGATTGCTTCGCTTCGCTCGCAATGACGCTTGTTGTTGGGTCAGGTCGGCCGCGCGCTCATGGTGAGCAGATCGTAACGGGCGACCGGCTCGTCGTTCTGGTTCACCACCTCGACGTCCCAGCGCACTTCGCCGTATTCCGGCCGCCGCGCCGGCGACTTCTGCTTCACCGTCAATCGCACGCGAATGACGTCGTCGGGCGAGACGGGCTTGAGGAAGCGCAGATTGTCGAGACCGTAATTGGCGAGCAGCGGCCCCGGCGCGGGATCGACGAACAGACCCGCCGCGAACGACAAGATCAAATAGCCATGGGCCACGCGCCCCGGGAAGAATGGGTTGGCCTTCGCCGCCGCTTCGTCCATATGCGCATAGAAGGTGTCGCCGGTGAAATGCGCGAAGTGCTCAATGTCGTCGAGCGTGATCGGCCGGCTCGCTGTTTCGATCATGTCGCCGACGCGCAGTTCGTTGAAGTTGCGCTTGAACGGATGCACCTCGGCGCGCGGCGCCGGCGCGCCCTTCATCCATGTGCCGGTGATGGCCGACAGGCGCGCGGGCGAAGCCTGCACCGCCGTGCGCTGCATGCAGTGATAGACTGCGCGCAGGCCGCCGAGTTCTTCGCCGCCGCCGGCGCGGCCGGGTCCGCCGTGCAACAGCGACGGCATCGGCGAGCCGTGGCCGGTGGATTCCTTGGCGCAATCCCGGTCCACAATCAGCACGCGGCCATGAAATGGCGCGATGCCGAGCAGCACCGCCTCTGCCACGCTGTCGTCGTAGGTGAACACCGATGCAACAAGGCTGCCCTCACCGCGCTGAATGAGTTCGATAGCCTCATCGAGCGTGTCATAGGCCATCACGGTCGCGACCGGCCCGAAGGCTTCAGTGTCGTGCACACGCTGCGCGGTTTTCGGATCGGTCGCACGCAATAGCACCGGGCCGATGAACGCGCCCGCCTGCACATCGACGCCGCGCGCCTCGCAGCGGTCGGGATCACCAAACACGATCTCGGCTTCTCCCTTCAGCTTGGCGATCTGCCCGCGCACGGAGTCGCGTTGCGCGCGGCTGACCAGCGGCCCCATCACCTTGTCTTCGGTGCGCGGATCTCCGATCTTCACCGCGCCGAGCGCCGTCTTCAGCGCGGCGATCACCGCGGCTTCCTGTGCGCGCGGCACCAGCACGCGGCGGATCGCGGTGCATTTCTGGCCAGTCTTCACCGTCATCTCGCGCACCACCTCGCGCACGAACAGATCGAACTCCGGCTGCGACGGATCGACATCGGGGCCTAGCAGCGACGCATTCAGCGAGTCGCGTTCGGCAACGAAGCGGATCGAATGTTTCGCGATATTCGGATGATTGCGCAGTTTTTCCGAGGTCTCGATCGAGCCGGTGAAGGCAATCAGATCCTGCCCGCCGAGATGATCGAGCAGATCGCCGGTTGGACCGCAGATCAGTTGCAGGCTGCCGGGCGGCAGCGCGCCGGATTCAAGCATCAGGCGCACCAAGGCCTCGGTGACATAAGCCGTCGCGGTCGCCGGTTTGGCGATCACTGGTACGCAGGCGAGAAATGCCGGTGCGAATTTCTCCAGCAGACCCCAGCAGGGAAAATTAAACGCATTGATATGCACCGCGACGCCATGCAGCGGCGTCAGAATGTGCTGGCCGACGAAGGTGCCGCCTTTCGACAGCCCCTCCACGTCGCCTTCGACGATAAAACGCGTCGCGGGCAATTCGCGCCGCCCGCGCGAGGCATAAGCGGAGAGCGTGCCAAGCCCGCCCTCGATATCGACCGCGTTGTCGCGGCGGCTCGCGCCGGTATCGCTCGCGAGCTTGTAGAGTTGTTCCTTGCGCTCGGAAACATAAGCGGCAATCGCCTTCAGGCGATCGGCGCGCTGATGAAACGTCAGGCTGCGCAGCGCGGGGCCGCCGACATCGCGTGCGTGCTTCACCATCGCGCCGAAATCGAGCCCGGCGCTGGACGCGCGCGCCACGGTCTTGCCGTCCACTGCGCTCGGGATATCGACGAAGCCGCTCGGCGCCTCGACCCAACGATCCAGCGCAAGATTTTGCAACGTGATGGTCATCGTTTCCTCCCCGTCTCGGGTGTCGATCGGCCGTTGACAGCGCGGCCGGTTGGGCTAATAATTAACTGACCGATCGTTTAATTCAATAGGCTTTATCTGATGGCCTTGCGAACGGCGAAGCCCCGTTTCAACATCAGGGGCGCCGGGCGGTCGAAGGGAGAAACGTCGTGAACCACGTCCTGACCGATTGCGGGAGAACGCTGCCCGCGCCGCGCCATATCGGGAGGACACCTTGAGCACCACGACAACGCTTTCGCCGGACGATCTCGCGCGTGCCTGCGCCGACGCGATGTGGAAAGAGGACAACGCCTCGCGCGGCCTCGGCATGGAGATCGTCAAAATCGGCGCCGGCCACGCCGTCTTGGCGATGACCGTCAAGCCCGAGATGGTCAACGGCCACGGCATCGCCCATGGCGGCTTCATCTTCACGCTGGCCGATTCCGCCTTCGCCTTCGCCTGCAATTCCTACAACGAGCGCACTGTGGCGGCGCACGGCAACATCTCCTTCATCCGCCCGGGCAAACTTGGCGACCGGCTGGTGGCCGATGCCCGCGAGATTTCCAAATCCGGCCGTTCCGGCATTTACGACATCCGCGTCACCGCCAACGGTGGCGCGGTGATCGCCGAATTGCGCGGCTACTCGCGCACCATCGGCGGCACGATGGTCGACGCTGCGCCGCCGGATAAAACTGCTTCGCGCGACTAGATCAGGACGACAGCCTTTAGGACAACAGCCATGGCCTTCACCGAGACCCTTTCGACAACCACCGACGGCCTTGTGCTTGATTCCGCCGAGCGCGCTTCGCGCGACGAGATCATGGCGTTGCAGACCAAGCGCCTCGCCTGGTCGTTGAAACACGCCTACGACAACGTCGCGCATTACAAGGCGGCGTTCGACGCCAAGGGCGTGCATCCGTCCGACTTCAAGCAACTGTCCGACCTCGCCAAGTTTCCCTTCACGGTGAAGACCGACCTGCGCGACAACTATCCGTTCAACATGTTTGCCGTGCCGCGCGAGCAACTGGTACGCGTGCATGCCTCCTCCGGCACCACCGGCAAGCCGATCGTGGTCGGCTACACCGCCGCCGACATCGACGTGTGGTCCGACGTAATGGCGCGCTCGATCCGCGCCGCCGGCGGCCGCAAGGGCATGATCCTGCACAACGCCTATGGCTACGGCCTGTTCACCGGCGGCCTCGGCGCGCATTACGGCGGCGAGCGGCTGGGCTGCACCGTGGTTCCCGTTTCCGGCGGCATGACCGAACGGCAGGTGCAACTCATCAACGATTTCAAACCGGACATCATCATGGTGACACCGAGCTACATGCTGGCGATCCTCGACGAGTTCGGCCGCCAGGGTTTCGATCCGCGCAAGTGCTCGCTGAAGTTCGGCATCTTCGGCGCCGAGCCGTGGACCAACGCCATGCGCAGCGAGATCGAACATGCCTTCAACATGGACGCCACCGACATCTACGGCCTGTCGGAAGTGATCGGCCCCGGTGTCGCGCAGGAATGCGTCGAGACCAAGGACGGCCTGCACGTCTGGGAAGATCACTTCTATCCGGAGATTATCGATCCCGAGACCGGCGCGGTGCTGCCGGACGGCGAGAAAGGCGAACTGGTGTTCACCTCGCTCACCAAGCAAGCCTTCCCGATCGTGCGCTATCGCACCCGCGATCTCACACGGCTCCTGCCCGGCACGGCGCGGCCCGGCATGCGGCGCATGGAGAAGGTCACCGGCCGCTCCGACGACATGATCATCCTGCGCGGCGTCAACGTGTTTCCGACCCAGATCGAGGAAGTGCTGCTCGCCACCGAGTGGTGCGGCGGCCACTTCCAGATCGAATTGACGCGCGAGGGCCGCATGGATGAAATGACCGTGCTGGCGGAAGCGCGGCCCGAAAGCTGGGACGGCCAGGGTCTCGTCGTCCATGCCCGGCAAATCGTCGCGCACATCAAGAACACCATCGGCGTGTCCAGCAAGGTCTCCATCGTCGCACCGGACTCGCTGGCGCGCTCGCAGGGTAAAGCCAAGCGCGTCTACGACAAACGTCCGAAGGAATAGTCAACCGACGCGATCGAGGAATTTAGGACGCGAACTTCCGCAAACGCGTCGTCGGAGAACAGGATTGCAACATCTGCGCGCGGTGATTATACAACGTCGGTCTGCATGCTTTGCGGACTTCATCTGCTGGTTGGGGAGGACGCCATGTCACGCGACGCCCTCTTCCAATTGGGGATGGGCGCAGTTTCGCTGAATGCCTCCCAAAAGGAAGAACACTTTAACGCCCACGCGCACGAAGCGCTGCGGGTACAGGCTGATCATTTCATCGAAAAGAACGGGATCGTTTGCGCGGGGTCGCATCTGATCATCGATCTTTACGAGGCCGAACGGCTCGACGATCTCGATCACATCGCCGGAACGCTGAAACAGTGCGTCGATGCCGCTGGCGCGACGCTGCTTCATATGCACCTGCATCCGTTCGAGCCGAATGGCGGCGTCAGCGGTGTCGCGGTGCTGGCGGAAAGTCATATCTCGATCCATTCGTGGCCCGAGCGACGCTATGCCGCGCTCGACGTGTTCATGTGCGGGGATGCGCAACCGGCCCGCTGCATCGAGATTTTGCGTAAGGCCTTCAAGCCGAAGCGGATCGCGGTGAAAGAATTGCTGCGCGGAAAAGGCGCATGAGCGAACAACGCTGGCTCACCGAAACGGCATTCGCAAACATGCGATTGTCGTTCGAGGTCGCGCGCGTGCTGCAGGCGGATCACAGCCCCCAGCAACGGATCGACCTGATCGAGAACCCGCTGTTCGGCAAGGTGTTGATGCTCGACGGCGCAACGCAGATAACGAGCGCCGATGAATTCATCTACCACGAGATGATGGCGCATGTGCCGATCCTCGCCCATGGCGCGGTACGTGATGTGCTGATCGTCGGTGGCGGCGACTGCGGACTTGCCGAGGAAGTTCTCAAACACACCGGCATCACCCGGGTTGTGCAGGTGGAGATCGATGCGCAAGTCGTCGAATTCGCGCGCAGCCATTTCGCGGAATTCAATGCCGCCGCTTTCGCCGACCCGCGCTTCGCCATCGAGATCGCTGACGGCGCGGCCTTTGTCGCGGCGACCGATCAACGCTTCGATGTCATCCTGGTCGATTCCACCGATCCGATCGGAGCTGGCGCCGTGTTGTTCACAAAGATCTTTTACGCCGGCCTGCGCCGCTGTTTACGTCCCGGCGGCATCGTGGTGACGCAGAGCGGCGTGCCGTTCGTGCAACGTGACGAATTCACCACCGCCATCCGAAATCTGGCGCGGGTCTTTCCTGTCGCCGAGTGCTATGTTCTCGCGACGCCCTCCTATGCCGGCGGTCATATGGCGCTTGGCTGGGGAAGTCTGGACCGCGACCCGTCCGACCCGTCGCTCGAAATTCTTACCGAGCGCGCAAGCATGCTCGCCACCCGCTACTACACCCCGAAGGTACATCGCGCGGCGTTCGCGCTGCCGCGTTACATTCTCGACGCAAAGATCGCCGCCATCGCAGCCGATCGATAATCGTCGGTTGCTTACATCTGATCGTAATCGACCACGACCTTCGCCGATGTCGGATGCGCTTGGCAGGTGAGGATGAATCCCGCCTCCAATTCCCAAGGCTCCAGCGAATAGTTCAATTCCATCGGCGCCTCGCCTTCGACCAGCTTGGCGCGGCAGGTCGAGCACATGCCGCCCTTGCAGGCGAACGGCAGATCCATGCCCGCGCGCAACGCGGCATCGAGAATGGCTTCGCCTTCCGCCACCGGCACATCGCGGCGTTTGCCGTCGATGATCAGCGAGGCCACCGCCTTCGGCGGCGTGCCTTCGACCACCACCGGCTTCGGCCGTGCCTTGCCGCCGAACTCAGAGACGAAGCGTTCGACGTGAATGCGTTCATCGGCGATGCCGATCTCGCGGCATGTCGCCTCGACATCTTCGCTCATGCCGGTGGGGCCGCAGATGAAAACATGATCGACACTGGTGGCCGGCACCAGCGAGCGCAGCAGCACCCGCACCTTTTCGGCATCAAGCCGGCCATGCAGGATCGGGATGTCCTGCTCCTCCTGCGAGATGACATGAAACACCGACAGCCGCTCCATGAAGCGGTCCTTCAATTCCTCCAATGCCCCGCGGAAGATGATGCCGTCGGTGGAGCGGTTGCCGTAGAACAGGAAGAAGCGGCTATGCGGTTCGCGCGCCAGCACGCCGCGAATGATCGATAAGATCGGCGTGATGCCGGAGCCGGCGGCGAATCCGACATGGATGCGCGCGTCTTCCGGCGTGAAAGCGACGCCGAAGCGGCCAGTCGGCGTCATCACGTCGAGCGCATCGCCAACGTTCAATTCGTCAGCGGCCCAGTTCGAGAACGCGCCACCCTCGACCTTCTTCACCGCGATCCGCAATTCGCCGTCTTCCGGGCCGGAGCAGATCGAATAGGAACGCCGCACCTCCTCGCCGTCCATCGTGGTGCGCAAGGTCAGATACTGGCCTGGCGCGAAGGCATAGTCCTCCGCCAATTCCTTCGGGATCGCGAAGGTCAGCGAAATCGCATCATTCGCCTCACGGCGCAGGTCGTTGACGGAGAGACGATGAAAACGGGGCGTGACCATAAGCGTGCTCGTTCCGAGTTTGATTTCCTCGTCATTGCGAGCGAAGCGAAGCAATCCAAACAGCCGCAAAGCAAAGACTGGATTGCTTCGTCGCTGGCGCTCCTCGCAATGACGTTAGTGACACTTGAAGTAATCGAACGGCTCGCGGCAGCTCTTGCAGCGCCACAGCGCCTTGCAGGAGGTCGAGCCGAATTCGGACAGCGTTTCGGTATCGGTCGAGCCGCATTGCGGGCACGCGACCTGCTCGACGCCGAACAGCGCACGGCGGCCGCTGCCGGCCTGCGGCGGCGCGATGCCGTATTCCTTCAGCTTGCGGCGGCCGTCATCGCTCATCCAGTCGGTGGTCCAGGCCGGCGACAGCACGGTGCGCACCGTCGGCTTGCGAAAACCCGCGCGCTCCAGCGCGACTTCGATTTCCACCGTGATCATGTTCATCGCCGGGCAGCCGGAATAGGTCGGCGTGATTGCGACTTCGACTTCGCCGTCATGCACGGACACGTCGCGCAGCACGCCGAGATCGGCGATGGTCAGCACCGGAATTTCCGGATCGACCACCTGCGCGGCGGCGTCCCATGCACGCTGACGCAACTCGATATCGCGGGCCGCGTGGTTCACCATGTCGCTCCCGGAAAGCTGCGCTGCATCGATTGCAATTCGCTGAGCAGATGGCCGAGATGTTCGGTGTGGTGGCCGATGCGGCCACCCCTCTGCATCCAGTCGTTCGCGGGCCGCGCCAGCGTGGCTTCGCCGAGCACACCCGATACGATTTTGAGCCATTGCGGACGCAGGGTTTCCGGATCGATCGCGATGCCGGCGTCGATCAGCCCGCGCTCGCCGTCATCGACTGAAAACATTTCGCCAGTGAAAGCCCAAAGATCGTCAATGGCGACTTGCGCGCGGCGATGGCTCTCCTCGGTGCCGTCGCCGAGCCGCACCATCCACTCCGACGAATGCCGCAAGTGATAGGCGCTTTCCTTCTCGGATTTCGCGGCGATCGCGGCCAGCGTCGCGTCGCGCGAGGCCATCATCGCGCGCCAGTAGAGATCGGCGAAGGCGGAATAGAGGAACTTCCGCACCATGGTGCGGGCGAAATCGCCGTTCTGCTGCTCGACCAGCAGCAGGTTGCGATACTGCCGCACGTCGCGCAGATAGGCGAAAGTATCCTCGGTGTTGTCCTTGCCCTCGACCTTCGCGGCATAGGAATAGAGTTCGCGCGCCTGCCCGAGCAGATCAAGGCCCATATTGGCGAGCGCCATGTCTTCTTCGAGCATCGGCGCGTGGCCGCACCATTCCGACAGGCGATGACCTAGGATCAGCGCGTCATCGGCGCGGCGCAACACGTAGAGCACCAGCGGCGTTTCGGAAACTTGAATCGAAGCTGCGGTCATCAGCGCACCTTGTTGTGGCAACCTATTTCGACGCCGTCATTGCGAGCACTCGGATCTGTGCTTCGCACCGTCCGAGCACAGGCTCCGCGAAGCAATCCAGAAGGAGAGGAAGCAAAAACTGGATTGCCTCGTTGCTATCGCTCCTCGCAATGACGATCTCCTTCGTCACGCGCGAGGGGTAAACTACATATGCCCGACTTCTTCCGGCACATCGTAGAACGTCGGGTGCCGATAGATCTTGGATTCCGCCGGCTCGAACATCATGCCCTTCTCGGCGGGATCGGATGCGGTGATCGCGCTCGATGGCACGACCCAGATCGAAAGCCCCTCGCCGCGCCGCGTGTAAATGTCGCGCGCGGCCTGCAACGCCAGCGTCGCGTCGGCGGCGTGCAGCGAACCGACATGCTTGTGCGCGAGGCCGTTGCGGCTGCGGATGAAAACTTCCCAGAGCGGCGTGTTCGGTGTCGCCATCGGAATCTCCTGACATTTGGAAATCAAATTCCGTCATTGCGAGCAAAGCGAAGCAATCCAGTTCGTTCTTCAGAAGTCTGGATTGCTTCGTCGCTGCGCTCCTCGCAATGACGGCGTTAACTACTCGGCTGCCTGAACCATCGATCGGCGCGCGCGCTTTTCGGCGTAGGCTGCCGCCGCCTCACGCACCCACGCGCCCTCGTCGTGCGCCTTGCGGCGCGCGGCGAGCCGGTCGCGATTGCACGGGCCATTGCCGGCCAGCACCTGCTTGAACTCGGTCCAGTCGATCTCGCTGTAACGCCAGTGCCCGTCGGCATCCTGCGCCATGCCGGGATCGGGAATGGTGAGGCCGAGGAACTGCGCCTGCGGCACTGTCGCATCGACGAACTTCTGGCGCAGTTCGTCGTTGGAGAAACGCTTGATCTTCCACCTGGTCGAGGTGTCGCTGTGCTGGCTCACCTGATCCGGCGGACCGAACATCATCAGCACCGGCCACCACCAGCGATCCAGCGCGTTCTGCGCCATCGCCTTCTGCTCGGCGGTGCCGCGCGACAGCGTCAGCATGATCTCGAAACCCTGCCGCTGATGGAACGATTCTTCCTTGCAGACGCGGATCATCGCGCGTGCGTAAGGACCATAGGAGCAGCGGCACAGCGGGATCTGATTCATGATCGCCGCGCCGTCCACCAGCCAGCCGATGGCGCCGATGTCGGCCCAGGTCAGCGTCGGATAATTGAAGATCGAGGAATATTTTGCCTTGCCCGACAGCATCGCATCGACCAGTTCCTCGCGCGAGGTGCCGAGCGTTTCCGCCGCCGCATAAAGATAGAGGCCGTGGCCGCACTCATCCTGCACCTTGGCGAGCAGTGCCGCCTTGCGCCGCAACGTCGGCGCGCGGGTGATCCAATTGCCTTCCGGCAACATGCCGACGATTTCGGAATGAGCGTGCTGGGAAATTTGCCGCGTCAGCGTCTTGCGGTAGGCGGCGGGCATCCAGTCGTTCGGCTCGATGCGCTCGTCGTCGTCGATGCGCGTCTGGAACGCTGCCGCAAGCGTTGCGTCCTCAACGAAACGATCTTCGCCATCCGACGTATTGAGCGCCTGCGTATACATGGGCCGCCTCCCTATGTGTTGCGGCTCAATATATAACAAAAATAATTCTAATCAAGAAAATTATGTAACATGTTAATTCTGGTCGTCGAATCTTTGCCCGAGTTCAGCGCTCGCAGGTGGCAGCGCTCCCGCCGCACTCACGCCGTTTCGGTCAAGCCATTGTTCGGACGCGGGAATCAACCGGCGATAGAGATCGGCGCAAAGCTGGCGCGCGGGCGTCCCCGGCCAGTCCGCAGGCAGCAGGCTTCCCGGCAGCAGCGGATCGCGCAGCACCACGCGGCGGTAATGGTGGATCAGCAGGATGCGCGCGGTGAAGGCATCGGCATCGGACAGCGCCTCGTCGCGCTGAAGCCAGTCACGCAGTGGCGCGAAGGTTTTCATGAAACGCTGATAGGCGTCCGCGGTGAAATGCAGCGGCCAGCTTTCGCTGAGCAACCGCCGGCCGCTATCGTCTTCCGCAGAGACTTCCAACCGGATCGCGCCCGCCGCTTCCACCGGCACCTTCACGCCCGAGGGCGCCACCCATACACCGGCCAGCGGACTGCCGAAACCCGCGGCACGCAACGCCTCGCGCGCGGAATCGCGTTTTTCCCCGTTGCCGAGCAGCAGCAGTTCGAAGCGGCCGGTCCAGTCGGACGGCTGCGGATTGTAGACGTGGCGCACCGCCGTATCGAACGTCTCGCGGCCCTTGTCCGCCAGCCGATAGAAGCTGTTGCGCCCCACCCGCTCGCGCTCGAACCAGCCATCGGATGTGAGGCGCGACATCGCGGTGCGCACTACCCCACCCTCGGTGTCGAGCATGGCGAAGAAGGCCAGCAGCGTGCCGAGCCCCACCGAGCCGCCGCGCGGCACGATGGCGTCGCCGAACAGCGTGACGACGATCGATCCGGTGCGCGAGGGTTCGCGCTTCAACTGGTCGAGAATGCGGGCAAGCGGCTGAGGCATCGAATCCGGCATAGCGTGTTTCGCCGGTGCAGGCCACCGCCGCCTCAATACAGCGCGTTCAACGAGGCGTTCAGGCTCGCAGCCCGCCGGATTATAATTGACCAATTGGACGGTCAATGCGAAGTTGTCCGGCGAACCGCCTGGCCAAAGAGGCGGCAAGCGCCGGCATCCCTGCCGGCACGACGTCAAGGACACCAGACTTTATGGCTCGCACCCGGGCAACTGACTACGACCAGAAGCGCCTGGGTATCCTCAGCCAGTCCGCACGGCTGTTCGCGCAACACGGATTCACCGGCACCTCGATCACCATGATCGCGGAAGCGTGCGGCGTGTCCAAGGCGCTGATGTATCACTACTACAATTCCAAGGACGACGTGCTGTTCGACGTGCTTGCGGATCACCTCAAGCATCTCGTCGCGATGGTGGAAGCGGCAGCCGCGACCGAAAGCGACGGCCGCCGGCGTCTTATTGCGATCTGCACCGCCCTGCTCGACGCCTATCGCGGCGCAGATGCCGAACACCAGGTGCAGATCTCCAGCCTGAAACTGTTGCCGCGCGCGCAGCAAGATATTTTGAAAGAACTCGAGCGCCGGCTGGTGACGATCTTCTCCGAAGCCATTGCCGCGTCGCTTCCCTCCACCGCCAAACAACCCGACACGCTCAAGCCGCTGACGATGTCGCTGTTCGGTATGTTGAACTGGCACTACCTGTGGTTCCGCGACGGCAAGGGCATGACGCGTGAAGCCTATGCGTTGATGGCGGCGAACCTGATCCTCGCCGGCGCCGAAGATGCGATCCGCGCGGCGGCCACGCCTGCCGCATCGTCGAAAGCGTCGACGCCTGCCAAGCCCGCCGTTGCGAAGAAGAAGGCCGAGAAGGCGCGCTAACTTGCACTACGACTCCGTTCGTCATGGCCGGGCTCATCCCGGCCATGACGAGTCGAGTCTCAACGCCAGATTTTTGCGGCGTTTCTTTCGCGACAACGACAGGACGACGGTGTCGCGCAGATCACAACTCATCATTCGCGCATCTGTGTCGCTTCACCAAAAAGCAAATGCCCGGACCGACCATGTCCGGGCATCGCAAATGATCGATGCGTAAAAAACGCTAAGCCTTACCGGTTCGGATCCGGATAAACCAGGCTGCGCCAGCCGTTACGGTCGAACGGCTTCCATGCGCCCTCCGCCTGCGCCAGGCGATCGGCGACGGCATAGACCACGGCCGGGTGGAATCCCATACCGCAATGGCTGCTCTCGACCTCGATATTCTCGGTGAGTGCCGATGTCTTTTCCATGCAGCCTTGCCAGGCGCAGATGCCGTCGGTGCGGCTGTAGATCGCGGTGGTCGGCATCGGCGGCGCTTCCGACAGCGGGCCGCCAAAATGTTCGCTCGCCTCTTCCGCGCGCTGGCCGCTCGCCAGTTCATAGACGCGCCACGCGTTGGTCGATTTCGGATCGCCGGCGAACGGGCTGCCAAGCGTGATCACCGAACGCACGCGATCCGGCATCATCTTGGCGAGTTGTCGCGAATAAAGTCCGCCGAGGCTCCAGCCGACCAAGCTGACCTTGCGGCCATGGGTATCGTTGATGCGCTTGATCAGATCGACGACCGAGTCCTGCACACCGGGCCGCAGGCCGTAGTTGCGTCCAAGGCCCCAGCCATGAACGGCATAGCCGCGGCTGGTAAGGAAGCCGCGCAACGGCTGCGTCGAGGTGTCGCTCGCCATCAGTCCCGGCAACACCAGAACCGGGTGACCGTCGCCGCGCGGAGCGAGGCTGAGCAGCGGCAATGCACCGAGGAACGCGCCGAGTTCGGAAAGCGCTCGTCCTTCCAGCAGGACCAGCAGCTTGGAGGGAGGGGCTAACGATCGAGCAGCAGCAGCCATCGAGTATCCTTTCCCGCCCGACGCGCGTGCATCGAGCAACAGATCAGTTGAGCAAATAACCGTTTCGCTAAGCCAGAACCTCGTTGCGATTCGTCGACACAATACCGTCACAAATGAAGCTATGAGCCGATTCCGATGAATTCAAGCAGCCTTTAGTCGCTAGGAACGGGGGTGTCACCCTCTGGCAACACCCCTCAGAAGGCTGATTCTGGCCGGAGATTCGTCACGGCAATCGCAGCAGAACCTCGATGGTGTGAAGCACCAGTCCGACAAGGCCGCCGATCAGGGTGCCGTTGAAACGGATGTATTGAAGGTCCTTGCCGACATTGGTTTCGATCAAGGTAATGAGCTGCGCCATGTCCCATCCCTTCACCTGATCGGCGATGAAGGTGGAGACACCGCTTTTCTGATCGGCGATGAAACTGCGCAGCACGAGGACGATACCCTGATTGATCTCGGCGCGCATTTCGCCGTCGGCCGCGAGGGCCCTGCCCGCCTCGACAAACACATTGGCGAGGTGGTGTTGCAGCACGCTCGATTCACCGGACGCGCTCTTCTCGATGAACGCCTTCGCCTGCGACCATACGCTCTGCGCCAGGCCGCCGAGCTCGGGTCGCGCCAGAAGACCGCGCTTCAAATCGTCAAGATGCGCGGCATAGGTCGGGTCGCTGCCGATCCGATCAACGAAGGCCAACACCATGCGATCGAACTCGCCGCGGAACGGGTGTTTCGGATCGGCGCGCACCTCGTCGAAGAACGCCGACGCCGATGCGAGAATGCGCTTCACCAGAAATGCATCGGCTCGATAGAAATTCAGCAGCGACGGCAGTTCGTCGCGCAGCTTGGCGCGAAATGCCGTCATCGTCTCCGGCTGGCTGAGCGCGCCGTGAATGGCGACGAGAAGATCGTCGAGCAGCGCCTTGTGTCGTCCTTCCGCGACGAAAGTGCGCAACGTATTGGTGGCGAGCGGGACGAGATCGATCGATTGCAACTGCGCCATCACGCGACGCGAGACGTATTGCATCAGTCCGGAGGTCTCAGTGGCGTCGAACGCTTCCGGCAACAGGCGCAGCACGAAGCGCGCGAGATCGGTGCTGCGCTTGCGGTCGCTCATCCAGTCGGCAATAAAGGATGCAAAGTCGATCTGGCGCAGCTTGGCTTCCACTGGCGCCGCGTCGAGAAAATTGGTTTCGATAAACTCGCCGAGCTTGTCGGCGATCCGCGCCTGATTGTTCTGGATGATCGCGGTATGCGGGATCGGCAATCCCAGCGGCCGGCGAAACAATGCCACCACTGCATACCAATCCGCGAGCCCGCCCACCGTCGCGGCTTCGGCAAACGCGGCGACGAAACCGAACACCGGATGATAGTGCAATAGCAGCTTCGCGGTAATAAACACCGCAAGGCATCCGACCAGCACCAGTGTCGCCAGGAATTTGATGCGCTTCAATTCGGCGGCACGCCCGTCGTCGCCAGTGGTTGACGTCAAGGCAAACTGAGCGTCACGCGTCATCATGATCCTGCGGCGTTCGAATAATCTCGCTCACTATAGCCGATGAAGCCGGCATATGCCCGTCGCGCCATCATGAAAGTAGCGCACAGACAAAAAGAAGGCCCGCGATGCGGGCCTTCTAGTTGAAGATCGTCAACGGGGAGGAACGTTGGCGATCAGTCGAAACGTGGGAGATCAGGCAGCCTTGTTGTAGGACGCCGCGACCTTCGCAAAGTTCTCCTGAGCCGACTTCGCGCCTTCGGTCACCAGCTTGCCGACGTATTCGCTGGTCGACTTGGCGCGAGCAACGAGGGTCTCGCCGTGGGCACGGGCCAGGTCCGACTGGATCTGGAAGGCTTCGGTGATCGACTTGGCCGAGGCCAGCTTGTCGATGCCGTTGAAGAACGCTTCGGCGTCCTGGTAGATCGCCTGCTGGATGCTGCGGCTGATCTTGGCGACTTCGCTGACCGAGTTGTTGGCGGCGGCTTCGATCGCAGCGGTCACCTTCTCGGAGCCGTTGTGCAGGTCGGCGGCGCGGTCCTTGGCGGTGCCGGCGGCGCGCTTGACGAAGTCACGAGCAGCTTCCGGAACTTCCACGTTCTGGAGGTTCTTGAGCGCGTCGGAAATCGGAGCAAAAGCTGCTTGCACGCTGTTCAGCACGGAATTGGTTTCGTTCGACATGTCAATCTCCATCCTCAGGTTTGAGCTATGGGCTCGGCCCGTCCGGTGTGGCCCGGGGTGAGAGTGTTATGACACATTCATTTGTGCGTCGCAACATCAATGTTGCGTCGCGATATCACGAACGCGTGACAATTTGTGCAACGCGAGATATATTGAGATAAATTTCAATAATATCAAATACTTATTTGACGAAAGACATTCGCCTGGGAGATAGAGCGGAAACAAATAGTCCGAAAATCGCGGCTAAACATCCGGCTATTTCAACTTCGGCGCTCCGAACACCGGCATTCCCCACCATGGCGTTCAAACACCCTCGGCGTCGTCCCCGCGCAGGCAAAAACCCAGACTCCGCAGCGACCATGATGTGGGCGGCGCTGATCGCCTTTTGCAGACGGTCGCGCTCAATCGCCCCCGCCGCCGGAGTTATGAATCCTCGCGGCTTCGCGGGGACGACGCTTATCGTATTGGAAGGGCAAGGTAGAAATCTCGCCGTTCGTCATGGCCGGATTTATTCCGGCCATCCTCGCGATGATGATCCGTCAGCAAGAAAGACGTCGATGGCCGGGACATAGGAGAGCAAAGCGACGCCGTTCTTCCAACGGCTATGCCCGGCCATGACGGAACACAATGCAGGCAACCGCGTCGCGGTTCAGTTCTGAACCGCGGCCGGTACGCCGTAGGCTTCCAGCTTGGCCCGCACCTGCGCGACGTTGTGGCCAAGCACGACGATATCGTGGGTGCGGCCGTCGCGATCGCGGACGTGGTCGCGCAACAGCGCTTCCGCCTTGAAGCCGAGCCCTTCGAAGATGGCGATGGCACCGGTCTGGTCCACCGTCATCTGCGCGACGAGTTTCTCGAGGCCCATCGACAGCGCCAGCGCGAAGGTTTCCTGCGTCAGCGCGCGCCCCACGCCGAGGCCGCGCACATCGGTGGAAATCACCATGCGGATGCCGCCGACATGCGGCGACCACGAATGCACGTCGCGGACGATGGTGCCGCAACCGACCACCTTGTCGCCTTTCCAGGCCAGCAGGCTGGTGATGGTGCCGCGCTCGATCTCCCGGACCCACGCGGTGAGCACCTTCGGCTCGGTGATGTTGCGCGGCAGGAACAACAGGTCATGCACCGGAAGCCCGCGCGCGAAGGCCAGCACCGCGGCCTCGTCGTCCGCCCCCATCAGGCGAAACTGGATCGGCCCCGCCTCGGTGACGACTTGCCGCGGATAAGAACGAAGTTCGGAACTGCTCATACTGATCTCTCACCTAACCATGAATCGAGTTTTGGCCACATCCGTTTGACCGCGTTGGCGCCGGCGACAAGGCTGACGTGACCGCCCTTGAGCATCACCTCTTCCTTGTCGGTCGATCCGACCCGGGCGATCAAGTGCCGCGCGGCCTCGTAAGGCACGATGTGATCGTGTTCGGCAACGACATGAAGGATCGGCACCTTGATATTGGCGAGATCGACCTTGCGCCCACCCACGGTCATCGTGTTGTTGAAAATCTTGTTGTCCCACATCAGGTCCTTGGTCATCTGCCGGAAGTATTCTCCCGCAAGCGGCAAGGTGTCCGCGCCCCACTTGTCCATCATCCGATAGGATTTGACGAACTCGTCGTTCCAGATGTTTTCCCACAACTGGATCTGTCCCATCGCCCGCGCCGCCGGACGCAGCATGTCGAACGAGGTCATGATCATTTCGGCGGGCACGTTGCCGACGCTGTCCACCAGCCGGTCGACGTCGAAGTAACGCCGATCGGAAAAGTTCTGAAACATCTTCATCTGCGTGAAGTCGATCGGCGTCGTGAAGCAGACCAGGTTCTTCAGCGGCCCGTCGGTATGCACCGACGCATAGAGCGTCGACAACATGCCGCCGGCGCAATAGCCGATGATGTTGACGTCGGTTTCGCCGGAGTCCTCCTGCACCGTGCGGACACATTCGGGGATGAAGCCGAGCACATAGTCATCCAGCCGCAGGTTCTTCTCCTCCGGCTTCGGCGCGGTCCAGTCGAGCATATAGACATCGTAACCGCGCTTGAGCAAAAACTCGATCAGGCTCTGGCCGGGTGCGAGATCGAGAATGTAACCGCGATTGGTGGTCGCCATTACGATCAGTACCGGGATGCGGTAGAGTTCGTCCGCCATCGGCTGGTAGTGATAGAGCTGCATCGTCCCGCGCGAGAGGATGACGTCCTTCGGCGTCGCGCCCGGCGTCGGCCCCGACGAGGCGATATATTCGACGCCCTTGATGCTGCGCTGTATCGCGCGCTGCACTTCGGTCTGGATGCGCTCAGAGACCGACGTGAAATCCATTGCCGAACCTGAGACCGCGTTCATTTGGATTCTCCAGCAGCGGACGGCGGCCGCCGCGTGCGCGGCGGTTTCGGCGTGCCGGCGAATCTTTCGCCGGCGCCGCCGGATTTATCCTGCATCCGATACAACAGCGTCTTGATCTCGCTGAGTTGCGCTTCGATGGCTTGCAGCCGTTCGGCCATGGTCACCAGTTGTGCCCGGCTCGGCAAATTCATGCCGACGAGATACTTCTCCATCAGGTCGCCGAACTGCTTCTGCGCGCCCGCGGCCATGCCGCCGGCCTGGTTCATCACCTTGCTGAATTCGGGCGAGGCCATGGTCTGCGTGGCGAAGGAATTGAAGCCCTTCTCCATTTCGCCGAGCATGGTATGCCAGATTTCGACCGGGTCGTTGCTGTTCTTATTCGCCACCAAAGTCCCTCCTGGTTATCCTCCGGGCCCCATCCTGAGGAGGTCAGCCTCGCTTTTCTTTTGCTGTCATTCCATACTGTTGTTTCAGTGTGGTCAATATTTCTCGAACCGTTTCCCGGTACCTGTCCGGCATCATTCGCAAAGTCCCAAAATCACCCGCCGTAAATTCGTTTTCGATGATCCAAGGAGCCAACGACGTGCACCCGATCCCACATCAACCGCCGCAAATGCTGCGCGCCAACGGCATCGAGCTTTGCTACGAAATTTTCGGCGCGCCGGACGCCGAACCGCTGGTGCTGATCATGGGACTGGGTGCTCAGATGATTCACTGGGACGACGATTTCTGCCGTCAACTGGCGGTGCAGGGTTTTCGCGTCATCCGGTTCGACAATCGCGACATCGGCAAATCGAGCAAGCTGAAGGGCGGCGGAAAAATCGGCGCGCTTGAATTTCTCAAGCTGCGGCTCCTGAAAATTCCGGTGGCCGCGCCCTACAAGCTGCGCGACATGGCGACCGATGTGGTCGGCCTGCTCGATGCATTGAACATCCGCTCGGCGCACATCGTCGGCGCGTCGATGGGCGGCATGATCGCGCAGGAACTCGCCATCGTGTTTCCGGAGCGGGTGCGCACGCTGACGTCGATCATGTCGTCGACCGGCAACCCCAAATTGCCAGGACCTACACGCGAAGCGGCAGCGCTGCTATTGGCCGCTCCGGTGACCGAGCGCGAGGCTTTCATCCAGCGCTTCGAACAGACCTGGAAGCTGCTGCGCGTCGGCAGTTTCCCGCAGGACGAAGCGCTCGACCGCGAACGCGCCATCCGTACCTTCGAGCGCGGCCTCAATCCGGCCGGCGTCTCGCGGCAGTTGCGCGCGATCCTCGCCTCCGGCAGCCGCAAGGAGCGGCTCAAGGCGGTGAAGGCGCCGACCTTGGTGATCCACGGCAATGTCGATCCGCTGGTACGACCCGAAGGCGGCAAGGACACGGCGGCATCCATCCCCGGCGCGAAGCTGGTGATGGTCGACGGCATGGGCCACGCCCTGCCAATCCCGCTGTGGCCACAAATCATCGGCGCCATCGTCAACCATGCGCGCGGGACGAAGGCGACGCTGCATTAGCATTGCAGTTATTGCGCCTCTTCCTTCTCCCCTTGCGGGAGAAGGTGGCGCAGACGAAGTCCGTGCCGGATGAGGGGTCAACGCGCACCGGCTACCCCTCACCCATCTTCGCTTCGCGAAGCCGCCCTCTCCCGCAAGGGGAGAGGAAAGAGAACTATCCCCCCGCCCACACGTCGAGCACATAGCGGTTGCGGGTGCCGAGGTCGTCGATCCAGCGCGCGCTAGCGGCTTCATCGCTGCCGGTCTTCTCGCGATAGATCGCCATCAGCGCCGCCTTGACGTCCGGCTCCATCTTGCCGCCGTCGCCGCAGACGTAAATGATTGCGCCCTGCTCGATCAGTTGCCAGACGCGATCCTTCTGTTGCGCAATCATGTGCTGCACGTAGGTCTTGTCCGCGCCCGCGCGCGAGAAGGCGACGTGCAACTCGGTGATGCCCTCGTCGGCAAAATCCTTCAACTCATCCGCGTAGAGATAATCCTGCTCCGGATGACGGCAGCCGAAGAACAGCATCGACGGCCCGAGCGTTATGCCCTGCGCCATCATCGCCGCGCGCTCCTGCAGGAAGCCGCGGAACGGCGCGAGCCCGGTGCCGGGCCCGATCATGATGATCGGCGTTGCCGGATTCTCCGGAAGCCGGAAGCCCGCCTTGGTCTCGCGCACCGACGCATAGACGGTATCGCCGGCGCGACGCCCGCCCATGTAGTTCGAGCAGATACCCTTGTAGGTGCCGCGGCCCGACGCCGCAGGTCCTTCGACCACGCCGATGGTGGCGCTGCAACGGCTCGGCTCCGCGAGCGGCGACGACGAGATCGAATAATAACGCGGCGCCAGCAGCGACAGCATTTCCAGATACGAGTGGAACGGCAGGTCGCAGGCCGGAAATTCCTCCATCAGGTCGAACACCGACTTGCGCTTCGCCATCACCTCGCTGCGATAGCGCTCCTGCGATTCCGCGTCGTCGCCAACGAGACCGAGCAGCTTCGGCTTGGTCATCGGGCAGCGGGTGTTCTCCGCCATGATCTGGATCTGTTTGCGGGTTGCGATCTGCTGCAACTCGACGAATTCGCCGAGCAGCCGTCCGACCGAGATCGATTGCCCCACCGGCAATTGCGCGCGGCGGCCTTCCGGCACCTGCAAGCGGATCTGGTCGGTCGGCAGGAAGCCGAAGCGGCGCGCCACGGAATCCACCAGCGCCGGATCGTTGCGCGGAATGACGCTGAGGTGATCGCCGGCGCGATAGGTGGTGCCCGGCGGCAATTCCACTTCGATATGCCGCGTCGAGCGCGTCGACGCATTCGGCCCTGACTTGTTCTGCAACTCGGTGTTGGACAGCACCTTCATCGGCACCGCACCGCCGAGGCCGGCAATGGTGTTCACCACCGTCGGCGCCACTGGCTCGACCTGATACAGCGGCGCGTCGTCGGCGCTGCGGCTGAACTTGGCGTCGACGCCGAGTGCCTTCATCGCCGTCGGGCTCATCTTGGCAAACCACGCTTCGAACTGGCCGTCGAGGTCCTCGCGGGCATTGCCCTCGCCGCGCTCATACACATTGGTCGCGCCGTGCGCCGCCAGTTGTTCGTCGATCAGGCGCGGCACCGACTGATAGGTCGCCGCCCAATCGCTGTTGCCGCAGCCGAACACGGCGTATTTCACACCGGCGAAGGCATTCTTCGGCAGATCGCTTTGCAACCACTTGACGAACTGCGTCGCGTTATCCGGCGGCGCGCCATTATAGGACGCGCAGAAGATCAGCACACCGCCCTCCTTCGGCAACTCACCGACCGTTTCATCGAGCGGCGCGAGCTTGGTCGAGAACCCGTTCAATTCGGCGAGGTCGGCCACGCGCGTCGCCATGTCTTCCGCGGTGCCGAGATTGGAGCCGTAGAGCACCAACAACGGCGTGTTATGGCCGGGCCGCGTGCGCGCCTGCGTACCGGGCGTCGCCGGCTTCGCGGCGGCAGCCGCCACCGGTCCCTTGCTGGTGCGCTCGCTGTCGGGACGCGGACGGACCTTGATCTTGAAGCCTTCCGGTTTGGTCGTCAGCGTTTCCTTCAGACGCAACTGGTAGCGCTTGTGATCGATCAGCTTGAAGCGTTGCAGGATCATGCCGATCGCCAGCGCGGCTTCATGCATCGCGAAACCACGCCCGATGCAGGCCCGCTGGCCGTTGCCGAACGGCTTCCAGGCGTTGACCGGACGCTTGGCTTCCGCCTCACGGCTGAAATTCTCCGGATCGAACGCATCGGGATTCGGGCCCCACACCGACGGATCGCGATGCAGCCCTGTCACCAGCACCGTGACGAAGGTGCCCTTCTTCAACTTGTACTTGCCGCCGATGGTCTCGTCCTGAAGCGGCGTGATGCCATAGGCCGGCGCCGGCGGCCACAGCCGCAGCGCCTCCTTCAGGACCTGCGTGATGTAGGTGAGTTGCGTCACCTGCTGATAGGTTGGTCTTACATCGATGGCGGAGCCGAGGACGCGGTCGACTTCCTCATACGCCTTCTTCAGCACGTCGGGATGCTTGAGCATCGCGTAGATCGTATAGGACAGGAGGCCGCTGGTGGTCTCGTGGCCGGCGATCAGGAACGTGTTGATCTGGTAGCGGATGTTGACGTCGTCGAGCTGCTCGCCGGTCGCCTTGTCGACCCCCGTGAGCATCGCGTTGAGCATGTCCTTCTTGGATTCGGTATCGCCGCCATCGCGCCGTGCCGCGATGACATCGTCGACCATCTTGTTCATGAATTCGACGTCGGCGGCGAGATCGCGGTTGCGCTTCTGCATCCAGACCTTTTCGAGCGGAAGCCCGCGCGTCATCATGATGGTTTCGAGCGAGCGAACCAGCGACTCGACGAACGGATGATAGTCCCGGCGATAGAACGAATTGAAACGATAGTCGAAGCCGCAGAGCCCGATGGTATCGAGCGTCAGGGCGGTCATGTCGTGGACGACGTCGATTTCCTCGTCGGCGTTGAGGCGCTCCCACTTCTTCACGAGCTGCTCGGCGATATCCACCATGCTCGGATGATAGGATTGCATCGCGCGGTTGCCGAACGGCTGCAACAGGATGTTGTGCGCCTTGCTCCAGTTCGGATTCTTGGTGTCGGCGGTGAACAGGCCGTCGCCGCCGAGCGCGCGCACGCGCCGTAGCGACCCGCGCACCACCTTGTCGAAGCGCGTCTCGTCGCTCAGTTCCTCGATCAGGTCGTGACCGGAGACCACCACCATCGGCGTGCCCATCATGTCGAGCCAGTAAATCGGCCCGAGTTCCTTGGCAAGCTGGGTCAGGTTCTGGACCGGCGCGGTCGAATCGATCGACAGCATGTTGCCGACCACCGGCTTTTTCGGCGGATGCGGAATCGGGTCCAGCGGATTTGTCGACGCCATTTGAAATCATCTCCTCGCTTGCGCCGTCATCCTGAGGAGCGCGCATCAAGCGCGCGTCTCGAAGGATGGCAGTTTACAATGTCATTCATATCATCCTTCGAGGCTCGCCTGTCGGCTCGCACCTCAGGATGACGATTAGCCAAATTTTCGCCGCCGCCACTCGATCAGCTTGGCGCTCAGTTCCTCCGGCTGCTCCTGCTGCGTCCAGTGGCCGCTGTTACGGATCAGATATTTCTCGAGATCGGGAACGATCTTTTCCATGCCGTCGGCGGCGGACGGCGGCAGCACCGCGTCGTCCTCCGCCATCACCATCAGCGACGGCACCCGAACGGTATGGTCGAGCGTCGCGGCGCGTTCCCAGTTGCGGCTCATGTTGCGATACCAGTTGATGCCGCCCGTGAAGCCGGTGCGGGTGAAGGTGTCGACGAACACCTTCATCTCCTCGGGCGACAAAATCTTCTCGCGCGGATCGTGGCTGCCGTTGTAGCCCTCGACCATCTGCGGAAACGCCATGTTCAGCTTCGTCGACGCGCCAACGCCCGCGGTCGCGGCTTCCGCCGGCTTGTCGCCGCGCGGTTCTTTCCGGGGCATCGGCTTGCGCATGAAGAAATCGAACGTCTCGGCGACCTTGCTGCCGAAGATTCGATCGGGATGCCGCGCCGAGTCCTGAAACTGCACGATGTACATGCTGTCGCCGAACCGTTTGCGATAGAGCGAGATCGGATCGGCCGGCGCGCGGTCGGTGTGTGGCGTGTTGACGCCGACGATGCCAGCGACGCGTGAGGGATGGCGCAGCGGCATCTGCCACACCACGAACCCGCCCCAGTCGTGCCCGACGAAGATCGCCTTGTCGATCTTGAGGTGATCAAGCAGCCCGACCAGATCGCCGGTGAGATGATCGAGATCGTAGTCCTCGACCTTCTCCGGCCGGTCGGTCGCGCCGTAGCCGCGCTGATCCGGCGCGATGACGCGAATGCCCGCCTCGCTCAGCGCCTTGATCTGGTGCCGCCACGAGAACGCCATTTCCGGCCAGCCGTGACACAGCACCATCGGCGGCGCATCCGTCTTCGGACCCGCCTCGTAGTACCCCATGCGAATTCCGTTCGTCTGCGCGAATTGCAGCGGCGGCATCTCGATCATCGACGGCTCCGTTTAGCTTGCGGCGCGGGGCGCATCGGGGGCCGATGCGTAGGCGGCTTCCAGCGCCGCCAGTTCCTCGGGAAGCATATCGGCCAGCACCTGCACATGCGGGATCACGTTGGCGCCGGCGATGAAACCGAAGTCGAGGTTGTCGCGATAACTCTGCACGGTGATGTTCAGCGCGACACCATGCGCCGCGATCGACACCGGAAAGATATGCAGAAGCTCCGCGCCCACGGCATACAGGGTCTGGCGCGGCCCCGGCACGTTGGACACGGTGATGTTCACTGCTGGTGGCAGCACGTCGGACAGGTTCGAACGGCTGTAGAGCAGCGCCAGGATCTGCACCATGATCGGCGCGCCGAGCATCGAGATGTTGGAAATCTGCGGCATCAGCGCGCGCAGCGGATGCGACATTTCCTTGGACTTCGACGATTGCGCGATGATCGCTTCCAGCCGCGCCTTGGGATCGGCGATGTCGGTCGCGAGCGAACAGATCATGCCGAAGACCTGATTGTTGGACTCGGCATTGCCCTCCTCGCGCAGCGAGATCGGCACGCCCGCCGTCAGCGACTTGTTCGGCAGCGCGTTCTGGCTGAGCAGATAGCGCCGTACCACGCCGCTCGACAGCGCCAGCACCACGTCGTTCAGCTTGCCGCCCGAACGCTTCGCCAGCGCCTTGGCCTGCGACAGCGGGATCGACACGCCGGCAAAACTGCGCTCCGACGAGATCGACTTGTTGAGGATGGTCGGCGGTGACGCCATGCTGGTGAGGCTCTCGCGCGACTTCGGATCGGCGATCTTGCCGACCACTTCCGACAGGCTCTTGAGCATGGTCGGCATGCTGCCGACGAAGCGCACCGCGCTTTCGATCTGGAACATGGCGTTGTCGAACAGCACCGAGCCGAGATCGCTCTTGCCCGAGCGCGGCAGTTCGATGCCCTTGCTGAAGCCCGCGCCTTCGAACCCCTGCCGCCACATCTCCTGATACGAGTTGAGGAAGTTCGCCGCCATCTCGCGCGGCTCCGGCGCGCCCTTGCGCCGCGTCGGCGGTTCGGGCACTTCGCGCGGCACCGGCGAGACGTCATAGATCATGCTGGTCAGCGCCGCGCCGGCGCCGCCGTCGATGCAGGCATGATGCATCTTGGAGTAAAGACCGATCTCGTTGTCCTTCATGCCTTCGAAGACATAGAACTCCCACAACGGCCGCGCCCGGTTGAGCAGCTTGGCATGCATCCAGCCGACGATGCGCTCCAGCGTGGCGCGGTCATGCGGCGCCGGCAGGCTGCCGCGGAAGATGTGACGGTCGATATCGAACTGATCGTCCTCGACCCAGCTCGGGTGATCGATATCAAGCGGCGCTTTTTCGAGACGCGACTTCAGGATCGGCGCGATGTGCAGCCGCGATGCGATCATCGCCTTGAAGTCTTCGAAGAAATTGCCGGCATAGCCTTCCGGCAGCCGAAAGATCGCGATGCTGCCGACATGCATCGGCATCTCGGGAGTCTCGTAATACAGAAACGATGCGTCCAGAGAGGACAGCTTCTTGGCGCCGCTCATGCGTCTTCCTCATGTCAGGATATTCCGACGCCTTGGCAGCGTTCTGGTTCAATTGTGCCTTTTTCCGTCCGCCATTTGCAACGGCAATCGCTGCGACGCAATGGCCCCGAAACGACAAGCGCGCCCGGCCCTCACCCGATACCATCATGCGCCGAGGCCGGCGCAAAGCGGCTTCGCTGTGATCTCACGTCTTGGTGCGGCCGGTGCCGAGTCCCGCCATGTTGGCGAACATGTCTTGAATGCGCCCGGCCATCTTGGGGTCGAACATGAACCAGTTCTGCATGATGGCTTCCGGCGAGAACTGATCGATCGTGTTCGACATCCGCTCCTGAAGCTTGTCCATCATCGCCGTCTGCATCGGCTGCACGTCGGGCAGGCCCATGAATTCGCGTGCTTCCAGCGGAGTGCAATCGACCTCGATCGTGACTTTCATATCGTCGCTCCTCAATTCACCTGGACGCCAGTATCGCCACGCCGCCCGCGCCGATGCAAGCGGCACGGTGCCCCGGCCGCGCGGCGGGCCTGCTTATCTCATACGACCGTTAATTGAAACGCTCCGCCGCGAAGGGCTTTGGGTCGGCATAAGGGGCCTCGCCCGTCATCATTTCGGCTAACAGGCGCCCGGTCGCCGGGCCGAGCGTCAGGCCATGGTGGTGATGGCCAAAATCGAACCACAGGCCCGCATGGCGCGGCGCTTGGCCGATCACCGGCAGCATGTCCGGCAGGCATGGCCGCGCACCCATCCATGGTTTTGGATCGACGGTCTCACCAAGCGGGAACAGATCGCGCGCCAGCGGCAGCGCGCGTTCGAGTTGCACCGGCGTTCGCGGCGCATCGCGGCGGGCGAACTCCGCACCGGTGGTCAGACGAATGCCGCGATTCATCGGCGCCAGCAGGAAACCGCGATCGGCGTCGAGCACCGGATGGTTGAGCACTGCATTGCCGCGCGGCGTATAATGGCGATGATAGCCGCGCTTGATGCCGAGCGGAATGTTGTAACCGAGCGGTCGGAACACGACGTCCGACCACGGTCCCAGCGCCACCACCGTTTCGCGTGCGATCACCGCGTTGCCCTGCGCGTCGCGCAACCGCCAGCCCTGCCCGTCCTGTTCGAGCGTTCGCGCGTCGCCGGTCAGAAACCGCCCGCCGTTACGCACAAACAGGTCCGCATAAGTCTTGGCGAGCTTGCCGGGGTCCGGCACGAAACCAGGCGCGCCCCAATGGATCGCGCCGGTGAATGTGCCCCCGAGATGCGGCTCCCGCGCCTCGATCGCGGCCGGGTCGAGCACATCCGCAGTGATGCCGGCGAATTTTTGCGCGCGCTCCAGATCGGCCACGCCCTCATCGAGCGATGCCTGCGAACGAAACAGCTTGATCCAGCCGGTCCGGCGCAGCAGTTCCGGCGCGCCGGCTTCCTCGATCAGCGCCTCGTGCTCAGTGAGGCTGTGCTCGATCAACGGCAGCGCCGCCCTTGCGCTGTGCAGCGCGCCCTCCGGCGCCGAGGCGCGGAAATAACGCCACAGCCACGGCAGCACCACCGGCAACGCGGAGAGGTGATAATAGGACTCCGTGGAGCGGTTCAGGGCGTAGCGCAGGATATGCGTCAGGTCGCGCGGAAACATGTAGGGAAACACCGACGCGCGCTCGATCAGCCCGGCATTGCCGTAGCTGGTTTCCTCGCCGGCCACGCCATGCTTGTCGATCAGCACGACATCGCGCCCGCGCTTTTGCAAATGCAGCGCCGCCGAGACGCCGACCATGCCGGCGCCCAGCACCATCACATCCGCGCGTTGTTCGGCCATCGATCAAATCACGGTTTCGCGCATCACGCGGCGGCAATCCACCTCGAATTCGAGATCGATCACCGGCGGCCGTGCGAAATGCCACGTCATGCCGGAGCGCGCGGCGTTGGCGCGCACCAGCTCGTCGGCAGCGACGGGATGGAAGTCGTGCACGGTGTAGACCTGCGTTGCCGTAGTATCGCTCCAGCTTCCGCCGAGATCGGCCACGCGCCGGCCGATTTCGCCGACCACAAAGCGTACCTTTTCGCGCAAGCCATCGGCGCTGAGATCGCGATAGCGCACGGTGCGCTCGGGATACGGCGCGCTACCGCCGCGCGCTTCCGCGCCGCCCGCGATCACAAAGGTCGGGCGCGCATCGCTCACCGGCCGCGTGAACGAAAACGCGTAAAACACCGGCTCGCTGGGTGGATCGATCTCCGGACAGACGTTGCTGCGCGCCACCGGATTGACGCTGTTGACGTTGCCGTCGAACAGCCCCCACTCCGCAAGCGTCTTTACGTAATGCTCGTTGAAGGCGCGAAACCCGGCTTCGCTGAACGCGCCGGGCGAGCGCAACTCACAGGCGCAGAACGACGTCAGCGGCCGGTTCGCCGCGCGCATGACCTCAGCGGCGCGCTGAAATCCTTCCGCGAGCGGCACCGGCTTGTCGAACCGCACACGCTCGATCTCGTATCCGGGCTGCGCCGCGACGCCGCTGGAGAACTGAAAGACGGCGGGAAGAAAGCGATAATTTCCGGCGGCGAAATCCTGAGCCATGCTTCACCTCGTTGGCGACCGTCGTCGCATTTTGTCGTGAAGATCGTGCGATGATGTTAGCTTCGCGATTCAGCATCCGTCGCGCAAGCGACATTCGGTCGCGAGATGCAGATACCGGTTCTTGCCGAAAAGCGGCCTCAGGGTTTTCTGACTCCGATCCAATCATCGGTCGTGATGCGCGGACTTGATCCGCGCATCCATCCTGTTGAGAAAAGATGGATTGCCGGGTCAAGCCCGGCAATGACGCTCCGATGTGCTCCCGCTTCAAGATAAAACACGTCAGCCGCGCGCGTCGCAGGCCCAGGCGCGGATCACGCATTCCTTGCCGCCGAATTCGTAGCATTTGCGCACGGCGGCGTTCAGCGACGTCGAGATGCGCGACTCCACGGCATAACCGTGCGCGCCGCAGGGATTGGTCATGTCCACCGACAGCGCGGCGCAAGCGCGCTTCATGGTAACGGTGGTGCAATCGCCGTCGCAGTTCTTGCGCGCGGCGGCCTTGGCCTCGGTGACGCCCGCATAGTCGATGGCCTTGCCGTAGGCGCCGCACTTGCCGATGGCAAAGGCACCCGCCGCATGAGACGGCGCGACGGCCGATCCGATCAGCACCAATCCGACGGCGGCACCGAAAACGGCCCGCGACAGCGCCGAAAAACGGCGCGCGGCAACGCGTCGTGACAACATTCCCGACCCCCAAATCCTCAGCGGGGCGAATGCTAACCAGCAGACGGTTTCAAACTGGTGAACGGAGGGAACTCGATGGCCGGCTCGTATCCAGTTCGGCGCAGAGGTCCAAACAGCCTCGGCGTCGTCCCTGCCTGCACAGGGACGACCGCCTTCGTGTTGCAAATCCGCCCGCAGAATGAATTTCAGGCTTTGACGCTCAACTCGGCGAGCGCAACGGCATCCGCGGTCGGGTCGGCGGCGCATCGGCCTGCGCCGCGCGCTGCACCACCTCCAGCACCTGCGGCGTATCGATGTCGAGGAAGGCGCCGTCGCCGTCGACCGGCACTTCCACCACCGCTTCGCTGTGATGATCGACCAGATGCCGGCCGCCGATATCACCGGAGAGCCCCATCAACTCGCCGAAGAAACGCCGCGACCACAGCACCGGATTGCCACGCCGGCCGTCGCAGGTCGGCACCGCGATCAGGCTGCCGCGCTCGGGCGAGAAGGCGTCGATCAGCTTGTCGATCAGCTTGGCGTCGATCAACGGCATGTCGCCAAGGCAGACCATGGCGCCAGCGGCATCGGGCGGCACCGCGCCGATGCCGGTCTTGACCGAACTGGCCAGCCCGCTGGCGAAATCCGGATTGCGCACGAAGGTGACATCGAGACCCTTGAGCGCCTTCTCGACGTCATCGGCCTGATGCCCGGTGACCACGATTACCGGCGAGGCCTTCGAGGCCAGCACCTGCTCGGCCACTAACCGCACCAGCGGCTTGCCGCCGAGCTCGGCCAGCATCTTGTTGGGGCCGCCCATGCGAGTGGACCGACCGGCGGCGAGCACCACCGCGGCGACCTTGGCATCGTCGGGGGGCGCGGGCTCGGCGACGCGCGGCTGCGGCCGGGTGACGATTTCCATCAACAATCCTCCGACGCCGAAGCCGGTGATATCCGAACGCTTGATCGGCAGCCCGGCCAGCATCCGCATCAAGACCCAGTCGAAACCGTTCTCAACTGGCGAGCGCGCGCAGCCCGGCGCGCCGATCACCGGACGGCCGTCGGCCGAGCCGAGCAGCAGCAGGTTGCCGGGATCGACCGGCATGCCGAAATGATCGACGCTGCCGCCATTGGCGACAATCGCCGCCGGGATCACATCGCGACGGTCGGCGATGGCGGAAGCGCCGAACACGATCACCATCTCGACGTCGAGCTTGAGGATGTCGGCGAGCGCGGCGGCGAGCGCCGCCTCGTCGTGCGGCACACGCTTCTCGACCACGATCTTGGCACCGGCCGGCGCGAGACGCTCGGCGGTGACACGCAAGGTCTTGTCGATCACCTTCGGCACCAGACCGGGCAACATCGTCGACACCACGCCGATGCGCTTGATGACATAGGGCGCGACGCGTAGCGCGTTTTGCCCCGCCGCTTTCACGGCGGCGTCGCGCAACTTGCCCTCGACGCCGAACGGGATCAGCTTCACCGTGGCGATCATCTCGCCTTCGACCACCGGCTTGTAAGCCGACAGCGTCGCGAAGGTGATGGCCTCGTCGACATTGTTGATGCGGTCCACCGCGTCGCGGTCCACCACCAGCACGCCGGGGCGGGTCGCGAACAGGTTGGCGCGGCCGGTGAAAGCGCGCTCGACCGTCACGCCGTCGCTGGCGATCGCCTTCGCGATATCGGCCGCGGCGGCGTCTTCCGACACCTCGCCTTCCTCGAGATGCACGACGACGATCTGCTCGACGCCGGCGGCTTTCAGCGCATCGGCTTCGGCCCGGCCGATCGTCGTGCCCTTCTTCATCACCAGCGACCCCTGGCGCAGCGTGTGCACCGTCACACCGCCGATCGCATCATCAGGTTTGGCCGGTCCGAATTTCATGACGCACCTTCTTTCGGCAATCGCAGTTGCGCGGTGATCTGCGCCATGATCGCCACCGCCACTTCCCCGGGAGAGATCGCCCCGATCGGCAACCCGATCGGCGCGTGAATCTTGGCAATATCATCGTCCGTCGCGCCCTGCGCCTTGAGCCGGTCGACCCGCTTGGCGTGGGTTTTGCGCGAACCGAGCGCGCCGATGTAGAAACAATCGCGCTCGAACGCATGCAGCAGCGCCGGATCGTCGATCTTGGGATCGTGCGTCACCGCGACGAACGCCGTGTAGTGATCGACGTTGAGCGGCGGCAGCGCCACGTCCGGCCACTCGGCGACGACGCGCACGTCCGGAAACCGCTCGGGGCTGGCGAACGCGGTGCGCGGATCGACAACCGTAACGTCGTAGCCGAGCGAACGCGCCATCGGCGCCAACGCCTGGCTGATATGCACCGCGCCGATGATCACCATGCGCGCAACCGGGGCGTAGACATTGACGAACAGCTTTCTGCCGCCCGCCTCGATCATCGCGCTCTTGCCCATGCGCAACTGCTTGCGCAGTTCGGCCTCGAGCGGATCGCCGGCGAGATCGGCGGCCTTGACCATGCGCTGCTCGCCGTTGCTCACGTCGGTGACGACAAATACCGGCCGCCGCGCCGCGCGCTCGACATTGACCTGCGTGAGCGTTTCGAGATTCACCGCGCATACCTCAAAGCAATTACTTGTCGTCCCCGCGAAGGCGGGGACCCATAACCCCTGGCGTCAACGATTACTACGCGGCCCTCCATCACAGGCGACAACCGCCTTTCGTCCCATCCGCGACACGGCGTATGGGTCCCCGCCTTCGCGGGGACGACGCTGATGATGGGGCGGCGCAAGTTCATATCTCTCAGGCCACCTATCGCTTACGCCACCTTCTCGACGAACACGCGGATGGTGCCGCCGCAGGACAGGCCGACGTTGAACGCGGTCTCGTCCGCCACGCCGAATTCGAGCAGTTTCGGTTGCCCGCTGGCGATGATGTCGAGCGCCTCGGTCACCACCGCGCCCTCGACACAACCACCGGACACCGAGCCCAAGAACGTGCCTTCGTCGTTGATCACCAGATTGGAGCCGGCCGGCCGCGGCGCGGAGCCCCAGGTCTCGACCACGGTGGCGAGCGCCACGCCGTGGCCTGCCTTCTTCCATTCTTCAGCGGCTTGCAGAATATCTTCGTCGCGCTCGAGCATTGGGGACCTCTCGTCAAGCTGCGGGGCGGATCGCATCGCGCCGTTGCGGCGAAGGCGCTACGGAGAGCGCGGCGATCAAATCCTCGATGGAAGACAAATTATGCACCGGACGGAATTCGTCAACATAAGGCAGCATCATTTTGATTCCCTGCGCCTTTGCTTCGAAACCGCTGAAGCGTAGCAGCGGATTGAGCCAGATCAGGCGGCGGCAGGAGCGATGCAGGCGATCCATCTCGAACGCCAGCCGATCGTCGGCTTCGCGCTCCAGCCCATCGGAGATCAACAGCACGATCGCACCCTGCCCGAGCACGCGCCGCCCCCACAGCTTGTTGAAGGTTTGCAGCGAGGTGCCGATCCGCGTGCCGCCGGCCCAGTCCTCGACGGTGGACGAACAGCTTGCCAGCGCCTCGTCGGGATCGCGCGCACGCAGCGCCCGCGTGACATTGGTGAGCCGGGTGCCGAACAAAAACACCGAGACCCGTTTGCGCGCGTCGGTGATGGCGTGGAGGAAATGCAGGAACAGCCGCGTGTATTCACTCATCGAGCCGGAGATATCGAGCAGGGCTACGATCGGCGCCGGCTTGTCGATGCGGCCGAGATGCCGCAGATCGACGATGTCGCCGCCGGTGCGCAGGCTGGCGCGGATGGTGCGCCGCAGATCGAGCTTGAGACCGCGCGAGTCCGGCGCGAAACGCCGCGTGCGTAGTTCGGCCTGCGGCAATTTCATCTTGTCGATGGCGCGGGTGACCTCGGCGATCTCCGCCGCGCTCATCTGCGCAAAATCCTTCTTTTGCAGGATCTCCTGATCCGACGGCGACAGCCGCAATTCCTGCGCTTCTTCGGAAGGGACTTGCTGAACCTTCTTGGTCTGCGACATCGCCTCCTGCACGCGGCGCGAGGCCGGCGCGGGCTTCGGCTTGGCCTGATCGGGGAGCGGCACCGAGTCGAGCAGATGCATCCACTCCTGCTCGGCGCGGAAGAACAGATCGAAGGCTTGCGCGAAAATCAGCGAATGCTCGTGCCGCTTGACGAACACCGCTTCCAGCGTGGCGTAGACCTCGCCACGGTGGCCGATATCGATCACGCGCAAGGCTTCCAACGCGTCGATCACCGCACCGGGCCCGACCGGAATGCCCGCCGCCCGCAACGCGCGGGCAAAGCCGACGACGTTATCGGCGATCAATCCGGTCACGGGCGACGACGTTGTCATTGGCGATACCCCGTCTCAGCACTTCCGCCGCCGCCATTCGGCCGCAGCCTTGATCCTCGTCATTGCGAGGAGCGTAAGCGACGAAGCAATCCAGTCCTCGCTTCGCGGCTTTCTGGATTGCTTCGCTTCGCTCGCAATGACGGCGAGGGATGGCATTCACGCCGGCCAGCGTTAGCTACAGCCTTATATATCGCTTGTGGCTTCCTTCAAAACCTTTTGCAAGGTCCCGGCCTGCATTTTTGCGATGTCGTCTTGATACTTCAGCAGCGCGCCCAGGGTGTCGCCGACCACTTCCGGCGTCAGCGACCGCGCGTCGAGTTGCGTCAGCGCGGTGGCCCAGTCGATGGTCTCGGCGACGCCGGGATTCTTGTAGAAATCCTGATCGCGCAGTTCCTGCACGAAGCGCACCACCTGCTGCGACAGTTTCGCGGAAATGCCCGGCACGCGCGACTTGACGATGGCGAGTTCGCGTTCGGCGGATGGATAGTCGACCCAGTGATAGAGGCAGCGCCGCTTCAGCGCGTCGTGGATCTCGCGGGTGCGGTTCGAGGTGACGATGACGATCGGCGGCTGCGGCGCCTTGAAGGTGCCAAGCTCCGGAATGGTGACCTGGAAATCGCTGAGGATTTCCAAGAGATACGCCTCGAACGCCTCGTCGGCGCGGTCGAGTTCATCGATCAGCAGCACCGGCGCGCCGGCGACGTCCGGCTCCAGCGCCTGCAACAGCGGCCGCTTGATCAGGTAGCGTTCGCTGAAGATGTCGTGCGACAGCTGCTCGCGGTCGGAATCGCCGGCGGCTTCCGCAAGCCGGATGGCGATCATCTGCGCGGCGCTGTTCCACTCGTAGACGGCGGAGGCGACGTCGAGTCCCTCGTAGCATTGCAGGCGGATCAGCTTGCGGCCGAGCGTCGCCGACAGCACCTTGGCGATCTCGGTCTTGCCGACCCCCGCCTCGCCTTCGAGAAACAGCGGCCGCCCGAGCCGCAACGACAGATACACCACGGTGGCGAGCGAACGCTCGGCGAAGTAACCGTGGCTGTTCAGCAGTTGGAGCGTGGCATCGACCGAGTCGGGCAGCTCCGGAGGTTTGCTCATCTTGAGGCCAGTCTAAACGTTGCCGGTAGAGTGGATTTGACCTTCGCAACCACGCTTCCGTCGCGCGAATGTCAAACCCTAAACTCCACCAGAATTTCAAAATTGCTAGTGGCCTTTGGAACTATCCTTCCCAAGGGTGCCCGCCGCAATGGTCTGCGAAGGATCAGAATCGAGCCACTAGCTCCGGTTGTTCGCGGCATCGACGGCACGGCGCGCCAGTACCCCGATCAAGTGCGCGCGATATTCCGCGCTGCCGTGCAGATCGCTGTTCAGGCCGTCGGCGGAGACCGGCAGGCCATCCAGCACTTTCGACGAAAAACGCTTCTTCAGGGCTTCCTCGAAGGCGGTCAGGCGGAATACGCCTTCCGCCCCCGCGCCCGTCACCGCCACCCGAACTTCCGACGGCATGCGGGCGACGAACACGCCGACCAACGCATAACGCGACGCCTGATTGCGGAATTTCTCATAGGCCGCCTTCTTCGGCAGCGGAAACATCACGCGCGTGATGATCTCGTCGGCCTCAAGTGCGGTGGTGAACAGGCCCTGGAAGAAATCCTCGGCCTTGATGCGGCGCTTGTTGGTGACGATGGTGGCGCCCAATGCCAGGCACGCGGCCGGATAATCGGCGGTCGGATCGTTATTCGCGATGGAGCCGCCAATGGTGCCCTTGTGACGCACCGCCGGATCGCCGATCATACCGGCCAATTCCGCCAGCGCCGGGATCGCCTCGCGCACTGTCACGGAATCCGCCACCTCGGCATGCTTGGTAGTAGCGCCGATCACCAGCGAACGCCCCTTCATCTCGATGCCGCTGAGGCCCTCGATGCGGGTGAGATCGACCAGATGCGGCGGTGCCGCGAGGCGCTGCTTCATCACCGGCACAAGCGTGTGGCCGCCGGCGATCAGCTTGGCGTCTTCGTTCTTGACCAGAAGGTTGGCGGCTTGGCGCACCGTCGCTGGCCGATGATATTTGAATTCGTACATCGTGAGGTCCTGAAACTGTTTGCCTGTGCAGCGCCTGCGAAAACCTGATGCGGTTATGCGAGATCGGATTTCGCCATCGCCTTGGCGCCGGCGGCGATCGACAACACGATGTTTTGATAGCCGGTGCAGCGGCAGAGATTGCCTTCGAGTTCCTCGCGGATGGTGTGGTCGTCGAGATCGTGGCCCTTGCGATGCACCATATCCACCGCCGTCATGATCATGCCGGGCGTGCAGAAGCCGCATTGCAGCCCGTGATTCTCCCGGAAAGCCTCCTGCATCGGATGCAACGGCGCGCCCTCCGGCGCCAGTCCCTCGATGGTGGTGACGCTGCCGCCGTCCGCCATCACCGCCAGCGTGGTGCAGGACTTCACGGCCTTGCCGTCGAGATGCACGACGCAGGCGCCGCATTGCGAGGTGTCGCAGCCGACATGGGTGCCGGTCAGGCGCAGATGCTCGCGGAGAAACTGCACCAGCAATGTGCGCGGATCGATATTCGCGGTGACGGGGTTGCCGTTCACGACAAGGGAAATCTTGGCCATATGCACTCTCTGCCCGCGCCGCATGACGTGCCGCGCGGCTCTTTGAAATCATTCCAAGGGCATATTATGGCCCATCGCCATGTTGGGCAACCTCGCCCCGCGCGCGCGGGCCATGCCCCCACCGCGCCGACAAGGCCATTGTCATGACGCGAAGGTGACGCCTTTCGGGCAGAATCAGCCTGGCATCAGCTTTATTCAGCCTTGCTTCCGCGAGCCTGTTTGAAAAATTTGCTGCCGGGTGTTCCGGGCGCGCTGCGGCACGAAGTGACGCTGCGCAGAACCGGGATCGTTGCAGCAAACATCGCGAAGACCCCGGCTCAGCAGCGCAACGTTTCACGCTGCGCTGCGCCCGAGGAACGACCGGGTGAGTGCCAGGCGAGTCTCAGCCTTGCACGGCCCGGGCGAAGCCGGCGAAGAACTCGTCGGCCAGCTTCTTCGCGGTGCCGTTGATCAGGCGCTGGCCGAGCTGCGCCAGCTTGCCGCCGATCTGCGCCTCGACATTATAGCTGAGCAAGGTGCCGCCATCCTTGTCGGTGAGGCCGACGGTGGCGCCGCCCTTGGCGAAGCCGGCGATGCCGCCCTCGCCTTCGCCGGAGATCTTGTAGCCGTTCGGCGGATCGAGATCACTGAGCATCACCTTGCCCTTGAAGCGCGCCGACACCGGGCCGACCTTGATCTTGGCAACCGCGCGAAAGCCGTTGTCCTCGGTGCGCTCCAATTCCTCGCAGCCGGGAATGCAGGACTTCAAGACTTCCGGATCGTTGAGCTTTTCCCACACGGTCTCGCGTGGCGCGGCGAGCTGGACTTCGCCGTTCATCGTCATGGCCATGGGAGCGCCTCCTCGTCGTCTGCCATCTCCGGGTGACGGCATGGTGTTTGAATCTGGATGCCCTCAACTAGCGCCTGCCGCCGCCAAATAAAAGAGGACCATGGAATTAGGCGGCGGCCCGCGCCGTCCGGAGCCGCGACGGTATCGGAGGGATTGGCATAAGCCGTTGAGAGCGATTAGAGTCTTGGATACATGAGCACGTCCCTCTCCCCCCTGCTTGCGCCGATGCTGTCGAGCGCCGCGATGCGCGCGATCTGCGACGACGGCACGTTCCTCCAAGACATGCTGGAGGTCGAGGCCGCGCTGGCGCGCGCCGAGGCCGCCACCGACGTCATCCCCAAAGCCGCCGCAGCGCCGATCGCGGCCGCCTGCCGCGCCGAGCGTTTCGAGATCGCAGCGCTGGCCGAGGCCGCCACCCGCGCCGGCAACCTCGCCATCCCGCTGGTCAAGGCGCTCACCGCCGAGGTTGCGAAAGGCGACGCGGAAGCAGCGCGCTACGTGCACTGGGGCGCGACCAGCCAGGACATCATCGACAGCGCGACCATGCTGATGCTGCGCGCCGCTATCGATGCAGTGCTGATCGACCTCGATCGCGCCATCGCCGGTTTCGCAGGGCTCGCCGCAAAGCATCGCAACACCGCGATGGTGGCGCGCACCTGGCTGCAACACGCGCTGCCGATGCCCTTCGGCCTCAAACTCGCGGAATATGCCGCCGCGCTGCACCGCTCGCGCGAACGGCTCAAGGCGTTGCGCGACACCGGACTGGCGCTGCAATTCGGCGGCGCGGCCGGCACGCTGGCGGCGCTTGGCGACAAGGGCATGGCGGTGTCGGAAGCGCTCGCGCGCGAGTTGCAACTGCCGCTGCCCGATGCGCCGTGGCACACCCATCGCGACCGCATCGCGGAGGCCGCCTCCGTGTTCGCGATCCTGTCGGGCACCTGCGGCAAGATCGCTCGCGACATGTCGCTGTTGATGCAGACCGACGTGGGCGAAGCCTTCGAGCCCGCCGGCGCCGGCCGCGGCGGCTCCTCCACCATGCCGCACAAGCGCAATCCGGTGGCCGCCGCCTCCGCGCTCGCCGCCGCCACAATGGCGCCGAACCTCGCCGCGACGATTTTCGCCGCGCAGGTGCAGGAGCACGAACGCAGCGCCGGTCCGTGGCATGCCGAATGGCCGACGCTGCCGACGCTATTGCTGGTCACCTCCGGCGCGCTGGCCGCCATCGTCGACATTGCCGAAGGGCTCGAGGTCGATACCGAACGGATGCGCGCCAATCTCGACACCACCCACGGCCTGATCATGGCGGAAGCGGTGACGATGGCGCTGGCGGACACAGTCGGCAAATCCGACGCGCATCATTTGATCGAGGACGCCTCGCGCCAAGCGGTTACATCGAAACGCCATCTGCGCGACGTGCTCGCGGACGACAAACGCGTCACCGCGCATCTCGACGCCGCGCGGCTTGAAAAACTGTTCGACCCGCTGGCCTATCAAGGCGCATCGCAAGCACTGATCGACCGGCTGCTGGCGTCGCTGAACAAAACCTAACCACCGTCAGTGCGAGCAAAGCGACCCAGAAATTAGATGTCATTGCCGGGCTTGACCCGGCAATCCATCGCCTTGAAAAACGTTCTCGAAGATGGATGCGCGGATCAAGTCCGCGCATGACGACGGAGGAAATAGATGCCCACCATCAATGCCGATGACGGCTGCCCGCTCAACGTCGCGGTGGAAGGCCGCGACGACGGCCCCGCGCTGATCCTGTCGAATTCGCTCGGCTGCACCATGGCGATGTGGGAGCCTCAGCTCGGCGCGCTCGCCAAGCAATTTCGCGTGGTCCGCTACGACCGCCGCGGCCACGGCAAATCCGGCGTGCCGGCGGGACCCTATTCGATGCAGCGGTTCGGCCGCGATGTACTGGCGATCCTCGACGCGCTCGACATCCGCAAGGCGCACTGGTGCGGGTTGTCGATGGGCGGCATGGTCGGGCAATGGCTCGGCGCCAACGCCTCCGAGCGCTTCGACCGCATGATCCTCGCCAACACCAGTTGCTATTATCCGGACCCGACCAACTGGGACAACCGCATCAAGGCCGTCAAGGAAGGCGGCATCGCGTCCGTCGCCGACGCCGTGATCGGCGGCTGGCTGACGGCGGATTTCCGCGAGCGCGAGCCGGCCGTCACCGCGTGCATGAAGGCGATGCTGATCGCCTCGCCGCAAGCTGGCTACATCGCCTGCTGCGAGGCGCTGCGCACGCTGGACCAGCGCGACCTGCTGCCGCGCATCCCGCGCCCGACCTTGGTGATCGCCGGACGACACGACGCCGCGACGCCGATCGCGGCGGGCGAATACATCCGCAGCCGCATTCCCGGCGCCAGCATGACCATCCTCGACGCCGCGCACATCTCCAACGTCGAGCAAGCGCACGCCTTTACCGAAGCCGTGATCGGCTTCCTGACGCAATGTTGAAAACTCCCTCGCCCCGCTTGCGGGGTGAGGGGCACTCTTGACGTGAGGAGGCGCGCTTCAAACACAAGCGCCGGTCCCCCCTCACCCGCTCGCTTCGCTCGCGACCTCTCCCCGCAAGCGGGGCGAGGTAAAATCGGAGAAAAACCATGGACGACCAACAACGCCGCGACGACGGCATGGCAATGCGCCGCAAGGTGCTCGGCAATGCCTGGGTCGATAAATCGATCAACAACAAAAATGCCTTCAACGCCGACTTCATCGACCTCATCACGCGGCACGCGTGGGGCGAGATCTGGACGCGGCCGCATTTCGACGAGCGCACCCGCCGCGTGCTGGTGATCGGCACCATGGTGGCGCTGGGGCAATGGGACGAATTCCGCCTGCATGTCCGCGCGGCGCTGGCGGAAGGCGGCTTCACGCCGGACGACATCAAGGAGATATTGCTTCAGCAGGCGATCTATTGCGGCGTGCCTGCCGCCAATCACGCGGTGAAGGAAGCCGGCCTGGTCATTCAGGAACTGGGATTGCTCAAGGCATAACCCGCTTCGTGCGCATCGCTCTCAGCCGACGCCCCCGCCGGCGGTTGATCGACCAGCATCAGGATCGCGGTGCTGAGCAGCAACAGCAATTCGGTGGCGTGCAGTTGCAGCGACGCCGCCTCGCCAGCCTGCGCGGCGAACATCATGCTGGCGCAGCTGATAGTGCAGCCGAGCCCGAGCGCGATGCCGAGCGCCTCCTCGCCACCGCGCCCCTCGCGAACCGCGCGGCGCAGCATCAGCGCCGCGAACACCACGAAGAACGCCACCACCGTCAGCTTGCCGAGCGCCAGCAGCCAGGCGAAGCGTGCCGTCATCAGCGCGGAAGCTTGCAGATGATCGCTGATGAACATCGCCACCGCGACGTTCGGCCGTTCGAACAACCCGTGGATCGGCGACAGCACGATGCGCCACGCCGCGATCGTCCACACCGGCACGAAATAGCCGGCCAGAAGCAGGCCGCTGAAGTTGCTCAATCGCCAGTTCGTTTGCCCGTTCGCCGACATGGGACCCGCCCGTCACGCGCCCCTGCGGAATCGCCTGGGGCCTCCGACGACGAAAGCCCCACCGCCATCCGGCAGCAATCGAAACCATTTGTTAACCTTAACACCGCTGTGGACAAGCGGCGACCTGCCCTGTGCAGGCAGCAAGCCTGGCTTACGCCTCGAAGCCGAACAGCCGGTGCGGGTTGTCGACCAGGATGCGGCGGCGCAGTTCCTCGTCGGGCACCCAGCGCGCCAGCAGGTCGAGCAGATCGGCCACCGTCATCATCGCGCCCCAGTTGGCGACGTGCGGCCAGTCCGATCCCCAGACGCAGCGCTCAGGCGCGGCGTCCACCAGCGCCTGTGCGAACGGCACGGTGTCGTCATAAGGCGGCCCCTGCACCGTCGTGCGATACGCGCCGGAGAGCCGCGCCCATGCGCCGTCGCGCACCAGCGCCAGCAAGGTCTGGAAGCCTTCGCTGTCGACGCCGCGCGAGGTCGGGAAATGCCCCATGTGGTCGATCAGGAACGGCACCGGCAGCTTCGCCAGTTGCGATGCGATCTTCGGCAGTTCGCCGGCGTCGATCAGGAATTGCAGGTGCCAGCCCATCTCCTTGCACAGCGCGCCATAGGCCTCGACCCGGTCGAACCCGATGCCGCCGCCATAGAGCACGTTGAGCCGCAGTCCGACCACGCCGGCCGCCTGCAAGGTCGCGCGCTCGGCGTCGGAAGCGCCCAACCCCAACACGGCGATGCCGCGCAGCCGCGCGCGGTTCGCCGTCAACGCCTCGACCAACAGCCGGTTATCGGTGCCGTGCACACTCACCTGTGTCAGCACGCCATAGGTCATGCCCATGGTGTCGAGCAGGTCGATGTAAGCAGCAGGTGATGCGCCCGGCGGCGTGTAGCTGCGCCCCGCGACGAACGGATAATCCGGCGGCAGACCGATGACATGGCAGTGCGTATCGACCGCGCCCGGCGGCACCCGCATCAAACGCGGCTGCGGCTGGATCGCGGGCGGCGGCGGACACGGCGGCGCGTCGGTGGTGTCATTCACGGGACCGGCCATGCCTCAAGCTCCCGCCGTCAGCACGCGGCCGCGCGTTTCCGGCAGCGCGTAGGCGGCGGCGAAAAACAGCACGTAAGCACCCACCGCGAAGATCGCGATGGCATTGGCGAGCGTCGTCGTTTCCGACAGATGGCCGACCAGGAACGGAAACAGCGCACCGATGCCGCGCCCGAAATTGTAGCAGAAGCCCTGCCCCGAGCCGCGCAGCCGCGTCGGATAGAGTTCGGTGAGGAACGCACCCATGCCGGAGAAATAACCCGAGGCGAAGAAGCCGAGCGGGAAGCCGAGAATCCACAACACCTGATTGGTGAACTCGACCTGCGTATAGAGCAGCACCAGCGCGATGGCCCCGAGCGAGAAGATCAGGAACAGGTTGCGCCGGCCGATGCGGTCGGCAAGCCACGCGCCGACCAGATAGCCGATGAACGACCCGATGATCAGCGCCGCGAGATAGCCGGTCGAACTGACGATGGAGAGATGCCGTTCGGTGGTGAGGAAGCGCGGCACCCAGAAGGTGACGGCGTAGTAGCCGCCCTGACATCCGGTGGTGACCAGCGAGGCCAGAATGGTGGTCTTGAGCATCGGACCGGAGAAAATCTCCCAGATCGCCGGACGGTCGCCGGTCGCCTTCTGCCGCGCGCGGGTCTCGACCGCCACCGCCGGCTCCTCGACGTAACGCCGCAGATAGAACACCAGCACCGCCGGCACCACGCCGACCGCGAACATCCAGCGCCACGCCTGCTCCGGCGGCAGGATGCTGAACAGCAGCGCCTGCGTCAGCACCGCGAGCCCCCAGCCGACCGCCCAGCCCGACTGCACCGAGCCGACCGCGCGGCCACGATATTGCGGGCGGATGGTTTCGCCGATCAGCACTGCGCCCGCCGCCCACTCGCCGCCGAAACCGAGGCCGAGAACGGTGCGCGCGATCAACAACTGTTCGAAGTTCTGCACGAAGGCACAGATCAGCGAGAATACCGCGAACCAGATGATGGTGATCTGCAACGTCAGCACGCGGCCGATGCGGTCGCACATGTAGCCGGCGATCCAGCCACCGACCGCCGACGCCAGCAGCGTCGTGGTGCCGGCAAGCCCCGCCATGCCGGCATCGACATGCCACATCGCGATGATGGTGCCGACCACCAGCGGATAGATCATGAAGTCCATGCCGTCGAGCGCCCAGCCGGTGGCGCAGGCCCAGAACGTGCGCCGCTCCGGCACGTTCATGTCGCGATAGAACGCCAGCAGGCTGGTGTCGTCCGGCAGCACGACGTTGTTCGAGGCTTCGGTGGTCATGTCCCCTTCCCCCTGATCGATGGATGGCATTGCTGTGGCGCGCGCCTTACGAGAGATCGTTTGAAAAGTTTGGTTCTGTGGTGTCCCCGGCGCGCTGCGGCACAAAGTGACGCTGCGCAGAACCGGGGAACGGCCGAGAGGTGGTCCGGCGACTTTTCAAACGGTCTCTGAGACCCGCGCGAATCGCGCGCCGCCGGTCCGCGTCGCGGGACGGTTCCTCGGCGCAGGCGAAGGCGCGTGGAAACGATCGATGGCGAATGGAAACTGTGGGCGGCGGAACCCTTCATGTTGCCGCACAGATCGGGCGACATCGCTTGCCGCAGCGCGGCCGCAACGTCCTCACCGCGCCGGGAACGCCGGCAAATCCGTCGAAACAACATGACTTTCGCATTATCGCCCGAATCCGCGGACGGTCAACGCCGGCGCCGTTTGGTGGCGGCGCACAACGATCCACACGCGGCCATTCCCGGCCGTTGCCGTTGCAAAACCCCGCTGTTAAAGACGGTTATGGCGGAATCGTGGGGACGATGGATTATTTCTTCCAGCAACTGATCAACGGCCTGGTGCTTGGCTCGATCTATGGGCTGATCGCCATCGGCTACACCATGGTCTACGGCATCGTCGGCATGATCAATTTCGCCCACGGCGACATCTTCATGATCGGCGGCTTCATCGCGCTCATCACCTTCCTCATTCTGGTGTCGATCGGGATGACGATGGTGCCGGTGATCCTATTGCTGGTGCTGCTGGTCGCGATGGCGGTCACTTCGCTCTATGGCTGGACGGTGGAGCGCATCGCCTATCGTCCGTTGCGGCAATCGTTCCGCCTCGCGCCGATGCTGTCCGCCATCGGCATGTCGTTCGTGCTGTCGAACTTCGCGCAGGTGTCGCAAGGCGCGCGCGTCAAACCGGTGCCGCCGATCATTACCGGCGGCTACACACTGCATGATTCCGACAACTTCGCGGTGCAACTCTCCAACGTGCAGATCGTCGTCGTCCTCACCACCATCGTGCTGCTGGCGATCTTCACCTTCATCGTGTCGCGCACCCGCTTCGGCCGCGACATGCGCGCCTGCGAGCAGGACCAGACCATGGCGGCGCTGCTCGGCGTCGACGTCGACCGCACCATCTCGATGACCTTCGTGATCGGTGCCGCGCTCGCCGCCGTCGCCGGCATGATGTACCTGCTCTATTACGGCCTGGTCGATTTCTTCATGGGCTTCATCGCCGGCATCAAGGCGTTCACCGCGGCGGTGCTCGGTGGCATCGGCTCGCTGCCCGGCGCAATGCTCGGCGGCCTCGCCATCGGCCTGATCGAGACGTTCTGGTCGGCCTACTTCTCGGTCGAATACAAGGACGTCGCCGCCTTCTCGATCCTCATCATCGTGCTGATCTTCATGCCGACCGGCCTGCTCGGCCGTCCCGAAGTCGAAAAAGTCTGACCGTCGATGCTGGATGTTCCTCACCTTGTGCCGCGATCCTCACCTCTCCCCGCCTGCGGGGAGAGGTGAGGGGCTGATCGATGGAGAAAACCGCGCGCCCCCTCACCCCAACCCTCTCCCCGCAAGCGGGGCGAGGGAGCATGGCCTTCATCCTGAAGAAAGCCGTCATCAGCGCGCTGGTGGCGCTGGTGCTGTTCTTCCTGATGATCGGCATCCGCACCGAAGCCGGATCGTCGGGACAGTTGATCTATTGGACGCGGTTCGGCGAACTCGCCGCCGTGGTCGGCGCGGTGTTTGTCGGCAGCATCATTATCGAACTGTTGCGGCGCTGGATCGGTCCGGTCGGAAGCGTCGAATTGCCGGCGAGCGTTCGCGGCGGCTTCGCGGTGCTGGGCCGCTTTCTGGCCCCGGCGCTGCTGATCTTCGCGCTGCTGGTACCTGTGATTTTCTACAACGAGCGTTACCTGCTCGACCTCGCCATTCTGGTGATGACTTACGTGATGCTGGGCTGGGGCCTCAACATCGTGGTCGGTCTCGCCGGCCTGCTCGACCTCGGCTACGTCGCGTTCTACGCGGTCGGCGCGTACTCCTACGCGTTGCTGGCGCAAAGCGGCCTGCCGTTCCCGCATTTTATCGACACCTACCCTTATGTCGCGTTGGATTTCCAGCAACTCGGGCCGTGGGCGTTCTGGGTGCTGCTGCCGGTGTCCGGCCTGCTCGCGTCGCTATGGGGCGTCATTCTCGGCTTCCCGGTGCTGCGGCTGCGCGGCGACTATCTCGCTATCGTCACGCTGGCCTTCGGCGAAATCATCCGCCTCGTGATTCTCAACTGGCAGGACCTGACCGGCGGGCCGAACGGCATCAGCGGTATTCCGCGCCCGACCGTGTTCGGCATTCCGCTGACGCCCGGCGAACATGGCTTCGCGGCGATGATCGGCGTGCCGTTCTCGCCGACCCATCGCCTCGTGTTCCTGTTCTATCTGATCCTCGCATTGGCGCTGCTCACCAACTGGGTCACCATCCGCCTGCGGCGGCTGCCGATCGGCCGCGCGTGGGAAGCGATGCGCGAGGATGAAGTCGCCTGCCGCGCGCTCGGCATCAACATCACCACGACAAAACTCTCGGCCTTCGCCATTGGCGCGATGTTCGGCGGTTTCGCCGGCGCGTTCTTCGCAACGCGTCAGGGCTTCATCAGTCCGGAGTCATTCACCTTCCAGGAATCGGCGCTGGTGCTGGCCATCGTCGTGTTAGGGGGCATGGGCTCGCAGCTCGGCGTCGCGCTTGCCGCCATTGCCATGATCGGCGGGTTCGAGCTGTTCCGCGGCCTCGATCAATTCCGCATGCTGGTGTTCGGCGGCGTCATGGTGGTGTTGATGATCTGGCGGCCGCGCGGCCTGATCGGCCATCGCGCGCCCACCGTGTTCCTGCAAAAGCGCACCGAGATATCGTCATCGCTGGTGAAGGAAGGCCACGGATGACGACGCCCGCGCCGATCCTCGCCATCGACGGGCTGACGATGCGTTTCGGCGGCATCGTCGCCATCAACGAATTGTCGTTCAAGGCGCAGCGCCGCCAGATCACCGCGCTGATCGGGCCGAACGGCGCCGGCAAGACCACCGTATTCAACTGCATCACCGGCTTCTACCGGCCGAGCGGCGGCACCATGACGCTGGTGCACGACGACGGCGCAAGGTTCCGTCTCGACCGCCTGCACGATTTTCGTATCTGCAAATACGCGAAAGTCGCGCGCACCTTCCAGAACATCCGCCTGTTCCCCGGCATGACCGCGCTCGAAAACCTCATGGTGGCGCAGCACAACACCTTGATGCGCGCCTCCGGCTTCAGCCTGCTCGGCCTGTTCGGCGCGCCGTCGTTCCGCGCCGCCGAGCGGCAGGCGATCGATCTCGCGCGCGAGTGGCTGCAACGCATCGGCCTCCTCGAGCGCGCCGATGACGCCGCCGGCAATCTTCCCTACGGCGATCAGCGCCGCCTCGAAATCGCGCGCGCGATGTGCGCGCAGCCGGCATTGCTGTGCCTCGACGAACCTGCCGCCGGCCTCAACGCCAACGAGAGCGCGGCGCTCAGCGATCTCTTGCTGTCGATCCGCGACGACATCGGCACGTCGATACTCCTGATCGAACACGACATGAGCGTGGTGATGGAAATCTCCGACCACATCGTCGTGCTCGACCATGGCGTCAAGATCGCCGACGGCGCGCCGCGCGTGGTGCGCGACGATCCGAAAGTCGTCGCCGCCTATCTCGGCGCCGACGAGGAAGACGCCGCCGCCGTCATGGAGGGCGGTGCATGAGGACTTCTCGAACCGTGTCCCGGGCGCGGTGCAGCGCGCTCGCGCTGCTCCGCAGAACCGGGACCGTCACAAACGCTGTGCGCCGTGGCGACCCCGGCTCTGCGAAGCAAGACGTTGTCTTGCATCGCGTCCGGGGCACGGAGGCCGCGAGATGAGTCAGCCGCTCCTCGCCATCCGCGGCCTGCGCGCCGCCTACGGCAAGATCGAGGCGCTGAAGGGCGTCGATCTCGACATCGAGCCCGGCGAAATCGTCGCGCTGATCGGCGCCAACGGCGCCGGCAAATCGACATTGATGATGTCGATCTTCGGCCGCCCGCGTGCGCGCGCCGGTCACATCCTGTTCGACGGCCGCGACATCACGGCGCTGCCGGCGCACGAAGTGGCGCGGCTGCGCATCGCGCAATCGCCGGAAGGCCGCCGCATCTTTCCGCGCATGACCGTGGCGGAGAACCTGCAAATGGGCGCCGACGCCACCCCCGGCAGCGACGCCGAGCGCGCCGCGAGCCTCGCGCGCGTGCTGAAACTGTTCCCGCGCCTCGAGGAGCGCATGACGCAGCGCGGCGGCACGCTGTCCGGCGGCGAGCAGCAGATGCTGGCGATCGGCCGCGCGCTGATGAGCCGCCCGCGCCTTCTGTTGCTGGACGAACCCTCGCTCGGCCTCGCGCCGCTGATCACGCGGCAGATCTTCGCCGCGATCCGCACGCTGAACCGCGAGGACCGCCTCACCGTGCTGATCGTCGAGCAGAACGCCAACCACGCGCTGCGCCTCGCCCATCGCGGTTATGTGATGGTCAACGGCCTGATCACCATGAGCGGTCCCGGCATGGAACTGCTGCAACGCCCGGAAATCCGCGCCGCCTATCTCGAAGGCGGCCGCCACGGCTAAAGCGGCGACCAAGTGACGCGGTCCCCAAAACGACGGTAGCTGCGAAATTTGCCCATGACACCGGCGGCAAATCATCGGACAATACCCGGAGAACCGGCACAAGCCGGACACAACCCGACCCCCTCCGCGAGGAACACCCGCATGAAATCTTTGAAGCTGATCGGCCTGGCCCTAAGTGCGACACTGGGCGCCTCGCTGGCGCTCTCGACCACGACCTTCGCCCAGGACATCACCATCGCGGTGGCCGGCCCGATGACCGGCAGCGAGTCCGCGTTCGGCCGCCAGTTGCAGAACGGTGCCGAGCAGTTCGTCGCCGACGCCAACGCCGCCGGTGGCGTGCTCGGCAAGAAGCTGAAGCTGTTCGTCGGCGACGACGCCTGCGACCCGAAGCAGGCGCGCTCGATCGCCGAGAAGATCGGCAGCCAGGGCATTCCGTTCGTCGCCGGTCACTTCTGCTCGTCGTCGTCGATCCCGGCGTCGGAAGCCTATGCCGACAGCAACGTGTTGGAAATCACCCCCGCCTCCACCAACCCGCTGTTCACCGAACGCAAGCTGTGGAACGTGCTGCGCATCTGCGGCCGTGACGACCAGCAGGGCGTGGTCGCCGCGCAATACATCGCGAAAAACTTCGCCGGCAAGAACGTCGCGATCCTCAACGACAAGACCACCTACGGCAAGGGTCTCGCCGACGAAACCAAGAAGGCGCTCAACAAGGCCGGCTTCCAGGAGAAGATGTTCGAGTCCTACAACAAGGACGACAAGGACTTTAACTCCATCGTCTCACGCCTGAAGCGCGACAATATCGATCTCGTCTACATCGGCGGCTATCACCAGCAGGCCGGCCTGATCCTGCGCCAGATGCGCGACCAGGGCCTCAAGACGGTGATGATGTCCGGCGACTCCATGAACGACAAGGAGTTCGCCTCGATCACCGGCCCGCAGGCCGAGGGCACGCTGTTCACCTTCGGCCCCGATCCGCGCAACAAGCCGACCGCCAAGGCCATCGTCGAGAAGTTCAAGGCCAAGGGCATCGATCCGGAAGGCTACACGCTCTACACCTACGCTGCGATGCAGGTGTGGACCGAGGCCGTGAAGAAAGCCGGCACCACCGATCCGCAGAAGGTGATCAAGGTGATCAAGGACGGGGAATGGGACACCGTGCTCGGCAAACTCGGCTTCGACGCCAAGGGCGACATCAAGGCGATCGACTACGTCGTCTACAGGTGGGACGCCAAGGGCAACTACGCCGAAATTTCGGACTGATGGTGTGACAAGGCGCGGTCCGCCGCGCGTCTTGACTCAGACAACGACATCAACGCCCCGGTTCGCCGGGGCGTTTTTTTTGCGATAGGAATGCATTCGAAACACTCGCAACCTTAATAACAGGTCGAATACTGATCGACTTGGTCATGGCCGGATTTATTCCGGCCATCCACGATTTCGCGACGAAAAGAAAGACGTGGATGGCCGGGACAAGCCCGGCCATGACGCATCGTGCCGAGGGCACGCAACCCACGCCCCGCAATTCCTCGTTGCACCCCGCGCGCGCCGACGTAATCTCATCTAGGCAGTCTCCGGGAGAAACGGCAGCGCCGCGACACCGTCAGGCTTAAAAGCACAAACGACGTCAGCGGAGGAAACCAGCCATGAGCGACCATCCCGTTGAAGACGCCAATCCGGCCTTCTCCTCCTCCGACATCACCGCGCTGGCGCATCTGTATCGCGGCGAAGTCTATCGCAGCACGGTGTGGCGCACGCGGCTCGACGCCACCACCAACTGGGCGGTGCTGACCACCGGCATCGCCTTGTCGCTGACCTTCAGCAGCGAATCCGCCTCGCCGCTGCCGCTCGTGGTGGTCGGCCTGCTGGTCGCGACCTTTCTCGGCATCGAGGCGCGGCGTTATCGCTTCTTCGATTTCTGGCGGATGCGCGCGCACATTTTCGAAGTCTATTTCTTCGGGCCGATCCTGCGCGGCGACGGCGTCCGCGTCGACAACGGCTGGAACAAAACGCTGTATGAAGACTATCGCAAGCCTAACCTTCACATCACCTATGCCGAGGCAGTGGGCCGCAGGCTGCGCCACAACTATTGCTGGATCTTCCTGATCCAGGTCGCGGCCTATGTCGGCAAGCTGCTGATCCATCCCGCGCCGGTCGGCTCGCTGCAAGAGGTCTGGGCGCGCGCCGCCATCGGGCCGATCCCGGGTCAGGTCGTGGTGCTCGCCGGCCTCGCCTTTCACACCGCATGGATCGTGGTCGCGATCGCGACCTATCGCAGCCGCCGCGGCGCCGGCCGCACGCGCCCGCCGCGTCAGCAGAGCGACCGCCTGCTCGATCTCGCACGGGGGTGAAGTACAGGAGTCTGTTACGTCATCGCCGTCGTCCCCGCGAAGGCGGGGGGACCCATTACCCCTGGCATCGAAAATGTGCCAACGCGTTTCCGTCACGGCCGCTCTCCGCATCTGGAACGACGCGGCGCATGGTCCCTGCCTTCGCAGGGACCACAAAATCAAATGCCCCGCATCATCCGAAGTTCGCCAGAGCCGGAAATGTCTCCAGTAGCCAGATGCTCAGCCAGTTGATCGAGCCGGTGAGGAAGGCGACGCCGGTGACGACCATCAGCACGCCCATCACTGTTTCCATGACGTGAAGATGGCGCTTCATCCGCGCGAACAGGCTGGAGAATTGCTCGATCATCAGCGCCGCGGCGAGGAACGGAATGCCGAGCCCGGCGGAATAGACCGCGAGCAGCCCCGCGCCTTTCGTCACCGTGGCTTCGGCGGCGGCGACCGACAGGATGGCGGCGAGGATCGGCCCGATGCACGGCGTCCAGCCGAAGGCGAAGGCGAGGCCCATGATGTAGGCGCCCCACAGCCCGACCGGCTTCGGCATCGACAGCCGCCCTTCCCGCATCAAGAAGCCGATCCGCGTGAGGCCAAGGAAATGCAGGCCCATGACGATGATGACGATGCCGGCGATGATCGACAGTTGCGCCGACCACGCGCGGATCAATCCGCCGATCAGGCTGGCGCTGGCGCCGAGCGCCACGAACACCGTCGAGAAGCCGAGCACGAACAGAAGCGCCGACAGCATGATGCTGCGCTTGGAAGCCTCCGGCGTTTCCTCGTCGGCGACCTGCTCGATGGTCGCGCCGGTGAGATAGACCAGGTACGGCGGGACCAGCGGCAACACGCAAGGCGACAGGAAACTGATGAGGCCGGCGATCAGCGCAGCCGGCAACGTGACGTCATGGATCATGCCGCGCGCGCCCCGAATCCGATGTTCGCCTCATGATGCAATGCCTTCGATTGTGAATCGTGACGTCGAAAGGATACCCGCATTCTCGTCATTGCGAGGAGCGAAAGCGACGAAGCAATCCAGTCTCTCGCAGAAAGACTGGATTGCTTCGCGGAGCCTGTGCTCGGACGGCGCCATAGCGCGTCGAAGACGCGCGTAAACGCGCTTATGGCGCTGATCCGAGTACTCGCAATGACGATCAATCCCGATTGATCCCGCTCTAATTGCACCGGCGCGGCCTTCGGATGCAAGGCCCGGTGGCGTCATCACGGGAGTTGTGATCGCGGCGTGATCGGCGGCACCGGACGGTGCGGCATTGCCGGACTTGACCGGGCAATCCATCCTTGCCGAAAACATCGATGCCGGAATCCGGTCCGGCATCATCGACGATTGACCGACGCCGCCAAACACAACAGACGGCAGCAGACGAGGGACGCCGCAGCATGAAGAACCTTCTCACCGATATCGCCGGCGTGCGCGTCGGCCACGCGCACGATGCGGCGCTGGCGTCCGGCGTCACCGCCATCCTGTTCGACAAGCCCGCGGTGGCCTCGCTGGATATTCGCGGCGGCGGCCCCGGTACCCGCGACAGCGCCCTGCTCGATCCGGTGAATACAGTTGACGGCATCGACGGCATCGCGCTGGCCGGCGGTTCCGCCTTCGGGCTCGATGCGGCCGGCGGCATGCAGGGCTGGCTCGCCGAACACGGGCGCGGCTTCGCCATCGCCGACGCGGTGATCCCCATCGTGCCCGGCGCCATCGTCTTCGACCTCCTCAACGGCGGCAACAAGAAATGGGGCCGCTTTTCACCCTATCGCGATCTCGGCTATGCGGCCGCCAGCGCCGCCGGCGACGATTTCGCACTCGGCACCGCCGGCGCGGGCTTCGGCGCCACCACGGTGAATTTCAAGGGCGGGCTCGGTTCGGCCTCGGCCGAATTGCCGAACGGCGTGCGCGTCGCGGCGATTGCCGTCGTCAACGCCGTCGGCAGCGTCACCGTCGGCGACGGCCCGTGGTTCTGGTCGGCGCCTTACGAGATCGGCAATGAGTTCGGCGGTCGCGGCATGCCCCCGACCTTCACCAACGACATGCGCGCGATGCGGATCAAAGGTGCCGCGACCGCCACCGCGATCGAGAACACCACGCTGGTCGCGGTGGTCACCGACGCCCTGCTCACCAAGGCGCAGGCGCAGCGGCTCGCCATGTCGGCACAGACCGGCTTTGCCCGCGCGATCTATCCGGTGCACGCCCCGCTCGACGGCGATCTGGTGTTCGCGGCGGCCACCGGCGCGAAGCCGATCGATCCGCTCTACGGCCTCACCGAACTCGGCACCGTCGCCGCCAACACCGTTGCCCGCGCCATCGCGCGCGGCGTCTACGAGGCGACTGCATTGCCCTTCCCCGGCGCGCTCCCGGCGTGGAAGGATCGTTTCGGCAAAGGCTGAGGGCGAAATCGCTCAAGGCCGAACGCATGATCGTCATTGCGCGACAAAAATTCAGCGCAACAAACCCTGTCCTGACGCGTTGTCGCTCCGAACCAGTTCGGAGCGAATCATGCCTTCAACGGCGATCCGCGACATCGACTACGACATCACCTCGCATCGCATGACAGTCACCTTCGTCAGCGGGCGCCGCTACATCTATGACGGCGTGGCGCAACGCGTGTACGACGCCTTCACGCACGCCGACTCGCGCGGCGGGTTCTTCAATCGCGAAATTCGCGACCGCTATCCGTTCCACGAAAGCGACGGCCCGACGTGAGGCGTGATCCGACTTTGGACGCACGATCAATGCGAACACGGTTTCGCCACAAGAATCCCGCGGCGTTATCGATTGAAAGATCCGCAATGGATGCGCTGCGCGAATTCAAATGCCCCTAGTATATGTGCGGAGCGTGTCCGGCATTTTTATAAGTAAATATATGTATTCATACGTTATTTCGCGCATAACTTAAGGTTAGTTTCCAGTATAGATTGCAGCCTCGCCGTTGCCGGCGGATGCTTCTCCCGTGCTCGCCTGTGAGTACGCATCTAAACAGTGGAGAAACGTCATGAAGAAAATTCTGGTTCTCGCCGCTCTCGCTTCCGCACTTGCCAGCGCACCGGCTTTGGCCGGCGGCGGGCATGGCCGTGGCGGTCAGGGCATTGCGATCGGCGCCAACGTGTTGTCCGGACACGGCGGCGTGCTGGGGCTGGTCAATGGGCGCAGCGCGCTCGTCACCAACGTCTCGGTCACCACCGGCAAGAACGGCGTGCTCGGCGCGGTGCTCGGCAAGGGCAACCTGCTGGGCGGGCTGCTCGGCGGCGGACACGGCGGCTGCGGCTGCTACTGAACGATGCGATCGCGGACGGGGACCTCCCCGCCCGCACAATCGCGCGTTATTGCGCCGTTGCGAGTTTCAACGGATGAAGCGGCGGCGCGGTCTTGGGTTGCGCTCCGAACTTCCTGGTCAGCGACGACATCACGATCAGCGCATCGGCCCGCGCGCCGGAAATCAACGTTCCCTGCGCGCGCGTCAGATCGATGCCGAGCGTCAGATCGTCACCGAGATCGCGCGTCACGCCGAGCCCATATGTCAGCGTGCGCGCGACGAACGGCGAATCCAGATACTCGGTGTCGGCATAACCGAGTGAGGCCGCGAGCGTCCATTTCGGATCGATGGTCCAAGATGCCTTGGCCGAATAGATCGTGTCGATGGTGATCGGCGAAATCGGAAACGTGGTCTCCGAGGCGCGACGTGTCGCCAGAAGGTCTATTTTGAAAGGCTTTGCGCGCCAACTGACGCTGGCATCGAACAGCAGGCGATCGACGTCGCTGAAATCGACGTCGTGCCATTTGCCGTACAGCCGCGACACCGACCCGAACGCCGTGACGCTCTCGCCGTCATATTTCGCGAACACAAACGGCTGCATCCGCTCGTTGTCGCGGCGATAGCCGAAGTCGTCGAATTCATCGTGATAGCGCCGCTGCGAGAGGTTGACCGAAACACCGACTTCCGCCTTGCCTCGCACCACGGAAATGCCCGGCACAATGGAGGCGCGCAGGAACCGATGCGGCGACGGCAAAAAATCCTGAAAGATGGCGTTGGTCTGATTGAGGCTGAACTGTCCGCCCTCGGCGGTGACGAACAGCTTGACCTGGTCGAGCCTGGCTTCCAGCTTCAGCGCCTGGCTGACCTCGGACGAGTGCAGATTGTAACTCGAGACATCCGCGATGGTGGTGGTCGAACTCAGCTTCAGGCGATCGTTGCCAAGCGAGCCGCGCAGGATCACCTTGCCGCGCTCGGTCGGCGTCGCCTGCGGATTGGCGTAGTGAACGGTGCCCGCTTCCGCCGCCACGCCGATGGTCGCGTTGTCGGTCTTGCTGCCCGCTATCAGCGCCGTCTCGGCGCCGATGAAGGCGCTGCCGCCGATGCCGTTGCCGGAGGAAAATTCCGGGTTGGTGTCGTAGCCGCCGCGCAGCAGGAATGATGCGGCAAAGTCGTGCTGGTTTGTCGGCGAAATCGTGTCGGCGGCCCGCGCGGCTCCGATTCCGGTCAGTATAAATACTATGATCAATACTTGAGCGCGCCGCATCGACCCCTCGCAATACTTTGCTGTGAGGTCAATTACTGGCGCGTATGGTTAGCGAAAAATGAAACGCGGACCGATTGCGGCCGAATTGCGAATTGCTCCGGATATCGCGAGCCGAAGCTTACCGCACGCGAGCGTTGCTCAGACAACGCTCGCGGCTGGATCAGGCGCTCACGGAGAGCGATGTGGTTGTGCCGGCGGCGGTCGACGCGGCGACGGCCTGCGCCTGGCGCTGAATCGCCTGCTCGACGAAGTTATAGGAGGAGCTTGCCGTGCTAGACGTGGCGTTGCTGGCCGGGCTCGTCAACGTCACCTTGGAGCCATCGGCATAGGTCACGGTCGTCGTCGATGAGCCATCGCTGTTGCTGGTGGTTGTCGTCGATGCGCCGCTCAGCGCCTGCATCAACGGATCGGCATTGCCCCCACCGTTTGCGCCGCCGGCGTGACGATGATGGCCATGCCCGCGCCGCGATCCGGACAGCGCCGACGCCATTTCATCCGAACTCACCTTGCCGTCGCCATCCTTGTCCATCTTGGCGAAGACGTTGTCGGCGGCCGCGATGTTGGTGCCGCCCGCGCCCAGCGCATTCTCGAATTCGGATTTGCTGATCGCGCCGTCACCGTCGGCATCAAGCAGCCCGAACAGATCGTTGAGCGCAGCCGGTTTGCTCTTGTGAGATGCGCTCGCGCCGGATTGGTCCTGCGCCGCGAACAGCGCGTTCAGCGTATCCGGCGACAGGTTGCCGCCGCTCACCCCATTGCCGGACACCGGCAGAGTTACCGCCATCGACGAGGTCGTCGTGCTCGAGAACGATGCCGCCGCTTGCGTGAAACCGGTGGTTCCTTGCGACGACGCCGAGGTCGTAGACGACGACAGTGATTTCAACACATCGAAAATCGTGGATACGGCACCCAGAGCTGCCAGCATGTTCGTCCCCTACGCATAGCCGCCCGCGGCGGCACCACACCCGGTGAGACAAGCTTAAGCAAGCTGCATGCCGCGACCATCGCTTTGTAAAATCGAGATAATTTCTCAGGACAGCATCGCGGCGCCCGGCAAATGCTGCCGCCGCCGTCGCCGCCACGGCAACCCTTGCCGCCCCTCACGGCCGGTCGAGCCGCCCGATTTGCCCCGCCACGCCGTGCATGATACCGGGGGCGCATTCCAACACACGAGCTCGGGAAGCCGCCATGTCCCAACCATTCGCGCCGCGCCCGCTGGTGATCGCCCCCTCGATCCTGGCTGCGGATTTCGCCCGCCTTGGTGAAGAGGTCCGCGCCGTCGATCAGGCCGGCGCCGACTGGATGCACCTCGACGTGATGGACGGCCATTTCGTGCCGAACATTTCTTATGGCCCGGATGTCATCAAGGCGATGCGGCCCTATACGAAGAAGATTTTCGACGCGCATCTGATGATCGCGCCGTGCGATCCTTATCTCGAAGCCTTTGCCAAGGCCGGCTGCGATCACATCACGGTGCACGCGGAAGCCGGGCCGCATTTGCACCGCTCGCTGCAATCGATCCGAGCGCTCGGCAAAAAGGCCGGCGTCTCGCTCAACCCGGCGACGCCGCTCTCCGCCATCGAATACGTACTCGACCTCGTCGATCTCGTGCTGGTGATGTCGGTCAATCCCGGCTTCGGCGGGCAGGCTTTCATTCCGGCGATGATCAACAAGGTGACGGACCTGCGCGCGATGCTCGCCGGCCGGCCCATCGACATTGAAGTGGACGGCGGCGTGGTGCCGGATGTCGCCGCGAAACTCGCCGCCGCCGGTGCCAACGCGCTGGTCGCCGGCTCTGCGGTGTTCAAGGGCGGCACGCAGGAGAGCTACAAGGCCAACATCGACGCCATCCGCCACGCCGCCGCGACGGCGCGCGGCGAGATGATTTAGGTTACAGCAAGGCACCTCAAGGTCGTCATTGCGAGGAGCGAAAGCGACGAAGCAATCCAGGTCTGTTTCAATAATTTTCTGGATTGCTTCGCTTCGCTCGCAATGACGAGTATTCAGTTCGTTCGCATCATTCCGACAGGACGTTATCGATGATCCCGCGCTATACCCGCCCCGAAATGGCTTCGATCTGGGAGCCGCAGACCCGCTTCAAGATCTGGTTCGAGATCGAGGCGCACGCCGCCGACGCGCTGGCGGAACTGGGCGTGATCCCGAAGGACGCCGCCAGGACGATCTGGGCCAAGGCCAAGGATGCCGTCTTCAACGTCGAGCGCATCGACGAGATCGAGCGCGAGACCAAGCACGACGTCATCGCCTTCCTCACGCATCTCGCCGAGATCGTCGGCCCCGAGGCGCGCTTCGTGCATCAGGGTATGACCTCGTCGGACGTACTCGACACTTGCCTCAATGTGCAGCTCACCCGCGCCGCCGACGTCCTGCTTAAGGACCTCGACAAGCTGCTCGCCGCGCTGAAGACGCGTGCGTTCGAGCACAAGATGACGCCGACCATCGGCCGCTCCCATGGCATTCATGCCGAGCCGGTGACGTTCGGCCTCAAGATGGCTTATGCCTATGCCGAGTTCTCGCGCGCCAAGGAGCGCCTGATCGCCGCGCGCAAGGACATCGCCACTTGCGCCATCTCCGGCGCGGTCGGCACCTTCGCGCAGATCGATCCGCGCGTGGAGGAGCACGTCGCCAAGGCGATGGGCCTCGAGCCCGAGCCGATCTCGACGCAAGTGATTCCGCGCGACCGCCATGCGATGTATTTCGCCACGCTCGGCGTCATCGCATCGTCGATGGAGCGGCTGGCGATCGAGATCCGCCACCTGCAACGCACCGAAGTGCTGGAAGCCGAGGAGTTTTTTTCGGAAGGCCAGAAGGGTTCGTCGGCGATGCCGCACAAGCGCAACCCGGTGCTGACCGAGAACGTCACCGGCCTCGCCCGCATGGTGCGCGCCTATGTGACGCCGGCGCTGGAGAACGTCGCGCTGTGGCACGAGCGCGATATCTCGCACTCCTCCGCCGAGCGCATGTTCGGTCCCGACGCCACGGTGACGCTCGACTTCGCGCTCAACCGTCTCGCCGGCGTGATCGAGAAACTCCTGGTCTATCCGGCCAACATGCAGAAGAACCTCGACCGTCTCGGCGGGCTCGTTCATTCGCAGCGCGTGCTGATCGCATTGACGCAAAAGGGCGCGAGCCGCGAGGATTCCTACAAGATGGTCCAGCGCAACGCGATGCCGGTGTGGCGCGGCGAAGGCGACTTCCGCACGCTGTTGAAAGCCGACGCCGACGTCCGCAAGTATCTCAGCGACGCGGAGATCGACGAGAAGTTCGATCTCGGCTATCACCTCAAGCACATCGATACGATCTTCAAGCGAGTGTTCGGCAGCGCGTGAGCGCCGAGGATCAAGCACTCTCAGCGTCGCCTGCGCAGGCAGCGGTGACGGGTTTCGCGTTGCAAACTCGCGCGTAGTCCTCCCTGATCCCGCCGCAATGACAACCTACTGGTAACCACGTTGGGGGTAGATTTGTCAGGTGCCTGAACGTCCCACCATTCTCGTGTTCGATTCCGGTCTCGGCGGCCTCACCGTGCTGCGCGAGATCGTGCGGGCGCGGCCGGAGGCGCGGAACGTCTACGTCGCCGATGATGCTCATTTCCCCTACGGCCAGCATACCGAGGCCGAACTCATCGCCCGCGTGGTGCCGCTAATCGGCCATTTGATCACGACCCATGCGCCCGACCTCGTGGTGATCGCCTGCAATACCGCCTCGACGCTGGTTCTGAGCCATCTGCGCGCCGCCTACCGCGTGCCGTTCGTCGGCACCGTGCCCGCAATCAAGCCCGCCTGTGAGCGATCGAAAACCCGTCACGTCTCGGTGCTCGGCACCAAGGGCACCGTGCAGCGCGAATATACCCGCGCGCTGATCCGCGATTTTGCCCACGACTGCGAGGTCACGCTGGTCGGCTCGCCCCGCCTCGCCTCGCTGACCGAGGCGGCGCTGAACGGCGAGAGCATTGCCGACGCCGACATCGCCGCCGAGATCGCGCCCTGCTTCGTCGATGATGGAGCCCGCACCGATACTGTAGTGCTGGCCTGTACCCATTATCCGCTGTTACTCGACCGGCTGGAGCGGCTCGCCCCGTGGCCGGTGGAGTGGATCGACCCGGCGCCGGCGATCGCCCGCCGCGTCTCCAGCCTGCTCGGCCCCGACAGCGCCAGCCTGCCGCCCGCCGGCGATCCGCGCCTGATCTTCACCTCGGGGCGTCGGCATCCGGCGGCCGAGGCCCTGGTGCATTCCTTCGCGGACGAAGTCGCGGCTTAACCGGCCGATCAATGGACTTCTCCCATTCGCGGCGCGCTGCTAGCGTGAGCGCTCCATTGGGAGGAACAATGATGATCAAGAAAATCGTACTTGGATCGTGTCTTGGGCTGGGTGTCATGTCGTTCGCGCTGGCGGGGGCGGCCGTCGCGCAGCAAGGCGGCATCAAGCGCACGCCGTTGCAGAAGGTCGAGTTTCCGGACGGTTACGTCACGGTGACCGGCATCGCCGAAATTCCCGGCGGCGGCTCGGCGGGACGCCATACCCATCCCGGAATCGAAACCGGCTACGTGCTGGAGGGCGAAACCGAACTCCTGATCGACGGCAAGCCGCCGCTGCAACTCAAGGCCGGAGATTCCTACCAGATCCCGGCGGGCGTCGTGCACGACGCCAAGGTCCATGAAGGCAAGCACTTGAAAGTGCTGGGGGTTTACGTCGTGGACAAGACCAAGCCGCTGGCCTCGCCGGCGAAGTGATCCGGGCCGGAAGCGAGCCACGAAACCGCTGCGGCGGGATTTGACATTCCGGCGCGATCCCCCTAGAAACCGCTTGCTCGCGGGCCGTTTTCGGCCCGCGTTGCGTTTCGCGACCCGTGGTCCTCCCCCTTAAGCTTTAAGGACGGACCTGTCGGCACCGGGGCCTTGCCCTGTTGCACAGGAGGGCGCGTTTCCTCAAACCACCAACTTACAGAGGACGCGATGACAAAGCGTGCAGAAGCCAAGTACAAAATCGACCGCCGTATGGGCCAGAACATCTGGGGCCGCCCGAAGAGCCCGGTCAACAAGCGTGAATACGGCCCCGGCCAGCACGGCCAGCGCCGCAAGGGCAAGCTCTCCGACTTCGGTACCCAGCTCCGCGCCAAGCAGAAGCTGAAGGGCTACTACGCCAACATTTCCGAGCGCCAGTTCTACGCCATCTATGTCGAGGCGACCCGTATGAAGGGCGACTCCGGCGAGAACCTGATCGGCCTGCTCGAGCGTCGTCTCGACACCGTCGTTTATCGCGCCAAGTTCGTGTCGACCATGTTCGCCGCGCGCCAGTTCATCAACCACGGCCACGTCAAGGTGAACGGCAAGCGCGTCAACATCTCCAGCTACAAGCTGAAGCCGGGCGATGTCGTCGAGGTCAAGGACGCCTCCAAGCAGCTCGCCATCGTGCTCGAAGCCAACCAGCTCGGCGAGCGCGACGTGCCGGACTTCATCGAAGCCGATCACGGCAAGCAGACCGCGAAGTTCATCCGCATTCCGCAACTGGCCGACGTGCCGTTCGCGGTGCAGATGGAACCGCATCTGATTGTCGAATTCTATTCGCGCTGATTTCTGCGCGACTATCGCGACTACCGAAGGCCCCGGTTTTGCCGGGGCCTTTTTGTTGTGACCATCATTGCGAGCGAAGCGCCTTCACGACTCCTGTCGTCATGCCCGGCCTTGTGCCGGGCATCCACGTCTTTATGCTTGGTAACAAGGACTGGATCGCTTCGTCGCTACGCTCCCCGCAACGACGGCGTACACCACAGGATTTCATCGCGTGCCCTACGCACCCTCGCCCACCGATCCGAAACAACTGCCGATCCGCATCAACCTGCTCTCAGATACGCAGACGCGGCCGACGCCTGCGATGCGCGAGGCGATGGCGCGCGCGGAGGTCGGCGACGAACAGATCGGCGACGACCCCACCGTCAACCTCTTGTGCGAACGCGTCGCCGACTTGCTCGGCAAGGACGCCGCGGTGTTCATGCCGTCGGGCACCATGTGCAACGTCGCGGCAACGCTCGCGCATTGCCGCCCGGGCGACGAAATTCTCGCCGAACGCACCGCGCATCTGATCGCGCGCGAAGGCGGCGCGCATGCCGCGCTCGGCGGCTTCCAGATCATGCCGCTCGACGGCACCGACGGCCAATTCACGCTCGATACGTTGCGCGCCGCGCTGCGCCCGCCGACGCGCTATCAGCCACCGCAAACGCTCATCAGCGCCGAGCAGACCGCCAACATCGGCGGCGGCACCATCTGGCCGCGCGAGACGCTGGCCGGCATTGCCGCGCTCGCGAAACAGCACGGCATCGCCACCCACATGGACGGCGCGCGGCTGATGAATGCCTGCGTCGCCGCCGGCATGTCCGCGCGCGACATGGCGGCGGGCTGGGACTCGGCGTGGATCGATTTCAGCAAAGGCTTAGGTGCGCCCATCGGCGCGGTGATCGCGGGCTCGACCGCCTTCATCGACGAGGTATGGCGCTGGAAGCAGCGGCTTGGCGGCGCGATGCGGCAGGCCGGCGTCTGCGCGGCGGCGTGCATTCATGCGCTCGACCATCAGGTCGATCGCCTTGCCGACGATCACGCCAACGCCCGCGCGCTGGCGCGTGGCCTGGCGCAGATCGCCGGCATGAACGTGCAGGAGCCACAGACCAATCTGGTGTTTTTCGAATCGAGCGGCGCCGGCCTGCCGAGCGACAGGCTCGTGACAAGGCTGCGCGAACGCGGCGTGTTGCTCGCGATGATGGACGGCCGCATCCGCGCCTGCACACATCTCGACGTCACGGCCGCGATGATCGACGAAACCGTCGGCTTCGTGCGCGATATTTTGCGCGCTGCGTAACACAACGAGGGAACATCTTTCATGGCAACAAGCGGATCGCAAACGAAAACGCCGTCGCAACAAATCGACGCACGTATCAAGGAGTTGGGTGACTGGCGCGGCGAGATGCTCGCCCGCATCCGCGCCATCATCAGAGAAGCCGATCCCGCTGTCGTCGAGGAATGGAAGTGGCGCGGCGTGCCGGTGTGGGAACACGACGGCATCATCTGCACCGGCGAAACCTACAAGGCGGTGGTGAAGATGACGTTCGCAAAAGGCGCGTCGCTCGACGATCCGGCGAAGTTGTTCAACTCCAGCCTTGACGGCAACACCCGCCGCGCCATCGACCTTCACGAAGGCGACAAGATCAACGAGAAGGCGTTGAAAGCGCTGATCCGTGGTGCCATCGCGCTGAACGAGGCGAAGGGCAAGAAGAAGTAGCGGGTATTTCTCGATTGCTGTTTCCGTCATGGATGGGTCTACTACCGCTACTCCAGCGCCTCATACACCAACTGCTTCACTGTGCGCTGGATACGCTGGCGTTCGGACGGCGTCTGCTCCATCAGCACGAAGAAGAAATCCTGCTTCGGATCGATGACGAAGTAGCAACCGCTGGCGCCGTCCCACTTCAACTCGCCGAGATCGCCCGGCGGCGGCGGTTTGGCGTTGCCTGGATCGGTGCGCACGCCGAAGCCGAGGCCGAAGCCGAAACCGTCGCCGGGGAAATAGGCCCAGTCACGCGCGATGCCGGAATTTGGCCCGACCTGATCGGTGGTCATCTCCTTGAACGTCTTTGGGCTGAGATACTGCTTGCCGTCGAGCGATCCGCCGTTGAGGATCATCTGCGCGAAACGCGCGTAGTCATGCGGCGTCGAGATCATGCCGCCGGTGCCGGCCTCGCGCCTGCGCGGCACCAGCGGATCGAGCTTGTAGCCGACGCGAAAATTGCTGTCGGCCGGCATCGGCTGCGCCACCAGGTCGCGCTTCGCAGGGTCGGTGACATAGAAGCCGGTATTGACCATGTCGAGCGGATCGAGCAGCGCGCCCTTCTCGAACTGATAGAGCGACTTGCCGGATATCACCTCGATGATGCGGCCGAGAATGTCGGTGGAATGGCCGTAGTCCCACAGCGTGCCGGGCTGCTCCTGCAACGGCAGCGCGGCGATCCGTTCGGCAAATTCGGCATTGCTGGGATCGCCGTCGAAGACGTTGGCGGCGGCGTAGGCCTTGCGCACCAGACTGTCGCCGTAGAATCCATAGGTGATGCCGGAAGTGTGCCGCATCAGATCGAGCACGGTGATCGGCCGCCTCACGGGCACCAGTTCAAGCTCCGCCTTGCCCTCCGGCGGCTTCTTTTCGACACCGACCTTCATGTGGGCGAACGAGGGAATGTATTTCGAAACCGGATCGTCGAGTTTCAGTTTGCCCTGGTCGATCAGCATCATCGCCGCGACGCTGGTGATCGGCTTGGTCATCGACGAAATGCGGAAGATGGTGTCGGTGGTCATCGGCAGTTTGGTCACGACGTCGCGAACGCCGAACAGACCGGTATAGACCGGCTTGCCGTGCTGACGGATCAGCAATACCGCGCCGGGAATTTTGCGTTGCGCGATCTCGTTGTTGAAGAAGTCGGCGATCTTGGCGAGCTTTGCCTGCGAGAACTTCGCGCCGGCAGGAATGTCGAATGTCCCTTCCGCCCGCGCGATGCTCGAGGCCGCGAAAAGCAGCAGAGCCGCGCCCACCACCCGGCCGATCATCGATCCTGCATTCATGTGATTATGCTCTCCGTCCCGCTCCGGAGAATGCGTGGCCGGCGGGAGCTTATCAAGAGAGCGCAATCGCGCTCACGGCCTGCTGGTGCAAGTTCGCGCTCGCCGGCGAGAAGCAGCAGAAGACGATTCGCTCGAGATCGCGCGCGACCACCGTGGCCGCGTGTGTCGTCGCGACCGCGATTCCCGCCGCTCGGTCGGCGGGAAAGCCGTAAACGCCGGTGGAAATGGCGGAAAAGGCGATGGAGTGCAGATCATGCTCCGCCGCAAGCTGCATCGCGCGGCGGTAGCAGGAGGCCAGCGCCGCGTCCTCATTCCGCCCGCCGCCGTGCCAGACCGGTCCCACCGCATGGATGACATGGCGGGCCGGCAGCCGGTAACCTTTGGTGATCTTGGCGTCGCCGGTGGCGCAGCCGCCCAATTTGCGGCATTCGGCCAGCAATTGCGGGCCGGCGGCGCGATGGATCGCGCCGTCGACACCACCACCGCCCAGCAGCGAAGTGTTCGCCGCATTGACGATGGCATCGACCTCGAGTGTCGTGATGTCGGCGACGACGACTTCGTAACGTGTCGCGCCGATCTGTCGTGAGAACGGCGTCAGGCCGGAGCGCCGAGGGTGATGCCCTTGTCGGCGAACATCTTCTGCAATTCGCCAGCCTGGAACATCTCGCGGACGATGTCGCAGCCGCCGACGAACTCACCCTTCACGTAAAGCTGCGGAATGGTCGGCCAGTTCGAATAGACCTTGATGCCGTCGCGCAGTTCGGGGGATTCCAGCACGTTGTGGCCCTTGTAGCCGACGCCGATGTGGTCGAGGATCTGCACCACCTGACCGGAGAACCCGCACTGCGGGAATTGCGGGGTGCCCTTCATGAACAGCACCACGTCGTTCGACTTCACTTCATTCTCGATAAACTGCTCAATGCTCATCTTGCATCCTCTTGCGGCGCTGTTCGCGACCGCCCGCGAACCAACCTGCTGCTCATATATGTAGCCCGAAACCCTTTGCATCCCAAGAAAAATGCTCGGTTTTCGGGCTTGTTCACCGATCACCGCTGCGTCATGCGCGGGTCTGCCCCGTCCTCCGACGGCCATCTTCGCCCTTTGGCGGGGTTAACATCCCGATCCGTGATCCTAAGTTCCGGGTGATAGGATTTTTCTTCGGAACCCATCCGTCAGAGTTGCGTTTTTCCCCGAACCGGAGATGTCCGTGACGCAATCCGTATCCGCGGCCGACCGTTCATCAGCCGACCGTTCAACGCACCCGGATGGCATCAAGTCGCCCGGGGGGGATATCGCTGTCCGCTTGTCGGAAGCCTATCTCGCCGTCCGCAACGAAACCGAGCGCCGCGCGGCCCCGCTGAGCCCCGAGGATCAGGTGGTGCAGTCGATGCCGGACGCGAGCCCGGCGAAGTGGCACCGCGCCCATACCACCTGGTTTTTCGAGCAATTCCTGCTCGGGCCGCACTGTCCCGGTTACCGGCCGTTCGATCCGGATTATGCCTTCCTGTTCAATTCCTATTATGTCAGCGCCGGGCCGCGCCACGCCCGCGCCGAGCGCGGCCACCTCACCCGCCCCGGCGCAGCGGAGGTTAGCGCCTATCGCCACCATGTCGATGCGGCGATCCTGACGTTCTTCAACGAGGCAGGCGCGGAGAAGCTGGCCGAACTCGCCCCGTTGGTCGAAGTCGGCCTCAACCACGAGCAACAGCATCAGGAATTGATGCTGACCGACATCCTGCACGCCTTCGCGCAGAACCCTCTGTACCCGGCCTACGATCCCGCGTGGACACCGCCCGCCTCCGCCCGCAGCGGCGAAGCGTGGTGCGAACTCAAGGAAGGCATCCACAGCATCGGCCATGCCGCCGAGACATTTCATTTCGACAACGAGAAACCGGCGCACCGCGCGCTGGTCGGGCCGGTGAAACTGGCGCGGCATCTCGTCACCAACCGCGAATGGCTCGCCTTCATCGACGACGGCGGCTATCGCACCCCGACCTTGTGGCTGATGGACGGCTTCGCCAAGGCGAGCGCCGAGCAATGGGGCGCGCCTGGCCACTGGCACGACGTTGACGGCGCGTGGCACGTGATGACGTTGGGCGGCCTGCGTCCGCTCGATCTCGACGCGCCGGTGATGCATGTCAGCTACTACGAGGCGGACGCCTTCGCGCGCTGGCGCGGCAAGCACCTGCCGACCGAGATGGAATGGGAGGTGGCGGCGCGCGCCAGTCTCATCGACGACGCCTATGGCATCGTCTGGCAATGGACCCGCAGCGCTTATGCGCCCTATCCCGGCTATCGCGCCATCGAGGGCGCGCTCGGCGAATACAACGGCAAGTTCATGGTCAACCAGCTTGTGCTGCGCGGCTCGTCGCTGGCGACGCCGCAAGGCCACAGCCGCGTGACCTATCGCAATTTCTTTTATCCGCATCACCGCTGGCAGTTCACCGGACTGCGCCTTGCCGACTACGGCGATTGATCCGCCGCATCCGAACGCCAGGAGTTTTCCATGAACGCCCATGCCGCCGCTCTGGCCAAGGCCCAGCGTTTCGATCCGCAGACCTCGGCCTTCGCCGCCGACGTGCTGGACGGCCTGAGCCGGCAACCGAAGCAACTGCCGCCGAAATATTTTTATGATGCCGCCGGCTCCGAACTGTTCGAGCAGATCACGGTGCTGCCGGAATATTATCCGACGCGTACCGAACTCGGCATCCTGCGCGCACGCGGCGCCGACATCGCCGCGATCGTTCCCGAGGGCGCGGCGCTGGTGGAATTCGGCGCCGGCGCCGCCACCAAGGCGCGGCTGTTGTTGCAGCATTGCCGGATCGGCGCCTACGTGCCGGTGGATATTTCCGGCGATTTCCTGAAAGCGCAGGCGGCAATATTGCAACGTGATTTTCCGACGTTGCGGGTGGTGCCGGTGGTCGCCGATTTCACCGCGCCGTTCGAATTGCCGAAAGTTGTCGCGGACATGCCCAAGGTCGGGTTCTTCCCCGGCTCGACGCTCGGCAATTTCGAGCCGCACGAGGCCTGCGCCTTCCTGCGCAGCGCGCGGCAGATTCTCGGACCCGGCGCGCTGATGCTGATCGGTGTCGATCTCGAGAAGAGCGACCGCGTGCTGCATGCCGCCTATAACGACGCGGCCGGCGTCACCGCGCGCTTCAATCTCAACCTGCTGGCGCGGATCGATCGCGAACTCGGCGGTGATTTCGATTTGTCGTCATTCACGCATCGCGCGATCTACAATCGCGAACGCCATCGCATCGAGATGCATCTGGTGAGCCGCAAGGCGCAAACCGTGCGCATCCTCGGCAAAAGCGTTTCGTTCCGCGCCGGCGAAAGCATCCACACCGAGAACAGCTACAAATACAGCCTCGAGCGTTTCACCACGCTGGCCAAAAGCACCGGCTGGACGCCGCAAGTCTCATGGACCGACGACGGCAACCTGTTCTCGGTTCACGCGCTGGTGACCTCAGTGTGAGACTCGGCTGACGCTTCGGGCGAGCCGAGCGACACCGCCTCCCACGCCGCGACCAGCATCAAGATCGCCGTCGTCGTCGCCGACAACCACAGCGGCGACAGCATCGCGCCGAACGGGATCAGCAAGATCAACAGCCCGATGCCGACCAGATGCGACAGTTGCAGGTGGCCGCGGATGGTGCGTTTGAACAGGATGACGCCGGCGAGATAGATCAGCGGCCCACCGATCATGGCGAGCATTTCCTTGGTGCCGCTGTGGCCGTCCGGATGCGCCAGCAGCATCTCGTCGCCCACCGCGCAGACCACGATGCCCACGACGATCAACAGGTGAATATAGGTGTAGGCCAGCCGCGCCATCCGGCCGGTCTCATCGGCATGGGAAATCCGGTGCGAACCGGCTTCTGCGCCGATGTGGAAATAGATCCACCACATCGCGATGCTGCCGAGCAACGCCACGACGAATGCGAAGGCGGTGGTCCACGTCCACGCCGCTTCGCTGAAGGTCGCGCCGGTCACCACGATGGACTCGCCGAGCGCGATGATGATGAACAACGCGCAGCGCTCCGCCATGTGGCCACCTTCGACCTCCCAGTCCTGCATGGTGGATGCGCCGAGGCCGGGGGTGCGGAAGCGCATGGCAGGACCGGAATACTCGATGGCCACCGCGATCAGCCACAACCAGAGCCGCGTTTGCGGATCGGCGAGACCCCCGGCGATCCAGAATACGCCACTCACGGACATCCAGATCGAGATGCGCAGGAAATTGCGGCGATGGCCGGTCTCCGACTTCGGCACCGCAAAAATGAAATACACCGAGCGCCCGACCTGCATGGCGACATAGGCCAGCGCGAAGGTCAGGCCGCGACTGTCGAAGGTTTTCGGAATCGACGTCGACAGCAACAGGCCCGTGATCATCATCACGAACAGCATGACGCGAACCGGCGTCCGTTCCGGATCGAGCCAATTGGTGACCCAGGACATGAAGACCCAGACCCACCACACCGCCAGCATCAGGATGCCGACCTGCACCATGCCGAGCGGCGTGAAATGCGCCAGCAGCGTGTGCGAAATCTGGGTGACCGCGAAAACGAAAACGAGGTCGAAGAACAGTTCGACAAAGGTGACGCGGTGATGCTGCTTGGGGTTGCGCTCGCGCAGCAAGGTCCTGCGTTGTCCCGCTTGCGTCATGCGCCGTTCCCCGCTTACACCGGTGTGTCAGATCGTTTCAGTCCGGCACGCCGGTCTGCAAGGCCAGTGCATGGAGCACACCGCCCATCTGCCCTTGCAGCGACTTGTAGACGATCTGGTGCTGCTGCACGCGCGACTTGCCGCGGAACGATTCTGAAATCACCGTCGCCGCATAGTGGTCGCCGTCACCGGCGAGATCCCGGATCGTCACCTCGGCGTCGGGTATCGCCGCCTTGATCATCGATTCGATATCGCGGGCATCCATCGGCATCATTCTTCTCCAGGCAGCCGGACGGCGATCCGCGACCTGACGCGGGCCCTGTTTCCGGCGTATTGAGATTACTATATCCGATTCACCGACAATAGCCCGCCCGGATCGCCTGCGGCATCGGGGCCGACTTTACGAGGTTGCCGATGAAAATTCCCGGCCCCGACCATCCCATTACCATCGAGCCCACGATCCGGCGCATCCGCGTGTCCGCCGGCGGCACGGTGATCGCCGACACCGCCCATGCGCTGACGCTGCGGGAGGCGACCTATCCGGCGGTCTACTACATTCCGCGCGCCGATGCCGATCGCACGAAACTGCTGCGGACCGACCGGGTTACGCATTGCCCTTACAAGGGCGACGCCAGCTACTTCAGCATCCGCACCGAGAGCGGGGCGACCATCGACAATGCAATCTGGAGCTACGAGACGCCATACCCGGCGATGGCGGAGATCGCGGGCCATCTGGCGTTCTATCCCGATAAGGTCACCATCGAGGAAGTGCCAGCGCCGTAGCGGCGCTGGGTTTCGCAAAAGAATACAGTCGGTCGCGAGATCTATCCCCACCCGTCACGTCGTCCCTGTGCAGGCAGGGACCCATACGCCGCAGCGGTTCGGCTCCATCGATTAAGGCAACATCGGTTGATGAGAACCAACCTCAGTGGTTATGGGTCCCTGCCTGCGCAGGGACGACGCTTTCCATGCTGCAAATCCGCCTCCAAAACAAATGTCCGGTCAAGCTCTTGGAATGAGCCCGTCAGGCTCGAAAGATCGTCAGGCCCAGAATCAGAAGTACCAGGAAGATCACCACGAAGATGTAGAACAGCACGCGCGCGATATCGGCGGATGCCGCGGATACGCCGGTGAAACCCAGCAATCCGGCGATGATCGAGACCACGAGAAAAATCAGGGCCCACTTGAGAATACTCATCTTTTGCTCTCCAGAATTCTCATGCGATAACACCCGCCTCGAAACATGGTTCCCGTCGCGGTCAGGCGCCGTCACGAATCGCACGCGCCGCCGCGTTGCGCAGGAGGCTGCATGAAGTCGATTGCCCATCCCGCGCCCGAAGTCGCCCCGGAAATCGCACTCAAGGCGCATGGCCGCAACCTGGCGCTGGATCGCGCGCGAACATTTCTCACCGTGGTCGTGGTCATCCACCACGCGGTGATTCCGTACACCTATTTCGGACACACCGATCCGAAGTCGTGGCTTGGATTCGACATGGTCGTGCTCGCCACCGACAGTTTCTTCATGGCGATGTTTTTCTTCCTGTCGGGCCTGTTTGTGTGGCCGAGCCTCGCCCGCCGCGTGCCCGGCGTCTTCGCATACGATCGGCTGCTGCGGCTCGGACTGCCGTTCGTCATCGCCGCGCTCACGGTGATCCCGATCGCCTACTACGCGTTGGCGTTGCGCGAGCAGCCGGACCTGCGCTTCAGCGCGTTCTGGTGGAACATGGTCACCGACGGGCCATGGCCAAGCGGCCCGGTGTGGTTCGTCTGGGTGTTGCTGGTGTTCGATCTTGCCGCCGGCGCGCTGTTTCGCATCAGTTCGAACTCGCTGTTCTGGATCAATCGCCTTTCGGTGCGCGGCTTCAAGAGCCCCGCGGCCTTCTTCCTCGTGCTGGTGCTCGTGACGGGCATCGCCTACGTGCCGATGCGGCTGATCTTCGGCCCGAGCTACTGGTTCGAATGGGGGCCGTTCTCGGTGCAGGCGAGCCGCGTGCTGCTCTACGCGCTGTATTTCTTTATCGGCGCGGGCATCGGCGCCGGTCGCTTCAGCGAAGGCGTGCTCGCCTCGGAAGGACAACTTGCGAATTCGAACTGGGTGAACTGGGCCATCGTCACCCTCATCCCTTACGCCGGACTGTGGGGCCTGATCTACATCAAGCGCGAAATCCTCGGCAATCCGGACACGCTGCCAATGTGGTACGAGGCCAGCTACAGCGTGCTGTTCGTGATCTTCAGCGCCGGAATGATGTTCAGCATTCTCTCCTTCTTCATGCGCTGGAAACGTTCGGGCTGGAGCATTCTCGATCCGATGCAGAACGACGCCTACGGCATCTTCCTGGTGCACTACGCATTCGTGCTGTGGATTCAATACTGGATGCTGGACTTCGATTGGCCCGCGATCGTCAAGGCGCTGATTGCCTTCGTGGTGACGATGGCGACAAGCTGGATCACCACACGATTGCTGCGGAAGATTCCGGGGTCGCAACGGGTGTTGTGACGCGCCGCGTGCGTTGCGCGTCCCGCGTTTACAAAGATGTGATCCGATAAACGAAAACGAGATGGAACGCGGCTGACGTCACCGTGTTCCATCAAAAATTATGTCGCGGCGTTTCCCAGAGTGAACGGTGATCGGCTCCCACGCCGCTGCTCATCCGGAGAAACGCTATGACCTCCACAGAAAGCGCCCCGGCGCTCCTTTCCCCATCCGAGCATCAAACCCAGTTACGTCGCGCTGTCCTCGCCTCCACAATCGGCACGGCGATCGAGTGGTACGATTTCTTCCTTTACAGCACAGTCACCGGACTGGTCTTTGCGAAGCTGTTCTTCCCGCATTCCGATCCCTGGGTCGGCACGCTCGAAGCTTTCGCGATTTACGCGGTCGGCTTTGTCGCCCGCCCGATCGGCGCAGCGATCTTCGGACATTACGGCGATCGGATCGGCCGCAAGTCCACCCTGATCGCAACGCTGCTCCTGATGGGACTTGCCACCTTCGCGGTCGCGCTGGTCCCGACCTACGCGACCATCGGCATCTGGGGCGCAGTGCTGCTCACCATCCTCCGCTTCATTCAGGGTGTCGGCGTCGGCGGCGAATGGGGCGGCTCGGTACTGCTGTCGATGGAATGGGCGCGCACCAACGGCTCACGCGGGCTGGTCGCATCGTGGCCGCAGTTCGGCGTGCCCTGCGGATTGTTCCTCGCCAACCTCGCGGTGCTCGCCGTCAGCCAGATGTCCGGCGAGCAATTCCTCGCCTGGGGCTGGCGGGTGCCGTTCATTCTCAGCCTGATACTGGTGGCGATCGGCCTCTACATCCGTCTCGGCATTCTGGAAACGCCGGTGTTCAGCCGGCTGCTTGCCGAACAGCGGATCGAGCGCACGCCGATCCTCGAAGTGATCCGCCGGCAACCGCTGGAAATCATTCAATGCGCCTTCGCGCGGATGGCGGAGCAAGCGCCATTCTATATCTTCACCGCCTTCATCTTCGCCTATGGCGTCGGGACGCTGCACGTCTCGCGCGACTTTCTGCTAACGGCGGTGCTGGCGGCATCGGTGGTGTCATTTTTCTCGATTCCGATCTTCGGCCACCTCTCCGACAAGATCGGCCGCAAGGCGATGTATATGATCGGCGCGGCCGTGACCGGCGTGTTCGGCTTCATTTACTTCGGCATGGTGAACACGGGCGTGGCGTGGATCATCTTCCTCGCCATCGTGCTGTCGCTGATTCCGCACGACATGATGTACGGCCCGCAGGCCGCGCTGATCGCCGAAAGCTTTACCGGCCGGTTGCGTTACAGCGGCGCATCGCTCGGCTATCAACTCGCGTCGGTCATCGCCGGCGGCCCCGCGCCGCTGATCGCGACCTGGCTGTTCGGCACTTACAAGACGCCCTATGCGATTGCGATCTACATCGCCGCCTGCGCGGTGGTCAGCCTGATCGCCACCGCGACGATGATCGATTACACCGGCAAGGATATCAGCAACGAATATCCGGCGACGTCGTCCTGAGAGACGAGTTTTCGCCATGGCCGGAATAAATCCGGCCATGGCGGCTGAGAGGCCGATGACAACCGACGAAGGCCGTCAGTTCTTCCCGGCCATGTAATCCGGCAGCCAGCGTTCGAATGCGTGGCGCAGCGTGTCGATCTTCACCGGCGCTTCGCCGGCGATCGTAATCGTGTCGCCGCCGGTCTTGCCGATCTGCACACACGGGACCTCGACGGCTTTCAGCTTGCTGAGCACGCCGAGCAAGTCGGTGTCGCGCACCGTCACAACGTAGCGCGCCTGATCCTCGCCGAACCAATAGCCATGCGGCACCAGCCCGCTAGGTGCGGCATCGAGCACCGCGCCGATGTTGCCGGCCATCGCCATCTCGGCCAACGCGACAAGCAGGCCACCATCGGAGAGATCGTGCACCGCTGTCGCGGTGCCGGCGTGGATCATGCCGCGCACCACATCGCCGTTGCGCTTTTCAGTGGCGAGATCGACCGGCGGCGGAGCGCCCTCCTCGCGGCCGCAGACATCGCGCAGGTAAACCGACTGGCCGAGCCAGCCCTTGGTCTCGCCAATCAGCAGGATCGCCTCGCCTTCGGCCTTGAACGCCAGCGTCGCCGACTTTGTGAAGTCGTCGAGCAGCCCGACGCCGCCGATCGACGGCGTCGGCAGAATGCCGCGTCCGTTGGTCTCGTTGTAGAGCGAGACGTTGCCGGAGACGACCGGGAAATCCAGCGCGCGGCAGGCATCGCCGATGCCGCGCAGCGCGCCGACGAATTGACCCATGATCTCGGGCCGCTCGGGATTGCCGAAGTTGAGGTTGTCGGTGATGGCGAGCGGCTTGCCGCCGACCGCGGTGATGTTGCGCCAGGCTTCGGCTACGGCCTGCTTGCCGCCCTCGAACGGATCGGCCTCGCAATAGCGCGGCGTCACATCCACCGTCATGGCGAGCCCCTTCGGACCGTCCTCGATACGCACCACTGCGGCATCGCCGCCGGGGCGCTGCACGGTGTTGCCGCCGATGACGTGATCGTATTGCTCCCACACCCAGCGACGCGAGCACATGTCCGGCGCGGCGATCAGTTTCACCAGCGCATCGGTCACCGAGACCGGCGGCTTCACATCGCGCGCATGAACCACCGGCAACGCCGGCGATGGCACATGCGGGCGATCGTAGACCGGCGCTTCGTCGCCCAGTTCCTTGATCGGCAGATCGGCCATCACCTGGCCGCCGTGCTTGACCACGAAACGCTTGGTCGGCGTGGTGTAGCCGACGATCGCGAAATCGAGGCCCCACTTGCGAAAGATATCTTCCGCTTCCTTTTCCTTCTCCGGCTTCAGCACCATGAGCATGCGCTCCTGGCTCTCGGAGAGCATCATCTCGTAGGCGCTCATACCGGTTTCGCGTGTTGGCACCGCGTCGAGATCGAGATCGACGCCGAGGTCGCCCTTCGCGCCCATCTCCACCGCCGAGCAGGTCAGCCCCGCCGCGCCCATGTCCTGAATGGCGATGACGCAGTCCTTCGCCATGATCTCGAGGCAGGCTTCCAGCAGCAGCTTTTCCGCGAAAGGATCGCCGACCTGCACGGTGGGGCGTTTCTCCTCGCTGTCGTCGTCGAATTCCGCCGACGCCATGGTCGCGCCGTGAATGCCGTCGCGGCCGGTCTTCGAGCCGAGATAGACGATCGGCATGTTCACGCCGGAGGCAGCGGCAAGGAAGATGCCGTCGGTGCGCGCCAGCCCCACCGCCATGGCGTTGACAAGGATGTTGCCGTCATAGCGGGTGTGGAAGCGCACCTGCCCGCCCACCGTCGGAACGCCGAAGGAATTGCCGTAGCCGCCGACGCCCGCGACCACGCCCGACACCAGATGCCGCGTCTTCGGATGCTCCGGCGCGCCGAACGACAGCGCATTGAGGCAGGCGATCGGCCGCGCGCCCATGGTGAAGACGTCGCGCAGGATGCCGCCGACGCCGGTGGTCGCGCCCTGATACGGCTCTATGAAACTCGGGTGGTTGTGGCTTTCCATCTTGAAGACGATGGCCTGCCCGTCGCCGATATCGATGACGCCGGCGTTCTCGCCGGGGCCGACCAGCACCCATGGCGCCTGGGTCGGCAGCCCGCGCAGATGGATGCGCGAGGACTTGTACGAGCAATGCTCGTTCCACATCGCCGAGAAGATGCCGAGCTCGGTGAAGGTCGGCTCGCGTCCGATCAGCTTCAGGATGCGCTCGTATTCGTCCGGCTTGAGACCGTGGCTGGCGACCAGTTCGGGAGTGATTTTGGGCTGATGTTCCATCATGCACGTCTTTGTGGCGGGTGCCCCTTATTAAGGAGATCATGCCGGGGAAAAAAGCCCCCAACCCCCTTTTCCCGCCCGATCCGCCCAAACCCGGCCACCCGGGGGTTTGCACAATCGCCAAGGATCGGATTTAACGCTGCGCGACGCACTTTGCTGGGAGCCTGGAAGCCGTGGACAATGCCGTGGACAATATCGCCATCTCCACCCCGCTGAAGCGGGCCGTCCATATCGAGACCGAGGGCGAATTCGCCGGCTGGCGGACCTGGAAGCGGGATTCCTTTGAATCCAACAACGGTCCGTTCTGGCACAAGATCGAAGATGACGGCACGGTCCGCTGCGCCTTTCGGGTCGAGGCCAAGCACCTCAACGGCATGCGCAACGTCCACGGCGGCTGCTACATGACTTTCGCGGACTATTGCCTGTTCGCGCTCGCTCGCGAGCATCTCGACGGCCCCGGTGTCACCATCTCCTTCGCCTGCGACTTCCTCGACGCCGCGCGCGAGGGCGATCGCATCGACTGCGACGGCGAAGTGACCCGCGCCGGCGGCTCGCTGATCTTTCTGCGCGGCACGCTACGGTGTGGCGAGCGGATGCTGTTCACCTTCTCCGCCACCATCAAGAAGGTGAAGCGGAAGCCGCCTGCGGCCGTAACGGCCTGAGTTAAGCCGCCCGCTCCAGATGCGCCGCGAGGCCGGCGAACAGGCCGCGGCCGTCGGTGCAGCCCATGATGTCTTCGACGTGATTTTCCGGATGCGGCATCATGCCGAGCACGTTGCCGCGCGCGTTGACGATGCCGGCGATCGACTGCGCCGCGCCGTTGATGTTGTGGGTATCGCCGACTTCACCGCTTGCCGAGCAATAGCGATAGAGCACGCGGCCATCGCCTTCGAGCCGGCGGATCGTTTCTTCATCGGCGGCGTAGTTGCCCTCGCCGTGCGCCACCGGCACACGGATCACCTGCCCGGCATTGTAGCCGCGCGTGAACGGCGTATCGGACCGCTCGACGCGCAGATGCACGTCGTGGCAGATGAACTTGAGCCCCGCGTTGCGCATCAAAATGCCCGGCAAGAGGCCTGACTCGCACAGGATCTGAAAACCGTTGCAGACGCCGAGTACGAGGCCGCCGTCGGCCGCGAACTTGCGCACCGCGTCCATCACTGGCGAGCGCGCCGCGATGGCGCCGCAGCGCAGGTAATCGCCGTAGGAAAAGCCGCCCGGCAGCACCACCAGATCGGTACCCTTCGGCAGCGACGTTTCCGCGTGCCATACCATCGCGGGCTCATGGCCCGACACCAGCTTGAGCGTGCGCGCCATGTCGCGTTCACGATTGATGCCAGGGAAGACGAGAACGGCGGATTTCATTCGACAAACCTAGCTCAGCACTTCGACCCGGTAATTCTCGATGACCGTATTCGCCAAGAGCTTGTCGGCGGCGTCCTTCAGCGCCGCTTCGGCCTTGGCCTTGTCGGCGCCGGGCAGTTCGATGTCGAACACCTTGCCCTGACGCACGCTGGCGATGCCCTCGACGCCGAGCGATTTCAGCGCGCCTTCGATGGCCTTGCCTTGCGGATCGAGAATGCCGTTCTTCAGTGTCACCGTCACACGCGCTTTCACGGCAGCCTCACCCTTTCACCAGCACCGGACCGGCACCCACCGGCCGTTCGTTTTCCGCCAGAATGCCGAGCCGCTTGGCGACGTCGGTATAGGCTTCGATCAGCCCGCCGAGATCGCGGCGGAAGCGGTCCTTGTCGAGCTTCTCGTTCGACTTCACATCCCACAACCGGCATGAGTCGGGGGAAATTTCGTCGGCGACGATGATGCGCATCATGTCGTTCTCGAACAGCCGGCCGCACTCCATCTTGAAGTCGACCAGGCGGATGCCGATGCCGAGGAACAGCCCGGAGAGAAAATCGTTGACGCGGATCGCCAGCGCCATGATGTCGTCGATCTCCTGCGGCGTTGCCCAGCCGAACGCGGTGATGTGCTCTTCCGACACCATCGGGTCGTTGAGCTGGTCGTTCTTGTAATAGAACTCGATGATCGAGCGCGGCAGTTGCGTGCCCTCCTCGATCCCGAGGCGCTGTGACAGCGAGCCGGCGGCGACATTGCGCACCACTACCTCGAGCGGCACGATCTCGACCTCGCGGATCAACTGCTCGCGCATGTTGAGCCGGCGGATGAAGTGCGTCGGCACCCCGATGTCGTTCAGATGCTGGAAGATGTATTCCGAGATCCGGTTGTTGAGGACGCCCTTGCCCTCGATCACCTGGTGTTTCTTGGCATTGAACGCGGTGGCGTCATCCTTGAAGTGCTGGATCAGGGTTCCCGGCTCCGGCCCTTCGTACAGGACCTTGGCCTTGCCTTCATAAATGCGACGCCGACGGCTCATGGGGATGTACCGTGTGTTGTTGAAATCCATGGGAGGGGTGTGCTCCGTATGAAAGAGGCGATCCACGACGGAGCTGCCGTGAAGACCGGAATTGCGAAACAGAACAAGAACCGGACCTGGGGCCGAACCTACCTGATCGGTCGCCTGAGCACAATCGATCCGCTCCATCGCCGGCCAGTTATACCTAACCCGTCCGTCCAGCCTGCGACCTCGGGCGCCGTTGTTTTGGCCTTGTTCGCCAATTATCTATGCTCGCGGACCACTCCCCGCAATGCGGCCGCAACGGCCCGAAACAGGATCGGAACCCGAATCATGACGACCTTCGACCAGCGCCAGGAAGGTTTCGAAAAGAAGTTTGCTCTCGACGAGGAGCAGAAGTTCAAGGCCGAGGCCCGCCGCAACAAGCTGCTCGGCCTGTGGGCCGCGGAACAGCTCGGCAAGAGCGGCGACGCGGCCGCCGCCTACGCCAAGGAAGTCGTCGCCGCCGACTTCGAGGAAGCCGGCGACCGCGACGTGCTGCACAAGGTCACGACCGACCTCGCCGGCAAGGGCGTCACCGAACAGCAGGTCCGCGCCAAGATGGACCAGTTGATGGCCGAAGCCATCGCCCAGGTGAAGGCGGGTATCTGACCGCCGGCATCCGAGCCGTCAGCTCTGAGCAGAATCGATCCGGGCGTCGCTCACCGCGGCGCCCGAATTGTTTCGGCTAGCGCATCCAGTTCCGGCGCAAGATCGCCGGTAATGCGCTCGGCGTTCATCTCCACCACCCGATAATCCCTTGCCTCCAGCCACTCCCGCCGTGCGGCGCGGTCGGTGGCGATGGTGGGGGCTTCGTTCGGGTTGACGATCTCGATGGCGACGCGGTGGACGAAGGAGACGAAGTCGGGGATGTGGCGGCCCACCGGCGTCTGGCGACGGAACTGGCCGGCAAAGCGGCGGTCGGTGGTCAGCGCCTTCCACAAAATGCGTTCGGCGTCGCTCGGATTGCGGCGCAAGAGCCGCGCCAGCCCGCGAATGCTGCCGCCGTCGCTGCCGCCGGAGCCCTGCTCGGCCAGAAGCTCGCGCAGCCGCTTGCCCTGGCTGGCATCGAGCACGCCGCCCTTGGCCGGGCCCTTGCGCCCTTCCGCGATCGCCATCACCACGCCGTGCAGCGTGTGCATGTCCTGCTTGGTCGGCTCCATGCGGGTAAAAATGTTGCGCAGGTTCACCAGCATGGTGTCGCGCTTTTCCGGCGGGCGGAGGAATTCCACCCTGTCGAGTTCGCTCACAAGGTTGTCGAAGAACGCCTGCATCTGATGCTGCGAGGCGCGCTCGGAGCGCTCCGGCATCGCGAACGGCAAGGCGTTCGCTGTCGCCAGCTTGAACCACTCGTAGCCCATCAGCAGCACGGCCTGCGCGAGATTGAGCGAGGCGAAGCCGGGATTGACCGGATAGGTGACGATGCGGTCAGCCAGCGCCACCTCGTCATTCTCGAGGCCGTAACGTTCACGGCCGAACAGGATCGCAGCGGTGGCCCCCCGCGCGATATGGGACGACATCTCCCGCGCCGCCGCCTCCGGCCCCACCACCGGCTTGGCCTGATCGTGGGCGCGCGCGGTGGTGGCGTAGAGCAACGACACGTCGGCGACGGCCGCTTCCACCGTGTCGAACAGTTCCACCTTGTCGAGGATGTGATCGGCGCCGGCGGCGGCGCGCTGCGCGGCGACGTTCGGCCAGCCGTCGCGCGGCTTCACCAGCCGCAGCCGGGTCAGCCCGAAATTGCCCATGGCACGCGCGCACATGCCGATGTTCTCGCCGAGTTGCGGCTCGACCAGCACCACCACCGGTCCCTCGATGGTCGGGCCGGTCTTGGTCTTGTCGGTGCCTGAGCCGGACATGCAGTGTCGCTTTCTGGTGGTTGCGTCGATGGGCCGCGCGGGGCTGCCGGGGCGACCGCGGCCGTTTGCGTTGCAGTCGTTTCCGATTGGCCTCGCGGCGGGTTTTTCCAGCTAGAGGATGGGCTTGTCGAGCATTTTTGACGCTGCGATGCAACCCTCGGGCCGGCATCGGGCCGAACCACCAGCGAATTGTACGAAAGCCGGTCCGCGCATGGCGGAATTGATCGAAATGGGCCCCCTTCGAAGGGCGCATCGGCTTTCGTCCCCGGCTGTGCGGTGCTATAGCCCGGCCATAATCAAAAACCACCCGCGCACCGTCACGCGAACTTCGAAAAGGCCCCCTTCCCCATGGCGAAAATCAAGGTGACCAACCCCGTCGTCGAACTCGACGGCGACGAGATGACCCGGATCATCTGGCAATACATCAAGGACAAGCTGATCCACCCCTTCCTCGATGTGAACCTTGAATATTACGACCTCGGCATCGAATACCGCGACAAGACCAACGATCAGGTCACCGTGGATGCCGCCAACGCCATCAAGAAGCACGGCGTCGGCGTCAAATGCGCGACCATCACGCCCGACGAAGCGCGGGTGAAGGAATTCAACCTCAAGCAGATGTGGAAGTCGCCGAACGGCACCATCCGCAACATCCTCGGCGGCGTGATCTTCCGCGAGCCGATCATCTGCAAGAACGTGCCGCGCCTGGTGCCGGGCTGGTCGAAGCCGATCATCATCGGCCGCCACGCCTTCGGCGACCAATACCGCGCCACCGACTTCAAGTTCCCCGGCAAGGGCGTGCTGACGATGAAATTCGTCGGCGAGGACGGCAGCGTGATCGAACGCGAGGTGTTCCAGTCCCCCGGCGCCGGAGTCGCCATGGGAATGTACAATCTCGACGCATCCATCCGCGACTTCGCCCGCGCCTCGTTCAACTACGGCCTATCGCGCGGCTATCCGGTTTATCTCTCGACCAAGAACACCATCCTCAAGGTCTATGACGGCCGCTTCAAGGACATCTTCCAGGAACTCTACGACAGCGAGTTCAAGAAGGATTTCGAGGCCAAGGGCCTGACCTATGAGCATCGCCTGATCGACGACATGGTGGCTTCGGCACTGAAGTGGTCCGGTGGCTATGTCTGGGCCTGCAAAAACTATGACGGCGACGTGCAGTCCGACACCGTGGCGCAGGGCTACGGCTCGCTCGGCCTGATGACCTCGGTGCTGCTGACGCCGGACGGCAAGACGGTGGAAGCCGAAGCCGCCCACGGCACCGTGACGCGCCACTATCGCGAGCACCAGAAGGGCAAGGAAACCTCGACCAACTCGATCGCGTCGATCTTCGCCTGGACGCAGGGCCTCGCCCATCGCGCCAAGCTCGACAACAACGAGGAACTGGCGAAGTTCGCCAAGACGCTGGAGCGGGTTTGCGTCGAGACCGTCGAGTCCGGTTTCATGACCAAGGACCTCGCGCTTCTGGTCGGCGCCGACCAGCGCTGGCTCTCCACCACCGGTTTCCTCGACAAGGTCGCCGCGAACCTCACCGCCGCGATGACGCCGGCGTAACAGCCGCTGTTCTTCACGACAAAGGGTGGCACGGAAAATCCGCGCCACCCTTTTGCATGGACGGTTCGAACCAGAGAAAGAGATGATACGGCCATGACGACACGCGACCAGTTTCGTTTCTTCCATCCGTTCCGGGTACGTTATTCCGAGATCGACGGCCAGGGCGTGCTGTTCAACGCGCACTATCTCACCTACTACGACACCGCGATCACCGAGTTCTTCCGCGCGCTGGGCTACGACCAGTATGCCGATGCGCAAAAATCCGGCGTCGATTTTCACGTCGTCAAAGCTGTGGTCGAGTACAAGGCGCCGATCCGGTTCGATTGGGACCTCGATGTCGGCGTGCGCGTGGCAAGGATCGGCAATTCCAGCATGACGTTCGAACTCGCGATCTTCCGCAAGGACGAGGAGGAATTGCTGGCGGCCGGCGAAATCGTCTGGGTCAACACCGACCAGGCCACTCACCGCCCGGTGCCAATCCCGGCAGCGACGCGGGAGTTGCTCGGCGGCGATATCCCGCGAACCGCCTGACGCTCACGAAGCCGACGGCGCCCTGCCTTCCGTCGGCTTCGACTGGAGCGCAGCGGCCACGCTGCCGGCGATCCGCGCCAGCATCGCCTTGGCGATTTTCTGCTCGCCCATGATCACCGACGTCGCGCCGTGATGCTTGAGGTGCGCGATCTTCTCCTCGGAATGAGCGCGCGCGGGGTGATGCATGGGGCATTTTGCTGCGGGTACGAGCGAGATGCCAGCGAGCAGTCGGCTACCCATCGCCGCACCACGGCACTAACCTGTCGTGAGATCGTTACACAAGCACAAGATTGTGAAGCCAGAGCATGATCTCACCGTGCGCGGATGGGCGACGATGCCGCGTGCTCCAAAAAAATCCTGCCACTGATTGCGGGCTCGCAAATTGGTTCCGCGACGCTACGTTAAGTTAGGTCATCGTCATCGAGGAGTGTCAGCCATGAAAGATCTTATCGTTAAACTCGAGCATGATAAGTCGCACGATCAGGCCCTCAGCTTCGCCATCTCGGTCGCCGAGACGTTCAACGCGCACCTCGCCGGCGTGGCCTATGGCAATCTCGCCGGCCTCCCCGATTACGGCATGGCCGGCGTTCCCGGCAGCGTGGTGGCGGAAATCCTCGCACAAAGCGAACAGGCGGCGCGCACCGCGCTGGCGCGCTTCCACGCCGTCGCCGGGCGCAACGGAATTTCCATCTCCGATCATCTGGTGCTCGATACCGGCTTCGGCGCGGCCGACACCTTCGCGTCGTTCGCGCGACATTACGACCTCAGCATTTTGCGCCAGACCGACGATGAGGGCCCCGACAACGGCCTGATCATCGAGGCGGCGCTGTTCAACACCGGGCGGCCGGCGATCATCGTGCCCTATATTCAGTCTGAGGGCCTGAAGCTCGATCGGGTGCTGTGCTGCTGGGACGGCGGCGCCCCCGCCGCGCGCGCGGTGAACGACGCGCTACCGTTCCTGAAGCGCGCGGGGACCGTCGAAATCCTCAATGTCACAAGGAGCAAGGACGAGACGCCGCAGCGCGAAATCCGCGGCATGGAGATCGCCAATCACCTGGCGCGGCACGACGTTCAGGTCGAAATCGAAACGACCTCGGCGCCGGACCGCAGCATCGCCGACACTATCCTGTCGCATGCCGCCGACAAGTCGGCGGACCTGATCGTGATGGGCGGCTACGGCCATTCGCGCTTACGTGAATTCGTGCTCGGCGGCGTCACGCGCGACATCCTGCGGTCGATGACGGTGCCTGCCTTCCTGTCGCGGTGATACAAGCAAGCGTCCCGGCGCCGCGGCTGGGACCTTGCATCCTTCCGAGTAATGTAAATTCAGGTTCGAACGTTCGTTCCCGTCATTGCGAGGAGCGATGGGTTTCTGGATTGCTTCGCTCCGCTCGCAATGACGATTCAACTCGTCGTTCTCTGATTACGCGCCGCCCATGGCCGCCGCGACCGCTTCGAGCGCGGCTGCCGCCTTGGCGCCGTCGGGGCCGCCGGCCTGCGCCATGTCGGGCTTGCCGCCGCCGCCCTTGCCGCCCAGGACTTCTGAAGCCTTGCGCACGAGATCCACGGCGTTGAAACGCGGCGTCAGGTCCGGCGTCACGCCGACGACGACGCTGGCCTTGCCGTCTTCCGACGTCGCAATGAGCGCGACGATACCGGAGCCAAGTTGCTTCTTGCCCTGATCGGCAAGGCTTTTGAGGTCCTTGATTTCGATACCTTCGACGGCACGGCCGAGAAATTTGACGTTGCCCACTGTGCGAATATCGCTCGTCGCGGCATCCCCCGAACCGCCACCGCCCATCGCCAGTTTCTTGCGCGCGTCGGAGAGCTCGCGCTCGAACTTCTTGCGCTCTTCCATCAGGCTCGCGATGCGTGCCGGCATGTCCTCGAGCGTGGTGCGCAGTTCGGCCGCCGCGGTGCGGGCAAGCTGCATGGTGTCGTTGGCATGGTGACGCGCCTGCGCGCCGGTCAGCGCCTCGATGCGACGCACGCCGGACGCCACCGCGCTTTCGCCGGTGACTGAGATCAGACCGATATCGCCGGTGCGCCGGACATGGGTGCCGCCGCACAGTTCGACCGACCAGCCGAGAGCGTTCGTCCCTTGCGCGTTGTCGCGCGCACGTTGGCCCATCGAGACCACGCGGACCTCGTCGCCATATTTTTCGCCGAACAGCGCCCGTGCGCCGGACTCGCGCGCGTCGTCCAGCGCCATCAGCCGCGTCGTCACCTCGCCGTTCTCGAGCACGACATCGTTCGCGATATCCTCGATGCGGCGCAGTTCGTCCGCCGAAATCGGCTTGTTGTGGGCGAAGTCGAAGCGCAACCGCTCCGGCGACACCAGCGAGCCGCGCTGCGCGATGTGATCGCCCAGCACCTGCCGCAACGCCTCGTGCAACAGATGCGTCGCCGAGTGATTGGCGCGGATGGCGCTACGCCGCGCATGATCGACCTCAAGCTGAAGCGCCGCGTCCGGCTTCAAGGTGCCCTGCTCCACCGTGCCGAAATGCACGAACAGGTCGCCAGCCTTCTTCTGGGTTTCGGTGACGCGGAAGGTGACGCCGTCGCCGGTCATCACGCCGGTATCGCCGACCTGACCGCCGGACTCGGCATAGAACGGCGTTTGGTTGAGCACGATGGCGCCGCTTTCGCCGGCCTTGAGTTGATCGACCTGCGCACCATCCTTGACGATGGCGGCGACCACGCCCTCGGCGCTTTCGGTCTCGTAGCCGAGGAATTCAGTCGCGCCCAGTTTCTCGCGGAGTGGAAACCACACGGCTTCCGCCGCGGTGTCGCCCGAACCAGCCCACGAGGCGCGCGCCTTCTCCCGCTGGCGCTCCATCGCGTCGGTGAAGGACGCGATATCGACGCCGATGCCGCGCGTGCGCAGCGCATCCTGCGTCAGATCGAGCGGGAAGCCATACGTGTCGTACAGCGTGAACGCGGTCTCGCCGTCGAACATGTCGCCCTTCTTCAGGCTGCCGCTCTTCTCGTCGAGAATCGCGAGCCCGCGCTCCAGCGTCTTGCGGAAGCGGGTTTCCTCGAGCCGCAGCGTTTCCTCGATCAGCGCTTCCGCGCGCACCAGTTCGGGATAGGCCTGCCCCATCTCGCGCACCAGCGACGGCACCAGCCGCCACATCAGCGGCTCGCGCGCGCCAAGTAATTGCGCATGGCGCATGGCGCGACGCATGATCCGGCGCAGCACATAGCCGCGGCCTTCGTTCGACGGCAGCACACCGTCGGCAATCAGGAACGACGACGCGCGCAGGTGATCGGCGATGACGCGATGCGAGGCGCGATGCGGTCCGTCGGCGCTGACGCCGGTGAGTTCGGAGATGGCGCGGATCAGCGCGGCGAACAGGTCGATGTCATAGTTGTCGTGCTTGCCTTGCAGCACCGCCGCGACGCGCTCCAGCCCCATGCCGGTATCGATCGACGGGCGCGGCAGCGACAAACGATTGCCCGGCGCGACCTGCTCGAACTGCATGAACACGAGATTCCAGATCTCGATGAAGCGGTCGCCGTCCTGATCGGCGGAGCCCGGAGGGCCGCCGGGAATGTGCTCGCCGTGATCGTAGAAGATTTCCGAGCACGGACCGCAAGGGCCGGTGTCGCCCATCTGCCAGAAGTTGTCCGAACCGGCAATGCGGATGATACGGGATTCCGGCAGACCGGCGATTTTCTTCCAGAGGCCGAAGGCTTCGTCGTCGTCGATATAGACCGTCGCCGTCAGCTTGTCCTTCGGCAGTCCGTATTCCTTGGTGATCAGATTCCACGCCAGTTCGATGGCGCGGTCCTTGAAGTAGTCACCAAACGAGAAGTTGCCGAGCATCTCGAAGAAGGTGTGGTGGCGCGCGGTGTAGCCGACATTATCGAGGTCGTTGTGCTTGCCGCCGGCGCGCACGCATTTCTGCGAAGTGGTGGCGCGCTGGTACGGGCGCTTCTCGACGCCGGTGAAGACGTTCTTGAACTGCACCATGCCGGCGTTGGTGAACATCAGCGTCGGATCGTTGCGCGGCACCAGCGGCGACGACGGAACGATCTGATGATCGTTCTTCGCGAAGTAGTTCAGGAACGTCGACCTGATTTCGTTAACGCCACTCATCTTGGACCTATCGCGCTTTCGCTTTCCGGATGTCGCCCGCCGGGTTTGACCAGCGCCCCGCTTTTAGACGGCGCGACTGGCGCTGTCCACAAAATGGGCTCCCGATCAGAGGGTTGCGGCCGCACGATCAAGCCCGGCCATAACCCCGTTGATAGCCCTTCCGGGCGAGTTGACAGCCTTAGGGAAGCCGTGTTTTGGGTGTTCCATTGACGACGACCGATCACGTCGGGAGAGACCGGCAGCCTTTCACAGGGCTGGCGGCGCCGAAGGAGCAACCGCCCCAGGAAACTCTCAGGCAAAAGGACCGTGTGATCTGGACTGCATCTGGAAAGAGACGTGACGGCTTTTGCGCCGGGAGCGTCCGCCGACGGGATAATACTCTCAGGCACAGCGACAGATGGGGCTTCGACAGCGTTTCCGGGAACTCCGGAACCAGAGGAGCCTTATCGCGATGGATGCACACGACACCGCTTCTCCCTCCTTGAGCCGAACCCCGCTACACGCGCTGCATCTGGTGCGTGGCGGCAAGATGGTGCCCTTCGCCGGCTACGACATGCCGGTGCAATACCCCATGGGTGTGCTGAAGGAACATCTGCACACCCGCGCCAGGGCCGGGCTGTTCGACGTCTCCCACATGGGCCAGATCGCGCTGCGACCGAAGTCCGGCAAGGTCGAGGACGCCGCTCTCGCCCTAGAACGGCTGGTGCCGCAGGATATCGTCGCGGTTCCGCAGGGCCGCCAGCGTTATGCCCAGTTCACCAATGCGGCCGGCGGCATTCTCGACGACCTGATGGTGGCAAACTTTGGCGACCACCTGTTCCTGGTGGTCAACGCCGCCTGCAAGGCCGAAGACGAGGCGCTGCTGCGCAAGGAACTGTCCGGCGACTGCGTCATCGAGGTTTTGGCGGATCGCGCCCTGCTCGCCTTGCAGGGGCCGAAGGCGGTCGAGGTGCTGACCCGGCTCGGAGCTGACGTCGCGCAGATGCGCTTCATGGATGCCGGCCCGCGCAAGGTGATGGGGCTCGACTGCTTCGTCTCGCGCTCCGGCTATACCGGCGAGGACGGCTTCGAGATTTCGGTGCCGGCGGCTGACGCGGAAGCGTTGGCCAATGCACTGCTCGCCGACGCCGCGGTGGCGCCGATCGGCCTCGGCGCCCGCGACAGCCTGCGACTCGAGGCTGGGCTCTGCCTTTACGGCCACGACATCGACACCACCACCACGCCGGTCGAGGGCGATCTGGTGTGGTCGATCCAGAAAAGCCGCCGCAACGGCGGCGCGCGCGCCGGCGGCTTTCCCGGCGCGAGTACCATTCTGTCGCAGATCGACGGCGGCACGTCCCGCAAGCGCGTTGGGCTACGGCCTGAAGGCCGCGCCCCGGTGCGCGACGGCGCGGCGCTTTACGCCGATGCCGAGGCGCGCGAGGCGATCGGCAGCATCACCTCCGGCGGGTTCGGGCCGAGCCTGAACGGGCCGATCGCGATGGGATACCTGCCGACTTCACACATGGCGGCCGGCACGCGCGTGTTCGCCGAAGTGCGAGGCCAGCGGCTGCCCATGACCGTCACCCCTTTGCCTTTTGTTCCCCACAGCTATCAGCGTTGAGGATTGACCATGCCCACTCTCTACACCGCCGACCATGAATGGCTCCGCATCGACGGCGATGTCGCTACCATCGGCATCACCGACTACGCGCAATCGCAACTCGGCGACGTGGTGTTCGTCGAACTGCCGAAGCTCGGCCGCCAGTTGAAGAAAGCCGAAGCCGCCGCCGTCGTCGAATCCGTCAAGGCGGCGTCCGACGTTTATGCGCCGATCAGCGGCGAAGTCGTCGAGGTCAACGACGCGGTGACCGGCGACCCGACGCTGGTGAATTCCGACGCCGCCGACAAGGCCTGGCTGTTCAAGGTCAAGATCGCCGACAAGGGCGAACTCGACGGCCTGATGGATGCGAACGCCTACGAGAAGCACACTGCGTAACACGCTGAGAATCTTTGTTTTGACGCGTTTTCTTCAGGCGAACCGGATTCCACCTGGCTCGAAAACGCTATGAGGATGATGATGCGATGACCAAGCCCACCGCGATCACCAACGACACCGCGACGCCGTTCTCGCGCCGCCACATCGGCCCCTCGCCGCGCGATATCGAAGCGATGCTCTCGACCGTCGGCGCCGCGAGCCTTGCCGCGCTGATGGACGAAACGCTGCCATCGGATATCCGCCAGCGCGCGCCGCTCGATCTCGGCCGCGCGCTCAGCGAGACCGAGGCGCTCGCGCATATCGGCGAGGTCGCCGCGAAGAACCAGGTGTTCACCTCTCTGATCGGGCAAGGCTACAGCGGCACCATCCTGCCCGCGGTGATCCAGCGCAATATCCTCGAGAACCCCGCCTGGTACACGGCCTACACGCCGTATCAGCCGGAGATCAGCCAGGGCCGGCTGGAAGCACTGTTCAACTTCCAGACCATGATCTGCGACCTGACCGGGCTCGACGTCGCCAATGCCTCGCTGCTCGACGAGGCGACCGCCGCCGCCGAAGCGATGGCGATCGCGGAGCGCGCCGCGCACGGCAACACCAGGAACGAGGTCGCTGCGTTCTTCGTCGACCATGAGGTGCATCCGCAGACGCTGGCGGTGCTGCGCACCCGCGCCGAGCCGCTCGGCTGGACCATCGTGGTCGGCGATCCGCTCCGCGATCTCGAACACAAGTCGGTGGTCGGCGCGCTGCTGCAATATCCCGGCACGTCCGGCGCGGTGCGCGACTTGCGCCCGGCCGTTGAGGCCGTACACGCGCAAGGCGGCCTCGCCATCGTCGCCGCGGACCTGCTGGCGCTGACGCTGCTGGCCTCGCCCGGTGATCTCGGCGCCGACATCGCCATCGGCTCGGCGCAGCGCTTCGGCGTGCCGATGGGTTATGGCGGACCGCACGCCGCCTACATGGCGGTGCGCGACGGCTTAAAGCGCGCGATTCCCGGCCGCCTCGTCGGCCTCTCCGTCGATGCGCGCGGCGCGCCCGCCTACCGCCTCGCCTTGCAGACGCGCGAGCAGCACATCCGCCGCGAGAAGGCCACCTCCAACATCTGCACCGCGCAGGTGCTGCTGGCGGTGATCGCCGCGATGTACGCCACCTATCACGGCCCCGAAGGGCTGGCGCAGATCGCGCGCACCGTGCATCGCCGTGCCAGCGTGCTGGCGGCTGGTCTGCGCAAGCTCGGCTTCGCGCCGCTGTGCGAGAGCTTCTTCGACACCGTCACCGTTGACGCCGGCGCCAAGGCCGACGGCATCATCGCCCGCGCGCTTGGCGCACGCATCAACCTGCGCCGCGACGGCAGCAAGATCGGCATCGCACTCGATGAAACCACCACGCCTGCGATCGTCGAGGCGGTGTGGCAGGCGTTCGGCGGCGATCTCGCTTATGCCGATCTCGATGCGCACGCTGACGCGACGCTGCCGCAGGGCCTGCTGCGCGCCAGCGCTTACCTGACGCACCCGGTGTTCCACGCGCATCGCTCGGAAACCGAACTGCTGCGCTACATGCGCAAGCTCGCCGACCGTGACCTCGCGCTCGACCGCGCGATGATCCCGCTTGGCTCCTGCACCATGAAGCTCAACGCCACCACCGAAATGATGCCGCTGACCTGGCCGGCATTCGGCGCGCTGCATCCGTTCGCGCCGCGCGAGCAGGCAGCGGGCTATCATCAATTGTTCGCGCAGCTCGAAAAGTGGCTGGTGGACATCACCGGCTACGACGCGGTGTCATTGCAGCCGAACTCCGGCGCGCAGGGCGAATATGCCGGGCTGCTGGCGATCCGTGGCTATCACGCCGCGCGCGGCGATAGCCACCGCAAGGTCTGCCTGATCCCGTCGTCGGCGCACGGCACCAACCCCGCCTCCGCCGCGATGGTCGGCATGGAAGTCGTGGTGGTGGCCTGTGACAAGCACGGCAACGTCTCGGTCGACGATCTGCGCGCCAAGGCGGAGCAGCATGCCGATCGCCTCGCCGCGGTGATGATCACCTATCCATCCACCCACGGCGTGTTCGAGAAGAAGATCCGCGAGATTTGCGACATCGTTCACAGTCATGGCGGCCAGGTTTATCTCGACGGCGCCAACCTCAATGCGCAGGTCGGCCTCTCTCGCCCCGGCGATTACGGCGCCGACGTCAGCCACCTCAACCTGCACAAGACCTTCTGCATTCCGCATGGCGGCGGCGGCCCCGGCATGGGTCCGATCGGCGTCAAGGCGCATCTGAAGCCGTTCCTGCCCGGTCATCCGGCGCTCGACGGCGGCAAGGCGCCGGTCGGCCCGGTGGCAGCGGCCCCGTTCGGCTCCGCGTCGATCCTCACCATCTCCTATCTCTACATTCTGATGATGGGCGGCGAAGGGCTGACGCGCGCGACCGAAGTCGCGATTCTCAACGCCAACTACATCGCCGATCGACTCGAGCCGCACTTCCCGGTGCTCTACCGCAGCGTCAGCGGCCGCGTGGCGCATGAATGCATCATCGATCCGCGCGCGCTGAAGACCAGTTGCGGCGTCACTGTCGATGACATCGCCAAGCGGCTGATTGATTACGGCTTCCATGCACCCACCATGAGCTTCCCGGTGGCGGGCACGCTGATGATCGAGCCGACAGAATCCGAATCGAAGGCGGAGATCGATCGCTTCATCGAGGCCATGATCGCGATCCGGCACGAGATCGCCGAGGTCGAGGCCGGACGCTGGAAGATTGAATCATCGCCGCTGCGCCACGCGCCGCACACCGTGCATGATATCGCCGACGACAATTGGGACCGGCCTTATTCGCGCGCTGACGGCTGCTTCCCCGCCGGCACTTCGCGCAATGACAAATACTGGTCGCCGGTCGGACGCGTCGACAACGTCTATGGCGACCGCAATCTGGTGTGCTCGTGCCCACCGATCGAGGACTACGCCCAGGCTGCGGAGTAGCCTCGCAAGTCTGATTGGAATGCGTGCCCGTGCGAAGCGGGATGAATCGTCATTGTGAGGAACGTAAGCGACGAAGCAATCCAGAAGCCGCAAAGAAAGGACTGGGTTGCTTCGCTTCGCTCGCAGCAATGACGCGGATAGGACATCGCCAAGAATCAAACGGGCACTGGGGACGTCGGCAACTCAACGTCCACAGCGCCCGCTCGCTTCCGAAGGCATGATTGGATCCGAAGCCGATTCCCGAGGCTTCGGGATCATGCCGCAACTCAAGTTACGACGAACTCAAGTCCCGGAAGCTCAATCTTCCGCAGGCTCTTCGCCGTCCGCATCGCGCTCCGGGGTGCCGGCCAGAATCTGCTCGGCGATCAGCCCGGAATTCTGCCGGATCGCAGCCTCGATCTTGGCCGTCATGTCCGGATTGGCGCGCAGGAAGGTCTTGGCGTTTTCGCGGCCCTGCCCGAGCCGCTGGCTATCGTAGGAGAACCAGGCACCCGACTTCTCGACGATCCCGGCCTTGACGCCGAGGTCGAGGATCTCGCCCATCTTCGACACGCCCTCGCCATACATGATGTCGAATTCGACCTGCTTGAACGGCGGCGCCAGCTTGTTCTTCACCACCTTGACGCGGGTGGAATTGCCGATCACCTCGTCACGCTCCTTGATGGCGCCGATGCGGCGGATGTCGAGCCGCACCGAGGCATAGAATTTCAACGCGTTGCCGCCGGTGGTGGTTTCCGGCGAACCATACATCACACCGATCTTCATGCGGATCTGGTTGATGAAAATCACCATGGTATTGGACTTGTTGATCGAGGCGGTCAGCTTGCGCAGCGCCTGGCTCATCAGCCGCGCCTGCAAGCCCGGCAGCGCGTCACCCATCTCGCCCTCGAGTTCGGCGCGCGGCACCAGCGCGGCTACCGAATCGACGATCAGCACGTCCACCGCACCGGATCGCACCAGCGTATCGGCGATCTCCAGCGCCTGCTCGCCATGATCGGGCTGCGAGATCAGGAGTTCATCGACATTGACGCCGAGCTTGCGGGCATAGACCGGATCGAGCGCGTGCTCGGCATCGATAAAGGCGCAAATGCCGCCCTTCTTCTGCGCCTCCGCCACGCAATGCAGCGCCAGCGTGGTCTTGCCCGAGGATTCCGGCCCGTAAATCTCGACGATGCGTCCCTTCGGCAGCCCGCCGACGCCGAGCGCGATGTCTAGCCCGAGCGACCCCGAGGAGATCGTCTCGATCTCCATCGCACGGTCGTTCTTGCCCAGCTTCATCACCGAGCCCTTGCCGAACTGACGCTCGATCTGGGACAGCGCGGCGGACAGCGCCTTGGTTTTGTCCATGGAGGATCCTTCGACGATACGCAGGGCAGTGGCAGACATGTGGTGCTCCTTATGAACGGGATTCGCCAGAGGGACAACGAAGGCGGACGCAGCTGAACAGAAACTTGGGTTGTCAATTCGGATAGCCGAGAATGTACCCCATTTGTTCCTTGTTCGCAATATGTTCTTTTCCGGAATTTGGCAGATATATACCATTAGGACATGTAAGATGAATCGTGGTATTGCCTGCCCCTCGCCCACCCGCAGTAGTATGCGGACTGTCAGGGGGATTCCATGCTCAAGAAGGTTGTTAAATGGGTCGGCGGTCGTTTGTGGGACCTTGCGACCAATAATGTCAGCCTTGTCATCACATGGGCCGCAGGGAGCGGCCTGATGTTTTACCTGGGATCAATAACGGAGTGGGCCAATCTGATCGGACCTCTGGGCTGGGCCTTAATCGCCGTAGCTACGATGCTCGTCGTGTCGTTCGGATTCTACTTGTGGAGTTTAGGAACTATAAATCGATCAACTGAGGTATTCGCAAAACAAAAAGCTGCCGCAGGCGGGGTCAATGTCCTTGCCCCATCGCACGATCATGAGCGCATCAACCTAGCAGATTTTTACAGCCCTTACTTACAGTACAATGAAAACGTCCGATTTACTGACTGTGAACTTTTAGGCCCCGCTGGGGTTTTCTTAGATCAATGTAGTTTGAAGGACCTGCTTTGGCTCGAATGCGAAATTGTCATCGTGCGTGATGACCGCCGGGTCAAGGGAGTTGTGGCATTCAAAAATGCGTTCGTGTTGCGCGGGAAGCTAATTAGGGCGACGGTGTTTATGAGCTACGCTCAATATCAGCTTCTCCCCGATGAAATAAAAACCGGCGTCCCTGTAATCAGCGACGGGCGAATTGGCGATGTTTAAGATAAGAAGGCACCAGCGATTTGATCAGCTTCTACAAGTTATGATCACTCAACCCGCACCTTTGGAAACGCCTGCAAAAGAAGCTCGAACATCAGGCCGGGTTGCTTCCGCAAGTTATGGCGATACTCGAACTCGCGAAGGTAAAGCTGCAAGTGCTTCTTCGAAACCCAAACGTAAGTCCCGTTAATCCCGCGCTTCACCTGCGACCAGAACGACTCGATTGAGTTGGTGTGAACATCGCCACGAACGTATTCCTTCGCAGAGTGATCTACGGCCTCGTGGTCATAACCGTATTTCTCTTTCAGCAACTTAAAGTTTGACGCTTCGTCCGTATGGATGCGCGAACCTTCTTTCACAAACCGCACGATGTGCGGCAGAATGTGAGCCTTGGTGCGAGCCTGCACGACGCGCGTAACAACATCGCCGCCACGCTCGATCATGCCCATGACAATCGCCTTGTCGTCTTTGCCCTGCTTATCCTTCCCGCCGACAAAGGTTTCGTCCGCCTCAACGGTCCTGCCGGGGCCGCCCATCGGGGCGTCGCCGTCCACGTAACCCATGTAGAGCCGGATCAGGTGGCACATGCGCCATGCCGTCTTGTAGGTGACGCCTAGTTGGCGCTGCACTTCCTTCGCAGCCACGCCGTTCCGCGTCTCGCAGAACAAGAACATGACGTAGAACCAGTCCCGCAGGCTGGTACGGGTCTTTTCGAACGGCGTGCCAGCGGTCGGGTAGACCTGATAGCCGCAATGCTCACACTCAAACGAGCGGCGCGCTTTGACCCGGTAATAGGTCGCCTCTTTCTGGCATTTGAAGCAAGTAAATCGCTCGCCAAACCGGTTACGCATCAGGTGCGTCAGGCAAGCATCTTCGTCAGGGAACCGCTTCTGAAACTCGCGAATCTTGCTCGGCTTCTGTGACATGTAGAACGCCTCCTCTGAGAATATATGTACTGTATCGGAGAATGTTCTACATGTCTAGAGGGGATATATCCGCAGCTTTCAAGCCGCGCTCGATCTTGGACTGCACGACTACACGGTGACGCGAACCATCTCGCGTTCGGAAAGCGGTTTCATCTTCAACACCGGCGAGTGGCAGGCCAAGCTGAGGGACAAGTCATTCCACGGCTATTACACCGCGACCGTCGTTCTCGATGGCGACCGGACACGGATCATGGAAGAAACCGTCACAGTCGCGGTGCCGTGATTGCAACAACGCACATGCCGTTGAACCTTTCTCCAACCGGACAGACCCAAGGTGACCGGGAAATTTCAGGGCTCGGGTCTCGGCACCGCCGTCGGACGAATATATTCCGTCCGACGGCGGTGTCATTCCGGCAGACGCCTCCCCTTTAAGCCAAAGCAGCGGTTGCCAAAGCCGCCTTAGAGGTTCAGGACGATAAGGACCCGACGCGCCTACGCGCCGAATCTTTCCGGACGATCACCATGCGCATCGGCCCCTGGATTCTCATTGCCGCACTGCTGGCCTTGCTGGCCGGCGTCGGATGGTACGCCTATAGCGGGCTCACCGCAGGCTCGGCGCCGCCGATGCCGATCGAAGGCGTCATCGCGCTGATCGCGGGCGTCACGGTATCCACCATCGTCGGCGTCGGGCTGATGGCGCTGGTGTTCTACAGCAGCCGTCACGGCTACGACGATCTGCCGACGCGCGACGACAGCGACGAGACCGGCTCCGGGGACAAGCGTGACTAGCGCCGCTCAACTGACGCTGCGGATCAGGTGCAGGCCAGCGAACAGCGCCAGGATCGACACGACCACCGAGCCGGCGATATAGGCCGCCGCCGGCCCGAATTCGCCGCGCTCGATCATCAAGAATGATTCCAGCGAGAACGTCGAGAAGGTAGTGAAGCCGCCGCAGATGCCGACGGTGAGAAACACCCGCGCCGCCTGCGGCAGGTCCCAACGCAACGCGAAGCATTCGACGAACACGCCGATCAGGAACGATCCGGCGATGTTGATGATCAGCGTGCCCCACGGAAAGCCGATGCCGAACAGCTTGCCCGCCCCGATGCCGGCGAGATAACGCCCGACCGACCCGATCGCGCCTCCCAGAGCCACGGCCGCGATCAATTGCAGATTCATGAAAATGCTCGTCCCGATCATATGCGCTCCCGCCATGGGCGCGCTCGGGTGAAGACAACCTCCTCCCGGCACCAACGCGCCCGGTAGGAGTCATCAGCCTTGCGGCGGTTATCGGGGGAACCCCATCCCCATCATCATTGCGTCAACCTACAGCGTTTTCGAGCGAAGTGAAAACCGGTTCGCGTGAAGAAAACGCGTCAAATTTCAGGCCGAACCGAACAAAGGTCAAGATCATCGGCGCGGGCCGGCAGCAAGTACAGGCAACCGTTATTGCTGATGGCTGGCTCTGCGGGGCTTGGGCTTCGGCTTGGCTCGCGGCGCTGCCGCGGGCGTCTCAGTGCTGCGCACCGAGCCCCATGGATCGTTGGAGGCCTTGGCATCGGGGATTTTGCGCAGCGAGTCGCGATATTCCCTCTGAAGCTGCCTGTCCTGCTCGATCTGCTCCGGCGTCTTGGACGGAAGCTCCGGAATCAGGTTGACGTTCGGCGTCTGAGCCAATGCGGGGGTCGCGAACAGCGCGAACATCACCGCCGCACGTAAAATCTTCATGCCGAACACTCCTATTGGCTCATAGCCCGCTTGCAACGCGCGGATTCAGGACCGGCACGATTTGGGGGCCTGCCAATCGTCCCAGATCGGGCCGCACTTGGTGCAGCCGCTTAACGCCAGACCGAGGACAATCAGACCGATGACCAAGGTGATCCGCCCGACCATGCCACCCTCACGCAATACACATCCCGGCGGCAATTCTACCGATGAAGCCCATGCTCGTTCAAGCCATGCGGCAATCGGACCGAGCCTGCGGAAGGTGCTGCCAAAGCCGATGGAACTCCCCTACACTCGATAAATCATCAGGAACAGGGAGATGACGCGCCGATGACCGCCGAACCGACGACCGCCGATTTCGATCTCGATGCCGCGAAGCGGGTGTTGGGCGATGTCTTTGCGCCATGGGTGCAGGACCTCAAGCTGACGCTCGACCGCATCGAGACCGCGCCGCCGCCCGGCACGGCCGCAGACTGGCAGCCCGGCGCGGTGTTGCGGATGCCGTTTTCGGATCGCCTGTGCCGTCAGGGCGGCGTCGTCTGCGGCCAGGCCTTGATGGCGCTGGCGGACACCTCGATGGTGATGGCGATCCTGTCGGCGATGGGCGGCTTCCGCCCGATGACGACGGTCGACCAGACCACGCACTTCCTCAAGGCGGTGAATTCGTCCGACGTCGTGGCGGATGCGCGCGTCGTGCGGCTCGGCCGCACCATGAGCTTCGGCCGCGTCACGCTAAGCGCGGCGAACGACGGCAAGCCGGTGGCGATGGTCTCCAGCGCCTTCGCGATGCTGTAACGGGAACGGGATCGAGCGGATGGAGATGAAGTGGTGGGCGGCTACGGATTCGAACCGCAGACCCTCTCGGTGTAAACGAGATGCTCTAACCAGCTGAGCTAGCCGCCCGCCGCCCCTCTTTAGCCTTTCGGCCGCTGTCGACGCAAGCGCAGGACGGGATCAGTCCGTTGCGCGGCTCGGAAGTCCGTCCACTTCGCTTAGCCAAGACACTGCGGAACGTCGCCAGATTTGCCGTGCGGGCTTGATGTCGGCACGCTGGCGGATACATCCCCAGCGGATGCCCCACTCGCTCGTCTCGGCGTCGCCGCTGGTGAACATCGGCGTTCCGCATTCGGAGCAGAAATACTGGCGACGCTTGCCGCCGCTGTCGCCGAACTTGACGTAGACTTTCGGCGCGGCGCCGGTGAGCCGGATGTGGTCGCGCGCGGTCAGCGCTGTGATGCGAAATGACGATCCGGTGAGCGTCTGGCAATCAGTGCAATGACAAATCGATACCCGCGCCGGATCGATCGTTGCCGTGAATGAAATCCGTCCGCAGTGACATTGTCCGTCGATCTCCATCGCATCCTCCAACACAGTGTCACGCATCATGCGCCCGAATACAGCGACATCCACAAACAAAAACGGCGCCCCGAAGGGCGCCGTTCGATTGTTGATGCGATGACCGATCGCGCTTAGTGCGCAGTCAGACCGCCCGAGGCTTCGTCACCGGCGTCGGACTTGGCCGGCACCTTGGTGTCCTCTTCCCACTCGATGGGCTGAGGCTGCCGCACCAGGGCCTTGGCGATCACCTCGTCCATCCGCGAGACCGGAATGATTTCCAGCCCGCCCTTGATGGCGTCGGGGATCTCGGTCAGATCCTTGGCATTGTCCTCGGGGATCAGCACCGTCTTGATGCCGCCGCGCGCCGCCGCCAACAGCTTCTCCTTCAAGCCGCCGATCGGTAGCACCCTGCCCCGCAGCGTGATCTCGCCAGTCATGGCGACATCGTGCCGGATCGGAATGCCGGTCAGCACCGAGACGATGGTGGTGGCCATCGCTACGCCCGCGGACGGTCCATCCTTCGGCGTCGCGCCTTCCGGCACGTGGACGTGGATGTCACGCTTCTCGAACAGCGGCGGCTCGATGCCGTAAGTAATCGCCCGCGAACGGACATAGGACGCCGCCGCCGAGATCGATTCCTTCATCACATCGCGCAGGTTGCCGGTGACCGTCATGCGGCCCTTGCCGGGCATCATGACGCTCTCGATGGTCAGCAGCTCGCCGCCCACGTCGGTCCATGCCAGCCCGGTGACGACACCGACCTGATCGTCCTTCTCGATCTCGCCGTAGCGGAACTTCGGCACGCCGAGGAAGTCTTCCAGCGACTTCTCGGTGACCTTCACCGCCTTTTTCTTCGAGAGCATCAATTCCTTCACCGCCTTGCGGGCCAGTGTTGAAATCTCGCGCTCGAGGTTACGCACACCCGCCTCGCGGGTGTAGCGACGGATCAAGAGCAGCAGCGCGTCGTCGTCGATCGACCATTCCTTCGAGTCGAGGCCGTGCTTGCTGAGCGCGGTCGGGATGAGATGCTTGCGGGCAATCTCGACCTTCTCGTTCTCGGTGTAGCCGGCGATGCGGATGATCTCCATGCGGTCCATCAGCGGCCCGGGAATATTCAGCGTATTCGCGGTGGTGATGAACATCACGTTGGAGAGATCGTAATCGACCTCGAGGTAATGATCGTTGAAGGTCGCGTTCTGCTCGGGGTCGAGCACCTCGAGCAAGGCCGACGACGGATCGCCGCGGAAATCGGCGCCCATCTTGTCGATCTCGTCGAGCAGGAACAGCGGGTTCGACGTCTTCGCCTTGCGCATCGACTGGATGATCTTGCCGGGCATCGAACCGATATAGGTCCGGCGATGTCCGCGGATCTCCGCTTCGTC